>Ga0316228_1000032_pt1 | contig 208474 bp, 203 predicted proteins | sample TBH18021metaG_FD_206005 | JGI IMG/M metagenome (GOLD analysis project Ga0316228, IMG submission 206005) | Freshwater microbial communities from Trout Bog Lake, Wisconsin, USA - TBH18021 | ecosystem: Environmental > Aquatic > Freshwater > Lake > Hypolimnion/Profundal zone | place: USA... | reverse complement strand
TAGCAAAAAATGGACGATGCCACTGCGTGATTGGAAACCTGCGTTAAATAGGTTTACTATTCAGTTTGAGGAGAGGATGCCTCAGCAGTGATTAACCGCTATTTACACAAAATTCGGGACACCCTCTTACTCAGATATTGAATTTTGGTGCTCCATCGCCAATAGACATTCAAATCATGGGCCCCAAACAAGCTGAGAACTTAGCTTATGTAAAGAAGCTTACAAGTCGGTTAAAAACAATTCGGGGTATCGCTGACTTACGTTTACAGCAGGCCAATGATTTACCTGAATTACGCGTTGATGTTGATCGATCACGCGCTAAAGTTCTAGGTATAACAGAACAGGATGTGACTAGTAGCTTAGTGACCACCCTGGCGGGCACTGCACAAATAGCGCCAGCTTTTTGGTTAAATCCAAAAAATGGGGTGTCATATCCAATCGTTGCTCAAACTCCTCAATATCGTATGGATTCTTTATCTTCATTAGAGAATATCCCTGTACCTTCTTCACAAGGAGGTGATTTTCAGGTACTAGGAGCCCTTGCAACTATTAAACGTGGGTCGAGCCCTGCAGTCATTTCGCATTATGCAATACAGCCATCTTTGGATATATTTGCGACTGCTCAAGATAGAGATCTTGGTGGGCTTGCTGCCGACATACAGAAAGTTATTACCGACTCCAGCGCAGAACTGCCCAAAGGATCATCTATAGAGCTCCGTGGGCAGGTGCAAACAATGAACGTTGCATTCTCTCAATTGCTGTTTGGGTTGTTGGGCGCAGTCTTGCTAATATACCTTTTAATCGTTGTGAATTTCCAGTCATGGTCCGATCCTTTTGTTATTGTGACAGCTCTTCCTTCAGCCTTAGCTGGTATTGTGTGGATGTTATTTGTCACATCAACATCACTTTCTGTTCCTGCGCTGACAGGTGCAATCATGTGCATGGGAGTCGCTACAGCGAATAGTGTATTGGTAATTACCTTTGCCCGTGAAAAACTTGCTGAACTAAAAGACCCTGTGTCAGCTGCGATGGAAGCAGGCTTCTATCGTTTTAGGCCAGTTTTAATGACGGCACTTGCCATGATTTTAGGCATGCTACCTATGGCTCTAGGTCTTGGCGAAGGTGGTGAGCAAAATGCACCATTAGGAAGAGCAGTAATTGGTGGGTTAATGTTTGCTACTGTTGCGACGCTATTTTTAGTCCCAGTTATTTTTAGTTTGGTTCATCGAAATACACAGGGGTCTACAAATGACCATGTTGATTCTGGAGTGTCAGTAAATGCCTAGTCAGAGAAATATATACAAGCCTAAAGCTCGCCTTATTATTTGGCTGCTAGTGATGATAATTCCAATAGCACTAATTATTACAGGTTTGATTAGTCGTCAGAAATCTAATGAGGACGTAAAACAATGGACTACTCGTCAGTCTATTCCAGTGGTTAGATTGGTAGCCAACTTGAATGATACTCTGGATAATAAAATCGTTCTCCCCGGCAGGATAGAAGCCTATTATCAAGCGCCTATTTACGCCCGTGTAAATGGGTATTTAAAAAGTTGGCATAAGGATATTGGTGCTTATGTTCATAAGGGAGATTTACTCGCTGAGATTGATACTCCTGAGCTAGATCATCAACTAGATCAGGCGAAGGCTGATCTAGTAAGTGCCGTTCAAAGTCAGAAATTAGCTGAAATTACGCGCCAACGATGGGAGAATTTACTGGTTACTGATTCCGTTTCTAAGCAAGCTGCAGATGAAAAATCGAGTGACTTTGCTACAAAAACTGCAGGGGTTCATGCTTTGGAAGCTAATGTTAGTCGACTCCAGTCATTACTGGCATTTAAAAAAGTGGTGGCTCCATTTGATGGTAAATTGACTGAACGAAATACGGATGTAGGCGCGCTTATTAATGCCGCAAACAATGGCGGAGAATCTGGACCCCCTTTATTTAGTGTCGCCGACATCCATCAGCTTCGTGTTTATGTAAATGTTCCTGAAATTTATGCGGATAAATTAAATCATATTGTCTCTGCCACTTTGACTGTACCAGGGCTCCAGAATAAGAAATTTAACATTTCAATTAATGGCTCTTCAGGTGCTGTTGATTCCAAGTCAGGCTCAACATTGACTCAATTTGAACTGGGTAATAAGAATTCTATTCTAAGTCCTGGAAGTTATGCCCAAGTCACAATAGTGCTAGCCAACGATGGTAAAGTGCAACGGCTCCCTGTCAGCGCAATTATGGTCCGTAATCAAGGTGTACAAATAGCGACCGTGGATAAAAATAGCCGGATCGCTATTAAGACGATCACAGTAGGAAATGACTTTGGATCCTATATAGAAGTGTTATCTGGATTAAATAATGAGGATCTAGTTATAGACACCCCACCAGACTTGGTTGAAGAAGGAGAGCTGGTTGTTATTGACCGATCTAACGGCGCTAAGAATGACAATAAATATAAGGGTGTTTAATGAAAATTACGCCTTTTATATGTATTGTATTAATTAGTCAGCTTGCTGGGTGTTCTAATGACTCGATCTATGAGAAGCCTGTCATTCCCTATGCTTATAAATTCAAAGAAATGAGCCATTGGGTTGAAGCAACGCCTTCAACAGATTTAATTAAGCATGATTGGTGGAAGTTATTTAATGACCAAGTTCTAGATCAGTTGGAGTCTAAATTAGATGATAGCAATCCAAATCTAGGCATTTATTTAGCTCGTCTAGAACAATCTAGAGCATATACGTTAAGTGTCGGCGCACAACGTTTCCCTTCAGTAACTGCTTTTGGTCAACTTTCGGATAATCGACAATCAGATAATCGTCCACTGCGAAGTGCTAGTCAACCTAGTGTCTATGGAGCTAATAGCTTAGGCATTTCTATTGATTATGATTTGGATCTATGGGGTAGGGTAAAAGATCTTGTCAAGTCGGGTCAGTCGTTAGAAAAATCTAGTGAATTAGATTATGTTAACGCAAGGACTGGATTGCAAACTGAACTTGCATTTAATTACTTTGAATTGCGAAAATTTGATGAACAGGTCACGCTGTACCAAGCAACAATTAAATCCTATGAAAAGCAATTAAAATTAACTAGAAGTCTTCACGATGAGGGCGTTGTGTCTGGTCTCGATGTATCCAGAGCATTGGCTCAATTAGAAACAATTAAAGGGATACTTTCCGTATCGGAAGCGAATCGTGCTAAATCTGAGCATGCGATTGCAGTTCTTGTTGGTCAATCCCCCTCTATTTTTTCGATCAAACCGAGAATGGCTAATGATTTAACACATCCAGATGTGCCAGTGAGCATACCATCAGTTTTACTCCAAAGACGGCCAGATATAGCTAGCGTAGAGAATAAGTTGGCCGCAGCAAATGCCAACATTGGGTTAGCAAAGACTGCATTTTTCCCTGATGTCAGTTTAGGTTTGGCAGCTGGATTCCAAAATTCTGGAAGTATTAATTTATTAACCGCGCCTAACATATTCTTCGCTTTAGGACCCTCTGCTATTGTTAGTCTTTTTGATGGCGGTCTTCGGGACTCACAGGTAAAAATTGCCATATCTAAAAGAGATGAAACGGCGGCTGACTACAAATTGATTATCTTGAAAGCGTTTAAAGAAGTGGAAGATGATTTATCTACGTTAGATTCATTAAATAAACAAATGACAAATGCTACTGCAGCCAGATCGGCAACAAGTCACTCATTTGATCTTGTGATGAACCAGTATTTCGAGGGCATAGTGAGCTACTTTGAAGTTGTGAAAGCTAACGATGATCTCTTAAATGCCAATGAATTACTTCTTAACATTAAGATTCAAAATTTAGAGGCTCGCTTATCGTTGATACATTCACTTGGCGGTGGTTGGATTGTTAAATAGAGCTAAACTTAAATTAGCTTAAATTACAATTAGATAATCTAAGGAAGCAAGTAATAAAAAACTCGTCATTTATGCATGGGGTGATTGAGATGTCAAACCCATCCAAAAGTAAACAAGATATAGCATCTAGAAAAAACAATGCTCAATGTATAATCAAGCAAGTTATTTTTATTGAAGCTTGTGATGTTTAAACAATTATTTAATTTCAGCCAATTTAAAGCCAGCTTTGGATCAGACTTTTTAGCCTCAATTGTGGTGTTTCTAGTGGCGATTCCTCTGTGTTTGGGCATTGCAATTGCCTCAGGCTTGCCGCCGACCGCTGGTGTGATTACGGGGATTATTGGTGGAATATTTGTTGGTACCATCTCTGGATCACCTTTAACTGTGAGTGGTCCAGCCGCAGGTTTAGTGGTCTTAGTAGTAGAGATTATTGCTAAGCATGGTTTTGCCATGTTCGGCGAAATTTTGATGTTGGCGGGCATCGTACAAATGTTGGCAGGTCATTTTAAACTGGGGGTATGGTTTAGAGCGATTTCCCCGGCCGTAGTCCACGGAATGCTGGCTGGGATTGGCATATTAATTATGGGTTCTCAGTTTCATGTTATGTTTGATCGTAAGCCGATGGCAAATGGCATACAAAATATTATGAATCTTCCAACAGCGATTTCAGAGTCTATCTCCGGCATCAATGGTCATGTAGAAGCTGGTTTTATTGGTCTACTTACCATCTCGGTCATTGTAATTTGGACACGTTTTGCCCCGACTAAGTTGAAGTTGGTGCCAAGTGCTCTTGTGGGTGTTTTGCTAGCAATTGTAGTGGCTAATCTAATGCATTTAGATATTAAGTACATTTCTGATTTATTCAGTAATCCTCAAGATATGCACAATATCTTTAGCGCAATTCACTTCCCGAGTTTAGTGGGTTTTTATGCCACCCTAAATCTACCCGTGTTAATTGCTGTATGTTCTTTAGCTTTTGTGGCCAGTGCAGAGTCTTTACTGTCAGCTTCAGCAGTCGACCAAATGCATAGCGGTGTGCGAACGCAATATGACAAGGAGCTTTTTTCTCAAGGGGTAGGTAATATTATTTGTGGATTTTTAAGTGTTTTGCCGATGACTGGAGTGATTGTCCGTTCCAGTGCCAATGTGGCTGCGGGTGCTAAGTCCCGGACTTCAACTATTTTGCATGGCTTTTGGCTACTACTCTTTATTAGCGCGTTTACTTTTACATTAAAATATATTCCGGTGTCAGCGTTGGCAGCTGTCTTAGTATTTACTGGGTATAAGTTAGCTTATCCTAAAGTGTTGCCAGAGTTATTACGTTTCGGACGCGCTAAAGTGGCTATTTATCTCATTACCATAACTACCATCGTCAGCACTAATTTACTAACTGGGATTATGGTTGGTTTGTTATTGTCACTCATTAAGTTGCTCTATGTTTTCTCTCACTTGGAAGTGAAAGTGTTGAAAACTACAAATGACCATGCGCTAGAGGTGCATTTATTGGGCTCAGCCACTTTTCTTGGTTTGCCTAAACTTGCGGCAGTATTGGAAGGCATGCCGCTTAAACAAAGTGTGAAAATAGAATTCGATGATCTAACTTATATTGACCATGCGTGTATCAATTTAATTAGTGGCTGGCAACAACAGTATGTTGCCGCTGGCGGGACGGTAGATGTGCATTGGGATAACTTGCATAACAAGTATTACCAGCGCAAGTACTAGTTCTAGACTTTGTGTCAGCGGTGACCCTCTTTTGCCATATTGATACTATATTTAGGAATCTCGACAACCAAGTCTTCATCACCGACAATAGCTTGGCACGATAGACGCGATTGCGGCTCCAATCCCCAAGCTTTGTCTAACAGGTCATCTTCCTGATCATCCGATGGGTCTATCGTGTTGAACCCTTCTCTTATGATGACGTGGCAGGTTGTACAGGCGCACGCCATGTCGCATGCATGATCGATATCAATATGGTTTCTCAATAGCACTTCGCAGATGGAATCTCCAGTTTTAGCTTCTATCGCAGCGCCTTCAGGGCACAATTCAACGTGTGGCAGTACAATAATTCTTGGCATGTTATTTCCTAGTAATCCTATAACTTAATCTGATCTAATGCTTTTCCCGCTAAGGCGCGGCTAACACTTGCGTTCATGCGAGCTGCAGCAAACGCTTCAGTCGCATGATTCAGCGCTTCTACGCCAGAATGAATGGCATTTGCATCATTAGCTGAGCTGATAGTACTTAAACGTTGAATCTCTGCTTCAATAAGGGCGACTTGATCACTGCTGATCAAAGCTTTGTCCGCGTCCAATGCAGCCTTCACCGCACCGATAATGGCGCCGGCTGATATTCTCGCCTCGGTTAGCATACGTGCTGATTTATCAGCTTCCGCACTGTTAAACGAGGATTTAAGCATATTGGTAATTTCATCTTCGCTCAAGCCATAAGATGGTTTTACTGCAATATGCGCCTCTACATTACTTGAGATTTCTCGTGCAGAAACTGACAATAAACCATCGGCATCCACTGTAAAAGTGACTCGGATTCTAGCGGCGCCAGCGACCATCGGAGGAATGCCTCGAAGCTCAAAACGAGCAAGTGATCGACAGTCGCTGACTAGTTCGCGTTCACCTTGCACAACGTGAATACTCATAGCAGTTTGACCATCTTTATAAGTGGTAAATTCTTGGGCACGCGCTACTGGAAGCGTACTATTTCTATGGATAACCTTTTCAGCTAGTCCGCCAATGGTTTCTAGGCCTAATGATAAAGGAATCACATCAAGCAATAATAGTTCGTCAGCATTTTTATTGCCAGCCAAAATATTGGCCTGAATTGCGGCACCTAGGGCAACCACCTTATCTGGATCTAAATTAGTGAGCGGTGTTTGTTTAAAGTATTCAGTGACAACTTGCTGCACTTGTGGCATCCGCGTGGCGCCACCTACCATCACCACTCCGTCAACGTCTTCTATACTTAAGCCAGCATCACGCATGGCTTTGCGAATTGGGCTTAGCGTCTTTTGCACTAAGTTAGTTGAGAGGGCTGTAAATTGTTCGCAAGTTAAATTAAGATTTACAAAATCACCATCACTCAAGAGGCAACTCACTTGCGTCTCGGAGTGGGATGTCAGGCATTCTTTGGCTTCGCGTGATTTGCTCATGAGTAAGCGCGTGTCATGTGCATTACGTGGCGAAAGTTTAGCCTCTTCCAGTATCCAGCAGTAAATGCGATGATCAAAGTCGTCACCGCCCAGTGCAGAATCCCCGTTGGTTGCTAGTACTTCAAACACGCCTTTGCTAAGCTTTAATATAGACACATCAAAAGTGCCACCGCCTAAGTCGTAAATTACATAAATTCCTTCGCTCGCGTTATCTAGACCATAGGCCACTGCGGCTGCAGTAGGCTCATTAAGTAGCCTTAATACATTAAGGCCTGCTAAGCGAGCTGCATCTTTAGTGGCTTGGCGTTGAGCGTCATCAAAATAGGCTGGGACGGTAATCACGGCTCCTACTAGCTCGCCACCAAGTGCGCGTTCAGCTCGGATTTTAAGCACTTTTAATATTTCAGCAGAAATTTCAACTGGACTTTTGATGCCGGCGCATGTTTCTATTTGAAGCATTCCAGCTTGCTCTGCAAACTGGTAAGGAAGTTGTGTAGCATCAATATCTTTTATTCCACGCCCCATAAAGCGTTTGACCGAAACAATAGTGTTATGAGGTTCGCTGTTTTGTTTCTTTTGCGCCTCGGTACCCACCAGGACTTGATCAGTTCCGGCATAGTGAACAACAGAGGGAAGTAAAGAATGGCCATGCTCATCAACTAGCACGTGACTCAGTCCACTGCGGACAGTAGCTACCAAAGAATTAGTCGTGCCTAGATCTATGCCCACCGCTAACTTATGTTGGTGGGGCGCGGCGCTCATGCCTGGTTCGGATATTTGCAGAAGTGCCATATTAGGAGTCTAGTTGTTCTATTGCTTTGTTAATATCATCACACACTTTATCCAGAAAGATCAATTTCCGTGTAACGTCTGTACCAGTGCTGTAATCTTTTTTAATATCCAGATAATCAATTAAGCTAGCTTGCAAGGTGTTAGCTTCGTCTTGTATTTCATGATGCAATTTTTCGAGGCATGCAATGTCTTTATCTGCCTTAGCCTCTTCTATAGTCTCACGCCATTCCATTTGCTGCATTAAAAAATCAGCGGGCATAGCCGTATTTGTTTCACTAATCGAGTTGATATTTTGCAACTCTAGTAGGTATTTAGCCCGTTTGGCTGGATTTTTAAGCGTTTGGTATGCTTCGTTAGCCAATGTAGCTAATTGCATAGAGCTTAGTTTCTCAGCTGCAGTTGCCGCAACAAAGCGATCCGGATGCGAGGTCGACTGAATTTTGCGGTAATTGGTTTCGAATGTAACTAAGTCTAGGTTGAAATTAGGCGCTAAGCCAAATAATTCAAAATAGTTTTGCGTCACACTGTAAAGCTTTCACCACAGCCACACTCGTCTTTAACGTTTGGATTGTTAAATTTAAAGCCTTCATTTAGGCCTTCTTTAGTGAAATCCAATTCTGTACCATCAATATAAACGAGGCTTTTCGGGTCGACAATTATTTTGACCCCATTGCATTCAAAAGTGGTGTCTTCTTCGTTTAAAGTATCTACAAACTCTAAGGTATAAGCCATGCCCGAGCATCCAGTGGTTTTGACGCCCAGACGTAAGCCTAAGCCTTTTCCTCGATTTGCAAGGAAAGTTTCAACACGATTTGCAGCTGTTTGCGTGAGGGTAATTGCCATATTCTTAGTATCTTTAAGCCTTAAGTATTAATTTTTATTGCGCTTTTTTGATTAAAATTACGCGGTTGCCTTGGCTAACTGTTTTGCTTTGATGTCTGCTACAGCGGCCTTAATTGCATCTTCAGCTAACACTGAGCAATGGATTTTTACTGGAGGTAAAGCCAGTTCTTCCGCAATAGCTGAGTTTTTAATCGCATAGGCTTCTTCGACAGTTTTGCCTTTCAGCCATTCCGTTACCAGTGAGCTTGAAGCGATCGCTGAACCGCAACCGTAAGTTTTGAATTTTGCATCTTCAATAATCCCAGCGTCATTCACTTTAATCATCAGCTTCATCACGTCACCACATGCCGGTGCACCGACCATACCAGTGCCAACGTTGGGGTCATTTTTATCCAAAGTCCCTACGTTACGAGGGTTTTCATAATGATCTAAAACTTTATCTGAATATGCCATTTTACTTCTCCTAGATACTTAAATGTTAGTCGCAGGGTTTGGATAGTTGTTAAACTAAAAATTCCAATGGCCAGCAACGATTGTGCTTAATGCGATGCCCACTGCACTTTAGATAAATCGATGCCATCTTTGAACATCTCCCATAATGGGGATAAATCTCGTAATTTATCAATCTTACTTTTCATTAATTTAATGGTGTAATCCACATCTTTCTCGGTCGTAAAGCGACCAATTGAAAAGCGAATTGAACTATGTGCTAGTTCATCAGACCTGCCTAATGCTCGTAATACATAGCTCGGCTCCAGGCTTGCTGAAGTACAAGCTGAACCGCTAGAAACTGCTATACCTTTTACTGCCATAATCAAAGACTCGCCTTCAACGTAGTTAAAGCTGATATTGAGATTATGCGGAACGCGGTGTTCTAAATCGCCATTCACATACACCTCTTCCATAGTCTCTAGACCATGTAATAGTTTGTCGCGCAGATGTTTGATGCGTTTATTCTCTTCATGCATTTCTTCTCGGGCAATGCGGAATGCTTCGCCCATTCCCACAATTTGGTGAGTGGCTAAGGTCCCGGAGCGCATACCACGCTCATGACCGCCACCGTGCATTTGTGCTTCGATTCTAATTCTTGGTTTACGACGCACATATAAAGCGCCGATGCCTTTAGGTCCGTAGGTTTTATGGGCACAAAAGCTCATTAAATCTACTGGCAAGGTTTCCAAGTTAATATCCACTTTACCTGTTGCTTGTGCGGCGTCAACATGGAAAATAATGCCGTTCTCACGACAGATATTGCCGATGGCTGTAATGTCTTGAATGACACCGATTTCGTTATTCACGAACATCACTGATGCTAACACTGTATCTGGGCGAATCGCAGCTTTAAATTTGGCTAAGTCGACCAAACCATTCGGCTCAGGCTGTAAGAACGTGGCTTCGAAGCCTTGGCGTTCTAACTCACGGAAAGGGTCAATAACCGCTTTGTGTTCAGTAGCCACGGTAATAATATGTTTACCCTTGCCGCTATAAAAGTTGGCAGCGCCTTTGATGGCAAGATTGTTGGATTCGGTTGCACCTGAAGTCCATACAATTTCACGTGGATCGGCTCCGACTAATTTTGCCACTTCTTCACGCGCGTTCTCTACCGCCTTCTCGGCAGTCCATCCATAAGGATGGCTTCTTGAAGCAGGGTTACCAAAGTGTTCTGTAATGTAGGGGATCATTTTAGCCGCTACTCTTGGGTCTACTGGAGTGGTGGCAGAGTAATCCAAATAGATTGGCTGCGCTTCATGGGCATCGCCTTCTGCATTAAAAGAATCTTTGATTACGGGCATTTCTATTGTTGCTGACATTACATATCCTTGCATTGTATTTAGTTAATCCCTACGCATTTAAAACTACGCTATTTCATTACTTGGCAGCTTTATGCCGCACTTCATCCTTGTATTGCCGCTAAGCAGCCATCGCTGTTAATTGTTTTAATCTTAAAATCTCGTGGTGCAGAATGTCTAAGAAATTCGCAACTTCTGCTACCGTATTTTTAATACCTAAGCTAAGTCTAACTGCGCCGCGGGCTTTATCTGGGTCAACGCCCATGGCTAACAGCACATGGCTAGGATTATTACTGTCGCTAGAGCAGGCTGATCCGCTAGCCACGGAGAAGTTTTTTCGATCTAGTGCCATGACCAAGGTTTCACCGTCGATACCATCTACTGCAAAGAAGCTCGTATTGCTTAAACGTGCTGTATCTCTGCCAAAAATGGTCACCTTTAGTTGGGCTAAACCAGACTCAAGTTGCTCGCGTAATTGTAAAGTGTGTGATGCAAAATTTTGTCTATTCGCGACAGCCAATTCACAGGCTGCTCCAAAACCGACAATCGCGGCGATATTTTCGGTGCCACTTCTTAACCCACGCTCCTGTCCACCACCATGCAGCAAGGGTTGAATATCGACACGCTTATCTAAAATGAGTGCCGCAGCCCCTTGGGGGCCATGAATTTTATGGCTAGAAATCGTCATGGCATGTACGTTTAAGTCTGAGAAGTTAAGGTCGATCTTCCCTAAAGCCTGAACGGCATCTGTATGTGTCATAGCAGCATTGGCTCTTGCTAGCTCTGCTACTTTGGCTATATCTTGAATCACGCCGGTTTCATTGTTCGCTAACATCACTGAGACCAGACTGGTTTGTATTTTAAGTTTTTCTTTTAACGCGACTAAATCTAACTTACCATTAGCGTCCACGCCAATTTGGCGGCTAACCGAACCTAGTGCTTCCATGGATAATGCTGGTTGCGTCACGCAGGGGTGCTCTATAGCACTCGTTAAAATTTGCATGTTTGGACGATTGGCCACTATGCCTTTTACCGCCAAGTTATTCGCTTCCGTACCGCAGGACGTAAAAATGACTTGAGACGGATATGCACCACAAGCTTCAGCGACTTGACGACGCGCGAATTCAATGGCATCACGTGCTGACCGACCATTAATATGGCGGCTAGTTGGATTGCCTGTTTGAATTTGCAGCCAAGGCAACATGCGCTCTAGCACGTAGCTATTGAGGGCAGTCGTGGCATTATGATCAAAATAGACGCTATTCATCAATAATCCACCTTAGGCAGTTGCATCCTCTGTGACAGGGCACGTACGTGGTTTAATAGTCACTGCTTGTACGTTATTTTGAGAGGCCACCATATCTGCCAAGCTAATGCCCGCTAGATAGTCTAAAATTTTACTATTAAGGGTCGCCCACAAATCGTGTGTCATGCAGCGTCCTTCATCCCTGCAGTTTTCATGCCCACCGCATTGGGTAGCATCGATTTGCTCGTCCACCGCATTGATAATTTCAGCCACTGAAATTTCGGCATAATCTTTTGCTAGCTTATATCCACCACCAGGCCCTCTTACGCTACTTACTAGACCTTGGCGGCGCAAACGACTAAAGAGCTGCTCAAGATATGAAAGCGAAATGCTTTGACGCTCACTAATCCCAGCCAACGTAACTGGCTTAATATCTTCCTTTTTTGCTTCAGCGCTGCGCGCTTCGTGCAATGCAATGTCCAGCATTGCTGTGACAGCGAATCTACCTTTAGTGGTTAAGCGCATAATGTATTGGCTCTAGTTAGCTTTGTTGAGGAATGTATTTTATAATACCCTACAACTTTGGTCAACTATTAAGCATGGTTGGTTCAATGTATTTACGCAATTATTTTTGCGCCAAATACTGGGGTGCCTATTTAGCTTTTGGAGTTTTAGTCTGCTTGGGCTTGGTGGCTTTTAGCGCAAAGGCTTCAGCGACTTCAGCGTCCGTTTCTATATCCATATTGAGGCGGCTTAACTGTGCTTGTAGATCAGATAATGCTCGGTCTTGTTTTTCGGCATGATCTAACAATGAGTGAATGGCCTTAATCATTGGGTCATTTTCATCATTACCCACGGCATAAGCCGCAAAGCCAATCTTTTTAGCCGTATCTGCGCGCTGTTTAGTTTTTTCTTCTTCTAAAATGCGTGCTGGTATCCCTACCGCAGTGGCGTTAGGGGGTACGTCTTTGACCACTACAGCATTTGAGCCAATTTTAGCTCCCGCGCCGATGATAATAGGACCGAGCACTTTAGCACCTGCACCAATGACTACGCCATTTTCGAGTGTCGGGTGACGTTTGCCTTTATTCCAAGAAGTGCCACCTAATGTCACGCCGTGATAAAGGGTGCAATCATCACCAATAACTGCGGTTTCTCCGATGACCACACCCATGCCATGATCAATAAAAACTCGACGACCTATGGTTGCGCCTGGATGAATTTCAATGCCGGTTAGCCAGCGTCCCATATGTGAATTAAAACGTGCCAGCCAGTACCAATGTTGCTTCCAAAGCCAGTGCGATAGTCTATGCATGAGTAAGGCATGAACGCCGGGATAGGTGGTGAGTACTTCCCAGTGCGTTCTCGCTGCAGGGTCGCGTTCAAATACAATGGCGATATCTTCTTTAACGTGATCAAACATAATTTAGTATTTATCGTGTTTTCTAGGGGTGATGGTAAGCGTAAGTATGCCACGTAACAGGTTAACTTCTTCTTTTTCTAGCCTATTTCTTGCGTAAATGCGACGTATGCGCTCCATTAGTTTCTTTGGCGCTGCAGGATTGAGGTAGCCAATATGCAGTAAAGTTTGCTCCAAGTGGGCATAAAACCCCTCTACACTATCAATCGTAGCCAGTTCATTTACAGTATTCGGGCTGATTGGCGCGTCTTGAAGCGCAGCCATGCGTAGTTCGTAACACATGATTTGTACGGCAGCAGCTAAGTTGAGTGAGGAATATTCTGGATTGGCCGGAATCATTGCCAGCATCTGGCATAAGTCCAGCTCCGCATTGGTTAAGCCACTCATCTCAGTGCCGAACACCAATGCGACCGGTTGGTTGGCTGCAATATCAATAGCCGTAGCAGCAGCGCTACGCACATTCACTAGCTCATGCGAAAGATTGCGTTTGCGGGCACTCATGCCAATCGCAAAAGCACAGCCATTAAGGGCTTCAGCCAAAGTCTCAGTGACGATGGCATTTTCTAATAAATCTGCTGCGCCGGTGGATAGGGCGGTGGCGTGCGCATCAGGGAAGCTATGAGGTTGCACCAGATATAGCTGACTGATGCCCATGGTTTTCATAGCGCGTGCGGCTGATCCGATGTTGCCAGGGTGGCTAGTTTGGCAGAGAATCACACGGAAGTTTTGCAGTAAATGCAATTGGCTGGAATCTAATTTTGCAGTCATATTTTCAAATTACGGTATAACCGTTAATGTTCTATTTTACCAGCTATGCACCTAATCTATGACGCTTTAACAGGTTTTAGCTAATTTTGGTGGTTATGGACGTTAGCTGCAACTGCCAGTTATGAAGTTTGTATTTGTAATTTTTAGATGTAATCCTATGGCTCTTAAAGGCTCGTTATCCATGCAAGAGTGAATGGCAAAAACCCTTTGTTAGAATGCTAACTGCAAGCGACTGTCTATAAACTTCTCATCGGGACGCGTTAATGTCTGTAGGGGAAATTTATCATAGCTAGTCACTTCGTAGTTGGTTGCTAATTTTAGGTTCTTGCTGAGGTACCAATTAATACCAGCACCCCATGTTTTTGCTGTCCGTGCAGCTAGCCCCGTAATGCTGGAAGTGCTTAATGGGGTTGTTGTAGATACATAACTTAGAGCTTTCTTATCAAGATTAGTTTCTTGGAATCGCGTTACTACTTCCCACGCACCCCATCCGTCACCATTAGAGCTGAATGGCATATTAGGACTAACAGGATTGTTGTGTGTAGCATTTTCTCCTGTCAATAGCCAAGAGCCCGTAACTTCCCAAGCGTTGTTGTTGAGACTGTCGAGTGTTGAGCCACTAATAATATCTTGGCGGACGGAAGCATATTCGGCAATCACACCAAATGGGCCGAAGTAGTAATAGGCTTGTGGCGTCAGGCGGTTACGAGAACCATTCGCATATACTCCTGATGCATAAGCAAAGAAAGTGGACGCTTGTCCTGGTGCTTTGTAGCTTGGTAATCCGCTATTTGTAGTAGAAGTAGCGGCAGAACTACTTCCATAACCATGATCGTGTGTAACTGCAATACCAAAACCTAAGTCAGAAAATGCCGAATCAGTACCTCTGAATGGGGTTGCGAATAGGCGTGCAGTGTATTCGTTGTTGCCATTGTAACTTTGTGATGTAATGGCATCTCCACCATCTACTACGCCTTGGTATACACCAACTGCATAGTACAGCGTATTGTAATCAGGTTCCCGTGCAGAGAGACGCCTAGATCGCGATTAGGGAGGATATTATTGCTGACAGTGCTAAGCTCAATAAACTTATTGAAATTAGAGCTTTCCAATCGCTCAAGGCCAACGTCTGGTGCAAACTTACCTGCTTGCAGTTGAAGCCATGGCTTAAAGCGAGCATTGATAAAGGCGTCTGCAATGCCACCATTTGTCGCTGAGCTTGCAAATTTGTTATCGCCATATTCTGGAGCAAATTTAAAGTCATAGATACCATCAAGAGTGCCTTGGATAATAGGCCTAATTCTGCGAACATCAAAACCACTGATGTTACCTTCGTTTGCACTAGGGTAACGACGGTTATCCAATTGCAGTAACCCACCAAATTGAATTTTATTTTTGCCATCCGCTGATTGAATACCAAATCCACTGTTATATTTATCTTGGTTAGAAGTAACGATAGATGTTTCTTGATTTTTTAGCGTTGCAACTTCATCAGCGAGTTCATTTTTTCTGACAAGTATTTTGACCTTTTGGTCTAACTCTTGGACTAGGGAGCGAAGTTGTTCTAATTCGGTGCTGTCATTTGCATAAGCTGCAATTGGCAGTAAAACGAAGCCTGCTGCAATAAGTGCTGTGGCGAATTTTGTAAATTTGACTTGCATTTTAATCTCCTGTTTCAAGCTTCCAGTTTCTGGTCAGCAGTTATGGTTTATTGACACTTCTATTTTTATTTGGCCATTTTTTAATCCAAAATCAAGTTCGTTAAATACGAATGCGTGCACTATATAAACTTTTATAAAGAATTTAAAAGAATATTTATTTATATGTTTATATCTAAATTGAATATATTAATTCATCATGAATATGATTGGTGAGTAACCTGGAAATACGTAGTTGACATAAAAAGCCTTAACTAATTACATAGAGGGAGAATTTTATAAATGACTGTATTTGATACATGCCCTAACAAAGTATATTTAAATAATGATATGTATTAAAATGCCACCTTTATCAGTTCTTTAAAACGGTCTTAAATTAGATTAACGCAAGCGCAAATCTTTTTGCCTAGCGCTAATTTGTGCATGGCGCAGATTGCGTCAACAGACTGAAACCCTTAATAGATTCGAGAAAATATGCATCCTATGCTAACCAATGCAGTGAAAGCTGCTCGCCGCGCTGGCAATATTATTACACGTGCCTCTGAAGATCTCGGATCACTTAAAATTCAAACAAAAACCTATAACGACTTTGTCACTGAGGTTGACCGTGCTGCTGAGCAGTCGATTATTGAAATGCTGAAAGACTTATATCCACACCATGGTTTTTTTGGTGAAGAGTCTGGTGAATTAAATATGGATTCAGATTTTATTTGGATTATTGATCCACTTGATGGCACCACTAACTTCTTACATGGCTTACCACAATATTGTATCTCTATCGCCTTGCAGGAACGTGGTGTGCTGACGCATGCAGTGGTCTATGACCCAAACAGAAACGATCTATTTACTGCAACTAAAGGCCGTGGCGCATTTTTGAATGATAAGCGTATCCGTGTGACGCAGCGCACTAAGCTGCAAGAATCTATTATCGGCACTGGCTTCCCATTCCGTGACTTTACGCATTTAGATAGCTATTTAGATATGTTGAAAGACATGATTAAAAAAACAACTGGCATTCGTCGCCCAGGTTCAGCTGCGCTAGATTTAGCCTATGTCGCCGCAGGTTGGTATGACGGGTTCTGGGAAATCGGCCTATCAACTTGGGATATTGCTGCAGGCGGATTGTTAGTGCAAGAAGCGGGGGGTATTGTTGGTGACTTTGAAGGTAATGAGTCATGGCTAAAAACTGGGAATATTGTAGCGGCCAATCCAAAAATATTTTCACAAATGTTGCAAACGCTCAGTCCACATGTCACCGCGGATCTAAAAACACCGATAAGTCTTTAATATCAATGCTACGCCTACTCGCAAGTAGGCGTCTGTCGCTTATTAGTGCTCATCTTGGTCACTCAACTCCCAAAAATTAAAACTGTCACAATTGCTCTATTCAATAAGTTGTAAAATTAATAAATAGCACTATATTTATTTGATCGTATGGGAGTTGGGGCATGAAAAGTCTATTAATCGCTAACAGTAAAGGCGGCAGTGGCAAAACAACACTTGCCACTAACCTTGCCGGATATTTTGCAATTCAGGGCGCTTCAGTCATGCTGTCCGATTTAGATCGCCAACAATCTTCCACTCAATGGCTGGGACGCCGACCAGCTGACTCGGCGATCATTCATCCTCATAACACGCGCAGTAAAGTGACCAACCAAGAAGCTGAATGGTTAATCACTGATTCTCCGGCTGGGTTCCGTGAGGACAAGCTATCAGATGCTGTTAAACAAGCAGATTGCATCATTGTGCCGATACAGCCATCGGCATTTGATATTGGGGCTACCCGAGACTTCCTCGACATTTTGGCCGAAGAAAAAGCAATTCGTAAGAATAAAACTTTTGTGGCGCTAGTCGGGATGCGAGTGAATGTGCGGACCAATGCCGCCGCTGGATTGGCTGAATTTATGGAACAGACCGGCTTCCCTGTGTTAACTTATTTGCGTAACGCTCAGGTTTATACCCTTGCGGCTGAGAAGGGGTTAAGTCTGTTTGATATGCGGCCTTCGCTAGTAGAGCAAGATATTCAGCAATGGCTACCTCTTCTTGATTGGATTGTCGAGGCCACATCGACAAGCTAAGTACTCCGTCAAAAAATACGCATTATTTTCTAAGTTTCCAAAGATGATGATGAGTAATTAGCTTTTCATAGTCTCTAAAGGACAACGCTTTCAACGCAAATATAGGTAAAATACGTTTTTACTTTTCTAATCTGCTGATGTGTCCAACTCAACTCCAACTAAAGTTCCCGAGGTTTTAGCGACCCAGACCCAAGCCGCACATACGCCGATGATGAAGCAATACTTCGGTCTTAAGTCACAACATCCTGACATGCTGCTTTTTTATCGCATGGGTGATTTCTACGAGCTTTTTTTTGAAGATGCGGAAAAAGCCTCACGCTTGCTTGGCATTACCCTTACCCATAGAGGGAGCAGCAATGGTCAGCCGATTAAAATGGCGGGCGTGCCCTATCATGCAGCTGAACAATATTTAGCTAAATTAGCCAAATTGGGTGAAGCCGTGGCGATTTGCGAGCAAGTGGGTGATCCTGCGACCAGTAAAGGTCCGGTTGACCGACAAGTGACTAGGATTTTGACCCCAGGTACTTTGACTGACAGTGCGCTCTTAGATGAGACACGTGACTATCCATTGTTGAGTGTATTCCAAACGGAAGGTTTGATTGGTTTGGCGCGCCTAAATTTGGCTGCAGGTACTTTTATTTTAAGTGAAATTGCAGTTGGATTGCTAGGACAAGAGCTAGATCGGATTTCTCCAAGCGAAATCTTATACGCAGATGATTTTCAGCATCCCGCACTTAGCATCAGTAAGGTGGCCAAGAAACGTCTAAGTCCTTGGCAGTTTGATTTTGACAGTGCGTTTAATACCCTCACTAAGCAGCTCAATACTTATGACCTAAACGGGTTTGGTTGTGCAAATTTAAATCCAGCTATTTGTGCCGCTGGTGCATTATTGGATTACGTTAAGCACACACAGCGCACTACCTTGCCACATATCAACGCTATTAGCGTGGAGTCAAACACGGCATATGTCCAGCTAGATGCGGCTACACGACGTAATTTGGAAATTGATTTGACCTTGCGTGGAGAAACTTCACCCACACTTTATTCTTTATTAAATACCACGCAAACTTCCATGGGTGCTCGTTTACTACGGCATTGGCTACATCACCCATTGCAAGATCGGAGTTTTGTACATAAGCGTCATGAGGCCATTGCTGAACTGATGCCGCGCCTCACTTCATTAAATCCGGTGCTCAAAACCATCGGAGATATTGAACGTATTACAGCACGCATTGCGTTAAAAACTGCAAGACCACGTGACTTGTCGGGGTTAGTGTTGAGCCTACTGCAACTGCCATTATTACAGTTGCAGTTGCAAAATGTAGAGTCCGAGTTATTACAATCAATTCACTTAACACCTGCTGATGCGCTCGTGGGCTTATTATCAAGCGCAATTAAGAGTGAACCTAGTGTTGTATTGCGTGAAGGGGGCGTAATTGCTGATGGTTTTGATGTTGAATTAGATGAATTGCGTGGTTTGCAGAATAACCACGGCGAATTTTTGTTGCAATACGAAGCTGCAGAGAAGGCCCGAACTGGGATAAGTAATCTCAAGGTCGAGTACAACAGTGTGCATGGCTTTTATATAGAAATGAATCGTAGCCAAGCCGAAACTGCACCAGATGAATACAGGCGTAGGCAAACCCTGAAAAATGTAGAAAGGTTTATTACCCCCGAATTAAAAGCATTTGAAGATAAGGTTCTCAGCGCCAATGAGCGAGCGTTGGCAAGAGAGAAGGTGCTTTATGCCGAAGTATTAGAGCAATTGTTGTCTTATATTGCTGTGCTGCAAGTCAATGCATTGGCTGTGGCTAGTTTGGATGTGCTTTGTTGCTTTGCTGAGCGAGCGCAATCGCTGAATTATGTGGCGCCAAACTTTGTCAATGAAGCGGGTATTCATATTGTTAAGGGACGGCACCCAGTGGTGGAGCAGATTTCAGTGCAGGCTTCTGGTCAACCATTTATCGCGAATGATGTCTCTCTCAATCCTTATAGACAGTTATTGCTGATTACCGGTCCCAATATGGGTGGTAAGTCTACCTTTATGCGCCAAACTGCTTTGATCGTGTTACTGGCGCATTGCGGCAGTTACGTGCCTGCAGCCTCAGCAGACATTGGCGAGATAGACCGCATTATGACGCGCATCGGAGCTTCTGATGATTTGGCCGGAGGTCGTTCGACATTTATGGTGGAGATGACTGAAACCGCCAATATTTTGCACAATGCTACCCATAAAAGCTTAGTGTTGTTAGATGAAATTGGCCGTGGGACATCTACTTTTGATGGGTTAAGTCTTGCTTGGGCCGTGGCTAAACAGTTACTGGAGAAGAACCGAAGTTACACGCTATTTGCTACGCATTATTTTGAATTAACGCGATTGGTGGATGAGTTTAAGCATGCCGCTAATGTGCACTTGGACGCAGTCGAGCACGCCAACAACATTGTGTTTATGCATAAAGTAGAAGAGGGTGCGGCTAATCAAAGTTATGGTCTGCAAGTGGCCCAATTGGCGGGGATTCCAAGACCTGTAATTACTGCAGCTAAAAGAAAACTGGCTCAGTTGGAACAAAATCAAGTGACACAACACATGCTGCCGCAGACCGATATGTTTACTGAAAATGTATTAGAAGCTGAAGTTGCGCTGCATCCAGTGATAAGCGCATTAGAGAGTCTGCACGCAGATGACTTAACGCCCAAACAGGCTTTAGATTTGGTCTATAAATTGATTGAGCTTGCTAGAGATTAATTTCTAGCAAATAGAGATAAAAAAGCACCTAAAAAACTTAGGTGCTTTTTTATATCCAACGCCTTACTTAGTGGTGATGACCGCCAGCGCCATGCACATGCTCATGAGTCACTTCTTCAGTGTTGGCTTCGCGGACAGCGGTAATCGTCGCTTGAAAAACGACACGCTCCCCTGCCCATTCATGGTTGCCATCAACGATGACTTTGTCATCGGCAATTTCAGTCACGGTATATAAAATGACTTCACCAGTATCATCTTCGCCTTCAAACTGCATGCCCACTTTAAGTTCATCCGCTGGAAATGCGCTAGCTGGTTCAATCTGTACTAATTCTTCATCATATTCACCAAAGGCATCAGCAGGTTGTAAGTCAACAATGACAACATCGCCTACATTCTTGCCGTGCATCGCTTCCTCTACTTTTGGGAAAATATTGTCGTAGCCCCCGTGCAGGTAAGATACTGGCTCTGTGCTCGATTCTAATACGACGCCATCAGCATCTTTTAATTCGTAAGTCATAGTGACTACTGTGTTCATTGCAATTTGCATATTGCGGGTCCTTTGCATAACGCTTGTAAAAGCGGGTGAAATGTTCACCCGAAGCGGGTGTAAAAATTTAAGTTTGAGATTTTAAACTATAAGTTAAAGCAGTTCAAATTGGATTTAATGCGGGTTAAACTTAGGTCTAACCTGCATTAAAGTTTAACGACCACGACCACCACTCCGGTGACCGCTACTAGGATTAGGGTTGCCACGACCAGCATTGCCGCCGTTAGCGTTCCCGCGATTAAAGTTGCCGTTATTAGTGCTTTTAGGTGCAAATAAAGCCGGTTGAGGCATGGCTTGATGACGAGCCGCTTCAGACATATTTTTTGAATTAGCATTTCCTTCAGCACTTCGACCTTGTCCATCTCTAGCCGGTTGACTAGGTCTTGGTGCATGGCGAGTATTGTTTTGCGCTGGACGGCTTTCAGTCCCTTGCCCAGCATTAGGTGCGCGACCTTGTGTTTGACCACGCCCTTGATTGCGACCAGCATTTTGGCCACCACCAGCTGGTTTACGTGACTGCCCGTGAGGTTGTCTTGGTGCACGTGGCGCTTCTGGCTCTGGGTTAGCTGATGGCGTGAACCCTTCTGCCACTACTTTCGGAATCTCGCGCTTAATAAGCTTCTCAATATCTTTTAATAGTTTGAGTTCTTCACGATCCACCAAGGATACCGCTGCGCCACTACTACCAGCACGACCGGTACGGCCAATGCGGTGAACATAATCTTCAGGCACATTGGGCAGCTCAAAGTTGACGACTTGTGGAAGTTGATCAATGTCCAGTCCACGCGCCGCAATGTCTGTCGCTACGAGTACTCGCATAGTCCCATCTTTAAACTGCGCCAGTGCTTTAGTTCGCGCACCTTGGCTTTTATTGCCATGAATAGCCGCTGCTTGAATGTCGTCTTTAATGAGTTTTTCTGCTAAACGATTGGCTCCGTGTTTGGTTCGTGTAAATACCAGCACCTGTTTCCAATCATGGTGTTTAATCAAATGACTCACTAACTCACGTTTATGACTTTGGTTCACTAGGTGAACGGTTTGTTCGACTAGCTCAGAGGCTGTATTGCGGCGGGCCACTTCAACAAAGCCTGGGTTATGTAATAGGCCATCAGCCAAACCCTTAATCTCTTCAGAGAAAGTGGCTGAGAACAGCAAGTTTTGGCGCTGTTTAGGTAGCATGGCAAGAATTTTTTTTATGTCGCGAATAAAGCCCATGTCTAACATGCGATCTGCTTCATCTAACACTAAAATTTCAACGCCGGATAAATCTACGTTTCTTTGATTCGCGTGATCCAGTAGACGTCCTGGTGTCGCCACTAAGATATCCAACGATTTTTTTAAGCGCGCAATTTGAGGGTTGGCATTTACACCACCGAAAATTACTGTTGAAGTTAATGGCAAATATTTTCCATAAGTTTTAACAGATTCTTCAATTTGCGCGGCTAATTCACGTGTAGGCGTGAGCATCAGGCAACGCGGGCGGCCTTTAGCTTGATCTGGCAAAGGCTTTTGGCTTAGTAAATGCAAAATAGGTAAGGTAAAGCCAGCGGTCTTGCCAGTGCCAGTCTGTGCGCCTGCCAGCAGGTCGCCACCGCTTAAAACTTGCGGTATAGCTTTAGCTTGAATAGGGGTTGGGGTAGTATAACCAGCGTCGATAATCGCACGTAAAATGGGTTCAGCTAATCCTAACTCGTTAAAGTTAAGGGTTGGGTTTGTTTCAATAGACAATGTAATGCTCCAGCTTGAGTTTAAGCCGACCTATTACTTATGAAGCAACACCAATCGAGGCAGGCAGGTTTGTAAATCTTCTTGAGGAATTAATGAATCAGAAAGATTAAGGTATTAGGACCGCTACACTGATTGGTGGGTGTAGGGAAACTGGATTATACGGATAATTGAAAAAATAGATAGTTTAATGATTCTTAAGATGATTAGTGCGGTTGCCCTTGCTTGTTATCAAGTAGGCTAAAGTAATTTGAAGGCACGATTACAGTGGGAATGCACTCTTGATCTAAATTCGGGTGATCTTTGCTGTAATGCAAGCCGCGACTTTCTTTGCGGGCAATTGCGCTTTCTACAATAAGTTCAGCAACTTGTAGCAAGTTACGGAGTTCGATCAAGTCATTACTCACTTTAAAATTGCTATAAAACTCATGTACTTCATCACGTAACATATGGATTCGATGTAATGCGCGACTCAGGCGTTTGTCAGTTCGAACTATACCGACATAGTTCCACATAAATCGGCGTAATTCATCCCATGTATGGGTAATTAAGACTTCTTCATCGGCATCGGTGACACGGCTTTCATCCCAGTAAGGTAGTTGCGTAGAAGCTTTTGGTGGCTGCCTTAGAATGTCTTCGGCCGCAGATTTACCGAATACTAAGCATTCTAATAGCGAGTTGCTAGCTAAACGATTCGCACCATGCAAGCCGGTGCAAGCAGTTTCACCAATAGCATATAGGTTTTTAATGTCGGTGCGACCTTTGTCGTCAGTCATTACGCCACCACATATGTAGTGTGCCGCTGGGACTACGGGTATTGGTGCCTTGCTTATATCGATGCCTAGTTCTAAACATCGGCGATAAATGTTAGGGAAGTGCTCTTTTATAAAAGCGAGTGGTTTATGCGAAATGTCTAAGTACACGCAATCCAGCCCACGTTTTTTCATTTCAAAGTCGATGGCGCGTGCTACAACATCTCGCGGTGCAAGTTCTGCACGTACATCATACTCAGGCATAAATCGGGTGCCATCCGCGAGCTTAAGTAGGCCACCTTCACCCCGCACTACTTCAGAAATTAAGAATGATTTCGCATGCGGATGAAATAAACAAGTGGGATGAAATTGTATAAATTCCATATTAGCCATGCGGCAGCCAGCACGCCATGCCATTGCCATACCATCACCAGTGCTAACATCTGGATTGGTTGTATATAGATAGACTTTACCAGCGCCACCCGTAGCTAGGATGGTGTTCTGTGCTGCGATGGTCATCACTTTGCCGCTCTTGTTATCTAATACATAGGCGCCCAAGCAACTGTTATCGTCTGCCAGTTCAATTTTAGTTTGGGTGACTTTACGTGTGGTTATTAAATCGATGGCAATATGATTTTCCAGTATACAAATATTTGGGTGTAGACGAACTTTTTCTGAAAGAGTGGTTTGTATAGCGTGACCAGTGGCGTCAGCGGCATGAATAACTCGTCTGTGGCTATGACCACCCTCACGCGTTAAATGGTAGCCGCTGTTATCTTGTTCGCGAGTGAATCCTACGCCCTGTTCAATTAGCCATTCCACTGCTTGTTTAGCTTGTGTTGCAACAAGTGCGGTAACTGCCGCATCACATAAACCTGCTCCGGCCGTTAGGGTGTCATGGATATGCGCTTCAACTGAATCGTTATCATCATTGAGGACCGCAGCAATGCCGCCTTGCGCCCAATCACTGGCTGCATCGTTGATGCTGCGTTTGCTTACCAAGCACACTTTTTTGTGCTCTGCAGTACGAAGCGCCAGGGATAAGCCCGCCAGTCCGCTGCCAATAATAATTACATCAAATTGCTGCATTTTAATGGGTAACCAGTAAAGTTAAATTGAGTGGTAAAGGGGCCGTTTGTTCAGGAACTTATCAGATAATTACAGGGTCATTATAGGTGTAATAGCAACAGCATCACAACTGGATTAAACCGAAATCAGAGTTAATTATTAATGCGTACTGTTAGTTGGGGGTAGGAATGAGAATAAAAATTACTAAAATACATGAGTTGGCTCAATTTAGCTTCGTGCAAGCCGTGAAGCAAGGTTATACTTCAAATAATGAAACAAAAATTGACGGGGTTCTGCCCGTACAGGGCCTAAGTATAGTGACTGAAACTCCAAAATCTGGAAATCGTGAAATAGATCATGAGCTTGTTCTCTTAGCACAGCGTGGAGATAAGCGAGCATTCGGTATGCTAGTAGATAAATATCAACGTAAACTAGGCCGATTGTTATCTCGCATGATCCGAGATCAGTCTGAAATAGAAGATGTCGTGCAAGAGTCTTTTATCAAAGCTTATAGGGCTTTACCTAACTTTCGAGGTGATAGTGCTTTTTATACTTGGCTGTATCGGATAGGTGTCAATACCGCAAAAAATCATTTAGTAGCTTTGGGGCGAAGGCCAACTGTTAGTACCGACATTGAAATTGATGATGCAGAGAATTTTGATAGTGGCAATGAATTGCGCACCATGGAAACGCCAGAGTCCACTTTAATGACTAAGCAGATTGCGCAAACCGTGAATGATACTGTTGCCAGTTTGCCTGAAGAGTTACGTAATGCTATTACCTTGCGTGAAATTGAGGGCTTAAGTTATGAAGAAATTGCAAGTATCATGGACTGTCCAATTGGCACCGTCCGTTCACGCATATTTAGAGCAAGGGAAACAATTGCGATGAAGTTAAGACCGCTTTTAGATACATCCGAAAATAAGCGGTGGTAATTAATTGTTTCAGAAAATATATATCATGTTAAAAGCGTTAGTGTTTTAGGAGTAAATAATGAACGAAAAAATATCAGCTTTAATTGACGATGAAATCACAATCGAAGAAGCGGCCCATTTAATTGCTAAGTTGCATTCTTCAAAGCAAGGCGCTGAAGCATGGAGTCAATACCATTTAATTGGCGACGCTATGAGAGGATCTTTAAATTTAAGTGCTAATTTTAAAGAAAATTTAATGCAAAAGTTAGAGTTGGAGCCCACTGTGTTGGCACCCAATGCTGCGCTGTTAAAGCATAAGAACGAACGTGTGCAGCATTATAAAATATCCCCTTCATGGTCGATTGCCGCGTCGGTGTTTGCGGTGGTGATGGTCGGTTGGATGGCTTTGCATCAAGGGATACAAAGTACCAATGACCTAGTAGCTTTAGCGGAACAAAAAACGGGGACACAAACTATTCCTGCAGAATATTTATTGGCACATCAAACGACGGCACCATTAGGCAGTGCATACTATATGCAAACTGTGAGTTACTCTGAATGAATGTTTTTGTGTTCGCCATTTTATTGTTCTGTACTAGTCTGAATGTTCAGGCTAATAGTGATGATGATATGTGGCAAGTGATGCAAAAAGCAGCAGTTTCTGCACGCGCCTTAACCTATCAAGGTATTTTTGTTTTTCAAAGTGGCAAGCAGACTAGGTCTGTACAAATTACGCATATGTTTAATGATAAAGGTGAGTTTGCGCGAAATGTATTGCTTGATGGAACGCCGCGCCAATTGCTAAGTCAAGGCAGTGATTTGGTGATTTATAACCAGAAAAATGAAAAAGTTGTGATTGAAAAACGCCATGGACAAAATATGTTCCCAGCAGTTTTGCCGACCAATGTTGAATCGATTAAAGCTAGTTATGTATTGCATAGTGGTGATTTAGAAAGGATAGCTGATCGTCAAGCTCAGATCTATGTTTTAGAGTCTAAGGATGGTTTAAGATATAGCTATAAGCTCTGGATTGATACGGATTATGGCTTAATATTAAAGTCAGTATTGTTTAATAGCCGCAATGAAGTCATCGAGAGTATCGCTTTTAGTCAGATAGGCTTAATGAGTCTTGAGAATTTAGACTGGTTTAAACCGAAGATTGATAGCAAAAAGAATTATGTGATGGAAGATGAAGTAGCGACCAGTGCGGATACTGTCTCAAAAAATTTCTGGAGCATTAAAGAACTACCAGCGGGATATCATAAGGTTGATCAAATGATGCAAATGGTACACGGAAATTCAATGCCCGTGACTCATTTGGTATTTTCTGATGGACTCGCTTATGTATCGTTGTTTATCGAACCAGCTAACCCTAAATCTAAGGTTGGCGCTAAGCCCATACAAAATATAGTTGGTAATACAAGTTACTATATGAATGTGACAGATGGGTATCAAGTGACTGTGGTTGGTGAAGTCCCGGAAATGGCGGTCGCCCAAATTGGAAATGCTGTAATCTTTAATAAATAAAAAAGAACAACGCGAAGAAGTTAGGTCGTTATGATTGAAGAATATGCTGTTGTTACAGCTTGCCAGGATGGGCAGGCAATGCTTGAAATCGAGAGACGTTACGCTTGCGGCCTTTGTGGCCAAAAGCGGGGTTGCGGCAATGCGGTTTGGGGCAAATTGCTCGGACATAAAAGCCACGAATTTACAGCTAAGAATCCGATTAAAGCAAATGTAGGAGATAGCGTGGTTGTTGGCATGGATGAGAATACAATGCTAACCTCGGTTTTTCTGCTTTACATTTTACCCCTGCTTGGCATGCTTGTTGGGGCAGTGATAACCGACTTGTATTTTAAAAACCAATTTTATGTCATTGTCGGTGCGATAGTTGGGTTAACGTTAACTTTCTTCTGTATAAAAAGATATTTGCTCAGTCATAGTTGCACAGCCAAATCTTTCGATCTAAAATATCAGGCAGTAATTTTGCGCCATAATAATGCTATAGACGTAGATCAGGGTTAATTTAAAAAAAATAAACGAGGTTGCGGAACATGAAAAACTGGATTTCCATAGTTGCTTTTGGATTAATTTCTACGCTACATGTCAACGCCTTTGCACAGAGCTTACCTGACTTCACAGAGTTGGCAGAAAAGCATGGTGCAGAAGTCGTAAATATTAGTGTCACTCAGAGTGTGCGCCAAGATACTGGCGTTATGCAACTTCAGGGCATGCCTGGCGACGAACAAATGCAAGAGTTTTTTAAGCGTTTTGGGATCCCCGTTGTGCCGGGCCAAAATGGCGCACCACAACCTGAATATAAAACACAATCTTTAGGTTCTGGGTTCATTATCAGTAGTGATGGCTATATTTTAACTAATGCCCATGTTGTGTCAGAGGCCGACGAGGTTGTCGTTAAATTGTTCGATAAACGCGAATTTAAGGCCAAAATTATTGGTGTTGATAAACGTACGGATGTTGCACTTGTGAAGATTGATGCAACTGGTTTACCTAAAGCGATTATTGGGGATCCAAGCAAATTAAAAGTGGGCGCCTGGGTGGCTGCTATCGGCTCACCATTTGGTTTGGAAAATACAATGACCGCCGGCATTGTGAGTGCAAAAGGACGTGCGTTGCCACAAGAAAATTTTGTGCCGTTCATTCAAACCGATGTGGCTATTAATCCGGGCAATTCTGGTGGCCCACTATTTAATTTAAATGGTGAGGTGGTTGGTATTAATTCACAGATTTATAGTCGTAGCGGTGGTTCTATGGGCCTGTCGTTTGCAATTCCAATTGATGTTGCACTGGATATTTCTAACCAGCTAAAATCTAACGGAAGAATCACCCGTGGCTGGTTAGGGGTTTCCATCCAAGATATTACCAAGGAATTGGCAGATTCATTCTCAATGAAAAATACAAACGGTGCATTGGTGGCTGGTGTTGAGAAAAATGGACCGGCTGACAGAGGTGGTTTGGAGGCGGGAGATGTAATCACTAAGTTTGATGATAAGTCGATTGTTTCTTCAGCTGATTTGCCGCGCGCTGTAGCTTCAGCTAAGCCAGGAAAAACAGTGCCTGTAGAGGTCCTACGTAAAAGCCTAGTCAAAGTGCTTAATGTTAGTGTGGGTGAAATGCCTTCTGACTCAAACGAAGTTCTGCCAAACAATAAGTCTGCCGCCAAACCAGAGGTGAATCGCATCGGCTTAACCGTGAAAGAGCTAACGCCGCTTCAAAGGAAAAAGTTGAACGGCAAAAATGGCTTGCTAGTCATTGATTCTCAGGGCGCAGTAGCCCAAGCTGGGGTTCGTCACGGCGATGTTGTTCTTGGTCTAAACAACACTGAAGTGCAGTCTTTAGAGCAGTTTAATAAACAACTTGCTAGTATTGCCGCAGGTAAAACGGTCGCCTTGCTAGTGGCGCGGGGTGATAATACCTTATACGTTCCCGTTAAAATTCCTGTAGCTAAATAATGGTTGGATATAGCAAGAGGCAATCAGTTGATGTTAATACTTTGAATTTGCTGTAAAATTCTCGCAGTTAAATTGCAATAACAAAGGCGCTCTAGGCGCCTTTGTTATTAATCTGCGTTATTAAGCATCGCTCTTGTTATTAAGCTGCGCCCTAGGCATTAATCTTTTATTAAGGTTAAAGCGGTTAGCCAGTCACTAAAATAGTCTACCTAAACCATGAAAAATATTCGTAACTTCTCTATTATTGCCCACATTGATCACGGAAAATCCACCTTAGCTGATCGCATTATCCATTTATGCGGCGGTTTGGCAGACCGTGAAATGGAAGCGCAGGTGCTAGATTCTATGGATATTGAGCGTGAACGAGGCATTACGATTAAAGCGCAAACGGCAGCTTTAGATTACAAGGCAGATGATGGTCAAATTTATCATCTCAATCTGATTGATACTCCAGGTCATGTCGATTTTAGTTATGAGGTGTCACGATCACTTTCCGCTTGCGAAGGTGCGCTATTGGTGGTGGATGCGAGTCAGGGTGTGGAAGCGCAAAGTGTCGCTAACTGTTATACCGCGCTAGATTTGGGTGTTGAAGTCACTGCAGTATTAAATAAGATTGACTTGCCTTCTGCTGACCCTGACCGCGTGATGCAAGAGATTGAAGATGTGATTGGCATTGATGCCAAAGATGCGGTGCGTTGTTCAGCAAAAACTGGATTAGGTGTGCGCGATGTATTAGAAGCTGTTGTCGCAAAAGTGCCTCCACCTAAAGGAAATATAGATGGACCACTCAAAGCATTAGTGATTGATGCGTGGTTTGATAACTATGTTGGTGTAGTGATGCTTGTGCGTGTGATCGATGGTGTATTGAAACCAAAAGATAAAATTAGATTAATGGCTACTCGTGCAGAATTTTTATGTGAGCAGGTCGGTGTTTTTACACCTAAGTCGGTACAAAAAACTGCTCTTTCAGCGGGTGAAGTAGGATTTGTGATTGCTGGAATTAAAGAGTTGGCTAGCGCTAAAGTAGGAGACACTGTCACTTTAGTGAATAAGCCAGCGCAGGAACCTTTGGTCGGATTTAAAGAGGTAAAACCGCAGGTGTTTGCTGGACTGTATCCAGTGGAATCTAATCACTTTGAGGCCTTACGTACGGCATTAGAGAAGCTGAGTTTGAATGATGCGAGTTTGTTATTCGAGCCAGAAAACTCCACGGCTTTAGGCTTTGGTTTTAGATGTGGATTCTTAGGGTTACTCCATATGGAAATCGTGCAGGAGCGCTTGGAGCGTGAGTATGATATGGATCTGATCACCACGGCGCCAACAGTGGTGTATGAGTTGCTGCTTAAAGATGGAGAAGTGGTACAGATCGAAAATCCGTCGCGCTTACCAGAGACTTCGCGTATTGCAGAAACGCGTGAACCCGTCATTAATGTTAATTTATTGATGCCACAGGATTACGTAGGCGCAGTGATGACGCTGTGTAACAATAAGCGTGGCATACAGAAGAATATGCAGTATATGGGCAGACAAGTCATGCTGAGCTACGAAATGCCCCTTAATGAAGTTGTCCTGGATTTCTTTGACAAGTTAAAGTCAGTTTCGCGTGGTTATGCTTCAATGGATTATGAGTTTTTAGAGTTCCGCGCAGCAGATCTTGTAAAGCTTGATATTATGGTTAATGGTGAGCGTGTGGATGCGCTTAGCATGATTGTACATAGAGCAAATAGTGTACGTCGTGGACGTGAAGTTGCCGCTAAAATGCGTGAACTGATTCCGAGGCAAATGTTTGATGTAGCTATTCAAGCATCAATCGGTGCTAATATTATTTCTCGCGAAACGGTAAAGGCTATGCGCAAGAACGTAATTGCCAAATGTTATGGTGGTGATGTTTCGCGTAAACGTAAGTTGCTAGATAAGCAAAAAGAAGGCAAGAAACGCATGAAGCAGGTGGGTAATGTGGAAATTCCTCAAGAAGCATTCTTGGCTATTTTGCGCATTGAAGATTAATGATATTTCAGATTCACCGACAACAAATTAATAGGATACAGACGCAATGATGTTTGCATTATTCATGATCGTAATTCTCGTGGTTACTGGATTTATTTGGTTGCTAGATACTTTATTGTTAAGTAAAAAGCGTGCGACTGGGGCTAAAGAGCCACTGTTCGTGGAGTATGCGAAAAGCTTCTTTCCCGTTATTCTGGTGGTATTTTGCGTTCGCTCGTTTATTGTTGAGCCTTTTAAAATTCCATCTGGCTCAATGATGCCTACATTGCTGGCAGGGGATTATATTCTGGTTAATAAATTTACCTACGGCCTGCGTGTGCCAATACTCAATAATACTTTTATACAGATGAACCAGCCTAGTCGCGGCGACGTATTTGTATTTCACTATCCGCCTCAACCATCGATTGATTACATTAAACGCGTCGTAGGGTTGCCTGGCGATAAGATCAGCTACCAAAATAAACAATTGACTATCAATGGCAAACATCTAGATGTCTCAGATGAGCGTAATTACGAGTATGTGATGTCTGGTCTTAATCTCATTACTGCTAAAGAATATAAAGAGCAGCTTGGGACTGTGCAGCATGATATTCTGATTCATGATGTGGTCGGTAATTATGAATCTAATGCCATTGGTAATAAGTTTGCTAATAATGAAGAAATTACAGTACCTGCAGGACAATACTTTGCGATGGGTGACAACCGTGATAACAGTTCAGACGGACGTGTTTGGGGCTTCGTTCCAGAAAGGAACTTAGTCGGCAAAGCATTTTTTATATGGATGAATTTTGATCAGTTCTCAAGAATAGGTACCGCCATACATTAATATGATGCTCAACTGTGCCAAGCATATGGAGAGTGGTATGCGTGATTCGAAATATGCTAGCCATCAAGATGGCATGACCTTAGTTGGAATGCTTTTAGTCGTCTCTGCACTTGCCTTAGTTTTGCTAGTTGGTGTGAAAGTGGTGCCAGCTTATGCTGAATTTTTCTCAGTGAAAATGGTATTACATACCATGTCTAAAGAGCCATTAAATAACATGAGTAAAAGTGAAATTATTTCTTCTTTTAACCAACATAGAGATGACGCTTATATTAGTATAACTAATGCAAAAGATATTAATTTGAAGAAAGATGCAGATGGTGATACTGTTATCTCAGTGGATTATCATGTCATTAAACCCGTTGTGTATAACCTCAGCGCTCTTATTCATTTCGTTGCGAAAAGCAAAGAATAAAATGTGTGCATTTTTAAGTCTTCTAGCATGACACAACAGTCTTTAGCTTTACGCTTACCCTATATTTTTACCAACATTAGCTTGCTAACTCAGGCACTCACCCATCGCAGCTATGGTGCGCAAAATAACGAGAGACTTGAGTTTTTGGGGGATGGTGCCCTTAACTTCATGATTGCCCAGCAACTGTATCAGCGCTTTCCAGGGTTGGCTGAAGGTGATTTAAGTCGTTTACGCGCACAGTTGGTCAAAGAATCTACGTTGAGTGAAATAGCACAGTCGCTACATATCGGTGATGCGCTAAACCTAGGTGAGGGTGAACTTAAAAGCGCTGGTTGGCGTCGGCCGTCAATCTTAGCAGATGCGTTGGAGGCTTTAATTGGTGCAGTTTATCTGGATGGTGGATATGCAGCAGCAGAAGCTTTAGTCATAAAGCTGTTTGAAGACAAATTGATGACGATTGACCCCAATGTCATTGATAAAGATCCTAAGTCATTATTGCAAGAACGTTTGCAAGGCCAGAAACTAGCAGTGCCAGAATATAACGTAACCCAGCTAGCAGGAGAAGCGCATGCGCAACTGTTTGTGGTGGAATGTTACATTGAAAAATTGAATATACGTACGGCAGGTGAAGGCACCAGTCGACGCATCGCAGAACAGCAGGCTGCAAACTGTGCGTTAATTGCACTAGAGAAATTTGCTTTGGAGAAAATAAGAAAATGAACGAATTAGAGACGGAGTTGACCGCATTCAAGTGTGGAACTGTAGCAATTGTAGGTCGCCCGAACGTAGGTAAATCGACACTACTCAACCATATTCTGGGTATGAAGCTGGCGATTACTTCGCGTAAGGCCCAAACGACACGCCATCGATTATTAGGTATACATACTACAGAGGATACGCAGTTCTTATTTGTGGATACGCCAGGGTTCCAACAGAAACATTTGAATGCACTTAATAAAGGGTTAAATAAAACCGTAACTCAAGTGTTAGCAGAAGTGGATGTTGTTCTGTTTGTGATTGAACCAATGAAGCTAGGCGATGCTGATCGCAAAGTGCTTGCCTTGTTGTCAGAAAAAACACCGACTATTTTGGTGGTGAATAAATCTGATTTAATGGGTGATAAGGGCAATCTTTTGCCCTTAATTCAGGACTTCGATTTGGAATTTCCATTTTCAGAAATCGTGCCAGTGAGCGCTAAAAAGAGTCTGCATTTAGATGAGCTATTAGCGTCTATTCGTAAGTACTTGCCAGAACATGCTGCTATTTACTCGGAAGATGAATTGACTGATAAAAATGAACGATTTTTAGCAGCAGAACTGGTGCGCGAGAAAATTTTTAGATTATTGGGTGATGAAATTCCTTATTCAGTGACCGTAGAAATCGAGAAATTCGAAGTGGTGGGTAAGTTGCGTCGTATTTTTTGTGCAATCATCGTGGATAAAGACAGTCAAAAGCCAATGTTAATCGGCAAAGGTGGCGAGAAGCTGAAACAAATATCTACTGAGGCGCGTCAAGATATGGAGAAATTATTTGATGGCAAAGTCTATCTTGAAACTTGGGTTAAGGTTAAGGGTGGCTGGGCAGATGATGAGCGTGCATTAAAATCATTAGGGTATTAGCCACCCTATCCTATAGCATCTTTGGTTTGAATTAACTGCGATTAGTATCTTATGGTAGCTGCCAGTGTAAGTCGACAAGACAATCAAGCGGTGTATGTCTTGCATACGTTCCCGTTTAAAGAGACTAGTCTAGTGGTAGAGTTGTTTGCACATGGTTTTGGCCGTATAGCCGCCACAGCTAAAGGCGCCCGCCGCCCGCGGTCTGCCATGCGAGGCATGCTGCAATCATTTCAACCATTAGTCGCTACTTGGTCAGGTAAGCTGGAACTCAAAACTTTGCACAGTTTGGATTGGGGTGGTGGTTTATTATTACTTAAAGGCGAAGCACTTATGTGCGGCTTTTACCTCAATGAGTTGCTTCTTCGTTTATTGCCTCGGGAAGATCCGCATCAAGCACTATTTGAATATTATAGTGTCACATTAAAAATTCTTGCGAGTGGTGAGGATTTAGCAAGTACATTGCGCCGTTTTGAACTCAAGCTATTGCAAGAGTTGGGTTATGCCATTCCATTGCATGCTGACACGAGCGATGCAGCGATAGAGGCTGACAGTACTTATCATTATGAGGCGGAGCAGGGTGCGATAAGGTTAACTGCCGAATTTAAACGCGGGAAAAATGGCGTACAATTGTCTGGCAGTACTTTGCTGTCTATGGCGAACGATGACTATAGCCACCCACAAACACAGCAGCAAAGTAAGCAGCTAATGCGATACTTATTAGCCCATTATTTGGGTGATAAACCTTTGTACACGCGGCAGCTTTTAATGGATTTACAAGGGCTTTAAGCTAGTGCTGATTAAACTCAGTATAAAAACTAAACATAGAAAAAATTATGATTAAATTAGGTGTCAATATCGATCATGTGGCGACCATCCGCCAAGCCCGTGGGACTAAGTATCCTAGCGTAGTGCAAGCAGCATTGCGCGCAGAGCAATCTGGCGCGGATAGTATTACTCTGCATCTGCGCGAAGACCGTAGGCACATGCAAGATGAGGATGTTCGTGCTTTGCGTGGCTTGCTTCAAACGCGGATGAATCTAGAGTGTGCGGTCACTGATGAAATGATTGAAATCGCCATTGAAGTGTCGCCACAGGATGTATGCTTGGTTCCAGAGAGACGCGAGGAACGCACCACTGAAGGCGGCTTGGATGTAGTGGCAAACTTTTCTAAGGTAGAGCAAGCAGTTAAGAGACTTGGTGAGGCTGGCATAAGGGTTTCACTGTTTATCGGGCCAGATCGTGCGCAAATCGATGCTGCAAAAAAGTCTGGAGCGCCGGTGGTTGAGTTACATACAGGTACCTTTGCAGATGCAGAAGTTGCAGATATTCAAGCCATTGAGTTGCAAAGGATTAAGGACGCCGTCGCTTATGCTAATCAGTTAGGATTAGTGGTCAATGCGGGACATGGGTTGCATTATCATAACGTACATGAAATTGCGTCCATCGCGGGTATTGAAGAGCTTAATATTGGACATGCTATCGTGGCACACGCTTTATTTGTAGGTTGGGATAATGCAGTGCGCGAAATGAAGGCTTTAATCAAAGAGTTCACTGTCAAGTAGTTATGCTCAGATTCTTATCCCAAGCGGTGCTCACTATATGATTTTTGGTATCGGTACAGATATCGTCGAAGTGTCACGCATTGCTGCGTCTATTAGTACGTTTGGTGATAGTTTTGCTGAACGCATTTTGGCTGCTAGTGAATTCGCAGGATATCAAGACTCTCAAATCAAAGCGCGTTTTTTAGCCAAAAGATTTGCCGCTAAAGAGGCTTTTTCTAAAGCTTTGGGCACAGGGTTGCGCGCACCTGCTACCTTTCAAAATATTGCTGTTAGCCATGACGAGTTGGGGAAGCCCCTGCTAGTATTGGCACCTGAACTGATGGCCTTTATGCAAGAAAAAAATATACAGCACACCCATATCAGCATTAGCGATGAAAAGAATCTCGCTACTGCCTTTGTGATTTTAGAGATATGAGCAACATTTGTACTCCGTCAGCGTTAACCTCAAGCATTGACACTTTAGATAGTGCCCGCCGTTTCGGTGGCGTGTCTAGATTGTATGGTGTAGAGGGGCTGTCGCGTCTACAAGCGGCGCATGTCTGTGTGATTGGTATTGGTGGTGTAGGCAGCTGGGCAGCTGAGGCTCTAGCCCGGAACGCGGTGGGAACAATCACTTTAATTGATTTGGATAATATAGCTGAATCCAATGTGAATCGTCAGCTGCACGCGGTGGAAGGTAGCTTCGGTAAAGCCAAAGTCACCGCGATGGCGGAGCGTATCCGCTTAATTAATTCAGTGGCAAAAGTTATTGAAATTGAAGATTTTGTTAGTATTGATAACATTACCCAGCTATTACGCCATGATTATGATGGCATAATTGATTGCATCGACGATGCAAAAGCAAAGGCGGCTATTGCAAGCTTTTGTAAAACCCATCACCTGCCATTAGTCATGACTGGTGCAGCAGGCGGTCGTGTAGATGGTAGTCGTATTAAACAGGTTGATTTAGGCCAGGTCAGCCATGATAAATTACTCTCCAAAGTGCGTAATATTCTACGGCGTGATTATGGTTTTGCAAAAGCCGCATCTGATCAAGTTAAAGCCCCTAAGCTTGGTATACATTGTGTTTATTCGGATGAGGAAGTTATTAAGCCGGAAAGTATTTGTGCTTTGGAGACTACTGCTATTACTGGTTTAAGCTGTGCTGGTTATGGATCCAGTGTTACGGTCACTGCCCCATTTGGTTTTATTGCTGCAGGTTATTTGTTGAATCAGTTAGTCAAACCCTAGTGAATTTGACTTTAGCGGTCAAGTTGCGCGTATTGCAGATCGAATTTTTTCATTAAAAATTCATTAATTTGTCATAATTTAAAACTAAGATTGTACATGTATATAAATTTAAGATTCCATGCGTAAAACTTACCCACCTTTAAAGTTTCTTAATCGGGATACCAGTATTTTAGCGTTTAACGAACGCGTATTGAGCTTGGCCCAAAATCCAGACTACCCGCTTCTTGAGCGCTTAAGATTTTTATGTATTGTATCTTCAAACTTAGATGAGTATTTTGAAGTACGCGCTGCACCTCATGTCGACGCTATGCGTGAAGAAGATAAACATGGTGATATTAATGTAGAAAGTTATGAGTCTATTTCTAAAGTGGCTCATACACTGGTTGATAAGCAATATAAAATTTTTAACGATGAACTAATGCCCGCCTTAGCAGAGCATGGCGTACATTTGGTTTCCAATGGGGAGCGTACCTTACAGCAGCATGGTTGGGTTGCTCGCTACTTTGAAACTGAAGTGCGTCCCTTGTTAGTGCCGGTGGCGCTAGATCCATCGCATCCATTTCCTCAGGTAGCTAATAAGTCACTGAATTTCATTGTGTCGCTTGGAGGCAACGATGCGTTTGGTCGTAGTAATAATATTGCCATTGTTCGTGTACCACGGGTATTGGCGCGCCTTATTAAGCTGCCGAAAAATTTAAGTGATAGGCAGCAGAAATTCGTCTCTCTATCCAGTGTTATTCGCGCGCACTTATCAAGCTTGTTTGCAGGCCGTGAAGTGCTTAGCTTTTCTCAGTTTCGGGTTACCCGGCACTCTGATTTGGCCGTCGATGAAGAGGATGTTAAGAATTTAAGAACTGCTTTACGTAAAGGATTGGTGCATCGTAATTTTGGTGACGCTGTTCGATTAGAGGTGTCACATGGTTGTGATGACAAAATGGCTAAACTCCTATTGCAGCAATTTGATTTACCTAAGCACTCACTGTATCGGGTAAATGGACCAGTGAATTTGGCACGTTTGATGCAATTAGCTGATTTAGCCGAAGGGAATCAGCTGAAGTTTCAACCATTTGAACCACAAGTTAGCCATCAGTTACAACCTAACAAGTCTTTTTTCAGCCAGATAGCGCACCAAGACATTTTAATTCATCAGCCCTATGAAAGTTTTGAGTCTGTAATCGACTTCTTACGTGAAGCTGTAAATGATCCTGATGTACTTTCGATTCAGCAGACAATTTATCGCGCTGGGTCTGATACCCGCATGCTAAAACTGTTACAAGAAGCTGTTCGGCAAGGCAAGGAAGTGATGGCTGTAGTTGAGCTCAAAGCTAGATTTGATGAAGAAGCTAATATTAACTGGGCAGAGGCGCTTGAGTCTGTTGGTGCGCAGGTGGTATATGGTATCGTCGGATTAAAAACACATGCCAAAATGCTATTGGTGATGCGTCGCGAAGGCGCTGCCCTTAAGTATTACGGTCATTTATCTACCGGCAATTACAATCCACGTACTACGCGTTTATATACCGATGTCAGTATGCTCACTTCTGATGTGCAAACTACTCGAGATATGGAGCATTTATTCAGACACATTGCTAGTCAGGTGAAGTTGCCCCGTATGCAAAAGTTATTGGTGGCCCCATTTTATTTGCACAGACAAATGCTTGCTAAAATACGGTCGACTGAATTGGCAGTCATTGCCGGTAAAACGGCACGCATTATCCTTAAAATGAATGCGCTCACAGATGAAGTGTTGGTGAAGGCTTTAGTTAAAGCGGGTCGAGCTGGTGTTGAAATAGATCTCATTATCCGAGGTGCTTGCATCCTCCCAGTCAATGCCCCTGGTTTAGATGGTCGAATTCGCGTGCGCTCTATCATTGGTCGATTGCTGGAGCACTCACGTGTTTTTTATTTTAAAGTGGATGCGGAAGAAAGTATGTGGTTGGCGAGTGCTGACTGGATGAATCGCAATATGATGCGTCGGGTAGAGGTAGCTTGGCCGATTGAAGATATTAAACATAGAGCACGCATCTTACAAGAGTGCTGCCAGATGAGTTTGGATGATAATAAAGATGCCTGGTTGTTAGGTGCAGATGGAGTTTATACACGCATAGCTGTCCCTGTTGGAAGGTCTGTTGGTGCAGACTTGGGCTTCAGTGCTCAAAAGCAACTACTTAAGAAGTACTCGGATTAATATTAATTTGGGACTGGACCGTAATGGCTAATTTGATATTTTGGCGACATGCCGATGCAGAGCCTGATAGTGAGACAGGCAAAGATACGGATCGAGTGTTAAGTAAAGCAGGTCGTAAAGATGCCTTCGTAATGGCTAAATGGTTGAATCAGAATTTGCCTGAACACACCAAGATTTTATGCAGCCCAGCAAGGCGCTGCTTAGAGACTCTATCAGCTTTACAGCAGTTATGTGAAGGCAATCTTACTAGCCCACTAAAAATTGTTGATTTTTTGAGTATAGAGAGCACTGCAGAGTCGATTTTGAAACAAGTGGTCAATGATGATAGTAGTCAAACAATACTAATTGTTGGGCATCAGCCAAACTTAGGTCTGGTGATTGCGCAGTTGTTGGGCATGCGCGAAAGCACCTGTGTAGTAAAGAAGGGCGCAGTATGGTGGTTGGGCCAGCGCTCATTGTATGGCAAAGCCCAAACCTATCTATATGCAGTGCGTAACCCACGTGACTAAGGGCATTTAAGGCCAAGGTCACGCGTTAAGTACATTTTTTATTTTTTTGGGCGACCAGTTTTAATTGTTGGTACTTTGCTCATCACTGCACTTAAAGCTGCGTCAGTCATCGCGCTGAGTTGCATAATACCTGCACGTAATAATTCACTTTTTTTCGCTGGGCTACCTAGTTTCTGTAAGCGCTCTTTCAAGACATTGAATTGAGCATATTCTGCTTTAGGCATAGTAAAGCTATCCCGTTCCATCTTTACTTTGGGCGCTTTAACTACTTTTACAGGCTTAGGAGCGACTACTTTAGCCGCGCTAGTTTTAGGTGAAGAAGAAGCTGCCATAATGGCCGCTTTCTTGGCGGTAACGGGTTTGGTTACTGTTGGCTTTGTCACAGCCGCTTTTACTATCAATGGCTTACTCATGGCTGCTGTTGTAGATTTTGATGTGACTGGCTTTAAAGCTACAGCTTTTACGGGTTTAGTTTTTGTCATCACACTTTCCTTATTAACGATATAAACAGTTTATACTGTTTAAATTGAATTGCAATAAAAATTAAGATTTTTATTTTAAGCTATTAGATAGATTTTAATTCAAATATCCAGTTTATTTTCTGCCAAGAAGCCGTCTCTTCATCAAGCAGATAGAAAGATTGCGGGTATTTCTCAGGCCAGCTTTTCGGCATGCTCATCACAATTTTATTGTCGGACAAATTGAGTTGAATACCTCGTAAATTAGGCATTTGACGAGCATGGCATAAGATTACTGCTAAGCGAAGGCAGCATAGTTGAGCCACAAAAATACGATCTGAAAAATCAGCGTCCAGTTTTCTTAATTTAGCCCTATGACCTAAAATGAGTAAGCTTAGGCATCGAAGTTCGCTCTGCGCAAACCCTGGCGGTTCGGTATGTTCTAAAATGTAGGCGCCGTGTAGGTGCGCATCTATAGGTGAAACAGCACAGCCAATTTCATGAAGTAAGCCCGCCCAGCCTAACTTACGGGCATGCACTTGTTGTTCCCCTGGTGAAAATTGTATGTCGGCAGTTATTTTTTCAAATAATTTTTCAGCTACTTCTGATACATTTTTGGCGTGTGTTTTATCTACATCGAACTTAGTTGCCAAGCGTTGTACCGAAGCGTTTCTTAAGTCCATCACGGCATCATCACGCGCTAGCATGTCATATAACAACCCGTGTCTTAAAGCTCCTTTTGCTACACTGAGAGTTTCAATATTTAAGAAGTCAAAGATGCCCAGCATGATAGATAATCCACCAGCAATCACGGCTTTACGCTCTTCTTTTAACCCTAATAATTTTAGTTTATCTGCATAACGGGCGCGCAACAACTCTTCACGTAGCCAATGAAGACCTTCTTTGGTAATGGTATCTTCTGGACGACCATATTGAAATAAAACATCTGCAATTGCACCCACTGTACCAGATGCTCCGTAGGCTACATCCCAGCGTTTTTGATTAAAATTAACGCCTAAAGTGTCGAATATAGATTCAGCAGCAATCTCAGCTCGGGTAAATGCATTTTCAGTTATTTCGCCTGAGCCAAAATGTTTCAGCGACCATGCTACTGAGCCAACATGTAAAGATGCCGTTTGATGAGAGGCAAAACCTTGGCCTATAATAAATTCAGTTGAGCGTCCGCCGATATCAATCACTAGGCGTCGTTCATCAGATTGTGGTAGAAATCGACTGACCCCTTGATAAATCAAGCGCGCTTCCTCAACGCCTGAAATAACTTCCACATCAAAGCCTAATGCTTTTTTTGCTAATTTAAGAAACACATCGCGGTTATTGGCTTCTCGTAGCGTTTGCGTTGCGACAGCACGAACATGCGATGGGTCGAAATCTTGAAGGCGTTCCCCAAATCTAGCCAAGCAGCGAATTCCACGATCAATAGATTCGGTCGTTAGGTTGCGATCTTCATCTAAGTCGCCGCCTTGCCGAACTGGTTCTTTTAGATATTCTACGCGTTGGATATGTCCACTATCTAAACGTCCAATTTCTAACCTAAAACTATTAGAACCTAGATCTATAGCGGCTAATAGAGATTTGTCCGCAGGAATTTTTTCGTAAGATTGCGTCATGTTTTCCATAATTTTTAGGTGATGTGCTTAGCTTTTTAGAATTATAACTTTTATTGAAACAATATTATTGTTTCTATTATGTCGTTGCTACTTGAAACTTTGATGACAAAGCCTAATTAAGGTTAAGTATTTATTAACTTATTCAGGAATTTAACATGGCAAAACAAACCGCTAATAATAACCAAGCGCCTGAAAAGATGGCCTTTCAAGCAGAGGTCAAGCAGTTGCTTCAACTGATGATTCATTCGCTTTACAGTAATAAAGAGATAGTGCTACGTGAATTAATATCTAACGCTTCAGATGCCGCAGATAAGCTGCGTTTCGAAGCATTAGCTAATGGTGCTTTGTACGAAAATGATAGTGACCTCAAAATTCGTGTTGCATTTGATAAAGCGTCACGCACGTTAAGTGTAAGCGACAACGGTATTGGTATGAGTCGTGACGAGGTGATTGCCAATATAGGCACTATTGCAAAATCAGGAACCAAGGAATTTTTTAATGCTTTGACGGGCGATCAAGCCAAGGATGCTAATTTGATTGGTCAATTTGGGGTCGGCTTTTATTCAGCTTTTATTATTGCTGATAAGGTCACCTTAACTACGCGCCGAGCCGGAGAGAGTGAAGCCATAAAATGGGAGTCTGCCGGTGAAGGCGACTTTACTCTAGATTTTTCTGATAAAGCTACGCGGGGTACAGAGGTAATCCTTCATTTGCGTGAAGGTGAAGATGAGTTTTTAAGTGACTGGAAATTAAAAACTATTATTCGTAAATACTCTGACCACATAACCTTGCCGATTGTAATGAAAAAAAGCGAGTGGAAAGATGGTGCGGAAGTAGCGACTGATGAAGATGAGACGATCAATCGTGCTTCAGCTCTATGGGTGCGAAATAAAAACGATATTAGCGAAGATGAATATGAAGAATTTTATAAACATGTATCGCATGATTTTGAGGCGCCACTTGCTTGGAGTCATAGTCGAGTTGAAGGTAATCAAGAGTATATTTCTTTACTTTATATCCCAAGCAAAGCACCATTTGATTTGTATGACCGCGAACGCCGCCATGGCATTAAGCTTTATGTAAAACGCGTATTTATTATGGAAGATGCTGAGAAGCTGATGCCTCAATATCTGCGTTTTGTGCGAGGTGTAATCGACAGTGCAGATTTACCCCTAAACGTGTCGCGTGAGATTTTACAGTCCAGCCGCGATGTGGATGCGATTAAAGCAGGCTCAACCAAAAAGATACTAAGTTTGCTTGAAGATTTGGCGGGTAACAAAGCTGAAAATTACTCAGTATTCTATAAAGAATTTGGCCGCGTGTTAAAAGAAGGTGTAGGCGAAGATTTTTCCAATAAAGATAGAATCGCCGCCTTATTACGCTTTTCTTCTACCCAAGCCGATACTGATTCACAAGTGGTGTCATTTAAAGACTATATTTCGCGCATGCAGGCGGAGCAAGAAGTCATTTATTACATTACTGCTGACAGTTTTTCTGCCGCTCAACATAGCCCACACTTAGAGATTTTTCGCAAAAAAGGCATAGAAGTGTTGTTGATGTCAGATCGTGTTGACGAGTGGATGTTAGGTAGTTTGACTGAATTTGAGGGCAAAAAGCTGCAATCTATTGCTAAAGGTGATTTGGACCTTGGTAAGCTTGAATCTGACTCTGAAAAAGAGATTCATAAGAAAATAGAGGAGGAAGCCCAAACTTTACTTGAGCGAATCAAAAATACACTGGGGGACCAAGTCAAGGATGTTCGTGTGACCCATAGATTAACTGACTCACCTGCATGTTTGATTAGTGATGCTGAAGACTTGTCTGGGAATTTAGCCCGTATGCTTAAAGCGGCTGGGCAGAGTACACCTGACGCCAAGCCTATTTTAGAGATTAATCCTACGCACAAATTGGTAAAGCGGCTGGAAGCTGAAGATTCAGATGTCCTATTTAGCGACCTTGCGTTAGTACTATTTGATCAAGCATTACTCGCTGAAGGCGGTGCATTAAATGACCCAGCAAGTTTTGTAAAGCGCATGAATAGTTTAATTAGTTAATCCTGCTTACTGCTGGATTTGAGTAAGCTCGTCACTAAATAAAGAAATAGGTCATTTAAAGTAAATTGCCTATTTTTTATGGGCTAATTTACCTCTGTTTAATTGTGATTATTAAAATAATACTGCTAATATAAAAGTTCAATTTAAATAAATAGTAGATGGTAAAAATGGAGAACATGAAATGATCACCCCTTTACGATATAACGCAAAATCAGAGTTAAATGACTCTTTTATTAAATCACTATGGGTCCCAGTTGGTCATCCAGATACGCGCTCGTATTTGAAGCCAGAGGACGCTGATGAGAAGCTTCGAATGGATGAAGAGAGACTTCAAGATTGGCGAAGAAATATGGCAAAATTTAGAGATAAAACCTAATTCAACCTTATTCAATGAAAGGTGATGCTTCGTCGTGATTTAACGGCTGGTATTACAACACTAGTATAGAAAATAATTTTATCTTCATTTAACCTTCTTATTAATGTCATAGACAACACGGATAGTCATCAATTCGTAAGACATTTAATATGAATTTAGAGGAGGCTATTATGGCTAAAAAGCTAGTGTTGAGCAGTGCTGAAATTTCAGATAATTCTAGTCACACAGAAATAACGCCTATAGAAGGGAACGAAAATCAGAGTTCTGTTGATTTAGCACATCATCAGGAGCTTGTTTCGAAAGCCGCTTATTTTATTGCAGAGCAAAGAAACTTTGGCCCCGGCAATGAAATGGCTGATTGGTTGGCAGCAGAGGCTGATCTTTTTGGACTAGTCTACTAGAATAGTTAATGTGATTTTGTCTTATTAATGTCACATCAAACCAGTATATTGGTAACAAGTCCAAAGCTTGAATGTTGTATCTCCTTTTAAGGGTGCCTCAAAAGCACCCTATTTTTTTGTTGTATCTCTCTTCGGGTAGCGGAAGCTAGAAATAATAACAGGCACTTGTTTCTGTTTAACTGGCAATCAATCAGACAGCCATTATTCTTATTAGAACGTTAAATCTCGGTCACTAAATATGCAAAAAATCACTCATTACAATCTCATCAGAACATGTTTTTTGTCGGTTGGACTGCTATGGATTTCTGCTTATAGCAGTCCTATATTCGCTGAAAAATCAGGTGATTCACGCATTGATCAAATTGAAACCATTGTGATCATTTATGCGGAAAATAGGAGTTTCGATAATCTGTATGGTTTGTTTCCTCGAGCGAATGGGATCTTTAAAAATGCTGATGGCACAGATACAAATCTAGAAAACTACCGCCAATTGGACCGTGATGGCATTAGCTTATTAAATACGCTTCCGGCAGTATGGAACGCACAAGGTACTAAAACAAGTGGTCAGTTATCCTTTGTATCTGAGTTGCCAAACGCACCCTTTAAAATTGATGGATCACCAGGGGCATTGACTGATACCCTTGGTATGAATACCGCCACACCAGACCTAGTGCATCGTTTTTATAATAATCAAATGCAAATTAATGGCGGTAAGAATAATATGTTTGCCACTTGGTCTGATGCTGGCGGATTGAGTATGGGTTATTACAATGGAGCGCCCATGAAAATGTGGCAACTAGCTCAGCAATATACCCTTGCCGATAATTTCTTTATGGGCTCTTTTGGTGGATCATTTTTAAATCACTTTTGGCTCGTTTGTGCCTGCACACCCACTTACCAAAATGCACCTGAAGCGCTAATAAGTAAAGTGGATAAAAATGGAGTAGCGTTAATCGTAGATGAAAACTCCCCTCGCAGCGCATTGTTAGGTAAGCCTATTTATCTGTCAGACAAACCTGTGACTCCAGATTACTACGCTGTGAATACATTACAACCCGCTTATCAGCCTAGTGGTATTGCACCCCACAACAACGCTGATAAAACTCTAGCGGATCCTGATAAGAATCCATTGCCACCGCAAGATTCAGGGGTTAAGAAAACCATTGGAGACACATTAAGTGCTAAAGGGATCAGCTGGGCTTGGTTTGCAGGTGGTTGGAATGAGGCAACGCAGAACCGAGATGTCATCTACAACACCAAGACAATCAATTTTCAAGCACACCATCAGCCATTCAATTACTTTAGTCGATTTAACCCCGCGACAGAAGAGGGTGTAAAAGAGCGGCAACTGCATCTGAAAGATTACACTGACTTACAAAAAGATATTCAAGCTGATACATTGCCTTCCGTTGTGTTTTACAAACCACAGGGGAATTTAAATCAGCATCCAGGATATACGGACGTGATGTCAGGCGATGCCCATATCGCTGAACTTATAGCTAGTCTTCAAAAAAGTCGCCAATGGGAGAAGATGGCCATCATTGTGACCTATGATGAAAATGGCGGATTTTGGGATCATGTACCACCTCCTAAAGGAGACCGGTGGGGTCCAGGCACAAGAATACCGACAATTGTTATTTCACCATTTTCTAAAACTAATTATGTTGATCATACTTACTACGACACAACCTCTATATTAAAACTCATTACGCAACGGTTTTCTCTTGAATCCATACCGGGGGTTAGGGCTGAAGCGGGTGATCTCAGCAATGTCTTTGTTAAACATTGAATTCATATAGTTAAATGAGTAGATGTCCTTCCTGCAGGACACTTTAAGATCAATTTATTAGCCACAATTTAAAATGGCATAAATTTTGCTAGAATGTGAAGTATATTATTAGTCAAAATAGAGTTTATTAAAATGCCAGAGACCTTAAAAAGCAAAGCCAAAAAATCTAACAAATCTAAATCAAATCTAAGGCCGCAGTTGGTTCCGTTAGAGCAGAGCCTGCAAAATCATTTAATTTTCACAGGATTCAAGACTGCGGAGACTGCGACGCCTAGAGACTGGTATGCCGCTGCAAGTCATGCGGTGCGCGATCACGTTGTAGAGCGATGGATTAAAACTGCTGAATCTTATGCAAAAGACGATCCTAAGCGCGTTTATTATTTATCCTTAGAGTTCTTAATCGGGCGCATGTTGAGTAATGCTGCACTTAATTTAGGCGTTAGTGATGAGTTGCGTGAAGGACTTGTCGCATTAGGCCGTGATATTGAAACTACAGTCGAAATGGAGTCGGATGCGGCACTTGGCAATGGGGGTTTAGGACGTTTAGCAGCTTGTTTCTTGGACTCTATGGCCACTATGGACATTCCTGCAGGTGGTTACGGTATCCGTTATGAATATGGAATGTTTAAACAAACTATAGAAAATGGACAGCAAGTTGAAAATCCAGATAACTGGTTGCGTTATGGCAATGTCTGGGAATTTCAACGTCCTGAAGCTACTTATATTATTAAGTTTTATGGGCATGTCGTAAAGCATCCTAAAGATGATGAAGAAATACAGCACTGGTTAGGCACGGAGCATGTAGTGGCGATGGCCTACGATGTCCCTGTTCCTGGATTCGGAACGGAGACGGTAAATAATTTACGTTTGTGGTCAGCTAAAGCTACACGTGAGTTTGATTTGCGCCATTTTAATGATGGTAATTATGTGCGTGCGGTTGAAGAACGTAACGACACTGAAACTATTTCGAAGGTTCTTTACCCTAATGATGCATCTGCATCAGGTCGTGAGCTTAGACTAAAGCAACAGTACTTCTTTGTTTCCGCTTCTATTCAGGACATCTTAAGACGCTACACTTCTATGCATGAAATTAATGTGCTCGAAGATTGGGATCAATTGCCAGAAAAGATTGCGATTCAGCTTAATGATACACATCCGTCGATTGCAGTTGCTGAAATGATGTATCAGCTAGTTGATCACCATCAGTTACCTTGGTCAAAAGCTTGGGAATTAGTACTAAAGATATTTTCTTATACTAATCACACCTTGATGCCTGAGGCATTGGAAACTTGGTCTATTGATCTTTTTGGGAATTTGCTGCCGCGTCATTTGGAGATTATTTACAAAATTAATAGTGAGTTTCTGCATATGGTGAACCATCACTTCCCTGGAGAAGCTGATCTATTAACTCGGGTTTCAATTATTGATGAAACTCATGGTCGTCGCGTGCGCATGGCACATTTGGCTGTGATCGGCAGTCATACTGTGAATGGCGTTGCTGCATTACATAGCGAACTGTTAAAAACTACTTTATTTGCGGACTTTGATCGCATTTATCCGGGTAAGCTCACGAATGTAACCAATGGCATTACACCGCGCCGCTGGCTTAATCAGGCCAATCCTGCATTGACCAGTTTGATCGAGTTGGCAATTGGGAAAGACTTTAAAAAAGACCTGAGCCTTATTAAGAATTTAACACCGCTAGCTGATGATGCCGATTTTAGGAAAGCATTCGCTAAAGTGAAGCTCGGCAATAAAATACGTCTTGCCCATAAGATAGAAAAACTTACAGGTATTAAGCTTAATACGAGTAGTTTGTTTGATGTGCAAATTAAGCGCATTCATGAATATAAGCGCCAACTGCTTAATGTATTGCATGTAATCACTTTGTATAATCGTATTCGTAGCGGAGAAAAAAACATTACGCCACGCACCATTATTTTTGGAGGGAAAGCGGCGCCTGGTTATTGGATGGCAAAGCAGATTATTCGCCTAATTAATGATATTGCAGTGATTGTGAATGATGATCCGGCGATTGGTAATCAACTAAAAGTAGTGTATTACCCTAACTATGAGGTTTCTGCAGCGGAGGTTTTATTTCCGGGTAGCGATCTCTCTGAGCAAATCTCAACTGCGGGTACAGAAGCATCTGGCACTGGCAATATGAAAATGGCTTTGAATGGTGCGCTTACAATAGGTACTTTGGATGGCGCCAATGTTGAAATTAAAGAAGAGGTTGGTGATGAAAATATCTTTATCTTTGGTTTAACTACAGCAGAAGTCGCCGCTACTAAAGCCGCTGGTTATAATCCTCGTGATTACTACGAGGCTAACCCAGAGTTGAAACGTGTGCTAGATATGATCTCTGGCGGATTTTTCTCAGTTGATGAGCCAAATCGCTACCAGTCTATTGTTGATAACCTACTAAATAATGGCGATCAATATTTATTGTTGGCTGATTACGCAAGCTATATTGAGGCGCAAGAAAAAGTGTCTTTACTATATAAAAATCAGGATGAGTGGACGCGATTAGCCGTGCTCAATGTAGCGAATATGGCTAAATTCTCTAGCGATCGTGCTATCGGCGAGTATGCAGAAAATATCTGGCATATCAGTCCATTTAAAGTTAAGAAAACTAAATCCAGCATTAAAAAATAACGCGTTACATTCTAAGGATCAGCGCTAGTAAATGCCAATAATAGCCATTCACTAGCGCTGTTTTGTTTTTCGGGTGTGTACGGGTATATTGCATAAAATTTAAAAGCTAGGTACACCCCTTAACAACTAGCGGCTAATTAGTACCTAATCTGTTAGAATTCACCTTTAATAATTGCACCTATTTAGCTGAATTTTAATGATCCAATCTCAGACTCGTACCCAAATGCTTTGCCTGCGTGGTAGTGCAGCATTATCTCAATTCCGTATTGAAAAAATTCAATCCAAGCTAGAAAGTGATTGCCCAAGCATTATACATCTGTATGCTGAATTTTGGCATTTCGCTTGGGTGGATACACAGTTTTCAGGTCAAGACAGTGTTGCCCTAGACGCTACGCAGCAACAAACTCTGCAACAAATTCTGACTTATGGTCCCTCTATGCAAAAAGAGGATGCGCAAGGAGAGTTGTTCTTGGTATTGCCTAGAATAGGCACCATTTCGCCATGGGCTTCAAGGGCCACTGATATTGTGAAACACTGTGGTTTGCCGGCAGTCCTGCGCGTAGAGCGCGGTATCGCTTACTATGTACAAACTAAAAATAATAAAGAATTAAGTGCGACTGAGCACGAAAAACTGCTGCCACTGATTCAAGATCGTATGACAGAAACTGTATTTTCAGATTTGAATGATGCGGCAAAACTTTATCATAGTGAAGCGCCAGCTCCTTTTACTTCGGTGAATGTTTTAGTTGGAGGAAAAGCTGCTTTAGAGCAGGCAAACGCGACTATGGGTCTAGCATTATCGCCAGATGAAGTTGACTACTTGTATGAGAGTTTTTGCAAAATTGGACGTAACCCTAGCGATGTAGAGTTGATGATGTTCGCGCAAGCCAATTCCGAACACTGCCGACATAAGATATTTAATGCTGATTGGGTAATTGATGGTCAACCACAGGATCTGTCTTTATTTGCCATGATTCGAAATACCCATAAGCTCAATCCTGGAAGTACAGTGGTGGCTTATTCAGATAACTCTTCCATAGTGGCAGGACAGGCGGGCGTTGTAACCCAGCGCTTTTATCCGCAGGCTGGAGGCGCTTATGATCATGTAGAAGAAGAAATGCACTACATTATGAAAGTGGAAACGCATAACCACCCAACTGCAATCTCTCCATTTTCTGGTGCAGCGACTGGTGCTGGTGGTGAAATACGTGATGAAGGCGCGACTGGCAGTGGCTCTAAACCTAAAGCCGGGTTAACTGGTTTTTCAGTATCAAACCTTAATATTCCTAACTTTGGACAGCCTTGGGAATCAACTGCATATGGCAAACCAAGTCGAATAGCATCTCCATTACAGATTATGCTAGATGGCCCATTAGGTGGCGCTGCTTATAACAACGAGTTTGGTCGCCCAAATATTGCTGGCTATTTCCGTACCTTTGAGCTGGAAACCAATCATGAAGTGCGTGGGTACCATAAACCGATTATGCTTGCTGGTGGTATTGGCAACATTTCAGCCCAACATTCTAAGAAGAATCCAATTCCTGATGGCGCCGCCTTAATTCAATTAGGTGGGCCTGCAATGTTAATCGGCTTGGGTGGTAGTGCTGCTTCTAGTATGGATACTGGAAGCAATATCGAGAACCTAGATTTTGATTCGGTTCAACGCGGTAATCCCGAGTTGGAGCGTCGTGCGCAAGAAGTCATTGATCGCTGTTGGCAATTAGGTGATTACAACCCAATCTTAAGTATTCATGATGTTGGTGCAGGGGGTATTTCCAATGCATTTCCTGAACTTGTTAATGATGCTGGTGTTGGCGCTAAATTCCAATTGCGTGATGTACATAATGAAGAGCCGGGTATGTCGCCGCGCGAGTTGTGGAGTAATGAAGCGCAAGAACGTTATGTAATGGCAGTTTTGCCTGTAGATTTGCCACGTTTTCAAGCAATATGCGAACGTGAGCGTTGCCCATTTGCCGTCGTGGGCTATGCTACTGCCGAGCGCCATTTAACTGTAGCTGACAGTCACTTTGACAACAAGCCGGTGGATATGGATTTGTCGGTTCTACTTGGTAAGCCGCCGAAAATGACTCGCGATGTTAAAAGTATTTCGTCAAAGTTAAAAGCTTTTGATTCTAGCCGTATAGATTTAAAAGATGCAGCGGCACGTGTATTAAGATTGCCTGGCGTAGCGGACAAAACTTTCTTAATTACCATTGGGGATCGATCGGTCACTGGTTTGGTTGCGCGCGAGCAGATGGTAGGTCCGTGGCAAGTGCCAGTGGCTGATGTTGCGGTGACGCTTGCGGGCTATGATACCTATCGAGGTGAAGCCTTTGCCATTGGTGAAAAAGCACCACTGGCGTTAGTGAACGCTGCCGCCTCAGGCCGTATGGCCATTGGCGAGGCGATTACCAATATTGCCGCTTGTCTAATTGATGACTTGAGTGACTTAAAGCTATCTGCAAACTGGATGGCGGCAGCTGGCCACAAGGGTGAAGATGCCGCTTTATATGCCACGGTAAAAGCTGTTGGAATGGAACTGTGCCCTCAGTTGGGTATTAGTATTCCCGTCGGAAAAGATTCGATGAGCATGAAAACCTTATGGACTGAAGACGGTGAAAGTAAAGCGGTGACTTCGCCTATTTCATTAGTGGTAACGGCTTTCGCCGCTAGTCCAGATGTACGTAAAGCACTCACACCACAACTTAAATCAGCTTTGGATCACACGGATTTCAGTGACACCAAACTAATCTTAATCGATCTGGGTGCTGGTAAAAACCGTATGGGCGGCTCTAGTCTTGCGCAGGTGTATGCTGAGGTGGGCGATGAAGCGCCGGATATAGATAATGCACAACAATTGAAACACTTCTTTTCTACAATACAACAGCTCAACCTAGACGGAAAACTGTTGGCTTACCATGATCGTTCTGATGGTGGTTTATTTGCTACCTTAGTTGAGATGAGTTTTGCTGGGCATTGTGGTTTACGAGTAGATATTTCGTCCTTATCAGGCGCAGTGATTGATGTTCTCTACAACGAAGAATTGGGTGCTGTGATTCAAGTGCAGGCTAAACATTCAAGCGAAATTTTAGCCAAATTTAATGGTTTGGCGTGTGTGATTGCCGATGTAGTGTCAAGTAATCAAATTACAATCAGCCAGCATGGCCAGGAGCTATTTGCAGATACGCGCGTTAATTTGCATCGTATGTGGTCAGAAACTACCTATCAAATGCAAAGGCTGCGGGATAACCCAGACTGTGCGCAGCAAGAATATGACAGGATTTTAGATGTCAATAATCGCGGTTTATTTAGCCAACTCACTTTTGAGCCTAGTGTAAATATAGCAGCGCCTTATATCGCAACGGGTGTAAGACCCAAAATGGCAATCTTGCGTGAGCAAGGTGTGAATGGCCATGTGGAAATGGCTGCGGCATTCGATCGTGCTGGCTTTGCTGCATATGACGTACATATGAGCGACATTATTAGTGGCCGTGTTTCTCTAAAAGATTTTGCTGGTTTTGTGGCTTGTGGCGGATTTTCTTATGGGGATGTGCTGGGTGCTGGAGAAGGCTGGGCTAAATCTATTTTATTTAATGCGAGGGCGCGCGATGAGTTCTCGGCATTCTTTGCACGAACAGATAGTTTTGCACTCGGTGTGTGTAATGGTTGTCAAATGATGAGTAACTTGAGAGAGCTGATTCCAGGTGCTTCGCATTGGCCACATTTTGTACGTAATAAATCGGAGCAGTTTGAAGCGAGGCTTGCAATGGTTGAGGTTTTAGAGTCTCCATCAATGTTTTTTAATGGCATGGTTGGCAGCCAAATGCCAATTGCTGTTGCCCATGGTGAAGGTTATGCGGAATTTTCTGCACTTTCTGCTGTCAATAACGTAATGAGTAAAAAGTTGGTGACGATGCGTTTTATAGATAATGCCTCAATACCAACGAACAGTTACCCATACAATCCTAATGGGTCTCCTCAGGGGATTACTGGATTAACCAGCACAGATGGGCGTTTTAGTATTATGATGCCACATCCAGAACGGGTAATTCGTAATGTACAAAACACTTGGCAGGCATGTGGCGACGCTGAAGATAGTCCTTGGATGCGTATGTTCCGCAATGCAAGATCTTATGTTGCGTAATTGTTTTTATAAAAATGGTGAAATTAAATTTAATACAGAAGGCAGGGGATAAATAATATGAAATTATTGAAAGTGTTGTTAGCAGTAATGGTGTTAGGTTTCTCGTTCAATGCGATGGCAGCTAGAGCGTTGACGGATGATGAATCAGTTGAATTTACCGATGCTATTGGTAAAGGCGATATGAAAGTAGTTAAGAAATATGTAGAAAGTGGCGTAGACGTAAACGTGGGTTACTTTGCATGGCCACCACTCTTAATGGCAGCAGCTAAAGGCCAATTCCCAGAAGTAAAATACTTCGTTGAGCATGGCGCCAATCTTGACTATCAACATCCAATGACCCAATGGACTGCTTTTTACCATGCAGCTTATGATGGTGACAAGAAAATGACACAATACTTGGCGGATAAAGGCGCTAATATTAATCTAAGAGCTAAAGGCGACGTTTCTGTACTGCGATTGTTACGGGACATGGGTAAGACAGATATGGTCGATTTTTTGATCAAAATGGGTGTTAAAGACGAAGGTTGTTTGGATAGAAAATGTTTCTAATGCTCTAGTTTTCGGGATATAGCATTGAGAAAACTTACTTATTTTCTTATGACGATTATCGGGCTTTATGGCCCGATAATCGCTTGTGCAGATGATGTCAGTGTTCAAGCATCAATGTCACCATCCGTCCTGTTGCATGTGCGTACTTTGGCTGCGTCATGCGCTGCCTGCCATGGTACAGATGGAAATAGCGTCGGTAGTGCTAACTCCAATACTCCAAATGATTTAAGTCGCATCGCCTCATTGGCTACCATCGAAAAAACTGAGTTCATCAGAAAAATGCTAGCATTTAAAACTGGGCAACGTCCAGCAACGGTAATGCAGCATCATGCTAAGGGATTAAGCAGTCAAGAAATTGAAAGTTTAGCAGAATACTTCTCACGATTACCTTCACGCCAAGTTACAGTTTTACATCCAGAACCCTTAATAAAAGATGATGGCCATTAATCGCCGGGACTTTGTGAAGTTAGCTGGGGTAGCCTCCGGTTTAGCTTTGGGTCCATTTGGCATATCTGCATTTGCGCGAGCTAGCAGTCTGCCCATAGGTCGTGTTGTGATTATTGGCGGAGGTTATGCTGGAGCCAGTGCTGCTAAATATTTGCGTATGTGGAGCTTGGGGTCGATAGAAGTGGTAGTGGTAGAAGCTAGTCAACAGTTTGTATCTTGTCCGTTGAGTAATCTAGTGCTTGGGGGCAGTAAAACTATTAATGACCTCAGTTTTAGTTATGATTTACTTAAAGCTAACCATGGAATTAAGTGGGTGAATGACCAAGTTATTGCCATTGATGTCAACGCCAAAAAAATCAACATGTCACGTGGTCAGCTAAGTTATGACCGCTTAATTATAGCTCCTGGTATTGATTTTATATACGACGATTTACCAATGTTAGCGAGTGCTGAAGCTCAGAAAAAGATTCCGCATGCATGGAAGGCGGGTTCGCAAACTGTTAATTTGCGTAAGCAATTGGAGTCGATGCCAGATGGTGGTGTGTTTGTAATGAGCGTGCCTAAGGCTCCCTATCGGTGCCCGCCCGGTCCTTATGAGCGTGCTGCACAGGTCGCTTACTACATCAAAAATAACAAGCCAAAATCGAAAGTGATTGTGTTGGATGCTAATGCAGAAATCATTTCAAAAAAAGGACTGTTTACCAAAGTGTTCAACGAACTCTACTCAGGGATAATAGACTATCGCCCTAATAGTGCTGTGATGGATGTGGATGTAGAGAGTAAAATTGTAAAAACTGAATTTGACTCTGTATCAGCCAATGTCTTAAATATAATTCCTGCACAGCGTGCCGGTAAGGTTGCACAAATGGCTAATCTCAATAACATTGACAAACGTTGGTGTGAAGTAGATTTTTTAAGTTATGAGTCTAAATTAGTACCAAACGTACATGTGATTGGTGACTCCGTTTCTGCGGCTTTGCCTAAATCTGCGCATATGGCTACCAACCAAGCAAAGGTTTGTGCAAGTGCTATCGTGCAGATGATGGCTGGACTTGCACCAGACGCTGCTCCAGTATTTGCCAATACCTGCTATAGCTTCATTAGTGATAAATCGGCAATGCATGTGGCCAATGTTTATCGCTATGACGCTATGAAAGGTATCATGGTGTCGGCCGAAGGTGGTGGTGTTTCTATCAACCCTTCTGAGCAAGAAGGTTTATACGCTGCAGCTTGGGCGCAAAATATATGGGCTGATACACTGACGTAAAATTTTAATTCTCAATGTTGAACTAAATGTAATAGAAACTAAGTTAAGTAACCTTCCTTTCTGTGGCATCATAGATAAGTAAAACCATTTAATAGTCTAGACATAAGGATCAATCATGTACAAAAAACACTTAATTACCGCACTAGTCATTTCTGCGATCACGACGATAGGCTTAGTAACATCTGTGAGTGCCAAAGAGCCAATGCATAAGATTACCGGCCTAAAGATGCCGGAGTCTGCAGTGCAGGCGAAAGATGGAAAGATTTATGTTTCTGAAATAAATGGATTTGGTGTAGATGGTGATGGTCAAATTAGTGTTATTGAGAATGGAAAGCTACGTGTTTTTGTCACTGGATTAGATGACCCAAAAGGCTTAATAATAATAGGCCAATACTTATATGTTGCTGATAAAACTAAGGTATTAAAAATTGATATGCAGGGGAAAGTCCAGGTGTTCGCTGACAAAGCCGCTTTCCCTGAGATGCCTATATTTTTAAATGATTTGGAAGCAGATATTGCAGGAAATTTATATGTGAGTGATACCGGTGATTTAAATGGGATTGGTGGTGCGATTTACAAAATAAATGCGCAAGGCTTGGTCACTCTTGTTCTTGATGGTAAACAAGAGTCGCGGCTACTAGGACCTAATGGTCTGGTAATGGACGATACTGGTGATGTGCTGACTGAGGTGGATTTTGTATCTGGTGTTTTATATAACATTAATATGAAAACACATGCTTTTGATAGCGTCGCTGATGGCTTTGGCGGAGGAGATGGTTTAGTGAGGGATTCCAGCGGAAAAATGTATGTCAGTGACTGGAAAAATGGTAAGGTTTTTAGCGTAAATATGACTGGTGATGTGACCTTAATTAAGTCTGGCTATCAATCAGCGGCAGATATTGCATTCACTCGTGATGGTAAATATTTAATGGTACCCGATATGAAAGCGGGAGAATTAGATTTTATCCCACTGCATTGATGTCGGAACAACAGTCAATTGAGCTGCGCTTAACTGCCCTACACTGCTTAGCTGAAACAGATCCGTTACTGAAATCAAAAGCAGTTGCAGCACTCGCCATAGCTTGGGAGTGCGGTGAAATAAGTTTGAATACCGAGCAATCTATTGATTTGCTTCAGATTTCGGAGTTGCGTGATATTCCTGGGCGTCCGAAAAAGCCAGAGTTGGTTCCACCTTTATTGGTGAAACGCCGAGCTATGAATACCATTGCTGGTCGTGCTGCGCTAGTTCATGCGCTTACACATATAGAATTTAACGCCATTAATTTGGCTTTGGATGCAATCTGGCGATTTAGCGAAATGCCAGTAAATTACTATACGGATTGGCTAAAAGTTGCTGCCGAAGAATCGCATCACTTTGATTTGCTTAATGGGCATCTGCATTACTTGGGTTTTAATTACGGTGATTTTTCTGCGCACAATAGCCTTTGGGAGATGGTAGATAGAACCAAACTTAATATTTTAGCCCGCATGGCCTTAGTGCCGCGCACGATGGAAGCACGGGGATTAGATGCTCTCCCGGCTTTAAGAGATAAGCTGGCGCAAGCGGGAGATATGCAAGCGGCTCAAATATTAGATATTACTTTGCACGATGAAGTAGGTCATGTGGCGATTGGTAACACTTGGTTTAATTATTTATGTGAACAGCAGGGGTTAACGCCCGAAGCAACTTTTGAACGTCTGTGTGTGGAATACGCGGCACCTAAATTGCGAGGGCCTTTTAATTTGGAAGCCAGACGCAAGGCTGGCTTTACCGAAGGTGAGTTGGAGCATCTGGTCGCCCAATCAGCTGTTTAAGGTGTTAGTAAATTCACTACTCCGTCTAAGCCAACGTAATTAAGGGCATAGGTCGCTTGTGCTTGTACGACAGGTTTTGCGTGGTAAGCGATGCCGATACCAGCCGAGGACATCATTTTAAGGTCATTGGCACCATCGCCTATGGCAATGGTTTGTGCGGAAGTTAAGCCTAACTGATCGCGGAGTTTAACCAATTCATTAGCTTTGCTTTGAGCATCTACAATATCACCGAGAATATGGCCTGTGAGTTTGCCATCTATAATTTCTAGCGTATTAGAAGCTGCATAGTCTAAACCCAACATTGCTTTGACTTGCTCAGAGAAAAAGGTAAAGCCGCCAGAAACTAACAGAGTAGTGATTTTGTGTTTTTTGCATGCGGCAATCAGCTCAGTGGCACCAGGATTTAGTTTTAGCCTTTCGTCTAACACACGCATTAAGTCAGTCTGTTGCAGACCCTTTAAAAGTGCTACGCGTTGACGTAGGCTTTGTGCAAAATCGAGCTCTCCGAGCATAGCTCGCTCAGTTATCGCCGCTACTTGCGGTTTAATATTCATCATATCTGCAATTTCATCTACGCACTCAATACTGATGAGTGTTGAATCCATATCCATTACACATAATCCAAAGTTCTTTAGTATTTGAGTATTTTGTACATAGCTGCAATCAATATATTGTTCTTTACAAAACTGCTGGACTGCGCTTAAGACATGCGTTTGGTTAGCAAGATAATAAGCATGTTGCCCAATTTGCACAAATTGCACGCTGGTGGCGCATAACTGATGTATATGCACTAAATGTGAGTGGGTGATAGCTGAACTTTGAATAACTAAACGCATAATATTTTTTTAGAAGAAAAAATAGATTATACACTTTGCGCCAGTAAGCCAGTTTGTTGAAGCAGACAATATGAAGCCAGTGCTAGCGCATTTGGCTGAATTGCGAGAAAATGGTGCTAATAATTAAATTGAGTCTTACTGTTATGAATTTGCACGAATATCAAGCCAAAACCTTGCTACAAAAGTATGGTATCCCAGTACCTCGTGGTCAAGTGGTGGCTGTGGCTAAGGAAACGGTTGCCGTAACCACAGAGATTACCAGTGCCGCTTGGGTGGTTAAAGCACAAGTGCATGCAGGAGGTCGAGGTAAGGCGGGTGGTGTCAAGATCGTGCACTCAGCCAAAGAAGCGCAAGTTGTAACGAGTGAGCTTTTAGGTAAGACTTTGATTACCTATCAAAATGCTCCTGATGGTCAACCGGTTAATCAGGTTTTGATCGAAGAAACTTTGCCAATTGCTCGTGAGCTATATTTATCTATGTTAGTTGATAGAACGCTAGAGCGCGTCGTGGTAGTCGCTTCTAGCGCGGGTGGTATGGATATCGAGGAAATTGCTAAAAGTAGTCCAGAAAAAATTCTGCAAGAAATATGTGATCCTTTGACTGGCTTGATGGATTATCAAGCTCGTAACTTGGGCTTTAAGTTAGAGTTGGCTGGTGATCAAATCGGCGCTTTTAGCAAGATCCTTAAAGGCCTATACAAATTATTTAAAGACAATGACTTGGCTTTACTGGAAATTAATCCTTTAGTTGTTACTGTTGACGGTAAGCTCTATGCCTTGGACTGCAAAATGAGTGTGGACGATAACGCGCTTTATAGACAAAAAGCTTTAGCTGAACAACGTGATTGGTCTCAAGAAGATAGTAAAGAGGCCGTTGCGCATCATGCGGGATTAAATTACATTGCCCTCAACGGCAATATAGGTTGTATGGTGAATGGCGCTGGGTTAGCTATGGCAACGATGGATTTAATTAAGCTTCATGGCGGAGCGCCAGCTAACTTTCTGGATGTAGGCGGTGGTGCTACAGCGGAAACCGTGACCAAGGCGTTTAAAATAATTTTAGCCGACAGTAATGTAAAAGCTATTTTAGTGAATATCTTTGGTGGCATTATGCGCTGTGACATTATTGCAGAAGGTATTATTGCAGCTGTTAAAGAAGTCGGTATGCAAATTCCAGTAATTGTACGTCTAGAAGGTACAAATGTTGAGTTGGGCAAGAACATGCTGCAAACTAGTGGTTTAAATATCATTTCGGCTGATGGATTAACAGATGCTGCGTTACAAGCAGTGAGGGCAGTGGCGGCATGAGTATATTAGTGAATAAAAATACAAAGGTACTTTGCCAAGGATTCACTGGCAAGCAAGGTAGCTTTCATTCTGAACAAGCTTTGGCCTATGGCACCAAAATGGTTGGTGGTGTAACTCCAGGTAAAGGTGGATTGATGCATTTGGGCTTACCAGTATTTAATACCATGCGCGATGCTGTGCATGAAACTGGTGCAACAGCGAGTGTCATCTATGTACCGCCAGCATTTGCTGCAGACTCTATTTTAGAAGCTTGTGAAGCTGGTATTGAGTTGATTATCTGCATTACCGAAGGCATTCCAGTATTGGATATGCTGAATGTAAAGCATGTGCTTAATTCTTATAACGTCAAACTAATCGGTCCAAACTGCCCTGGTGTGATTACGCCTGATGAGTGCAAAATAGGTATTATGCCCGGCAGTATTCATTTGCGCGGTAAGGTTGGCATAGTTTCCAGATCCGGAACACTTACCTATGAAGCAGTGCATCAGACTACTGCTTTAAAGCTTGGCCAAAGCACTTGCGTTGGTATTGGCGGCGATCCAATTAAAGGGCTTAATTTTATCGAATGTTTAGAAATGTTTGAAGCTGATGATGAAACCGAGGCAATTATTATGGTGGGTGAAATCGGTGGATCCGATGAAGAAGAGGCTGCTGAATTTATTAAGAGTAATTTAAGTAAGCCTATAGCAGCTTATATTGCTGGACAAACTGCTCCAGCAGGTAAGCGAATGGGACATGCTGGCGCGATCATTTCAGGCGGCAGCGGTAAGGCTGAAGACAAGATTCGTGCGTTAGAGCGTGCCGGTGCTGTGGTGGCAAGTTCCCCAGCAGGCCTTGGTGAAGCAGTTCTAGCAGCAATAACCCTAAAAAAATCCTAATACCCTATGTATATTCTATATAAAAATATTCTTCTGATATTGCTGATGTTCGGGTTTGCAACCGCTACTGCCTTAGCTACAGAAGATGTTTCTTTTTTGCTTACAGCCTCAGCAAAAGGTGACTTGGCTACTGTGAGCGCTTTGCTTGGCAGTGGTGCCAGCGCCAATGCCAAAGATGCAGATGGAATAACCGCTTTGATGTATGCCGCGCGTAAGAATAGTGTAGAGGTAGTCGAAACCCTTCTAAATAACGGCGCAGATGTAAGTGCTAAGGATAACAGTGGCTGGACTGCGTTGATGTTTGCGGCTAAGAAAGGCTATACCGAGACGGTTGATGAATTACTTAATCACGGCGCTGATCCTAAGATACGTGATGAAGATGGTTGGAGCGCTTTTGGTATGGCTGCAGTAGCAGGCTCTGCGAAGACGGTTGATGTATTATTGAAGCATGGTGTGGATGTTAATACTCGAAGTGATGATGGAAAAACTGTGCTGATGCACGCTGCAAAAGGTGGCGACTTAGCTACAGTCAAAGTTCTTCTTGATCATCAAGCTGAAATTCAAGCGCATGATCGATTAGGCACAACGGCATTGATGATTGCTGCCCGTGAAGGACGTGATTTAGTGATTGAATTGCTAGTACAAAAAGGTGCCTCACTAGAGCAAAAAGATGCGTCAGAATGGACAGCGTTGACTTGGGCAGTTAAGAAATCAAAGTTAGATGCGGCGCGTGCCTTGATTTTAGCTGGTTCTGATGTTAATAATTTGGATGCTGAGGGCTCGTCTTTGTTACATATGGCAGTTAATAACAAAGAATCTAGCATGGTTAAACTGCTCATTGATAACAAAGCTAAGGTGAACGCTAAAAATCAATATGGACTTACTCCTTTGGTCTATGCACTTAAAGCGCATCAACCCGATATCATCCGTCTAATTAAAGAGGCTGGTGGATCTTATTAATGACTTGCCTGAGTTTTTTGTAGTCCAGCTTCCTAGATTGAAAGCTACTTAGAATGAATGTATTTAAATGAAAATTGCGATTGCACAAATAAACTGCATGGTAGGGGATGTTGCTGGTAATGTTTCTAAAATAGTTGCTTGTGCAGAGATTGCGAAAGCGCAGGGTGTAACACTCTTGATTACTCCCGAACTATCCTTGTGTGGTTATCCGCCAGAAGACTTATTATTGCGTGATGATTTCCTTTGCTTATGCACACAGGCTCTTAAGCAACTAAGTATACAAGTGTCAGGAATCAGCATCATTGTTGGACATCCACATAAAACACCGGATGGTTGCTTTAATGCTTTGTCCTTGTTAGAACATGGAAAAATTACAGCGACTTATCATAAGCACGAACTACCTAACCATAGTGTTTTCGATGAGAAACGTTACTTTACCGCTGGCCATCAGGCACTAGTGTTTGAGCATCATGGTCTTAAAATTGGAACGCTGATTTGCGCTGATGTCTGGGACTCCGCACCGGCACTTCTAGCCAAGGAAGAGGGGGCAGAGTTACTGATTGCTATTAATGCTTCACCTTTTCATATGGAAAAGCAGTCGACTCGCTTGGAGATAATTGCTCAACGTGTAGCTGAAACTCATTTACCAATGATTTACGCAAATATGGTGGGAGGGCAGGATGAATTAGTATTTGATGGCGCTTCTTTTGTAGTTAATGCAATGGGGCAGGTAACGCAACAGTTACCTCCGTTTGAGACGGCTTTAGCCTTAGTAGACTTTAAGCATAAACAACCAGTACTAGCTGACATTGCGCCACCTTTAAGTCTAGTGGCTTCCGTTTACAATGCCCTAAAATTGGGATTAGCTGATTACATCAATAAAAATGGATTTCCTGGCGTAGTGCTTGGTTTATCCGGTGGAATTGATTCTGCGCTGACCTTGGCTATTGCTGTGGATGCTTTAGGTGCAGATAGGGTGCATGCAGTGATGATGCCCTCAGATTTTACCGCTGATATTAGTGTCAATGATGCCCGTGAGATGGTGAAGTTGGTAGGGGTAAAGTATGATGAGATTGGAATTAAAGTTCTGTATGAACAATATCTAAACACGTTGTCAACTATGTTTTCTAGCCTTGCTATGGATGCCACGGAGGAAAATTTGCAGGCACGTATTCGTGGCATGTTGTTGATGGCAATTAGTAATAAGTTTGGAAGCATTGTGGTTACTACAGGCAATAAAAGTGAAATGGCGGTTGGGTACTGCACGCTTTATGGTGATATGGCTGGTGGGTTCGCTTTATTAAAAGACGTGCCTAAAACACTTGTTTATCAGCTTGCTAATTACCGTAACAGTCAATCGCTAGCCATACCAGAACGCATCATTACACGCCCGCCGTCTGCTGAGTTGCGTGCTAATCAGCTTGATCAGGACAGCTTACCGCCTTATGAAGTTCTAGATGGGATTATTCAGGCCTATGTTGAAGATGACCTAAGTCAGGCCAATATAGTTGCGCTAGGATATACCGCTAATGATGTACAGCACGTGATTACGCTCATCGATCGGAATGAATATAAACGACGCCAGTCCCCTGTGGGTGTTCGTATTACGCATAGAGGTTTTGGTAAGGATAGGCGCCATCCAATTACAGTCAAAATGGATTTTGGTATACACTTAAAATAACTTTGCGACGTCCCAAAAACGTTGCTAACAACTGGAGCTCGGACAATATGAAAAAAATTGAAGCAATCATTAAACCATTCAAGTTAGATGAAGTGCGTGAGGCGCTATCTAGTATAGGCGTTAATGGCTTAACTGCTACAGAAGTCAAAGGGTTTGGTCGTCAAAAAGGCCATACTGAGCTTTATCGCGGCGCAGAATACGTAGTAGATTTTTTACCTAAAATCAAATTAGAGTTGGTAGTTGCTGATGATTTAGTTGAGGCAGCCATGGATGCCATTATTAAAGCGGCTCATACCGGTAAAATTGGTGACGGCAAAATTTTCGTCAGTTCTGTAGAGCAAGTAGTACGTATTCGTACCGGCGAAACTGGTGAATCGGCAGTTTAGTCATTTCAAACTAATCCTATAGTTTAAATAGACAGTTTCTTTAAGCTTTTGGCGCTTTTAAGAAATATCGGGTTGATAGCGTTATTTAAAATTCTATGTGCGCGATGAAAGCGTTCCCAATATACTAAACTGGCACACTGTTAAACTGCAATAGTATGCCAGTTAATGATTATTAACTATGAGGCCATCATATCTACAAATTGATTGACTGGCATGGCTTCTAGCTTGGCTTGATCTAAACATAAAGCCAGTATCTCACTTTGTTTTTTAGCATCAAATCGACGCGCTAGGTTTACTTGAAATTTTTTAACCAGTTCAGGAATGCCTTGGCCACGACGACGACGATGTCCAATTGGGTATTCCACTGCAATATTTTCTGAACTACTGCCATCTTTAAACATGACCTGAATGGCATTTGCAATAGAGCGTTTTTCTGGATCTAGGTAATCACGGCTGTATTCAGCTTTTTCTACACAAATCATTTTGTCACGAATGGCGTCGATGCGAGAATCGCTTGCAGCATGGTCTTCATAATCTTGTGCTGTTAAGTTGCCTTTCAGTAAGCCTATGGCTGACATGTACTGAATGCAATGATCACGGTCAGCTGGGTTGTCGAGAGGGCCTTGCTTATCAATAATGCGGATTGCAGATTCATGGGTAGTAATTACGATTTTATCGATCTGTGCAATTTGTTCTAAAGTTTGAAGTTTTGATCCAACTTGTGCATTTAATTGGATGGCACATTCAACCGCAGTTTGCGCATGGAACTCAGCTGGAAATGAGATTTTAAATAATACTTGCTCCATCACATAAGAGCCATATGGGCGTTGAAATTTAAACGCATTGCCTTTAAATAGCACATCATAAAAGCCCCATGTTTTTGCTGTAAGTGCTGATGGATAACCCATTTCACCCTGCATGGTCATCCATGCTAAACGAACTGCGCGCGATGTGGCATCGCCTGCTGCCCATGATTTACGTGAACCAGTGTTTGGGCTATGTCGATATGTTCGCAAGCTTTGACCATCCACAAATGCATTAGAAACCGCATTAATAATATCTTCTTTATTTCCGCCCAATAACTTTGTAACAACTGCAGTAGAAGCGATCTTCACTAAGATTACATGATCTAAACCTACTCGGTTAAAACTGTTTTCTAGAGCCAATACACCTTGAATTTCATGTGCTTTAATCATTGCTGTAAGCACATCTTTAATGGTAAGGGCAGCTTTGCCTTCTGCTACATTTTTACGTGAAATATAATCAGCCGTGGCTAAAATTCCCCCTAAGTTATCTGAGGGATGACCCCATTCAGCGGCTAACCAAGTATCATTAAAATCTAACCATCGAATCATCGCGCCGATATTAAATGCAGCTAAAATTGGGTCTAATTGAAATGAAGTGCCAGGCACTTTTGCCCCATTTGGCACCACTGTACCAGCAACTACTGGGCCTAATAGTTTTACGCATGCTGGGTAGTCTAAGGCTTCAAAGCCGCAACCTAAAGTATCCATTAAACAATTACGAGCAGTATCAAATGCCTCCTCTGATTTAATTTCAAAATCTGCAATATAGTTGGCGATATCGACCAACACTTGATCCGGGGCAGGGCGTACATTCGAGATATGAGATGACATGGTGACTTTCAGTTAATTAACGATTTTCTAAAGGAAGGTAAGTACGATTTTCAGGGCCGATATATTCAGCATTTGGACGTATAATTTTATTGTCTATACGTTGCTCAATCACATGGGCAACCCAGCCGGAAGTGCGCGAAATCACAAATATGGGTGTAAACATGCCAGTAGGAACTCCCATCATATGGTAACTAGAAGCGCTGTACCAATCGAGATTAGGGAACATTTTTTTCTCGCGCCACATGGTGTCTTCAATGCGTGCTGATACATCAAATAGAGTCATATTGCCATTGTCTTTGCATAGACTACGACTCACTTCTTTGATTGATTCATTTCTAGGATCAGCGATGGTATATACAGGATGGCCAAATCCAATAATGATTTCTTTGCGTGCCATCCGCTGCATAATGTCGGCTTCTGCTTCATCTGCATTCTGATAGCGCTCAATAATTTCCATGGCTGCTTCATTTGCACCGCCATGTTTAGGCCCGCGCAATGCACCAATTGCCCCAGTAATACAGGAATACATATCAGATAATGTCCCCGCTATCACACGGCCAGTAAAGGTCGATGCATTAAATTCATGCTCTGCATAAAGTACTAGTGATGTATTCATAGCACGGACATGCAAGTCGGACGGCGTTTTTCCATGCAATAATTGCAGAAAATGTGCTGCTATCGAGTCGTCGTCAGTTTCAACTTCTATTCGTTTATGATTGTGGCTAAAGTGGTACCAATAAATCAGAATTGATCCAAAACAGGCGATTAAGCGATCACCTAGTAACTTGGCATCATTAATATTACGATCTAATGCTTCTGGTTCCAGTGTTCCCAGCATTGAGCATCCAGTGCGCATGACATCCATTGGGTGTGCGCTCGCAGGAATATTTTCTAGTACTGTTTTTAATGCAGCTGGAAGGCCGCGCAAGGTTTTTAGTTTTTGATGGTAGGCATTTAGTTGGGTTTTATTAGGCAACTCACCATGAATTAGCAGATACGCTACTTCTTCAAAAGTTGCGTATTTGGCGAGTTCGGTAATATCGTAGCCGCGATAATGTAAGTCGTTGCCTGTATGACCTACCGTGCAAATAGACGTGGTCCCAGCTGAAACGCCAGCTAGGGCTACGCCTTTTTTCTTTTTGATTTCTACAGGGGTAGTGGTCATCTCTACTTTTCTCCTCTAAATAGCGCATCAAGCTTTTGTTCAAATGTATGGTAGCCAAGGTGCTCATACAAATCGGCACGACTTTGCATCAAATCGATCACATTTTGTTGTGTGCCATTTTTACGAATAGATTGATAAACCTTAAGCGCTGCTTGATTCATCGCTCTAAACGCAGACAAGGGATAAAGAACCATACTCACATCGACTTGGCGTAATTCATCCACGGTGAATAGAGGGGTAGATCCAAATTCTGTAATATTGGCTAATACCGGTACTTTTACTGCATCGGCAAACTTCTTATACATATCAAGTTCTGTAATCGCTTCTGGAAAGATCATATCAGCACCAGCCTCCACGCATGCGCAGGCACGATCAATGGCTGATTGCAAACCTTCAACTGCTAATGCATCTGTTCTAGCCATAATTACAAAATGATCATCAGTTTTTGCGTCAACAGCCGCTTTTACCCTGTCTATCATTTCAGCTTGGCTAACAATAGCTTTGTTTGGTCTGTGGCCACAACGTTTTGACTGTACTTGGTCTTCGATATGAACGGCAGCGGCACCAGCTTTAATTACGCTTTTGACGCTACGAGCAATATTAAACGCGCCGCCAAAACCAGTATCGATGTCCACTAATAATGGGGTGTCAGTTGCATCAGTAATTCGACGTACGTCGACTAGGACATCTTCAAGTGAAGAAATGCCTAAATCAGGCAATCCTAATGAGCCGGCAGCCACACCTCCGCCAGATAGATATAGTGCCTTGAAGCCGCTTTGATTGGCTAACATTGCGTGATAGGCATTGATGGCACCTATTATCTGTAGCGGTTTTTCTAGTGCGAGCGCCTGTCTAAATCTAGCGCCCGCTGAAGTTGAAGTTGTCATAATTATTACCTGAAATTAAATAGATTAGCTAGTTAAAAAATGCTTGTGTCGCATCATTTGGAATTGTTGTATTGGTTAACTTAGCTTTTTGCAAAATTTCCCAGAAATAACGATAGGTTGCTCGGTCATGTAATTCACCGTCATATTGAATAGGTCCCCAATCTACTTTTTGTGCTGCAAGTAAAATATTTGCGGCATCAGTGACTTCATCAAAATTGGGTTTCATTGCGTCCACAATCGCTTGAATTTGGGTAGGGTAAATGCTCCACATACGTAAAAACCCAAATTCATTGCGGGCTCTAGAGGCATCAGAAAAAGTAGTTCCTACATTTTTTAGATCCAATGTGACGTTATGTGCTGGTACTACGCCGTTAGCCAGAGCCGCTGCAACCACTTCGGCTTTAGCACGTGCTAGTAATCGATGTTCAAATTGGGCTGGGCTGCGCATTGCTGAAGCTGGAATTGCACCATGATGGCCGCTCACAAAATCCATTAAGCCAAAGTCCAGTACCTGTATCCAAGGCAGAGCAGCAATTTCAAACACTTGTTTGAGAGCACCGTGAGTTTCAATCAAGGCGTGAATTGGTATTTCGCGGTTGATATTATTGCTTTTAGCCACGGCTTGAATATAGCCTATCATTTCTGAAAGCTGTGTTGCATTAGTAGCTTTTGGAATAGTGAGATAGCTAATAATCTGCCCCAATCCTTTAACGAGGATATCTACATCAAGACGCCATGCTGGGTGGGTGTAATCGTGGATTCGCGCACCAGCCATCCTTACTTTATTTGCATCGCTATTGAGTACCCGTACAATCATTTCCGCATGCTCACGTTCTTGACCAGCCATTGCGCCATCTTCACAGTCGCATGTAATGTCGAATACTGGACCTATTGAATCTTGTAGTTGTAATGCCTTTAATATCAACTTTTCACTACCAGCAAAATGCTCGCAAGATGGAATGATGGGAAAGGATTTTTCACCGCTAAATAAAGCGACGTTTGGGTGAATGAGTGTGGTTGACATATTATTTATCCTTGTCTACGTGGCATAAGCACGGTGTAATCTAAATCTAAAACTACATTAGGGTGGTAAACAGTTTTTTCGGCAGTTTCAATGCTTATGCTTGCCAAACTGACTGGGTTTAGGTTTTTAATCCCTACCATACGTAATCTGAGTGCGCCAATATCGCTACGATTAGTAATTACTGACTTTTCCAGAACTTCAGTCCAAGTGTAGATTGTGTCATTGCCAAATGCAGGATTGCAATGGGTTCCGGCATTGATGGCGGCGATACTTAATGCATTTTCCAGTCCGTCGTGTGATAGGGCGCGGCAAATTGAAATCACATGTCCGCCAAACATTAGGCGGCGTCCAAATGAGCTGGTTTGCATCATTACATCATCAAAGTGTAAACGTGCATTATTTTGGTAAAGCTTAGTCGCTAGCGTGTGGTCAGTGTCACTAATAGTCATCCCTGCTGGGTGGTTGATACGCTCTCCCACTTGATAATCATCCCATAGGTATGCTCCACCAGTAGTAGCTGGATCAAAGTGCCTAGCATTTAGGAAGTGGGGTATAGCTAACTCATTTGCCGGTACATGCGTTGGCAGTTCCGGTATTAACGTTTCTGGCGCGGGTAACTCTGGATTATTTTTATGCACCATTACCCAGCGTATCCACGACATTACGGGTTTGAATAATTGATTCATAGAGACTGAGCGTACATAGACCACACCAGACTTTCCGTTTGAGTTCTGTTTTAATCCGATCACTGTAGAGCGCGTAGTTAAGGTGTCGCCAACATAAACTGGATGCAGAAAACGTACATCGGCATAGCCTAGGTTAGCCACCGCGTTCACTGAAATATCTGGTACGGTTTTCCCGAACGCAATATGAAATGCAAGTAAATCATCTACTGGACGGCTCTTGTAGCCCAAGGTTTGCGCTACAGGGTCTGCACTATGGAGTACTTGGCGTGCGCCTGTTAGTGCGATATAAAGTGCCACCTCTCCCTCACCTATGGTTCTTGGAGTGGCGTGAGTCATTACTTGTCCGACATAAAAGTTTTCGAAGTAATTGCCAGCATTGACTTTGTTACCTGATGCGTTAGACATGATTTTCTTCCAAGGTGGTAATCATTTCACTGAGTTTAAGTAAACGTGTTGCCGCTTTCACGTGGTGATGTTCAACCAACTTATCGTTAACAACCACGGTTCCTTTGCCTGCTTCATTTGCCGCTTTAAGCGCCTGAATCACTTCACGTGCATCGCTGACTTCTGAAGATTTAGGGGTGTAAGCGTCGTTGCTATAATCTAGTTGTGCTGGATGTACTAGTGACTTTCCATCAAAACCCATGTCGCGTCCTAATCGACAAGCGTATTCAAATGAATGCATATTTTTAAAATCGCTAGTAATTCCATCAACGACCGCACGACCATATGCTCTTGCCGCTAAGATGACTAAAGACAATGAGGTTAGAATCGCTGAGCGCTCATGTGTTACTCTGGCGTGCAACTGGGAAATTAAATCAGATGTTGCCATGACCATACATACAATTCTATCTGATGCACTTGCGATTTCTTTTGCATTGAGCACGGCAATTGGACTTTCTATCATGACCATAATGGGTAAATGTCCGCCCCCGGCAGCGTCCAATAAAGCGAGTGCATTAAGCACATCTTCGCGAGATTCAATATTGGGGAATAGAATGGCATCAACCTTGGTTTTTGCGATAGCTTTAATATCATCACCGCCCCATTGTGAATTCAGGTCATTGACGCGAACAACGACTTCACGCGAGCCATAGCCTCCTTCATTCACAAAGCGAACTACATTTTCGCGCGACTCTTCCTTACACTCCACTAATATGGGGTCGCCTAAGTCTAGAATCACAGAATCAGCATGCAAAGTGCGTGCGCGTTCAAGATAATGTGTGTTGCATCCTGGCACATAAAGCATAGAGCGGCGAGGGCGAAAATATTGATTCATTGCATTACCTTTATTGAAGCGACTTTATTTTAGAGGCCTTAATTTATTTGTCTAAAACTGAGGCCGCCTTTTATATTTAGGGTCACTTTAGTTAAGTGGCTGTTTAGTGTTTTGCTCATATGCCCTAACAATACAGCATTGCATTAGTTTTACTCAAACTACAACTCGATTATATAGACTGAAAATAAAAACTGTCAACTTATATATGATGTCTTATATAAGATATAAAACACTAGACTATTCAAAACCAGCGTGCTATAAATACAACTAATGTAAATAGTTCCTCGTGAAAGTTAACTTTAAAAGCACTGAATTTTGGAAAAAAGCGCTATGAAAGAAAAAAATTACAGTTCACCAAGCTACAAACCACTTTATGAGCAAATCAAAGTATTGCTTACGCAAAGCTTGATCGGTGGCGAATGGGGTCCTGGAGACATGATTCCAAGTGAGATTGAGTTGGCTAGTCGCTATAAGGTTAGCCAGGGGACAGTTCGTAAAGCAATTGATGCTCTATCCACAGAACATATATTAATACGGCGTCAAGGGAAAGGCACTTTTGTTGCCACGCATAGTGCTGAAGGTATGAAGCTTCGCTTTTTACGTTTGACGTCAGTTGATGGCAAAAAAGAATATTTACAAAATGAATTTATTTCCTGTACAAAAGGTAAAGCCGATATACGCATGGGCCAAATATTGGACTTAAAAGCAGGGGCTTCTATCATTGAAATTAAACGCCTGCTGACCTTTTCAGGCCGACCGTTAATTTACGACCACATTATTGTGCCAGCAAGCCCTTTTAAAGGTTTGAACGGCAATCGCGTAGAAGAGAAAAATGGATCTATGTACAGTATGTACGAGTCTGAATTTGGTATACGAATGATACGAGCAGAAGAGCGTCTAAAAGCTGTAGCAGCAAGCGGCGAAGCAGCTACAGCGCTAGCTTTATTAAATGGTGAGCCATTATTAAGTATAGAAAGAGTGTCATTTACTTATGGTGATAAGCCTATGGAATGGCGTTTGGGGCTATGTATTACTGATAATCACCATTACATGAATGAGCTCGAATAAGTAATTTTCAACAAGCGTAGCTTTCCCTTGTTTCTGTGAACTTTGAAGAATGCTAGCTGTTTAATAGTTAATAGTTAAATTTTTGATTTAAAAAATCATGCAAAAGGTAGTGAAATTATGGACTTAAAAAAAGCTGCATTGGATTACCATCAGTTTCCTAAACCAGGCAAACTGTCAGTTGAGTCATCTAAGCCATGTGCTACCCAAGAGGATCTCTCCCTCGCCTATACGCCTGGTGTAGCAGAGCCAGTACGTGAGATTAATCGAGATCCTGCAAATGCATACAAATATACCAACAAAGGAAACCTAGTAGCTGTCATTACAGATGGTACTGCAGTGCTGGGACTGGGGAATATGGGTGCATTGGCAAGTAAACCTGTAATGGAAGGAAAAGCTATCTTATTTAAGCGCTTCGCAGATATTGATGTATTTGATATTGAAATTACTGCACCTAGTGTTGAGGCTTTCATAGAAACGGTGGTGAATATCGCCCCGACCTTTGGCGGTATAAATCTTGAGGATATTGCAGCCCCTCATTGCTTTCGTATTGAAAAAGAACTACGTGCTCGCTTAGATATTCCAGTTTTTCATGATGATCAGCATGGCACGGCGGTCATTGTAGCGGCAGCCTTATCGAATGCTTTAGAGATTCAAGGTAAAACACTTGCTCAAGCTAAGATAGTATTTTTAGGAGCTGGTGCGGCAGGTTGTTCTTGCGCACGCTTACTTAAATTGATGGGCGCTACTAAGATTACGATGGTTGATAAAACCGGGGTTTTAGATACATTACGTAGCGATTTACATGATAACAATCGCCACCTTGCCGTGGCGCCGACCGCTTCGAAAACATTGGCTGATGTGATGCCTGATGCCGATGTTTTTGTAGGTGTTTCAGCAGCTAATGCCTTGTCGCCAGATCTACTAAAATTAATGGCGCCTAAGCCTGTCGTTTTTGCCTTGGCTAATCCTGATCCTGAAATTCATCCTAGCTTAGCCCATTCAGTACGCGATGACATTTTAATGGCTACCGGACGTTCTGATTTTCCAAACCAAGTCAATAACGCACTGTGTTTTCCTTATTTGTTTCGTGGGGCGCTCGATGCTAAAGCAAAACAAATTACTGATGAAATGCAAATCGCTGCCGCACATGCATTAGCCGCCTTAGCGCGTGAGCCTGTGCCAGTTGACGTCCTAGAAGCCTATCACTTAACCAGCTTAAGCTTCGGTAAAGATTACATTATCCCCAAACCTTTTGATCCTCGCTTATTGAAAGTGGTATCAGGTGCTGTGGCCGATGCTGCCCATCTGCAACAGGGCAATAACTAAAAATGGATATAAAAAATAATTCACAAACGGATAAGGCTAAAAAAATTCGCCCTAAAAACCTTAATCTATTCACAATTAGAATGCCAATTAATGCATTGGTTTCAATTCTACATAGAGTCACTGGTTGCGCGTTATTTTTAGCCCTTCCTTTGTTGTTGCTGACATTTCAGATGTCAGTTAGTTCGGCTGAGCACTTTCTTACTTTACAAGAACTACTTAACTCTCCGTTTTCAAAGCTCATGCTTCTTGGGTTGGCATGGGCTTTTTTTCATCACTTTTTTGCTGGCATTCGCCACTTAGCCATGGATGTGCACTGGGCTACCACGCTAATTAAAGCCCGTTACACCAGCAAAATGGTTTTTGTTTTAGGTGGGATAGCAACCTTGCTTCTTGCCATTTCTTGGTTTTTATAACGATATGCTTTTAAGTTTATTGACTAAACGTTACCCCGGCATGCGAGCTTGGTTAACACAAAGACTCACCGGATTGCTGATGGCAATCTATAGCGTCATTTTATTAGCTCGTGTGTTGGTATGCATTCCTTCTACCTACGATGCCTGGCTGGAATTTTCTCAACCATTGTGGTGGCGTTTAGCCACTTGGTTGTTCTGGGTAAGCTTGTCTAGTCATGCTTGGCTAGGTGTACGTGATGTGCTTAAAGATTATGTGCCTAATCAGCAAATGAGAATAGTGTTATTGAAATTAGTAGTGATTGCCTTGTGGGTATACATGGCATGGATCACAGTTTTACTTTGGAATTTATAGTATTTTTATATAAGGTTTAATGAAATGGCATTATCAACATCAAAATTTGATGCATTAGTGATAGGCGGAGGTGGTGCAGGTTTGCGTGCTTCTTTGCAATTGGCTAACTCCGGTTTGAAAGTGGCAGTATTATCCAAGGTGTTTCCTACTCGTTCTCATACAGTGGCGGCCCAGGGTGGCATTGCTGCAGCGCTTGGTAATGTGGCTGACGATAAATGGCTATGGCATATGTATGACACCATTAAAGGCTCAGATTTCCTAGGGGACCAGGATGCCATTGAATTTATGTGCAAAAATGCTGCAAAAGCCATTATTGAGCTTGAGCATTTTGGCATGCCATTTGATCGCTTGGAAAATGGGAAAATATTCCAACGACCATTTGGTGGTATGACGCAAAATTTTGGCGAAAAAGCCATTTCACGCACATGTGCTGTAGCCGATAGAACAGGGCATGCTATGTTGCACACACTCTATCAACGCAATATTCAGGCTAAAACACAGTTCTTTGTTGAGTGGTTTGCCTTAGATTTAATTCGTGACAGTGAAGGAGATGTATTGGGAGTGCTAGCGCTGGAAATTGAAACTGGCGAGATCCACGTAATGCAAGCCAAAACCACCTTACTTGCCACAGGCGGTGCCGGTCGTATATTTCAAGCAAGTACCAATGCATTCATTAACACTGGTGATGGCCTCGGCATGGCTGCACGCGCAGGATTGCCGTTGCAAGATATGGAATTTTGGCAATTTCACCCTACGGGCGTGTTGCATGCTGGGGTGTTAATTACCGAAGGTGTTCGTGGTGAGGGTGGTTATTTAGTGAATGGTGATGGCGAGCGCTTTATGGAGCGTTATGCACCAAATGCTAAAGACTTGGCCAGCCGTGATGTTATTTCTCGTGCGATTGCTACAGAAATAAAAGCTGGACGCGGTGTTGGGAAAAATAAAGATGCCGTATTTTTGAAGCTGGATCATTTGGGCGAAGAGTTGATCAATAAGCGTTTGCCAGGGATACGTGAAATCGCCAAAACGTTCGCCAATGTTGATCCTATCTATGATCCAATTCCAGTTGTTCCGACCGTGCATTACATGATGGGCGGTATTCCGACCAATCTAGATGGCCAAGTGGTGGAACCTACCGAAAATGGTCAACAAATTGTCAATGGCCTTTATGCAGTTGGAGAGTGTGCCTGCGTTTCTGTTCATGGCGCAAATCGTTTGGGTTCTAATTCTCTATTGGACTTGGTAGTGTTTGGTAAAGCTGCGGGTGAGAAAATGGCTTTAGAAATTGCACAGAACAAGGCGCATAAAGATTTACCAGCTGATGCAGCAGATATGACGTTGGCACGTATTGCCCGCATTGAGAATGTCAAAAATACAGAGAGCGTTAATTTAGTTGGGGATGATATGCGCAGAACAATGCAAACGCATTGTGGTGTATTTAGATTTCCTGATTTATTAGCAAGCGGTATCGATGCCATTGATGCGGTAGCTAAACGTGCGCAAGAAATACAAATTAAAGACAAAAGTGCCGTATTTAATACCGCACGGGTTGAGGCTTTGGAATTAGATAATTTGATAGAGGTCGCGGTAGCGACTATGCACGCTGCTTATGCCCGTACTGAGAGTCGTGGAGCGCATGCACGTGAAGATTTCTCGGCACGTGATGATATTAACTGGCTTAAACATTCACTGATTTATAAACAAGATCAGCGTTTGGTTTACAAGCCTGTGCGTTTGCAGCCGCAGACTGTGGAATCGTTTGAGCCTAAGGCTCGTGTTTATTAATTTAATTAAGACATCCAAACCATGAAATTTTCAATTTATCGCTATAACCCTGATGTAGATAAAAAACCGTACATGCAAGACTATGAGGTGGTGTTGGAAGATGCCGATCAAATGTTGCTTGATGCCTTGTTACGAATTAAAGATCTAGATGATAGTTTAAGTTTGCGCAAGTCATGCCGTGAAGGTGTATGCGGTTCTGATAGCATGAATATTAATGGTAAAAATGGCTTGGCTTGTATTACTAAACTCTCTGATTTAGAAGAGCCAGTGGTTCTGCGTCCGATGCCAGGTTTACCTGTTATTAGAGATTTAGTGGTCGATATGACGCAGTTTTTTGAAAATTATAACTCTGTTAACCCTTACCTAGTTAACAATGATGAGCCGCCTGAAACAGAGCGCTTACAGTCGCCAGAAGATCGCGCCAAACTAGACGGATTATATGAATGCATTTTATGTGGTGCTTGTACCACTTCATGCCCGTCTTTTTGGTGGAATCCCGATAAATTTGTCGGCCCAGCTGGGCTATTGCAAGCTTATCGTTTTATTGTGGATAGCCGCGATCAAGCATTAGACGAGCGTTTAGAGAACTTGGAAGCACCAGATCGTTTATATCGGTGCCACAATATAATGAACTGTGTGGATGTTTGTCCTAAAAAGCTAAATCCATCTTTAGCCATTGCCAGAATTAAAGATCTGAAAATTAAAGAAGCTAATCACAGTAAGATTGCTGAGAACAAAGCGCCTAACAAAAGACAAATTGCCATTAAAAGTTTACATGAATAATATTCAACCCCATCACACCATGAGTGAAGTGGAAGTGAAACGGTTGAGCTGGCGTTGCCGTCGTGGTTTATTGGAACTAGATATTGTATTGCAACGTTTTTCTGCGCAATATCTGCCTGACTTAAGTAACGATGAGCTGCTGGTGTTTGATGTATTGTTAGATTACCCAGATAACGAGTTATTAGATGTGGTTACTTTGCGAAAAGAATTGAAGAACCTAGCACCTGAAGAAGTTGAGTTTTTTAAGGCGCCAGCATTGCAGCAATTGCTAGGTAAATTAAGGGCAACTGATCACAAACAAGATTTGATGTAGGACAACCATGGAAAGAAACGCTATGACCGAAACACTTATAGATTCTAGTGAAAATAATTTTGGCCATGTCCGTCACCAAGCTGCTAACGCAGCCTTGGGCGACAGCTGGCCAGGCATTCAGTTATATTATCCGCCAGTGAAATATTCGCCAGCGCTCGGTATCTATGAAGATATGGAGCAAGCGGCAGCCCGGATGAAAAGACATGCGCACAATACTAATGCGCATACGTTAATTTTCGATTTGGAAGATGGCTGCCGACAAAAAGAAATGAGTCGTGATTTATTGCGTCAAGAACTACCAAAACTTAAGCACGAGAAAGAAGTCACTATTGCTATCCGCTCTAATTCGTTCCGTACGGATGAATATGAGTTAGATATGCAGTTGGTCAGTGATTTGGCAGATTGTATTGATGTAGTTATGTTGGCTAAAGCTGGTGAAGCTTATGGTGCAGCAGAGGTACGTGATCTATCCAGCTTTCTGATTGAGGTAAATCCTAATATCACCATACAACCTATTATTGAACATCCTAAGTCACTGAAAATTGCGCCAGATCTTATGCAGTACAGCACAGTTAAGCATGTGGTATTCGGTATTCATGATTTTTCAAAAGCGATGGGTATTCACATTACGCCAGAAAACTGGATTAATGAACTGCAGTTTTACATGAACCAACTGATGTTTGAAGCGCGTATCGCTGGTAAAGGTGTGATAGGGGGAGTTGAAACGCTAATTGGAAGCAGCATTATGCCTGAAAAGTTTTTAGAGCCACATGATGTTAGGCGTTGGTTAGATTTGCACGGTGACAATGAGTCTCGCGTGGTTTATAAGCATGCCTGCATGGAATCTGCCATGGGCTTGACCGGCAAGCAAGTTATTCACCCTGGCCATATACATTTATGTAAAACCGCATATACGCCATCACCAACTGAAGTTAATCAAAAAGTACGTATTTTAAAAGCGGCCATTGAAGCGGATGCCTTGCTTGGTGGCGCGATTAAATTTGAAGGTGAAATGTTAGATCCACCTATGTTTGGTAAAGCTCTGCAAACCTTATTGCGCGCCCATGCATTGCGTGCGCTCAATCCTGAAGATATGAATTTCGCTGTACATGTACTTGAGCTATTACCTGCACAGGTGGTACGTCAGAACTGGCCATACGGAGTATTACTATGAGTAGATTTAAGCCTTTCCCAACGTGGGCTTGGCATGTCCCTAAGCAATTTAATATTGGTGCAGCTTGTACTGATAAGCATTTAAATACACCTGTGGCGAAAACCATTGCCATGATTGTAGAAGATGATCTGCTTGGAACGGCTCAGATTAGTTTCGAGCAGTTAGCTAAGCGCACTGATCAGTTTGCCCAGTTATTGATTAACTTAGGGATTGCTGTAGGGGATCGTGTATTAATTCGATTACCCAATAGTTTAGATTATCCAACTGCATTTTTGGGGGCAATGAAGCGGGGTGCTATTGCGGTACCAACTTCAACCTTACTGACTCCTGAAGAGGTTGCCTATTTAGCTCGAGATTCAAGCGCAACGGTATTAGTCACCGATAAGGCTGCTTGGCCTCAGTTGCAAGATCATTTGAATGATTTGCCGAATTTAAAACATATTTTCTTATCTGGTATAGGCGATGTAAGCGCACATTCAAGTTTGAATGTATGCGATTTGGACGCTTCATTAGATGCTATTACTACCTGTGAGCCTGCACAATTAACTGCTGCTGATGATCCTGCTTATTTAGTTTATACGTCAGGCACTACTGGTTATCCTAAAGGTGTGTTGCATGCCCATCGAGCTTTGATTGGCCGTGAACCTGCCTCTAAGTATTGGTTTAACTTTTCTAATGAAAGCCAAGATCGTATTATGCATTCGGGTAAGTTTAATTGGACCTATGTGCTTGGTTCAGGCTTGATGGATCCATTGTATTTAGGCAAAACAGTGATTGTGCATGAAGGTAAAAACGATGCAGATACTTGGACACGTTTGATTGCAAAACATAGTGCCACAATTTTTGTGGGTGTGCCGACAATTTACCGTCAAATTATACAAAAATGCAAAGCCTTGCAGGCGGATGTGCCAACGTTGCGTCATTGTATGAGTGCCGGTGAGCATTTATCTGATGAAGTATTGCAGCAGTGGCGTGAGCGCTTTGGCGTGGATATTTATGAAGCGGTTGGTATGAGCGAGTTTTCATACTATTTGTCGCAATCTGTTTCTCGTCCAATTAGAGCTGGATCAGCCGGCTTTCCTCAACCTGGTCATGATATTCAATTATTAGATCCTGAAACTTTACAAGCGGTAGCTATCGGAGAAGAGGGTATGATTTGTGTGCAGGATAATGACCCAGGTTTATTTCTGCGCTACTGGAACCTGGATGAAGAAACGGCTAAGTACAAACATGACGGTTGGTTTTTTACTGGAGACTATGCGCGCTATGACGTAGATGGTTATATTTGGTTTTTAGGGCGTAAAGATGACATTATCAAAAGCTTTGGATATCGTGTTTCTCCCTATGAAATCGAGCGTGTATATAAATCACATCCAGCTGTAGCAGATTGCGCTGCCGTGGGTGAAGAATTAGAAAAAGACAAGTTGCTTGTAGTGACTTATGTGATTTTGCAACTAAATGCTGAAGTGACAGCCGATGAGTTACTAAGCTTTGGAAAGCAGCATTTAGCTGCTTATAAAGCACCGAAAACCGTGTATCTAACCAAAGATTTTCCGCGCACTAAAAATGGAAAGATTTTACGTAAAGATATTAATAATAAACTAGCGTATGCCAAGTCAGCGCGTTAATATTGACGATTTAATTTCAGCCACTTACTATAAAAATAGGCCGCTACATTGACCATTGTTTATCAAGAAGATTTTATTCAAAGCATAGCAGATGCGTTGCAATATATTTCTTATTATCATCCTTTAGACTATATACAGGCCTTGGGTCGTGCTTATGATGCCGAACAGTCGCCGGCTGCTAAAGATGCGATTGCCCAGATTTTAACCAATTCAAGACTCTGTGCTGAAGGTAAGCGACCTTTATGTCAGGATACTGGCATAGTTGTTGCATTTGTTAAAGTGGGTATGCAGGTGCAATGGAATGTGAAATTAGGTTCAACGTTGATGGATATTGAGCAAATGGTAAATGCTGGCGTCAGCCGTGCTTATCTATTGCCTGATAATAAATTACGGGCATCTATTGTGAGTGATCCAGCTGGAAAGCGTGCAAATACAAGAGATAATACGCCAGCGATAGTGCATATTTCATTAGTGGCGGGTGATAAAGTAGAGGTTAGTATTGCTGCAAAAGGTGGTGGATCAGAGAATAAAGCAAAGCTAGCGATGTTGAATCCGAATGATAATATTGTGGACTGGATTTTAGAGGTTGTGCCCCAAATGGGGGCAGGTTGGTGTCCTCCTGGGATGCTTGGCATCGGTATTGGTGGCAGTGCGGAAAAAGCGATGTTATTAGCTAAAGAGGCATTAATGGAGCCGATCGATATACATGAACTCAAAGCACAAGGTGCAAGTAATAGGATTGAGGAGTTGCGCTTAGAGATTTTTGAGAAAGTAAATGCGCTAGGCATAGGCGCTCAGGGTTTAGGTGGTTTAGCCACAGTGCTCGATGTGAAAATTTTGGATTACCCGACCCATGCTGCAAGCTTGCCGGTGGCCATTATCCCAAACTGTGCTGCTACTCGCCATGTGCATTTTGAATTAGATGGTAGTGGGGCTGCTGAACTAGAAATACCAAACTTAGATGATTGGCCAAAGGTGCAATGGTCACCAAGCGCTGATTCACTGCGAGTGAATTTAGATACTATTACAAGCGCAGATATACAAGCTTGGCAGCCAGGACAAACTTTATTATTGAACGGGAAATTACTAACCGGTCGAGATGCTGCACATAAACGTATTGCTACAATGTTGGCCAAAGGTGAGAAGTTACCTGTAGATTTTAGTAATCGCTTTATTTATTATGTAGGTCCAGTAGATCCCGTGCGTGATGAGGCGGTTGGGCCAGCGGGACCAACCACTGCGACGCGAATGGATGGTTTTACTGAGATGATGCTCAGCCAAACTGGCTTGCTAGGAATGGTAGGAAAAGCTGAGCGCGGTGATGAGACTATTGCCGCAATTGCCAAACACCGTTCGATTTACTTGACGGCTGTCGGTGGTGCTGCTTATTTGGTGAGTAAGGCGATAAAGAAAGCCGAAGTTCTAGCCTTTGCAGACTTAGGTATGGAAGCAATATACGAGTTTACTGTCCAAGATATGCCTGTAACGGTTGCGGTGGATAGTAAAGGTGTCTCCGTGCATGCTACTGGCCCTGCGTTATGGAAGGCAAATATTGCTGCAGAAAAACGGGTTCGGCATCCGCAAATAGAAATTACTGAGATTTAGTATATTGCGTGCATGATATGTTGAATTTAAGATTACTTATTACTGTAGTTTTAATGAGTCTATGCCACTTCTCTAGTGCAAATGAGTTGTTGTCGAGTTTGGTAGAGTCTGAGTATTCTGGTCCTAGTGTTGAAGACAATATTTTATTAATGGACACCGATAAAAATGGCTATGTTGATGTATTTGAAATGCATGCATTTTTAGAAAAAATGCATGGTAAGGACTACAAAAAAACATTATTCGATAAGTGGGAGTCATCAGTCGGAGGCAATAGCTGTAGCTCGCCATTTTCTAAACAGTTTTACTTAAAATAACGATTTAAAATAGATAATCTCAGCAACATAGGCATGACGCCATTTGCTACTTGTATAATAAACACATCCAATTTATATAACTTAAGACGCCTACAACATGTTAAAAGCCTATGCCGCACACGTGCAAGAACGTGCAATCCAAAATTTACCTCCTTTGCCGTTAAGCGCAGAGCAAGTCTCGCTTCTTGTTGAGTTACTAAAAAATCCACCTGTTGGTGAAGCTGAAAATCTGTTGGATTTAATTAGCAATCGCACGCCCGCTGGTGTTGATCAAGCTGCTTATGTCAAGGCTGCATTCCTATCAGATTTAGCAGTGGGCAAAGCAAAATCTCCAGTCATTAGTCCTGAGGCCGCAGTGCATTTACTTGGCACTATGCTCGGTGGTTATAACGTGCAGGCTTTAGTAAGCCTTTTAGATACGTCATTGGCGGAGGCTGCGGTCACTTCTTTATCTAATACAATTTTGATGTTTGATGCTTTTCATGATGTAGACGAAAAAATGAAAGCAGGCAATGTACATGCTAAGAAATTGATTGAGTCTTGGGCTAATGCCGAATGGTTTAGCAATGCGCCAGTACTAGAAGCCGAAATTAAAATGGTGGTATTTAAAGTAGAGGGTGAAACTAATACTGATGACTTAAGCCCAGCGCAAGAGGCTTGGAGCCGTCCAGACATTCCTTTGCATGCCAAATCAATGTTGGTGAGTAAAATGCCTGATGGCTTAAAAGTGATTGAAACTCTTAAACAAAAAGGTTTTCCTTTAGCCTATGTCGGTGATGTGGTTGGCACCGGTTCTTCACGCAAATCAGCCATCAACTCATTGCAATGGTTTATGGGTAGAGATATTCCAAATATACCGAATAAGCGGACCGGCGGCATAATTTTAGGCAGTAAAATTGCGCCTATTTTCTTTAATACGGCAGAAGATTCCGGGGCATTGCCGATTCAATGCGATGTGTCCAAGCTAAAAATGGGTGATGTGATCACTATCAAACCTTATACTGGCCAGATACTTAATGCAGCAGGTGAGGTTGTTTCTAGCTTTGATTTAGCGCCATTGACTTTACCTGACGAGGTACGGGCCGGCGGTCGCATTTCATTGATTATTGGTCGTGGTTTAACGAGTAAAGCACGGCAAGCTTTAGGCTTAGAATTATCGACTTCATTTATTAAATCAATGCTACCTAAAAATACTGGTAGGGGTTATACCTTGGCGCAAAAAATGGTGGGAAGAGCATGTGGCTTGCCTGAAGGAACTGGCGTTCGCCCAGGTAGCTACTGTGAACCTAAAGCTACCACCGTGGGTTCGCAAGACACTACTGGCGGGATGACACGGGATGAGTTGAAAGAACTTGCTTGTTTGGGTTTTAGTGCGGATTTGGTGATGCAAAGCTTCTGCCATACTGCAGCTTATCCGAAGCCGGTGGATGTTAAACTGCAACATACTCTTCCTGAATTTATGTCTAGTCGTGGTGGTGTTTCTCTGCGACCTGGTGACGGTATTATTCACTCTTGGATTAATCGTATGATTCTTCCAGATACTGTCGGTACAGGCGGTGACTCTCATACGCGCTTCCCAATGGGTATTTCCTTCCCTGCCGGCTCTGGGTTGGTGGCTTTCGCCGCCGCAATGGGTGCTATGCCTTTGGATATGCCAGAATCAGTACTTGTTCGCTTCAAAGGCGCTATGCAGCCAGGCATTACGCTACGTGACTTAGTGAACGCTATACCTTATGTCGCCATACAAAAGGGTGAGCTTACAGTTGGTAAGCAAGGTAAAAAAAATGTATTTAATGGTCGTGTTTTGGAGATAGAAGGCTTACCAGATTTAAAAGTAGAGCAAGCGTTTGAATTTGCGGATGCTTCTGCAGAACGCTCAGCCAATGGTTGTACGGTGAAGTTAAATAAAGAGCCTGTTATTGAGTACTTAACTTCTAATATCGTGCTGCTTCAAAATATGATTGATAATGGTTATGAGGATGCACGTTCTTTACAGCGTCGAATTAACAGTATGCAAGCGTGGTTGGCTAATCCTGAACTGTTGTCAGCCGATGTGGATGCTGAATATGCTTACATTATTGAAATTGATTTGAATGAAATTAAGGAGCCATTAGTGGCTTGTCCGAACGATCCTGATGACATTAAGACGTTGTCAGCAGTTTCTGGCGATAAAGTGGACGAAGTATTTATCGGCAGTTGTATGACCAATATTGGTCATTATCGCGCTGCAGCTAAAGTGTTAGAAGGCGTCAGTAATATTCCTACCCGCTTATGGATTGCGCCACCTACACGTATGGATGAAGACCAATTACGTAACGAAGGTGTTTACTCAGTATTTGGTGTGGCTGGCGCGAGGACTGAAATTCCAGGATGTTCATTGTGTATGGGAAATCAGGCGCGGGTTGCAGATAAAGCCACAGTTTTCTCAACAAGTACACGTAATTTTGATAACCGTATGGGCCGTGATGCCCGGGTTTATCTAGGATCTGCAGAATTAGCTGCCGTATGTGCCAAGTTAGGACATATGCCAAGTTATGCTGAGTACATGGAAACCGTTGGTACTAAATTGCAAAACGTAGCTGAAATCTACAAGTACCTTAATTTTGATCAAATGCCGGATTATTCAGAAAGTATGGCAAAAGCAAAAAAAATGATTTTCATTGCGGAAGTTAGCTAAAACGGCTTAAAGTCGGCTTGAATGAGCTTGAGTTCAATTAATGACTACCAATAAAAATCTGAACAAAGTTAACGATATTTTCGATGAAAATACGCTTTTAGAAAAACCCAAGCGTGGCGCGTGGAAAGTCATGGTGCCGTTGACTATAGTGTTACTGGCTGTGATATTTGCTGCTTGGCATTTAGGGTGGCATGCTAAGTCGGTGACGGCTGGGGTTTTGTTGTTTGCAGGATTCTCACATCTTCTAGCTTGGTTGTTGGGCATGATCACGCTGCTACCATTTATTGGCCCATTGCTGGTAAAAGTACTCAGTTTATCTATTATTTGGCTATTAAATGCGGTTGGTTATTTAGTCGCTTATGTGGCTATTAAACGCGGTTACTCTAAGGATGTTTTGACGTACCGTGCGATTACTATTGCCCTGATTACGGGTATTGTGATTGGCTTTGTGATGGGTAGCTTACTATAATTTTTCGTGATGTATTTGGGAAAGTTGAAATAATGTTGTTCAGACATATTTGTATTTCGTAATTTGCAAACACACAGTAATTTTCAAAAGTGCTAGGATGCGTTGTATTAAAGTGTTGCAACCTAGACCTTTGTTTAGCTTAATTTGCAATATGAACTAATAACTATTGGATAAGCTCTACCAATTATGAACCTAAGACTGCGACTCAATTTACTAATTACAGCCTTGTTATTGCTATTTATGTTGGCCGTAGGCTACGTGGTTATAAAAGACACAAAATCTTCAATACAAGAGAGCGTAGAATCTTCAACACGTGTCACCACTCAACTATTAGATACCGTAATTATTAGTTCAGTACAAAATCCAGATTGGGGTTACACCCATGATGTACTTAAGAATTTTCTGCAATCATTGGGACATGTGCGTAGTAATGATATTAAGTTGTATAGCATGCAAGGCGAACTGCTTTATCAATCTCCACCATCTAAATATCGAATGAATCAAAAACCTCCTAATTGGTTTATAGATCTTCTCGATCCGCATGAAAAATCAGTGGCACGTTTAGTACGTTTTGGTCGGCTGGAAATTATTCCGCAACCGCTCGGAGCTATTCGTGAGGCTTGGAGCAAGGTTAACTATTTATTTATGTTGGGTTTGGCATTTTTTGTATTATTAAATGGTGTGGTTTATTGGACGCTTGGGCGCTCGCTTAAGCCTTTGGGCGTGATACTCAAAGCTATCAATAAAGTTGAGCAGGGTGACTTAACAACGCGTTTGCCAGAATTTCATTTACCGGAATTTGAGCGTATAGGCCATAGTTTAAATCGCATGGCAGAATCACTTACTGCTGAACGGCAATTAGAGGAAAATCGTCAGCTGACACATCTGATTCAAGAACATATTGAAGAAGAGCGACGTAGTTTGGCGCGTGAGTTGCATGATGAATTAGGCCAATATGTGACCGCAATCAAGACTTTTGCCGTAGGTATTGCCAATAGATCCAAAGCTCATGTAGGTAACTCTGATATGTTAATTATAGAAGCCAATGCCAATGTGATTGTGTCGGCGGCTAATCAAATCTATGATGGTATGCACAATATTATCCGTCAACTACGGCCTGGTTCTTTAGACAATTTAGGGTTGGCTGAGACTTTAAAAGATATGGTGAATAGCTATCAGGTTCAACACCCGAATATTAAAATTAACTTAAAGTTAAATGGTGATTTATATAATCTGGGTGAAACGGTGAGTATTAATTTATATCGCATCGTGCAAGAGTCACTGAATAACGCTTTAAAATACGCGCAAGCAAGTAGCATAGATGTTGAATTGAGCAAAAAGGCTAGTGGCGAATTGCAGTTGCATATTAAAGATAATGGGATTGGCATGGATTTTGAATCGGTTGATCAAAGTCAACATTTTGGGATGCTGGGCATGCGCGAGCGTATTCAAGCTTTACATGGAAGTTTTAATGTAAATTCTGCTCCCAATGAAGGGACTGCCATTTCGATCATTATTCCCAATTCCGCAGTGCAGTAGTTGCAAGTTAGCACAGAATTGTTTGAACTTAACAAACGCCAGTTGTGCCATATTCAGTAGCGTGCTGAAAAACCTTGGGGAAGCAATATGAATCAAATTAATGTCATGCTAGTTGATGACCATGCCGTGGTACGGATGGGCTTTAAAATGTTGTTAGAAATGGATGCTGATATTAAAGTAGTAGCTGAGGCTGAGAGTGGAGAGCAGGGTATACAACGCTATATGGAATTCAAGCCTAATGTAGTGGTGATGGATATTACGATGCCAGGTATGGGGGGCTTAGAGTCTATTGAACGTATTCTGGCTAAAGATAATACAGCTAAAATTTTGGTATTGTCAGCTCACGAAGATTCAGTGCATCCGAAACGTGTACTTAATGCTGGTGCTATGGGGTATTTAACCAAGCGTAGTGCAGCTGAGGAATTAATTAAGGCAATTAGAACTGTTGCTAGTGGAAAAAAATACCTAGAAGCTAGTGTAGCTCAGCAAATGGCAATTCAGCAGTTATCTGGCAATCAAAATCCAGTTGATGTTCTGTCCCCACGTGAGTTTGAAGTATTTATGGCTTTAGCTAAGGGCAAAACTACTAATGAAATTGCTGAAACCTTGTTCTTAAGTCCACGTACAGTGGGCACCCATCTCTACAATATTAAGCAAAAACTAAATGCTAATAATTCTGCGGAGATTGCATTAATTGCTATGCGTAGCGGTTTGATAGACCCTTGATTTTTGGTATATTGCACTATGTATCTGATAATACAGTTTGGGATAATTAAGGCTCTTATTTAGGCTGCCATTGGCCATGGGAGTTGCCAATTTAAGGGTTTTCGGCTAATCTCGCACATAGAGTGATATTAGAAAAATAATATATAAATTAGACACCTAATTCAAAAACTAGGAGATTTGCATAATGAAAAATCCATTAGATTCCATCTCAGGAACTGTAGTGGCAGGTTTAGTGCTCACTTTGGTTTTATATTTAATCGTTAAAATCTTTTTTGTGGGGGCTTAAATCATGGACTTTTTACCTGGAATAGCGCGTTGGGTGCATCTTTTATCAGGCATTACATGGATAGGTCTTCTTTATTATTTTAATTTGGTACAAATGCCAGCGTTAAAAGATGCTGGTGCAGATGGAACAGCAGCAGGCATTACTAAACATATAGCGCCACGCGCTTTGTTTTGGTTCCGTTGGGCAGCCGTTGCCACTTGGGTAGCTGGTGCTTGGTTGCTTGGTAAAGGCTTTGTGGATGCAGCTTTGCTTCGTAATGGATATGCAGCAATAGGTCTAGGTGCATGGTTAGGTACAATTATGTTGTTTAATGTTTGGGTGTTAATTTGGCCAAACCAACAAAAAATATTAGGTATGAAGCCAGCAACTGATGCTGAAAAAACAGTTGCCCGCCGTGTAGCAATGTTGGCATCACGCACTAATATGCTGCTTTCAATCCCAATGATATTCTTTATGGCTAATGGCCTTTCGCACAAAGCAATTGTAGGACTGTAGTATTAACGCTATTTGATTTAAGTTCATGCATACTGCGGCGGCTTTAGCCGCCGTTTGCATTTTATTTAATGCAAACGATTAAAAATTAGTAATAAAAAGTGATCTATGACAACACATTTAATGAACACATATATGAGGCTTCCCATCACCTTTGTCAAAGGAGATGGGATTTGGCTTTGGGATGATAAGGGAGAAAAGTACCTAGATGCTATGGCTGGTGTTGCAGTGAATGGCTTAGGTCATGGGCACCCTAACTTAGTTAAAGCCATTAGCGATCAAGCGGCTAAGTTGATTCATGTTTCCAATTATTATCAAATTGCTGAGCAAGAAGCTTTGGCTGATAAATTGTGTGAAGTTTCAGGCATGGATAAGGTATTTTTCTGTAATTCCGGTTGTGAAGCCAATGAGGCAAGTATTAAGTTAGCGCGCTTGTATGGGCATAATAAGGGTATTGATATCCCACAGATTATTGTGATGGAGCAATCTTTTCACGGTCGTACGCTGGCAACTTTATCTGCGACTGGTAATAGTAAAGTGCAAGTCGGTTTTGAACCGCTAGTGACTGGTTTTATACGCGTGCCTTATGATGACATTGAAGCCGTTCGAGCAGTCGCTATAAATAATCCGAATGTGGTGGCTATTTTGGTTGAGCCAGTGCAAGGAGAGGGTGGTATTAATATTCCTAAAGATGCCAGTAATTACCTAGAAACATTGCGTAGCATTTGTGATGAGCATAATTGGTTGTTAATGCTTGATGAAGTGCAAACTGGGATTGGTCGGACTGGCACTTGGTTCTCTTTCCAACACACCAATATTAAACCTGATGTGATGAGCTTAGCTAAAGGCTTAGCCTCTGGAGTACCTATTGGCGCCTGTGTTGCCAGCGGCAAAGCAGCTACTGTGCTCACTTATGGTAAGCATGGCTCTACCTTCGGCGGGAATCCTTTAGCCTGCGCAGCAGGTTTGGCTACATTAAACACAATACAAGCAGATGGTTTGAGAGAAAATGCAGATAAAATCGGAAACTTAATTCGTGATGGTTTTGTTGCTGAATTTAAAGATAATGTTGCGATAGTGCAAGTGCGCAATGCTGGTTTGATGATCGGCATAGAACTAGACCGTCCTTGTGGCGATTTAGTGAAGTTGGCATTAGCGGAAAAGGTTCTTATTACTGTCACTGCTGATAATGTAGTGAGATTACTACCCCCTTTGGTAATAAACGAAGCAGAAGCCAAAGAGTTGGTGAAGCGCTTGTCGCTTGTGATTAAAGTGTTCATTAACAGCTAGTAAGCTTTACAATACATATCAACTGAAATTAACTAACGCGACATATCTTATGGCAATAAAACATTTTTTACAGTTCAATGACCTCAATCGTGAAGAGCTCGAATACGTCTTTGATCGTGCACGTTGGATTAAAAGCGAATTTAAAGCATATAAACCCTATTGGCCGTTACAAGATCGCACCTTGGTGATGATCTTTGAAAAAGCTAGTACGCGAACACGTTTGTCGTTTGAAGCTGGCATGCAACAATTGGGTGGTTCAGCTATTTATTTAAACACACGCGACTCACAGTTAGGTCGCGGTGAGCCGGTTGAAGATGCCGCGCAAGTAATTTCACGTATGAGTGATATGGTGATGATCCGCACATTTGAGCAAGAGATTATTGAGCGATTTGCTGCTAACTCTCGTGTTCCCGTGATTAATGGTCTGACCAACGAATACCATCCTTGCCAGATTTTGGCAGATATTTTCACCTATATCGAACATAGGGGTTCCATCCAAGGCAAGACTGTTGCGTGGATTGGCGATAGCAATAATGTATGCAATACCTGGTTACAGGCTGCAGAAGTGTTAGATTTTAATGTTCATGTATCAACACCTCCTGGCTACGAAGTGGAGCCGGAGCGTGCCAATCTATATGGCAATGACCATTTTGAAGTTTTTGCGGATCCTATGGAAGCCGCCAAGGGTGCTCATTTGGTCACTACTGACGTGTGGACTAGTATGGGCTTTGAAGCCGAAAATGAAGAGCGCATGATTGACTTTGTTGACTGGCAAGTCGATGGCGATATGATGCGCGTGGCGGCTAAAGATGCCCTATTTATGCATTGTTTACCAGCGCATCGCGGTGAAGAGGTCGCGGCTGAAGTGATTGATGGACCGCATTCAGTGGTATGGGATGAAGCCGAGAATCGCTTGCATGTGCAAAAAGCATTAATGGAGTATTTGCTACTTGGACGCGTGAAGTAATTGCATCTGACAGGTTTTTAAATAAGTGAGTTGAGTTTAATTAGGATATTTAGTAATGAGTACCATGAAAAAAGAAATTAAAAAAGTTGTATTAGCCTATTCCGGCGGTCTAGATACCTCGGTTATTTTAAAGTGGCTACAAGATGAATACCACTGTGAAATCGTTACTTTTACTGCTGATTTAGGTCAGGGAGAAGAGCTTGAGCCGGCTCGCGCTAAAGCGATGGCAGCTGGAGTTAAAGAAATTTATATTGATGATGTGCGTGAAGAGTTTGTTCGTGATTTTGTATTTCCTATGTTCCGTGCTAATACTGTTTATGAAGGTGAATATTTACTAGGCACTTCAATTGCTCGGCCATTAATTGCTAAGCGTTTAATTGAAATTGCGGCTGAAACTAATGCTGATGCAATTTCACATGGTGCAACTGGCAAGGGTAATGACCAAGTACGCTTTGAGTTAGGTGCTTATTCTTTAAACCCAAATATACATATTATTGCGCCATGGCGTGAGTGGGATTTGTTGTCGCGTGAAAAGTTAATGGCTTATGCCGAGAAGCATGGTATTGAAGTAGATATGAAGCACAAGCAAGGGGGAAGCCCATATAGTATGGATGCAAACTTATTGCATATTAGCTATGAAGGTCGTCATCTAGAAAATCCAGCAGCAGAGGCCGAAGAATCAATGTGGCGCTGGACTGCTAGTCCAGAGAAAGCCCCAGATGCAGCCGAATATTTAGATATTGAATACGTTAACGGTGACCCCGTTTCTCTTAATGGTGAATCGATGCGCCCGCATGAGCTTTTGGCTCACCTAAATAAAATCGGCGGCAAGCATGGTATAGGACGCTTGGACCTTGTTGAGAATCGTTACGTAGGTATGAAGTCACGAGGTTGTTATGAGACGCCTGGAGGCACCATTATGTTGAAGGCGCATAGAGCTATCGAGTCGATTACTTTGGATCGTGAAGTTGCACATTTAAAAGATGATTTAATGCCACGCTACGCTAGTATGATTTATAACGGCTACTGGTGGAGTCCTGAACGTGTGGCACTGCAAACTCTGATTGATCATACGCAAACTGTGGTTAACGGTTGGGTGCGGGTTAAGCTTTATAAGGGCAACGTTATCGTGACCGGTCGCGATAGTAAAACCAACTCATTATTTGATTCTACGATTGCAACCTTTGAAGACGATAAGGGTGCTTACGATCAAAAAGATGCGGCTGGATTTATTAAGTTGAATGCTTTGCGGTTGCGTATTGCAGCTAATCTAAAGAAAAGGCTGTAAGTTATTTGAAAAAATGCACCTTAATCAGTTGGAGGTTTAGTCCAACTTTTGGGGTGCAGTTCAGGAATTGCATTTTTTTGCCTAAATTTTGTTAATTTTCTGCTTTTCACCTATATGACTTGCACCACGTTTCTTCGCTAATATTACTTGTTTCTGCCGTTCTATAAGGCTTGCGCGTTTTTCTTCCGAGATTTTTTCATAACAATACGGGCAGGAAATGCCAGCAGTATATTGGGCGCTTTGCATTTCAGTTGGAGATAGTGGATGGCGACAGGCGTAACACTGGTCGAATTCACCAACTTCTAAGTTGTGTTTCACCGCTACCCGTTGATCGAATACGAAGCATTCGCCTTTCCAGAGGCTTTCTGCTTCAGGCACGGTTTCTAGATATTTTAAAATACCACCTTGTAAGTGAAATACTTCTTCAAAACCTTGCTCCATCATATATGAGGATGCTTTTTCACAGCGGATGCCACCAGTGCAGAACATAGCAACTTTTTTATGCTTAGTTTTATCATAGTTCTGTGCAACGAAGTTAGGAAACTCTCGAAATGTAGTTGTTTTAGGGTCGATTGCACCTTTAAAAGTTCCGATATCAACTTCATAGTCATTGCGGGTGTCAATTAAAACCACATCGGGATCGGAAATCAACGCATTCCAATCTTCTGGTTTGACATAAGTGCCTACTAATTTGGTTGGGCTAACCCCAGGAACGCCTAGTGTCACTATTTCCTTTTTTATTTTTACTTTCATACGATAAAAAGGGTGCTCATTAGCATAAGACTCTTTATGCTCTAAATCAGAAAAGCGATTGGCAAATAGTGGATCGGTTCGTAAGTAATCTAGTACGCGATGTATGTCATCTGCAAGACCGGCAATAGTGCCATTAATTCCTTCTTCAGCTAGAAGTAATGTACCTTTGATATGGTTGTTGTTGCAGGCATTAAGAATAGGTGATTGAAGCGCTTGGTAATCAGGCAAGCTGACGAATTTATACAATGCGGCAGTTAAATATTGTGGTGTTGAATGATCTGACATGGTTGTGGCTATATTTGCAAAGATGCTATTTTAGCACTTGCGAACGCTAAGCTGAAATAAGCAAAATCTCACCGTTACCATTGCAAGCGGCATCACCCACCCACCTGTGAACCCGTTGTGAGTGCAAACTAGAAAACTTGGTATCAAACTGCGCTATATTTTTATACATTAAGTTTAAAAAAGGCAAGCTGTGTAAGCCGCAATCCTGCATTGTGGGTTGTAAATTAGGTTTGTTAACCAAGAGTAATGTGCCGTGCTTCATATTGAATCCGGCATAACTACCCACATTGCCCAGTACACCGATAGTGCCTGCAATCATACGGCTACCACAGTAGTCACCGGCATTACCTTCAATTAAAATCATTCCGCGTCGCATTTGATCGCCTGCACGGTCACCAGCGCTACCTTTCACTATCACCATGCCGCCACGCATACCTTTACGCAGCCCAGCCGTGGCTCCACCTAAAAATTCACCTGTATTGCCATCAATGATCAGTAAGCCTTTAAGCATATTACAAGCAGCAAAGGCTTGCGTATTGCCTTGGCAACGAATAATGCCACCATTTAAATTAAAGCCTAGGTACGCTCCAACATTACCTTCAACAGTAATGCAACCGCTTGCCATATGCGCGCCTAGATAATTTAATTTGTCTGTAGCATCTTTAAAATTAATTGTTTTTGTAGCATCAGCAAGCGGGGTGCCACTTATCTCAAATATTTCATCAACACGTAGTTGCGTTCGACCATAATTAATTAATAGACTGGCAATGTCGGTTATGGCCTTACCAGCTAAATTCTCTGGTGTCAGAATTGCACAATTCAATGCATAAGCGAGTTTCTTTGTTAAGCGTAAGTTAAGTGATTTCATACGTTGGTTGCCTGCATAATCTCATGTAACTTAAAGTGATGTGGACCTAGTTTGCCACCATAGTTACCAGCAGATATTTGTTTGACACCGCTTCTAGTGCCAAGTTTACAAATGGCGGCGATGCCCACCCGCATAGCCTTGGCAATATCATCAAAGCTCAAACCATCAATCACAATTTCCATTACACTTTCAATTTCAGGCGAAATTTCTGTTTTAGACACCCCTTTTAGGGTTGGGCAGAACGCGTCATTAGTGGAGGCAAACATAGTTTTGTATTTACTACCAACCTTAGACCCTGAGCGAACAACCCCTCCAGGGAAAGGCATGATGACATTGGGAATATCTCTCATGGCTTCAATGGCAACCTCTGCGGCGGATAAAGCTAAAGGTTGTGATGTGGCTAAAATAAGAAAATTACCACCACCAATGGCGCGAACCATGCCAGTGGTCTCTTCACATAGGAATTCGCCATCCATTACTGGTACGCGCCAGTAACGCTTTCCATCAATGAGCTTCGATGTCTGAAATCCATCACCAAAAAAGCGTAAATTTTTGCCCAGGTTGATGCGATCTCCATTCTCTAGGCCGGCAAATGCAGCGGCAGTGGGGCAAGTGAGCACGCATTGGCCCATACGCGTCTCTAACTGTTGCATTAACACTTTGCTACTCATAGCAAATAACAATACGCTGACACCAGGCCTACCATCTGGTGTTTGCGTTATATCTAGTGCACCTTCTATTCCAGCCTCAACACCACAACCAATCACTGAAGTGGCAAACCCAGTCATGGCATTTGCAGCATGGTAAGCCCATTTTAGATTTTGTGCGGTGATAATGACTCGCGTGGCCCGCATATTAAATGCTTCGGCAAAAGTGTCATCAATTTTTATGCTGTTAATAATCATAAGTTTTTAGGCGGTAGGGTCCCCAGTTTTTATTTTTCCTACCCACTCTTCAATATTAATGATGCCCTCTGCCTCAGCTTGTTGGAGATCTTTGGTCAGTAATACGTCTTGTACTAAATCTAGGCGCTTCCATCCAGCCAGCGGTGTGTCACAATCTGCTCGCGGAACATAGCGTGAATCCCGCACTTTACTCATTTGGTGGATATATCGCGGACAGTTTTGCCAGAATTCAGACAACTTTACACGCACGATAAAGTCTGCCTCTTTATATTCAGACATAAGCGGATCGTTTCGCAATATTGAAGCCGTGCCTTGCACGCGCATCCGATGCGGGGTTGAGAATGAGATAAACAAAATGCCTACATGCGGATTTTGGCTTATATTTCCCATAGAGAAAAACATGCCATTGCCGTCATAACTAGGAAAAGCCAATGTGGTACTGTCTACGACCTTAACGAAGCCTGCATCACCACCCTTGTATGAAACTGTGGGGCGCCCTTGATGGTCTACTGATGATAAAAAGAACATATCTAGGCTTTCAATAAAACCTTTAGCTTCATCATCAAATTCGGTTCGGCATACCAACTCTTCGACTCGGTCTGCCATATTGCGCGTTCCGAATTCATCCTGAATGCTACGATGTACTTCGCCATATAGTCTAGTCATTTTGAGATTCCTTTAAGTTAATTACGCTTACTTACAATAATGCTGCCACGTCCGTCTTGACTGATTTCTGCGGCATCAATTTTAAAATTGGCCAATTGCACTGTGTGGTACCGATCAAAATATTGCTTTAAATCTTGCTCAATGCTCAAATCATATTCAGGCTTGGCAGTGTAGGTCGCCCCCCAGGTGACCTTGATCACTTTGCCTGCTTTTACCACCAACTCCCCATCTTTAAACACATAAACTGGCTCTGAAAACATTGCTTCACGATCACTCTGCTCGTTATAAACGGCGATATCAGCTCCCGCTCCTACCCCTAGATGGCCCCGGTCATGCATTCCGATTAGCTTTGCTGGACCAGCGCGCGTCATAATTGCGATTTCATACAGGCTATATTCGCGCTCTAAACTTTTAAGATTGCTCATGGCTTGGGCGTCTAAATTAAGTTTTGCAAAAGCCTCATTGCGGAAGCTTTTATCCATTAATAAGCGGATTAGATGCGGGTAACTGGTAAATGGCGCTCCATTAGGGTGGTCTGTGGTTAAGAATATCCGCCACGGATCAGTGACCGACAAGAATATTTCTAATCCTATAGCCCATTGCAAAGCATTTACAAAGTTTTGATCACGGTATTTAAATGGCACCACACCGCAACCGGCATCGCATTCAATATCCATAATGACTGACTTCTTCGGATTGGCATGTTTGGCATTGAGTTGCTGAACCATACTGTCACCGGAGGCCGTCACGGTTTGACCAAATAAAATTTGCCCAACATCCACACTGATATTTTTATGTTGATTAATTGCTTGCGCAATTTCCGCCGCTGCTGATGAAAATTTACGGTCACCTTCAGTGCCATAACTATGGAATTGAATGTGGGTAAGGTGCATTGGCAGTCCATCAGCTGCGTTTATGGTGTTGAGTGTGGTTTCAAAGTTGCCTGCGGCGCCTAAGTTATTGCAATGCACATGCAAAGGCTTAGCAATACCCAGGTCATATACGGCGCGACTTAGGCTTTTTAATATATCGCGAGCTGAAATTTGGTAAAAGCGATGATTTTCATCCAAATCCAACTTGCGCTGATTAAATTTAAATGCACTAATCCCACCGGGATTAACAACCTTGATGCCGATCGCTTGTGTTGCATGTAAAGTCCACGCGACATAATCGTTAATCGCCTTTTGATCTCTCCCTGATGCCAACATGCGCATAAAAAAGTCATCATTGCCTAGCATGGCGTAACCGCCCTTATCAATCATTGGCGTGTCAGCCATTTCAAGATGAGCCTGTCTGGCGTTGGCTGGCATAATGGCAGGCTCAAATGCTGCGGTATAGCCCATCTCTATATAACGAAAGCCCGTTTCTGTGGCATTAGGGGTAGCATGATGAATGCAGTTGGGGCTGCAAATATGTGCTTCTGGTTCACTATAGCGGCGTGACTCTTGAAACTCAGGGAGCATCATGCGCGCGATATTAATTTTCCCCCCACCAATATGACTATGCATGTCGATTGCACCAGCCATGACAACCTTGCCAGTTAGGTCAAAACTATGAGAAATTTTTTCAGCAAGACTGGGTTTGGCAATAATGCGCCCGTCGCGTATATAAATATCTTGCACCACGCCGTCTTTGTTATTTGCCGGATCGTACAGCTTTCCATTTTTAAGCAATGTAATCATGTTACTAGAGACTCAATTTCCCTAAGCACCATGCTTAATGTTGGAAGGCCAAGATCGCGTATTTTTTTAAGGGGTAATGCTACAGAGCTATCCATTCGGAACATAGTGCCGGCATGATCTAAGCCTGGAATTCCTATAGGAATAAATACATCAGGTGTCTGTGTAAACTTTATGTTGGGATGGCCAATAACGATGGTTGGTGCATTAATAGTGGGCGGGCTATGGGCATTGAAGCTGCTAATCCATAACAAAGCATCGCAAGTGTTGAGTTGCTGTTGGGTCGAGAAATGGTATGCGTCATAGGTAAATTCTCCACCACGCTGCTGTGGATTAAATCGATTTCGTGTAGGGTAACCGCTAAGCCAAGTACTTGTGTTGTTAACGCTGGAATCACCATCACCGGAATTAAGAGGCAGACCAGCAACACGACTGCTTTCATTAAGGGTAGCAATCAGCTGAGTGATGCTTTGTACCGTCAGTTCAGCATGGGCAAACGCTAAACCAGCGGTTGACCAGACAACTAGTGTATATTTTGATGCCTTTATTCTTGATAGAACGGATTGCAGGCTATCGATGCTGATACCGGCAATTTGCTCTGTCTTTAATAATTTATTCTGAGCAAGTGCATTTAATGCGCTCATAATGAGTGGTAAATCAGGGGCTTTAGCTTCTAGGATTCTTGGAGCTTTGCCTGCCGGCGAGACTCCAGCATCAGTATTGCCTGATGCTGCGATATATATCACTTCCGGTGAAGGTTTGTTGAATAAACTGTCGTTATTCCAAACCAGTTGCTCGAAAAATCGTGGATGACTGCTTACAATATCAGTGCCAATAGCTAAAATTAGATCGGCCCGGTTTTTAACTTCGGTGAGTGTGGTGGTTTGCCAGCCACTATTTTGCAGGGTTAAAGTGTTGCGCGCCGTCGCTTCACTATGCATATGGTCTAGAGTGGCACCAGTTTTTTTGGCTAGGGCTATTATGCTGCGCATACCTTGAACCTCGGTACCTAAGCCAGCAAACAACGCTTGATTGCTCTTGCGTAAAATTTCGGACGCCGCTTTAACCGCGGTATTAAGATCGCATGTTAGTCCAGATAGTGTTGGGCTAACGCTCAATGTGTCTTGTTTGAAGAAAACTTGGCTTTTTTTGCAACCATTTTTTATTGTTATAGGTGCGTCGTAGTTTAAGAGTACATCGTCGCAAAGTAAGCCGCATGCAGGGCATGTGGCTGATATAAACTGTGCTGAATCGACAAGTATTTTCATTTCAGTATGATTTTGCCACATAGTGAGAGCTTTTATGAAAATTATTACATGCAACTATCTGTAAATGTAGGTTTATTTTAAGTGCCAAAAATGGTATTTTATCGTTCTTTTCAATAAGTTAATTTAATGGAGTTGTTATGGCTGTTCAACGCACGCTTTCTATCATCAAACCTGATGCAGTAGCAAAAAATGTAATCGGTAAAATCTACACACGTTTTGAAAATGCTGGTTTAAAAATTGTAGCGGCAAGAATGGCGCAATTATCACAAGCTGAAGCTGAAGGCTTTTACGCAGTGCACGCTGCGCGCCCATTTTTCGGTGATTTGGTTAAATTCATGATTTCTGGACCAGTAATGATTCAAGCCCTAGAAGGTGAAAATGCAGTGCAAGTTCACCGTGATTTAATGGGTGCTACTAATCCAAAAGAAGCGGCTGCAGGGACAATTCGTGCTGATTTCGCTGAAAGTATTGATGCTAATGCTGTACATGGTTCAGATTCAGCTGAGAATGCGGCGATCGAAATTGCTTACTTTTTCTCTAAGTAATAAAAGTTTAAGCTAAAGGTAACAACAATTTTGGTTAATTTGCTCAACTTCAATCAACCCCAACTGGCGCAGTGGTTTGCCGAGCGTGGCGAAAAACCATTCCGCGCTAAGCAATTAATGCGGTGGATGCATCATTTTGCGGTGCATGATTTTGAGCAGATGACCGATATTGCCAAGGTGTTACGTGAAAAGTTAGCTGCAGAGGCGATTATCGCCTTACCTAATGTGCAGTCCGAGTTGGTTTCTAATGATGGAACGCGTAAGTGGCTCATAGGTGCGGATGCTGCCAATAGTATAGAAACCGTATTTATTCCAGAAGATGAGCGGGGCACACTATGCATTTCTTCGCAGGTAGGTTGCGCTTTAGAATGCACGTTTTGCTCTACAGGACGTCAAGGTTTTAATCGCAACTTGAGTGTTGCTGAGATTATTGGGCAGTTAGCCATTGCTAACCAATCTCTAAGACAAGAAAGTGGTTATGACTTATTACCAATTTCTGATCGCATTATTAGTAATGTGGTGATGATGGGAATGGGCGAGCCTCTGGCCAATTACGATAACGTGGTCACTGCTATGCAAATTATGCTGGACGATAGCGCTTATGGCTTGAGTCGTAGACGCGTCACGTTATCAACATCAGGTCTTGTGCCCGCCATGGATAGATTGAAAGAGGATTGCCCAGTGGCGCTTGCCGTTAGTCTGCACGCACCTAATGATGCACTTCGCAATGTGCTGGTGCCGATTAATAAGAAATATCCCCTGAAAGAGTTAATGGCGGCATGTAATCGTTACCTAGAAAAAGCACCGCGTGACTTTGTTACATTTGAATATGTAATGCTTGACGGCGTCAATGATACTGCTGAACATGCATATGAATTATTGGCGTTAGTGCAAAACGTTTCATGTAAATTTAACTTAATACCGTTCAACCCGTTCCCCAGTAGTGGTTATAGTACGTCTAAAGCCAGCCATATCAGGGTGTTTCGCGATATATTGATGCAAGCTGGTTATGTAGTGACGGTGCGTAAAACGCGTGGTGAAGATATTGATGCAGCTTGTGGTCAATTGGCAGGTAAGGTGCTGGATAAAACTAAACGTGTTGCTAAGCGCATTCCAATTGAAGTGATGCTATGAATGACCTAATGAATAGGTTTTCTGAAAAAAGTTTTATGGCCTTGGTCGTTTTAGCCATGGCTTATTCCCTAGTAGGTGAGTGCTTTGCGTAAGAAGATAACTTCAACGCATAGTTCCATTTATAACTTAAGCGTTAGGGAAAGATTTAGAGTAAGCTAAATTAGTAGAATGCGGAAAATAAAAATGATAGAAGAAGTGCTATTAGCAGAATTAAAACAACCTAAGCCAGAAGATTTAGGCTATCAATTGCAGTTGGCACGTCAGGCTAAGGAACTCACGCAACAAGATGTTTCTAATACACTTCGCTTAAGTCTTAAGCAAATTACCGATTTGGAAAATAGTGATTTTTCAGCTTTGCCGGAACCTATGGTGACCCGAGGGTTTATCCGTAATTATGCTCGATTATTAGGCTTGGATGCTGAGCCCTTACTGGCTGCATACCGCGCGCAGGTGCCTGATAGGCTGCCTGATTCAATTGTAACGCAATCCTCTATTCGTTATGAGATGCCGGTCAGACAAGCAAGACCATCGTTTAAATATGTTTTGATTGCCTTGGTATTGATAAGTGCGGCATTGGTGTGGCATTTTAATACACCTCAGACAACTAAAGTATTGCCAGAAAAACAGTCCGTTACTGGGCTTAATCAGAACTTGCCTACGACCCTGCCAGAAGTTGCGTTACCGCTAGCAGAGCGTAAAGTTGACGCAAGCGCAGGAACGGAAATAGCACTTCCTCCCATGGGTAATTCCACCCCAGCGATAGCTCAACAGTCGCCTGTAGTTGAAGATAAATCGATTTCTAAACCAGAAGATGCGCCTAAACCAGAACCAAAATCATCTTCCTTGGTTGCAAAAACAGTTAGCGTAACTTGTACTGAAGCCACATGGATTCAGGTTAAAGATAAAATGGGAAAAGTGGTTTTTGAGAAAAAAATCCCCGCAGGGGCGAGTGAGAGCTTTGAAGGCGATGCGCCACTCAGGGTATTGATTGGCAATGCTAAGGCTACGCAAATTACATTTGCAGGTAAGCCTGTCGATTTGGTTGCAGTCACAGAAAAGAATGTTGCACGACTGATTCTAGAATAAATATCTGAATACAAATTTTTGGAGTAGTCATTGATACTAAATAAGCTTAATCAGCCACGAAATACTTTGCAAGTGATGATAGCTCACGTCCCAGTGGGTGGTGGTTTGGCGGGCACTCTGTGTGCACCAGTAGTCGTTCAAAGTATGACTAATACGGATACTGCTGATGTACAGGCCACAATTAAACAAGTTTATGAGCTGTGGCAAGCTGGTAGTGAAGTTGTGCGCATTACTGTCAACTCACCAGAGGCGGCAGCACAGGTAGCTAATGTGCGTCGTGGTTTGGATACTTTAGGCTGTAATGTGCCCTTGGTCGGCGACTTTCATTACAATGGTCATAAGTTATTGGCTCAATATCCTGATTGTGCACAAGCCCTCGCTAAGTACCGTATTAATCCAGGGAACGTCGGGAAAGGCAGCAAGCGTGATGAGCAATTTGCTGCCATGATAGAAGCTGCTATTCACTACAAAAAAGCTGTACGTATTGGTGTCAATTGGGGCAGTCTCGATCAGGCTAAAATGGCAAAAATGATGGATGAAAATGCAAAGTTGGCAGTGCCATTGTCCTCAGAAGCGCTAATGCGTGAGGCATTAATTCAATCAGCTCTCGAAAGTGCAGCCCATGCTGTTGCTTTAGGGTTACCAGAGAATCAAATTATTGTTTCATGTAAAGTCAGTAACGTGCAGGATTTGGTAAAGGTCTATACTGACTTAGCTCAGCGCAGCAATTATCCCTTGCATCTAGGTTTAACTGAAGCTGGTATGGGCTCTAAGGGTATCGTCGCATCCACTGCGGCATTAGCTTTATTGTTGCAGCAAGGTATAGGGAATACCATACGCGTATCACTTACGCCTGAGCCGAATGAGTCGCGTTCCAAAGAAGTGACCGTTGCCCAAGAAATTTTACAAACTATGGGTATACGATCTTTTACGCCCTTGGTCACTGCTTGTCCTGGTTGCGGACGCACTACCTCGACCTATTTCCAAGAGTTGGCAATGCAAATACAAACTTATTTACGGAATCAAATGCCCTTATGGCGCAAGCATTACTCTGGAGTGGAAAATATGAGTGTCGCGGTGATGGGTTGCGTGGTGAATGGTCCTGGCGAATCAAAGTTAGCTAATATCGGTATAAGTCTTCCTGGTACAGGTGAAACGCCTGTGGCCCCTGTGTTTGTAGACGGTGAAAAAACTGTCACGCTTAAAGGGGATCATATCGCGCAAGAATTTCAGGCTATTGTAGAGAGTTACGTGCAAACTAATTATGGCGCAGGCGGTAAATTGCATCAGGCCGTTGGGGGCAGTTTAACTAATAAAATTATTCCAATTAAAGTAACCTTATAATGGTCGATCAAGAAAATCAAACACACGCAGTTCAAAACGTAAAAAAATATGAAGCTAAAGCAGTTAAGCCTGCTAAATTCCAAAGCGTAAAAGGTTTTTATGACATTTTGCCTGAGCACACAGCACTGTGGTTTAAGCTAGAAGACACAGCGCGACAAGTGTTAGCGCAATACGGCTATAAAAATATACGCATGCCATTGGTGGAATCTGCGGATTTATTTGTACGTTCTGTCGGTGAGCATACTGATATTGTTGAAAAAGAAATGTATGCCTGGGAAGATCATCTCAATGGTGATCATTTAGCTTTACGTCCCGAAGGGACTGCCGGCTGCGTACGAGCTGTGATAGAGAACAATCTGACCTATAACGGCCCAGTTCGACTTTGGTATAGCGGCGCTATGTTTAGACATGAGAATGTGCAAAAAGGCCGTCAGCGGCAGTTTCATCAAGTGGGTGTTGAAGCCTTTGGTTTTGATAGCCCCCAAGTGGATGCCGAGCAAATATTACTATTAGCAAGGCTTTGGCGGGAGCTAGGTATCGCTGATGTGGAGCTGCAAATTAATAGCATAGGTGATTCACATGAACGTATCGCTTATCGCGGAATGCTGATTGAATATTTTGAGCAGCATTTAGATGTTTTAGATGAAGATGCTAAGCGACGCTTACATACTAATCCGCTACGCATTCTAGATAGCAAAAATCCACGCATGCAAGCCTTGTGTGAGGGTGCGCCGAAGTTGCTGGATAGTTTAGGTGATAGCAGTCGCGCCCATTTTGAGGGGTTATGTGCATTATTAGATGTAGCGGGTGTGGCTTATCTAATAAATACTCGCTTGGTTCGCGGTTTAGATTATTACAATAGAACCGTTTTTGAGTGGGTGACGACTAAGCTAGGAGCGCAAGGCACAATTGCAGGTGGTGGCCGCTATGATGCCTTGGTTGAGCGGTTGGGTGGAGATGCAACTTCAGCTTGCGGCTTTGGTGTGGGTTTGGAGCGTGTATTTTTGCTGATGCAAGAATACGGAATCACAGCAAAAGATTCGCCACATGTTTATTTGGTTAATGTGGGAGAGTTGGCTGAACAGCAGGCATTTAATATTGCCGAACAGCTACGTAATGTCAATATTCAGGTGATATTGCATGCGGGTGGAGGTAGTTTTAAATCTCAAATGAAAAAAGCAGATAGAAGCCAAGCTCAATTTGCCCTAATCCTCGGTGATGATGAGGTGGTGAAGCAGCAAGTGATATTGAAACCTATGCAGGTTTCTAGTGACCAAGTGCTATGCAGTATTGAAGATGCAATTAAATATTTGGTTGCCAACTGTAGCCAGTAAAATTTTATAAAAATGAGTAAACGATGACAGCTAAATCAAATGTTGATCCAGTAAATAATGGCATCCCATTGCTGAAAATCGAGTGTCTGAGCGTAGTTTCCAAGAAATCGCCGAATCACTTTTTGGTTAATGATGTTAGTTTCAGTATAGAGCCGGGTAAAACTACATGTGTAGTTGGTGAGTCAGGCAGTGGTAAAAGCTTAACTGCTTTGTCAGTGATGGGCTTGCTCTCTAAGCAGCTGCAATTAATTAGCGGTAAAGTCTTATTTAACGATGCTGAGTCAGGTATGCAGGATTTAAGTGTACTTGACGCAGAAAGTTTGCGCAAAATTCGCGGTGCCAAAATTGCCATGATTTTTCAAGAGCCGATGACCTCGCTCAATCCAGTGCTTACAGTAGGTTATCAAATTGGCGAAAGTTTGACTACACACCTAGGGTTAAAGGGTGCTGAATTAAAATACAGGATTACTAGTTTGTTGGATATGGTCGGCATTCCACCTAATCGTGCAGATAGTTACCCTGATGAGTTGTCTGGTGGCCAGCGCCAGCGGGTAATGATTGCGATGAGCATTGCTTGTGAGCCGCGCTTATTAATTGCTGATGAACCAACTACAGCGCTCGATGTGACAGTGCAAGCACAAATACTAAAATTGCTTGATGATCTTAAAACGCGCATGAATATGGGTATGTTGTTTATTACACATGATTTTGGCGTAGTGGCCGATATTGCAGATAATGTGGTGGTGATGTTTAGAGGGAAAATTGTCGAGGCTGGCTCTAAAGATGCAGTGTTGAATCATCCGAAGCATCCTTACACCAAAGCCTTACTAGCATGTGTGCCAGATGTTGAAGGTAAAAATCCGTTGCAACCGATAGATTATGGGTGGCTAAACGATTCTGTTCAAAAAATGCCAGTCGAGGAGACTATAGTATGACTGGTGCAATTTTAGTGGCTAATAATTTGGTTAAAACCTATACCCAGCGTAGTGGTAGATTCGGTTTTGGTTCCAATTTGGTCAAAGCTCTGGATGACGTCAGCGTTAGCTTGCGCCGCGGGAGTACGCTTGCTGTGGTTGGTGAATCTGGCAGTGGTAAATCCACCTTGGCACGTTGTCTGTTACAATTGCAACCCTTGGATAGTGGTGAAGTACTTTTTGCTGGACAAGATTTGTCAAAAATGAACGGTGCGGGGCTTAGAGCTGTTCGTAAAAATCTGCAAATGGTGTTTCAAGATCCCTTTGCTTCACTGAATCCGCGTATGCGTGTCGGTGAAATAGTAGGCGAGGGTTTGTTGATCCATGATTTAGGTAGCAAGGTTAGCCAGCAGCAGCAAGTGATTGCGATGCTTAAACGAGTTGGGCTTAATGAAGCTGACATGCAAAAATATCCGCATGAATTTTCTGGTGGGCAAAGGCAGCGTATAGGTATTGCAAGGGCTTTAGTGTTGCAGCCTAAAGTAGTGGTATGCGATGAGCCTGTTTCGGCATTGGATGTATCAATACAGGCGCAAATATTGTTGTTATTAAAAGAATTGCAACAGGAAATGAATTTAAGTTATGTGTTTATTAGCCATGATTTACGTGTGGTCCGCCATATAGCCAATGACATCGTTGTCATGCATGCAGGAAAAATAGTTGAGCAGGGTTCGGTGGTAGATATTTACAATAATCCACAACATGAATATACGCGTAATTTACTTGCGGCTATTCCTGGTAAAAAATCAGCTTAGTTGCTGGGATTAATAGCCAGATAGTTAAGAAGAATAATTTAAATAAGCAGAAGTTAGGAAAAACAAATGGCATACGATTTAGAAGAACAAGAGCAGTTAGATGAATTTAAGGCATGGTGGAAACTCTACGGCAAAATGTTGATTAACGCAGCGCTAGCTACAGTCTTAGCCTTTGCCGTTTTTCAAGGTTGGACTTATTATAATAGTAATCAAGCAATTGCAGCTTCAACACAGTATCAAGAGTTGTTGGTGACGGATGCAAAAGACTTGAAAGGGATACAGGTTAAGGCTGCGGCTTTAATGGATAAATATAGCGCAACACCATATGCTGGCCGCGCTGCATTGTTTGCAGCTAAAGCTAATTATCAAATGAATGATGCAAAAAGCGCAAAAACTCAATTAACATGGGCTATAAGTCATGCATTAGAGACATCAACTGCATCAATGGCAAGTTTGCAGCTAGCCAATATTTTAATGGAGGAGAAAGATCTTGAAGGTGCACTTAAGGTGCTAGGAGCTTCTCATGATGCTGGATTTGATGGGTTGTTTGCAGATTTAAAAGGCGATATCTTGATTGGGATGGGCAAAGTGGAAGAGGCTAAACTGGCTTATAAAGAGGCTTTAGTAAAGCTAGATCCACAAGGAAAGTATCGTTTTCTAACAAAGCAAAAGCTTGATTCACTTGGTTAATCAAAAGTTGCTGAGTATTTATTTGCGTTTAACAATATTGGCTGTCATGAAGTTTTTGGCACCAATTCCTGCTGGAGTATAGTTTTTGTCTATCAAAAAATATTTAATGCCACTTGTCCTGTCAAGCTTTCTGCTTCTGAACGCTTGTACGAGCATTACAGATCTTAAAGCTGATATATCTGATCGTATGTTCGGTCATCAATCTTCAGATCCGCTAGAGCCGTTACAGGAAGTTAAAGGTACTACTAATGCGAAAATTTTATGGCAAGCCAAAGTGGGCGATGCGGCTGGATATTCATTTACGCCGGTAGTTGAGGCTGGATATGCTTATGTCGCTGCTGCCAATGGAGATGTAGTTAAGTTTGACGCGATTAGCGGGAAGCAGTTATGGCGCGTGAATGCCGGTGAAAATTTATCTGGTGGTGTAGGCGTCGGTGGCAGTTTAGTGATGGTATGCACCCAAAGAGGTGTTATGTATGCTTTCGATCTCACTGGAAAGCTGCAATGGAAATCTAGACTTAGTAGTGAAGCGCTTAGTGCGCCACAATATTTTGATGGATTAGTGATCGTGCGCACGGGTGATAGTCGTATTTTTGGCATTAATGCAAATGACGGCAGTCGTAAGTGGGTTTATGACAGGGCTACTCCGGCATTGACTGTGCGAAGTAGTGCTGGCTTAGTGGTTGATGGCGGTGCAGTTTATGCCGGATATGCGGGTGGAAAGCTCGTGGCATTGCGTGCGGACAATGGCAAGGCTTTGTGGGAGGCTTCAGTGGCTCAACCTAAAGGAGTCACTGAAATTGAGCGTATTGCAGATATCACAAGTTTACCGTTTGTAGATGGCCCGTTGGTTTATGCAGTCGCTTATCAAGGCAGAATAGCTGCCGTGGATAGAAAAACAGGACGAGTGATTTGGAATCGGGATATATCTAGCTTAACAGGATTAACTGCAGAGGATGCGCGTATTTTCGTATCGCATGCAATTGGTTCTGTATATTCCTTGGATTATGCAACAGGCAAAACGTATTGGTGCCAAGCAGTACTCAAAAATCGTCAACTCTCGACGCCTGTAGCTATGGGAAGTTTAGTTGCAGTTGGAGACGTAGAAGGCTATGTGCATTTTCTAAATCGTGAAGACGGCGCAATTGCCGCTAGAGTGCTAACGAATAGTAGCCAAATTATGCCAAAAATGACGCTAATTAACAGCAATACCTTGCTAGCACAAGCTCGCGATGGTGGCGTTTACGCGATTCAAGTCAAATAAAAAACTCAGGCTTGGCCTGAGTGGTTCAAGAATTACTTAGCTATAGCAGCTTAAGTTCATATTAAAAAGTTAAATTTATTTAACTTAAGCACTATTTAGAAGGCTCGTATGTTACCTACCATTGTTCTGGTTGGCCGACCCAATGTCGGCAAATCCACATTATTTAACCGCTTAACCAAAAGTCGTGATGCATTAGTCGCTGACCTGCCTGGATTAACGCGCGATCGTCACTACGGACGCGGTGTTGGTGCGAGTCAACCTTATTTAGTAGTTGATACAGGTGGTTTTGAGCCAAATACAGATAGCGGTATTTTAAAAGCAATGGCGGTGCAAACGCTATTAGCCATCGATGAAGCGGATGTGATTATATTTATCGTGGATGGTCGTCAAGGCGCAACACCGCAAGATATGGAAGTAGCTAATCGATTACGTAGATGTAAATGCCCGGTTTTACTTGCGGTAAATAAAACTGAAGGCATGAATAAAGCTGTTGTCAGCGCTGAATTTCATGAATTGGGATTAGGTGATCCCTTGTCTATCTCGTCGGCACATGGTGAAGGTGTTAAAGATATCATTGATTTGGCTTTGGAAAATTTTCAAGAAGTAGAGCCAGAACCAGAAGAAGATTACACTGCAGATCGCGTGCCTAAGGTAGCTATTGTTGGACGTCCTAATGTTGGGAAGTCGACTTTAGTTAATGCGCTATTGGGTGAAGATCGTGTGATTGCATTTGATGAGCCAGGTACAACACGTGACTCGATTTCCATTGATTTAGAGAAAAATGGCAAGCACTACACTTTAATTGATACTGCAGGGGTGCGAAAGCGCGGTCGGGTATTAGAAGCTGTAGAGAAATTTTCAGTAATTAAAACTATACAATCCATTGAGGAGGCAAATGTTGTCATTTTAGTAGTGGATGCCCAAGAAGGAATCACCGAGCAGGATGCTCACGTCGCTGCTTATATTTTAGAAGCTGGACGTGCACTGGTAGTTGCGATCAATAAATGGGATGGCTTAAAGGAAGAGGAACGAGACTGGGTGAAGCGCGAAATTGATCGCAAGCTTATGTTTTTGGATTTTGCTGAATTTCACTACATTTCCGCATTACGCAAAAAAGGGCTTCCTGAACTTTTCACCTCAGTAGATGTTGCTTTTAAAGCGGCATTCGCAAAGCTTTCCACACCACAACTTACTCGTGTGTTGATTGATGCAGTTCAGCAACATCAGCCGCCGATTAGTCGTGGTATTCGTCCAAAATTACGTTATGCACATCAAGGTGGTAGCAATCCACCAATCGTGGTAGTGCATGGTAACCATGTAGATGGTGTAAAAGATGCTTATACACGCTTTTTAGAAAAGACTTTTCGTAGAACTTTTCAGCTATCAGGAACGCCGTTACGTGTTCAATATAAACAAGGAAGTAATCCTTTTGCTGAAGATGAAGATAAAAGAAAACCAGGTGAAGGTATCGTAAGTATGCGTCGCCGTAAAACCGCACACCGCGCAGAATTAAAGGCTAAAAAAATTGTTGAAGACAAAGATAGGAGCGCAAAAAAACGCTAATGTATTTACATTAGCGTTATAGTTTTTTGAGAGAGTACTTTTAAATACGTTATCTCAATGTTTATTAGTACAAATTCTCCCAAAATTTCCACCAGACACGATCATCAGCAGGTACATTCTTTCCAAGGAATACGCTGTCAGGATAGTTGGTTTTTAAGATACGTAGAGTATCTGCTTTTAGATCATCTAAGCCCATTAAGTCATAGGCGCTAATCATAATAATCAAAGCTTCTTCTAAGCTAGGAGATTGAGGGTAGTTTTCTAGCACAAATTGTGCGCGGTTAATCGCAGCAATATAGGCTTGGCGTTTCATATAATAACGGGCAACATGTAATTCATGTTCAGCTAGACTGTTGGCTAAATAAACCATACGTTGTGTGGCATCTTTTGCATACTTACTGTTAGGGTAGCGGGTGAGAAGTTCCTTAAAGGTTGCGAAGGAGTCTCTTAAAGAGCGGGGGTCGCGGTCGCTAATTTGTTGTTTGGTGAGTTTTTCAATTACGCCACGATCATTAAACACTGCTAAGCCTTTTATGTAGTATGCGTAGTCAATGTTAGGATGATTGGGATGCAGTTTGATGAACCTATCAGCTGCGGCTACACACAATATAGGTTCTTGTTTTTTGTATTGAGCATAAGCAGTTTCAAGTTGGGCTTGTGTCGCAAAGCGACCGTTTGGGTAGCGAGATTCGAGCTTGCCAAAGTAAATAATTGCCTTGTCATATTCTTTTTTAGCCATCTTCGCGGTGCCTTCATCGTAGATACGCTCTGCAGTCCAGCCTTTTGTATCGTCTACATCGGTTGGAGCCCCGAAAATAGCGCAACCATTGAGTAACAAGGTAAATATTAAAACTAAGATATACTTCATGCCAAAACCACCTTTAAGAATTAAGTACAATTATAACCGATGACTGATGCTACTCGTATATCTCTTACCATTTCACATGATTTAGGCGGCTTACGCTTAGATGTTGCCTTACAACGTATGCTACCAGAGCATTCGCGCTCACGCTTGCAAACTTGGATTAAAGAGGGCTTGGTTAAGTTAGATGATGCGGCTACTACTTCTAAAACTAAAGTTTGGGGCGGCGAGAATGTTGTGGTTGAAGTGCAGGTTAGGCCAGAAAGTTATGCCTTTACTGCTGAGAACATTCCTTTAGATATTGTTTTTGAAGATGAGCATATCCTTGTCGTTAATAAGCCCGCAGGCATGGTGGTTCACCCTGCCGCTGGGAATTGGAGCGGTACGCTTTTAAATGCCTTGTTGTTTCATGCACCACATTTAAAAGATGTACCACGTGCCGGCATTGTTCATAGGCTGGATAAAGACACAAGCGGATTGTTAGTTGTGGCTAAAAATTTAGCGGCACAAACTAATTTAGTGCGCCAATTGCAAGCGCGCACAGTTAAAAGAGAGTACCGAGCTATAGTGTGGGGTCAGATCTGGCGTAATGGCTTGATTGATCAGCCTATTGGTCGAGATCCACGCTCACGCACTAAGATGGCAATTAACCGTTCTGGTAAACCAGCGGTTACCCGATATGAAGTGCTGGAACGTTTTTCTGTTCAAACTTATATGCGTTGTAACCTAGAAACGGGGCGAACTCATCAAATTCGGGTACATATGCAGCATTTGAAGGCGCCTATTGTTGGCGACCCTGTGTATGGGTTTCGTGGGATTGTTCCAATACGCGCAATGACTCAAACTTTGCGTGATGCAGTGGATGGGTTTAATCGCCAAGCTTTACATGCAATTAAGTTAGGACTTATACATCCAGAAACTAATGAGTTTGTGGAATGGCAAATTGAACTAGCAGATGATATGAAGGTTCTACTTGAGGCTATGCGTCATGAGGATGAGCGTTCAGAAGATGATGAAGAGTTTGAGCTAAGTTTTGGTGGGTTAAGGACTGAACCTTATCTCGCCGATGAAGATTATGAAGGCGATGGTGAGTTTGACGATGAATATAACGAACTTGAAGATGATGGTGATGAGGAGCTTGACGAAGAGGTATAGCAATGAATAGTAAGCTAGACTTTATTGTGCCTAATTGGCCGGCACCATTCAATGTTAAGGCTTTGCAAACCACACGTTTAGGGGGGGCTAGCACTGGACCTTATGCAAGTCTAAATTTAGGTTTGCATGTAGGCGACGACCCACTTGTCGTTGCCCTAAATCGACAATTATTAATGCCTTACTTGCCCACCTCCCCGATATGGATTAACCAAGTACATGGTGTTGTTGTTATTAATGCATCGAATAGTAAAAGCTTGCAAGATGCTGATGCTTCCTTCAGCACGGATACCAATGTGGTGTGCGTCACTATGACGGCTGATTGCCTGCCAGTTTTATTATGTGATGCTAACGGCAGTGTGGTTGCGGCTGTTCACGCCGGTTGGCGTGGTCTCTGCGACGGTGTGATTGAAGCTGCCGTGTCTAAAATGGCTGTCTCATCTTCAGAAATTTTAGCATGGCTAGGACCAGCTATTGGTCCGCATGTATTTGAGGTAGGAGGCGATGTGCGTTCTCAATTTATTGAGATAGATCCTCAAGCCAGCCAGGCATTTATACCCTATTTTGATAAATGGCTATGCGATATTTATTTGTTGGCTAGACAGCGCTTAAATAAAATAGGTGTGACCAAAATATACGGTGCCGGCTTCAATGAAAAGTTCTGTACTTATTCTGAACCAGAGCGGTTTTATTCGTTTAGGCGAGACCAATTAACTGGCCGCATGGCTAGTATGATCTGGATGGAATCTTAGTCATCTTGATAAAATTGTTAGTCAATCGCTATAAAGGCATTATTTCCCTTTTCTCGGCATACATTTTTTTCTTTTAAATGTTATTGATAATTTACTATTGCTTAGTTGATGATTTAAACGTTAATTAATATATGCTATAAAACAATATTAATAATGATTGATCGATGCCATGAATTTATTACAACAAAGAGGTAAAAGCTTAGTATCCTTGAGCGCTTCATTAATTTTCATATTTAATTTTTCCGGCTGTTCAAAAAATGATCAGGATTTGGCTAATAGTAATAAGGCTCATTTAATGAAAGAACTTATTATTAAAAATGCTCAATGTGAAATTTTTGGAGTTAGACTTTCAAAATCGTTACTTAATAACGATGAACTCGTAAATATATATAATGATGCAATGAAGGCTAGATGTATCAAGAAAGATGTTTGAATATAATTGAAAATTTTTAATATAAAAATGTCTTTGTTTTTTCACTTCTTTATGCAGTAAGAATTTTTAAGTGTAAGCGATATTTCTTTTATATTTGCGGGTCGCAAGACTGCATAGGAGGGTGAGTGGACAGCGCTAATAAAATTACGCCTAAATTAGATTCAGCACCTCAACAAGTTGCATTAGCCCAAGCGTTTATATACTGGCTTAAATTAGGTTTTATTAGTTTCGGTGGTCCAGCAGGTCAGATTGCGATCATGCACCACGACCTAGTGGAAAGGAAAAGGTGGATTTCTGAAAAGCGTTTTCTTCATGCACTTAACTATTGTATGGTTTTGCCTGGGCCGGAAGCTCAACAATTGGCAATCTACATCGGATGGTTAATGCATCGTACTTGGGGTGGAATCATAGCGGGCACTCTTTTTTTTCTGCCATCGTTCTTTATTTTAACGGGGCTGGCTTGGATATACATGCTCTATGGGAGCGTACCTGCCGTTGCAGGAGCTTTGTACGGCATAAAACCTGCTGTCGTGGCAATCGTAATTTTCGCTGCATATCGCTTAGGTAGTAGGGCATTAAAAAATAAAGTACTTTGGTTTGTCTCAATTATGGCCTTTATAGCCATATTCGCACTTAAAATTCCGTTTCCTTTTATTGTTTTAGTCGCAGGAGTAATGGGTTATTTTGGAGGTTGCATCAATCCTCAATCGTTTAAGGTGTTAAGCGGGTACGGTGTTGCTGACAAAAGCTTTGGCCCATCCTTAATTGATGATGACACACCTACCCCACAACACGCCTTATTTAGTTGGGCAAAGATGGCGCGTATCTCATTAATTGGAGTGGGTATATGGATACTAGTGATGGCTGGATTGTATTTTCGATACGGATGGGATGCCGCTTTTACTCAAATGGGTTGGTTTTTTACCAAAGCAGCCTTACTCACATTTGGTGGTGCATATGCTGTTTTGCCTTACGTTTATCAAGGTGCTGTTGAACATTACCATTGGTTAAATCCAACACAGATGATTGATGGACTGGCGCTTGGAGAGACTACTCCAGGACCACTTATAATGGTCGTGACATTTGTTGGATTTGTTGGTGGCTGGGTGACTCAAGTATTTGGCCCTAATGCGATATTCGCTTCAGCTTTTGTTGCAGCGGCTGTTGTAACGTTCTTTACATTTTTACCAAGTTTTATATTTATTTTTATCGGTGGCCCATTCATAGAAACAACCCATGGAAATCTCAAATTCACTGCGCCATTAAGTGCAATTACGGCAGCAGTGGTAGGTGTAATTTTTAATTTGGCACTATTTTTTGCTTATCATGTTTTTTGGCCGTTGGGTTTAACTGGCCATATTGACTGGTTTTCTGTTGCGCTAACTTTAGCTGCATCAGTTGCGATTTTTCGTTTCAAGCTCAATGTTATCCCCGTTATAATTGTTTGTGGAAGTTTTGGTATGTTATTTAAAGTATTCATCTAGTTTTGGATGACTAAGATTCATGTTGAAATTTATCTCTACGTGCCAAGTGTTAGAATCTCTCGTTATTAATTATTTAGTAATTTATACATGTGGATAGTTGAAACCGCTTTACGGCGACCTTATACCTTTATTGTCATGGCATTGCTTATTTTACTTGCCTTGCCATATACCTTACTAAAAACTCCTGTCGATATACTCCCTGAAATTAATATCCCCGTAATTAGCATTGTCTGGGGTTATAACGGATTATCAGCCAATGATATGGGTCAGCGTATTACTGCAGTGAGTGAGCGCAGCTTAACCACAACCGTTGACGGGATCGAACATATTGAGTCGCAGTCGCTCGCTGGCGTGGCTGTGATTAAGATATTTTTTCAACCTAATACAAATATTCAAACTGCAATTGCACAAACCGTTTCGATTGTTCAAGCCCAAATAAAGGCGATGCCACCAGGTATCACACCCCCACTTATTATCAAGTATTCCGCATCTAGTGTGCCAGTTATTCAATTAGGTTTATCAAGCGCTATATTGCCTGAACAAGAACTGTTTGATATTGGTATGAACATTTTACGTCCTAAACTTGTGACAATCCCAGGTGCTGCAGTTCCATATCCTTATGGTGGAAAGTCACGTGTGATTTCAGTGGATCTTGATACACAAGCAATGCTTTCAAAAAACCTAAGTCCTAACGATATTGTGAGTGCAATTGGCACTCAAAATCTCATATTGCCTTCAGGTACTATCAAGATGGGCATGCTGGAAAGTGTCGTTAATGTGCAAGCTTCGCCTCAAACAATTGATGCATTAAATGATATTCCAATCCGATCTGTGAATGGAGTGACCGTTTATCTTAAAGAGGTAGCTCATGTGCGAGATGGATTTTCGCCACAAACCAATGTCATTCGGCAAAATGGGCAAAGAGGCGTGCTAATTTCTTTGATTAAGAATGGCGATGCCTCAACGCTCGATATTATTAGCAACTTGAAAGAGCTCATTCCTAATCTGATCAATACTTTACCAAAAGAACTCAATATAAAAATAATTTCAGATCAATCAGTGTTTGTTAAAGCTGCGATCAACGGGGTTGTTCATGAAGCTTTAATTGCAGGATTGCTAACCGCAATTTTGATTTTATTATTTTTAGGTAATTGGCGCAGCACTCTTATTATTGCAGTTTCTATACCCCTTTCAATTATGACCTCAATCATAATGCTACATATTTTAGGGCAGACAATCAACATCATGACGTTGGGGGGATTAGCGCTAGCAGTTGGAATTTTGGTGGATGATGCGACAGTAACTATAGAGAATATAGAAAGACATCTTCATATGGGTACAGACCTTCATCAGGCGATTCTCGATGGCGCAGGTGAAATTGCTATTCCAGCATTAGTCTCTACCCTTTGTATTTGTATTGTGTTTACACCGATGTTTTTTCTGACGGGTGTAGCCAAGCATTTATTTACCCCCTTAGCTGAATCAGTCATTTTTGCAATGCTAGCTTCTTATCTATTATCAAGAACATTAGTGCCTACATTGGTCATGCTGATGATGCAAAAGTCTCATGATGATGAGAAACTAAATTTATTTAAAGTCATTTATCTGAAGTTCAACGCTGCATTCGAGAAGCTCCGTGATTTTTATGTTGTTCTTTTAAAGAAAGCGCTTAACAACCGCCGTATATTTATCTCTTTATTTTTGGGTTTCTGTATTATGTCCTGTGGACTTTATGCAATGCTCGGTCAGGATTTCTTCCCAACTGTTGATGCTGGGAAAATAAGGCTTCACATTAGAGCACCTACTGGAACGAGAATTGAAGAGACAGCTCGCCTTACAGATCGAGTTGAAATTGAAATAAGGCGCATTATTCCGCAACAACAATTAGATTCAATATTGGATAATATTGGATTGCCAATGAGTGGTATTAATTTATCTTATAGTAATGCAGGAACGATAGGAACCTTTGACTCTGAAGTGCTCATTTCATTGAATCAAGAGCATGATAATCCCCAATTTTTTGAAGATAAGTTAAGAAATGAACTCCCAAAGAAGTTTCCAGGAGTGGAATTTTATTTTCAACCCGCAGATATTGTTACCCAAATTCTTAATTTTGGCTTGCCTGCGTCAATTGATATTCAATTGTCAGGAAATGACTTACTTAACAATAAGCTAGCTGCAATTGATTTACTTCGGAAAATAAAGCAGATTCCTGGTGCGGTAGATGTTCATATACAACAACGTATGGATCAACCAAGCTTAGATGTTGCTATGGACCTTACTCGAATGCAGCAATTAGGATTGAATGCAATTACATTAGCGCAGAATGTACTGGTTTCTTTATCTGGTAGCTTCCAAACGGCACCATCTTTTTGGTTAAACCCCTCAAATGGGATTGTTTATAATGTGGTTACTCAAACGCCTCAATATCAAATTGATTCGTTAGAAAAGTTACTTCAAACGCCTGTCAATGCCCCTAATAATGCACCTCAACTATTATCTAATTTAGTGAAGCTGACGCCAAGCGTTCAGCAGGCTGTAGTGTCTCATTATAATATCAGCCCTGTTATAGATATCGATGTGAGTGTTAAAGGCCGTGACTTGGGTAGTGTTGCTAAAGAAGTTCAAGGGTTAATTAGTCAGGCTGAACATAAGCTACCAAAGGGTTCTAAAATTGCAATGCGTGGTCAAATTGAAACTATGCAAAGTTCGTTCTTGGGCTTAGAAGTAGGTCTGGCAATCGCCATTATTTTAGTTTACTTATTAATCGTTGTTAATTTTCAGTCTTGGACAGATCCTTTAATTATCATTACTGCGCTTCCTGCCGCTATTGCAGGAATTGCTTGGATGTTATTTGTTACCGGAACAACCTTAAGTGTCCCAGCCCTCACCGGTGCCATTATGACCATGGGTGTGGCAACAGCTAACTCTATTTTGGTGATATCTTTTGCCAGGAAAAGACTCAATGAAGGAATGAATGCAATAGAAGCTGCTTTAGACGCCGGGGCTACAAGAATTAGACCTGTGATAATGACGGCCATGGCGATGATTGTCGGCATGATACCAATGGCAATAGGCTTGGGTGAGGGCGCTGAACAAAACGCACCTCTTGGACGTGCAGCCATTGGAGGCTTAATTTTTGCCACAATTTCTACATTATTTTTTGTGCCAGCTATATTTGCTTCGGTACATGGTCGTTTAGAAAAGCGATCAACAACAATAGATGAAAGCTATAGTCGACATGAATAGAACAACAATTTTTAAGAAGTTTAGGGTCGCACCAAAGTTACTGATTTTTGTTACGGTGTTAGTTATATTGTTTTTAGCGATCATAGCTTTTCTTGCATTATTAAAATCTAAGAATTTTGACCAACTTAAATTAAATGCTCAGCAGCAATCACTTCAATACGTGACGATTATTCATCCTTCAATTGATATTTCTGACAATAAAATTGAATTGCCTGGATCTCTCCAGGGTTTTGTTGAAGCTCCCATCTATGCCAGAACGAATGGCTATTTACTAAAGTGGTATAAGGATATCGGGAGTAGTGTCAATAAAGGTGATGTCCTTGCAGTGCTAGATACCCCAGAAGTTGATCAGCAACTCATTCAAGCGGAAGCATCGCGTAGTCAGGCCGACACAACAATGGCGCTAGCATTAAGCTCAGTTACGCGATGGGAGCAATTACGACTCCGTGATGTTGTCTCGCAACAAGAGCTTGATGAACGAAGAAGTGCTTATGATCAATCTAAAGCAAACGTAGCCGCTATCACGGCAGAAGTACAAAGGCTAAATGAGTTAGTTTCTTTCAAAAAAATAGTTGCTCCTTTTCAGGGGAAAATTACAAAAAGAAATATTGATGTTGGCGACTTAATTTCATCGAGTAGTTTAGATAGTGCGCATGCTCTATTTACTTTGTCACAAATTGAAAAGCTCAGGCTTTATGTTAGCGTACCTCAGACCTATGCTGAGAAAATATCTGTGGGTCAGCAAGTTACGGTGATCCAACCTGAGATGCCTGACCGAAGATTCATTGGGAAAATAGACCGAACTGCTGGAGCGATTGATAAAGATACACGAACCATGCAAGTAGAGGTAATCCTTGATAATAAAAGTGGCAATCTGTTTCCAGGAGCTTATGTCAAGGTGTTGCTCCCGATTAAGCCGAGCAATAAATTTATCATTCCAGCAAACACGATTTTGTTTAGAGCTGAAGGTGCAAGCGTTGCTATTGTTGATGATAATAATAACGTCACAATTAAATCCATCAAGATTGGACAAGATTTTGGCAAGAAGGTCGAAGTAGTTTCTGGGGTCACTGCAGAGGATCGTTTAGTGCTTAATCCTTCAGACTCTCTAGAAACAGGTGATCGCGTTATTCCGATTAAACCGCTGGTTAAGTAATGATGAAATATAAATCTGTTTCATTGTTGTTCTTATTGCTAACAGCTTGCACTCCTGAGCTTGAAAAAATGGCTACCAAGGTAGATGTGCCAACTAAGTGGTCAACAGAGAAGCCATGGCAAGCAATTATGCCAGCTGATAATGTAACTAAAGGCGCTTGGTGGGAGGTCTTTAAAGATCCAGAACTAAATAAATTAGAAATAGAAGCGATTAAGCAGAACTCAAATCTCAAAATTGCTTTATCAAGATTAGAACAGGCAAAGTACTCGTTATCTTTAACTAAATCTAATAATTATCCTCAAGTAAATCTAGTTGCCAATAGTTCACGTTTGGCACTTTCACAAAATAAACCAAGTTACTCTTCTAATCCTAATGCAACTCAAATAGCAGAGAATGATGTAAATTTTGGACTTGCTGTTCACTATGAGGTTGATCTTTTTGGCAGAGTTAAAAACACTATTAAAAGTGCTGAAGCTACCGCAAGTCAACTCCAAGCCGATTATGAAAATCTTCAACTTTTAGTAGGTGCTGAATTAGCATCGGAATATTTTAATCTTAGGGAATTAGATAGCGAGATTAAAGTGATCGAAGATAATATAGCTTTGCAGCACAAAGCTTTAGCTTTTGTAAAGGCTAGGCATGATCTTGGTTTGGCGACCGGTTTAGATCTTGCTCAACAACAAGCACTCCTTGATACTACGATATTGCAAATTGATGCATTAGCACGTCAAAGAGCTGAGATTGAGCATGCACTTGCAACAATAATTGGTATTGCTGCCCCTGAGTTTAAGGTACTCCCATCGATGTTAAGCCTTAATCTTCCAGTGGTCCCACTTGCAATACCTTCAACAATACTCGAGAGACGTCCAGATGTGGCCTCTGCTGAAAGGGCTATGGCTTCAGCCAATGCTCAAATTGGTATAGCAAAAGCAGCGTTCTATCCATCGGTAAATCTGACTCCCACGATGGGTTTAGACAGCTCAACGGCATCAACACTTTTGCAGTCATCTAGTTTTTTCTGGTCATTTGGTGTTTCAATAATGCAGCCACTATTTGATGGGGGTAGAAATCGTTCAAATCTTAAAATATCAGAGTCTGGATATAAATTAAGCATAGAGTCATATCGATTAACGGTATTACGAGCTATACAGGAGGTGGAGGATGGGCTTACCGGCACATTGATTATGGGCCAATCGCAAAAAAATGCTCAAATATCAATCGAAAGTGGCGCTAAAGTCTTAGATCTGGCAAATGCAAGGTACGAAGGAGGCATTGGCAACTACTTAGATGTCATTTTAGCCCAGCAAAGTTTAAATATTTATCAAAGACAGGCAGTTCAGATTAGAGGCCAGCAATATCAAATAGCTGTATATTTAATCAAGGCGGTTGGCGGCAGGTGGTGAGTATGAATCTTCACTATATTAAAAAATATATCCTTGTTTTTATTCTGCTTAATACAAATAATAATATCGTCTATGCATTAAATACAGGATAAAGCGCTCCAGTCTGCCAGCTCGTTTATAATACAAGCTTGACACTTAAAAAGTTTAATCCTTAATGCAACAATTTAAACAGCCATGTTGAACGTTACCATTACCGCTGTACCTTTATCTACGCTAAGCTGGATTGTCTTGACGACACTACTCGGAGGTGTGTTAAGCGTTTCATTGGCAGCAATATTTGCACTGAGTGTGCGCACGTCTTGGGTGCCGATGTTGGTCAGCTATGCTATTGGGGCAATGTTGGGTGCAGTGTTTCTTGAAATTTTGCCGCATGCATTTAGCCTTACTAAAAATATAGAAAGTGTGTCAGCTACTTTATTGCTTGGTTTGTTGCTATTCTTCATTTTGGAAAAATTAGTCATTTGGCGTCACTGTCATGGCGACCACTGTGAGGTACATGCTCTGCATAGTGAAGCTGACTGTCCTACACCGCCATTTAAAGTGATAGGCACTCAGAAATACAAAGCAGTGACGAAGGCCCAGTCATCAGTACTTTTAGGGCACAGTCACACGCATGGCCATGAGCATGATGGTGGTCGGAGCGGTATGATGATCATGATCGGTGACACCTTTCATAATTTTATTGACGGTATTTTAATCGCTGCAGCCTTTACTGCTGATATCAAATTAGGCCTTGTGACTGCGCTAGCGATTATTGCGCATGAGATTCCGCAAGAAGTGGGAGATTTTTTAATCTTATTGCATTCTGGTTATAGCAAAAAACAAGCTTTAATTTTTAACTTGGTTTCAAGTGTGGCTACTTTAGTAGGTGGCTTAATGGCTTTTTTTGCCTTGCAGTATGTGCAAAGCTGGACTCCAATTATTTTAGGATTAGCTGCATCTAGCTTATTATATGTGGCTGTAGCTGACTTAATACCAGGTTTGCATAAACGTACTGAGCTTAAAGCGACTTTGCAACAGGTGTTACTCATTAGCCTTGGCGTCGCCACCATCTGGTTTGCTCACACTGCTGTTGACTAGTTCTTTTTGGCTTTGCTTAAATTTACGGTGTTTTACCCCAAGAAGCCATAGTAAAAGTGCGCAAGGGAACAAGCCGTAAAAAATGAAGGTGAGTAAGCCAGCAGCTATTGATTTTTCAGTGGCAGCCATCAATGTCACCACGTACATCCAAGCAATTGCAATAATATACATATTTAATTTTAAAGTTTTTTAGGTTTCTATGATCAATAAATCAACTAAAACATCTGCTCCTAAGGTCGGTTTCGTGTCTTTGGGTTGTCCTAAAGCCGGTTCAGATGCAGAGCGTATTCTCACCCAATTACGCGCAGAAGGCTATGAAATTTCAGGTAGTTATGAAGATGCAGATCTAGTGGTAGTTAATACTTGTGGTTTTATTGATAGTGCGGTGGAGGAGTCATTAGATGCCATTGGTGAGGCAATCAAAAAAAATGGCAAGGTCATTGTTACAGGGTGTTTAGGTGCGAAGAAGGGTGTGGTTGAAGCCGCACACCCTAGCGTACTTGCGGTTACTGGTCCGCATGCACTAGAAGATGTGATGATTGCAGTGCATGCTAATTTACCCAGATTGCATGAGCCATTTATTGATCTAGTCCCACCACAAGGCATTCGCCTAACCCCAAGCCACTATGCTTACCTTAAAATTTCAGAAGGCTGTAATCATCGTTGTAGCTTTTGTATTATTCCAAGCATGCGTGGTGATTTAGTTAGTCGTCCCATCGGGGAAGTACTCAACGAATCTGAAAACTTAGTCAACGCAGGTGTCTCTGAGATTTTAGTGATTTCACAAGATACATCAGCCTATGGCGTTGATGTTAAATATCGCCCAGGTTTTTGGAATGGACGCCCAGTTAAAACTCGAATGACTGAGTTATGTGAGAGTTTAAGTGAGCTTGGAGTCTGGATCCGTCTACATTATGTATATCCATATCCACACGTAGATGAAGTGATTCCATTGATGGCAGAAGGTTTAATATTGCCTTATTTGGATGTGCCGTTTCAGCATGCTAGTCCTCGTATCCTTAAAGCTATGAAGCGTCCAGCTCATGCTGAAAATAATTTAGCTAGAATAAAAGCTTGGCGTGAAATCTGTCCGGATATTACCGTACGCAGTACTTTTATTGCTGGGTTCCCCGGTGAAACAGAAGATGATTTTAAGATGCTCCTCGACTTTTTAGAGGACGCTCAGCTAGATAGAGTGGGCTGCTTTACTTATTCTGCTGTAGATGGTGCCAAAGCCAATGAGCTGCTAGATCACATCCCTGAATCATTGAAGCAAGAGCGCTTAGCTAGATTTATGGAGGTGCAAGAACGTATCAGTGCGGCGAAATTACAAGCTAAAATTGGCACCATGCAAACCGTGTTGGTTGATGAAATCATGACTGATGCCTATGGAAATTTTGAGGCTATTGGTCGCACTAAAGCAGATGCACCTGAAATCGATGGTGTGATTTACTTGGAGGATGCTGAGGGTCTAAGTCCTGGTGATTTTGTCGAAGTGCAAGTGACGAAAGCTGATGGACATGACCTATGGGGTGGTCCTCCACGCTAATCTATATATAGTTACTTAACTAAAAAAGGTTTGGCATTATCGGAGATGGACGTTGGTTGTCTGCGCGATCTTCTAAGAAATCGAATGTGTGTGGGCAGCGTATCGGTTTTCTTGATGCTTTACGTTTTTTACTCGTTATAGCTTCGGTATTGATATAGGGTGTTTGGCTAATTCTTATATAACCGGAAGATGCAAGTTTTTGTGCGGTTGTTTCAAACAGACTGAGGGGATTGTCTATATTCTGCAGAGTTACTACTAATTTACTCACTTTGAGTACGTTATACATCACGAATTTGCTGGCAGTTTGTTTGCCGTAAATTTCGCCAGTGTAAACATTCATCGTATCTCCCGACTTTAAAATCTTTATTTTCTTATATTAGCGCTATGAGCAAGCTTTAACAAGCTTTGATCTAAGTTTTTCTTATTTTCTTCGTAGACTGATATGCGCTTTAATTAGATCGTTAGCTTGAAATCGAAACCGGCTGCCGTCAAAATCTTTAACCCATAAATGTAGTAAACCACTAAAAAACAAGTGAGTATCCATCGCCAAAGCGTGGGGTGTATTTGAACTAGATAATAATTTTTGTGATAGCGCACGCTCATATGCGGTTTGAATTTTTTCGGTAATGCTTGTGCAGTTATTGAGTATTTGTTGCAGAACCGAGGCAAACTCATCCACATACTCACATTTAATCATCATAATTTCATACACTTGGCGCATCTCTAAATTTGCATTCAATTCATCAATAATTTCGCATAAACTATTCTCAATCTGCGTGAGCGGATCTTCTTTGCCTTCCATGGTGAGAGTGTCATCCATGCGATCAATTAATGGTAATAAGACTTGCTCGCGGATGGCATGAAAAATTTCTGTTTTATTTTTAAAATGCCAATATACGGCACCGCGTGTTACTTCAGCTTGTGCCGCGATATGCTCCAATGTCGAGCGGCTTACTCCGCGAGCTATAAATACTGTACGCGCGGCATCAATAATCTTTTGCCTTGTAAGCTCTGCATCCTCTTTAGTTTTTCTAACCATTTATTTCCTTAACATTTTTAATAGCCAATTATATGCATAAATCTACAACTATATTTGCAGTGTGTATATACATACATTCTTGTTTGTATATAATATAGAATCAAATTTAAATTCAAGCAAGTGCTTTTAAATGAACTTAACTTAAAAAACTTTGCAAATAGAAAGCAACAGGAGTAAATAATGCAATTCAACAATAGCATGCACAGTCAAGCAAAAAGCAGCGCGCTGATTTCTTCCCCCCCAGGCATAATTAAGCATCTAGCTTTAATATTGATAACTGCGTTGGCATTAACGGCTTGCGGCAAAAAGGATAGTTCAGCCGATCAAATGAAGATGCCGGCGATGCCTGTCACTGTGATCCAGCTAAAAGCGACAAGTGTGCCAATTAGTACTGAATCAGTTGCGCAAACTGAAGGGGCTAAAGAAGTTGAAATACGTGCGCGTGTTGGTGGCATCTTACTTAAGAAACTATTTGAAGAGGGCGCGCCTATTAAAGCTGGTCAGGCTATGTTCTTAATTGATCCGGTACCTTATCAGATTGCATTAGCTAATGCCAAAGCGCAGTTAGCAGAACAAAAGGCCAAGGCAGAGCAGGCTCAGAGAGAGGCGCTTCGACTTCAGGGTTTAGTAGCCACCAAATCTATCAGTCAACGAGAGGCTGATAATGCCAATTCTGACAATGCGTTAGCACGAGCTGGCTTGTTGCAGTATGAAGCGGGGGTGCATGAAGCAGAACTTAATCTTTCCTACACAACTGTCACTTCGCCATTGTCTGGCATAGCTGGACGATTTGAGTTTTCTGAAGGAGCGCTGATAAGTGCAAATACTAGTTTGCTTACAAAAGTGAGTCAAATTAGCCCAATTTGGGTACGTTTCAGCTTATCGGATAATGAGACTGCGAAGCTTGGTGGACATTTAAGCCAGGCCAATGTTAAAGAAGTGAAATTAATATTAGCAGATGGAAAAGAGTATGCATCTAAAGGAAAGTTAAATTTTGCTGCAAGTACTATTGACCCTCAATTGGGGACACAACAATTACGTGCCACTTTTGAAAATGAGAGTCGACAACTTTTGCCGGGCCAGTTCGTCCGAATTCGTGTTACTACTGGACATCAAGATGGCGTGTTTGTTGTGCCTCAATCTGCTGTTCTAACTAACGACCAAGGAAAGTTTGTATTTGTAGTCAACGCAAAGAACGAAGCAACCATTAGACCCATAGTGACTGGTAATTGGGTGGACATGGATTGGGTGGTGCTTAGTGGTCTTAAGACTGGTGAGAAGGTAATTATTGATAATATTATTAAGTTACGACCCGGCGCTGAAGTCAATCCTCATTCGCAAGATGAGACAAAAAAAACTGTACCTGCATTAGCTAAATAAGCCTAAGTTAAAAGAGAATTAATATGACCAAATTTTTTATTACTAGGCCTATTTTTGCCAGCGTATTGTCAATCATCATATTGCTCGCTGGTTTAGCGGCAGCAATGAAATTACCGATTGCCCAATATCCACAAATTGCACCACCCACGGTCTTAGTAACAGCCACCTATCCTGGCGCGAGCGCCGATACTTTGTCAAAAACAGTAGCAGCGCCTATTGAAGAGCAGTTAAGTGGTGTGGAGGGTTTGCTTTACTTTAATTCTAGTGCAGACTCTAGCGGCACCTTAACAATTACAGCTACCTTTGATATTGGTACAGACATTGATCAGGCTACATTCAATGTGAGTAACCGCGTGAACATTGCATTGCCGCGCTTACCTGACGAGGTGAGAAGAAGCGGATTAGTAGTACAAAAACGTTCAAATGATATTTTGCTAGTAGTCATGTTAACTGATAAGCAGCAAAAATATGACCCGTTGTATTTAAGTAACTACGCGACATTGAATGTGCTGGATGAACTCAAGCGCATCAAAGGTGTAGGGGATGCAAACATTTTTGGTGCACAAGATTACTCTATGCGGGTTTGGTTACGTCCAGACCGTATGGCGCAATTGGGAGTGACCACCACAGACATTGCTAGCGCAATTCAAGCGCAAAATGCCCAGTATGCAGCAGGTAAAATTGGGCAAGAGCCATCTCCATCCACTCAGCAGTTAGTCTATACGGTCACAGCTAAAGGTCGTTTGATAGAACCTTCAGAATTTGGCAATATTATTGTTCGCGCTGATGGCCCACGTGGTGTTTTGCATTTAAGTGACGTTGCTCGAATAGAGTTAGGTTCTTTAAGCTACGACGTTCGCACAAATTTAGATGGTAAGCCAGGAGTAGGGATTCCAATATTTTTACAATCTGGAGCAAATGCTTTAGATACAGCACTGGCTATTAAAGCCAGAATGTCAGAACTTAAGCAAAAGTTTCCAGAAGGTGTTGATTGGGAGGTGCCTTATGACACCAGTGATTTCGTTAAATCTTCTATTACGGAAGTGGTCAAAACACTAGCTGAAGCAATGTGTCTAGTAGTTCTTGTGGTTTTTTTATTCTTGCAAAGTTGGCGTGCAACGCTAATCCCATTGATTGCTGTACCAATTTCACTCGTAGGTACTTTTGCTGGTTTATGGTTGTTTGGTTTCTCTATCAACACCTTAACTCTATTTGCAATGGTTCTTTCTATCGGGATTGTGGTCGATGATGCGATTGTGGTACTTGAGAACGTAGAAAGATTGATGAGTGAAGAGAAGTTGTCACCAATGAAAGCGGCTATTAAGTCAATGGAGCAAGTGTCCGCAGCGGTGGTCGCTATTGTTCTTGTTCTGTGTGCCGTTTTTATTCCAGTGGCATTCTTGGGAGGTATTGCTGGAGAAATGTATCGGCAATTTGCTGTTACTGTTGCTGTTGCTGTTGTTATCTCTGGTGTCGTTGCTTTAACCCTAACTCCAGCATTATGTGCGATTTTATTAAAATCAGTCCATGAAGAGTCGTCATTCTTTAAGCCATTCAATCGTGCTTTTAGAAAGTTAACAAATGTGTATACCAGTACTGTTAACTTAACTTTGCATCATAAATTTATTGGTAGTCTAGTGTTTGCTTTGATAATTGCTCTAGTGATAGGGTTGATTAGGACTGTGCCAGGTAGTTTCGTGCCTCCTGAAGATCAAGGATACGTAGTTTCAGCAGTGATTATGCCAGATGGTGCTACGTTAAGTCGTACTACTAAAACTACAGAAGCGGTACGTTCAGCTATTCATAAAGACCCTGCGGTGGCACATGAATTTGTAGTGAATGGTTTTGATTTGATTGGTGGCGGAAATAAAACTAGCGCGGCCACAATGTTTGTTAGATTAAAAGATTGGGCAGATCGTAAAACTACAGCCACAGATATTGTAGGTGAATTGTTTGGTATTGGTATGCGCCAGGCTGACGGTTTAGCGATTGCATTTAATCCGCCAGCTATTCGAGGTCTAGGTAGTGCTGGGGGTTTTGAATTGTATGTACAAAGTCGCACTGATTCTAATCCGCTCCATCTTTCAGAGGTTGTGACTAGCTTTATTGATGCACTAAAAAATGAACATAGATTAACTGGAATTAATACTTTTTTCCGGCCAACTGTTCCACAGTTATTTGTAGAAGTAGATGAAGCTAAAGCAATTTCTCAAGGTGTTCCTGTGGCAGATATATATGCAACCTTACAGAGCACTATGGGCTCCTACTATGTTAATGACTTTAATAAATCAGGACGTACTTACCGTGTCCAGCTTCAAGCGGAATCGCAATTTAGAATGCAAGCGGATGACTTAGGTAAGCTTTATGTGCGCTCAAATAAAGGGGTTATGGTTCCTTTATCGGCCTTAAGTAAGGTGAAGAATATCGTAGGGGCAGAACAATTAGAGCGTTATAACGGATTGCTTTCAGCAAAGGTATTAGGGAGTGGTGCTGAGGGTGTAAGTTCTGGTGAAGCGATTCAGATGGTGGAAAAAGTGGCAGCCCAAAATCTACCTGACGGATATCAACTGGCATGGACAGGGCAGGCATTTCAAGAAAAAAGAACAGGATCCGCAGCTATTTTAGCTTTTGGATTTGCCATTATTATGGTGTTTTTAATATTAGCAGCCCAGTTTGAAACTTGGGCTTTGCCGCTGGCTGTTATTATGGCGGTTCCATTTGCTTTGGCAGGTGCATTGATTGCTGTTTTCTCTCGTGGTATGCCTAATGACATTTACTTTCAAATCGGTTTAATTACGCTTATTGGATTAGCTGCAAAGAATGCAATTTTAATTGTTGAATTTGCGAGTCAAAAAATGGAAGAAGGTATGCCAGTAGCTCAAGCTGCTTTGGAGGCCGCTCGAATGAGATTTAGACCTATCGTAATGACTTCAATGGCTTTTGTATTAGGTATTGTGCCACTTGTCTTAGCGACAGGAGCCGGGGCATCAGCTAGAAGGTCTATGGGAACGGGTGTGTTTGGAGGCATGTTGATGGCAACATTTGTTGCAACTATTTTTATTCCATTATTTTTTACTTGGTTAAGTAATAAAAAGGTAGATAGAAAGCATCATGATGTCCCTGCAGATGATGATGTTGAAATTATTCAACCTGCTCAGAATACTAAGGAAAAGCCATGATTAGGCACATTAGTTTTAATCGTACTAAATTAATTACAGTAGCAATTGCGACAATATTTCTAAGTGGCTGTCAATCGGTATGGCCGGACTATCAACGACCTAAAGTGATTGTTCCTAATGAGTATGCTGAGCAGGGAAATCAGGCGTCTAGTCAAGTCTCTTCTTCATGGTGGATGCTTTATCAAGATCAAACGCTTAATGATTTAATATCTAAATCGCTACAACAAAATACAGATATTAAGTTGGCAGTTGCTCGGATAGAAGAAGCAGATGCGGTGCTGCGTGAGGTGGGTGCCGCTAACTACCCCGATGTTAATTTAAACTCATCTGCCGCCCGCACACGCTTAACTCAAACTGGATACTATCCAGTGCCTGGATTATCAAATCCACATAGCGACTATATTGGACAATTAAATACGTCATTTGAATTAGACTTTTGGGGTAAGTTAAGTCGCGCAAAAGAGTCGGCACGTGCTCAAGCTTTGTCTACTCGGTATGCCAGAGACACAGTCGCTTTGTCTTTATCTGGGTTGGTTGCAAATAATTATTTATTGATACGTAGCTTGGATTCACAATTAATGATTGCAAGTAATAACCTTAAAAGTCGTGAAGTTAGCTTGAGTTTAACTGAGCGACGTTTGGAAGGTGGAGTCTCCTCAGCATTAGATGTTCAGCAAGCTGAGGCATCCAAGGATAACTTGACTGCGCAAATAGCCGATTTAACAAAACTTCGGGCATTAACTTTGCATCAACTAGCTGTACTCACAGGCGATTTAAATTTAAATATAGTCAGTGGTGATATTAATGCATTACCGATTCCACCAGTTCCGCCTTCAGGTTTGCCTTCTGCATTGCTTGAATCTCGTCCAGATATCAGGCAAGCTGAGCAACTAATGATAGCTGCTAACGCTAATATTGCCGTGGCAAAAGCTGCGTTATATCCATCTATTTCTCTTACAGCTGGTTTTGGTGGTGAAAGTTTGCAGTTAAGTAACATATTCAAATCTAGTTCAAACATATGGAATGGTGGGTTAAGCTTAAATTTACCCATTTTTGATGGAGGTAGGTTAAATTCAATTGTAGATCAGGCAACTGCTAAGCAAAAGCAAGTGCTAGCAGGTTATGAAGCAGCGATACAAACCTCTTTTCGTGAAGTGAATGATGCCCTTGTGAGTATGAGATTGGAAACGGAGCGTGAAGTTGCACTTAATAAGTCACAGCAAGCGGCAAAGAGTGCATTACAAATATCTGAAAATCGTTATCAAATGGGCTACTCGGGTTACTTAGAGGTTCTTGATGCAGAGCGTGTCTATAACGATGCGGCTTTAGCTTTTGTTCAAAGCCGTCAAGCACGATTAACCGCTAGTGTAGGCTTATTTAAGGCTTTGGGCGGAGGTTGGCAACCTCAAGTTTTAAGCTTGAACAAATAATTTGGTAGTGAGTGTGGCATGTTAAAATGGAGTAATTACTATTAAATAATGCTCAATATGACTGTACGTACGCGTTTTGCCCCAAGTCCAACTGGTTTTTTACATATCGGCGGTGCTCGTACTGCTTTGTTTTCGTGGGCTTATGCAAAAAAACACGCTGGTCAGTTTATACTCAGAATTGAAGATACTGATGTAGCGCGAAGTACACCTGAAGCTGTACAAGCAATTTTGGATGGCATGCATTGGCTTGGTTTAGATTATGACGAAGGTCCTTTTTACCAAATGCAGCGCATGGATCGTTATAAACAAATCCTAAAAACCATGCTCGATGCTGGGACTGCCTACTATTGCTATTCCACTAAAGATGAGTTGGATGCGCTACGCGAGCATCAAATGCAACAAGGTGACAAACCAAAATATGATGGACGCTGGCGCCCGGAAGCTGGCAAAGTTTTGGCTACGCCACCTCAGAATATTCCACCTGTTGTCCGTTTTAAAAATCCGAAAATTGGAAATGTAGTTTGGCGTGATTTAGTTAAAGGTGAGATTAGCATTGCTAACCAAGAGCTAGATGATCTTATCATCGCTCGCGCAGATGGTACGCCAACTTATAATTTTTGCGTAGTGGTTGATGATTGGGATATGGGCATTACGCAAGTGATCCGCGGTGATGATCATGTAAACAATACACCACGTCAAATTAATATGTTGATGGCACTCGGTGCCTCTGTTCCTCAATATGCTCATTTATCGATGATATTGGGTAGTGATGGTCAAAAACTATCTAAACGTCACGGTGCTGTTAGCGTCATGCAGTATCACGAAGAAGGGTACTTACCAGAAGCTATATTAAATTACTTAGCACGTCTAGGTTGGAGTCATGGCGATGAGGAGGTCTTTGACATGCAGCAGTTTTGTGATTGGTTTGATTTAGACCATATCACTTCTTCAGCAGCACAGTTTAATACTGAAAAACTTAACTGGTTAAATGCCCACTACATTAAGTTGGCTGAAAACGACTTACTGGTAAAAGATATCACAGAGCGTTTAGCTAAATTAAATATCAGGGTCAAAGAACAACCATCATTATCTGCTGTGATTGATCTATACAAAGAGCGAGTAAATACATTAAATGAATTGGCGGCAAATATTGCCTATTTCTATCAGCAACCAGTTCAAGATGCAGTCGCTGCAGAGAAGCATTTAACGGCTGACATTAGACCAGCGTTGGCAGAGTTATTAGAGTTACTCAAAGTATCAGATTGGCAGCCCGAAGCTATACATCTTGCTATTAACGAGGTGGTGACCCGATTTGGATTGAAGTTTCCTAAAGTTGCTATGCCGTTGCGCGTGATGCTTACGGGTATTGCTCAATCACCAAGCATTGATCAAGTGATGGTTTTATTGGGTAAGGCGGAAGTGCTTTCAAGAATAGAAGCGATCCTTCTGTAAATATAAAGCAAATGCTATTGAAATACTGATTGCTAGACCTCATCCTAAAAGAAAGGTTTATTGAGTTAACACTTATTTAAAGTGCAGAACGATATTTAAAGTTTCAAGTCACAACTTAAGTAAAAACGTCATGTAGTGTAAGTGCTACATTTATTTAACTCCAAGCAATAGGAGAAATCATGATTCAAAAAGGGCAAACGCTACAAGACCCATTTCTTAACGCCTTACGTAAAGAGCATGTCTCTGTATCTATTTATCTAGTCAATGGTATCAAGCTTCAAGGTCAAGTTGATTCATTTGATCAGTATGTTATTTTACTTAAAAACACAGTCACACAGATGGTTTATAAACACGCCATTTCAACCATAGTGCCAGCTCGTATGGTAAATATTCCTGCAACAGAAGGTGATGAATAAGCGTTGAAAGACATGCTGGAAAGGCCTACTGGCGGGGAAGCAGCTATTTTGGTCAGTGTGGATTTTGGCGACAGTGATTACGAGGACAGTCTCCATGAGCTTCGTCAGTTAAGCCTAAGTGCTGGATTATCTATACGCGGCACAGTGCAAACTAAGCGGTCAGCGCCAGATGCAAAATTTTTTATTGGCAGTGGGAAGGCCGATGAATTGTCGCAACTAATGCAAAGTAGTGATGCTAATATTGCGGTATTTAATCATGATCTTTCTCCCTCACAACAGCGTAATTTAGAGAGATTTTTGAATGCCCGTGTGGTAGATAGAACAGGATTAATTCTTGATATATTTAGTCAGCGCGCGCAAAGTCATGAAGGTAAGTTGCAGGTTGAATTGGCTCAGCTTGAACATTTATCTACACGCTTGGTGCGAGGGTGGACTCACTTGGAGCGACAAAAGGGTGGTATTGGTGTTCGCGGTGGACCAGGTGAAACGCAATTGGAACTTGATCGGCGGATGTTGCGAGATAAAGTTAAAAAGCTTCGAGAAAAACTAGCAAAATTGAAGGGGCAGCGTGGAATGCAGCGCAAAGCACGTAAGCGCTCTAAGTTGATGACAGTATCACTTGTTGGTTATACCAATGCCGGAAAATCCACCTTATTCAATCGTCTGACTAAAGCAGATCTTTATGTTGCTGATCAGTTATTTGCAACTCTAGATACCACAACACACAAGATATTTATTGCTGATTGTGGTTCAGTGGTCCTGTCAGATACTGTTGGTTTTATTAAACATTTACCCCATGCATTAGTTGAGGCTTTTAGTGCGACCCTGGAAGAGGCGGTGCAGGCTGACTTGCTACTTCATGTTGTCGATACTGCCAGTAGTAATCGTGACGAGCAAATTGCACAAGTTAACAAGGTATTAGAAGAAATTGGTGCCGATACAGTACCGCAAATTTTAGTGCATAACCAAATCGACAGGGTAGGCTTAGACTCAATGGTTAGCCGTGATGAGTATGGTAGAATTACGACCATACATGTATCAGCTAAAACGGGTGCTGGAATGGATCTGTTACGATTGGTAATGACAGAACATCAGAAGCATTTACATAAATTGAGTACGGAACAAAGCGCTTATGCGTAAGAATTTATCTTACTTTATGGAGTATTGAATGATTAAATTTCCCGGTTGGGGGCAGCGTAATAATGAAGGTCCTCCTGATCTAGATCAGGTCATGCGTGATTTGAGCCGTAAAATCAACAATTTATTTGGTAAGAATGGTGGCGGGAATCGTCAGCCTAGTGCCCCTAGTTCTGAAGGCACGAATTTACCAATTTTACCTATTATTGCTATTGTTGTTTTAATTTGGTTTGGTACAGGATTCTATATTGTGGACCAAGGTTCACTTGGTGTAGTTCAGCGCTTTGGTGCCTTTATTGAAACCACAGAGCCAGGCCCACGTTGGCACGTTCCATATCCAGTTGAAAAGGTCGATGTGGTCAATATGGATCAAGTGCGTCGTCTTGAGGTTGGTTATAGAAGCAATGGCGAGAATGGTGGTGGCAAAACTAAGCAACCACGAGAAGCGTTAATGCTTACGGAAGATGAGAATATTATTGACTTGCAGTTTGCTGTGCAATACAACGTCAAAAATGCCAAAGATTATTTGTTCAATAATCGTTCGACCGATAGTGCGGTGATGTCGGCTGCAGAAACAGCAATTCGTGAAGTCGTTGGTAAGAATAAGTTGGATGATTTGTTACAGAAAGGATTGCAAGACACTTCTGAACGTATGCAGGTGATTTTAGATAGTTATAAAACTGGCGTGAAAATCATTAGCGTTTCATTGCAAAGCGCTCAGCCACCTGAGCAAGTGCAGGAGGCTTTTGAGGATGTCAACCGCGCCAATCAAGATAATCAGCGTCAAATTAATGAAGGTCAAGCATACGCTAATGATGTGATTCCTAAGGCGCGTGGAACTGCCTCACGTCTATTAGCTGAATCTGCTGGTTATAAGTTAAAGATTGAAAGTGAAGCCAAAGGTAATGCTAGTCGCTTTGATCTTATCTTAGCGCAATATACCAAAGCGCCAGAGGTTACTCGTCAGCGACTGTTTTTGGATGCGCAAGAGCAGATTTTATCCAGCGTTAGCAAAATTGTAGTGGATCAAAAGGCTGGTAATAGTATGCTTTATTTACCTTTAGATAAAATAATTAATGGCAGTATATCTGCAACGCCTCAGCAGTCTCAGTCTTTGCAGTCACTTAATCCTCAGGCTGCTGTTACACCTGACAAAGCACCTACAGTCGAACGTAGTCGAGATGCTTTCCGAAGCCGTGATAGAGAGAGCAGATAATGATGAAAAATTTAACTAATATTCTTATTTTGATTTTTCTGGCAATAATATTGCTCTCAACCTCAGCCTTTACCGTTAGTCAGACCCAATATGTATTAGTACAACGTTTAGGTGAAATTGTATCTGTGAAAAAAGTGCCAGGCCTTTATTTTAAAATACCATTGGTGGATAACCTTAAGTATTTTGATAATCGCATTCTCACTCTTGATTGGGAACAGCCAGCCAAATTTATCACCAGTGAAAATAAATATATGATGGTGGATTCATTTGTGAAGTGGCGCATTATTGATCCAGAAAAATATTATGTTTCAATCAAAGACGGTGGCGAGATTGCTGCTGAAGATCGGCTATCTAAAGTCGTTAATGCTGGTTTACGTGCGGAATTCGGTATTCGTACCGTTCACGATGTAATTGCTGGTGAGCGTGGTGTTGTTATGGATAACCTGCGTCATAAAGCCGATCAAGAAGCACGACAAATGGGTATTGAAGTGGTCGATGTTCGTTTGAAACGTGTTGACTATGCTGAAGAAATTAGTAAATCCGTGTTTGATCGTATGATCGCAGAGCGTAAGCGTCTAGCAAATCAGTTGCGTTCAGAAGGCTCTGCTGCTTCAGAAAAAATTCGTGCGGATGCCGACAAGCAGAGAGAGGTCATCATTGCTGAAGCTTACCGTGAGGCTCAAAAAACAAAGGGCGAGGGGGATGCTAGCGCTGCTGCGATTTATAATCAGTCTTATGGAAAGAATGCGGAGTTCTACGCTTTTTACCGTAGCACTGAGGCGTACAAAAACAGCTTTAACAGTAAAAGTGATGTCATGGTGTTAGATCCAGGTTCAGACTTCTTCAAGTACATGCGTAGTCCTAGTAAAAAGTAAGTATTGTTCAAATTTAAGTTTTTATTTTTTAAAGGTCGCACTTGCAACTTACTTTATTAACTGGGTTAGGCTTTCTCTTAGTGCTTGAGGGTCTAATGCCCTTGCTGGCTCCGCAAACTTGGCGTGAAACGTTTAGGCGGATAATGGAACTTAAAGATGGCCAGTTGCGTTTTGTTGGGTTAATGTCGGTACTGACAGGTTTAGTATTAATTTTTTTAAGTAAGTGATTATTAGTTATTAAGTGATGATGAAAATGCGTAATTGGTTGCTACCCGAAAATATTGAAGATGTGTTGCCAGCTGAAGCTGCGCGCATGGAAACTTTACGCCGTACGTTACTAGATCTATTTAAGGTGTGCGGTTATCAGTTCGTTATTCCACCAATGCTAGAGTATGTTGAGTCCTTGATTACTGGTGTTGGACATGATCTAGATTTAGCTACTTTTAAGGTAGTAGATCAACTCACTGGACGTTTAATGGGTGTTCGCGCTGATATGACTCCTCAAGCAGCTCGTATTGATGCGCATTTACTCAATCAGCAGGGCATTACACGATTATGTTATGCAGGCACTGTGTTGCGCACCAAGCCAGATGGCCTAGCGCAAACGCGAGAACCTTTACAGGTGGGTGCTGAATTATATGGGCATGCTGGAGTTGAAAGCGATATCGAGATTCAAAGCTTACTCATTAAAGCCTTGCAAGCTATTGGTATCATGCAAGTTCATATGGACTTTAGTCATGTAGCAGTATTTGGTAGTTTGATTGAATCAAGTCAAATTGAACTAGGGCTTGAACAAGAGCTTTATGCCGCCTTACAAAGCAAAGATCAGTCTGCAGTGGCAGTACTTGCAAAAGGTTTAGATAAAATTACACGTGAGGCTTTAATTCACTTAACAACACTTAACGGTGATCAATCTGTTTTAGTAAAAGCTGCACAAGTATTACCAGCAACGCCGGTAATAAAAAATGCATTAGCAGAGCTGACCAAAGTTGCAAATGCCTTAACAAGTATGGATGTTAGTGTCAGTTTTGATTTAAGTGAGTTGCGTGGTTACCATTACCATAGCGGCATAGTATTCGCAGCTTATGCTCAAGGTTACAAAGGTCCGTTAGCATTAGGTGGACGTTATGATGAGGTTGGTTTAAGCTTTGGCCGCGCTCGTCCAGCAACTGGTTTTAGCTTAGATTTACGTGGTGTGGTTACCGCTTTGCCGCCTGCTAAAACAACGCAGTCGATCTTTGCTCCAGCCAATGCAGATCCGGCATTAGCTGTTAAAATAGAGAGCTTGAGATTGGAGGGCCATGTTGTTGTACAGGCACTTCTAGGTGAGCAAGTTAACCTTGATGAGATAAATTGCGACAGAAAGTTATCACACTACAATTCAGGCTGGCATGTAGTCGCAATCGAAAGAAACTAAGCAGGATGCTACTTAACATCGAGTAAGTGGCATTCATGTAACACCAATATTTAATACAATTAAAATTATAAAGTACCCGTTATGGCCAACACTGGAACAAAAAACCTAATCACTCAATCCGCAAAAAATGTCGTTGTCATTGGCACCCAATGGGGTGATGAAGGTAAAGGGAAAATTGTTGATTGGCTAACAGACCATGCCCAAGGTGTGGTGCGCTTTCAAGGTGGGCATAATGCTGGCCATACCTTAGTTGTTGGGCAGGGCGCAGCACAGCGCGTATATAAACTTAACTTGGTGCCTTCAGGAATCGTACGTACCGGTGTGAATTGCTATATTGGTAATGGCGTAGTTCTTGATGCTGGGCATTTGTTATATGAAATTGATTCGTTAGAAAAAGATGGGTTAGACGTAAAAAGTAGATTAAAAGTAAGTCCAGGTTGCCCACTGATCTTAGATTACCATGTGCGTTTAGATGTGGCGCGCGAATTAAAACGGGGCATAGATAAGAGAATTGGTACTACCGGCAAGGGCATTGGCCCAACATACGAAGATAAAGTAGCGCGACGTGCTTTGCGTCTTTATGATTTATTTTATCCTGAGCAATTTAGCGAAAAGCTTCGTGATGTCCTGGATTATCACAACTTTGTACTAACAAAATACCTAGGTGCTGAAGCTGTTGATTTTCAGCAGCAGCTCGATTCAGCTTTGCAAAAAGCTGATTTGATTAAACCTATGGTAGCCGATATTTCCGCTGCATTATATGAGGCTAACGCAGCTGGTCAAAACCTCTTGTTTGAAGGTGCTCAAGGAACTTTATTAGACGTAGATCATGGTACTTATCCATATGTGACTTCTAGTAATTGCGTTGCTGGTCAAGCGGCTGCAGGAGCTGGTGTTGGTCCCAATATGTTGCACTATGTATTGGGTATTACCAAAGCCTACACGACACGTGTTGGCGGCGGACCATTTCCAAGTGAGTTGGACATCGATACTGAAAATTGCCCAGGCAATCAAATGTCTGTTAAAGGTCAAGAAATTGGTACTGTGACTAAACGTAAACGTCGTTGTGGTTGGTTTGATGCTGCTGCTTTACGTCGTTCTGCACGTATAAACGGTTTAACTGGTTTATGTATCACTAAGTTAGACGTATTAGATGGTATACAAGAGCTTAATATCTGCACTGGTTATATGTTGGATGGAAAATTACTCGACTTATTGCCCATTGGTGCTGATGATGTAGCGCGTTGCAAACCCATCTACGAAACTGTCCCAGGCTGGACTGACAACACTTTTGGTGTGAAAACCTGGGAAGGTTTACCCAAAAATGCACAGCGTTATCTTAAACGCTTAGAAGCGCTGTGTGGGGTACCAGTAGATATTGTATCCACCGGTCCAGAGCGCGATGAAACTATTGTTTTACGTCATCCTTTTGCTTAAATATTGACTGTTATAAACTTCCTATGGCGGTCATTGAAAAACAGCGCCTAGCTTGGGCCATTACTGGTTCTGGCCATTATCTTCGTGAATGCATAGATATTATTCATTTGCTGGAGGATGTTGACTTGTTTCTTAGTAAAGCCGCAGCAGAAGTGATGCAACAGTACGGCTACAAGCATCATGTCGGTAGAGTTTTTCAAGATAAAACCTCTAGTAGCGTTCCAGTTGAGCTTTTTTATCAAGGGCGTTACCACAGCTTAGTAATTGCTCCTGCCACTTCCAATACCATCGCTAAAATGGTCTACGGCATATCCGACAATCTGGTTAGTAATCTTTATGCTCAGGCCGGAAAAACACGCGTACCAAGCATTATATTTGCTTGTGATACTGGGCCAGAGTTAGAGTCTGAAGCGCCACGCGAAAATATAGTTAAAGTATATCCGCGACAAATCGATCTAGATAATATTGCTAAGTTGAAAACTTATGCTGATACTAGTTTGGCTTCTGACATGCAGGGATTAAATGCTATGGTTCAGTCTAGATTGCAATCATTAGCAAATATTAAAAGCTAATCTGATGGCTGAAAATCTACTTTTTCTAACTGGTAAACTTGCAGAAAAAAGCCTAAAAAAAGTATTGGATCAAGTGCAAGGTAACCCAAAAAATCCAGTTTTCAAATATAGAATTGAGCAGATTGGTGTTTCAGTTGCAGCCTTGATGACGCCAGATTTAATAGCACGTCGCCTTAAAGAAACTGGAGATGCTGACAAAGTAATTCTGCCTGGTTTGTGTCAAGGTGATTTAACGCAGTTGGCCGCGCAATATGGTGTGCCAGTAGAACGTGGCCCAGCAGATTTAAAAGACTTACCTCAATACTTCGGTCAGGCAGGCGTGGTTCCGGATTTAAGTCAGTATAGCGTCAATATTTTTGCTGAAATTGTCGATGCTCCCATGCTTACTGTAGATAGCATTGTTAAAAAATCTCTGGTGCTTCAAGCACAGGGTGCAAATGTGATTGATTTAGGTTGTTTGCCCGGACAGTCTTTTACTCACCTTGCGGATGCTGTTAAGGCACTTAAGCAGTTAGGAATACAAGTAAGTGTTGATTCTAATAGTAGTGATGATCTCTTGTTGGCAGGACATGCTGGTGCTGACTACTTACTTAGTTTGACTGAAAAAACTTTATGGATTGCAAATGAGGTTCAAGCAACCCCAATTCTAATTCCAGCCAAACCAAATAACTTGCCATCTCTGTATCGGGCAATTGAAATTTGTTTAAGTGCTGGCAAGCCTTTTATTGCTGATGCGATTCTAGATCCTATTCATTTTGGCCTAGCAAATTCAATCGTGCGGTACCAAAAATTACGCAAAAAATATCCAGACATTCAAATTATGATGGGAATTGGCAATCTAACCGAGTTGACCGATGCAGATACCACTGGAATTAACGCTTTATTGTTGGGGATTGTGAGTGAACTTGGCATTAATGCGGTATTAGCTACTTCAGTCAGTCCGCATGCAGTGAATTCAATACTTGAAGCTGATATTGCGCGCCGTGTGATGCATGCCGCTAAACAAGATGGACGCTTGCCACGTGGATATAACAATGGCTTACTGGGTCTGCATGATCGGCGACCATTTACCTATAGTGTTGATGAAATTAAAGAGATTGCTCTATTGGTTAAAGATCCTAATTTCCGTATTCAGGTAAGTGAGGAGGGTGTGCATATTTATAACCGGGATGGCATTCATCAGGCACTGGATCCTTTTGCTTTGTATAGTCATTTAAATGTAAGTGATGATGCCTCACATGCATTTTATTTAGGTGTTGAGTTGGCCCGTGCCCAGATCGCTTGGCAGCTTAAAAAGCGGTATGTACAAGATCAAGAGCTAGTGTGGGGCGTGGCCACTAAAGCTCAGCCAACATTATATAAAACCGAGCATCGAGCAGCTGCGCTAAAAGCTAAACGCAAACATATATGATTTATGAAACTATTATTACTAGCATCGATACCTTAGGTGTTCCACATGTGACGCCTTTTGGCATTCGTATGCAAGATGATTTTGTTATTATTTCACCTTACAAGCCTTCTACTACTTTGGTTAATATTTTGTCAACCAAGCATGCAGTAATGAATTTAACTGATGATGTGCGGGTATTTGCTGGTGCACTTACTGGGCGTTCAGTATGGGATTTAATCCCGACCAATAAGATTATTGGTGTTCGACTTGCCTCAAGCTTGGCGCATAAAGAATTAAAGTTGGTTAAAGTGGTCGATCATGCGCTACGCCCAGAGCTATTTTTGCAAGTAGAGCATGAAGCTCAACATCAAGCCTTTCAGGGATTTAATAGAGCACAAGCTGCGGTAATTGAGTTGGCTGTTTTAGTGAGTCGCTTAACTAGATTGCCTATGGATAAGATTGTACAAGAGCTTGATTACCTCAAAATTGCCATTGAAAAAACAGCAGGTCCTCGCGAGTTAGAAGCTTGGTCTTGGTTAATTGAAGCAGTGAGTAATCATCAGGCTATGTTAAATAATGACAATCTAGCATGACAGAGTTACTGATTAGCGTGACCAATGTTGACGAAGCTTTTATGGCTATGGAGCTTGGGGCAGACATTATTGATTTAAAGGATCCTTCGATGGGCGCTTTAGGTGCGTTGCCTATACAAACGATCAAAGATATTTTGGGTGTAGTTAATTCGCAAAAAATTGTCAGCGCTACTATTGGCGATATTGGGATGCAACCGCAGTTATTGTTCCCAGCGGTTGCTGCACTTGTTAAATTAAATGTTGATTATATAAAAATTGGATTTCTTCCAAGTGATGACACGCAACTTTGTTTGGATGTTTTGCAGCCATTCATTCTCTCTGGAGCAAAGTTGATTGCGGTATTATTTGCAGAATGTAGATATGATGCTGATTTAATTAAGACAATTAAAGTTGCTGGCTTCATTGGCATTATGTTAGATACTGCAGAGAAAAACGGGCTAAGTTTATTTGATCATTTTACTCAGCAGCAGTGCGAAATTCTTTCTCAACAAGTTTTAGGATTGGATTTGGTATTAGGCTTAGCTGGCTCGTTAAAGTTAGAGCATATAGCTCAGGCAAAAACAATCAAACCAAATTACATAGGATTTAGAGGTGGAGTCTGCCTAAATAATCAGCGTCAGTTGGTTTTGGACCCTAACAAGATTTTAGCTATCCGCCATGCACTGTCTTTTGTTGTATAGAAGCAACAAAAATATTTTTTTAAAAAATATTCTAATTGAGTTATTGCACTATATAAACACTGTGCGTAACATTTAAACCATAAGATATTTATATAATAGTTAGGAGTAATAACATGAATAAAAAAATCCTTAGTATTGCTATTGCAGCAGGACTTGGCTTTGCAACATTCTCTGTTTTAGCAGAAGACATGTTTCGAGGAGCTTGGTACGCAGTACCTGGTGTTAGTTATATGGACCCAGATACTGATTTACAGGCGAATAACGGTGGTGGTGTATTTATAAAATTAGGTAAAGAGTTAAGTCCAAGTTGGGATATTCAGCTTGGCCTAGGCTATAACATTGGCAGTCAAAATACCAATATTCCTGGCGCCAGCGGACATTACAAACAAACAACTCTTGGTATAGATGCTTTGTATATGTTGAGTCGTGAGAATTTCCGTCCGTTCTTGCTTGCTGGTTTGGGAGTGGCTCACAATAACGTTGATTACAATATTCCAAATACGATTGTTCAAGATAAAACAGAGACTTCTTGGTTGGCAGGAGTTGGCGTTGGTGCGCAATATTTATTTACTGATTCATTCGGTATTCAAGCGGACGTTCGTCAGCAATGGAGTCGTTCAAGTGCTAGGTCTGCGGGTATATTTGATTCTAATGGTGTTGTAGGTAACACTTTGGTTAGTGTTGGTGGCATATTTCGCTTTGGAGCGCCGACACCTATGCCTGTCATTGTGACACCTGAGCCTGCTCCAACACCGGTAGCAGTAGCAGCACCTGAACCAGTAAAGGAAGAAGCTCCTATCCCAGTGATTGCAGCATGTGAGCCAAAATTTGAAACTATAACGATTTCTGCTGAAAGGCTTTTCGGGTTCGATTTAGATAAATTACAAGAAGATTCTAAGCCGATATTAGATGAGGTGGCTGAAAAATTAAAAGCACATCCAGAATTCGAGCTAGTGTTAGTTACTGGCTATACCGATCGCATTGGGTCAGTAGTTTATAATCTGAAGTTGTCAGAGCGTCGTGCTAATGCAGTTAAAGCTTATATAGTTACTAAAGGCATAGATCCAAATCGTTTACAAGCAGTAGGTAAGGGTAAAGCCGATCCGTTAGTTGAATGTAAAGGCATTAAAGGTAAAAAAGCGATTGAGTGCTTACAGCCTAACCGTAGAGTTGTGATTTCTGCTCAAGAACAACATAAATCGGGTTGTGAATAATTAAGTAGCACTTTTTAACGTAAATTTAAGCAGTAAAACTGAAGCCCCTCGTTAAGAGGGGCTTTTTTATTGGTAGAATGATGTTATGTCTAACACTCACTCATCGAATCTAACCGCTACTAAAGCAGATCTAATTATTGAGGCCCGCTGGATTGCTACGGTGGATCCAAAACAATTGTTATTAGAGCATCATGCATTAGTGATTCAGGACGGTATTATTAAGGCGATATTGCCTATTTCAGAGTCGAGAAAGATATATAAATCGTCAAACCTAGTTTCTTTAGATGAGCAGGTACTATTGCCAGGTTTAATTAACTTACATACACACGCTGCCATGAATTTAATGCGTGGTATTGCTGATGACCTACCGCTAATGTCGTGGCTTAATGACCATATTTGGCCTGCAGAACAGGCCCTAGTTTCTGAACGTTATGTATATGATGCAACCTTGTTGGCGAGCGCAGAAATGCTTAGTGGAGGAGTGACTTGTTTTAATGACATGTATTTCTTCCCACAAGCGACAGCCGAGGCGGCAACCCAAGCGGGGATACGTGCTAATTTAGGCTTGTTGGTGCTTGAGTTTCCATCTACCTACGCTAGTGATGCTGATGATTATTTGCAAAAAGGTTTCGCTGCTCATGATACTTGGCGTAATAATCCATTGATTACTTCCTCGATTGCACCGCATGCACCATACACAGTTTCTAATCAAACCTATGAAAGTGTGATTACCTATGCCGAGCAGCTTGGTCTAGGTGTACATACACATCTACATGAAACTCGTGATGAGATAGCGCAATCCGAATTACAGTATGGTCTTCGCCCTATAGCAAGACTAGCGAAATTAGGCTTATTAAGTCCCAACTTAGTTGCCGCTCACGGCGTACATTTACTGCCCAATGAAATTGAGTTGTTGGCAGAATATGGATGCCATATTGCACATTGTCCTAATTCGAATTTAAAGCTAGGTAGTGGTATTGCACCATTGGTACAACTCCTGGCGAGTGGTGTTAACGTTGGTTTGGGTACTGATGGCGCTGCCAGCAATAATCGTTTAGATATGTTTGCAGAAATGCGTTTAAGTGCAATGATGGCCAAGGGTGTGACTGAAGACCCTACAGTAGTTCCAGCACAACAAGCCTTAGAGATAGCTACTATTAATGGTGCCAAAGCCTTAGGTTTGGATCATAAAATTGGCTCTATAGAAGTGGGTAAGCTTGCTGATCTTGTTGCAGTGAGACTAGACGACTTAGCAACGGCACCTTATTACGACCCAGTTGCACATTTAGTCTATAGCTGCGGTCGAGAACATGTTACCCATACTTGGGTGGCAGGTGAACTGCGCTACAGTAATGGCGTCTATGCTAATTTAGAGCCTATAGAATTAAAGGATATTATAAATACATGGCAACCGAAATTGAGGCAGTACAAACATTGAATGCTGACGAGCTTGAGTTACAAAAATTTGGTGAATTGGCCCATAAATGGTGGGACTTAAATAGCGAATTTAAACCATTGCATGCCATTAATCCGCTTCGTTTGAATTGGATTGATGGTTTGGTTAGCCTAAAGGGCAAGCGTGTGCTTGATGTTGGCTGCGGTGGTGGTATTTTATCTGAATCTATTTTCTTTAAAGGGGCTGAGGTTGTTGGCATAGATTTAGGAGAAAAAGCCATAAATGTGGCGAAATTGCATCAGCTGGAAAGTGGTGCAAAAGTTGATTATCAATATATTGCAGTGGAGCAATTAGCTGTTCAGCAACCCGCAAGTTTTGATGTGGTGACCTGTATGGAGATGTTAGAGCATGTTCCTGATCCAGCGGCTATTATTGCCGCATGCGCTAAGTTGGTTAAGCCTGGAGGCTCTGTATTCTTCTCTACGATCAACCGTAATCCCAAAGCTTATCTATTTGCGGTAGTCGGAGCAGAATACGTTTTGAATTTACTGCCTAAAGGCACTCATGATTACGGTAAATTTATTAAACCTTCTGAGTTGGTAAGCTGGGCGCGTTCAGCGCAGTTGGATATGCAAGCTATGCGTGGTATGAGCTACAACCCAATCACTCAACACTATTCAATTGGCGATGATGTGTCGGTGAATTACATGCTCCACACCACTTTGGCTATATGAGTTTAGTTCTGTTTGATTTAGATGGTACTTTGGTGGATACAGCACTTGATCTTGGCGCTGCATTAAATCTACAACTAGCTCGTCATGGAAAGCCTGCTTTAGCAGAGGCATTAATACGCCCAGTTGCCTCCCATGGTACGACCGGTCTGCTTAAATTGGGTTTTGACATTACACCTACAGATATTGATTTTGAAAATAAACGTATTGAGTATTTAGACTTATACGAGTCAGTATTTACCCGTAATCCAGTTTTATTACCTGGTATAGAGGAGCTGTTGTCACAATTAGACTCGCAGTCTGTGAGATGGGGGATCGTGACGAATAAGCAAAGACGTTTCTCTGTTGATTTAATTAAAGCTGTTAAGTATGCTGGTGGTAACCTATTTGACGGTTCTGCCTGTTTGGTATGCGGGGATGATGCCGCCTTGCCCAAGCCAGCCCCAGATACATTGTTGCTTGCATGTAAGCAGACTTCTAGTGTTCCCAATGCCTGTATTTATGTGGGCGATGCTGAGCGAGATATACAAGCTGGACGCGCCGCGGGTATGAAAACCATAGTGGCGTTATTTGGTTATATTGCTGATACCGATCATCCGGCAGATTGGAGTGCTGATGCCATGATAGAGGCGCCGCTACAACTGATGCAGCACTTAAATTAACCTATATTAACCTAGCTAAGACTGCGTCGTTCCAACATGGCTTGCGCTAGTGTCCCCGTGTCCACATATTCAATTTCACCACCCATAGGCATGCCTCTAGCAATTCGACTGGTTTTAATGCCTCGTGCTTGCAATAAAGCGCCAATGTAATGTGCAGTAGCTTCGCCTTCAACAGTGTAGTTGGTGGCTAAAATAACCTCTTTCACTTCTCCGTCCTGTGCGCGTTTAATTAGTTTGTCTAGATGAATCTCTTTAGGACCCACACCATCCAATGGTGATAACTTCCCCATCAGTACAAAATACATACCATTATAGGCTTGGGTATTTTCAAGCATCATCACGTCGGTAGGCATTTCTACCACGCAAAGTAAGTTTTTATCGCGTTGTTCAGATTCACATAATGGACATACAGGTTGTTCACTGAAAATATTACAACGATTGCAGTGGTCCACTACTTGCAACGCGCTATTAAGGGCGCTTGCCATATTGGCGGCCCCTTTTCTATCATGTTGCAGCAAAAAGTAAGCCATGCGCTGCGCAGATTTAGGACCCACCCCAGGAATACAGCGCAAACTATCAATCAGCTGTTCAAGTGCGGGAGGATTTTTCATTGATTAAAATCTTAAAACGGCAGTTTCATGCCAGCAGGCATGTAGTTGGACATGCGCGCAGATGCAATCGCTTCAGCTTTGCTGGCCGCATCTTTAAGTGCAATCACTAACAAGTCTTCTAAAGTTTCTTTGTCGTCCATTACTGAATCATCTAAAGTGACTCGCTTTACTTCATTTTTGCAGGACATTTGTATTTTGACTAGCCCATTTGCTGCAATGCCTTCTACCTCAACATTACCAAGCTCTTCTTGTGCTTTCTGCATGTTAGCCTGCATTTGCTGAGCTTGCTTCATTAAATTACCCATGCCACCTTTCATCATTTGTTCATTCCTTTCATATTAGTTAGTAGTTGTTAGTTTGCTGTATGACTTTAATGCATGACGATAAAAATTCGATTTCTTAAATTGGTTTGATACTATTGGGGATGATAGAGGCATCAAAGTCATGTATTAGCGCCTGCACAAAAATATCTTGCTCAATAGCACTCTCTGCGCCAGCCTGGGCTTGTGCTTTTTCTTGAAAAATTTGCTTAGCTGGTGTGTCGCCTGTTCCGCCTACACTAAAATGTAGTTTAATCTTCTTGTCGAAATGCTGTGCGATCGCACTAATTAGTTTATCTTGATAATTGGGTAATAGTAAATGTTTTTGCTGCTCAGGTACGCTAAGTGAAATGCTGTTTTCATCATAAGAAATAAGTTCACAATGTTGAGCCAAAGCACGCGCCAATCCAAGCTTTAATTCGTCAACTAAGCTACGCCAATTGCCGTTAAATAGATTGATGGATTGAATGACCTCTGACCTAGGTAGCGTTGATGGCTCTTGGTTAGAATCAGTAACGTGTTCAATGATGGATGTTTCTTGTGGTAACTTTGGAACTACAACATCTCTTACAATTGTGGTTATAATTTTGTCTGTTGGGAGTGTCAGTGTTTTATCAATTGCGAGTGCTATTGATTCAGTTTTTTTTTGAGCAGGTGCTGGTACTTTGACTGACGGAACAACTTGCTGTACAAAAGATTCAGTTGGTTTAAAGGCTAGCATGCGCAGTAAAGTCATACTAAATCCTGAAAATTCATCTGGAGCTAAACCAATATCGCGGCGGCCTAACAGGACTATTTGGTAATAGAGCTGCAAACTTTCCGCAGAAATTCTACTTGCTAAGCTTAACAGTGCATCGCGTTCAGGGAGATCGCTCTCAACACTTTCTGGTACGGTTTGCGCTACGGCAATTTGATGTAGGAGTTGAGCCAGGTCGTTGAGTGCAGCTTCAAATGATAGGCTGCGCTCGTCCATAGCCCCGGCTTGTGTGATTAAGCTGGCGCCATCATTAGCTACCAGCGCTTCTAGTAATTGGAATAAGTAACTTTGATCTATTGAGCCCAGCATCGCACGAACTTCAGATTCGTTGACTGTTTGGCTGCCATACGCTATAGCTTGATCTGTAAGAGATAGCGCGTCACGCATGCTTCCATCCGCGGCACGTGCAATTAAATTAAGTGCTGTTATCTCATACTGAATATTTTCTTGGCCTAATATATTCTCTAGGTGGCCGACAATAGAAGTCCCTGCCATTTGCCGCAAATTAAATTGTAGGCAACGTGATAATACCGTGACTGGTACTTTTTGAGGATCTGTAGTAGCGAGTATGAATTTAACGTGCGCAGGCGGCTCTTCCAGAGTTTTAAGCATCGCATTAAAAGCACTCTTAGACAGCATATGCACTTCATCGATGATATACACCTTGAAGCGGCCTGTAGTGGGCGCATATTGGGCGTTATCTAATAAGTCGCGCATTGCGTCCACTTGCGTATTGCTGGCGGCATCGACCTCAATTAAATCAATAAAGCGACCGCGGTCAATTTCAGTGCATGCAATGCAAACGCCACAAGGTTTGGCGGTGATACCCGTTTCACAATTAAGAGATTTCGCTAGTATGCGTGCTAGTGTGGTTTTACCGACACCCCGGGTGCCTGTGAATAGGTAAGCATGATGTAGACGGTTTTGCTCAAGTGCGTTGCTGAGTGCACGCACTACGTGATCCTGGCCAATCAAGGTTTCAAAGGATTTTGGACGCCATTTACGCGCTAAGACTTGATAACTCATAGGGTCAATGCAACAACTTTCATCAGGAAACTCCAGCACAAACTTCACTTTAAATCATGACGCTATTCAATATTTATTGTTATTGGCATGCGTATCTGGCGATGTTCGCTGTTTTTTAACTTATTGAAAGAGGCGAGCCTTGCCCCCGGCACTTGCTTAGTAGTTGTGGCTGCTTGCTTCCGCATCTGACCAGGTTGGCTACTTCACAATGCGGGGAGGCCCGCCAAACGCAATTTTACAATACTTTGCTAGTTTAGCCGCTATCATTGAGAGCTTATTTTTAATATTACAGGACTTGGATAAAGTATCAGAACCATTAACCCAATCGATTAAAATCCGAGTGCTCGGGCTGATTGGTAAAATACAAAACTCACTACCCAGGCTAGACTTAGTGACCATGCTATAGATAGCCACATAAAGCCACTGCTTTTAGATTCGGTTTTTAGGGTCGCAATCGTAGAAAGGCATGGCGTATAAATGAGAGTAAACAGCATAAAGCTCATGGCTTGTACCCAGTCAATTTGACTGGCTATTTGGGTCGCCAATTCATGGCCTTGTAGACCGTAGATGACTGCAAGCGCGCCAATCACAATCTCTTTAGCAACAAAGCCAAAAATCAGTGCAATCGCTAATTGTGTATTGATACCAAGTGGATTTAGGATAGGGGCAAATAATAGTCCGATTTGTCCCGCAATTGTGCCAATACTTGCTGGGGGTATGTTGCTTGGGTAGTTAGTCAATCCCCAAACAAGGATAACGCCTAGGATAATGAATTTACTTGCACGGACGAGGAAATGCTTCACTTCTTGCCAACCACGCATCACTATTTGACGGGGGGTGGGGAATCGATACGGTGGTAACTCTAGTATAAATGGTTCGGTATTCTTATACTGGCCTTGAAACAATAAAGCTGTTAAAAACATGGTCAAGAAACTGGTCACGTACAGGAAGAATAAAATTATAGGTGCTTGCTGTGCGCTAAATAGGGCTGTAATAAAGAAAATGAACACTTGTAACCGAGCTGAGCATAAAGATAATGGTATTACCAGCATGGTGAGAAGGCGCATAGGGCGTGAGCGCATAATACGTGTACCCATCAGCGCTGGCACATTACAACCAAAGCCCATTAGCATCATCACAAATCCGCGACCATCCAAACCCATTTTAGCCATAAAGGTATCCATCAGAAAGGCTGCACGAGACAAATATCCGCTGTCTTCCACCATGGACATGACCAAAAAGAAAAGCACAATAATAGGGACAAAAGCCGCTACAGTAGCCACGCCATTGTAAACGCCATCCAACATTAAGCCACTGAACCATGCGGGGCTTGCAGAGAATATTGGTTCTAAAACATCACTACGTAGGAGGCGAAAAGCCCAGGCTAGTCCATCTTGTAAAGGCTTACCAATAGTGAAAATGAATTGAAAAAACAAGAACATAGCGAGAAAGAACAGCGGTAATCCAAACCATTTATGCAGTAGGATGTGATCTATTTTATCTGTAGTATTGTCAGTGAGTGTCGTTGGAATCTGCACATGACGTTGAATTAGGACATCCATTTCCAGTTCGATTTGATGGTCGGCCTGTAGTTGATCACTAATAAGTTTAGGGTCAGTTGGTGTTAGGTTCTGATTGATAATTTGTGCCGCCGCCTGCAGGGCTTTTGGAAGACCATCACCATATTTTGCACTGATCTGCAGTACGGGCATATTTAAAGCTTTAGCAAGACTCTCCACATCAATTGTAATGCCTGTTTGTTTGGCCTCATCCGCCATATTTAAGGCTAATACTGTTGGTATGTTGAGTTTCTTTATTTGAAGTACCAAGGACAGTTGGCGGTCGATTTGTGAGCTGTTGAGCAATATAATGGCTAAATCAATGGCATTATTGGCTAAGAAATGACGCACTACTTGCTCATCTTCAGAAAAGCCATGTAAATCATAAATGCCAGGAAGGTCAATTAAATTGGCGATATGGCCACCGATTAATATTTTTGCGCTCATCAAATCCACGGTGATGCCGGGCCAATTGCCAACGCGCGCTGAGGCACCGCTGATACGGTTAAATAAAGTCGACTTGCCAGTATTTGGCATGCCTAATAATGCAATTTGTTTCATATTCTACTTATTCTGCTAAATTTACATGGATTCGCGCGGCATCTTTCTGACGTAAGATAACATCGGTAGTGCCAAGTCTCACCTGAAGGGGCCCTTTAAAATTCGCGCGGCGCACAATGCTCAAGGGCTTTCCGACTCTAAATCCAAGTGCGGATAATCGGTTAAAAAGTGACTCGTCTGCCTCAATCGAAGAAATGATCGCAGGCTGAGCTATTGCTAGTTCAGATAGAGGGCGCATAGGTGTTAAATGGAATAATTAATGACACTGAAGTCAGTTTATTTCTAAATGATAACGGTTCTCAAGTATCGCATATATTGACGATTAAATATATCCAAGCTACATGAATTTTGGTGTGCTGTACAAATGAAAAAGGCTCGCCAATTCGCGAGCCCTTACTTATAAACCTAATGATAAAGGTAAATTACTTTGCAATATCAATCTTAGCTTTACTATGTAAATCAGCCATCATTTTTTCTAGATTATGTTGTTGTAAGTTTTTTTGTAAACCTTCTTTTACTTTGTCGTAATCAAGTGGTTGTGCTGGTCTTGTATCAGCGAGCTTAATAACGTGCCAGCCGAATTGAGTTTGCACTGGATTAGGTGATACAGCACCTTTTTTCAATTCAGCCACAGCATCGCTAAAAGGTTTGACCATAGTGGCTGGTGAGAACCAACCTAAATCTCCACCTTTATCTTTGGAGCCAGGGTCAATAGATTTTTCTTTGGCAATTTTTGCAAAATTACCGCCTTTATTCAGTTGTGTAATGACTTCTTTAGCTTCGGCCTCAGTTTTTAATAGGATGTGTTGAGCACTAAATTCTTTGTCCCCGTAAGCTTTTTTATACTGTTCATAAGCCGCTTTGGAATCTGCATCAGAAACTGGATTCTTCTTTACATAGTCCTGTAGATATAGAGAAGTCAGTAGTTCACGGCGCGCTAATTCTTCACGAGCTAAGTAATCTGGTTGTTTATCCAGACCCATTTTTTGCGCTTCTTGATAGACCAACTCAGAATCAACTAATTTATTAGTGATCACATCTTTTACTTGCGAATCAATTTTTTGGCCACGTGCTGTCGCGTCTTTGGCGATGTAATCATATAAAGATTGCTTAATCACTTTGCCGTTGACTGTAGCTAAAGTATCGCTAGCAAAAGCACATGGGCTTAAAGCTAAAATCGTTACGGCGATTAATGTTTGACTAAATTTCATGCAAAAAATCCTCAAGGTTGTTTAGGTTAGAAAGATTGTAATTTCAAGTTAGGTTGGATCGTTAGTTGCACGAGCAGTTATGCTTAGCGCATGTATTTGTTTTGGAATAAGGTCAGCCAATATTTGATAAACAAGTCGATGTCTCATTATCTGTGATTTATTAGAAAAATGCGAGCTTGTCAGGTTTAGCTTAAAGTGAGCACCGCCGCCATTGCCGGCATGTCCGGCATGCATGGCGCTTTCATCTATTATCTCCAATAAAGTTGGCTCTAAATTTTGTAACCGTGTTTTTATTTCTTCGCGTAGGTTCATGTGGGGAAGGTTTTTCTAAATGGTTGTACTGTGACGTTTTGATATACGCCACCTATGGCAAAAGGGTCGGCATTAGCCCATGTGGTTGCAGCTTCAAGATTTAAAAATTCCGCCACGATTAGGCTGCCACTATATCCGGCCGGTCCAGGATCTTCAGTATCTATTGCTGGGAATGGACCAGCCAATAATAATCTGCCTGCCTCTTGAAGCGCTTGTAAGCGGCTCACATGTTTTGGTCTTAAAGCTAAGCGAGTCGGCAAACTGTTTGGCGCGTCTTGCGCCATAATGGCGTACCACATTATTGTTTGTCCTTATTTTTTTGGTCTACATCATCTTTAGGCAAATATTTATTTAATAGTAAGGTTTGTAAGATGATAAATATAAACAAGATGCTGGTAATGCCAAACAACTTAAAATTCACCCAAGTATCTAATGTGTAATTAAAAGCAACATACAAATTTAGAAATCCGAGAACTGTGAATAATCCTGCCCAAGATAAGTTGACCGCTCCCCATACTGCATCCGGTAAGCTGATTTGCTTTTCCATTAGACTACGCATAGGATTCTTTTTAACAATGAGTTGTGCACCAAGCAAGCTGGTAGCAAATAGCCAATAAAGTACAGTCGGTTTCCACTCGATAAATATAGGATCCTTTAGTAGCAATGTACTGCCGCCAAACACCGTGATAATACCGCCGCTAATGAGTAGCATTTTATCGACTTTGCCGTGGCGAATCTTAACGTAAATAATTTGTGCGATGGTTGTAACAATGGCCACAGCGGTAGCGGTATAGATGCCGAAAAACTTGAATGCGATAAAAAATAAAATGACTGGAAATAAATCAAAGAAAAACTTCATATATGATCTCAAAAAATGTTACGTATAAGTAGCTTTTTATGTGTTAACAACGTCTACCGTATTAAAGTGTAAAACCAATGTATAACAAAGCTTCAGACTAAGCCGCTATTTTGCTATGATTGATGTTGTGTCGCAAGGCGTAATTTCAAGTGCTATTTTATATATGTCCATTCTAAGTTTCTGTGGGGTTTGTTTTAGTTCATGTCTTTAACCTTCGATTTACATGCCCATTCCAATATTTCAGATGGTATCTTGACTCCAGTTGAGTTGGTGAAGCACGCGGCAGCACACAAGGTAGATGTATTAGCCTTAACAGACCACGACGATACCTCAGGTTTAAGCATTGCTAGAGAAACTGCAGAGCGCTTAGGTGTCAAGTTTATTAATGGCGTAGAGATCTCTGTCACTTGGAAAAAACGCACTTTACATATTGTAGGTTTAAAAATTGACCCTGAGTATGGCCCCTTAAAGTCTGGCTTGGCAGAAATACGTGCCGGTCGCCATCTTCGAGCGGCAGGCATGGCGGCCAGTTTGCATGAAGTAGGGATTGCAGGAAGCTTGGAAGGTGCCTATGCTTATGCGCAGGAAGGGATTATAAGTCGCACTCACTTTGCACGCTTCTTGGTTGATAGGGGTGTTGCTAAAGACAATAAAGCAGTATTTAAAAACTACCTAATTAAAGGTAAGCCAGGATTTTTCCCACATGAGTGGGCGAGTATGGAAGATGCTTTGAGCTGGATAACAGGCAGTGGGGGCGTGGCGGTAATTGCACATCCAGGCCGCTATGACTTGGGTCGCACCAATATGTTGTTGTTATTAGAAGAGTTTAGATCGCTAGGTGGGTCAGCGATTGAAGTGGTGACTGGAAGTCATACAGTGGATCAGTATGCCGAGTTTGCCAAATACGCACATCAATTCGATCTTAAATCCTCTTTAGGTTCTGACTATCATGGGAAGGGTATTAGTTTTATGGAAATGGGGCGCCTACCAGCGCTACCCAGTAATTGCGTGCCAGTATGGCAAGACTGGCCAGAAGCAAAGCGCTAACACCGCTAAAAATAAGCATGTCGCAATTTTTCACTATTAATCCAGATAATCCTCAGTCGCGGCTGATTGCGCAAACCGCAGATATTTTGAGCGCAGGTGGTGTTATTGCCTATCCTACTGATTCTGGCTATGCATTAGGATGCATAGTTAGCGATAGTAGTGATGCACAGATGCGTATCCGACAGATTCGCGGTATAGATGAGAAGCATTTATTTACTTTGGTGTGCCGCAACTTAAGCGAGTTAGGTAATTATGCGATAGTCAGTAATAGCCAGTTTCGTCTGCTTAAAGCCAATACTCCTGGCGCTTACACCTTTATTTTGAAAGCTACTCGTGAGGTGCCGCGTAGGTTGCAGAACCCTAAGCGAAGTACTATCGGCATCCGCGTTCCGAAACACGCATTGGTACAAGCGATACTGGAGTCAATTGATGCGCCTCTGTTAAGCATGACGCTTAATTTAGCTGACGATGACGATGAGCTGATTGAGGCTTGGCAGATACGTGATAAATTAGAACATGTGGTAGATTTGGTGATTGATGTAGGGTATTGCGTAGGGGGCGCTACTTCAGTCATTGACTTGACTGGTGAAGTGCCGGGCTTAATTCGCGGCGGCCAGGGCGATTTAGCACCGTTTGGCTTAGTTTAAACAGCACATCCATTTAATTTTGAGTTGAGAGTCATTTATGGAATTATCAATCATACAGAAAATAATTATTTATGCGTTACCGGTGATCTTTGCCATTACCGTGCATGAGGCTGCACACGGTTATGTTGCCAAGTATTTCGGTGATATGACAGCTTTTAACGCTGGACGCATAAGCCTCAACCCTATGCGCCATATCGATCCATTTGGCACGCTTTTATTACCCGCGCTGACTATCATGTTGGGGGGTATTCTTTTTGGCTGGGCCAAGCCGGTTCCAGTTGACTTTAGTCGCTTACGTAATCCGAAAAAAGACATGTTATGGGTAGCGGCCGCTGGCCCAGCATCAAATTTCTTGATGGCTGTATTTTGGGCCTTAGTGATGAAGTATGCGCAGGCAGCACCCGACTCAATGGTTTACCCTTTAGCGTTAATGGCCAAAGCAGGTGTCAGTATTAATATCGTATTGATGGTGCTTAATCTTTTGCCGTTACCACCACTAGATGGCGGTCGTATTGCCATTAGCTTGTTACCTCAACAGCAAGCGCGTCAATTTGCTCAAATTGAGCGTTACGGTTTCTTTATCTTAATGGCCCTGTTATTTACTGGGATACTTAATATCATTTTGGATCCATTTATAAATGGCGCATATCAGTTAATTTTTAGCTTAATTTCTTAAGCTTGTTTGTATAATGATGGCATATTTAATTAAAGATTTTTAGACTAGGAAATACATGGCAATCGAGCGCGTTTTATCGGGTATGCGTCCTACCGGAAATTTACATTTAGGCCATTACAATGGTGTACTTAAAAATTGGATTAAATTACAGCATGAACATGAGTGCTTATTTTTTGTTGCCGACTGGCATGCACTTACTACCCATTACGATACCCCAGAAATTATAGAAGAAAGTGTTTGGGAGATGGTGATTGACTGGTTAGCGGCAGGCGTAGATCCTGCCAACGCTACTATATTTATTCAGTCACGTGTGCCAGAGCATGCGGAATTACATACCTTACTTAGTATGATTACGCCATTAAGCTGGTTAGAACGTGTGCCAACTTACAAAGATCAGCAAGAAAAGCTAGCGAGCAAAGATCTCTCTACTTACGGATTCTTGGGTTATCCATTATTGCAAAGCGCCGATATTTTAATATATAAAGCCACGCAAGTGCCTGTGGGCGAAGACCAAATTCCACATATAGAATTTACCCGTGAAATCGCGCGTCGTTTCAACCATATCTATGGCAAAGAAAAAGGCTTTGAAGAAAAAGCTGAAGCCGCAATTAAGAAGCTTGGTAATAAGCGCGGGTCTTTATATGAAGAAATGCGTGTTGCTTACCAGCAAAGTGGTGATGAAGAGTCTCTTGAATCAGCGCGTGCCATGATAGAAGAACAGCAAGGCATGAGCATTGGTGATAAAGAACGCCTGCTTGGTTATTTAGAAGGCGGCGGAAAAATGATTTTGTTGGAGCCAGACTATAAATTGACGCCAGCTTCCAAAATGCCGGGGCTCGATGGTCAAAAAATGTCTAAGTCTTATAACAATACTATTTCTTTACGTGAAGATGTAGACTCAGTTGCCAAAAAGATTAAAACCATGCCAACTGACCCTGCTCGAGTGCGCCGCACTGATCCAGGTGACCCAGCTAAATGTCCAGTATGGCAACTACATCAAATTTACTCAAATCAAGCTACGCAGGATTGGGTGCAAACCAGCTGTAAATCTGCAGCGATTGGCTGTATTGAATGTAAAGGTCCTGTTATTGAGGGTGTGTTAGCTGAGCTTAAGCCCATCCAAGAGCGCGCTGCACAGTATGCAGAAGACCCTACTTTGGTCAAGAATATTGTGGCTGAGGGGTGTGAGAAAGCGCGTAAGTTAGCCCGAGAAACCATGCGCGATGTGCGTGAGGTGATGGGTTTGAATTATTATTAATGAGACTCCCTGGTAGTCATTGTGATTGAAACCCCACTTAACGCAAAAATCAAGGGTGAGGCTTTTACTGAGCTACCCTTAGATTTGTATATACCACCTGACGCCCTTGAGGTATATCTAGAATCATTTGAAGGTCCTCTGGACTTATTGCTTTATCTTATCCGTAAGCATAACCTCGATATACTCGACATTCCCATGGCGGAGCTCACCCGCCAGTACATGCAATATGTTGAAAAAATGCATGCCATCAAGCTCGAACTGGCAGGGGATTACCTACTGATGTCGGCAATGATGATTGAAATAAAATCACGTATGCTGTTACCAAAACCAGCTGAAATTGAGTCAGAGCTAGATCCTAGAGCAGAACTGGTTCGTCGATTAATGGAATACGAAGCAGTTAAATTAGCGGCACAGCAGTTGGATGAGATGCCAAAAGTAGGCGAGGATATCAGCGTGGCCAGTGCTTATTATCAGCATATCAGTCAGATTAAACCTCCCGAAGTTAGTTTAGATGATCTGGCCGCTGCTTGGCGTAATGTGCTTAAACGTGCAAGCCACTATGAGCACCATAAGGTGGGCAAAGCCGAGCTATCAGTTCGTGAACACATGAGTATTATTCTAAGACGTTTAAAAACTGACAAATTGGTAGAGTTTTCAGACTTATTTGATGTGGCACAAGATGGTATCCCAAAATTGGTTGTGTGCTTTCTGGCGATACTAGAGCTAGCAAGAGAAGGATTGTTGCGCATTACACAGCAGGCCGCTTTTTCACCAATTTACGTGCAAAGTAATAGCTGATGTTAGAAGCTAATAATCTCAAAGATATCAAAAATATATTAGAGGTGGCCTTACTTACCTCACATCAACCATTATCGTTAGACGATTTATTACGCCTATTTCCTGAACGTATGGAGCGAACTAGTTTAAGAATGATGCTCGATGAGTTGAAGCAGGATTGGGCTGATCGCACATTAGAATTGATGCAAGTTGCCTCTGGTTATCGCTTTCAAGCTCGCCCAGAATATACCACTTTTCTAGCACGTTTAAATCCAGAGAAGCAGGGTAGATATTCACGTGCGTTGCTGGAAACGTTAGCAATTATTGCCTACAAGCAACCAGTGACACGCGGGGATATCGAAGATATACGTGGGGTAGCAATTAACCCGAATTTGATACGTCAATTGCAGGAACGTGACTGGATTGATATCGTTGGTCAACGTGATGTTCCTGGAAGGCCTTCGTTATATGCCACTACCCAACATTTCTTAGATGACCTTAATCTACGTTCCTTAGATGAGCTACCAGAGATGCAAAATTTCTTGCCGTTAGAGAACTCATCCCTAGATTTATAATTTTAGATTTAATGCTTGTAAAAAGGTACATTGTTTACTGTGATTAGCATTAACTGCGGTAAAATGCGCTTTTGCAATCAATAAGTTATCAATATGGCACGTCCCTTTAAAACCCAGCGCGATCCCCAGGCCACACCACGACGTCCTAAAACTGATTTTACCAAGTTAGCGGCTGATCCTGATGCACCGGCAGAACCTACGCAAAGACTCCATAAGCTATTAGCGCTTGCAGGTCTTGGTTCGCGACGCGACATGGAAGCTTTGATTGAAACCGGTCGTGTAACGGTCAATGGTGCACCAGCAACTGTAGGTCAGGGCGTAACTCAATTTGACTTGGTGCGTTTAGATAGTCGCCCACTCAAATTACCTTTTGTTGCTGAGTTACCTCAAGTACTAATTTACCATAAGCCTGAAGGAGAGATCGTCAGCCAAGACGACCCTGAAGGACGTGCCAGCGTATTTGATAAGTTACCAAAAATAAAAAATGCTAAGTGGATTGCTATTGGTCGTTTGGATATGAATACAAGTGGCTTGCTAATATTTACCACTTCAGGCGAGCTTGCCAATCGTTTTATGCATCCGCGTTATGAAGTTGAGCGTGAATATGCTGTACGTATTTTTGGTGAGCTAACCGATGGTCAAATGACGCAGTTAACAGAAGGTATTGAGCTGGAAGATGGCCCTGCCAACTTTGATAGCATCAAACCACAAGGGGGCGAAGGCGCTAACCATTGGTATCAAGTCATACTACGTGAAGGCCGAAACCGCGAGGTACGCCGTTTATTTGAAGCATTTCAATTACCGGTAAGTCGCTTAATGCGCGTGCGTTTTGGTCCAGTTAATTTGCCTCCACGTGTTAAGCGTGGCCAAATGCTAAAACTTGAACAAAAGGAAGTCGTTGGTTTGTTGGAGTGGGCTGATCTGCCAGTGCCGAGTGCGCCACTCAGACAGTTGACCCAGCGCGAGAAGTTAAAAGCAACCACAGTGTTTATGCCTAAAGTACATAAGCAACGTATTAGCGCGTTGGATAGACCGCCGCGTGATGCCGCCGATGGTTCGCCTAGACCTTATCGTAAAACGGCGCCTGCAGCTAAAAAACCGGCACCTAAAAAGAACGAGAACCGCCGAGTGCGTCAGACTAGCGATTTGGAATTGCCGGCGATGCAAAAGAAAAGTGATCGTAATCGCGGTCGCGGTTAATTAAACTAAGCCTCACCAAATAAAAACCCCCTCGTCACCTTATCGGTAAAGAGAGGTTTTGTTTTTCACTGTTTGTGATTAAGTTTTAGCTAATCGCCATAAAGAGGTGACTTCAGCTTTGCGAGCTGCATGCAATGGATCTGTAGCATCTAGTGTTTTGCTGTGACGTGCTTTGGTGTCAGCTTTGTCGATGACTTTAAGGCCAGCAACTTCAATCCAGCCTAATAACTCTTCGCGTGTTCTTAAGCCTAAGTGCTCAGCAAAGTCAGATAAGATTAACCAACCTTCCCCTTCCTTACTTAAATGTGCGCTTAGACCATTTAAAAAGCCTTTAAGCATTTGGCTTTTCTCATCATAGATGGCTGATTCTAAAGCTGAACTCGGATGTGCGGGCAACCAGGGTGGGTTACACACAATTAAATCAGCTTTGCCATGTTCCACTTTAGGAAAAAGATTGGCTTCTTCTAAGCTAACGGCAGTTCTTAAGCCCAAATTAGTGATGTTTTTTAAGGCGCAGTCTAATGCGCGATGCGAGTTATCGGTGCCAATTACTTTACTGATCCCACGGTTAGATAAAATGGCAGCTAGTACGCCGGTACCTGTACCAATATCAAAGGCGAGATTGCATGGGATAGGCAATGGAGCCGTATCGACTAAGTCCAAGTATTCACCACGAATCGGTGAAAAAACGCCGTAGCTAGGGAATATTTTATTGTTGATGACTGAAATGTCAACGCCGCTCTTACTCCATTCATAAGCGCCCACTAGGCCTAATATTTCACGTAATGACACTACAATGCCTTGAGTGCTTTTGCCATAGGCGTGTTCACAAGCTGCTTTTACATCTGGTGCACGGCGCAAGCTGATGTTGTAGCCTACATTTAATTCAATGACCAGCATACCTAAAATGCGCGCTTTCTGTGACTGACCTTGGCGATGTAAATGAAATGCCTGCAACATAGTGTCGCCAGTTTTCTTTGGTTTCTTACGCGGACGATCGATACGGCGCGATAGTGCTTGCATCAGTAATTTAGCATTCTGGAAATCTCCACGCCAAAGCAGTGCTGTGCCTTCGCAGCATAATTTATAAGCGTCATCTGCCTTAATTGTATCGTCTGTAATTAATACTTTTTTTGGTACAGGGGCATCATTTTCTGAGTGCCATATGCTGGTTTTGGTTTTACCAGCTTCTTGCCAGCTGATGGTGTTGGGTGTATTCAAAATATTGTGACCTAGAGTAACTGTGCTTTGGTGAGTAAAAATACAAATTCATTGCCTGATGAAACTTCCAGCCAGTTAAATGCAATGTTTGGGTATGCGGCTTGCAGGGCATCTCGATTGTGACCAATTTCAACAATCAAGATCCCGTCTTCATTTAGGTATTGCCCAGCTTCACGCAGCAGGGTGTGTGTATGGTCAAGACCGTCATTGCCACTGCCTAGCGCAATTTTTGGCTCATTACGATATTCGGCAGGCAGTTCCGCCATTGATGGTGCATCCACATAGGGCGGGTTACTGATAATAACATCATATGTTTTGCCCTTAAGTGCAGCAAACATATCAGATTGAATAGCGGTGACTTGTTCTTGTAAACCATAGTTTACTATATTGATGTTTGCTACAACTAAGGCGTCAGATGAAATGTCCACCACATCTATGGCTGAATTAGGGAAGGCGCTGGCGAGCATGATGCCTAAACATCCGCTACCAGTACAAATATCCGCTGCGCTTTCTACCAGCTCTGGATACTCTATCCAAGGGCTAAGGTCATCACTTAGTAGTTCTGCAATGAATGAACGTGGCACAAGCACGCGCTCATCAACATAGAACTTAAGGCCTTGTAACCAAGCTTCCTTTACTAAGTATGCGGTAGGGGTGTGTGAGGTAATGCGTTGCTCAATTAATAGCGCTAATTTATTACGTTCGCTAGCGGTAATGCGCGCATCAAAGAAGTTATTCAAGGTATCCATAGGTAAATGGAGCGCACTCATCACAAGCCATACTGCCTCATCATAGGCATTATCAGTCCCGTGACCATAAAATATATCTGAGGCCTCAAATTGACTCACTGAATATCGTAACCAATCACGGATGGTGAATAACTCAGTGCTTGCAACGGCATGGATGGAGCTAGATGTGGTCATGAATTAATTTTCTAAGTAAGCAGTTTGGTCAGTGTTAATTTGTAGGTTTCTTTAAGTGGCTCAATATCAGCAACGCCTACGCATTCATTTAATTTATGGATAGTGGCGTTGAGTGGTCCAAATTCAATGACTTGTTTGCAGATATCAGCAATAAAACGTCCATCAGAGGTGCCGCCAGTGGTTGATAGTTCTGGTGTTACGCCATAGCAAGTTTCAATCGCAGCAGAAATAGCTTCCACTAGATTGCCTCTCGGTGTGATGTAGGGAGGTGAGTATTCCCAATTTAAGTCATAACTTAAGTCGTGTTTATTTAAAATAGCATGCACGCGTTGCTTCAGATTCTCTTCCGTGCTTGCTGTGCTAAATCTAAAGTTGAATAAGATTTCTACTTCACCTGGCACTACATTAGTCGCGCCAGTGCCGCCATTCATGTTGGAAATTTGCCATGAGGTTGGCGGAAAGTATTCATTACCATTATCCCATACTGTTTCCACCATATCTTTTATCGCTGGTGCTACCATATGAATTGGATTTTTAACTAAATGTGGATAAGCAATATGGCCTTGCACTCCTTTTACCACAAGTTTGCCAGATAGCGAACCGCGACGACCATTTTTGATCATATCGCCCACTACTTTATTTGAAGTCGGTTCACCTACAATACAATGATCGATTAATTCGCCACGCGCCTTGAGTACTTCGACCACTTTGACTGTGCCATTGATTGCTGCAGCTTCTTCATCTGAGGTAATCAGAAGGCCAATCGAACCTAGGTGATTGGGATGCTCAGCTACAAATTCTTCAATACTGGTAATAAAAGCCGCTAATGAAGTTTTCATATCTGCCGCTCCACGAGCATAGAGCATGCCATCTTTGATGGTAGGCTCAAATGGTGGTGTATGCCATTTTTCCAGCGGACCTGTTGGCACTACGTCAGTATGCCCAGCAAACACTACTAAGGGTCCTGTAGTGCCGCGCCGAGCGTAAAAATTATCTACATCATCAAAGCGCATACGCTCAATTTTAAAACCCAGCGGTTCTAGGCGCGCAATCATGAGTTCTTGGCAACCAGCATCATCCGGCGTATTAGAACGACGGGTCAGCAAATCAATGGCAAGATTTAATGTGGGTGTATTCATAACAACTCTTTATAGGCGGCTTCTGTAAAGCCTAAGCAAATAATTTTTCCATCACGAACCAAGACGGGCCGTTTAATCACAGAAGATTTCTCTAACATTAAATTCAATGCAGACGTCTTATCAGTAATCGTAGCTTTTTCAGAATCACTTAAATTGCGCCAAGTCATGCCAGCACGATTGACTAGTTTTTCCCATGGCATTTGCGTTAGCCAGCCAGAAACTAAATCATAACTAGTACCTTGTTTTTTAAAGTCATGAAATTCGTAACTTAAATTGTGGGCAGTGAGCCAGTCTCGGGCTTTTTTAACGTTACTACAATTAGGGATGCCGAATAGTTGCATGGCGCTAGGTGTCTGACATAAAACACCATTTTAACAGTTTTAGCCTAAAGTGTTGAATGTAAATACTAAAAAACACCCGCAAGTGGCGGGTGTTGAGTATGAATCTTTATGGAAAAATTAGATTCCGCGTAACAATTCGTTGATACCAACTTTACCTAAAGTCTTTTCATCTACTTTTTTAACGATTACAGCACAGTAAAGACTGTATGTGCCGTCTTTCGATGGTAAGTTACCAGCAACCACTACTGAACCCGCTGGAACTCTCCCATAAGTAACGGTGCCAGTCTCACGGTCGTAAATTTTAGTTGACTGGCCGATATATACACCCATAGAAATCACGCAGTTATCTTCAACAATCACGCCTTCAACTACTTCAGAACGTGCACCAATAAAGCAGTTGTCTCCAATAATAGTTGGACCTGCTTGCACTGGCTCTAATACGCCGCCAATTCCTACGCCGCCAGATAAGTGCACGTTTTTACCAATTTGCGCACATGAACCTACCGTTGCCCATGCGTCAACCATCGTGCCTTCACCCACATACGCACCAATGTTCACGAAGGATGGTAATAGCACTGCATTTTTTCCAATGAATGAGCCACGGCGCACCATTGCACCTGGGACTACGCGGAAACCGCCAGTTTTAAAATCATCCGCTGTGTAATCAGCAAATTTTGTTGGTACTTTATCAAAGTACTGAGTGCACCCACCGTCTTGAAGCACATTGTCATCTAAGCGGAATGAGAGAAGCACCGCCTTTTTTAACCATTGGTGCGTTTCCCAGTTTTGAGTGTTGCCAATACGAGTAGCTACGCGTAATTTTCCAGAGTCAAGGTCTGATATTACGCTAGCCACAGCGTCTTTTACTTCACGACTTGCGTTGGATGGGTTGATGTTTGCACGATCTTCAAATGCGGCTTCAATAATGTTTTGTAGTTGACTCATGATAGGTAAGTGATAATCCAAATTAAAAATGTATAAATAAAGCAAAAAACGAAAAGCGCCATTTTACCCTAAAGTAGGTATTATTTAGTATTAACCTAACCCCAGCGATAGTGCTTTTCTAGGCCTGTTTTTTAACTAATTACGGGTCCACCTGAGTAATTGTGGCAGCTGCAGTACCCACTCCAAAGCTTAGCGTCACATTATCTCCGGCAGCTAATTGCTGGCTGGTGTTCACTATATTGCCACGCTTATCCTGAACAAAAGCATAGCCACGGGTAAGTACCCCTTGTGGATTAAGGTGACTTAGATTTTGGCTTAGGCGAATTAGATTTTGTTGTTTATGCTGCAACTGCAGATTGATGGCGGCATTAAGCCGATAAGCGCTTTGTGCTAGTTGTATTTTTTGTTGGACGATTTGTTGTAATGGTGATATCAACCTGCGTGCTAGGTAGTCTAAGTTTTGTGCACGCTGGCCAAGCAGATACTGCATATTTTTTGCCAGTTGCTGATTTATTTGTTGCAGTCTATTAAGTAAACTTTCGCGTGATGGTGTTGCCAATTCCGCTGCTGCGGTGGGCGTGGCAGCGCGTATATCGGCCACAAAGTCACCAATGGTAAAGTCGGTTTCATGGCCGACACCGCTGATTGTAGGAACGCTGCACCCAGCGATAGCACGCGCAACGATTTCCTCATTAAACTGCCATAAGTCTTCAATGCTGCCGCCACCGCGGCAGATAATCAGCACATCGCATTCAGCACGAATACTAGCTTGCTCTATGGCGTCTACTATTAGATTGGCAGCGCCCTTGCCTTGTACCGGAGTCGGGTAAATCACTACGGGGATGCTTGGCATGCGACGTTTTAGCGTGGTTAATACATCCCTCAGTGCGGCTGCATCTGGGGATGTAACGATGCCAATTTTTTTTGGGTGAACTGGTAGTGCCCGTTTAAACTGGGCATCAAACAAGCCTTCTTGTTGCAGCTTGGCTTTCAGTTTTTCAAAAGCCTCAAATAGGGCTCCCATGCCAGCACGTTGTAAAAATTCTACCGTAAGCTGAAAATCTCCACGTGCTTCGTACAAGGTAACCGTGCAGCGCGCCTCTACTTTATCGCCTTCTTTCGGAACCCAATCTAAATAATTATTCCGACCTTTGAACATGACGCATCGGGCCTGTGCGCCGATATCTTTTAATGAAAAATACCAATGACCGCTGGCTGCGCGCGTAAGATTCGAGACCTCACCGCCTACCCAAAATAACGGAAAGCTTTGCTCAAGTAAATTACGCGCTAAGCGATTAAGCTCGCTGACACTAAGCACATGCCTTTCTAATGATAGGGACTTTGTTAAATTTTCTGTGAGTTCTGCCAAAACTTGCTCAATCCGTTAAAATGAATCTATTCGTGATGTTTAATATTATATATTGGAGGTGGCAATGCTAAACAAACTTCTTTCTGCTCGTGCCGGCTATCTGCTGGGTTTTTTCGCTTGCTTTGCAGGAGTTGGTTTAGCGTTATGGATTCAAACCCGCTATCAACTTAACCCCTGTCCTTTATGTATCTCACAACGTATTGTGATGATGTGTTTGGGATTAGTGTTTTTAGGGGCAGCCATCCAGAATCCAGCTCAATTAGGAAGTAGGATTTATGCGCTACTGCAAATAACAATAGCGATTGGTGGTTCTGGCGTAGCAATACGCCATTGGTGGTTACAGGCACATCGCGACAGTATGATTGCCGATTGTGGCGTGGGTTTTGATTATATGTTTGACAATTTTCCATTGAAGAAAGCCCTTACTTTAGTGTTTCGTGGCACCGGAGACTGTGCTGCCATTGATTGGAAATTTTTAGGCTTAAGTATTCCGCAGTTAGCTTTAATCTCATTTATTGGCTTAGCTGGATATGCCTTTTATTTATTAACATTGAAGCAAAGAAATAACTAGAGAAACTTATGTATAAAGTATTAGATGATTTTGTAGGCAATACGCCACTGGTGAAACTGCAGCGTATGGGCGGGGACACTAGCAATAGTATTTTGCTTAAATTAGAAGGTAATAATCCCGCGGGCTCGGTCAAAGATAGACCTGCTTACAGTATGATTACCCGTGCTGAAGCACGTGGAGATATCAAGCCAGGTGACACCTTAATTGAGGCCACCAGCGGAAATACCGGCATTGCCTTAGCTATGGTGGCAGCGATGCGTGGATACAAGATGTTATTGGTGATGCCTGATAACCAAAGTATTGAACGCCGTCAAAGTATGAAAGCTTATGGAGCGGAGCTTTTACTGACACCTAAAGAAGGATCTATGGAGCTTGCGCGTGATGTTGCTATGAAGCTGCAAGCTGAAGGCGAGGGTGTCGTGCTTGACCAATTTAGCAACTGCGACAATCCTTTGGCGCATTACGAAACTACTGGGCCTGAGATTTGGCGTGATACAGGCGGTAGGGTGACGCATTTTGTGGCGAGTATGGGGACCACAGGTACTATTATGGGTGTTTCTCGCTATCTAAAAGAGCAGAACCCCAATATACAAATTATTGGCGTACAACCTGAAGAGGGCTCACAAATTCCTGGTATTCGTAAGTGGCCGCAAGAGTACTTACCCAAGATTTACGATCCTAAGCGTGTCGACAATTTGATTTATGTAGGCCAAGCACAAGCTGAAAAAACGATGCGACGCTTAGCTGCTGAGGAGGGTATTTTTGCGGGGGTTTCATCGGGTGGTGGTTTGTATGCCGCCTTACAACTTTCAAAATCGATTGAGAATGCAGTAATTGTATCGATCGTATGCGATAGAGGTGATCGCTATCTCTCTACTGGTGTTTATCCAGCCTAATTTGAAGTGCACTAATCTTTACTTGTTAATATTTTTCTTTGCTTAAGTACATCATATGACGCCCACCTTAGTGTTTGATATAGAAACCATTCCCGATGCCGATGGTTTGCGTGCTTTGTATGATTTGCCTTCGAATATATCGGCGGAAGAGGTTGCTAATATCGCATTACATCAACGCCGTCAGAAAAATGGAACTGAGTTTTTACCTTTGCATCAACACAGAATTTGCGCCATATCTTGCGCGTTGCGTGAAGGTTCAAATTTTAAAGTATGGACGCTAGGCGATGCACAATCCTCAGAAGCAGAAATTATTCAAGGTTTCTTTGATATTGTTGACAAATATACGCCGCAGATTATTTCTTGGAATGGAAGTGGTTTTGATTTACCGGTGCTGCATTACCGAGGTCTTATTCATGGCATTAATGCAGGACGTTACTGGGATTTAGGCGAGGATGATAAAGAGTTCAAGTGGAATAACTATATTAGCCGTTACCACACTCGCCATTTAGATTTAATGGACGTCTTGGCCATGTTTAACTCGCGTGCTAATGCACCTTTAGATGATTTAGCTAAGCTGTGTGGTTTTCCAGGCAAGCTTGGTATGGATGGCAGTCAGGTATGGGAAGCTTATAAGGCTGGAAAACTTGAAGAAATACGAAGTTACTGCGAGACCGATGTGGCAAATACGCATTTGTTATTTTTGCGCTTTAAGCTGATGCGCGCTCAACTCAGTCAAAGTGCCTATGATGCTGAAGTTGCTTTAGTGCGTGATACCTTAGTCGGATACAGTAGAACCAAACCTAAGTTGCCGCATTGGCTAGCTTTTTTAGCGGCTTGGAAGTGATTTTTTAAGGGCAACTTTTAGTCGAGTGTGTATTGTCGTCTGTAGTTACTCGTTGCTTTCAATCTAAACAAGCCCCATAGCTTAATTTTGTACAGAAATGCGTTAAAATCGCAAGCTCTCAGCAAATTGGTTTTAGCTCATGGCACGACGCTCCAGAAATCGTAATCTACCTCCTTCTATTCCAGAAACAAAGCACGCATTTATTAAGTCGCTAGATCAAGAAGGCAGAGGTGTGGCACATCTAGACGGTAAAACCATTTTTATTGATGGCGCATTACCTAATGAGCAGGTCACTTTTCAATCGCATCGCATTAAACCGAGTTATGAAGTTGCTAATGTGGTGGAAGTGTTAAAGCAATCCAATCTAAGAGTTACGCCTAAATGCCCGCATTATGGATTGTGTGGTGGTTGTAAATTGCAGCATTTGGAATTTACCGGGCAGGTTGCCACTAAGCAGCGCCTGCTTGAAAATGATCTATGGCACTTAGGAAAAGTAAAGCCTGACAATATGCTACCGCCTATATATGGCCCAGTTTGGGGTTACCGACATAAGGCACGTTTAAGCGTACGCTATGTAGAAAAGAAGCAACGTGTGTTAGTGGGATTTAATGAGAAAGCTACTCGGTATGTTGCTGTGATGGATAGCTGTGAAGTCTTAACCCCTGAAGTTTCCGCCTTGATCGCACCGTTGCAATCACTGATTTTGGCCTTAAGTCTGCGTGAACAAATTCCGCAAATTGAGCTGGCAGTGGGTGAAACTGTGCTTGATAAGCCAGTCATTGTGCTGATTTTCCGCATTATGGATGCGCTGACTGCTAAAGATGAAGAACTGCTAAAGGCTTTTGCAGATACGCATGCGGTACAGGTGTGGACGCAAACCAAAGGCCCCGATACGATTAAACCGTTTTACCCATTAAACGCCCCGCAGCTTAGTTATAGTTTGCCAGAGTTTAACTTGCGCTACCCATTTAAACCCAATGAGTTTACGCAGGTTAACCCCCAAATTAATCAGGTGATGATTCGCCGAGCTATGCAATTACTCGCGCCGCAAACAAACGAAAAAATTGCCGATTTCTTTTGTGGTATTGGTAACTTCACGTTACCTATCGCGCGCAGTGGGGCGCAGGTATTGGGATTGGAAGGATTGGCAAATTTGGTTGAACGTGCTAATGAAAGTGCAGCACTTAATGGCATCACAAATACCCAATTTGGGGTTTCTGATTTATTTAAAATGACACCGCAAGCTTTAACCGACTTGGGACATTTTGATAAATGGCTAATTGATCCGCCACGTGATGGGGCATTTGAATTAATCAAAGCCTTGAATGAGGTTAATAGCCCGCAACGCATTGTCTATGTGTCGTGCAGTCCAGCGACCCTGGCCCGTGATGCTGGCGTATTGGTGAATGAAAAAGGCTACCGATTAAAATCAGCTGGTGTCATCAATATGTTCTCGCATACCGCCCATGTCGAATCTATTGCACTGTTTGAGCGTACCTTTTAATAAAGTCATTCCATTAGTTTTGTTGTTGCGATTAAACAACAGTGTGTATGTTTTTTCCCTCTGTTTGATATAGGTCAAGGTGCACTTTTTCAGTTAGCCATAAACTCCATGCATCGAATTAGTTTATTTATGTGGAGAGTTTAAAATGAAAAAGTCATTATTAGTATTAGCAGTAGTCGCTGCGTTCGCCCCAATGTTAGCGCAAGCTGAAGCGGGTGATTTTGTTGTGCGTATTCGCGCCACTGAGGTTGCACCGGATGTTTCGAGTAAATTACAATCACAAACTCTTTCAAGTTATGGATCAACTACAGATACTCTCTATGGTCCTGGAAGCAACGCAGCACTTCAGGTTAATAACAAGACAATTCCCGAGATAGACTTTTCATACTACATTACAAAAAACATTGCTGCTGAATTGATCTTAGCGATAGGTACACGCCATGATGTGAATATTTCTGGATTAGCTTCAGGCGCAGTTATTACGTCTGCCAAGTTGGGAAGCGTCAATTTATTACCACCAACTTTAACTGTGCAGTGGCACTTTATGCCAGACCAAACATTTGATCCTTATGCTGGGGCTGGTTTTGCTTATGTACTTGCGATGGATAATAGTTTAACTGCTCAATCTTCACAGGGTCCTCAACCGATTAAAATTGATAAAAGCAACTTCGGTACAGTGCTTCAGGCAGGTTTTGATGTAAATTTAAAAGATAAATGGTTGCTTAACTTTGACGTAAAAAAAGTTTTCGTGAGTACCGATGTTGACTTAAATCTAGCGGGCGGTGGCTGGTCAAAAATTGACAGCCTAAGACTTGATCCATGGGTTGTTTCTGTTGGCTTCGGTAAGAAGTTCTAAATTAATCTGAATTAAAAAAATTTGTGGTTCCACGTTTGCCCTTACCTTACGGTAGGGGCTTTTTTTGCATAAATCGCTTTGTTGAAATGATCGAAAGAGTCAAGCTGGAGAGGGGTATGCACTTTAAAATGATGGGATAAATACCATTATTCATCAGCCAACTTACCGAAAAAATTCAGTGTCATTGACACTGAATTACTTTAGATTATTTTAGAGAACTTAGCGCGATTGCGATCAGTTTGTAGATAACGATCAAAGATCATGGCTACGGCACGTACGAAGAACCATCCAGTTTCTGTGACTTGTAACCCCTGATCATCTAGCAAGACCATGTTGGTATCTTTTAATGATTCTAGTGCGATTAATTCGTTAGCGAAATAGCTTTTAAAATCGATCATGTAAGCTAGTTCTATGGATTCGTATTGCAATTGTCCTTGGCACATAATGGCCATAATTACCGCGCGGCGTACTAAGTCATCTCTTGATAAATCTAGACCGCGCACGACTGGGAAGCGACCACGATCTATATAGTCATAGTATTCCTCAATCGTTTTTACATTTTGGCTATATGTCGCACCAACACGGCCAATGGCTGAAACGCCTAGGCTGATTAAATCGCAATCAGGCTGGGTACTATAACCCTGAAAGTTACGATGCAGTCTGCCCTGACGTTTAGCCACCGCTAATGCATCTTCAGGCAGGGCGAAGTGATCCATGCCTACATAGATGTAACCTGCGCCTATGAGGGCTGCCAGTGCATCAGAGAGCATGGCAATCTTAGCTGAGGCGCCAGGCAATTCATATTCACTAATGCGACGTTGCGGTTTAAAGCGCTCAGGTAAATGTGCGTAAGCATAAAGGGCAATACGATCTGGTCGAAGGTCAACAATCTGTGCCAAGGTGCGCTTAAAAGATTCTGGTGTTTGCTTGGGTAAACCGTAGATTAAGTCCACATTCACGGATTCAAATTTCATGCGTCGCGCTGTTTCCACTAGAGAAAACACCTGGCTAGCAGGTTGGATACGGTGCACTGCTTTTTGCACTTCTTCGTCAAAATCTTGAACACCAAAGCTCAAGCGATTAAATCCCAATGCTCTTAGATGAGCTAGGCGCTCATCATTGACGGTGCGTGGGTCAACCTCAATCGAATACTCACCCCCATCAGCCAATACAAAGTTTCGGCGGATCATGGACATGAGTTCAGATAGCTCTGCATCGCTAAAGAAAGTGGGTGACCCACCGCCTAGATGCAACTGAGTGATTGTTTCTCCGGTACCAATATGTTTAATATGTAAATCTATTTCACGACTGAGGTAGCGTAAATATTCAGCACTCCGTTCATGATGTTTCGTCACGATTTTGTTACAGGCGCAAAAGAAGCATAATGATTCGCAAAATGGAATATGCACATAAATAGATAATGGTAACGCTAACCCCCCAACTCTCCGTTGCTCTAAGGCTAGCTTGTAGGCGTCCTCAGTAAATGCCTCCACAAATCTGTCTGCTGTTGGGTAGGAGGTATAGCGTGGACCCGAAACATCATATTTCTGAAGCATGTGAGTAGTTACGCCAGGCATAATGAAAGAAGTGCTTACTGAATGTGATTGAAACGTAGTACTGGCTTTCATGGCGTCACTCCGAATTATGCTGTGACTTTGCCATATCTATTTTTAATTATCTTTGATGTATGTCAAGATCTTGCGTAGTTGGCTTTAAGAATATTTAACCATATTGCAATTGGTTAAATATCATCACCTCTGAAGGCTTGCTACTATAGGTATAAAGAGATAATCTGCTAATAAAATAGTACAATAGAAGACTTATGAATCAACCTACCATTCAAGAAACGATTAAAGTTGCTTGCTCTAATTGCAACCTGCGCGAATTATGTATGCCAGTAGGCTTTAGTAGTGAAGATATAAAAAAACTTGATGAAGTAGTGGCCACCCGTCGTCGTATTAAGCAAGGGGAAATGTTATTTGCGAATGGAGAGGCTTTTATCTCTTTATTTGCGATTCGAACAGGCTTCTTTAAAACTTGTATTGCTAGTGCAGATGGTCGTGAACAAGTGACCGGTTTTCAAATGGCTGGAGAAATTATTGGGCTTGATGGCATTGTGAGTGATTTTCATAGTTGCAACGCAATTGCCCTTGAAGATGCCGAAGTGTGCGTCATGCCATTCGCTAATATTGAAGATCTATCACGTGAATTTCCACTATTGCAACGCCATATGCACAAGGTGATGAGTCGCGAAATTGTGCGTGAAAATGGTGTCATGATGCTTTTAGGCAATATGCGTGCTGAAGAGCGTTTAGCCGCCTTTCTGTTAAATCTAGTTCAACGTTTACATGCACGTGGACTATCTCAATCAGAAATTGTGCTTAGAATGACGCGTGAGGAAATCGGAAGTTATTTAGGTTTAAAACTTGAAACTGTAAGCCGTACTTTTTCGAAATTCAGTGAAGAAGGGATTGTTGAGGTAAAGCAGCGTTATGTTCGCATCATTAATCCGGATGCCTTAAAGAAAATATTTAATCCACAAACCTATTGTTAATCCATCCCCTCAGTTGAGTGTTTTTACTAACACTTCAAATTTAAAAGTAAGCATGACTATTCCAATTTATCTGAATGAGGCGGATCATAATCGCGATGTAAGCGGTTTACGCTATATTTATCCTGTGGTTTCACGTCGTGCTGAGGGCGTATCTATAGGCATTAACCTCAATATAAATAACGCCTGCAATTGGCGTTGCCTGTATTGTCAGGTGCCAGATCTGACGCGTGGTACCCCACCTCCCATTGACCTGGATCTCCTTGAAAAAGAGCTAAGATCTTTTCTACAAAATGTTTTGCATGGCGATTTTATGGAGCGCTATGTGGCAGAGGGTGACCGTCATCTTCAAGACATTGCGTTTTCTGGTAATGGTGAACCCACGAGCGCCAAAGAGTTTCCAGAGGCGGTGCAGATTGTAGAAAAGGTGTTACATGCATTTGGTTTGCTTGATGCAAACCGTGAGAAGCCGATTAAGGTGCGATTGATCACCAATGGAAGTCTATTAGATAAGCCCGCAATAATTGAAAGTATCAAGCATTTAGCTCGCTGTAATGGTGAGGTATGGTTTAAGTTGGATGCGGGGACTAAAGAAGGTATTGCGCGGATTAATGACGTAAACCTTAATCCGCAGACACACATAGAAAGACTAAAAATATGTGCTCAGGCTTGTCCTACCTTTATACAAACCTGTATGATTGCTTTAGATGGCTTACCTCCATCTGAGGCAGAGATAACATCGTATTTAGAACTCATCAAGCAAGTTAAAGAGTTGGTGCAAGGCATACATCTTTATGGCTTAGCTCGTCCATCATATCAAGTTGAAGCGCCTAGGTTGAGTCGTTTAGAACCTTTATGGTTAGAATCTGTTGCTGAGCGTATCCGCCAGAATGGCTTTACTGTTCACGTTAGTCCTTAGGTTCATACAATAAAATTTTATTAGTCTTCTATTCTAAAGCCAACCTTAATCGTTACTTGGAAATGTTGTATTTGGCCATTGACGATATGGCCGCGACTTTCAATCACTTCATACCAATCCATATGTTTGACCGTCTGAGACGCTTTAGCTATGGCATTGCGAATTGCTTCATCCGTGCCGTTGGGTGATGACCCCACCAATTCAATTATTTTGTAGGTATGAGCTGACATGATTGATTCCTAATCTAGGAGAAATTTAATCATACGCTTTTTGAGGTGAATATTTAAGTTTTAGGTTAATTTACTAGGCGCCAGTCTCTAAATTTAAGCAAGAAATCCAGCAACTGCACGTTTAAAAGGCGATATTCTTCGCCCTAGGCGTAAAGTAGTCGCGCGTAAGAGTCTTGCTGGCAGACTATCGTTTGCATAAAACTTAGCGATGGCATGCGTGGCAAGAAATAGTGGCCGCGTTTGTCGTCTATGGGTTTGCTCATAGGCAAGCAGTACTTTGTTAGATGCAATATCAGTACCTGAGGCCAGTGCAGCTTTGATGTTAGCGGATAGGGTAGCAATACTTTTTAAGCCAAAATTAAAGCCATGGGCTGTCACAGGATGCATTCCGACTGCAGCATCACCGATTAAAGCAAACCTAGAGGCAACTAAGCGCTTTGCGTACACGGTGACCAGTGGATAAGCATGTCGTGTTGAAACTAATTCCATGTGGCCTAAACGGTGCTTAAATCTTGCAGAAACCTCACTGTTAAAGTCATCCTCTTGCATCGTCATTAAGTGATTCATTTCATCAGGTGGCAGAGTAATAACGACAGAAGATTGCATGCCATTCATTGGCAATAAGGCTAAAGTTTGTCCATAGTCAAACCATTCCCAAGCAGCATGTTCATGTGAAACAGGATGCTCCATAACGCATACCATCATGGTTTTCCCAAAGTCATGTAGGTCGGCAGCAATTCCAAGAGCACGACGTGTTTCTGAGTAGCGACTATCAGCGCCAACGAGTAACTTTGTTGAAATAACTTCGCCACCAACCAATGTCAGTTGTACGGAATCCACCATGGTTTTTATAGAGGTAATTTGCACGTTTGTTTTTAGACTGATCGTAGATGATGACTTCACCGCTTCATAAGCGGCTTTTCGAATAAGGTGATTGGGAACCAAATACCCTAATTCACTCTGTTTTGCATCGCTGTGATTAATGTTTAAAGAGAGCAGGGAGCTACCATTAAATATTCGTGCATCCATTAAAGGGGAAATCTGAGCCTTATCGATGCGCTCCCACATATCCAGTTCAAGCATTAATTTCGCTGAACTATGGGTTAGTGCAATTTCTCGGCCATCAAAAGCTGGATCAGCTAAGGATGTCTCGGTTTGCTTCTCAAATAATGCAATACGTAAGCCAGTGTCTTCTAGCGCTTTTGCTAAGCACAGCCCAGCAGGGCCTGCTCCAATGATTACAATATCCACACTTGTTGTCATGGTCTTATTCAATTCACTGTTTTGCTGCTGGTTTAATGCCTGTTGCAGCTTGATTTCGTGCTTGTATTGCTGGCGCTAGACCATCACGCTCAGCATCTAAGGTTTTATTAATTTCTATTCCATGACGGTAGTAATCAGTATCCGTGACAGGATCAGGGCGCGTTATTGCAATGTATAAAGTAATAAACGAAGCGATAACGACTACAAATGGACCTGAAATAATCATCCATACGTATCCATATTTCCACCATGGTTTGCTATCTTTTATTTCCATTGCGAACTCCATTTTGTAGTTTAGGGTCAATTTAGAAGTATTGAGGAGTTGTCCATTAAGACCTGCGTCTTGTGATTAGTTCCTGGGTACTAAAAATACAGATTTCTCTGTCACAACATCTCCGGTTTCAACTGATTTAATCTCAAAATCAATTTTATGCGAACCTTCCTCGAGAACACCATCGTCTATTCTTAGGTCCACAATTACAGTACGTGATTCGGTTGGTTTGACTACTAGACTTCTGTCATGAGTGGAATGTTCAGATCTTTCATCTCCATTAATATCTTCTGATTCAATGTTAAGGTTTTTAATGCCTGACACATTTAATAAATAATGTTGCTCATTCTCAGTCCCGTTCATGATCTGCAGGCGGTATACATTTTCAAGCTTACCATCATCACTTAACCTCGCCATTACCCCTCGATCACGCATTACATCTACGCGAAAAGGAGTTCTGAACCATAAGCTTGCGGCGAGTGCACTGACCAGTAAAGTGATCACAGCAGCGTAAATCATGACACGAGGGCGAAGTACGTGTTGGAGAATTTGTTGACGAGACCAATTTTTTGTAATGGCATTTTGGGTCGAGAACTTAATTAAACCTCGCTCATAACCCATCTTATCCATCACGTTATCGCAGACGTCAGCGCAAGCGCCGCAATTAATACATTCATATTGCAAGCCATCGCGAATGTCAATCCCAGTTGGGCATACCTGCACGCATAGGCTACAATCAATACAAGAGCCAAGTGCTAAAGTCTTGATGTCAACACTGCTCGATCTGCCGCCACGGGGTTCGCCACGTGCTTCATTATAAGTGACCATTAGCGTGTCATCATCAAACATGGCGCTTTGGAATCGTGCGTATGGGCACATATATTTGCATACTTGTTCACGCAAGAAGCCAGCATTACCGTAGGTAGCGAATCCATAGAAGGCTACCCAAAACGTTTCCCAGGGGCTTACATTGATTTGGACAAATTCACTAAATAACTCACGTATAGGTGTGAAATAGCCGACAAAGGTAAAGCCAGTCCACAATGCGAAGGCGATCCATAAAAAGTGCTTACTGATTTTTTTGAATAACTTTTTAAATGAAGTGGTTGCATTGTCAAGGCGCATACGCGTGGCACGGTCACCCTCAACTTTGGCCTCTATCCACAAAAATATTTCAGTATAGACAGTTTGAGGGCAAGTAAAACCACACCATAGGCGTCCAGCGATGGCTGTAAATAGAAATAGAGATAGAGCGGAAATAATAAGAATCGCGGTAAGGTAAATTAGGTCTTGCGGGTAGAGAACTAACTTAAAAATATAGAAACGTTTTGCGTCTAGATCAAATAGCAGTGCTTGGCGATGTCCCCATTCAATCCATGGTACCCCATAGAAAAATAACTGCGTAATCCAAACCATTACCCATCGCCATTTAGTGAAATAGCCGAAGATGCTGCGGGGATAAACTTTTTGCTGGGCTTCATATAGCGACGCTACAACAGTATCTAATGGAATTTTCGTTACAGATACTTTTTTTGCTGATGGCTTATCGCTCATTAATTATCTTCAATCATTGATTTAATAACTTCTATCGTTTAAAAGAAAAGGCACACCATTCTTAATTTTTTGGAATGGTGTGTAATATTTTCTTTAAGATATTTTGTATTGCGGAGTAATCAAGCTATTTATTAGACATGCCCCAAACGTAGGCTGCTACTACGTGTATTTGAGCTGGAGTCAGTCTACCTCCTTGTGCTGGCATTTGATTGACCTTACCTTCATAAATACGTCTGATAATAGCCGCTTCACCTGCACCATGCAGCCATATATGGTCAGTCAAATTAGGTGCACCTATGTCTTGGTTGCCCTTGCCGTCTGCGCCGTGACACGGGGCGCAATTGACAAACTTCTCTTTGCCTAAACCTGCTCGACCAGAGTCATACATACTTCCTGAAAGGCTAAGTACATAGTTAGCAACATTTTTAACGTCTTCAGCATTACCTACAGCAGCTGCCATCGGAGGCATCATCCCAATACGACCGCCAGTAATTGTTTCTTCAATTTTCTCTGGACTACCGCCATGCAGCCAATCTTTATCCGTTAAATTAGGAAAGCCACGGCTACCTTTTGCGTCTGAACCATGACATTGAGAACAATTGTTCATGAATAAACGCTCACCAATGGCATGTGCCTCTGGATTAAATGCTAATTCCTCAGTAGGCATTGCGGTAAATTTTGAGTAGAGTGGTTCTAAGTCTTTATTGGCTTTAGCTACCTCTTTTTCATATTGGTTGACCGCAGTCCAGCCGAATTTCCCAGGATTAGTACCTAAGCCTGGGTAGGCTACTAGGTAAAATAGCGCAAATATGATGGTGATAATAAACATCCAAACCCACCAGCGTGGAAGTGGGTTATTCATCTCACGCAAATCTTCGTCCCAAACATGGCCACTTGTATTATCGCCATTTACGCTGGTTACTTTAATTTTGCTTGTTAGCCACAATAGTAAAGCGCAACCGAAAATACCAAGTAAGGATATGGTCGTAATAAAAATTGGCCAAAAATTATTTGTAAAGTCACTCATTTTATTTTCCTTTGGTTTTCTTAACTCTAGTCTTTTCTTGACCCTAGAAGTTTAACTTTGGTCATCTTCAAAGGGCTGGTTAGCAGCTTCTTTGAAGCCTGATGTATTTCGATTGCGCCAAACCCATACTAGGATGCCAATAAATACAATAAAACTAACTACAGTAGTTATGATTCGAAGTGTATTGATATCCATTTGTATTTTCCTGACGTAGTCTAGTTACTTGAGGTGAATACCTAAAACTTGTAGGTAAGCAATCACAGCGTCTGACTCAGTTTTACCTTTGACGTCTGCGCTAGCACTTGCAATGTCGGCATCCGTATAAGGAACACCTACAGTACGCAAAGCACGCATATGCGCTGGCATAACTTCAGCATCAACCAGAGTTTTTTCTAGCCAAGGATAGGCGGGCATAATAGATTCAGGCACAAGATCTCTTGGGTTATTTAAGTGAATACGTTGCCATTCATCACTATATTTACCACCAACACGATGCAAATCTGGTCCAATACGCTTACTTCCCCATAGAAATGGATGGTCGTAAACAAACTCGCCAGCTACTGAGTAATGACCGTAGCGTAATGTCTCAGCACGGAATGGACGGATCATTTGTGAGTGGCAGTTAAAGCAACCTTCACGTTGGTAAATATCACGTCCAGCTAATTGTAAAGAGGTGTAGGGCATTAAGCCTTTTATCGGCTCAGTCGTAGATTTTTGAAAGAATAGTGGCACAATTTCCACTAACCCACCAAATGCCACCACGAACAATATGAGCACAATCATCAGAAAGTTACTGGTCTCAATTTTTTCGTGGCTGAAGCCAGTTTTTTTATCATCATTTGACATAACGGTTTTCCTTAAGCGTGAGCTAAAACGGGTGGAATAGATGCAATAGCAGCCTTGCCGCTTGCAGCCGTTTTAAGTACATTCCATAACATAATGCACATGCCACTTAGATAGAGCAGGCCACCAAGTAAACGTATGATGTAGTAGGGATGTTTGGCTTTTACGCTTTCTACAAAAGTGTAAGCTAGTGTGCCGTCAGTATTGATTGCGCGCCACATTAAACCTTCCATCACACCAGAGATCCATAGTGAAGCAATGTAAAGTACGATACCTACGGTTGCTAACCAGAAATGCAACTCAATGGCTTTCATGCTGTACATTTGTTTTTGTCCGAATAAGCGTGGCACCATGTAATACAGCGCACCCATTGAAACTAAACCTACCCAACCTAAGGCACCAGAGTGCACGTGGCCAACTGTCCAGTCGGTATAGTGTGAAAGTGAATTGACGGTTTTAATTGCCATCATTGGACCTTCAAAGGTACTCATTCCATAGAAAGATAATGAAACAATCATAAAACGCAGAATAGGGTCAGAGCGTAATTTGTGCCATGCCCCTGACATGGTCATCATGCCGTTAATCATGCCACCCCAGCTTGGAGCTAACAGAATAAGGGAGAATGCCATACCAAGCGACTGCGTCCAATCAGGTAATGCTGTGTAATGTAAATGGTGAGGACCCGCCCACATGTAGGTGAATATCAATGCCCAGAAATGGACGATTGATAGACTGTATGAGTAAACTGGACGATTAGCTTGTTTAGGTACGAAATAGTACATGATGCCGAGAAAGCCAGCAGTTAGGAAGAAACCCACTGCATTGTGACCGTACCACCATTGCACCATGGCATCTTGAACGCCAGCATAAGCAGAATAAGACTTCATGTAACCAGCTGGGATCGCAGCACTATTTACGATGTGTAACAAAGCAACAGTGAGAATAAAAGCACCAAAGAACCAGTTAGCCACATAAATATGCTTTACTTTTCTTCTAGCGATAGTACCAAAGAATACAATGGCATAACACACCCAAACGACTGCTATGAGGATATCAATCGGCCATTCTAATTCTGCGTATTCTTTGCTCTGTGAATATCCCAATGGAAGAGAAATTGCAGCAGCTACAATGACTGCCTGCCAACCCCAAAATACAAAGCTGGCGAGCTTTCCGCCAAATAATCTGGTTTGGCAGGTACGTTGTACTACATAAAAAGAAGTGGCCATCAGGGTACATCCACCAAATGCAAAAATGACAGCATTGGTATGAAGTGGACGCAATCGACCAAAACTGGTCCATGGCAGGCCTAGATTAAGTTCAGGCCAGACAAGTTGTGAGGCAATAATTACGCCCACCAACATTCCAACCACACCCCAAACTACCGCCATAATCGAAAACTGACGAATCACGCCATCGTCATATGTGGTGGATTGTGTATCAATTAGTTGCATTTCGTTACCCCAGTTTTTGTGAATTTCACACGTGACATTCTGTCGCACCTATGTAAGTTCTACTTTGATATAGATCAATTGGTCGGCAGTAATGCGTTTTTTTAAGCTTACTAAACAATTTTTTGTAACACGATCGAGCGCAAACTTTTCGCATTTATTGATGCGTTATTAGGCAAGTAGTTAAAAGAAGATTCTTAATTTAATTGACCGAAACACTTTAGATTAGTTTGGTTGGACGGCATTATAAATATAAAATGTAAACAGATTGTTAATGAGCTCTGCGATGAACAACTTTTTGTAAATTATTTAAGAGGTTTGAGTATGACCACACATTAAGTCCACTCATTGCTTTTGCAGTTCCATCTGTTTACGTTGAAAAAGAATTTACTTGATTATTGTTACAGGGACTTTTGTTAGGTTGATCACCTGGTTAGTCACGGAGCCTAGCACTAAGGTACCCAAAGCCCCCATGCCTCGGCAACCCATTACGATTCCTTCGCAAGCGTATGTTTTAGCATAGTCGATAATGGTGCTTGCGATAGGGCCAATCTCAGAGTGGCAAGTATATTTTAAATTAGCTTTATCCAATAATCCGCAAGCGGATTTGAGAAGTTTTTTAGCTTGTTGTTGCTGCGCTTTTTCAATTAAATTAGCATCAATCAGTGGAAACTCACCTAAGGGAAGAATAATAGGTTGCACATTGAGTACATGAATTTCCTTTTGCATGCCTTCTTTGATTGATTTGATAGCATATTGTAAAGCGCGTCGCGCTTGCTCAGAGCCATCGATAGGAACCAAAATCGAGTGCATTATATTTTTCCTTATTCTTCGTTAAAGTAATTTTATATATGGCTACCAATTAATTCCTAACAAGTCTCATTTGTTGCAATACCTAAACCAAACGCTGATTAATTTCTGCCTCGGCTTCTAGCCAATCCGCCTCTATTCCATCCGGGTTAAAATCTCTGCGCTGGGCACGATAATACGCATTTTCTGCAATCATTTGCTGACGATCTTTTTCACTGATATTTGGTGAAGTGCTAACTTTTTTTGTTATTTTAGGTTTACTTACTTTAGGCTTACTTTCCGCTAGTTTGCTAACAGTTTTTTTAATTGTTTTTTTTGGTGCAGCAAGGGCAGAAACTTTTTTTTGCGTGATTAATTTTGTTGCTATGGGTTCTTTTAAGTTATTCATTTTAATTGTTCCGTGAGTGATTGTGGTTGTTTGTCATGGTTAAGTTAAAGTGTTTACATCCAGTTGCTTTCGAATTGGTTAAAGTATGTTGAATACTAAAATTGAATCACGAAGCTGTATCATAAGATTGATGCAATAAATATTTTTTGATTTAGGTCAAAGCACTTGCAAATATAAATGATCATTTAAGTTACTAATGAAGTGAGCGCATAATCAAGTAAACTTATAGACCATGAAATTAATTTTTGTTTTAGCTGTGATATGTTGTCTGGGAGCTTGTCAGCAGAGTCAGCCATCATCTTCGCCGGCGATTGTTTTTGCTATTGCACAGGCACCGCTGAATTTAGATCCTCGTTATGCCACCGACGCTGCATCAGAGCGTGTTAATCGACTGCTGTATCGCGCATTAGTAGACTTTGATGCCCATTCTCAAGCCATTGCGCAGTTAGCGACTTGGCAAAAATTCAGTGCTACGCAATATAGATTTACTTTGATTAATCAGCAGATGCAGTTTCATAATGGAGTTGCACTGACTGCGTATGATGTCGCCGCAACCTATAATTCAATAACACAACTCAAAGATTCCCCGCATAGTGCTGAATTTAGCAATATTACACAAATAAAAGTACAGGACGCACGCACGTTAGACTTCTATTTACAGCGCCCTGATTCACAGTTTGTCAGTAAATTAATCATCGGTATTTTGCCAGCAACGCTCATTACTTCCGGTCATGATTTTTCACATTTACCTATCGGTAGCGGGCCTCTTAAGTATTTGTCATGGAATCACCAGCTCACCTTGGAGCGACTCACGGATGGCCAGCACATTAGTATTATTGAAGTAAAAGACCCCACAGTGCGAATGTTAAAATTACTGCGTGGAGAGATCGACTTGCTTCAAGGCGACTTGCAACCTGAATTAGTTAAATACCTTCAATCTAAGTCACAACTAGAAGTTAAGACCAGTATAGGGAGTAACTTTTCATATCTAGGTTTTAATTGCAATGATGCGCAACTTAAAAATCCCTTGGTGCGTCTAGCTGTAGCGCATGCCATTGATAGATCGTCTATTATTAGGCTGGCTTTAGTGAATGGTAGTCGTAAAGCAAACACAATACTGCCCCCAGAGCACTATACTAATCAAAAGGCCATTACATTAGCGTCTTATGACTACAATCCAGCTTTGGCTAAGCATCTACTGTTGCAAGCTGGTATTAAATTGCCATTAAAACTTGTCTATAAAACATCAACTGATGCCCAACGGATTCGTCTTGCCACTATTATGCAGGCGCAAATGCAGGTTGCTGGCATAGACTTAGAAATACGTAGTTTGGACTGGGGTACGTTTTTTGAAGATATAAAACAAGGACAATTTCAAGTGTATGGCTTAACTTGGGTTGGCATTAAAACACCAGATATTTATGCCAAGGCCTTTGGCTCTAGCAGTGTTCCTCCTTATGGGTTTAATCGTGGACGCTATGTGGATATGGAATTAGATCGGCTCTTGGCGAATGAAAACTGGACTGCCGCTAACGCACGCATTTATGATCAATTGCCCTACTTGCCACTATGGTACGAAGGACAGTTTGCAGCCATGACTAAAAATATTACACATTATTCACCTAAGCCTGACGGAAATTGGGATGATTTAGCTACAATAAGCAAATATGCGCATTGAAATCTCTATTCCGCAGCAAATTTTAAACGTCCTCAATGATGACCGTGAGCTTATCGTCACCTACAGTGTTTCCACTGCAGCTAAAGGAGTTGGGTGCGTGAAGAATAGCGAATGCACCCCGATAGGTCATCATATTATCCGCGCCAAGATAGGGGCTGATGCTTTGCACAACGCTGTATTTATTGGGCGGAGAGCGACTGGCGAAATTTTTACGCCTGATTTAATGGCTATGCATCCAAATCGCGACTGGATTTTAACTAGAATTTTATGGTTATCGGGTACTGAGGTTGGCAAGAATAGACTGGGTAATGTTGATACCATGCAGCGTTATATTTATATTCACGGCACGCCTGATGCCACATCAATGGGAAAAATTGGCTCGCATGGGTGTATTCGAATGCGCAATGCCGATATTGTTGAGCTATTTGATTTGGTTCAAGTTGGCAATTCGGTATTAATTAACAATGATTAAACGGTTAAGCGGCATAGTTGTTGTTATTTTTGGCATCTTGTTACTTACTTTCTTATTGATACATTTGGTGCCAGGAGATCCGGTAGAGGTTATGCTGGGTGACTCTGCAACGCAGGCGGATCGTTTGCAATTGCGCACTGAGTTGGGGCTAGATCAACCCCTACTACAACAATTCGCAACCTACGTGACCAAGATCTCTCATGGCGATTTTGGACAGTCTATACATAGCAAAACCTCCATTGCTACACTCATTAAAACACGATATCCAGCTACCTTAGAGCTTGCGGCTTTGTCATTGTTGATAGGGTTAACTATAGGCGTGCCACTAGGAATATATGCGGCACTGAAAGCTGACCATTGGCAGGATCTCATCGTGACTTTGATCTCGGTACGTTTATCAGCAATGCCTGCGTTCTGGTTGGGACCAATATTGATGCTGGTGTTTGCTGTATATTTAGGCTGGTTGCCAGTGAGCGGCATGGAGTCAAATATATCAATTATTTTGCCAGCGCTCACACTTGGCTTGGGTTTAAGTGCAATACTCACTCGTATGACACGTACTAGCTTGCTTGAAGTGCTTAATGATGACTATATTCGAACTGCTCGCGCTAAAGGTTTGAAAGAATCGACGGTGATTTTACGTCATGCATTGCGCGCGGCTTTATTGCCTATTATCACCATTGTTGGTTTGCAAATGGGCAGTTTATTGGCAGGTACCGTGATCACAGAAACCATTTTCAGTTGGGATGGCATTGGTCGGTTACTGGTGGAAAGTATTGAAAAGCGCGACTATCCAGTAACGCAAGCATGTGTGCTTGTGGTAGCGCTCAGTTATGTGCTGGTGAATCAAGTCACAGATTTGGTTTATCGATTAGCCGACCCACGGGTTAGGGCTAGAGGCTAGTATTGATGAAATTGTTTGCAGTTTCTATATTGTTGTTTTGGTTAGTTGCAGTTTTGTTAGGGCGAATGCTGCATCTGAGCCCCGACTTAATAGACCTACATGCTATTTTAATCGCGCCTGGTGATCAATATTGGTTAGGAGCGGATGATTTAGGACGCAGCCTATTGGCGAGGTTGTTGCGCGGGGTCGAGGTTTCGTTTCTAGTAGCGATAACAGTGACTCTGGTTACAATGAGTATCGGTGTTTTGGTTGGTGTGATTTCGGGATTTTATGGTGGCAAAGTGGACCAAATATTGATGCAAGTCACCGATATTTTCTTAGCTTTCCCAGGCATTTTGTTGGCGATTGCGTTCGCTGCAGTGTTGGGGCCAGGTATTGTCAACTTAATGATTGCTTTGTGCTTAACCGGTTGGGTTAGTTATGCACGACTAACTCGTGGTCAAACTTTAAGTCTACGTAATCGCCAGCATGTTTTGGCAGCTGAGTCATTAGGTGCAAAAGTCCCCCGTTTGATTGTGCGGCATATATTACCTTTGCTTACTTCGCTTTTAGTGGTGGAAGCCACTTATAGTATCGCTAGTGTCATTATTGCTGAGGCCAGTCTATCGTTTTTGGGTTTGGGTATACAAGCCCCTAACGCTTCTTGGGGTGCTATGCTCAGGGATGGCGTACGTTATATGCTTGTGGCACCCCATTATGTTTTGGTGGTTGGATTAAGTTTAATGAGTTTGATCTTAGCGATTAATCTAGGTGGCGATTACCTGCGTATAGCGCTTAATGTTCAAACTGATACTTAAATTATTAGCGTATTATTAACAAAAAACCAATACCAAAAAGGCTAAGCATGTCATTAGGACCCATTATGTTAGATGTTGTCGGTACGGAATTAACCACCGATGATATTCGCCGTATTCAGCACCCATTGGTCGGTGGCGTGATCTTATTTAAGCGTAATTACTGCAGTAATTCCCAGTTAAAAGATCTGACTGCAAGCATACATCAAGTGCGGCAGCCTCCATTATTAATTGCTGTTGACCATGAAGGTGGACGCGTACAGCGTTTTAGAGATGGTTTTACTAAAATTCCTCCTATGCGAGAGTTTGGAAAAATATGGGACCATAACCCTAAACTTGCCAAAGCATTAGCAGCGGAGGCTGGATGGGTGTTAGCAGCAGAGTTGAGGGCTCATGGCGTAGACTTTAGCTTTACGCCGGTGCTAGATATGGACTACGGCGATAGTTTGGTGATTGGTGATCGTGCATTCCATTTAGATCCGCGTGCAATTAGTGATTTAGCTTTTGCATTAATGCAGGGACTTAAGAAAGCAGGCATGGCAGCTGTGGGTAAGCACTTTCCTGGTCATGGCTTTGTGGTGGCAGACTCACATGTGAGCATGCCGGTGGATGAGCGTGAGTTTGATCAAATAGCGCAACATGACATGCAGCCATTTAGAATGTTGATTGACGATGGGATTCAGGCAATTATGCCTGCACATGTGGTTTACCCTAAAGTGGATAATAAACCTGCTGGTTTTTCAGTCCCTTGGTTGCAGAAAGTGCTAAGAGAACGATTGGGCTTTAATGGTGCGATATTTAGCGATGATTTGAGTATGGAAGCAGCTAGTGTCGGAGGTGACGTCACGACTCGTGCTTTGGCCGCACTTAATGCTGGCTGCGATATGGTATTGTTGTGTAATCAGCCTCAGATGGTAGATGAATTGCTCGACAACTTGCAGTGGAACATCTCAGCACAAAGCTTAAGTCGCCTAGCCCGAATGCATGGCCGCAAGCATCCACCAAGCCTAGATTCGTTGCGAGAAGATGCTGAGTTTGTTCGTGCAGTGCATCAGGTAGTAAAAGTTGGTGTTACTGAAGGTGAATTATTTCAAACACGCTAAGCATTATGCAATTTGTCGCAAATTAGCACTTGAAACTTAAGTGCTAAGTCGCTATCTTAGTTGGGTATGTAATTTAGTTTTTAATTTATTAAAAGGAGTTAAATAATGTTTGACAACACATCAGCTCTAGATCGGTCACAGTCAGCACAAGAAGCGACTAATAAGGTCTTACGCAATACCTATGCGTTGTTAGGTCTTTCATTAATACCTACAGTGATTGGCGCGTTTATTGCCATTAATATCAATTTTTCTTTTGCACAGCAACATCCTTTTATATTTGCAATTGCTGCTATGGCGATAATGTTTGGTATGTTTTCTGCGATTACAGCAAACCGCAATAGCAGTGTTGGTGTGGTTCTTTTACTTGCATTGACATTCTTATTAGGTTTAATGTTAGGACCAATTTTACAGGTTGCTCTACATCTCCGTAATGGTGTTCAAATAGTAGGCTTAGCGGCAGGTGGGACTGGCATTATCCTATTAACTTTATCTGGCATTGCTACTACGAGTAAAAGAGATTTTAGCTTTATGGGTAAGTTCTTGATGGTGGGTATCATCCTGCTTATTGTGGCTTCACTAGCGAATATTTTCTTACAAATTCCAGCAATGACCTTAGCGATGTCTGCAATAGGCGTACTTTTGTTCTCAGGGTTCATTTTGTATGATGTAAGTCGTATCGTGAATGGTGGCGAAACTAACTATGTGATGGCTACTCTTAGCCTATACATGAGCATTTATAACTTGTTTACCAGCTTGTTGCAGTTATTAATGGGTACCATGGGTAGCAACGATTAAGCTGAAGTACTCCCGTGATTAATAAGCCGACATTAAGTCGGCTTACTCATTTTATTTTCCTTACGTCGAATGGCAAAGAATGAAGTAAGTACTTGAGCGCAGGCGTCGGCCAAGATGCCGCCGGTAACTTCTGTGTGATGATTAAGTTTTGGCTCGGTCATAAGATTAATTACACTCCCACAAGCGCCAGTTTTTAGGTCTTTAGCACCATAAACTAGGCGAGCAAGGCGTGCGTGTTGAATGGCGCCGCTACACATCGCACAGGGTTCTAGCGTTACATATATCGTGCAATCAATTAGGCGGTAGTTGTCTAAATGTAGTGAAGCAGAACGTATGGCTTGGATTTCAGCATGCGCAGTAGGATCATGACTGGCTATTGGCGCATTGCTGCCGCGGCCAATGATGATGCCATCTTTAACCACAATGGCGCCGACGGGTACTTCACCTGCTTGTGCTGCATGTTCTGCCATTTGTAAAGCCAGTTGCATGTAAGCTTCATCCGACATAGCCATTTTGTTGATGAGTGTTGTATTTTTGGACATAAATTTTTTGAATAATTTGCGCGGAATTACTGGCTATTAGTCACAGTTTCATAATGTTAGCATGGTAAATTATATCAATATAAGTTGCCAAAACTGATTCAATTTAATTGAATTAACAAAAAGGTTTTCAGTATGAGCTCTGCAAAAACACACCTAAGACTATCTTCCGAACGCGGTCACGCTAATCATGGTTGGTTAGATAGTTACCACTCATTTTCTTTTGCTAACTACTATGACCCTGCGCATATGGCCTACTCGGTATTACGGGTGATTAATGAGGATGTAATCGATCCTAGTCAAGGCTTTGGTATGCATCCGCATAAAGATATGGAGATTATTACCTATATGCTTCAAGGTGAGTTGCAGCATAAGGATAGTTTGGGTAATGGTTCGGTCATTAAAGCAGGCGATGTTCAGCGGATGACTGCCGGCACTGGCATAGTGCACAGTGAGTTTAATGCATCCAATACACATAGCGCTCATTTGTTGCAAATTTGGATCTTACCGGACCGTCAACGGTTAACACCGTCTTATGAAGAGAAATGCTTCAGTCAAGAGCAAAAGCAAGATCACTGGTGTTTAATTGCCTCTGTAGATGGTCACGACAACTCCTTGCAGATACATCAAGACATGTCGCTATATGCGGTGGTTTTATCAGCTAATAGGTCATTAGACTATCAATTAAAGGCGGAACGCAGCGCCTATATCCAAATAGTAAGAGGTTCGCTAGAAATTAACGGACATTTCTTGGAGGCTGGTGATGCATTGATGGTTGATGCAGAAATAATGGCCAATTCACTTGTATTTATTGCCAACAAGCAAGCTGAGGTGTTGTTGTTTGATTTGCCTGCTGAAGAGCGCTAGACACGTAATAGATAGAATTAAGACCTAAAGCAATTAACTGAATTACTTGCAAAGTAAAGTCAGAATTAAATTAATTTTTTAAAATGACATAAAGTGGAGTTAAGCATGAGCAAAACATTAGATTTATTCAGCCCAATTAATTTGGGATCGATCGAACTTAAGAACCGTATGGTAATGGCGCCACTTACTAGAAATCGTGCTGGGGAGGGAGGGGTGCCACAACCACTTAACGTGACTTATTATGAGCAACGTGCTTCTGCAGGTTTAATCATTACCGAAGCAACACCAATTTCAACCATGGCCCATGGTTACCCAGCGTTGCCAGGCATTTATACCGAAGCGCAAATTGCTGGCTGGAAAAAAGTAACCGATGCAGTGCATGCCAAGGGCGGCAAAATAGTGATACAACTTTGGCATGTAGGTAGAATCTCACATCCAAATTTATTGCCGAATAGCGCTTTACCAGTAGCGCCATCTGCGATTAAACCCGATGGTAAAGCTTTTACTTATCAAGGTTTGGTGGATTATGTCGAGCCACGTGCACTGGAGGCCAGTGAGTTGCCGTCAATCGTTGCAGAATATATTCACGCAAGCCAATCTGCTATAAAAGCAGGGTTTGATGGAGTTGAAATTCATGCAGCCAATGGCTATTTAATTGATCAATTTTTGCGTGATGGCAGTAATAAGCGTACCGACAATTATGGTGGCAGTATAGAAAATAGGACGCGCTTTTTATTAGAGGTGACCGCAGCTGTTGTGAATGCTATAGGTGCAAACAAAGTCGGCATGCGTTTGTCTCCAGTCAATCCATTTAATGATATGCAAGATAGTGATCCGCAGGCGTTGTTTAATTATGTCGCAACCGCAGTGAGCAAATTTAACTTAGCCTATTTACATGTGGTTGAAGGCGGCATGGGCGGCACAGTCGTAGATTTTGATTTTAATGCTTTGCGTCAGCACTTCAAAGGTGCCTATATAGCCAATTTGTCTTTTGATAAGTTGCGAGGCAATGCTGTTATTGCTAACGGGCATGCGGATGCCGTCGCTTTTGGGGTCCCCTTTATTGCCAATCCTGATTTAGTTGAGCGTTTCAGAACAGATGCTCCGCTTAATACTGCTAACTCTAAGTTATTTTACGGTGGTGATGCACATGGTTATACCGACTATCCGTTTTTAGGCGCTTAATATGTTACATAAACCCGCTATTACGCAAGTAGCCATTAATGAGACGATTGCTAACCGTTGGAGTGGCCGTGCATATGATGCAGCTCAAGCGGTGACTCACGACAAGGTGATTGCCCTACTTGAGGCAGCCCGTTGGGCGCCTTCTTGTGTTGGTGATCAACCATGGCGCTTTATCGTCTGTAATAAAAGTACAGATGCTCATGCTTGGCAAAGGGTATTTGATTGCTTAACAGGGAGCAATCAAGCTTGGGCCAAGGATGCGCCTTTGTTATTGCTGATTTGTGCAGATACAATTTTTAGTCACAATCTACAACCTAATCGTTGGGCGCAATATGATACTGGTTCAGCCGCAGAGAATTTATGTTTACAAGCCAGCAGTATGGGTTTGATCGCACATCAAATGGGCGGCTTTAATGCCGATGAAGCGCGCACTGCTTTTTCTATTCCTTCACAATTTACACTGATGGCAATAATCTCAGTGGGCTACCCGGCCGATACAGCAAGCTTATCGCCCGAAATACTTAGTCGTGAGATTGCTGACCGTAAACGAAAGCCATTAAATGAGTTGTTCTTCTCTTCTCATTGGGGACAAGCATTAGATTAAGCTTGCTAGTTGTAGACTATCTTTGGTGCTAGGTTTTCAACGCAGTGCTTACCTTAAAGTCATAGCTCTGCTAAAATCATCCCAATTATTAAATTAATCAACCCAGTTAGGATATTGCTATGGCCGTAGTTGTACTCAATAAAGATAATTTCAAGCAAGTAATCGAGAAAAATGATTTTGTGATTGTAGATTTTTGGGCACCTTGGTGCCAGCCTTGCGTTGATTTCACACCAACTTTTGAAGCTGCTGCAGACGCCAATCCAGATGTTGTGTTTGGTATGGTTAATACTGAGACGGATCCAAGTATTGGTGAGTACTTTGAAGTAAATCAAATCCCAGGGATTTTGGTCATTCGTGAACAAGCTGGTATTCATGCGCAGGTAGGAGAAATTGGCGCACCCGCATTAGCTGAGATTATCAAATGGGCGCGTGACTTCGATTTAACTGAAGTACGTGCCTTCTACAAGCAAGAAGACAAAAAAGCCAAGTAAGATACAGTAATTAAAAAAAGAATTAGCGCTTATTAGCTTAAACAAGTAATGAGCGCTAAGTTAATTGGTACCTAAGTATTTACTTGGATCTACCGATTTACCGAGATGTCTAATTTCGAAGTGTAGCCCTATTTTATCCGCATCAGTGTCGCCCATTTCAGCAATTTTTTGACCACTACTCACTTGCTGGCCCTCTTTCACTAAGAGCGTCTTGTTATGAGCATAAACTGACAAATAGTTGGCATTATGTTTAATAATGACCAACTTTCCATATCCACGTAAATCTGAACCGCTGTAGATTACCTTTCCGCTAGCAGCGGCACTGATTGATTGACCGCTGGCGCCAGCAATATCAATACCTTTATTGCTCGTTTCATTAAATGTCTCCGACACCTTACCTTTGGTCGGCCATGCCCATTGGATATCATCTGTTGCTTCAGTGCTGGCTTTAGTCTCAGCTGAGTTGGCAGTTGTGATTTTTGCTGAAATTGGACTACTACTTGATTTTTCAGCTATTGTTTGCCCAAGTGGAGGGGCTTTGTTTAATGCCTCATCGCTATAGGGTTCACGAATAGCCTTGGGGCTACTTAATGATGGCGTGTTTTGAGCTATGCTAGCCGATTGAGGTAAGCTGCTGCTTGTATTGTTCGCTGATCCATTTAAAGGAAAAGTACTTACACCATCCCCTTGATCCAATTTAGTTTCTATAGTGACTAACTTGTCTTTTGTGGATTTTAATTTAAGAGATTGCCCAACTTTAATAGTGTAGGGTGCGCTTATATCATTATTCTGTGCAATATCCTTATAGTCGTAACCAAACTCTAGACCGATGCTAATGAGCGTGTCACCTTTTTTAACAGTATAAGAATCAGGGCGCCAGTCAGCAGGTTTAGATTCGTTTTTATGAGATGTTTTTTTGCTTGGTGTATTGGGTGTATTAGGTTTATTGCTATTGTTATTGTTACTTGTGCTCACTCTGTCGATAACAGGCGCTGGAGGATTGCTGCTACAAGCCACAATGACCAAAGCTAAAGATAGGATAATGCTAGAGCTTAACTTACTCATACTTAACTCGTGCCACCTAATAATGGTACAAACTTCACTGCTTCTAACTTGGTTTGGCGGTATTCAAGGTTAGAAACCCGTTCAACTAAATATAAAACTTGCTCATCAGTGCCCACTGGAATAATTAATCGACCATTAACCGCTAGTTGCTCTAGTAAGTCCTGTGGGATATGGCTGGCGGCGGCGGTTACAATAATGCCGTCAAATGGAGCCACTTCTGCTAATCCCATATTTCCATCAGCGTGATCAAGTTTAACATTGGCACATTTTAGTTCGCGTAGATGACCGCGAGCTTTCATAAGTAAGGGGCGTATGCGTTCAACTGAGTATACTTCTTGGGCCAATTTTGACAGTACCGCGGTTTGATAGCCGCAACCTGTCCCTATTTCCAAAACTTTTTGTAAAGCGTTGCCATTACGCAATAGTTCAGACATGCGGGCCACAATGTATGGTTGTGAGATCGTTTGACCAAAACCGATAGGTAAAGATACATCCTCATAAGCGCGAATGGATAATGCTTCATCAACAAAAATATGACGTGGCGTTGCAGAAATGGCCGAAAGCACCACTTCATCTTTAATGCCTTGTTCACGCAATCTGCCAAGCATACGCTCACGTGTTCGTAAAGAGGTCATGCCGATACCGGCCTGTGAGTTTCTAATGACGGCCAATCTAACGCTCCAATCTTACTAGCATTTTAGCCAGTCTTGGATTTCAGCCAGTTGAGCGTGGTGTGTGAGATCCACTTGTATCGGTGATATTGATACCTGGCGGTTGGCAACGGCATAAAAATCAGTCCCTAAGCCGCCATCATTCGGTTGTCCCGCTGCGCCTACCCAATAAGCAGTTTCATTGCGGGGTGTTTTTAATTGCATTACTGGCTCAGCTTTGTGACGTTTACCTAGGCGTGTGACTATTCGCCCCTGTAGCTCATCATAAGGGATATCAGGTACATTAACATTAAGTAAAGTGGCGGATTTGAAGCCAGTTTTTTGGTAATGCTGCACTAACTCAACGGCCACTCTAGCAGCAGTTTCAAAATAATTAGAGTTATGTTGCGACATGGAAATTGCAATGGATGGAATGCCAAGTAAGTAGCCTTCCATCGCTGCGGCGACCGTGCCAGAATAAATAGTGTCATCACCCATGTTGGCACCATCATTGATTCCGCTAATCACCATATCGGGGAGGTTATCCATCAAGCCGGTTAAAGCGATATGTACGCAATCAGTAGGGGTGCCATTGACGTACATAAACCCATTAGATGCTTTCTTAACGCTTAGTGGTCGATCTAGCGTGAGCGAGTTGCTTGCGCCACTGCGGTTACGTTCAGGGGCTACCACCGTAATCTCAGCTATTTTAGCGATATGTTCAGCTAGGATGTTGAGGCCGGGTGCAAAGTAACCGTCATCGTTGGAAAGTAATATTTTCATGGTTTAAATTATAGTAGAAGACGAGGCTTAATGTATGTGGCTTAGCTAAAAAAGGTGGTAATAACTCAGGATTGACGAGATTAGGAGTTATTTTGTTAGATTGATCAGGCTTAATCTTAAGTTATTTTTCGTGTAAGGCGTGCATAAAAAATGGCACACACAAAAAACACCAATGTTAATAGTAATTCTAAAAATGCCAACTTGGATGATAGGCCAACATCTGACCAGGCGCGTACAACGCCCTCGGTAAAGTAAAGCAGTATAAACATACTAGACCATTGATAGGTGTAACGGTTACCTCGCAAGATGCCAAATAAGGGCAGTAATAAAGGGGTTGCTTTTAGCACTAGTAAACTACCGCCCGTTCTAAGTGGGGCTAATAAAGCTTCCCAAGCCAAACACAGCAAGATTAGTGAAATTAGACTAAAAGTCGCGCCTAGGCGTAGATTCCTGATCATGATTTTACTGCCTTAGACATTTCAGTCAGCGCCATTCTAACCGAGTGTGCGTCATATATGGGTTGTTCGAAATTAAAGCGCACTATTTGTTGTTTCAAACTAGGCATTACTTTCACTCGCACATCAAAACCTTCGCTATCAATACCGACCATTTCTGGTTCGATTACATCCAAGTTTTTATAGTGTTTGCAATAGGCGATAAGACTGTGAGCGTGGTCAGCATTCATATGCCCAATAATGCCGGCTTCTTGGTTGGCCAGTTTTGACTCGCTCATTAAAGGGCTACCAGAAAATTCAGCCCTATCTAGCCAGCCCATTTTGCCAAAGCCTGCAATATAGCGCACTTGGTCAATTCGTATGCGGTAAAAGCTAAAATCATGCATCGCAAAATAACTCTCAGCTTGAGGTAAGTAGTGTAAGTATCGTGCGCGTAAATCTGGGTCTGTTTTATCGATTGATAACGCTTGGCCTAATAAGGTCAAGCGTGCACTGGCTTGTAAATCATCATCTCCGGAAAATACTGTAAGAGATACCTTTGGGTTGCTGATAATGTTCTTAGTGTGCTCGGCAATCGCGCTAATTAAAAGGACTGGTTGCCCGCTATGATCTAAGACAAACGGCGCTACTGAACCAAATGGGTAGCCTGAATATTTAACTGATACTGTTGAAAGTAGCGCACTTTGTGTCGCGCGTAAAAACTGACGAGCTTCAGTAGCTAGATTATTAACCACGTTATGCTGCGAGTTTAAGTGCTGTTTTGCCTAGGCGTTTACCTAGTGCCATGCAAAGTTTTTTTTCATCTGTGCTAAGCGGTTTATCGTCCATAGGGCCCCCAATATGGCTAGCCCCATAAGGAGATCCGCCCGTTTGGGTGCTGGATAACTCAGGCTCTGAATAAGGGAGGCCTAGAATAACCATGCCATGGTGTATTAGCGGTAACATCATGGTGAGTAAAGTGCTTTCATTGCCTCCGTGCATAGAACCGCTACTCGTGAATAATGCAGCTGGTTTACCAATTAATCCGCCATTAAGCCATAACGCGCTGGTGCCATCCAAGAAATATTTCATGGGTGCTGCCATATTGCCGAAGCGGGTAGGGCTACCTAAAGCCAATCCTATACATTGTTCTAAATCTGAAAGTTCAACATAAGGATCGCCACTAACAGGAATGTCTGACTCAGTAGCCTCACAGTTAGCCGAAACCTCAGGTACGGTGCGAATGCGTGCTTTGACATTGGGTACACTTTCAATGCCGCGCGCAATTAATTGCGCCATATCTCGCACTGCTCCACCTTGTGAGTAATAAAGAACTAAGATTTCATTCATATCAAGATGCAGATTCGAAGCCTTATATGCTTCGTGCTAACTCAGTTGCTTTGCCGATATAGCTGGCAGGCGTCATTTCCAGTAAGGCTTGTTTAGCATTACTAGGAATCGCTAGCTCGTTAATAAATGAATGTAGAGACTCTTTATTAATGCCACCTTTGCCCCGGGTTAATTCTTTAAGTTGCTCATAAGGATTGGCAATTCCATAGCGGCGCATCACAGTTTGAATTGGCTCAGCTAATACTTCCCAACTATTATCTAGATCTTGAGCTAGTTTGACGGGGTTGATTTCGAGTTTATTTAAGCCTCGTAAGCAAGAGTCGTAACCTAAAAGCGTGTAGCCAAAAGCTACGCCCATGTTGCGTAATACGGTAGAGTCGGTCAAGTCACGCTGCCAGCGTGAGATGGGTAGCTTTTCTGCCATATGGCGTAATACTGCATTGGCTAAACCAAGATTGCCTTCTGAGTTTTCAAAATCAATCGGGTTTACTTTATGTGGCATGGTGGATGAACCAATCTCACCAGATTTTACTTTTTGTTTAAAGTACCCCACTGAAATATAACCCCAGATGTCGCGGTTAAGATCAATCAAAATGGTGTTGATCCGAGCCAGAGTGTCATACAGCTCAGCCATATAGTCATGTGGCTCTATTTGTATAGTCATCGGGTTGTAAGTGAGACCCAAATGCTGTACAAATTTTTCCGCAAACTTTACCCAGTCAAAGTCAGGGTAGGCAGATAAATGTGCATTAAAGTTACCGACAGCACCATTGATTTTTCCAAGAATTTCATTCTCAGTAAGTTGTTTCTCTTGGCGTTGTAAGCGATATACTACGTTTGCCATCTCTTTACCCATCGTGGTTGGAGAAGCTGTTTGGCCATGGGTACGCGCCAGCATAGGCTGGTCTGCTAATTGATGAGAAAGTTCGCTTAAACGTGCCATTAACTCGCTTAAAAATGGAAGCATGACACTGTCACGTGCTGTTTTGAGCATTAAGCCATGCGATAAATTATTGATATCTTCACTGGTGCAAGCAAAATGAATAAACTCGCTAGCGGCTTTAATTTCTGGATTACCATCAAACTTCTCTTTAAGCCAGTACTCAAGGGCTTTTACATCGTGATTAGTCCGTGCTTCAATCGCTTTTACCTGCATGGCATCCACTTCGCTAAAGTTGGCGATCGCGGTATCTAATTCCAAAATTGTTTCAGCATTAAAAGCAGAAATTTCTTTTAAGCTGGGTTCTGCTGCTAAGGCTTTAAGCCATTCAACTTCTACCCAAGCCCGATGTTTTATCAGTGCATATTCACTAAAGTGTGGGCGCAGGCTATCAAGCTTGCTTTGATAGCGGCCATCCAGTGGGGATAGTGCATTGAGCGTGGTGAGGGACATATAGAGCTTTAAATAAGTAGTTCAAGAATTCCATATTTTACCTTAGTAATTAATTAAAATCCTATTAGAGTTTGATGCGCCTTGTTCATGATTGATTAAGGTAGTACTCAGTTTGTTAAAATATTATTTTATTAATCGAGTTTAGTTTGATTTTTGGTATTCATTTGCAACTTAGTCGATGTTAGCATTGACTAAGTAAAGTAATTCAAAATATTAATTCTTAATTACCTATCCTAATTACTGTTATTATTTTCCATATCCAGCAACTTTTGCTTGCTCTTGTTAAAGTCACCTAACAAAGTTAATTAGCCTAAATATCATTAGTGACAGGTTCCGAAATGCTGCCAGAAATAACACAACGATTTATCGTGACTAGGCAAAAGACACTAGATTTAGCCGCGCCATTGTCTGAGGCGGATATGCAAATTCAGGCCGAGGAGTTTGTCAGTCCCAGTAAGTGGCACTTAGCACATACCACTTGGTTTTTTGAAGAATTTATATTGCGTGAATTAGGCTTTAAGTCATCACATGCTGAAGATTATAGGTTTTTGTTTAATTCATATTACGATAGCGTGGGTCAACGCCAACCTCAAAAAAGACGCGCCTTAATTAGTCGTCCCAGTCTTCAGCAAATTTTAGACTATCGATATGAAGTCAATCAAGCCGTACTGGCTGAAATAGCCAATAACTTGTCGCCCGCATTGTTAGCGTTGTTGGAGTTAGGTATCCATCATGAGCAGCAGCATCAAGAGTTATTTCTAACCGATATTTTATATAATCTAGCTCAAAACCCTCTCAATCCTGTTTATTTGGAAGCCGGCCCTAAGAAGAATAGTGAGCCCATAACAATCGATCATCATACAATGCAGGAGTTTGCAGGTGGTTTGGTTAGCATAGGTCATGATGCACAAGGATTTGGGTTTGATAATGAGATGCCTAGGCATGAAGTGTTTATTGCCCCATACCGTTTATCCAAACACTTGGTGACAAATGCTCACTGGATAGCCTTTATTGATGCGGGCGGATATCAAAACTCACTGCTATGGTTGGCGGATGGTTGGAAAGCGTTGCAGACAGAGCATTGGGAAATGCCTCTTTATTGGGAAAAAAATCAAGGCTATTATGCCTTTGGTTTGCATGGATTGCAGCCATTAGATTTAACCGCTCCAGTGTGCCACATCAGTTTTTTTGAAGCGGATGCTTATGCGCGCTGGGCAGGTAAACGTTTACCTACCGAAGCTGAATGGGAATTTTCTGCAGCACAACAACCTATAAGCATAAGGCAATCAACTAGTTTAACTGTGGACGCTCCCAATCACTGCGATTTAGGTTTGCAGCAGTTATACGGGGAAGTATGGCAATGGACAGCAAGCCCTTATATGGCTTATCCAGGTTTCAAACCTTGCATTGGTTCAGTCGGTGAATACAACGGCAAGTTTATGAATGGACAATATGTATTACGTGGATCTTCTCTAGCTACCGATTCATCGCATGCCCGTATTAGCTATAGGAATTTCTTTTACCCTCATCAGCGTTGGCAGTTTTCTGGCTTGCGTTTAGCCGAATAAAGTATATAAATGAATAAAATATTAGAAATTTTGCCTACTACCGATGCTGATTTTCAGCGGGATGTCATCTTTGGCCTAAGCCAAGCGCAGAAATCAATACCATGTAAATGGTTTTATGATGAAGCTGGATCGGTTTTATTTGAAGAGATTACCAAAACGGAAGAGTATTATCCTGCTCGAGTTGAAACCCGATTATTAAAACAAGTGGTGGCGGAGGTTGCAACAATCTTGCCTGAACTTAGCTTGGTGGTGGAGCCGGGCAGCGGAGCAAGTATTAAAACACGTATTTTGTTAAGTTCGCAAAGGCAGCTTAGCGCCTACATTCCAATGGATATTTCCGAAGACTTCTTAAAAACCATTGCACAGCAATTACATCAAGACTTTCCGCATATTAAAACTATTCCCGTAGTTGGTGACTTTACTAATATAAGCGTGCCTTTGGAATTGGATAGTCATGCGCAGCGCTTGGTATTCTTTCCAGGCTCTACCATAGGCAATTTCTCTCCACAGGAAGCGAGTTGTTTATTACAGAGTTTTCATTATTTGGCCGGCAATGATGGGTGGTTGTTGATAGGCGTTGATAGTACGCAAGATCAAGCGCAACTCCTTGCCGCTTATAACGATAAAGCAGGCGTTACGGCAGAGTTCAATAAGAATTTATTACATAGAGTAAATAGAGAGTTAGGCGCTAACTTTGCTCAAGCACAATTTGCTCATGAGGCCAGATTTAACTCAGTTGAAGGGCGCGTTGAAATGCACTTAGTGAGCTTGTCGGAGCAAACCGTGATGATTGCTGAAAACCAATTTCAGTTTGCTGTTGGCGAAACTATCTTTACTGAAAGCTGTTACAAATATACCCGTCAGCAATTTCTGGATATTGCTAGTGCATGTGGTTGGTGTATGGGATATGCTTGGCAGGACCAAATCGAATCGAGATTTGAGTTGTTTTTACTTAAACCTACCCGGTAGATCTGGCTTGATTAAACTCACTTAACGACTAACCTCAACCCCTTTCCAAAACGCAATATAGCCTGCAATTTTTTTGGCTTCAGCTTTTGGATCGGCATAATACCAAGCTGCGTTATTATTTACTTTTCCATCTACCACTACATCATAATAACTTGCTACGCCTTTCCATGAGCAAACAGTGCTATAACTACTGGGTTTAAAGAACTCAGAGTTTAGGGCTGTTGCTGGAAAGTAAACATTCCCTTCTACGATCTCAACTTGGTCACTTTCTGCAATTACTTTACCATTCCATTTTGCGTTTGCCACAGCTACTCCCTTGTTAAATTTTTAAGCTTCAAGCTTGCTTAAAGCCTGAGCTAAGTCCTGTATCAAATCATCCTCGTCCTCTAACCCTATGTAAAAGCGCACTAACAAGCCTTCGTAGGAGTATGTCTGATGCATTTGGTTCCGAGTAAACGGAACCACGAGACTAACTGCACCTCCCCAGCTAAATCCAAGATGAAATAACGTCATTGCTTCTACGCATTTGTCGATTTGATCTTGGTTGATGTGTGCTTTAAATACAACTGAAAATAAACTTGCGGCGGCTGTAAAATCTCTGCTCCAAATTTCGTGACCAGGTGCACCATAGATGGCTGGATGAAGCACTTGCAAAACAGCTGGATGTTGCATTAGCCAAGTCGCAATTCGGCGTGCCGATTTGTCTTGTGTGTGGTAGCGCAGTGCATAATGTGGCAAGCTTCTTAAAATTAAACGGCAATCTTCAGGGCTAACGCCAGACCCTAAGGTGACACTTGACAACAATAGGGCCTGGTAAATTTTATCATTGGCGGTAGTAATACAACCCATCATCACATCGCTGCCACCAGATTGATACTTGGTAAGCGCTTGTATTGAAATGTCTGCACCCAATTTAAAAACAGGCAAGGCTATGCCTGCCGCCCAAGTGGCGTCAATCGCAACCAGTGCGCCATATTGATGAGCAACATTAGCTATCGCACTGAGGTCAGAAACTTCCATTGTGAGTGAGCCTGGCGTTTCTACCCACACTAGTTTGGTGTTAGGTTTTAATGTTAGATTGCTAATATCTAGGGGGTCATACCAGACAAACTCCACGCCAAACTGCACATGCATATACTTGGCTACTTCTAAAGCAGGTACATATACGTTATGAGGCAGGTACACGCAATCACCAGTTTTTAAAAATGTAAACATCACTGTGCTGATTGCCGATAAGCCGGATGGTAATAACAGCGCATGTTCTACTCCATCAACAGCTGCCAACTGCTGTTCTAAGCGTCGAGAGGTTGGTGTCCCCAATAGGCCATAGGTATATTGCTCTTTATCACGAAAATCACGTTGGCGTAATTTTTCGACACTATCAAAAACCACAGTTGATGCGCGCTCTACACTGTCTGCTAAGCTTTTAAAATTGCCCTTATTATTAAAATCAGGCTGCACAAGGGTTGTATTGATTTTTGTCATGGTGTTGAGTTTGGGATTTATGTCAGTTCGTGGAAATAGATTTGGCTAAGCTACAGATCTAAAAAATAATAAATAAATCATCAGGCCAAAATACAGAATAGCAAACAGCGCAACAATCCAAAAAACTTTAAGCATATTATGATTAATTTCAGTGAGCTTGTTTGCTAAAATGTCTAATCGTTCGTCAGTAGTTTTTTCTTGATGCATTGGGATTCCTAATAATAATGCTGGCTATTTAGTCGCCATAAATTCTTGATAAATATTTCGGTGGCGCATGCATTCGCTACCATTTTTGTCTACACAAAATTCTTTTAACTTGCAAAAGCAGGTGATATTGACCATTTCTTCCAAACTTGTTACTCGGCTAATCAGCAGACTGCTAGTGATTTCATTTTGATTCATGATATGACTCCATAATAAACATCATTTTATATCTATTTGTCAGTTAGTTCAGGGGTTGGTTCTTAAGTATTTCTCTAAAAACTAGATTAACTTAATCTGGAAGAGTCCCCATTTTAATAGCACTGTATTAAGTTAATGCATTTTGACTGTATATTGAACTAACCCTCAATAGAACTCTCAGATATTTAATTATTTTGTAGGGACTTAATATGATGCTTAAAAAACTCCTTATGGTGTTGCCAATTCTTATTTTTATTTTTTGGATTTATGAAAACTCGAGCTCAGAGGATGACTTGATTCAGCATCAACCATCTAAGCTAGAAACAGTTGGCGCCAAGTGCACAGATTTATCTGAGCGTTCAGTGGCCTCAGTAACGCCGATTATTGAATATCAAAAAATTGAACTTATTAGTCGTCAATCCTACGTGCTTTCTCGTTGTATGATTGATAGAGGCTATATAGAAAACTCAGCCTGGCGCACAGGTGCAGAGCAACGTGCAGTTGACATAGCCGAACAACAAAAAATATCCACCAGTGAAGCTTTAGAAACTATGCGCAGAAAAGACATGGCGATATTTACTGAACAAAATAAACAACCCAGCTATTGGATAGTCAAAAAATGAAAAAATTATGCTTAATGTTAGCTATTTATAGTTTTCACTCAATTGCCTTGGCGCAGCCAGATATTAGACAGATTTTAGCGTTAAGTGATTCTTTGGTTCAGATTGCTGTCGCACTACCTAATGGCATTACTGGTAATGGCTCTGGGGTTGTTGTGAGCAAAGAATACGTCGCAACGAGTTGCCATGTATTAGCGAATGCTAAGAGCGCTAATATTATTAAGTACCACGATGCTTATACGCCTATCGCCATTAAAGCAGATTGGAAGCATGATTTATGCTTACTTAAATTCGATAACATTTCGTTTAAAGTAGCCCCAATGCGTGATAGCGCAAGCTTAAAATATGAAGAAGACGTATTTAGTCTTGGTTATCCAATAGGCAATAATGTGCCACAACCCTCTTTTGGGAGTATCAAAGCGACTTATGCTTTTGATGGTACCAATATTATTCGATCGGATGCAGCTTTTGGCTTAGGTTCTAGTGGAGGTGCTTTATTTGATCAGGATTTTAATCTTATTGGTATTACCACATTCAAAAGCCCTGGGCCACAAGGGTTTTTCTATAGCGTGCCAGTAGAATGGATTAAAGCCTTGTTTGATAGCCCTGATTTAATTGGTTTAGAAACCCATGAAATTCCTTTTTGGGCGCTACCTTTAGAGCAAAGGCCCTATTTTATGCAAGTAGTAATACCCTACCAGAATCATGAATGGAATCAGCTAAAAGCGATTGCAACTGCATGGACTGAGTTTGAACCAAAGTCTGCAGACTCTTGGTATTTTCTAGGTTTGGCTGAAGCGGGTGTGCAGGATAACGTATTAGCGAAACAGCATTTTAATCAAGCCAACGTTTTAAACGCGAGGCATTTAGATGCGATGGTGGGGTTGTCAAAGATTGCCTATTTAGAAAGTGACCTCAAGACTTTAGAGAAACTTGAAGTTAGAGTTAAGCAATTAAATGAAGAGCAAGGTCAGATCATTAATGATGAAATTGTCAGCTTAAAATTACATTAATTCAGTAATGTTGAATTTTTAGTCAAATGATGAGTACGTCAATTGATTTGGCTATCGATAATAAACTCGGCACTATCATCCAAGGCAAGTGTTCGCGTTAAGATGGGCATGGTGTCATTCAGTATCTCAGGTAAGGTCCAAGGTGGATTGATAATAAACAGGCCGCTTCCAAACATGCCATAACCTTCAGCGGAAGGCTCTTCTACTGTCATGGCTACATGCAACCAGTTAGGTATATTAAGTGCAATCAACTCATTTATCATTTCGTTTGGTTCTGGGCGTTGTAATAAAGGATACCAAACGACATAGGTTCCTGTTGCAAAGCGATCTAGGCTTTCAATAATCATTTGAATCACGCGTTGGTAATCTTGCTTATCTTCATAAGGGGGGTCAATGAGCACTACTGCCCGTCTTGAAGGTGGTGGTAAGAGAGACTTTATGCCTGCAAATCCATCCTGCATTTCAATTTTTACTTGGTGGCCTTTGCTTGAGAAGTTCTCCACCAGTAACTTATAGTCCGTCGGGTGAAGTTCAAAAAGGCGCATTTTGTCATCGCGACGTAAATGCTTTTGTGCAACCATCGGTGAGCCAGGGTAAAGATGAAGATCTTCTGAGCTGAAACTTTTAATTTCGTTAACAAAGCGGGAAAGTGGCTTTGGTAAATTTTCAACACTGACTAGTTGATCTATGCCTCGCTCATACTCTTTGTTCCGCGAGGCGTAACCATCATCTAAGCTATATATTCCAGCTCCAGCATGGGTGTCGATATACCAAAATGGTTTGTCTTTTTGCGCGGTGTACGCCAGCACTAAACTTAAAACATAGTGCTTTAAAACATCGGCATGATTTCCTGCATGAAAGGCGTGGCGGTAACTGAGCATGATTAATAATTATAGATCTAATGATTTTTTCAATTATACCTTTCATCCATTATTTAATTTAAAAATAGCCTAATAATTACTTGGCATGCAAGGGTTTTCGGGAAGGATTGGTTTATAGTGGCGGAATATATACACAAATATATTTATATTAATTTAAACGTAAGGAGCTCTATATGCCCTATATTAATATCAAGATTGCTGGATCAGTAAGTCACGAACAAAAGTCACAAATTGCTAAAGAGTTTACCGAGACTTTGGAGCGCGTAGCGAACAAGCCAAAGTCCTATACTTACATTACCTTTGAAGAGGTGGCATATGAAGACTGGGCCATAGGAGGTAAGTTGCTCGACGAGTAGTCCAAATTAAGATATTGATTTAGGGGGTGTAGATGGGCTACACCCGCTTGGTCCTATGAATAAACTGCTAAAATAAACGGATGCTCGAATCTAAACCTATCTTAAAAAATTTACCCAATCTTCCAGGTGTCTATCGCATGATTAATGCCCAGGATGAGGTGATTTATGTTGGAAAGGCTAAGGATTTAAAAAAACGCGTCTCCTCCTACTTTAATAAGAATCTTGCCAGCCCGCGTACCGCCATGATGGTGAGCAATATTGTTAGAATTGAAACCACCGTCACCCGCAATGAAGCAGAGGCTTTATTACTGGAAAATAACCTGATTAAAAGCTTGATGCCACGCTATAACGTGCTGTTTCGAGATGATAAGTCATACCCTTATATAACCTTAACGGGCGACAAATTTTCCCGACTGGCATTTCATCGTGGCACACCCCGTGTAAGCAGCAAGACCAAAACAAATGATCAGTTCTTTGGCCCGTTCCCAAACTCGGTCGCCGTGCGCGAGAGTATTCAACTTCTGCAAAAAGTTTTTAAGTTACGGACTTGTGAAAATACGGTTTTTGCCAATCGCAGTCGTCCATGTTTGCAGCATCAAATTGAGCGTTGTACTGCACCATGCGTTGGCTTAATCTCAGATGAGGATTATCGTAATGATGTGCATCAAGCGGCTATGTTCTTGCAAGGTAAAACAAATGAGGTAATTGATGCATTGGGTGCACAAATGAATACTGCCGCCGCTAATCAAGATTACGAGCTAGCGGTTCTGTTTAGAAACCGCATGCAGGCACTTCGTCAAGTTCAAGCTAAGCAGTTTGTTAGCGACTTTAGTGTGTCAGATGCTGATGTGGTAGCTTGCGCCGAGCTAAAAGGTCAGCATTGTATTAATCTTGTCATGATCCGCGGCGGACGACATTTGGGCGATAGAAGTTATATGCCAAAGAACGCTGAGGGTGAATCGTTAGAAAACAGTATGCAGGCTTTTTTGGCTCAACATTATGTGGCACAAAACTCTCCTCCATTAATCGTGGTTGGCATCAAAATTGAAACCGAGTTATTAGAAGAGGTTTTAAGTGAACAGGCGGCCCGCAAAGTGAAAATCAATACTAGCGCTGTCGGAGATAAACGTGTGTGGCTTAAAATGGCGCAAAAAAATGCGGAGTTGGCCCTTAGTCAACGCGCGGCTACCGCAGCTAATCAGTCTGCCAAATTATTAGCATTACGTGAAGCACTGCATTTACCGGACAGCACGCATCGCATTGAGTGCTTTGACATCAGTCATACCATGGGGGAGGCGACTGTTGGAAGTTGCGTTGTGTTTGATCGTGGCGATATGCAAAATAGTGAGTACCGCCGCTATAACATTACAGGCATTACACCAGGGGATGATTATGCAGCCATGCGGGATGTTTTGACGCGTCGCTATAAAAAAGTTGCGGCAGGCGAGGGAGTCAAACCTGATTTGATATTTATTGATGGTGGTAAAGGGCAGCTTGGGGTTGCTGTAGAAGTGATGGCTGAAGTTGGTTTAGAAGATATTTTGCTAGTGGGTATTGCTAAGGGTGAAGAGCGCAGGCCAGGTTTAGAAACTATGATATTTTCTGATACTGGTGAGATGCTTAATTTGGAAAGAGACAATAAGGGTTTGCATTTGTTACAGCAAATTCGTGATGAGGCACATCGATTTGCCATTACTGGGCATCGTGCTAGGCGCGCTAAAGCACGCATGCATTCCAGTCTAGAGGATATTGAAGGTATTGGGGCTAAGCGTCGCAAAGCCCTGCTTACGCGCTTTGGTGGCTTAGATGGTGTAAAGAGTGCTAGTATTGACGAGATTGCGAATGTTGAAGGCATTAGCCCAGGTTTGGCCGAGAAAATATACGGAGAATTACATTGAAAGCGAGAGCCCCTAAATGACATGCAATGTTCCAACCATGTTGACTTGGCTACGTATTTTATTGATCCCAGTTTTTGTCGGTGCTTTCTACTTGCCTACAGATTCGCAAAGTTTAGGCGTTATTTCTGCGCACTGTGTGAATGTTACTGCAACAGCTATTTTTGCTATTGCTGCTATTACTGATTGGCTTGATGGTTATTTAGCACGCAAGCTTAATCAAACGTCTTCATTCGGTGCGTTTTTAGACCCTGTGGCTGATAAATTAATGGTGGCTGCGGCATTGATAGTGTTAGTTGAATTTGATCGCGTAGGGGCAATTGTGGCCTTGATTATAATTGGCCGTGAAATTGCTATTAGCGCATTGCGAGAGTGGATGGCAGGTGAAGGGCACAGCGGAAGTGTAGGCGTTGCCATGATAGGTAAAGTTAAAACTACGGTTCAAATGGTGGCTATATTATTCCTGTTGTACTGGGATAAGATTGATTTGGCGGCAATTGGCATTGTTCAAACAAAAATTATCGGCCACGTACTTATTGATATTGCAGCATTTTTGACATTGCTATCAATGGCTTATTACATGAAGGCTGTATTGCCGAAAATAAAAGCTAAATAAAAGCTTAATAAGGTTGTCATTTAGCCTTGACGGTATCTTGAAATTCGCTATAATGGCGCCTGTCTTAACGCGGGAATAGCTCAGCTGGTAGAGCGCAACCTTGCCAAGGTTGAGGTCGCGAGTTCGAGTCTCGTTTCCCGCTCCAATGAATTTAATAGATTTGATGCACTAAAAATCAGGTTTAGTTAAAATGGCATAAAACGGCGAAAGCATAAATGCTTTCGCCGTTTTAGTTTCAGCTAGTGATGATTAGCAAAGTGATAGCTAAACATAGATGGCGCGATAGCAAAGCGGTTATGCCGCGGCCTGCAAAGCCGTTTAGACCAGTTCGACTCTGGTTCGCGCCTCCATTCCTTTTTTTGTTAATCAAATACGGCGTTTTGCTTCAATCATTACTAAGTTAATTTCATTAAATAAAAACTGAAGAAATTTTGCTCTAAAATCTATAGTTAGTGCTAAAATACGCTCCGCAATTTGTTGTACCGTAGTCCACCCGCCCGGATGGTGAAACTGGTAGACACAAGAGACTTAAAATCTCTCGCTCGTAAGGGTGTGCCGGTTCGATTCCGGCTCTGGGCACCAATTAAATACATGATTTAATTGAATTATTTATAATTTCAGCGACTTTCGCGGAATTTGAATTACTTTGAATTATGACCTTCAGTGTGGCAAGAGTGTGGCAAAGCTTTTGCGCACTTCTTAGAACTCCCCAAAATCTACTTTTGTTTATATCTTGACGAACTTTGCTCACATTGAATTTATTGTTAATTTGACAATTGGTTGTAAAGGTATATACTTAATAGATGAGTATTGAATGTGCAATTTTAGATTCTAAACTAACTTCTCTTGTGAAAGAAAAAGTTAGGGCATCTAGTCGACTCAGATTGTATGGTTTGAAAGGTCTGTCTTCAGTAAAAGAAAAAACTGATGTTATGGTGGGTGATTTCAGAGCCAGCACTAAAACAATATCAGAAAGATTTTCTGTCGCGCCAGACTACGAATATATGACCGATGCAGAAATTGAGTTGGCTTGCAATAACGAGCTCTTCATGGATCATGTAACTGGATATTCGTCTATTTTTACCGAAACTGTTAGTCATATCAAAGATGAAATTTCTAAATCATTGCAAAAAAGCGCTCAAATAATTGCATTTGAAATTGCAGCACTACCATCAAAGATAAAGTCTTTAATTAGCGTACTACCTATGATTGTCGATATTTTAGACAATCACGACATCCCCACATATTTATCTCCTAGAATTACACCAAGTCCAATTACAGCCTGCGCCTAGCGTGGGTTGATTTATACAGCCCTGCTCGCGCAGGCGCCAAAAATTAAATTTTGGCTGTATTCCCTTAAGGAATACAAAATGGACGCAAATTTTAATAGTAATAACCTTTCATTCAACCCAATAACTCTGGATGCGGAAGATCTCGGCAAAGTTCTTAGGAAAGAACGCGCTGTAATTCTAAAATTACGCAGAGAAGATATCCATAAAGCCCCTGGTGAAACTAAAAGTCTACCCGTAGATTGCACACCTGAAGGTTCCAAAACACCCATTTGGCTTATGTCTTCAGTGCTTGCGTGGTTGCAGGCATTTGAGAATCAGAGAATAGATCAGAATATTGCAATTGCTTTTCAACAACCCAAAAGAATGGGTGCGCCTACTAAAGCGCAGCGTGTTGAAAAACGGAATGCGCAATTAAACTTCACATCAAATAACGCATAGCGGCGACCTCTATGGGAGTCGCTATGCCTATGCATGTGCCTTTGCACGTCGGTGCAAGGGATAACTACGATCAATTCGCAGCTTTGCCATCTTATCAGCAAGATCTTTTTCAATCAGATCGCTGGCCGAGAAAACCTTATTGTACCGATGATCTTGAAAGTGGTATTTATCCTCGTAGCTTAGCGAGCGCTATTAAGAAAAAATACATACAGGCTAATCCACCGCATTTACGTATCTGGTCGATTTACGATCTCGATTACGCTGGTGCAGGTATGGCGTGGGAGGATAATAATTTACCTCCTCCTAACTGGGCAACAATCAATCGAGATAATGGCCATGCGCATTTAGTGTATGGCATACGTGCGCCTGTTCTTGTTGATAGTCCTGACATGAGGCAAGCACCTATACGCTATTTGTGCGCCATAGAACACGCGTTCAGAGCGAGTTTACATGCTGACCAGGGATATAGTGGTCTTATGACTAAGAATCCAGTACACCCCGTTTGGAAGCTCTTAAAAGGTCCTCAGATGTACTACGATCTAGGATATTTAGCTGAGCACGTCGATTTGCCAAAGTATTTGCCTAAAACAGGCGTTAATGTTGAGGAAATTGGTTTAGGTCGCAATGTGACCTTGTTCGAGTTCCTTAGGCACTGGGCATATCCCAACGTTAGAAAATATAAGGAAGAGGGCGGTATTCAAGGCTGGAATGCTTGGATGTCCACTTGTAACATCAGAGCGCTTGAGCGCAATGGAGATTTTCAATACCAACTAGATGGTCGCGAAGTATGGCACATCGCTAAGTCAGTGGCTAAATGGACGTTTAGATTGTTTGATATTGAGGCTTCTGATAAACGCTTCAGTAAGCTTCAAGCGTACCGAGGTTCTAAGGGAGGAAAAGTATCTGGCAAAGTAAGGCTGTTAGCTAACGAAGATAAGCGCGCCAGCGCTCGTCTTATGCATCTTAAGGGTATTAACAATGAGAAAGTAGCTCTGGAGCTTGGAGTTCACAGGAATACAATTTCACTTTGGCTTAATTCTGCACAATGAAGCCGTAATCAGATAACAGCCCTTTAGGAGGGATTAAGATCGACAATTCAAAAGAAGAAGTTATTAACGGACAGACCTTTACTCGCAACGAGCATGGTTATCTATTGTTTGAATCCATGCCGCTTGGGGTTCTCAAGTGGGGACATCCTGCTTTAGTCGCTGCCCTTGGTGAGCAGTACCAAAGCCATGAGGCTTTTAACCTTTGGATTAAATCTTTCCGTAAATCCTAATTCTGATCTTTTTAAATATATAGGCGTAGAAACACCTATCAGGTAGGCTCGAAATCAAAAGGGTGAAGTGCTGTGTTTAGCGCTGAAGACGTTGATTAGAGTAGTCCAAGCGCTTGCGCGCGGCAGGGGAGGTTGTGTAGTGTTTGCCGATTATCCAAATCCTTAGCGGTGTGGATAATCTAACAATGCATAACTTCACGATGGTTGCTTCTCATGTTTTTGAAAGTAGTGAAAACCACCACACCCAAAGAGGATGTGGTGGAGTGCCGGATAACAAGTTACCTAGCTCCAAGTAATAAATTACTTAGTCGCTGACATAAGCCAACTTGTCTGCATTAGACCAATTGCTGATTTTACAGCGCAGTAGTGAGCTGCAATGTGCTCAGATTAACGATCAGGCCTCGTTCAATACCTTTCCACTAACACTTAAAACAATCCGATAACTAATCGAACTATTTAGGCATTACCTTTTGCCATCAGATTTCGTCTGATGTGAGAGCTATCCCTTGCTCAAAAACCCCCGCCAAGGGGTTTTCAAGACTGCATACACCCGCCAAGGTGTATGCGCATTAATACAACATCAACTTTTGTAACTCAATACCATCGCTTTTCGTACCCCTTCGATAACGGTGCCTACGATTTTCTGTAGATTGCAAAACCTTTCGGGTCTTTTATTTGTAGTAGATTACTCCGCTACAAAGCCAGCTTTCGCTAACAACAACTGCATTTCTGCAACACTTTCTTCGACCTTACACCCTCTGTCACAAGCTGCGCATTTGACTATGCGCGACAGGTCGGGCTTCAAGTAGTTAGTCTTTTTTAGTTCTTAGTTCTAGTACGTCGTCATCTCGTTGCTTTGGACTTCTCGCACTGGCCATTACCAGTCTTTCACGGGGGCGAAGTTCCTTAAGCCCCTCCGTTACCTTTTATTTCTTTTCCAAAACATTCCTTCCAATGATTCGCAGGCACTGCAGGCCCTAGCGACACTTTGAACTCGTCGAGATTGTCTTTCGACTCCTTCGACTCTTTCCCGCTTTGCGCTTTCGCGCTTATCGCCTCGGTTAACGCTCCTCCACCGTCTCCAAAGAACTTCCCATTTGACTGGTTCATTCCCTGGTAGACGCGATACTCAGATTTTCTAGATCTGTTACCGCATGTAGCCTTTCGACTACTTTCTATGGGGTCCCCGAGGGGGGCACTTACCACGCAACTTATCTATTCCTAGACTTAACTGCGCAACAAGGCGGTGAGTTTCACACCGTTTTATTACAAGACCGGACTAAAGCTTTACCCTAATTACTCTGTTACTGGGCTATCTGCTGATCCGATTTCCTACTCGCACAACTGCTTAAAACAGTTACTACTCTGACAAGATAAGGCAGAGAGTTTAGTCAAAGTTCGTAATGAACTTTGTGGTTACCCCTCCACCTCCCTCGATGCACCGCTGATGCGAGTTTCCCGGCTGCGGCGCTAAGGTACTTTGAGTTGTCATGCTCAATATTGCGATAAGTTGATAGAGTTGGCGCTCCCCAAAAATCCCTGCGAGGCTTTTTGGTGGAACGCTTTTCTCTAGCGTCTTGCACATATATGTCGCAACACGAACACGTAAAAAATCAGTAACTATATTTTCTTTTGGAACTTCTATATATAGCTTAACTTTAAATGTTAAGCTATCATAGCAAACAATGACTTATAAAATTTATTGAGGAATTACTTTGGCATTGATTAACTTTAAAATACCACGCTCAAAGGCTGCTGCCATGAGTTATATTCTGATGCTTGTGAGTACCGGATATCGACATTGGATTCGCGGTGAGATGCACTGCTCAAAAGCCCTTGCCTTTGCCACAAGAATGAATGAGCTCTACAATTTCCAAGCTACTCAATCGCAACGAGCATTGCTGAAAAAGAAGGGTTTGGCGTCTTGTCAGCTGGTAATGTTGCCGCACGATAAAGATAAAACCAAGATTATTTTCTGGTTGCTGGCCACTCCCGGAAAGGGCTTAGTGCATGATCGTGAAAAATTAAATGATGCATTAACTTGCCCGCTGACTTGGGGTAGTCAGTACCATGTCACTAAAATACAGCGTGATCGTAAGCAGGGGGGGAAGATTAGTTGGACCTGGCAAATGCAGACAGCTTATTTCAAAGAGCAATTGGCCATGACGAAAGAAGCTGCGGATAGTGGGGCTCCAGCCTTGGAAAGCTACTTTGGTAATATTAAACACATGCCCATGTTTAGTGGTATTCGTGATCAGATTATCGAACTCAGAGAGTATGGCCGGAAGACATGGGCGAAGCGTAGGAAGAGTGATTTCCCGTCCGTATTGCCAGATCAGTTACCTTCAATGACTAAGATTGAAGTCTTTGGAAATGTCTTGTTACCAGACCTTGTGACACTCATGTTAAACGCTGAGTTGGAGCGCGCTGAAAAAGCTAGGATAGAAGCCTCTAGTAGTGAATTTAATATGCCTCAAAGCAGACTTTGAAATTTGGAGCTATCGACCCATAGAAGACATTAGCAATCTCAGAGATTAATCTTAAATCACTTGTATCAGAACAGAAATAATCCTGTCATAGTCTTCAGTTAATATAGCGCATTAAATATCTTCAAAAAAATCTCACGATGCAAATCCGGATAATTCTCACTGTAGCTTTACTATTTCTCGGCATTCAAAGCGCTTACGCACTTCCTTCATTTTCTCGTCAAACGGGACAAGCCTGCTCAGCGTGCCATGTGAGCTACGGGGAACTAACTCCAGCAGGTC
>Ga0316228_1000031_pt1 | contig 213513 bp, 224 predicted proteins | sample TBH18021metaG_FD_206005 | JGI IMG/M metagenome (GOLD analysis project Ga0316228, IMG submission 206005) | Freshwater microbial communities from Trout Bog Lake, Wisconsin, USA - TBH18021 | ecosystem: Environmental > Aquatic > Freshwater > Lake > Hypolimnion/Profundal zone | place: USA... | reverse complement strand
AAGCGGAGCATGTACGGCCGCGCGAAGTTCGATCTTCTGCGCCAGCGGGTCCTCCATGCCGCCTGAGGTCAACCCGTAGAGCTTGGCCGTGCGGAGGCTCGCAAGCACCGAAAGTGCGGATGAACCATGCTTCGACGCCGATCCACAGCCTCGGGACGAGCTACTGGTGGGTGGTCGGCGTCGCAGCTGTGATGACCCTGGCCCGGTTCAGCGAGGCATTCCTGTTGCTACGCATCCAGCAGTTCGACGTGCCCGTGTTCCTCCTACCGTTCGTGCTGGTGGTGATGGGCGTCGCCTACTCCCTATCGGCCTACCCCGCGGGCGCGCTCTCCGACAGGCTGGACCGGGTTACGCTCCTGCAGGTCGGTCTCGTCCTGCTGGTCCTGGCGGACCAGACGCTCGCCTGGGCCCCCAACCTCGTCGTCGCCGGGATCGGCGTCGCACTCTGGGGGCTGCACATGGGGTTCAGCCAGGGGCTGCTCGGGGCGATGGTCGCCGACACGGCCGCCGCGGATCTGCGGGGGACGGCGTTCGGCATGTTCAACCTCGTAACCGGGGTCGCCCTCTTGATCGCCAGCGTCCTGGCCGGCGCGCTCTGGGATGCCATCGGCTCGTCTGCGACGTTCCTCGCTGGCGCGGTCTTCGCCGGCTTGGCGTTGGTCGGACTTCGCCTCGTCGGAATGCGAAAGGGCCGGCTTTCCGCCCCACGCCCGTCGCGCTGACCCCCACGTCCGAAGGCCATGCCGGCCCGAATGGCCGAGGCGCGGGTCTCAGGCCATGTCGAGTTCGTGGGCGAGCGTCGAGAGGTATAGGGCGATCCGCTGGCTCGCGGCCGGGTCGGGGGCCGCGACCGAGAAGCCTACGTCCAGGGTCTGGCCACCGTAATTCCGCATCACCGACTCGGCCATGAGTGCCACCTCGCGCTCGGCGCGCGCACTCAGCACCCGACGCCCGTCCCGCGTCGCCAGCCGTATCTCGTAGCGCCGTGTCGACTTCACGGGATCGTCCTCGGTGGAACCGGTGGCCGGGTTGGTAGGCCCGTTGGAAGGCCGAGCAACGAACGGTCCCCGAAAACCGATCCGGACCTGAGACCCTAACGGCCCGTAGGATCAGGGCGTTCGTTTCATGCCGTCGTGCCGAGCGCGTCAATTCGGTCCGGGCAAAGCGTGCCGGACCGTCGCATGCATCCCGGACGAACTCGCGTACCGAGTGCGGCTGGCACGCCATCTCGGCAGATATGGCGTGCCGCCACCGGGGGGCGTCCGCAAGGGCCCAGTCAGCCCTTCTTGCCCGCCTTGACGGCCTGGATGGCGCCTTGGCATCCCGGCGACAACTTCGACATGTTCTTCTCGAAGCACGCCTGGGTCTCGGGTCCCTCGTCCGGGGGCATGTCACCGCAGAAAGTGGTGAAATCGCCCATGCACTGCTGCTTGAGCACCGCCTTGTCGTCGGGCGACATCGGTGCCGCGTGGGCGGAGGTGGCCGCGGCGGCCAGGAACAAAACGGTGGTGATCAGGCGTACTGGCATCGCGATGCCACTTCCTCTCAGGTGAGAACGCTCAGTAAGGCCGAGATGCACGAAACCGTTGCATCGGAACGGTCGCTTTGTGCGACGAAGCCGGGGTTGGTTCGCAAAGCTTCGCGTCCGGACCGTGTCAAGATGTATCGTTAACGATTTGATCGCGGGCCACCGGGCCCCTTTGATGTCTACAAGTCGGTAATACTGCATCCAATTCGGGCGGAACCGTCTGTCAGCGTGCGCCGTTGCTGCGGTCATTCGATCCTACTGCAGAAGACAACGGAGATCACGATGCGCCAGACCGTCATCATCGGCTTCGTCGCCGCCGCGTTCGTGGGCCTCGCCGCCCCCGCTATGGCCGAGGAGACAACCGTCGTCCGTCGCGACGGTCCCGCCGTCGTCGACCATCGCGATACCGTCGTCGAGAAGCGCGAGGTCTCCACCGGCAACGTCGATTGCGGCTCGAAGACCGTCCACAAGGAGGACGGCATGGGCAACTCCAAGACCGTCCACAAGGAAGGCTGCAACTGACACGCCGCCTCGCATCATTCCCTGACGAGTACGGAGAGACTGTCATGACGAACAAGATCCTTCTCGCTCTCGCCACGGCCGGCGTGCTCGCCTTGCCTGTGGCCGCCCAGGCGCAGGGCACCCTGCGCGGCGCGGCCGAGGGTGCGGCAGTCGGCGCCGACGCGGCGGGCCCGGTCGGGGGCATCGTCGGCGGCGCGGTCGGTGCGGCCACCGGCACGGTGGGCGGCATCCTCGGTGTTGACGACCGTCCCCGCTTCCGCAGCTACGTTCACGACCGCGGCGTGAGCTCGTACAGCTGGGGCGGGCCGGTCCAGGTCGGCACCGTGCTGCCGGACGACGGCGTCACCTACTACGACATGCCCACCGAGTACCGGGCGCGGCCTGGCTACCGCTACACCGTCGTGAACAAGCACCCGGTGCTGGTGGACCGCAGCCGCCGCATCGTCGATGTCATCGACTGATCAAGCCGTCGGCTTGAACCGCCGATAGTTGCCTGACCCCGCCGGGCCACGACCGGGCGGGGTTTCTTTATCCGGTGGCGGGCGTTGCGGCTCTACGTCGTGGGCCGCGACCTCCGACCGGTCCCGCGCATTCCCTGAACGGTGACGGCACGGCCCGGCGCCCGGAGCATCGGCCGGGAATCGGGGGCCAAGGACCTCAAATTCCCCGCTACCCAGGTCGCGTTCGCTGGTTGAAGCCGAATGGTGCCGGGAGATGGCGCCGCGCCGAGGAGCACATTCCGCATGCCAGCCGACGAAGCCGCAGCCCCGCGTCAGCCCGCCCAAGTCCCCCCGCCGCTCGTCCCGGGCCTGCGTGGCCTTCTGACCCTCGCAGTCGGCGTCGTCCTCGTCGCGGCGCTCTACTTCGGGCGCGAGGTGTTCATCCCTCTCGTGCTGGCCGTGCTGCTCAGCTTCGTCCTCGGGCCAGTCGTCAACCTGCTGCGCAGGGCCAAGCTGGGGCGGGTGCCCTCCGTAATCGTCGCGGTCCTGCTGGCGCTCGGCGTCCTCGGCGGCATCGGCGCCGTCATCGGCACGCAAGTCGCGGGGCTCGCCGGCAACCTGCCGCAGTACCAAGCTACCGTGCAGAAGAAGGTCGCGGGACTCCAGCAGGGCTGGCTCGGCGAGGCCAACCGCGTCCTCCAGAAGTTCAACCACCAGGTCCACGACGCCACCCAGAAGGCCGACGCCGCCGGCACCACTGCCGCGACTGGACTGGCCGGAGAGACGCCCAAGGCGCAGCTCGTGCGGGTCGAGGAGCCCGAGCCCTCGCCCCTTGCACTGGCCGAGAAGGTGCTCGGGCCCATCGTCTCGCCGTTGACCGACGTCGGCATCGTCCTCGTCGTGGTCGTGTTCCTCCTCCTGCAGCGCGAGGACCTGCGCAACCGCATGATCCGCCTGTTCGGATCGAGCGACCTGCACCGGACCACCGTGGCCATGGACGACGCGGCCGGCCGCCTCGGAACCTACTTCCTGGCCCAGCTCGGCATGAACGCGACGTTCGGGGTGATCGTTGGCGTCGGCCTATGGCTCATCGGCGTGCCCAACCCGCTCCTGTGGGGCGTGTTCTCGGCCATCATGCGCTTCGTCCCCTACATCGGCGCCGTCGCCTCCGGCATCCTTCCCGTCGCCCTGGCGGCCGCGGTCGACCCCGGCTGGTCGATGGTCATCGCGACCGCGGCGCTGTTCCTGGTCGCCGAGCCGATCTTCGGACAGGTGATCGAGCCGCTGCTCTACGGCCACTCCACCGGGCTCTCACCCTTCGCGGTGATCGTCTCGACCCTGTTCTGGGGCTTCCTGTGGGGACCCATCGGCCTGATCCTGGCGACCCCGTTCACCGTCTGCCTCGTGGTGCTCGGCCGCCACGTGGACAGCCTGGAGTTCTTCGACGTGCTGCTGGGCGACCGGCCGCCGCTGACCCCGGTCGAGAACTTCTACCAGCGCATGCTGGCCGGCGACCCGGACGAGGTTCGCGACGTCGCCGAGGCGATGCTGAAGGAACGCTCCCTGTCCTCGTACTACGACGAGGTGGCGCTGAAGGGCCTGCAGCTCGCCGCCAACGATTACGCCCGCGGGGTCGTCACGCCGGCGCAGCTCGATAATATCCGCGCCTCGGCCCGCTCGCTGGTGGAGGACTTCGAGGACCATCCCGACGCCGAGCCGGAGCGCGACGACAAGGCGGTCAACCCGAACGAGACGCCGACGCTCGCCGAGCGGACCCATACCAGGACCGAGGCCGTGCCGGGCCAGGCCCCGCCCCGCGATGCCCTTCCGGAGGCGTGGCAGGGGGAGGCTCCCGTCCTGTGCGTGGCCGGGCGCGGCCCCCTCGACGAGGCCTCCTCGGCGATGCTGGCCCAGTTGCTGCGCAAGCACGGACTCGGCGCCCGCGTGACCCCCTACCAGGCCGTCTCGCGCGAGGGCATCCGCGACCTCGACTTGGCCGGCGTCGCGATGGTGTGCATCTCATACCTCGACATCACCGGGAACCCGGCGCACCTGCGCTACCTGCTTGAACGAATGAGGCGCCGCGCGCCGGGGGTACCGGTGCTGGTCGGCCTTTGGCCGGTGGGCGAGCGGGTGCTGACCGACGCCGCGCTAGGTCGGGAGGTCGGCGCGGATGCCTACGTGGCCTCGCTCCGCGACGCCGTCGAGGCATGCCTCAGGGAAGCGGACGGCTCGAACCGCGACCCGGCCGTCCCTTCCGCCCGGCCAGCCCTCGCGGTGGTCGGTTGACGCGCCTGCCTGGGCAGGCCCGCAAGCGTAACCCTGGTTTCCACCCGTCGATCCGTTGCGAAGGGGTTGGTGACGCAGGGCAGGTTCAACCCGGAGGCGACAGGTCGAGATCGTCGAAGCGATGGTCGAACGCACCCGCGAGGTGCGAGATGAGATCGCTCACGACGGCCAGGGGCAGGAGAAGGCCCACACCTTCGCCGCCGGCCGTCCGGAGACTTACGGCGACCGTGTCGCCGCCGTCGATGACTTCGACCGACCGCAAGCCTGCGCCCGCCAAGACCTGGGCGATGTGAGTATCGGACACGGCGGACTTCCTTCGACGCGTGGTCGTGACTTGAGCCGATGGCCTCAGAGGTGACCGGCGGGACCATCGTCGACCCGCCGTCACCCGCAAGCCCGACCAAGGTCCGGAGCACCCTCCTCACAGGGTCTTGGCTGATGGCCGTATGATCAGGCGACGGCATCCCCTGCAAGCGTTTCGCCCAGGCCCAGCGCATCCGATAGGCAAGCCCTCGCCCGGCTGACGCGGCTCTTCACCGTGCCGACCTTGCAGCGGAGCATCTCGGCGGCTTCCTCGTACGTGTAGCCCTCGGCCCCGACCAACATCAGGGCCATGCGCTGGGCCGCGGGGATGCGGTCCATCCTTTCCCGCAGTCGCTGCAGATCCACGACGCCCTCCTGGGCCGGCAGCGCGGTCATCGTCGCCGCATGGACGCCGTCGGCGTCCTCGACCTCGCGCTTGGCCTTGCGCATCTCGCTGTAGAACTGGTTGCGCAGGATCGTGAACAGCCACGCGTTCATGCTGGTGCCCAGGGTGAACCGCTGGCGGTTCGCCCATGCCTTCGCCAGGGATTCCTGCACGAGGTCGTCGGCGCGGGCCGTGTCGCCGGCGAGGGAGAAGGCGAAGCCGCGCAGGGCGGGGAGCGCGCCGATCAGGTCCTCCCGGAAGGTGTCGTCGGGCTTCGACTGCGTTGGTGGCACGACCGCATCGAACCGGGCGACGAGATGCGCGAGACGAGGCGGCAACCCCGTCGCGGCCGGCAGGGTGAAGTAGTCGCGAAGCTCCGACCCAAGATGGTACCTGACATGGGTAGCGACATCGACGGTGGCGTCAGATGCCTCACCGGGTGTCGGTGGCTTTCCGTTCATGCGTATCGCCTCCATCCCGTTCGAGAGGCTTCTTAGAGTCCCCCGAAACTGAACGACGGCGAAACTGAATACTAAATTCTCGTTCATGCCTGTTCAGGCGCCGTCCCGCTGCGGCAGGGTCTCCGTAACCGTCGCCGCACCTACCCCGGAACGGGAAAACCGAGGTTCGAGTTTAGGGCCGCCGACCGGGAGGCCGTCTTGAAACCGTCACTTCTCATAATGCTGGGGCTGCTGCTATTGGCCTGCCCGTACGCCTCACAGGCGCAGGGCGTCCAGGAGGCCCCAGCTGCGACCGTCGAGATCGAGGAGCCTCGCCCGGGGCCGCCCCCGCCGCTGCCCGATCTCTCCGACCCGAACAGCAAGGCCGGCGAGGCCCTGAACGAGCCCGGCGAGCGATCCGGCATCCCGAAGGCCCTGCGCTCCTCTGGATCCCGTGCGGGCGGCCCGGCAAACGAACTCAACCCCGGCGGCCGCGCCGAGGCGCCCGCGCCGCCGAAGGGCGACCTCGGCCAGGTCGTGGCCGGCAAGGAGCTCTTCCACGGCAACTACTGCGGCAAGGGACAGCGCGGCGAAGGTCTGCCCCCGACCGACGCCCTCGATGCCGCTTGCATGCATCACGACGCCTGTTACGACACAGCCGGACACCGCTCCTGCGCCTGCGACGCGGCGCTCAAGCGCGAGGCGACCGCAGTGGCGGATGGTCCGAACGCCTCGCTGGAGGTCCGGCGCCGCGCCCTGAGCGTCGTTGAGGCGACCGCCGCCATGGACTGTAGCGCCCCGTAGCCGCTTCGTCCGGGCGGTCAGCTCGGGTAGCTCGGCGCCCCTGCGACCCGGGCCGCGGCCTCGCGGGCCTTGGCATCGGCCGCCGCCTCCGCCTGATCCGCCGCCTGGGCGATGACGTCAGCCGGGGGAGGGTTATGCAACGCGAGGCGGGCGCGCAGCTCGTCGAGTTCTTCCTCGGTCAGGTTCTCGATGCCGATGAAGCGGTTCTGCGCCGCGCTCGCCCTGATGAGCTCGTCGAGCTTGGCCTGGATGGCCGCCCCGTCCCGGTTCTGTGTGTTCTGGATCAGGAAAACCATCAGGAACGTCACGATGGTCGTGCCGGTGTTGATTACGAGCTGCCAGGCGTCGGAATACCCGAACAGGGGTCCGGTGACCGCCCAGACGACGATCAGGCCGATACTGACTGCGAAGGTCGACGGCCGACCGGCCATCCGGGCGACCCGGGATGAGAGCTCGGCGAAACCCTTCGGCGTCCTCACCGCACCGCCCTCCGCACGCGAACGCTTCCGGGAAGACCATCCCCGGCACAAGTCGGATACGGCGGACGCGCCTGGACCGTTCCACCACGAGCCCGAGAGCTTCGACGGGTAGGCGTCCAAGGGCACGGGCCCAGCGTCCGCTCACCACGCTTCGGCTTCAGTGGGTCCGAGGCCGGCCGAAGGCCTGCCGCAGGCTGTCCGACCCGTAGGGCTTCTTGATCACCGGCACGTCGCCTAGGTCGGGCGGGACCTGGAAGCTCTCGCCGTAGCCCGTGGCGAACGCAAACGGGATGCCGAGCTCCGCCAGGCGGCGGGCGACCGCGACGCTCGTCTCGGACCCAAGGTTCACGTCGAGGAGCGCCCGGTCCGGCAGCGAGGCGTCGATCAGCCGGAGCGCCTCCCGGACCGAGGCCGCCATGTCGACTGCGTCGGCCCCCAGGGCGGTGAGCGCCTCCTCGGCCTCCAGCGCGATGATCATGTTATCCTCGACCACCAGCGCCGTCCCGCTGAACGAGAAGGACGGAACCGCTTCGGGTTGGACGGCGCGGACCGCCCGCGGCGGCGCGGCACGGACGAAAGCGGCAGGAATCGAGAACCGCGCGGTCAGGCCGGTCAGCGCGTAGCGAACCTCGGCCTCGCCCTTGAGCTCGTAGGGGACAGAGCGCTCGATTATGGTCGAGCCGAACCCCCGCCGGGTCGGTGCCTTGACGGCGGGGCCGCCCGACTCGCTCCAATGCACGACGAGGCTGTCGAAGCCGTCCCGCTCCAGGCGCACGTCGATCCGGCCACAACTGTCGCTGAGCGCGCCGTACTTGGCCGAGTTGGTCATCAGCTCGTGCACGACGAGCGCCATCGTGGTGAAGGCCTGGGGTTCGAGCAGGACGTCGATGCCGTCGAGGACGACCCGGTCGGCCTTGGCGCCGAGATAGGCCGAAGCCTCGACGGTGAGGAGCTCGGCGAGCGAGCCAGGCCCCCAGTTGGCGGAGGTGACCTGGTCATGGGCCCGGGCGAGCGCCTGGATGCGGTCGCCGACCACTTCGGTGAAGTCTTCGGCGTCACCGGCGCTGGCGCGGCTCTGCGTGACCACGCCCCTGATCAAGTTAAGAATGTTGCGCACCCGGTGGTTCAACTCGGCGATGAGCAGCTCCTGCCGCTCCTGCGCTTCCTTACGCTCGCGCTCGGCCGTGTCGCTGAGCCGGAGGATCACCTCCAGGAGCGTGACCCGGAGAGCCTCTGCGGTGCGGGCTTCCGCCTCCGTCCAGGGGAGCGAGCGGCCGTGCACGACCTCGCGCCAAGCCTCGAAGCTCTTGCGCGGGGTGAGGCGGACGCCGTTCGGGCCGGGGCTCGCGGGCTTCTCCGGATTGCCCGCCCAGGTCACGGTGCGTGCCACCTCCTTGCGGAAGAACACTAGGAAGTCGCGCGGCGTGCGCGAGACCGGCACGGCCAGCATCCCGGCGGCCCGCTCGGTGAAGTCGCGGCCGGGTTCGTGGAAACGACCAATCTCGTCCGTGGCGTAGACCCGGCTCGCCGCCGTGCGGTTCAGGAAGCGCACGAGGCCGGTGAACTCCTCCCGCGTCGGCGTCATGCCCTGCAGGGTGATCTCGCCGTCGACCCACAGGCCCAGCCCGTCGCAGGCGACGATGCCGGAGAGCTCGTCGGCGAAGGCGGCCAGCCCCTCCAGGCCGGTGCCGCCCGCGGCCATGGCACTCATCAGGCGGTTGTGCGTCTCGCGGGCCAGGGCCTCCTGGGCGGCGATGACCTCGCGCTCGCGGCTCTCCAGGATCCAGGAGAACATCTGCCCGAACAGCTCCGCGGCGGTGCGGCGCTCCAGGGAGATGTGGCGCGGCTCGGTGTGGTGGCAGGCGAACAGGCCCCAGAGCCGGCCGTTGCGCAGGATCGAGACGGACAAGGAGGCAGCCACGCCCATGTTGCGCAGGTATTCGAGGTGGATCGGCGACACCGTGCGCAGGGTCGAGAGCGACAGGTCGAGGGGCTCGCCCACGGGGTCGCGCGCCGGGATCACCGGGACGGCCGGGGCATCGACGTCGGCGATGATGCGCAGCCAGTTCCGTTCGTAGAGAGCGCGGGCCTGCTTGGGGATGTCCGAGGCCGGGTAGTGCAGGCCGAGGTACCGGTCCAGGCCCGAGCGCACGGCCTCGGCGATGACCTCGCCCGATCCGTCCGGGGCGAAGCGGTAGACCATCACCCGGTCGAAGCCGGTGAGCGCGCGCATCTGCCTCGCGGCCTCCCGGCAGAGCGGCTCGAACTCGACCGTATGCTGCAGGCGGGAGACCATGTTGCGCACGAGGTTACCGGCGCTGAGGTGCTCAGGCGCGCTAGGTTCTGCTTCGATGACGATGGCGCCGCCGGACACGTGCAGGGCAATGTCGAAGGCAGGTCCGCCTGGCATGAGGCGGACCCCGAAGACCCTATCGACGGCGTCCGGTCCGCGCAGGGTCTGCAGGTGGCCGCGCAGGAGGTGGATGGTCTCCCGGTCGACGAGGGTATCGAGCGGAAGCCCGAGCAAGTCCTCGGCGGGACGTCCAAACCACTCCGGGGCGTTGGCGCTCGCGCGCACCACGATCCAGTCCGGCGAGACGCCGAGCAGGAACCCGAACGGCTGCACCGCGCCGAGCACGTGGATCGGCTCGCGGTCGCAGAATGTCAGGTCGACCGGCGGTCCCTGGTCTTCCGTGCTCGCGTCCATGCCCACCGCGTCGTCCCGAGGATCCCGGTCGACACTCGACCTCCAACCGCTTCAGTAATGCGGAACGCCGGCAAAGGTATCCGGCTGGTCGTGGCAACCGGCGGGTCAGGCCATGTCGCGGAGCGCGGCCGGCTTGCGCCCGTCCGGGAGGATTTCCTGGAGGTGGTCGTGCACCATGTCGGCGGTGAACGGCTTGCCGATGAAGCGCGCGCCCTCGGGCATGTCGCCGGGTCCCGGATGCGCCTGCCCGGAGGAGACGACGATGGCGATGTGCGGCCATCGCCGCGCGGTCTCGCGGGCTACGGCGAAGCCATCGCGGGTGCCCGGCATCTGGACATCGGTCAACAGGATGATCGAGCCGTGCTCTTGCTCCAGGAGCGCCACGGCCTTGTCGCCGTCGCTCGCCTCGAAAGTGCGGAAACCGGCAACCGCCAGGATGTCCATCGCGTCCATGCGGATGAAACCGTCGTCGTCGACGACGAGGGCGTATGGTGCAGAGGGGTCGGCCGGGGCGGTCATGGTCACTCAAGTCTCGACCCCCGCAAAAGGGTCCAAGGCCTCGTCTCGGATGGCTACCGACGGGATTCACGGCCGTCCGGGGTTAGCTTCCAGCGGATAACCTCGCACAGCTCGGGCGGATGGCATGCGCAGCAGGACTTGGATCGGGCCATCCCCTAGTAAGCCCAGGCCTCTGCCTACGAGCCCGACGCCGGGGTGCGCACCGGGAACCGTCATGTTTAAAGCAGTCTTGGCCATACCGTCGACCGCTCGGTATCTTAGCTGTGCGGAGGCATGGCTGCGGCTTTGGTACGGGCAACGATGTGGAGCTTCATCACGCGGCAGATGCTGCGCCAGCGGTCCGTCTGGTCCAGCTACGCCGCCGCCATGCTCCTCGTGGGCGCGGCTTTCACCGCCAGTCATTGGGTCTGGCCCGAGATGCAGGCCTACCCGTTCTTCTTCTACTTCCCGGCCGTGCTCCTGACGGCCGTCCTGTTCAACCACGGCTCCGGCCTCTTCGCCACGGCGCTTGCCGCCTCCCTGGTCACGCTGCAGCTTGAGCCTAAGCACAGCTTCTGGATCGCCCATTCGCGGGACCAGCTCGCCTGGCTGGCGTTCGTCATCGTCAGCCTCCTCCTCGCCGGCCTCGTCGAGGCGCTGCGAGAAACCGTGCACAGCGCCCAAGCCGCGGAGCACAAAGCCCGCACGGCCGAGATGCAGGCACGCACCGCGGAGGAGCAGAAGGACCTGTTCATGAGCGAGGCGGTCCACCGCTTCAAGAACGACATCACCATCGTCGTCTCGCTGCTGCGGCTGCAGGAACGCCGCCTCGTCGATGGCGCGGCCAAGGCGATGCTCGCCAACACGGCCAACAGGATCGCGGTCATGGCCCGCGTGCACGAGCGGCTACGGGTTGGCCGCGGGGTCGCCGCCGTGGTGAACACGCAGGAGTTCATCAGGGGATTGTGCTCGGACCTGCAGTCCTCGCTCGTGGACCTGAGCCCCGTCACCGTGGAGGTCGCCGCCGAGTCTCATCGGCTTTCGCACGAGCAGGCGGTGGCGGTCGGCCTGATCATCAACGAGGCGGTGACGAACGCGTTGAAGTACGCCTTTCCCGATGAGCGACCGGGCACCGTGGCCGTGTCCTTCCGCCGTCAGGGCGAGGCGTTCCTGCTCCGGATCGAGGACGACGGCATCGGCTTCGATCCGAAGTGCGCGCCGAGAGGCAGCGGGGTCGGCCACCGCCTCGTCCAGTCGATGGCCCTGCAACTCGACGGGAGCATCAGCGTCGAGCCGGGCGACGGCAAGTTGGGGACTGTCGTGGGCGTCACCTTTCCCCATACCCTCGGCGGGGACCGGGCTGAGCTCGGACACGGTGGCAGTCCGATCCCAACCTGATTTCTTGTTGGGTGCTTTCACGAAAGGAGCTTCCCGGCGGTCGCCCGCAGCAGATCGAAAATCATGGTCAAGCCGGCGTCAGTTCACCCGGTCGGGCATGGCGAGCAGCGCCGTCCTGAGCTTGATGGTGAGAAACCAGCTCGATTGATATCCGTCTTGAAAACAATCAGGGCCGACTTTCTCAAGGCGGTCCTAATTTGCCTTAGGTTTACAAGGTACGGAATTATAGGGTCGAAATGCGAATTTTTGGGTCGGCTATCAAGCAAGCGCATGGTTAGTAGGTACCTAGCAGCAGGGCGATGTTCATGATCTTGATCGCTCGGTGCGTGGCGTTTTTCGCATTACTGTGATATGGTAGTTGCCTCCGCCAAAATAACACCATGTTGATTGAGGTAGCATTCAAGACAGTGGGAAACGTCCGCATTTCTGCAGCTTGGGCTCCGAAGCGGACCAGCCGCTTACGGCCAGTTTCGGCCCCGCGGCAGTCCCCTCAGAACGACTGGGTTGGGTGGTTTTCTGCCAGTCCGCTTCCGGAAGGCCGGTGCATCGAAGCGGACAGAGCTACGGGACCGTTCAAGTCCCTTCACGAACGGAAAATTAGTTCCAGCTCACGGTCTGCATTCTAGTGGGAGAAGACGCTGTGGTCGGCGTCTGTGATGTTGGTGTGGCGCCAATGGCACTGTGCCGGTTGCTCAGGGCCTCAACGGGAACTCAATCCAGATTGGCTGTTTGCCCCCTTACTGCGTGGTCTGGGGCCAGGGAGGCAGTTCGGTGGGGAAACGTGCCTCTGATGCTGGAATCGATCCTGTTCGCGACGAGAACGGACAACCCCTTTCGGAGGGGGCGGTCATATGGATGCCGCCGGGCTCACCCCACGCGATCCAGCACCACCTCGGTCGCAAGTTGCAGGGCATGTACGCCCAGATCCCTGCAACGCCCCTGCCGGACCGCCTGAACCAACTCCTTGCCCAGCTGGATACGGCCGGCGGGACGGTTTGATCGCCCGGCATGCTCCCGTCGCGGGATCCGAGGTCTAGCTCGCCATGAGACCGCGCCGCGGCGCGGCGATGGTGCAGACCACACCAGAGGGCGGGTAGCTCAAGTCAACCTTGCCGTCGAAGCTTCCAGCAAGCCCGCGTCCGATCAGCCGGGTACCGAACCCCGCGCGCTTCGGCGCCACCACCGCCGGACCGCCTGCCTCGATCCAACGCAAGGTGACCGGAGCGTCGTCGCCGTCGCCGTCGATATCCCAACTGATGGTGACCCGACCGTCCGCGTTCGAGAGCGCGCCGTACTTGGCGGCGTTGGTCGCCAGCTCATGCAGCATCAACGACAGCGAAAGCGCCGCCCTGGAACCGACCATCACAGCCGGGCCGTCGAGCACGAACCGATCCGGACGGTCACGGTGGATGTCGAGCGCGCTCTCGATCACGCTCGCCAGCGGGGCTTTCGACAGGGAGCCGCCGAGCAGGAGGTCGTGCGACTTGCCAAGGGCGATCAGTCGGTTCGCCAGCACATCCCGGGCGGTGTCGAGATCGACAGCTCCACGCATCGTCTGCGTGGCGATGGACTGCACCATCGCCAGCATGTTCTTCATGCGGTGGCTCAGCTCATGGTTGAGCAGTTGCTGCTGCGCCTCCGCTTCGATGCGGGCGATGGCCGACCGGATGCGGTCGGCCACGTTGCGCACGAAGGCGATGTCCTCCTGAGACCACTCCCCCGGTTCCGCCCTCACGGCGTAGAACAGGGCCACGAAGCGGCCGTGCTCCATCACCGGCAGGTTGAGAAGCGAGCGCGTGCTGATCGCCGCCAATGCCTTGGCATCGGCGGCGGTCCGGGGATCACTGCCGGTGTCGTCGATGACGACGTTGCGTCCGGCTATGAGGTCTTCGATGTACGAGCCATAGGCGCGGAAATGGTGCAGCCCGGTGATGTCGGTGAGGCCCGGCGCGGTCCACCCCTGTTCCACCAGGATCGTCTCGGCGTCGGGATCGACCTGCCCGTAGCCCGCATGGCTCAGTCCGAGCGTGCGCCCCATGACCTCGGCCGCGATCCGGCTGATCTCCGCCTTTTCGCCCACGTCGCGCAGCCGGTCGCCGAGTTCGGTCATCGCCGCGCGGCGAGCCTCGGTCCGTTTGCGGTCCGAGATCTCCAGGAACAGCGCCGCGAACTGCTGGCCGGACTGCTTGTGTGCCCGGACCTCGAACGTGCGATGCAGCTCGGGGACGTGGATCTCGAACTTCTCGGGCTGGCCGGTATCTACGGTGCGGGCGTAGGTGTCGATCAGCCACTGCGGAATGGCTGGCAGCAATTCGCGTAGAGTGCGTCCGGCACTATCAGCCGGCAACCCGGTCAGCCCGGCGAACGCTGGATTGACCTCCAGGAACCGGAAGTCCACCGCTTTGCCAGCTTCATCGCGGATCAGCTCGGCGCTGAGGAACCCCTCCTGCATCCCGGTGAACAGCCCGCGCCAGCGTTCCTCGCTCATCGCTAGCTGGCACTCGACGGACTTCTGGTCGGTGATGTCGCGGGAGACCGACAGGATCTTCTCCGGCTGCCCATCCGCGCCGAGGATCGGCGTCACCTGCACGTCCCACCACTTCGGGGTGCCGAGATAGGTATCGGCTGGTCCCTGGAAGTGACCGACGCCGCCGGCCTTGGCGGCCGCGAGGGCCGCGATGGCATCCTCATGACCCTGGCCCTGCCAGAAGTCCGGCCACGGGCAGCCACGGACGAGGTTGAAGTCGCTGACCTCCATCACCCGCATGCCGCCCTCGCTCATGAAGGTCAGGCCGCCGTCGAGATCGAGCACCTTGATGCAGTCGGCCGAGGAGGCGAGCACGCTGCGCATGAACTCGGCATCGGCCTGCTGCCGGGCGGCGGCGTTGCGCTGCTCGGTGCGGTCGCGCAGGATCTTGATGAAGCCCTCAGGCCGACCCTCCTCGTCCTTGAGCGGCATCATCTCGCCGTTCGCCCAGAACCGCGTGCCGTCCTTGCGCAGGTGCCAACGCTCGTCGGTGCCGCGCCCGTGCAGCAGGGCCGCCCCCATCTCCTTCTCGGCGATCTGGTCGCGCTCATCCTCTCGGGTGAAGAAGACGTTGGCGTGCCTTCCGAGCATCTCGGCCTCGGTCCACCCAAGGATCTGCTCGGCACCCGTGTTCCAGCTCGTCACGCGGCCGTTCAGATCCATCGCGATGATGCCGTAGTCGATCGCGCTCTGCAGGATCGCCTTGTTGCGCCGGTCGCTCTCGCGGCGCTCCTTGAGCGTGCGTCTCAGCTCCAAATTGGTGATGACCTGCTGGGCAAGCGTGCGCAGGGTGAACGCCTGTGACGGGGTCAGCCGATTAGGCTTGGTGTCGAGGACGCACAGGGCGCCGAGGGCGACACCATTCGCGGTCTTCAAGGGCACGCCAGCGTAGAACCGCACCTCTGGCCCGCCGGTCACGAGGGGGTTGTCGGCGGTCCGCGGATCGAGGGTGAGATCGGGGATCTCGAACACGTCGTGCTGCTGCGCGGCGTAGGCGCAGATGGATTGCGTGATCGGGGTCTCGCTCTGGCCGAAGCCGGTCTCGGCCTTGAACCACTGGCGTTCGCCGTCGAGTAGGGAGATCAGCGACACCGGCATGCCGCAAGTCTCGGACGCCACCCTCACGATGCCGTCGAACTCGGCCTCGGTCGGCGTGTCGAGAATATCGTAGGCGGCGAGCGCAGCTTGGCGTCGCGCTGTGCTGTCGATCTGTTCCACGGCCACCCGTTCACCCGGCGTCGATCCCAGGCCGTCATTTGGGTCCTGCAGGCCTGTGGATCTGATGTGAATGACTGAGACGCTCTATGCCATAGGTGGCCGATACAGACACGGGAAGGTGACCGAGCAGATCGCCGCTTGCTGGGAAGCGTCTGCCGACGTTCAACCGGTGGGAACAGGGGTGCAACAACGTTCCGGCGACCGGCTCATGGGGTCTTCGACCGCCCGACGGTTCGGTCCCATGCCGACCTGGAACGCCGGCGTTCCGGTAACACGGGGGTGTGCATCCCGTTCGTCCGGGGCTGTGCGTGACCACGGTCGGGCCGGGAACGTGGCGAAACGGCTCGCCCTGCAATCCCGGGTCACACTTCCCGGACGACCCGGCCTCCGTCATACGGCTCGGACATGCGTCGGCCGACGGCACGCAGTGGCAACCGACGGCTCCGTCGGGACACCGGCGGACGGACCCACCCAGTACCCGGTCGGGACAGGCAGGATGGAAACGGAATTCGAGGACCTGCGCCGGCAACTGGCGGACGCGAAGGCAGAGATCGAGCGGCTGCGGCGGCGGAACGAGGGGCACGTCCATGCCCCGACCGGCGACGAGCGCACCTCGGCGGCCGGGACCGACCTGCTGTTCACGGCGGCCGAGAAGACCCGCATGCCGCAGATCGTCACCGATCCGAACCTGCCCGACAACCCGATCGTCTTCGCCAACCGCGCATTCCAGGAGCTATGCGGCTACGGAGCCGACGAGCTGATCGGCCGCAACTGCCGATTCCTCCAAGGCCCGGGCACCGATCCCGCCGACGTTGCCAAGGTCCGCGATGCCGTCGCGGCGCAGCGCGACGTGGTCGTGGAGATCCTGAACTACCACCGCGACGGCACGCCGTTCCGGAACGAGCTCTACGTCAGCCCGGTGTTCGATCCGGACGGACACCTGCGCTACTTCTTCGCGAGCCAACTCGACGTCACCCGGTTTCGCACCGAGGAAGGCCGGCTCGCCGAGAGCGAGGCGCGCTACCGCACCCTGTTCGAGGCCGTGGACGCCGGCTTCTGCATCGTCGAGATGCGCTACGATGCGGCCGGGCTCGCCGTCGACTACCGCTTCGTCGAGGTCAACCCGGCGTTCGAACGCCATACCGGGCTCCGCGACGTGGCCGGACGCTGGGTCAGCGAGGTCGTCCCGGGCCTGGAGCGTTCCTGGCTGGATGCCTACGGCGGGGTGGCCCTGACGGGCGAGGCGGCCCGCTTCGAGAGCGGCGCGGTGGCACTCGGCCGGTGGTTCGACGTCCACGCCCTGCGCATCGGCGAACCGGCCCGGCGCCGGGTCGCCATCCTGTTCAACGACATCACCGAACGGCGCGAGGCCGAGCGAATCTTGGAGGAGACCGCCCGCGACAGGACGGACGAGCGCGACATGGTCTGGCGCACGAGCCGCGACCTGTTCCTCGTATGCGGCTTCGACGGCCGCTACCGCTCGGTGAACCCGGCCTGGACCGAGACGCTCGGCTGGTCCGAGGACGACCTCGTCGGCGCGCACTTCAACGCATTCATCGACCCGGCCGACAGGTCCGCCGTGGAGGGGGTGTTCGGCGACCTCGTGAACGGCATCGTCCTCGACGGCCTGGACGTGCGGATGCGGACGCGCGACGGGGGCTTCCGATGGCTGTCGTGGTACGCCATCCCCCGCGACGACCACTTCTATGCGGCGGGCCGGGACGTGACGGAGCGCAAGGCCCTGAAGGAGCAACTCCGGCAGAGCCAGAAGCTGGAGGCGGTGGGCCAGCTCACCGGCGGCGTCGCGCATGACTTCAACAACCTGCTGACGGTCATCAAGTCGTCCACCGACCTGCTGAAGCGGCCGAACCTGGCCGAGGAGCGCCGGATCCGCTACGTCGACGCCATCTCGGACACCGTCGACCGCGCGGCCAAGCTGACCGGCCAACTCCTCGCCTTCGCGCGGAGGCAGGCGCTCCAGCCGGAGGTGTTCGATGTCGGGCGCGGCGTCGCCTCGGTCTCGGACATGGTGCGCACCATCACGGGCTCGCGCATCCACGTCGAGACCCAGGTCGAGCCGTTCCGGGACGCCAGGGGGCGGGAGGGTCCCTGCCTCGTCGACGCCGACCCGAGCCAGTTCGACACCGCGCTGGTCAACATGGTGGTCAACGCCCGCGACGCGATGTCGGGCGAAGGGCGCATCACCATCCGGGTGCGGCCGGTCGGCGTCGTCCCCGCGGTCCGGGCCCATCCGGCCATGCGCGGCGACTTCGTCGCGGTCTCGGTCACCGACACGGGCAGCGGCATTGCCCCGGAGGCGCTGGCCCGGATCTTCGAGCCGTTCTTCACCACGAAGGGCGTCGGCCAGGGCACAGGACTCGGGCTGTCCCAGGTCTTCGGCTTCGCCAAGCAGTCCGGCGGCGAGGTCATCGCCGAGAGCCGCCTCGGCGAGGGCGCCACCTTCACCCTGTACCTCCCGCGCGCCAAGGCCGCCGCCGCCACCGAGGCCGAGGCGCACGAGCCGGCGGACCTCGCGGAGGGCCACGGCACCTGCGTCCTGCTGGTGGAGGACAACCACGAGGTCGGGGCCTTCGCGGCGCAGGCGCTGGACGAGCTCGGCTACAGCACCGTGTGGGCCGTGGACGCGGAAAAGGCCCTGACCGAGTTCGAGCGCATCCCCTACCGGTTCGAGGTGGTGTTCTCCGACGTGGTCATGCCGGGGATGAACGGGGTCGATCTCGCCCGCGAGCTCCGCCGCCGCCGGCCCGACCTGCCGGTGGTCCTGACGTCGGGCTACAGCGAGGTGCTTGCCGAGCAGGGGACGCACGGGTTCGAGCTCCTGCGCAAACCCTACTCCGTGGCCGACCTCTCGCGCATCCTCAGGCGCGCCGTGGGGGGCGTCGGCACCGGCGCGCACTGACCGCCGTCGCGGGAGTCCCCGCGGCGACCGTCCCTGGGCGGGTTGCGTCCATCGGCCCGCCGCGCCTCGATCGATGGATAGCCCTGGCTAGCGGGCCGAGGCGCTGCCCATGGCTTTGCAGGCGAACCGACCTAGTTCGATGGCCGGGTCCCGGGAGACGACGGGCTTCACCGAACTCGGGAACTCGATGTCACTGACCAAGCGGATCGTGGGCCTCGTCGTGTTGGCGCTGATCCCGGCGTTGGCCGTCCAGGGCTACAACGAGTACGCGCTCCGCGCCGCCCGGGCCGAGGCCGTCCGGAAAGAGGCCATGCGCGGGGCGAAGGCCGTCGCGGCCGACCTCGGGCAGTTCGGTCGCGGGGCGCGGCAGATCCTCTCCATCCTGGCCGGCGTGGCCGAGGTCCGCGGCAAGGACGCCCGGGCCTGCACGGCGTACCTCGCGACGGTCGGCGGGAAGGTCCCCGGCTCGTTCTTCTTCGGGGTCGCCGACGCGGACGGGCGCATCCGGTGCAACACCCTGGGATCCCCGGTCGGGGCCTATTCGGTCGCCGACCGATCCTACTTCCAGGAGGCGATGCGCACCGGCGTCTTCGCCATCGGGGAGGTCGTGACCGGCCGGGTCACCGGACGGCCCACCATCCAGTTCGCCCAGGCCATCGCCGATGAAGACGGCGACGGTCGCCCCGAAGGCATCGTGATCACGAGCATCGACCTGTCCTACCTCGCGGCACGGCAGTCCGATGCCGGGTTGCCGCCCGACGCCGCCCTCACGGTCGCGGACCGAAACGGCACGATCCTGGTCCGGCTTCCCGACCACGAAGCCTGGGCCGGCAAGCCGCTGCCAACGGCCTTCTGGAAGGCCCTGACGGATCACCGCGGCGGCGTCGCAGACTTGACCGGGTTGAGGGGCAACCCGCGAATCACGGCGGTGGCTGGAGGCGCGCCGGGGGACCTCGACGGCATGACGGTGGCGGTGGGGCTGTCGCCCGCCACCGCCTTCGCGGACATCGATGCCGCGACCCGTCGCGGGGTCGTGCTGATCGGCCTCGGCGCGATCCTCGCCGTCGCCGCCGCGCTCCTGGCCGGCCGCGCCTTCATCCGGCGGCCGGTGCGGCGCCTGCTCGGGGCGGCCGGCGCGTGGCGCGCCGGCGAGTTGGGGACCCGGACCGGCCTGGCGGGGCGAGACGAGTTCGGCCAACTCGGCGAGGCGTTCGACGCCATGGCCGCGTCGCTCCAGCGGCACGAGGGCGAGTTGCGCGAGGAGGTCGCCCGCAGCCGCATCCTGCAGGAGCGGCAGACGATGATGCTGCACGAGTTGAACCACCGCGTCCGCAACACCCTGACGACCGTCCAGTCCCTGGCGCGGCAGGCCCGCCGGGACGAAGACCGCGGCGAGCGGCTGGAAGGACGCATCCTTTCCCTGTCGAAGACCCACGACCTGCTGTCGCGCGACGACTGGGAGGGCGCCTCCTTGCGCACGGTGCTGGAGAACGAGCTCGCCCCCTTCCGGGACGACGAGGCTCACCGCTTCGGCCTTGAGGGACCCGACCTCAACCTGCCGCCGCGCTATGTCCTGGCGCTCGGCATGACGGTGCACGAGCTCACGACCAACGCGGCCAAGTACGGCGCGCTCTCGAACGACGAAGGCCGAATTGACATCGCCTGGAGGGTCGTCGCCGGCGAGAGCGGCGCGAGGCGGCTCGCCCTGGAATGGCGGGAGAGCGGCGGGCCGTCGGTGCGGGAGACGGGCAAGCGCGGCTTCGGTACGCGCCTGATCACGGGTGGCGTCAGCCGCGAGCTTGGCGGCACGGTCAGCCTGGAGTTCGCCCCCGAGGGGCTGCGCTGCAGCCTCGACGTGCCCCTCGACGGCCCGGACCGGTTCACCTCGTTCACGACCGCCGCCGACGCGCGGCCGGCCGGCAGGGCCTGAACCGGATCACACCTCATGCGCTCCCGCCCGGTACACGCCGCGCCCGAGGCTTCGGGGCGGCGAGACGGTGGGCCGCCGTCAAGGCCGACAGGAGGGTCGCCTCATCTACGGCGCCCAAGTCGCACCGCGTCGCGCCCATGCGGCCCCAGCCCCCGGGAACCGGGCTGAACGCTTCGGGGACCTGCTCGCAGAAAAAGTCTCGAAGCTCCGGGTCGAACATCAGGTTGAGGTCCCGACTGGTCTCGTCGAGCGTCGCGAATGTCTTGCGCGGCGTTCGAAATGCCGTCCTGTGGAAGTGCGGGGCGGATGTCACCGCGTCCAACGTCACGATGAGCGCCTTCACGCGTTCGATGTCGACGCCCATCGCTGCCCTCTTCCTCCCTGTCGCCCACGGATCGGAGCGATTGGCCCCCTGTCACACGGATCGGCGCTCGCAGAAACGGAGCCTGTTTCCGAACGGGTCCGGCACCTCCAGCACGTCGCCCCAGGGAGCGCGGTCGATGCCTGGCCGGGAATTGCCGTAGCGCTTGTCGGTCAGTTCCCGGTGATAGGCGTGGACGCCCCGCATCGGCACGAACACCGTGGAGCCTGGACTGGCATCGCCATGGTGCTCGGATAGGTGCAGGCGCAGGCCGGCTCGGGCGACCTCCATCTCGGGCGACCTCCATGTAGAGAGGCAGGCCGGGCTCGAACCGGTGCTCGAACCCGGCCTCGAAGCCGAGGAAGCCGCAATAGAACTCGCGCGCCTTGGCCTCGTCGAAGATGCGCAGGATCGGCACCGCTTCCAAGAATCGGATGCCATCGTCCGCCGGGCGGTCGAGGGCGGCGCAAGCGGTGTTCCAGTCGTCGTGGCCAAGGCCGGCGGCCACGAGTTCGAGGGCGGTCGCGTGCGGGACTGCGAAGTTGCGGGCGGCCAGCGCGGCGCGCAGCCGCTTGGCCATGGCCTTGGCCTGGTCGACGGTCGTCATGGTGCTCTCCCCAAGCCGGCGGCGGTCCGTCGGTGCCCGCGTTGCCGACCCGTCTCCGGTCAGGGATCCGGTGGGGGTGGTCGTCCGCGATGCTTTCACCATCCCGTTCCCGGGGCGAGGGGCAGGCAGCATCAGCCTGGGGCCAGGCTACCCCCAGGTCGGTACGGTCGCCAAGCCAAAGGTCCGCTCTCGGACGCTCACAAATCCGGCACGCGCGACCAAAGACGTGTCTCGACCAGTAATCAGTGAGATCACGACCCTGACCATCGCCGCTCGCGCACGGCGAGCCACCAGTACACTCCGCCCCCCACCACTCCGGCGCTTACGGCTTGCAGCGGCCGTTCGACCATGCCGGCAAACAGATGCCCGAGGGCGAGACCAATGGCGCCGCCGCAAGCCACGTGGATGGTCGGATGGCGCCATCCCGTCCGGATCGAGACCGCCAGGCACAGCAAGAATGCCGGCGTCGCGAAGACCGTCACGAACAGCGTGGCGATGACGAACGTGATGGCGACGGAGATCAAGTCGGAGGGGAGGGTAGGCTCGGCGGCGGGCGACGGGGGAGTTCCGAACAGAGCACCGGCCGCACTGGCCAGCATCAAGGTCGTCACCGCCGCCGCCACGGCGGCGAGGTAGCCGCCGAGCACCCGCACGACGGGATCTCCGGACCTGTCTGTCGTGATGCGGTTCGGCGTCGTGGCCTCCTCGGGCTCGGTCGTGGGAGAGGCTAGCGCGCCGTGCTACCACCGGCAAAGGTGGGGCAGGACCGCGACGAGGCCTCTGCCCGGCGGGGTCCACGCGATGAAGCACGCCCAACTGGTGGTCCTGATGCTCTGGTCGACGGCGGCCACGGCGGAGGTGCCGGCACTTTGCGCGGACGTCGCGAACCAAGCCGAGGGGGCCCTATGCGCCAAGCGCAAGCTGGACGCCGCCGAGGCCAGTTTGGCGAAGGCGCGAGAGGCCCTGCAGGCCAAACTCGACCCGAGCGGGCGACACAACCTCGACCTCGCGCAGCAGGCTTGGCGGCGCTTCCGCGACCTCGAATGCAACCTTGAGACTGACTACGACGCCGAACACCCCGATGAAAACGGCACGATCATGCCCATGCTTATCGGCGAGTGCGCGACGGCCCTTACTGAGCGCCGCACCCGCGACCTGAACGATCAACTAGCCTGCCCGGGCGGGGACCTATCATGCGAGCGGTGAGCGACGTCCACCGTACCGCGGCCCGCATCGGGGCATCGGCGGCATTCGCTTTCACGGCGCCGGTTGCCCATGCGGCAAGCTTCGATTGCGCCAAGGCATCGACCGGAATGGAACGCCTCGTCTGCGGGGACGCCGCTCTCGGGAGCCGGGACGAGATCCTGGCGAGGCTCTACTCGGGCGCCTTGAAAGTGGGGAAGCGCGAGGCCGTCGAGGCTCGGCAGCGGGCGTGGCTAGGGAAGGCGCAGGCCTGTGCCACAGCAGCCTGCCTGGCCGAAGCCTACGACGAGCGGAACGCCGAACTCCAGCGGTCTGAGGGAGGGGTGAAGGTGGGCAGTGACTTCTTTTGCGAGGAGCCCAAGGGCAATCACAGCACCCTCAACGTCGTGGGACCGGTCCATGGCTTCGCCAGCGTGTCCCTGATGTCCAACTATGTCGGGCCCGGCGGGGTGGAGGCCGGCGACGTGGACACCGCGGCCACGGATGCATTCCTGGATCTCCGGAAAGGGACAGCCACCGTCTTGAACGGCCGCTGTCGACTAACCTTCGAGCGCCTCGGCGCGGACGGTTGGAAGGTCACCCAGGCCGGCACCTGCGAACTGCCGGGCGGCGCGGTATTCGCGGGCGTCTACCGCCGCCTGCCTTGACAAGACTGCGACCGGCCGCCGGGCGCCGTTGCGCTGGCGATCCCTGACAATCATCGGCGGATAGGCGGTCGATAATGGAAGACGTACAAGCGCGGACGCTCATTCAAGGCGGGGTGGGTTCGCTGAGCGTCCGTCCGCGTACGCCCGGCACGTCCGCTTATGAGATGAGCACCGAACTCATTCTACGTCTGGCTCGGGTCGCAAGCAGCCTCTCGCCATGGGTGGCAAGCGTCGGATTTGACCCGTGGATCGCGATCCGGTGCCCATTAAGGCGGCATCCAACCCGGGATCGCACTTCAATTTCCCAGGTGGATGCCCCCCGATCCGCGTCTCAGCGCTCGACGTGACGCACCTGGATCTTACGCCCGTCGGCGGTGCGCGCCGAGACCACGACCTTGTCGCCCGAAACAAGGGGCTTCGTCAGAGGGCCGGAGAGCTTGGCCCCGCCGGCCGGCGCGAGGTCGACCGTTTCGGTCTTTCCGCCCGACAGGACGGTCGTCTTGCCAGTCGCACCCTTGGCGGACACCGGCTTGCCGTCCTCGTCGCTGAGGTGGAGTGCGATCTCGGTCGGGGTGTCGACGAACTCGGCGTGGCCGCCGGCGACGTCGACGAGCTCGCCGCCGTTTGGGCCTTTGTGGGAATGACCCTGGGCGTGGGCGGCGGCCGGCAGCGCGAGGACCAAGGCGAGCGCGAGGATGCTGGGCTTCATGGTGTCTCCTTCGGGGGTCAGTAGAGCTCGGCGGGCTTGAGCCCGCCCACCTGTCCCGCCCGGAGTCGCTCAAGGGCGCGCCGACCGAAGGCGAGGAACAGGATCGGGGTCAGGACGGCGTCGAGCAGCGTGGCGCTGACGAGGCCTCCCAGGATGGTCACCGCGACCGGGTGCAGGATCTCCCGGCCTGGTTCGTCGGCGCCGAGCACAAGCGGCAGCAGGGCGAGCCCGGCCGAGAGCGCGGTCATCAACACCGGCGTCAGCCGCTCCAGCGAGCCGCGCACGACGAGCGCTGGTCCGAACGCCTCGCCTTCGTGCAGGGCGAGGTTGAGGTAGTGGCTGATCTTCAGGATGCCGTTGCGGGCGGTGATGCCGGCGAGCGTGACGAAGCCCACCATCGAGGCGACCGAGAGCGGCTGCCCGGCGAGCCACAGGGCGGCCACCGAACCGACCAGGGCAAGCGGGATGCTGGCCATGATGATGCCGGCGAGCGCCAGCGAACGGTAGCGCCCGTAGAGGACGGTGAGGATCAGCGCGAGGGCGATCAGCGAGAGCAGGCCGATGCGGGTCGCGGCCTCCTCCTGCGCCTGGAACGAGCCCTCCAGGGCGGCCCGGTAGCCCGGCGGCCACTGGGTCTCCTCGATGGCGCGCCGCACGTCGGCGACCACGGCGGCGAGGTCGCGCCGCTTGTCGGTGTTGCCGAAGACCGCGATCCGCCGCTGAGCGTTCTCGCGCATGACTTGGTTCGGCCCGTCGGTCTCGGCGACGTCGGCGACCCGGCGCAGCGGGATGCGCCCGGCCGGGGAGGCTATGAGCAGGTCGGCGAGGCCCGTGGTCGAGCGGTCCTCGTCCCCGAGGCGGATGACCACGTCGAAGCGGCGGTTGCCCTCGACGATCTGCGAGACGGTGCGCCCGTTGCTCAGCGTCGCCAGCGCATCGGTCACCGCCGCCGGCGTCAGGCCGTAGAGGGCAGCCCGCTCGTGGTCGACGTCGACCCGGAGTTGCGGGATGCGCACCTGCTTCTCGACCTGGAGGTCGGCCATGCCGGGGATCTTCGCGAGCCGGTCGCGTAGGCCCTCGGCGAGGCTGCGCAGGGTGTCGAGGTCATCCCCGTAGATCTTGACCGCGACCTCGGCCCGGATGCCGGACAGCATGTGGTCGAGCCGGTGCGAGATGGGCTGGCCGACGTTGAGCACCACCGGCAGCGCGCCGAGACGCGCGCGGAGGTCGGCGAGGATGGCTTCCTTCGGCCGCCCGGGCTTCAGGTCGACGTCGATCTCGGACGAATGGACGCCCTCGGCGTGCTCGTCCATCTCGGCCCGGCCGGTGCGCCGCCCGACCGAGGTCACCTCGGGCACCTCGCGGATGAGGCGCTCGGCGACGAGGCCGAGACGATGGCTCTCGGCGAGCGAGATGCCGGGGTTGTAGGCGAGGCCGAGCGCGAGGCTCCCCTCGTTGAAGGGCGGCAGGAACGCCCGCGGCAGCGTGGTGGCCACGACGCTCGCGGCGACGACCGCCGCGCCGGTCGCCCCGACGACGAGCCAGCGATGCCCGAAGGCCCATCCCAGCAAGGCGGCGTTGCCGCGCTTGAGGAGCCGGACCAGCCAAGTGTCGCCGCGATGCCCTCCGCCGTCCCGGGCGAGCAGGAAGGAGGCCAGGACCGGCGTCAGGGTGACCGAGACCACCAAGCTCGCCAGGATCGAGGCGATGTAGGCGATGCCGAGCGGGGCGAAGAGGCGGCCCTCGATGCCCGACAGCGCGAACAGCGGCACGAAGGTGATGCTGACGATCATGGTCGCATAGACGATGCCGGAGCGTACCTCCTGGCTCGCCGCCGCGACCACCTCCAGCACGGGTCGCGGCTCCGGCCGCTCCCGGTTCTCGCGCAGGCGCCGGATGATGTTCTCGACGTCGACCACCGCGTCATCGACGAGCTCGCCGATGGCGATGGCCAGCCCGCCGAGCGTCATGGTGTTCACGGTCAGGCCGAGAGCCTGGAAGACGACGCCGGTAACGAGCACCGAGACCGGGATCGCCGCGAGCGAGACCAGGGTCGCCCGGACGTTCATCAGGAACAGGACCAGCACCACCGCGACGACGGCGGCGGCCTCCACTAGCACGCGCTTCAAGTTGCCGACCGAGGTCTCGATGAAGGTGGCCTGCCGGAACTAAATTTTGTCGGCCTTCACGCCGGCCGGAAGGGTCCGCTGGATGGAGGCGAGCGTCGCCTCGATGCGCCGCGTCAGGTCGACGGTGTCGGCCCCGGGCTGCTTCTGGATGGAGACGATGACAGCGGACCTGCCGTTGTAGCCGGCGTCGCCACGCTTGACCGCCGGGGCGAAGGCGACGTCGGCGACCTGGCGCAGCAGGACCGGCTGGCCGTCGCGGTAGGTCACCACCGTGCCGCGCAGGTCGTCGAGGCGCTTCGTCAGGCCGACGTTGCGGATGAGGTATTCCCGACCATGCTGGTCGACGAAGCCCCCGCCGGAATTGGTGCCGAATCTGGAGACCGCGGCCTCGACCTGCTCCGGGGTGACGTCGAGCGCCTGCATCGAGGCCGGGTTCGGGCTGACCCGGTATTGCCGGACCTCCCCGCCGATGGGGATGACCTGGGCGACGCCGGACAGGCTGAGGAGTTGCGGCCGGATGACGAAGTCGGCGAGCTCGCGCACCTCCATCGGCGGCAGCGCCTCCGAGGTGACCGCGACTAGGAGGATCTCGCCCATGATCGAGGTCACCGGTCCCATGTGCGGGATCGCGCCGCGCGGCAGGGTCTCGCGCACGATGGCAAGCTTCTCCGCCACCAGCTGACGGCTGCGGTAGAGGTCGGTCGACCAGTCGAACTCGACGTAGACGATGGACAGGCCGACGCCGGAGACCGAACGGACGCGGGTCACGCCCGGCATCCCGTTCATCGCGGCCTCGATGGGGTAGGTGACGGTCTGCTCGACCTCCTGGGGTGCTAGCCCCTCGGCCTCGGTCATCAGGGTGACCATCGGCCGAGTGAGGTCGGGCAAGACATCGACGGGCAGCCGCGGCAGCACGAAGCTGCCGTAGGCGACGAGGAGCACGGCGGCGGCGAAGACGAGGAGCCGGTTGCGCAGGCTGGCGCGGACGAGGGTGCCGAACATGGCTGGCCTCACCGGACCTGGTTGATGAGGTCGGCGCCGCGCACGACGACGCGCTCGCCCTCCTTCACACCGGCCCGCACCACGACGCGGGTGGCGTCGACGGGCTCGACGCGGACCTGGCTCGGCTCGAAGCGTTCGGGCGCGGCGTGGCGCCAGACTATGGCCTCCCCGCCGGTCCCGCGCACGACCGCGTTGCGCGGCAGGACGATGCCGGCGGCCCTGGTCCCGGTCGCGGCGAGTACCGTCACCGGCTGCCCCACGCGCAGGTTGCCGGGCGCGTCGACGACCGCGAACTGGAGGACGGTCGCCTGCTGCTGCAGGGCCCGGCTGACGCCCTTGGGCTCCAGCCTCAGGGTGGCGCCGTCGACGGTCAGCGCCGTCGTTCCCGTGCCGGTCGGTGCGTCCTCGAACGAGAGCGCCTCGACCCAAAGGCTGCCGGGGTCGACGACCTGGAACAGGATGTCCTGGGGCTGTACGACCTGGCCGGCCACGACGCGGCTCGACGCGATGACCCCGTCGGCCGGTGCGACCAGGGTCTCCGGGGTGGTGCGGATGTCGCTGACGGCGGCGCGGCGCCGGCGCATGCCCTCCAACTCGATCTCAAGGTCGGAGACCGAGATGGCCGTGCCGGCGCCCGAAACGACCAGCTTGCGGGCCCGGGCGAGCTTCGCCTCGGCAAGGCCGATCTGCTGCTCGATCTCGCCGACCTTCTCGACGACGATGGCCTGGTCGGCTTGGATGATCGGGCGCTCGACCCGGGCGAGAACCTCGCCCTTGCGCACGGCCTGCCCGAGGCGGGGCATGCCGGCCTCCGGGGCGATGACGCGGCCGCCGCCGATGCTCTGCACGAGCCCACCCCGGTTCGGGTCGGGGATGACCTTGCCGATGAGGCGGGTCGCGCGCTCGACCTCGGTCGGCTTGGCGGTCGTGGTGCGCACCTCCAGGATGCGCTGCGAGGGCTTGGGGACGTAGACGGACCCGTCCGGCAGGCGCTGAGGGGTGTTCGAGCCCGGCGCCGCGGAGGGCACGTCGTGGTCGTGGTCCTCGCCGCCGTGCGCGAACGCCAACCCGGTCGAGACCAGCACAAGGACCCCGGCAGTCACGAGGGCTACCGGCCGCGCCCGCCGGCTCCGCAGCAGCAGGCCGAGGGCGAGACCGGCGGCGAAGACACCGAGTATCCATGCCTGACCCTGGCGAAACGGCGCAAGCGCCTCCCGGGTTCGGTCGATCAGGGAGCCTTGGTCTTGGCCCGACAGGGCCCGGGTCACGGCGTCCCCTTCGAGGCCGGGGATGGCGAGCGTCCCGATGAGGAGGTCGTCACCCCCAGGTGCGGAGATGGACACGACCACATCGATGGTCCCCGGCTCGGCCAGCCGGGACGAGGCCGCGACGTAGGTCCCGCCCGGGACCGGCGTCGCGGTGACGGGCACGTCCGCGAGGGTCACGGTGACCTTGGCGTCGGTCACCGGCTCGTTTTCCTCGGTCCGGTCGACGTGGAGGGTCAGCCGCAGGTCGTGGAGCGTTCCCACGACCTCGTAGAGGTCGGACTGCAGCGTGATGCGCGGCACGCCCTGCGTGGTGGAGGCTGCGGGCGCCGCGTCGTGGTCGTGTTCCTCGCCGCCATGGGCGTAGGCCGCCGGAATGAAGGCGAGCAGCGCGGCGAGCGTCAGCGCGCCGGTGACGGCACGGAGGCGCGACCGCCCGCGGGCGGCGTTCTGGAAGAAGGTCACGGTGGGGATCCTGTCGAACGGGCACGGCCTTGCGGCGCCCGTCAGGACACCGCGCTCACGCGTTCGGCAGGCTTCTTGGAGGTCGCCGCAGACCGTTCGGGTCGACGCTGTAGGGGAGCGCCGATTCCCGCGGCACGAGGGCTCCACCACTCACGCGCGGTCCCGAGGAAGCCGCCCCGGCCGACGGCAGCACGACCGGATGGGCGAGGCCGCAGCACTCGGACTTCTTGTGCTCGTGGTCCTGCGGGTCGTCGAGCGGCGGGAAGTCGGGCCAGCCGCCGGCGTCGTCCGGGATGATCTTGGCGACGAGGTGCGAATGCACGGTGCCGTCGCCGTGCATGTGGCTGTGCTCGGGGCCGGCGTATTCCAGGTGCTCGACCGGGGCGAAGGCGCTCGCTGGCGTGGCCGCGACGTTGACCGCGAGCGCCGTCACCGCCAGCAGCATCAGGCCGGTCGCGATCCGTCGCAGCAGGGTCAGCGGCACTCTCACCAAGCGGTCTCCCGAGGCGATGCCTAGCATCCGCGCGGCGTCGCGACCAAGGGCCATGGCGCCACGGTTAGCCGGGCGCCCATGACCACAGCCTGAACGTCCGGCGGCCGAGGATGGGCGGACGCTCATCCCGGACGCCCCGACGGCCAGTGGTGGTGAAGGTCGTCGATGACGTAGGCGTGGGCATGGCCGTGGCCGTGCGCCGACGCCAGGTGCGGGTGGGACGGATCGAGCTCGGGGTGGGCGTGCTCGACGGTCTCGGGGTCGTCGGATGGCCAGAGCAGCAGGGCCGCGGCGGTCGCGGCGAGCGTGACGAGGCCGAGCGCCGCGGCGGTGGCGGGCATCCCGACCGTCGCCCCGAGCCAGCCGGCCAACGGGTAGGTGACGAGCCAGGCGGCGTGGGAGAGGGCGAACTGGGCGGCGAACAGGGCCGGCCGGTCATCGGGGGACGCGGAGCGCCGGAGCAGGCGCCCCGTCGGGGTCTGCGCAGCCGAGTAGCCGATGCCGAGCACCAGCCACGTCTCCAAGAGGGTGACCCAACCGAGGCCCCGGCTCCACGACATCTCGGCGAACCCGAGTAGGACGAGGCCGAGCAGGGCGGCCGAGGGGATCATCACGGCGCGGTCCGACAGGCGGTCGAGGACCCGCGGCAGCAGCAGCGCGGCGGCCATCGAACCCCCGCCGAACAGGCCGAGCGCCAGGGCGACGTCGTCCTGCGGGCGGTGGAGGATGGCCTGCACGATGACCACCGTATTGACGATGACCATCGCCCCGGCCGCCGCCACCGCGAGGTTCAGGGCCAGCAACCCGCGCAGGCGCGGCGTGGCGAGGTAGATGCGCAGGCCCCGGGTGGTCCGGTCGTAGACCCCAGCTTGGCGGACCGGTGGCTTCGGGGTCGGGAATGTGGCGGTCAGGACCAGCGCCGCCGAGCCGAGGAAGCCGACGACGGTCCCGGCGAACAGGCCGTGGAAGTCGATGACCGTCAGGAGCACGGCGGCCAGCGCCGGGCTGAGCAGGTTCTCCAGGTCGTAGGCGAGGCGCGAGAGCGACAGAGCTCGGGTGTAGTCGCGCTCGTCGGGCAGGATGTCCGGGATGGTCGCCTGGAAGGTCGGCGTGAAGGCCGCGGAGGCAGACTGCAGGACCGCGATCAGCAGGTAGACCTGCCAAACCGAGTCGATGAACGGCAACGCCAGGGCGACGCAGGCACGGACCAAGTCGGTGACCACGAGGAAGGCGCGCCTGGGCAGCCGCGCGACGAAGGCCTGCGCCACGGGCGCGACCAGCACGTAGGCGACCATCTTTATGGCGAGCGCCGTGCCCAGCACCGCGCCCGCGTCCGGCCCGGCCAGCCGGTAGGCCAGCAGCCCGAGGGCGACGGTCAGCAGGCCGGTGCCGACCAGGGCGATGACCTGGGCCGCGAACAGGTGCCTGTAGGTGCGGTTCGCGAGGACGCTCAGCATGCCGGCCTCACAGGTACTTCGCGATGGCCTTGAACTCGGCGAGCGCCTCGCGGGCGGCCTTCCCCCCGCCGTCGACGCCCTCGCCGAGGCAGTGCTCCATGTGGTCGTGGATGAGGGCGCGCTTAGCGTTGGTGACGGCGCTCTCCACGGCGTGGAGTTGCTGGGCGAGGTCAAGACACGGACGTCCCCCCTCGATCATGGCGATGACGCCGGCGAGGTGGCCGTGGGCGCGCTTCAGGCGCTTGACGATGTCCGGATGAGAGGCGTGCTCCATCTCCACATCCTATCCCCCCGGAGGGGGTAGTTTCAACTGCTGCCGATGGTCTGGGGTGCCTATCTGACTGGGCGTCGTGGCTGTTGGAAAGTGATCACCATGAAACTGCTTCCGGATGCCGAGGCATCCTTGGCAACCCCGTCGACCGACCAACTGGCGGCGCACCTATACTTGGCCTCGCCGACGGTCGAGACGTAGCGCAGGCGCCCGTCCTGGATCTGGCTGGCGACATCTGCGGCGATACTAACGCATGTGGTCATGCCCATGCCCGGCAGCATGGCGCGCCGGGCGTGACCCGTTCCAGGCTACGCGGGCGCCGGGGCAGGCTCCCCGTCGGACACGACAACGCCCGCCGGGCCGGTGGGCGCGCAGCGGGCGTCGGTTGCAGTCTGAGGTGCAGAACAGCGAACGGCGTCAGTATAGGCCCCCTGCTCGACAGGGACAACAGCGGCAGGCTGCTCGGCGGCCAGCCCGCACGCGTCAATTGACCCGGTCGAATCGTGACACATTTCAGCCGGGGCCGCGGCGACCTTTGCCGGTCGCCCGCGCTTCGGCTTCGCGACGGCCTTGCCGATGGCGCCGACGACCGATGCCTCGCGGATCGCCTTCCGCAGTTGGGACAGGCTCACGCCCTCCTCGGCCGCGATGGCCGCTAGCGTCATGCTCTGCTCGCGCTTGGCGATGCCGCGCTTCCCGAGGGCGAGCCGTGCGGCCTGCGCGTCGCCCCGGGGCTTGGCGCCGGCGACCGCGCGACGGTTCTGCGAGCGCTGGGCCTCGCGGTCGCGCCGGACGCCGTCGCTCACCAGGATGCGCAGGTCGAGCCTCACCATCTCGGAGCGTCCGATGCCGTGCGCCTCGACGAGCTTCGCGGGATTCGACTTGTACCGTGCGTCTGACCGGCCGCCGCCGAAGGCATCGGTGCGCTTCTGCTCGGCCCGGCGAGCCCTCTGCACGAGCGATCCCATCATGCCACGGGCCTCCCGGAGCTTCAGGCCGCAGAGGTCCGCCATCCGGTCGACCTCGGCCGAGAGCTCCTCGGGGGTCATGAACCAGGCTGCGGCGGTGAGGATATCGAACATCCACGCATCGCGCTGACCCTGGGGCGGCGTGTCGTACTGGAACCGAGCCTCGAACAGGCGGCTGAGGTCGCGATGCACGGTCCGGTGCAGCGTCACGAGCGTGTACGGCGGCCGCTTGATCGGCTCTCCCGCCGCCGCGGCCGCCGCCCGGCGCTCGACCTTCGCCTTGGCCTTGGCGGCGCGCTTGGCGGCCTGGGCCTTGAGGTGGGCCGCGACCTCCTTGGGCGTGAACTTGAGCAGCGCCTCGCGCAGGAACGTGAAACCGTAGCGCTCGATCTCGTCGACGTACTGCGGGTGGATGACCTCGACGAGCCGCTCGACACCGGTCTTCCGGATCTTCCTAGTGCGGCCGGCGACGGAGAACATCATCGTGCATGGAAGGGCGCGGGGGTCGCTGCCCATGTCGGCGAAGTGGTTGTGCAGGCCGCGCTGCATCGCCCTCCACACCGGCAGGGCGGCCGGCTTCTGCCGCTCGTGGAGCCACACCACTAGAACGCCCTGTCCGCTCGACATGATGTAGGACGGGAACGGGATGCCACGGTCGTAGCAGCGGTTGAGGATCAGAGGGATCATCGTCCGGGCGGTCGCGTAGGCGAACGCCGGCAACTTGTAGAAGTCGAGGTCGACCCAGCAGGCGTTCAAGCCGGCCAGGTTCCATGTTGGCTTCCGCGGCTTCTCGCGATGGTCCTCACCCTCGCGCTTCCGGAACAGGTTCATCGTGATGCTGCGGGCCCGGAGGCGGTCGACCGCCTCGGCGAGTTCGGACCCGTCGGCGCCGGTCGGCTTGGTCCGCCACTGCTTCTCGCCCTTCTCGGTGAGCTCCGGCAGCAGGACCGAGTGCGTCAGGACCGCGATGCCTCGCATGTCCTCAGGGTGCAGGAGCGCGGCGTAGCGCGAGTAGCGCAGGCCGTAGGTCGTGGGGCGGTCGATGTAAGACGCATCGCCGGGCGGGCCGGGCTCGGCCACGGGTGCCCCGTCAAGGGGCGACAGGTCAACGGACAAGGTTCGCTGCTCTCCGGCTACTGCCGGCCCGCGAGGCACCTCTACCCGCTGACCTGGCAAATCGTTCGTGACACCCAGACTGCCCCCCGGCGAGGCAAGCATCAAGCGTCTCGGAAGCACGACGTGTCACGGTTCGACCGGGTCAATAAGGATGTAGCCCGTAAGGGCTACCTAGGGAGGGTGCGGGACCTGGGACCGACAGGCCGACACCGGTTCCGTGAAGGATCGGCCACCGGTCCGGTCGGGTGCGGTAGGCCGGCGGAACCGGTGATGCCGTTCGGTTCCCGTCCGCCGGGACCACCGGGCCAAGCGTGTAGGCGCCCGCACCTATCCCTGAGGCACCTCCCGGCGGACGCTCCTGACGTCATCAGTCGGGACCCGCCATGCACCCCATCCCTTACGTCTCGCACCGCCTCCTGCCCCGTCCCTGGGCCGCGTGACGCCATGCAGCGCGGCAACCCCCGAGGGCGTCCGAGCCCGCGTCACCGACCACGCTGTTCGCCGGTACGCCGAGAGGGCGCTGGGCGAGGCCGTCGAGCCGACCGTCGAGGACGACGAGGCCATCCTGGAGCTCCGCCGGCGCCGCGTGCCCGTCGGTGCCATCCGCCGGCACCTGTCGACCATCGGTGGGCTCGGGGTCGCCAACAAGGCGCAGGCCGTCATCGCCGAGGGCCTGAAGTTGGTCATCGCCGACGGGGCCGACGTGACCGTCCTGGCGAAGAAGTGGAGAGCCGACGCCGTCCCCGCCGGCCCTTCCTCCCCGGTCCCGCGCCCCCGGACCATCCTCGAACTGGGAGCCGGCGCATGACCGAGGCCACCCCCTTCACCTTCGACACCTGCGCGGACGCCGAGGCCTGCCGGGCCGGCATCCGCCCGCTCCTCGGACCCGGGATGGACTGGTCCGAGGTCCACTGCGGCCGCTGCGGCCGCCAGGGCATCGTCCGCCACGCCGACCTCGTGCCGGCCGCCGCGCCCGCCCCGGAGCCCGCTCCCGAGCCCGCCGCGCCTGTGGAAAACACGCCCTCCGATTCAATGATTGAATCCGGAGAGGACGCCCCGGCCCCCGCCCCCGAGCGCAAGGGAGGCCGGTCGTGAACCGCGGCGCCTTCCCCTTCCAGGGCTACCACCAGCGCCGCGAGGCCGAGTGGGTCGGCGCCCTGGTCCTCGCCGGCGTCGCGGTCGCGCTGCTCGCGCCGGGCGCCACCTTCAGCCGCCCGACCTTCGGTGCGTTCTCGGACATCGCCCCCGAGGGCACGTGGGGCGCCGCGCTCCTAGGCGTGGCAGTCGTCCGCATGCTCGGCCTGTGGGCGAACGGCGACAAGCACCACAGCCCGACGGTTCGGCTCGTGACCGCCACCGTGGGCGCCTGCGTCTGGACCGGGCTCGCGTGGCTCCTCGCCCAGGACGGCTACCCCGGCTGGAACACCGGCGTCGGCGCGTACGGCGTGCTCGCCCTCGTGGACGCCTACTGCGCCGTCCGTGCCCTCTGGGACCAGGGCCTCAACGACCAGAGAGCAGCCATGCTCCGGAGGGCCGCCCGTTGATCGACCTGCTCTCCACCATCGTCGGCCTGCCCGCCGACGCTCTGAAGGCCATCGGAACCATCGCCGTCGGCGGCCTGCTCGCCGGGGGCACCTACGTGGCCGCCCGCATCCGGGAGGCGCGCCGGCCTGCCGAGCAGTCCGCCGGGCTTCCCCGCGTCGCCGTGGACCCCGTCGCGCTGGACCTCGGCTTCACCCTCGTCCGCACCGGCACCGACCTGGCGCGCGCGCTCCACGACCACGGCGAGATCCTCCGCGCCGCGCTGGCCCCGCCGCCGCCACCCCCGCCGCCGGTCCCACCGACGCCGGCCCGCCGTACCCGGAGGATGCTCCCGTGAGGAAGCCGAAGCCCGTTCCGAACCTCTGGCAGGTCGTCCGCCATAGCTGGTCGTTCAGGTTGAACGCCGTCGCGACCGTCGCCTCGTCCGTCGTTCTCGGCATGTCGGTCCTCGCCGGCGCGCCGCCCATCAACCCGACCTGGTTCGCCGTCGGCTACGGCCTCGTGAACCTCGTTGCGACCGGGGCGCGCCTGATCGCGCAGCCCGAGGTCTCCGGGGAGGCCTCGTGATGCTGGCCTTCCTCCGCAAGCTCGGCGTCGCGGCCGCCGTCGGCACCGCCAGCGCCGCGCCCCGCGCCGTGGCGCCGGCACCCGTCGCCGTCTCCGGTTCGAGGACACCCGGCCGGAAGCCCTCGCGCATCCTGCTCGTCCCCGCGGCCGCCGCGGCGTGCACCGGCCTCGTCGGCGGCTTCGAGGCGCTCCGGACCACGGCCTACCGGGACATCGTGGGCGTGCCGACCATCTGCTGGAGGGAGACCCAGGGCGTCCGCATGGGGATGACCAAGACGGTCGCCGAGTGCAACTCGATGTTCGCCCGGCGCCTCGACGAGTTCGCCTCCCACGTCGAGGCCTGCGTCCCGTCGGCGGTGACGATGCCGGTCGAGCGGTACGCCGCCCACGTCTCGCTCGCCTACAACATCGGCTGGGGCGGCTACTGCGCCTCGTCGGTCGCCCGCCGCCAGAACGCCGGGGACGTGCGCGGGGCCTGCGACGCCTTCGCGGGCTTCAACAAGGTCGGCAAGGGCAAGGCCCCGAACAGGGTCCTCGTCGTCTCGGCAGGCCTCACCCGCCGGCGCGCCGAGGAGCGCGCCCTCTGCCTGAAGGGGCTCTGACCATGTCGACCGCCGCCATCTGCGTCGTCGCCGTCTGCGCCCTGCTCGGGTGGGGCGCCCTCGTCCAAGCCGTCCGGGAGGTCCTCGTCGCCCGGGCGCAGCCGCCGGCCTGCCCGTGCCGGGACGTCCACTCCATCGCCCTGACCCCAGGGACGGTCGTCGAGCTTCCGCCGGGCGCGGACCTGACCACGCGGTTCGGCACCGTCGGCGCCGATGACGTCAGGGCCGCATTCGGCGACGTCGCCCGCACACTCAATAAGGGACGATGACCATGGAAAAGCTGCCAGCCCTGATCCTGCTATGCCTCACCTTCACTTGGGTGTGGGGCCTCGTATTCGACCGCCGGAAATTCGGCAGCCGCATCGCAGAGAGCCGCACCCTCGCCGTCACCCTCGGCGCCCTGCTGTGGGTCCTGACGGTGCAGGCAGCACTCCCGCTGCCCCACGCCGTCGTCGGGTGGCTCATGATGCCCGGCATCCTCCTCCTCGCCTTCGCATCCTGTCTGGCGGCGGCAGATGTCTGGCGGTCGGCAGGCCGTGTTCGGCGGGCTGTTCTAGACCTCTTTCGGTCTCAGCAAGCCCGTCGGGCCGAACCGCGGATGAGCGCCTACGAGCTCATGGGGCTGCATGTGGACCTCCTGAAGGTCGACCGGTTGAGGTCCACCGGCAGGGTGACCGACTGTATCCGGGCCGATGCGCTAATGGCCGTGGTCGTGGCCCAGGCAGCGCGACCAGCCCGCCATGCTTGACCTGGCGCTCGCCCTCGTCGTCACGCCGGCCGGCATTGCGGCGCTCGTCGCCATGGCGGCCGCCGTGCTCGCGGTGGTCTACGCGCCGCGGCTGGCCGTCCCGGTTGCGCTGGTCGCGGTGATCCTCGTCGAGGTCGCCTACGTCACCCGGCTGCGGGACGAGGTCGCCTCGACCCGCAGGGAACGCGACGAAGCCCGCGAGCTCGCCGAGGTCCGAGGCCGGGCGGTCTCCGCCCTGCAGCGCGAGCACCAGGCCAGCGCTAGGCGGACCCGGGCGACGGCGACCGTCCAAGACCGCATCCGGCGTGCCCCGGCATCCGACTATGCCCCGGTCGCCCCCGTTCTCCGCGATGCCCTGGAGGCCGGACAGTGAAGCCGATCCTCGCCGCCACGCTGTTAGCACTCGCTCTTGGTGGCTGCCAGCATTCCTCCGGGCCCTTCGCGGAGATCCCGGACGAGCTACTCACCTGCCAGGGCGCGCCCGCCTGGCGCCGCGGCGGCTCCCAGCGCGACGTCGCCGTGCACGTCACCGACCTGCGGGCCGCCCACGGCGACTGCTACGGCAAGCTCGGCGCGGTCCGGGCCATCGCGAGGCCGGGCTAGTGACGCCGGCCGCGCTCGTCACGCTGTACTGCCTCGCAGCCGCGCCGGCGCCGACCGTCGGCTCGGACGTCTACCGCGCGCTCCGGGGCGAGGCCGTCGCCGCGGCCCCCGCTCCCCGGGCTGTCGCCGACGCCGTCCGGGGCGCCCGCCAACGCCGGAGGCACCCATGACCGTGACCACCGCATTCGTCGTGGGGATGCTGATCGGGCTCTGCCTCGCCGATCCGCCCCGCCGGCCGCCGTGGAGGTGGTCGTGAGTGACGCCGACCCCTGCCGCCGGGCGCTGACGCCGACCGAGGAGGCCGACCTGTTCGCCCGGGATGCGCTCCGGGCCGCCCGCGCCGTCATGTCCGGAAATCCGGCGGGGCCGGAGGGCGAGGCGTACCTGGCGGTCTACGTGACGCTGGCCGCAGCCGCGCTCGGGCAGGACCGCCGGATTTCCGGACATGGCCCTGGTAGTACGCAGACCGAATCGCTTTAATCGCAGCAGCCCTCGACCCGAGGGTCGGCCCCGGCCGGTGCGCTAACACCGGGACCGGGACCTCACTCCGAACTCGGTGATCCCCGTGTCCGAAGCTGCTCTCCACCATAGCATGGCCATCGCGCCCGTCCCGCGCTGCGAGGCGACGTCCACCCACTTCTTCGACGGCATCCCCTTCCAGTCCATCGTCCGGGGCGGCGAGCCCTGGTTCGTGGCGAACGAGGTCTGCGCCGCGCTCCGCCTCTCGAACCCGAGGGACGCCGTCGCCCGCCTCGCCGATGATGAGAAGGGTGTCGCCTTAACCGACACCCCTGGCGGACACCAGTCCGTCAACGTCATCTCGGAGGGCGCGCTCTACACGCTGATCCTCCGCTGCCGCGACGCGATGGAGGCAGGCTCCGTCGCCTACCGGTTCCGGCGCCACGTCACCGGCGTCGTCCTGCCCTCCATCCGCCGGACCGGCTCCTACTCCGTCAGCCCGGTCGTCGCGCCGGCGTCGGGGACGGCGCTCCTGGAGGCCCTCCGCGATCCGCATGCCGTGCTGGCCCTCGTGGCGCATCACGCCCAGGGGCGCATCGTCGCCGAGCAGCGCGCCGAAGCCGCCGAGGCTACCGTCGAGGCGCAGCGGCCCCTCGTCGACGCCTACCACGCATTCCTGGACGACGAGGGCCTGTGCAACCTCCGCACAGCGGCGCGGTACTGCGAGGCCCCCAGTCAGCTCTACATCAACTGGCTGCAGGACAAGGGCTACGTCATCCGCGAGAACGGCGACCTGCAGCCGTCGGCAGCCATGCGCCGGGACGGCTACATGAAGCTGCGGGCACTCGCCGACGACAACGGCAAGGTCCGCGGGCAGGCGATGGTGACGCGCGGCGGCTTGAACTGGCTTCGGCAGCGCTGGGCCGTCGGCCCCGGCAAGGTCCTCGCGCTGCAAGCCGCCGTCGCCGCCCGGCAGGCCGAGCTCCCCGGCATCTGAGCCATCCGAGTAATCCGTAGTGAGGACCTCCTCGCTACAAGATGGGCCGGCCGCATCCTCGCGGCCGGCCCTGGCGGCTACGCACGAAGGGAGGCCGAGGTGGCCGTACAGATCGAGCTTGAGGACTGGCTGAACGAGCACGCGGCCAAGGAGGCTGCGCGCGGCAACGGCGGCCCGCCGCTGGAGGAGCCCGCCACGTACGAGGCGCTCGCCGTCATCGGGCGGACGATGCATGGCCCGCTCTGGGAGGGCAAGCTGGCCTCCGACATCGGGGAGAACGACCGCACGCTCCGCCGGTGGCGGAACGGTCAGGGATCCCCGCAGCCCCGGACGGTGGCGTGGGCCCGTGAGGCCGCCCTCGCCCAGGCCATCCGGCTCCTCGCGGTCGCCGGCGAGCACGACCTCGCCGGGGAGACCCTCGCCGCGCTCAAGGCCCGGAAGGCCCGGGCGGTGGAGGCCGGACGCGCGGCCTTCGGCGAGGTCGAGGCCGCTGTCGCGAAGGCTGCTGCAGAGCAGGCCGCGGCGGAACAGGCCGCGGCGGCGCAGCCCACCGAGCAGGACGAGCAGGCCCCGGCGTCCTAGTCGCCGGTTGAGAGCGTCCCCGTCCCGCGTCGGGGGCACTCGGCGACCCCGACCATCTCGCCCGGGAGCGACAGGTCCTCCGGCCGGGCGCGGTCCTGCGAGACGACGAAGCTCCCGCACCGCCCGTCGGCAAGGTCCCAGCGCCCCCCGAATCCGGCCGCCCTCCCGCGCGTGCTCTCGCCGCGGCCGACGACGCGGCTGATGACCCGGCCGGTGCGGGTGCTCCGGGTGCCGCACTCAACGCGAACCCTCCACCAGCCCGGGCGTCCAGGCTCCGCGTCAACGAGGCCGTAGCGCTCCTGCCCGGGCCCGGCAGGTTCCCGCAGGACGTACTGCCAGCCGGTGTCGAGGGTCGGCCATAGGTCGTCCGCGAGGCCCGCGGAAGGAACGGCTAGCGCCGCGGCAAGGATCAGGGCACGCATCCTTCGGGGTCCTTTCAGGTGGGGTCGACGGCCCAACAGGACCCGTCGGCGATGAGGTAGACGAGGGCGGCCGCGCTCACCGGCATGCCATCCTCAAGCGTGAAATCAGGCCCCCGGTAGGGGCAGAAGCGCACCCGCTGCGCCCCGCGCGGGAGGGGTCCGGATTCGATGGGGATGCCCCGTACGACACCGACCACCTCGCGCTGGTGGCGAGCCTGGACACGCCGGACGCCGGCGGCCGAGACACGGAACACGGCGCCCGACAGGACCATGCTCTCGACGTGCCCGGCGACGCGGCCGGCGACCCTCGCCGACCAACATTTGCGCGACAGGTTGCGGTAGGCTTCTACGGTAGTGGCAGCGGGCGGACGCATAGCGCGACGGCCTCCGCCTCATGGGCCATCCGCACAGCGTCCGCGTGCGGGATGCGGCCCGCCTCGTCCAGCGCGATGAGCCGGTCGACACGGAGCGCCATGGCGACACCGACCAGGCCGCACACCCGTCGGGTGGCCCATGCGAGCCGGACGCGGTCGCGGACCGCGAGGAGGTCCTCATCAGACGGCATCGTAGGCCTCCCATCGGCCACCGGCGGCGAGTTCGAGGACGTCGACAGCCTGCAGGGCGGCTTCCACCGGTGTGAGCGCACGGTGGCGGACGGACACCTGCAGGGCGTCCAGTTGGTTCTCCGCGATGCGACTGGCGTCCGCGGGGACGCGCCCGGCGGCGACGGCGGCTTGCAGGCGCCGCCGGCAGATCTCGACGATGGGGGCCCCTACGGTGGCCTTGACGGCAACAGACATGCGCATTGAGGTCTCCGGGATCAGTGGCGGCGGGCTGCGGCGGGACCCTCGTCCCGGGCCTGCAGGACGAACTCGACGAGGCGGACGAGCCGGCGGATCGAGCCCCCCGGCCACGCGTCGGCTAGGGACGCCATCTCGACGGGATCGAGCGCACCCCATCGCTCGTCGAGGCCCTGCCGGCGGCAGACCTCCCGGGCGACCTGGGGCGCAAGGACGGCGAGGTGGTCCGCCGTCGGCTCGTCGACCCGGGCGATGACCATGCGGTCGCGCAGCGGCGCGGGCATGCTCGCCGCTTCGTTGGCCGTGCATAGGAACACGACCCCGGTCAGGTCGACGGGGTGGCACAGAAAATTGGACGGCCACGCTGCGGCCGTCTCGGAGTCGAGTTGCCCCAAAAGCGCGTCGTGGAACTTCCCCGAGTTGCTGTCCCTGGACCCGCCGCCCTTCTCGACCTCGTCCAGGGCGGCCACGAAGGACCGTTGCTTGAACTCGACGAACGCCGCCGTGACAAAATCCTGCTGGGAACTGGCCCAGCGGATGGGGGTGCCACCATAGGAATTGTCTGACGTGTTATCGCATTGGAAGCGCTTCATCCGCAGCCCGGAGACCTCGGCGACGCTCCGGCACATGGCGCTCTTACCGGCGCCCGCGGGGCCATCGGCGCAGACGACCGCGTGCCCCCAGAACGCCCGACTGCCCTGGCTGCGGCGGATAGCGCGGAAGAATGAGCCGCCGTTCGGATGCCGAGCGAGCAGGGCTCGTTCCCAAGCGTCCCAGTCCGCGGGTACGCGCACGCCCGGCAGCGGCTTGTCGAGGACGTCCCCGAGGATGCGCTTCAGTTCCTTCTGGTTGTCGCTCCGGCCGACGCCCTCCAGGATGCTTGACGGGAACAGGACCGCGCTGCCCGGCGGCGGGGTCGGCTCGACGGCCGCCTTCCGGAAACCCGCGAGCGACGCGCGCTTCGGCGCCGGCTCCTCGGCCTCCCGCTCGCTGGCGCTGGCCCTCGCCTCGACGATGGCGTCCCGGACGCGCTCCCGGGTGGAAAGCGCCACTTGAGCGACGTACTCCTCCCCGGCCTCCCGCCACTGCCCGACGACGTCGTAGCGGTGGGTGCCGGGGATGCACCGCGGCTCGAAATAGCCGTCCAGCATTTCGGCCCCGACCATCGTCGCGATGAGCGTAGCGCGGCCCTCTACGGCACCATCCCGGCGGGCGTGATGAGCCACGACGCCGCGGAGACGGTCGGCCGCCAACCGGTCGCCCAGCCCAGCCAGGTGGTAAATCAGCCGTTCGTTGAGGTCGTCGAGGGGGTCGTGGATGCCGTACCCCAGGTCGAGCTCGACGTCCTCCGCCGGGCGGAGCGCGAGCAGACGTTCGAGCTCGACCTCGGAGGTTAGCAGCCGGGTTTGGAACACCCTGCGCATAACCCGGTCGATGCCGTGCCGCGTCCCGACGAGCTCGGCGCATGAGAGGTACGTGCTGCGAAGGAGCTCCGCCATAACCTCGGAGCCGCCTACCGCCTCGACCAGCGCGGGGCGGTCGAGCAGCACGAGGGCCGGCCATCCAGTGACGAGGTGTTCGTACAGGTCGCGGTGGGCGCAGTCGCCGGTGGGGCGGGCGCCGCACAGGAGGGCGCGCGTCGTCGGGTGCGCGCTAGGGGCGCGGGGGTTCGTCATCGTCGGTCTCCTGGCCAGTCGCCCCGGACGTTCCGCAGGCGCAGCTCAGAGACCGCAGTAGCAGACGAATCCCTACCCTTCGGTTAACGCGTCGCCCTTCCGGCGGCGGAAAGCTTCGCGCTCGGCGAGGACCTCGTCGACGACGGCCAGGGCGCGCTGCATCGTGGCCCGGACGTCCGTGTCGCGCTGGATCGTGTCGACCCGCGCCGGGCGGCCGGTGACATGGCGGCTCTCGACGACGCCCTCTTGGATCTCCTCGACGCACAACAAGGCGTGCCCGAGGGCGCGGGGATGCGAGTGTGCGGCGGCCTGGGCGAGGAACAGGTAGACGTACTCGGGCAGGCCGAACCGGGCGATACGGTCCTTGCTGGTCGAGCGCCTGTTGATCTGCATCAGGCGGGCTAGGCTGGAGACCCACTCGTGACCGAGCACCCGCGTCGCCGCGGCGTCGACAGCCTCGACGAGTTCCTCTCCGATTGCCTCCTGCGCCAGGAGCACGCCGTCGGCGACATAGGAGCGCTCCACCATGACGAGGGGCGCGCCCTCGTACGTGCCGATGCAGACGCCCTCGGTCGGCTGCGACATGGGCTTGAGGACGATGCGAGACATTGGGGGCTCCCGGCATGCGGAAGGGCGGCCCCGGCCGGGACCGCCCCTGTTGGTGGGTTCGCCGTGGCTAGCGGCAGTTCAGCGGGCGTACCGCAGGTCCTCCACGGGGACGGGCCCGAATTCTGCCTCCAGCCGGGCGAGCAGCTCGGACGTGGCGGCCTCGTAGTCCCCGTCCTCGGGCGTCTGGTGGGCGATGTGCTGCTCGATGGCCTCGGCAGCGAGGTCCCGGTCCGCCTGCGTGGTCGCGGCCTTCCAGGCGGCGATGGCGGTGTCGATGGTGGTCTCGGACATGGTCTCGATCCTCGGTGTCGGCCCGCCCGGACAGCCCGCGGCGGGGGTGGCGCCCTGTCGGCGCTCCCCGCTCCCCCGCCGGTGACCGACGGGGGAGAAGGGAGCGTCGCGCTCAGGCGGCCTTGGCGGGGATCTCGCCGAACCCGGTCATGGCGGCCCGGAGCACCGCCTCCCTCGCCTTGACGGTGAGGTCGACCCGGTCGAGCACACCCTGCTTCGGGTAGACGTCCTCGGAGCCGGCGGAGACCACGAACCAGCCCTTGGCGGTCCGCCGCAGGGAATAGGCGAGGACGGTCTTCTTGTACTTGTAGGCGTTCGCCGTCGGGCCGGCCTCGCGGTAGCTGTAGACGCAACCGCCCCGGTTCGAGAGGGCGACGCCGGCCTTCGAGAGGCGCCCTTCGGCGCGCTTGGCCGCGTCGAGGAGCTCGGGCGCCGTCGGGTAGACCTTGGCGCGGCCCTTGAGCTCGTGCAGCGCCAGCGTGAGCTCCGCGGCGTTCTCGTCGATCAGGAGGATGGAGGTGATCTTGGACATGAAGGCGATCCCTTGGGTCGGAGGTCCGGACGATCCGCGACCAACGCAATGTCACATTTAAAGAGACATTAACCGGATTGCAAGCCCTGAAACGACGAAAGGCCCGCCGTTCTGGCGAGCTCTTTGTCGATTGCCCTCCCACAGGGAGGTTCACGTTCCCCGAAACCGTGGGGATGATCCGGCAGGTCTGCCCTCCGCACGAGGGGAGGATCGCAGGTCGCCCCGTACACGAGGGGGTCAGCCGGGTTTGCCCTCCCACCGGGAGGGGTTCGCACAGAGACCGTGAGCGGTTGCGAAACACCGTTTGGTCAGCCCTCCCACCGGGAGGGGTACTCGATCGTGCCACAACGACAGTATCGCCGGGTCTGCCCCCGCCGAGGCGAGGAACAATCGCGAACATATGGAGCACGCGTCGCCCGTCAAGCCGCCCCGCCCGCTCGCTTGTGGATAGCGTCGCTCCGCAGGAGCCTCCCCCTCGTGCGGGACGGGAGGCGATTCGGCCGTCCTGTCCGGAGGGTGACATGAGCGAACGGACCTGCATCGTCTGCGGCGATACCGACGTCGATGACATGCGCCACGTCGACGTGGAATGCTTCTATCACGTTGGCGAGATTGTTCCTCAAGCCACACCTCGCACCGTGTTCCGCGAGGTCCCTTCCCAGGCTCATCCGCTGGGGCGCACGCGCCGCTACTGGGAGGGGAGCGCCGATGCCCTCCGGACATGGCGTTGCGACAACCCCGGCCCCGGCGAGGCCGATGTCCGCGTCGAGACTGTCGAGGAGCCGCTGCCTCCCATTCGCCTCGTCGAGGTCACCACCTGGGGCGTGCGCTGCTGCAAGCCGTGCCGGGGGCGGTTCCTCGACCTGTTCGCCCATTGGGCGCGTGGCCAGCGCAACCCGACGTCGGAGCAGGCGGCATGAGCGACCTCAGGACCCCCCGCTACCTGGATGCGGTTGAGCCCGCCGGATTTCCGGACAGCCAAGACGGCATCGAGGCTGTTCGGTTGAATGCCCTCGCACGCTTCATGGCCGCCGAGCGCGAGAGTTGGGCCGCCCGATGCCTGCTCGCGATTGCCTCCGGCGTCACAACGCTCGCGTTGGTCGATGCCGAGATGCAGGCCCACGACGACCGCCGGGCGGCCCTCGTCGCGGCCGGCAAGATGGACGGGCACGGCAATCGCTACTTCGAGGTTGGCGACTTGGTCACCCGCGACGGGACGGACATCCACCGGGTCGTCTCGCACAACGGTTCGGACGGCTACGCACCCGACGGGTTCACCGTGGTCTGCGTGAAGGCCCCGGCCGACGGGTGCACCGAGGTCGGCGAGGAGGAGTTCAACGTCTGCCGTCGGTACGAGTGGGTCGAGCCGCCTCCTGCGCCGCCGCGGCGAACCCGGGACGCCGACCTGCCAGCGGTATGGTCCGCACATGGGTGAGGGCTACGAGACCTACCGCAAGCGGAGGCTCGCTCAGAGCAACCTCGGGCTGGAGATCTTCGCGCTAGGCGGCGTCGACGAGGATCTGCTGAAGGCGCGCCGGCGGCTGGAAGCGAGCACCTTCAAGACATCCCCATCCGAGCGGACCGCCATCGAGACCCTGGCGGCGGACTTGGAGGCTCTACGGCAGCGCCTCCGCGGCCTGCAGCGTCGGATGTCTGTGAAGCGCCGGGCCGCGAAGGAGGCTACATGACCGAGCATGACGGCTACACCGACGCCGACCTCGCGCGGTTCGGCTGGTCGCCGGGCCTCTACATGGGCCGCTGCGCCGACTGCCGCGAGCGGGCCATAGGCGAGAAGCGGTTCAAGCGCTGCCGGTCCTGCGCAGTCGCCGCGCTCCGGGCCGCCGAGGCATACCCGCCGTCGCCGGAGGCCGCAGCCGCGCCGGTCCGCCGCTTCGCCGTTCGGGACGCCGTGTCCGGCCTCCTGTTCTGCAACCACTCCATGCACCCGCAACGGCGGTCCTGGGACGGCTTGGCGACCGCGCAGGTCTACCTCCAGCGTTCCGCAGCCGAGGCGACCGCCGAGCAGGTCCTGACGAAATGGCGCCAGATGCGGCCCCACCACCCGACGATATACCCGGAGCGCCTGGAGCCCGAGGTCGTCGATGTCGTGTTGACGGTGATGCCATGACCGACCCCCGGGACATCGCATCCTGGGCGGAAGCCAACGTGGCGCTCTCTGCGAAGGGTGAGCCGGACGGCCTGCGCCTCACCGGCTACCAGCGGCACGTCGTAGAGGCCTTGGCCGAGCCGGGGGTGACGGTCAGGTTCCTGCCGCCGGCTGAACTGCAGCGCCGCCGGGGCCTGAGCCCGCTAGATGCCCTCCTTATGCTGGCCGCGGCCGACGCCGGCGAGGAGGTCCTGTTCTACGAGCGCGCCCGGGACGAGCTCCGGGACGGCGCCGCCGCGGCGCAGGCCGCTTGGGACCGGCGCGGGGGCGTCCCCATCAATCCGCGGTTCGCCGCCCGGCTTGAGGCCGAGTGCAACCGTTAAGCCGACCGGCCGCATTCGCCGGGACCGCCTCACCCGCCGGCAACCCTGGCCGCATGCGGGCTGGCGCGATTCGGATCCCGGTAACCCGCCCCGTCCAGGCTGCGCCCCGACTGAGGACGGGGGTGCGCCATGAGTAAAATGAGCCAGCTATCGGCGTGGCTAGAGGAGCGAGAGCACCTAGCTTACCGCGACGCTCCAGGGTTCAAGGCCCGTTCTCAGGCCCGTTCCGTCGAATTGAAGCACTTCAAGGCCATCGCGAGCCAGCCGGTCACCCCGGAAATGACAGACAGGCAAATGCTGCACATCCTGCAGGCGCGCCAGTTTATTCGCCCCTGGTGGTACGCAATGATCGAGAGTTCCGGCGGGCCCTCGACGAGACGGCTTGTCGGATACATCGCAGGGGCCCTTTCCGGCTACGCGATGCGCGTCGACCCACGCGTTCGGGCGATCCTCCTCGCCCTTGAGAACGGCGGCAAGCCCGGCACCAAGCTGGAACCCTTGCCGCCCGGGCCACCCCAGTACCTCCCCGGGGACCCTCCGCCGTGGAAGAGGAGGCGCACCGCCCGCGCGGCCAAGGCTGCCCGCGAAACGACGGGAGACGTCGAAGGCTGACCCCGCCGGATTTCCGGCGCACTGGCCTTGATACTTGCCCCGTCGGCATCTGTGCGCACCTCGTCGACACGCGAGGTGCGCACGTCGGCACGCAGAGGCACACCTCGGCGCCCGACGCCATCAAGTCAGTTGATGTCCCCTGCCCCGGGGGCGTGGCCTGGAACGGGACACGCGGACCGTGGGAGCCTGAATCCGTGACGCCCTCGCCGGGTCGGAAACCAATCCGACCCGGCGCGTCGCCGACCACCCTGCCGGGACCCTCCCGAGCGGGGTTTCAACGCGTTTCCGACCCAGTTTCCGACCCAATAGCAAAAGCCGCCCGGAGGCGGCTTTGCTAAGTCGTTCAAATTGGTTGGGAAAACTGGAGCGGGCGAAGGGATTCGAACCCTCGACCCCAACCTTGGCAAGGTTGTGCTCTACCCCTGAGCTACACCCGCTCACTAGTGCCGCGCCGCCCGGACTTTCGTGCCGGCGGCCCCCGGCGGGGCTCTCTAAACACCATTCCGCCGGGCGACGCAAGCGTCTCTTTGCGCCTTCGTGACGATTCACCAATTCGGGTCCGGCGGGAGGCCCTCGCGGACCTCCCGCAAACGCGCACGGGTCGCGCGGGTCGCCCCCTCGGGCAGCGCATCGGATGAGAAAAACGTGCAGGCGGCGATCTCCCGGTCAGGCGCTTTGGGCCGCAGCACGGTGAAGGACGGCAGGACGAACAGCGCCACGTGATCACGGGGCGCAGCGGCGCCGTTGCGGTAGAGGCCGATCAGCCGGGGCGACGTGTCGGACACGATTTCCGCCTCCTCGCGGAACTCGCGCATCATTGCCTCGACCGCAGTCTCCCCACGCTCGACGCCGCCGCCCGGCAAGTGCCATCCGCTGATGTAGGTGTGACGCACCAGCGCCACACGGCCCTCCGCGTCGACCGCCACGCCGCGGACCCCCAGGGTCATCCCCCGGGTGGCCAGTGCCCCGAGGTGGAACAGGCGCCGCAGCAGCCGCTGATCAAGGAGCATGGGGGTGGAAGCTCCGGCTCAGACGACGTCGAGGGTGATCGCGCCGAGGCCGGCGATCGACGCGACCATGCGCTGACCGCGCCCGACGGCTCCGACACCGGAGGGCGTTCCCGTGAAGATCAGATCGCCTGGCTGCAACGTGAAATAACCCGACAGATAGGCGATTTGCTCGGCCACGGACCAGATCATGTCGCCAAGATCGCCCGTCTGGCGCGTCTCGCCATCCACCGACAAAGCGATCGGACCTTGCGCCGGGTGGCCGATCCGCGAGGCCGGATGCAGGGCGCCGATCGGCCCCGAGCCGTCGGCGGCCTTGCCCAGGTCCCAGGGCCGCGAGAGCTTCTTGGCCTCGTCCTGGAGATCGCGGCGGGTCATATCGAGGCCGATCGCGTAGCCGTAGACGTGATCAAGGGCGCCCGCGACAGGAAGGTCGCTGCCGCCATCGGCGAGAGCGGCCACCAGCTCAACCTCGAAATGATAATTGCTGGTCTTGGGCGGATACGTGTGGGGCGTCGGCTCGGAACCGACGATCTGCAGGGCATCGGCGGGCTTCATGAAGAAGAACGGCGGCTCCCGGTCCGGATCGGCGCCCATTTCCCGGGCGTGGGCGGCGTAGTTTCGCCCCACGCAATAGACGCGACGGACCGGAAAAAGGTCGCTGCTGCCGACGATCGGGAGCGCGATGCGGGGCGGGTTCTGGATGACGGAGAGCATCTCTGCCTCTGTGGTGAAACGTCCAGGGCTGGATATGGGCTGCCCGGGATCGACACGACCGTTGTAAGGTGTGCGCTGCCGCGCGCCATCCTGCCGGTTGTCCGGCGCGCGCTCTGGTCGACAAAATTTTCGCGATGAATCCGACAACGACCACGCACGATACCCTGCTCGCCGCCTTGCGCGACGCCCTCGGCCCGCGCCACGTGCTGACCGAACCCGAGGATCTCGCACCCTATCTGATCGAAACCCGGAAGCTGTTCACGGGCTCGGCGCTCGCGGTACTGCGTCCGAACTCGACCGAGGAGGTGGCGTTCGCGGTCCGCGCCTGCACGCAGGCGAACCTTTCGATCGTGCCGCTCGGCGGCAATACGGGGCTCACCGGCGCCGGAATCCCGCAGGGCGGCGTCGTTCTCTCTTTAGAGCGGATGGCGCGCCTGCGCGCCATCGATCCGGTGGATGCCTCCATCACCGTGGAGGCCGGGATGGTCCTTCAGGATGTTCAGGACGTCGCGGAGCGTGCCGGTATGCTGTTCCCGCTCTCCTACGCCTCGCGCGGATCGGCGCGGATTGGCGGGGGGATCAGCACCAACGCCGGCGGCATCGCAGTCCTGGCCTACGGCAACGCCCGGGATCTGGTCCTCGGTCTTGAGGTGGTGTTGTCCGACGGGCGCGTGTGGAACGGGTTGAGGTCCCTGCGCAAGGACAATGCGGGCTACGATCTGAAGCAGCTCTTCATTGGCTCGGAGGGGACGCTTGGCATCGTCACCGCAGCGGTGCTGAAGCTGTATCCGAAGCCGCGCAGCACCGGCGTCGCCTTCGTCGGACTGGATTCGGCACGGGCCGCCCTCGACCTGTTCGTATTCCTGCGGACCCGGATGGATCGGGACCTGACGGCCTTCGAATTCCTGCCCCCCTTCGCGCTGGAGATCGTCCTGCGCCATGTCCCCGGTACGGTTCGACCGCTGGCCGGTGCACACGGGGCGTACGCGTTGATCGAAACCGCCTCAGCGCGGCCCGATTCCGATATGCGCGAGGCGTTAGAATCCGCCTTGGGAGACGCCCTTGCCCAAGGACTGATCAACGACGCCGTCATCGGTGCGAGCGGCGCGCAGAACGATGCCCTGTGGCGCCTTCGCGAGGGCGTCCCTGAGGCGCAGACCCGCGAGGGGGCCTCGATCAAGCATGACGTGTCGGTACCCCTGTCGCGCCTGCCCGATTTCCTGGAGCAGGCCGGCGCGGCCTGCCTGGCGGAGATGCCCAGCCTGCGGCCCTGCGGCTTCGGTCATTTCGGCGACGGCAACATCCACTTCAACCTGTCGCAGCCCCCTGGCATGCCGGCGGCCGCGTTTCTGGCCGAGTGGGGGCGCTTCAATCGCATCGTTCACGACATCGTGCACGGGCTCGGCGGGTCGATCGCGGCCGAACACGGCGTGGGGCTGATCAAGCGCGAGGAGTTGGAGCGCTACGGTGATCCCGTTGGGCTCGATCTGATGCGCCGATTGAAGGATGCGCTCGATCCGCAGAACGTTCTGAATCCCGGCAAGGTCATCGTTCGGCACTCCGTCGCGCCACGCTCCGCGACCTGAGGATTTTGTGCGGCGCGCCATAATTCGGCGCGGTGACAGGTGCAGGACGGTCACGCACCGCAGCCATCGGCAGCGGCGGCCCACCGCGTTAAGCCCCTGCTAACGCGGCGGTCAGACCCTGTTCAAGAACGGCGCGGATAGGAACGTCACTGCTCGGCACAACACTTGCTCGTGGACTTTACCCATCTCGCATCTGCGAGATGGCGCGACGAACCTTCAACGACAGGCTGTAAAACGTCCTTTTGGAGATCGACGGAATGCCTACCTCATTGGCCCGCGTGCAGACCGCGGAAGCGAGCCGCTATCTGCAGCAGCTCTGCCGGCACTGGAGCCACAAGTTCAAGGTCGAAGCGACCCCCGAGCACGGCACCGTGCCCTTCGGCGAGGATCGCGTCTGCACTTTCGACGCCGAGCCGGATGCGCTGGTGATGCGGATCGACAGCACGGACCCGGTCAACCTGACGCGGCTCGAGAACGTCGTCGCCGATCACTTGGCCCGTTTTGCCTTCCGCGAGAGCCTCGGCGACATCCGCTGGTCCCGCGCAGCCTGAAGCGCCTTCAGTTTGGGCGTCCGGTGCCGCACCTGCCTCGGCATGTGAGGCCCTCGAACGTCCGTCAGCCGAGACTCATCAGGCTGGCGTTGCCGCCAGCGGCCGCCGTGTTGATGGCTGTCGAGACCTCCTCGACCAGACCGGCTATCTCGTAGAGATCGCCGCCTGTCAGCGCGTGGGGCGCGCGAGCCTGCACCGGCAGTATCGCGCCGTCGCGGATTGCGATCGCGCGATTGAGGGCTCGGAGGCCATCCGCCCCGCCTTCGAACACGAGCGCCTGGATATCGCCGGCGCCATCGAGGTCGGGGGCGTGCGCGACTCGTGCCGCGAGGTCGGCCGGGAGGTCGCGCAGGAGCGTGCGGGATCCCTCCCCTCCGATGACGGCAGCCCGGTTCCCGCAGGCCAGAATCGTCCCGAGTTGGAGCAGCAAGCCCGCTTCGGTCTCGGCAATCGCGCCGACGAGCCCACGCGGCCGCAGGGCATAGAGGTTTAGCTCACCGACGGGTCCGGGCAGGGCGATTTCTTGATGGGTCGGGTAGCGCGCTGCCGCCAGACGATCCGCCAAGCGGCCATGCCCCCGCATGGCCAGCCAATCGAGATAGGAAGGAACGGGGAAGGCCTCCGTGGCAAGTCCTTCAAGCATCGACTCCGGCGCTCTCCGGACCAACCGACCGAGGTAGAGCGGACCACCGGCTTTCGGTCCCGTGCCCGACAGCCCGAAGCCACCGAAGGGCTGCACACCAACTACGGCACCGATCATAGTGCGGTTCACGTAGCGATTGCCGGCCCGGACCCGGCCGAGGGCCTGGGCGATCGTCTCATCGATGCGACTGTGCAGACCGAAGGTCAGGCCGTAGCCAGTCGCCTCGATATCCGCGAGGAGACCGTCGAGATTCGATCGCCGGTAGCGCACCACATGGAGCACGGGCCCGAACACTTCGCGCGCGACATCGGACACGCCGCCGATCTCGATCAGGGTGGGGGGTACGAAGGATCCGCCGGTCGTCTCGGGCGGCAGGGCAAGTTGCTCGACTCGAAACCCTCGGGCGCGCATCGCCGCAACATGGCCGGCGATCCCCTTGGCGGCGGCTGCGGTGATTACCGGGCCGACATCGACGCAAAGGCGGCGGGGATCGCCGATTGTCAGCTCGCGCAGGGCGCCCTTCAGCATATGCAGTACCCGGTCGGCAATGTCCTCCTGCAAGCATAAGATCCGCAGGGCCGAGCAGCGCTGTCCGGCTGAATCGAAAGCCGAGGCGATGACATCCGTCACCACCTGCTCGGGCAGGGCCGAGGAATCCACCACCATGGCGTTCTGGCCCCCCGTTTCGGCTACGAGGGGCACCGGTTCGGCGTGGCGGCCAAGGCGCTCCGCCAGGCAACGCTGGATCGCCTTGGCGACCGCCGTCGAGCCCGTGAACAGAACACCCTGGACCCGCGGATCCGCCACCAGAGCGGCACCGATCCCGCCATCGCCGGGCAGGATCTGGAGCACATCCTCCGGAACGCCCGCCGCCTGGAGCAGCCGCACGGCCTCGGCGGCGACAAGCGGCGTCTGCTCGGCTGGCTTTGCCAGGACCGTATTGCCAGCCGCCAAGGCGGCCGCCACCTGCCCGACGAAGATCGCCAGCGGAAAATTCCACGGCGCGATGCACACAATCGACCCGAGCGGTTCCTGCGCCGCCTTCAGGATGCGCTCGGCTTCCGCCGCGTAGAAACGCAGGACATCCACGGCTTCGCGGACTTCCGCGACGGCCGCGACGAAGGATTTGCCGGCCTCGCGCACGATCAGCCCGACCAGCATCGGCATCCGTGCCTCGATCGCGTCAGAGGCGCGCCTCAAACTCCTGGCCCGCTCGGAAACCGGCCTCGCCGTCCAGCCCGGCACAGCGGCTTCGGCGCGCGTGAGCGCCTGGGAGACGTCTGATGGCGTTGCCGAACGACAGAAGCCGACCACGTCCGAGACATCGGCCGGGTTGCGCACAGGCGCTTCCGCGCCGGTTCCCTCGTCACCGGGCGGCATCGCTCGCCATACGGTCCGGCAGCTCGCCGCCAGCCCGTCGGACAGATGGGCGAGGGCCGCCTCGTCGGCGAGATCGAGGCCGGTGGCGTTGGCCCGGGCTGAACCACAAAGGGCGCCGGGCAGCGCGATCTGCTCGTGCGGTGCGCCTGGCGCAGTCATGGCGCTCACCGTGGCGACGGGGTCGGCAATCAGCGTCTCGATTGACACAGCCGCGTCTGCGACACGGTTGACGAAGGAGGTGTTCGCCCCGTTCTCCAGAAGTCGCCGGACCAAGTAGGCGAGCAGGGTCTCGTGCGTGCCCACGGGCGCGTAGATCCGGCACGGGCGTCGCAGGCCGGCGCTCGATACCACCTCTGCGTAGAGTGGCTCGCCCATCCCGTGCAGGCATTGGAATTCGTACTGGCCCAGGCGGAAATCCGGCCCCGCGATCTCCACGACACTGGCAAGCGTCTGCGCGTTATGGGTGGCGAATTGCGGGAAGACCGCGTCGGGGGCGGCCAGAAGGCGGCGGGCACAGGCGAGGTACGAGACGTCGGTGTGAACCTTGCGGGTGAAGACGGGGAAGTCGGCCAGCCCATCCATTTGCGCGCGCTTGATCTCGCTGTCCCAGTAGGCGCCCTTGACGAGGCGCACCATGAGGCGCCGCCGGCTACGCCGGGCGAGGTCGATCAGGACGTCGATGACGAAGGGACAGCGCTTGCCGTAGGCCTGGACCACGAAGCCGAGCCCATCCCAACCCACCAGTTCGCGAGCCACCGCGAGTTCTTCCAGGATGTCGAGCGACAGGTCGAGGCGGTCGGCCTCCTCGGCGTCGATGTTCAGGCCAATATCGTATCCCTTGGCCAGCTGCGCGAGGCTCAACACCCGCGGTATAAGTTCGGCCAGGACGCGTCCGCGTTGCGCCCGGACGTAGCGCGGGTGGAGCGCCGACAGCTTGATCGAGATGCCTGGCCCGCGCAGCACACCCCGGCCGCCCGAAGCCTCGCCGATCGCCCGGATCGCCTCCGCGTAGGAGTCGAAATACCGCGCCGCATCCTCGGCGGTCAGAGCGGCCTCGCCCAGCATGTCGTACGAGTGCGTGAAGCCCTGTGTCTCCAAGCGCGCGGCGTTGCGGAGGGCTTCCGCGATGGTCCGGCCGGCGACGAACTGCTCGCCCATCATCCGGACGGCGCGATCGACGCCCCCGCGGATCAGCGGCTCACCGCCACGGGCGATCAGGCGCGTGAGCGTGGCGGAGAGGCCGGCCTCGTTTCGGGTTGCGACGAGGCGGCCGGTGGTCAGTAGGCCCCAGGTCGCCGCGTTGACGAAGGGCGACAGGCTGTGTCCGAGATGGGCCGCCCAATCCCCGCCCGCGATCTTGTCCCGGATCAGCGCGTCGCGCGTCGCGCTGTCCGGGATGCGCAGCAGCGCCTCGGCAAGGCACATGAGCGCGACGCCCTCCTCGCTCGACAGGGCATATTCGTGGATCAGGCCCTCGACGCCGCCGCGGCGGCCACGGCGGCGCAGGGACTCGACGAGCGACCGGGCCATCGCAGCGACGCGGGCCACGGACTCGGCGGGCAGGCGCGCCTGGTCGAGGAGCGGCGCGATGCACTCCGGCTCGGAGCGCCGGCAGGCCGCGACGACGGCCTTCCGCAGGGGCGAAAGCTTAGGCAGTTCGGCGAAGGCGCCGACCGGGTCGGCTGCGCCGTCGGCGATGCGGGACGCGAGCATGGATCATCCCCGAACGCTGCGGCGGTTCACCCGCCCGACCGGCAGGCTACGCCGTCCGCGCCCGATGTCTAAGTCCTGGCCGATGCCTGCTTCTCAGGCCGTCACGGCGTAGCGTGGGCGGCATCGATCGCGTCGGTCAGGACGGGCTGGGCGCCCTCCTGCTTCAAAACCGCGCTCGGGATCACGACCGTGTCGGCGCAGGCTTGCGCGTAGTGGGGCAGATCGAACTGGACAGCGAGGCCGCCCGCCTTGGCATCGAGCCATGCCATCATGCCCGGCGGGTCGCTCTGCGCGGTTTCCTGCACCACCGCCCGGCAATCATTGTCGTCCCCCTCGCGCTTCGCCTTGCTGTCCTTCGGACGGTAGCGTTCGAGGTACAGAGCGTGCAGCCGTTTGGAGGCGAGCGTCACCATCTTGGTCCCGTCCAGGCCTTCGGCGAGGGCGACCGCGCCGGTCAGCGTCGGGGGAAGCAGCTTGGTCCAATCGACCGGCGCGCCGGTCGTCAGGTCGTACACGATCGCCATCAGGCCGGTGCTCGGATGCGCCCCGCCGCAGAACATGTCGTCCCTGATCTCGACGCTCAGGAAGTGCGGACCGCGCATCGGCGTGCGGATCGTCCGCGTCCAAGAGCTGCGTGCGCCACCATCCGCTTGGCAGGACTTCGCGGCCTTGCGGACGTTGCCATCGAGCCGCCGGAGCGCGGCGTTGATCCGCCGCTCGGCATCGTCGGCCGGCGCCGCGATTTGCGGCATCGTCGCCAGGCCCGGCTTCAGCTCCGGCTGCGCCGTCACTGTGACCGGTCGATCGGCCGCCCAGGCCGAGCCGGCCAAAACTGCCAGCAGGACGCTTGCGCCGAGCTGAGGTCGAAACATCCGGTTCATCGTCGCATCGCTCCTGGGCGAATCGGTTCGTGCCCCGGCGCATTGGCCGCCCTGCCGCGCCTCGGGCCAAGCACTGATGCGGCGATTCCACGCGGGGCGCGGCGCGCTTCCACACACGCGGGCGCGGTGGCAGAACGCCGACCATGAGCACGATCCTCATCTACGGCGCCACCGGCTACACCGGCACGCTGCTCGCCGAACACGCGCTCGCGCAGAATCTGCGGCCGATCCTGGCCGGGCGCGACCCGGAGAAGCTGCGTCCGCTCGCCCAGCGGCTCGGCCTCGAATCGCGTGCCGCGCGCCTCGACGAGCCGGAGCGCCTGCGAGCTGCGCTCGCGGGCGTCACGGCAGTGATCCACGCCGCCGGCCCTTTCTCCAAGACCGCCCGGCCGATGGCCGAGGCCTGCCTCGCCGCGGGGGCGCATTACGTCGACATCACCGGCGAAATCTCGGTGCTGGAGGCGTTCGCAGCCCGCGACGCGGAGGCGAAAGCCGCCGGCATCGTGCTGCTGCCCGCGGCGGGCTTCGACGTGGTGCCGAGCGACTGCCTCGCCGCCCACGTGGCGCGGCGGCTACCGGGGGCGACGCATCTGCGGATCTCGATCGGTGGGTTTGGCGGCTTCAGCCGGGGCACGGCGCGCACCATGGTCGAGGGCATCGCTTGGGGCACACGGATCCGCCGGGACGGCCGGATCGTCGAGCTGCCGAGCCCGCCGCGCGGCAGCGCCGATTTCGGCCGCGGCCCGCGCCGCACCGTAGGGCTCGGCTGGGGCGACGTATCGAGCGCGTGGTACTCGACACGCGTCCCCAACATCGAGGTGTATTTCGAGGCCTTCCCCGCCATGGCGGCCGCCGCCGGTCTGCCGGCCGGGATCCGGCGGATCATCGCAGGTGGGACCGCGCAACGGCTGATCAACCGCGGCATCGACCGGCTGCCCGCCGGGCCATCCGAGGCGGCGCGGAAGACAGCGCGCAGCACGTTTCTCGCCGAGGCCTGGGACGGCGCGGGGCGAAGGCCAGCGAGCCGCATGGAGACGCCCGAAGGCTACACGCTCACGGCCGCAACGGCCCTTGAGGTCGCCCGCCGTCTCGCCGCGGGCGCGGTGCCGGCGGGCTTCCACACGCCGGTGACCGCCTTCGGCCCCGACTTCATCCTGGATTTCCCGGGCGTGGTACGAACCGACCTTTGATTCTCAAGGTATACGGCAGAAGACCGGGCAACCCTGAGATCGGTTGTCCAATCCACCGCCTCATCCTGGGGTGCCGGTGCGCAGCGAAGGTCTCGAAGGAGCCCTCCGGGGATCGCGGCGTCCTCTGGAGGGCTCCTTGCAGGCCGGCTGACGCGGGCACCTCAGGATGAGGAGATCGGGTGGGATTGACCCGGCTGGGTCCTGTCGTTGGCCGTGCTACGCCTCACACCGTCGCGCCGATCTGCCAGGACGCGAATTCCGACGCTCCGAAATCGGACGGCTCGCTCTTCGTCCGCTGACCTTCAGGATCAGCACGAAATCCGACGCCCAGTCTGATCGACGCCCTCCTCCCCGTCGAGGATCATGCCGCAATTGACGTCCATATCTTCTTCGAGCCACCGGTACATGCCCGGGTTGGTGGTGATCTTGACCGAGGGCGCCGGATTGCAGCCGAACACGCTGCCCCGGCCCGTGGTGAAGCACACGAGGTTCGCCCCGCCCGCCACGTTCCCGGTCGCCGAGACCGGGTCGTAGCCCGGCGTGTCCATGAAGACGCAGCCTTTGGCAGTGATCGGATCGGCGGAGCGCGGCACATCCACGAGATTGGTGCTCCCGGCCTTGTTGCCGGGCGAGGGATTGGCGTCGATCTCCGAGCCCCCTTGCGGGTGTACTCCTCCCGCCAGCGGATAATTCTCCGGCTCGCGGTAGAGCCACATCCAGAACACGGCCCAGACGAAGCTGAGCACGCGTAACCAGCGGCAATTGCATGCTCGCGTAGGTCCAGAAGAGGCCCGACAGGATCAGGCCCATATCGCTGGCGTTAAGGCCGAATTCCTTCGCCATGGACGGGGGTCGCCGCAAAGACCGGCGGCCGTGGACCGATCAGGCGCGGTAGGCATCTCCATCGAGCCCGTGCGGCCGGCCGGCGGCGAGCAGCGTCTCCCAGACCGGTTCGGGCAGCGGCACGCCCTCTGCGAGGCGCTGGGTCCGCATCCGGCGTTCTGGCTCGCCGGGCAGCAGCACCTCGGCGCCCGGCATCGGGCGGGCGCTCTTGAAGAAGTCGAGATAGGTCCGCGCCTCGGTGGCCAGAACATCCTCGGTACCGAGAGCCGCGGCCGTCACGTAGATCGAGAGCATGCCGTTGCAGATCCGGCGCTTCCCCGGCCCCGCCGTTCCGGATCCGGTGAGCGCGCCAGCGAGCAATTCGCACATCAGCGCCAGCCCCGAGCCCTTGTGCTCGCCGAAGGCTCGGATCGCGCCTGAGCCGCGCTGGTTGTCCCGCTCAATCCCCTCCAGGGGGCCGAACAGGGTCGCCGGATCCGCACTGAGCCGGCCGTCCGGCTCGATCAGCGCGCCCTCCGGCAACGGCTTGCCACCCCGGGAGGCGACGAGCACCTTGCCCTTGGCCACCAACGACGTGGCAAAATCCAGGATGATCGGATCGGCATCCGGCACCGGGAACCCGGCGGAGAACGGTGCGGTCGAGAACCGCCGCTCGACGGAGCCGAACGGCGCCACCAGCAGGCTTCCCGCCACGTTGACGAAGTGGACCGAGACCAGCCCGGCGGCGGCGGCGCGCTCGGACCATTCGCCGATCCGGCCGAGATGCCCGGCATGCCGGAGGGCGATGATTGCCACGCCGTTCGCCTGCGCCTTGGCGATCCCGAGATCGACGGCGAAAGGCCCCGCCGTCTGTCCGAAGCCATAATGCGCATCGACCAAGGCAAAGCTTGGGGCGTCGGTGACGATGTCCGGCGTGCGCCCGGCTTCGACCTCTCCGGACCGCAGCCATTCGACGTAGCGGGTAACCCGGACGACGCCGTGGCTGTCGTGGCCCGTCAGATTGGCCGCCACAAGATAACGGCCGATCCGCTCGGCCTCTGCCGCGGCGCAACCCTCGCGCACAAAGATGTCCCGCACATAGGCGGCCAGCCCGTCGGCCGAGATCCGCATTCCGGTTCCTCCCTGGCCGCGCCTCGCCGGGCGCGTGCGGGATGAACCTAACGCTCTCAAGCATGAGGTGCGAGCACATCGGGTGACTGACGTGCAGCGGTGTCGTCTTCCGCCCAACCTCGGGCGGCCTTTCACGAGATCTCGCGGATCAGCTTCGCAATGATCGCGCGCCCGAATGCCTCGAAGTTCTCGGCGCTGATGACGAATGCGCCCGCGCCGCCGATCACGAGGTTTCGATAATAGGCCGCCAGTCCCCCGGCTGGGTTGGTGTGCTCCTTTAGGAAGCTCGGCATGCCGTCCGGATCGGTGAGGATCACGATGCCGTTGACGGTTATCCCGGCTGATACGGCGGCGTCCCTGGCATCTGTGATTGAGCGTCCGGCATTGCCGGTCCCATCACCGGAGATGTCGATCACCTTCCGCTCGGTTCGGAACGGCGCCCGCGTCAGCAGATCGGCGGCAAAGCTGATGGCGGAGCCGATGGCGGTTCGGCCATAGAAAGGCCGCGGTACGGCGGCGAGCCGCGCAGCAAAGAGGTCGGCGTCCTGCGCGGAGGCGATGATCATCCAGTCGACCGCGACACGCTGTTCCCCGGGGCCGGCCCAGTCGAACAGGGCGACGCCGATACGGCCGACCGGCCCATCCGCGATGGCGCGCAGGACCCGGGGGTCAGCGAAGGCCTCGGCATAACCGCGTCGTTCGAGATCGAAGCGCGCTTCGCTGATGCTCAGGGAAACGTCGACCGCCAGCACCAGCAGGACGTCGACCTCCTGGGCGGTAGCGCGCGCGCGGCGTCCCGTCAGCGACAATGCCGCCAGCAAACCGGACAGGAGAAGGCGTCGCCGCATGGTCGACACTCGATGAGGGACGCAGCGCAGCGAGGCGTTCGCTGCCCATGCAACGGCCCTGCCACTGCGCCGGTTCACGACGCGCGTCAGGTCGATGGATAGCGTTTTCGTTTGGTTCCGCGTGTCCCGGTCCGTACGGCGCTGCTTTTCGTCCCATCCTGCGGATTTGTGCCCGCGCTACCTGAGTCCCACTAAGGCGTGACCCGCGCTGCCAACAACGAGCCCCACTCATGCGTCTTCTTCACCGAATCGGCCGTTTCATCGAGAGCATCCTTGTCGCAGCGGTCATCGGCACTGTCGCTCTGGTCAGCCGAATCCTCGACGCGATGATCGGATTGGTGGGACGTCAGTCCGATCGCCTGGATGCGAAGCTCGCTGACCTCGCCCGCCAGTCGAAGGCCCGGCACAGGCAGCAGGGTCGCCGTCAGATCGACCCGATCAGTCTCAACTAGGCGCGGTCTTTCGGCCTCCGTCCGCGGGGCCTTCTAAAGTCCCGGCCCCTTGGCTGCGCCGATGATGCGGCCGGGCCGCGTATCGCCGCCGCATTGGAGCAGCACGACCCAACTGTCCGCACCGGCGATCTCGGCTTGTTTGCCGGGTACGTTGAAGCTGACCGCTTGCCCGTTCCAATGGCCCAGGTGCTGCAAATCCCGGACGATGTTGACGTAGGTCGTGGTCCGACCCCCGTTCTCACCGGCCTGGATGGCGACCGCGCGGCTGCGCAGAACCGGAACAAGCCAGACTTCGCCCCGCGACTCGGTCTTGATATCCGGTGCCGCTCCGACCTCGACGAAGATCCGGTTCTCACGAACCTGGCCCCGGACCGGAACCGGGAGTCCGCCAAGCTGAAACGTGTCGCGCATCAGCCTGTCGAGGTCGGCCCTGTCGGACCCGACCGCGACGCCGCTACCATCGACTACGACCTGCGGGGTGAAGACCTGCCGCGCGCCGCGTCCCCGCGCGTAGGCGCGCTGGCGCTCGGTGAGGGCGCGCGATGCCAGCGTGTCCTTCCAGCCCATGTAATCCCAGTAGGTCACCGGCAGGGTCAGGGCGATCACGCCAGGCTGTCGCGCCAGATCGCGCAGGACCGGATCGGCCGACCGGCAAGCCCCGCAGCCCTGGCTGGTGAACAGCTCCACAACGGCACGAACCGGCTCGGCCCGCGCCCCGCCTGTGGGTGTGGCGACGGCGAGCAGTAGAGCTGCGCACAGAGCGCGGCGGTCACAGGTCGGGGCGAGGTCCCGAGGCGTCATCGGCGCATCAGAGCGTCTGGTCCGCCCGCTGTGAAATCACGTTGGCTTGAGAGCCTCCGACCGGCACGCGGACTGCCGCCCGGGCCACGGGCAGCATCTCCGGACGCCACCGTCGATGCATCCAGAGCCATTGGCCGGGGTTCTCGCGGACCCAGCCCTCGACCACAGCGGTCATGGCCTGCATGGCGCCGGGCACGTCGATAGTCCCGTCCGGAGCCCGAGGCAGATCCAATGGCGGTGTCAGCTCGAGCCGGAACCGGCCCTCCGGCAGCCGCACGACCCGAACGCCGTGGACTGGGCATTCATAGTGGCGCGCCAGCTTGGCGAGGAGGGGGTTGGCGAGACAAGGCCGGCCGAGGAACTCGACCGGCACGCCGCGGGTGAAGTGCTGGTCGATCAACTGGCCGAGATGGCCGCCATTCTCCACGACGTCGCGCATGGCGAAGACGGCGCCGGGTGTCGAGGCCGCAAGCCCGCCCATGGACCGCCGGCGGACCTCCTGCACGAGGCGGGCGGCGGCTGGGTTGTTGGGCGGACGGAACACGGCGGTCGCGTCCAAGCCGAACCGGGCCGCGCAGATCGCCGGCAATTCCCAGTTGGCGAGGTGCGCGGAAAAGATCAGTCCCGGCTGGCCGTCATCGCGCAGGGCGAAGAAGTGTTCGATCCCCGCAACTTCGGTCCGCTGCGGGCCCGCGGCCGTCGGATCGTAGTCGAACAGCGTGTCGAGATGAGCGTATTCCGCCCCCGTCCGCCCGAGATTGTCCCAGGCCTCCAAGGCGATGCGCTGCCGCTCCGGCTCCTGCATATCCGGGAACACCGCCCGAAGGTTGGCCAAGGCGGTCCGATGGGCCGGCAGCAGGGGCCCGATGCGGCGCATCATCCTGGCTCCGAACGCCGTCGCGCGCTCCGGCCCCAAAAAGCGAGCCAGCCAGACCAGGGCGCGGATTACCGGAAGCATCGCATAGCCCGCGAGGCGCGGGTAGGACCGTTTCAGAAGGAGGGCGAGACGCAGCACATTCGTTTCCCGGGCAGGGTGCGGGCGCCCCCCGACGGACCCGTACGGCCCCGTTTACGCCAAGTCGGCGGCGGGGCGAAACCTGGTGGGCCGGATCGATCAAGCAACCGCGATCCGTGCGTTACAGACTGACGAGAATCTTGCCGAAGACACGACGCGACTCGAGGCGTTCCAGGCCCTGTGCGAAGTCCGCGAGCGGATACACCGTGTCCACCACCGGCTGGATGCCGGCCGCCATCTTTTCCAGGGACTGGCCGATATTCGCCAGCGAACAGCCGAACGAACCGGTGATTCGGTATTGCTGCTGAAACAGCTGCATCAGGTTCATGGTCGCCGAGACGCCGGACGTCGATCCGCAGGTGACGAGGCGGCCGCCTCTCTTGAGGCAGAGCAGTGACCCGTTCCAAGTGTCGGCGCCGACATGCTCGAACACCACATCGACACCCTTGCGCTTGGTCAGGCGCCGGACCTCACCCTCAAATCGCTCGGTGCGATAGTTGATGACGTGATCGGCGCCGAGATCGGCGGCTTTGCGGCCCTTCTCATCGTCACCGACCGTCGCGTAGACCGTGCAGCCGATCGCCTTGGCCATGCGGATCGCCGCGGTGCCGATGCCCGAGCCGCCGGCATGGACCAGGATGCTCTCACCGGGCTCCAGCCGAGCATTGTCGAACAGCATGTGCTGGACGGTGCCAAACGCGATGCCCGCGCAGGCCGCATCCGTATCAGTCACCCCGTCCGGGATCTTTACGACGAGGCGGGCGGGGAGGGTCACCAACTCCCGAGCGAAGCCGTCGAGGTGGAAGCCCATCACGCCGGACACGTCCTCACAGAGGTTGTCACGGCCCTCACGACAGGCTCGGCACCGGCCGCAGGTCATGGCCCCGTAAGGGACGACCCGGTCCCCGGGGGTGAGGTCCGCAACGCCCTCGCCGACCGCTTCGATCACGCCTGCGGCTTCCGCCCCGACAACGAGGGGCAGCTTGCGCTTGGCGAAGGCCATGCCGCGAAAACCCCAGACATCGATGAAGTTGAGGCCGACGGCGCGGATGCGGATCCGCACCTCGCCGGGCCCGGGCGCGGGCGCGGCCTCGATCTCGGTGAGGCGCAGGTCGCGATCGCCGAAGAGTTGGAGAGCGTGCATCCTATCTTTCATCGTTCCGGTGCCAGGTACCGCCGACGCGCCCAGCCCAGAGTCCGGCCGGCCTTGACGCGGCACCACGTTGTGCGGCTCGGCGTGTCGTTGGTGCAGCCGAAGACCAGGGCGCGGACGCGGATCTCGCCGATCTGCTCGGCGGAGGGGTCAGGCTCCGCCCGAATGCTGAGCGCCTCGCCCGGCGGCAGGCCAGAGACGCGGTAGACTTCGGCGTCCGCCAGCGCCGGTCTCGGCACAAGCGTCGCTGAAACGCAGAGAGCGGTGGTGAGGGCGAGGCTGGCGCGCATGGGCGGGATCGTCCGGTTCGGCGGCATCCGGTCAGGTCCGATGGACGCCCATCATCGCGGTCAGGCCGCCATCCACCGGCAGCACCGCGCCGGTGATGTAGGACGCCCCCTCGCCCATCAGGAAGGCCGCGAGCACCGCGACATCTTCGGGCCGCGCGAACCGCCCGGCCGGGATCTGCCGCTCCATTCCGTCCCGATGGGCGGCATAGCGCGCCATCATGGCGGTATCGACGAAGCCGGGGGCGATCACATTGACTGTAACGCCGCGCTTGGCGGACTCGATCGCCAGCGTGCGGCAATAGGCGACCAGCGCCCCTTTGGTGGCGGCATAGGCGGCATTGCCGGCATTGGCCCGCAGGGCCGCGACCGAGCCGATCGCAACGATGCGGCCGGCGCGCGCGCGGGTCATCGTCCGCACCAGCGATTTGGCAAGGCGTGTGAGCGAGAAGAAGTTGACCTGCATGGCCGCTTCGGCCCGATCCTGATCGAGCATGGCGGCCAGCGCGTCGTAGGATTGACCCGCATTGTGGACGAGGCCGTAATAGTCGCGCTCCTCAGCGGCCTCGCAGAAGCCATCGAGGGCGGCCCGGTCGGCGAGGTCGAGGGAATGGGCTGCAAAGCTTCGGTCCGGATGCGCGGCGCCGAGTTCGGCGAGCAGCGCTTCGGCGGCCTCGGCCGATGACCGGTAGGTGAAGTCCACCGCGAAGCCGGCATCCGCCAGAGCGCGGACGGTCGCCGCCCCGATGCCGGACGCGCCGCCGGTCACGAGAACGCGGCGGGGGGAGGCTACGGCGCTCATGCCGGCTCCGCGCCGAGCACAAGGCACGTATTCTGACCGCCGAACCCGAAGGAATTCGACAGCACCGTACGCACCGTCCGATCGCGGGCCGTCTCGACGATGTCGAGGGCGATCGTCGGATCCGGCACCCTGTGATTGATGGTCGGGGGGATGCGGCCGTGACGGATGGTCAGCAGCGACACGGCCGCCTCAATGGCGCCGGCCGCCGTGAGGGTGTGGCCGATCATCGACTTGTTGGAAGTCACCGGCAGCGTCGCAGCCCGGGATCCGAACACAACCCCGAGGCCCAGCGCCTCCATCTTGTCGTTCTCGGGCGTCGAGGTACCGTGGGCATTGACCGTGTCGATCCCGTCGGGTTCGAGCCCGGCATCCTCCAGACTGGCCCGGATCGCCGCGATGATCGGCGCCCCATCGGGGCTGGAGCGGGTGCGGTGGAAGCCGTCGCCCTTCTCGCCGCAGCCGAGTACGTAACCGAGGATTGTGGCGCCTCTGGCTTGTGCGGCTTCGGCGTCTTCCAGGACGAGGGCGGCAGCGCCCTCGCCCATCACGAAGCCGTCGCGATCCTTCGAGAACGGCTTTGAAGCCGCCTCCGGCTCGTCGTTGCGGGTTGAAAGCGCGGACAGGAGCGAGAATCGAATGAGCGATTCCGGGTTCACCGAGCCGTCGGTACCGATGCACAGAGCCGCCGCGGTTTCGCCGCGCCGGATCGCCTCGACGCCGAGTTGAATCGCCGTGGCCCCGGACGAGCAGGCGGTCGACAGCGAGATCGGCGAGCCCTTCGTGCCGAACCGTTCGGCGATACGGTCGGCAACGGTCCCGAAGATGAACAGGTCGTGCCAGGGATCGAACCGACCCGTCGCGGCGGCCCGGAGCAGGCCCGCGTAGTCGACCGGGCCTTCGCCGCCGGCCGCGTCCGCCAGGGCCTGCCGTTGCGGCCACTCCATCTCGACCGGCGGCACCGCGATGAAGAGAGCCCCCGGGAAATCACCCACCGAACCGATCGCCGCCTGCGCCACCGCTTCCTCGGCCGCCACCGCGGCGAAGCGCTCGGACAGGAGCGGTGCCACCAGCGGCGCGGTGTCGAGGAAATCCACCGTGCCGGCGATCCGCGTGCGCAAACCGTCCGTGGGGAACCGCGCGATGGCGTGGATGCCGGATCGGCCTGCGGTCATGGCGGCCCAGGTCTCGGCCTGACCCCGGCCCAGGGAGGAAACGACACCGAGGCCGGTCACCGCGACGAGCGGCCGGCCCCTGGCATCGCGGTAGGATCGCGCGCTCATGGAGCGGGCTGTAACGGATTTTCCGCGCCCATACACCCTTGGGCGTCCCGCTGCGAAACGGTCATTCCACGACCGGCCCGTCCTGGCGGGGCGCATTGGCGAGCCGGAGCACGGTCTGCAGCAGCACATCGGCGCCCGCCGCGCAGTCACCTTGGGTCGCGGACTCCGCCTCGTTGTGGCTGATCCCGTCCTTGCAGGGGACGAAGATCATCGCGGCGGGCACGCGGGCGGCGAGGTTGCAGGCATCGTGCCCGGCCCCCGAGATGATGCGGCGGCGGGCATGGCCCAGGCTCTCGGCAGCCGCATCGATCGCCGCCACGACGGCAGGATCGAATGGGACCGGCTCCTTCCGCCAGATCCGGTTGAGCTGGATCTGCAGCCGGCGGCGGCCGGCGATCTCTGCGGCCGCCTCCTGGAGTTCCGCCTCCATCGCGTCGAGGGTGGCCGAGCGGGGGTCGCGCACGTCCACCGTGAAGGCGGCCCGACCGGGAACGACGTTGCGGGACGGCGCCAGGATCGCGGCTTCGCCGATCGTGGCCACCGCCGAGGGGGCATGCGCCAGAGCGATCCGTTCCGCGGCGAGCGCCAATTCGGACAGCGCCAGGAGAGCGTCCCGGCGGCGCGGCATCGGCGTGGTGCCGGCATGGCTCTCGAAGCCAGTGATCACGCCGTCGAACCACATGATACCCTGGCCGCCTTCGACGACCCCGATGGTCTTGCCCTCGGCCTCCAGGATCGGCCCCTGCTCGATATGGAGTTCGACGAAGGCACCGATCTCCCGGGTGCCCACAGCCTCGACCCCGCGATAGCCGATGGCGTCAAGCGCCTCCGCCACCGTGGTGCCGGCGGCGTCGCGCTTGGCCAGGATCTCGTCGGTGGTGAAGTCGCCCACATAAGCCGCCGAGGCCATCATGGCGGGGGCGAAGCGGGAGCCCTCCTCGTTGGTCCAGTTGACCACCATGAGCGGCGCCTCGGTCTCGATGCCGGCGTCGTTCAGGCTACGCATCACTTCGAGGCCGGCCAGGACGCCGAGCACGCCGTCGAACTTGCCGCCCGTCGGCTGGGTATCGAGATGCGACCCGAAGGCGATCGGCTTGCGGTTCATGTCCCGGCCCGGCCGCAGGGCGTATTGTGTACCGAGGGCGTCCACCGAAACCTGAAGCCCGGCCGCCACGCAGGCATCCCGGAACCAGTCGCGCACCCGACCATCCTGGGCCGAAAGTGTCAGGCGGTTGATGCCGCCGGCCGGGGTGCCGCCGAACGCCGCAGTCTCCAGGATGGTGGACCAGAGGCGCGATCCATCCGCGCGCAGGTTGTGGGTCTTGCTCAGGTTCGTCTCGGCCATGCCGGTTCCTCTCGCGGCGGGGTGCCGCGCCACAGGTGTTCGATCGGGCGACCCGCAGTCACGGGGGTGCCCGCCGTGGCAGCAACCCGGATGCCAATCAACGCGGTCAACCCGGAGGACGTCGCACCGGGTTGGCCCGCAGCAGGCCAGCCCCGTCGACCTCCAGAGCGGCGGCGATCTCGCCGAGCGCGCTCGCCTCGATGTTGCTGATCCCGTCCTGGTCGGCGACGTCGGCGGCGATCAGGAAGACGTTTTCGCGCTGGATCGGAGGGCGCTCCGCCACTGCCGCGACGTGGCGCAGGTTTTCCGCCCGGCCGAGCCGGGTCCGCGCCCGGGCGATCCCTTCGTAGAGTTCGGTCTCGAGCATCAGCGCGTCGTAGCCCTTCATCAGGACCGGATCGGCGCTCAGGCCGTGGAGGGCGGCATCGAATTCCGGGCCAGCCACCTCCCCATCCGCGACAATGACATTGGCTGCGGCTGAGACGGCGGCGAGCATCAGCGCCTTGTCGCCGACATAGGCCGTGACGGTACGGCTCACGTGGCCGAGAAGATCGCGCAGAAGGCTCATGAAGGCTGTGCCGGGGCCGGATGGATGCTGGATCGCGCGAGGGATAGCAGAGGCCGGCCCGGAAGAAAGCCGGCAAGGCGCCACCGGTCGATGCGATGTGGCCCCTGTGCCGGCTGAATATTACAACTTCTGACGTTCCGCCGGACAACAGACACGCTTCGGCAACATCACCGTGCGAGACAACACGTCAACCGCGCCGAGGCGCGGTGGATGGAGGGCGGACCGAGTTCCCCCCAGCGAGATCCGCCTCCACCGTGACGCCGCCGGGACGACGTTCGGGTGCCCCCCAGGCCCGACCTTCGTTTCGGCGGCGGTCTTGTCTCCCGCGAAAGACGAGCGGCTTCGCCTCGGGATCAGCGCCAGAACGGCTTCACATCGAGGAGATCGGCTCGGGCTTCGGCCGCGGCCTTGAGTCGATCCCGCGCCTCAGCATCGTCCGACCCCGGCATCGGCGGTCCCGACAGGGTCTCGGTCATCGACCGGGCGGTCTCGAGATCGTTGAGCGTGCCGAGATGGTCCTGGAGATCCGAGAGCGCGTCGCCGAACTTCTCCTGGCGTCGCCGGGCTTTCTTCTTGTGATACAGACCGGCGAAGAACTCCGCGCCGTAGCGCAACTTCTTGGCCGCGATTCGCGCCCGGTGCCTGGTATGCGGGTCGAGATGCTTCAGACCGCGGCCACGCTTCTTGAGCCTGAGGCGCGCCTTGTCGAGCACGCGGGCAGCGAAATCCTGCCCCGGCTCGCCCGCGGCCGGCTGTGAAGTCCATGCTCCCGCTTCGATCCAGCCGGCGAAATCGATGATCAGGCCGCGCCATTGCGGGCTCTGCAGCGTCGCCAGAACCACGTCGTAGGCCCGCTCGCGCTCGGCCACGGCCCGCTCGCGCAAGCCGTCGAGTCCCGCCTCCTCTGGTCGCGCCTTGACGAGGTCCGGCAGGGTTTGGCCGAGGAACACGTCGAGGTTGCGGGCGTGGCCGAAGGGCTCGGTCACACGCTTGATCTCGTCGTTGAAGCCCGCAGCCCGGGGATCATCCTGCAGCATGGGGGCGAAGAGCGACAGCGCCGAGCGCAGGCGGCGCAGGGATACGCGGATCTGGTGGAGGGCCTCCGGCGGCTGGCCGCCTTCCAGGAACACCGTCTCGTTGAGTCGCAGATGGCGCAGGCAGGCGCGGGCTACACGCCGGAACACCTCGCCGACCGACGCATCGACCGGCAGGTCGATCGGCTGGGCTTTGACGATGTCTCGGCCGGTACCGTCGATCAGCCCGAAGCCGACCGCGCTCTTCGCATGGACGCTCAAGCGTAACGGCACCGTTTCAGCCAAAACCTGCGCGAGCTGAAACAGATCGGTCGGGTTGCCTGCCTGCAGCTCCAGCTCGACCTCGCAGAGCGGCGCGTCTCCCGCCGGACTCTCCACCCGGCCCTCGTCCAGGGTAACCAGGATCCGGGACTCACCCTGCACAACCGGGATCTCCCGGCGCAGGACGATGGTCGAGAACAACCGCTCGACCGGCGCCTCGACGGCCTTGAGAACGGCCTCCGCCGCCGTGCCGGCCCAGGCGGCCGGTTGCGGGGTTTCGCCGGCGATCTCGGTCTCCCATTCGGCCCGGTCGAACAGACCGACACCACCCGCGCCGGCCTTCACAGTCTGGATGTATCGCCCGTCCTTCGCGCGGACCCGCAGGGTCAGGTTGGCCGCCTGCAAGTCGCGATTCGGCGTGTCGTAATAGGTCGAGACCATGCGCTCGGGCTCCTTCGCCGTCGCGTCCTGAAGACGCGGATGGGCGGCGAGTGCCGTCAGATCGGGTCCGGCGCAGGTGAGCTTCAGCTCGACCTCGCGTGGTTCTGCCTCCGCGGCGCGTTCGGTCTCGCTCATGCTCTCCTCTTCGTGACTCCCACACCCAACTCGGTGGGATACCCGTCCGGTTGCATCGAACTGTCGCGCCGATACCGTACGGCCGCGCGCCCCATTGCCGTCAGTGTAAGCGGAGTCGCCGTGGCGGGCCAACGCCTCGCTCCCCTAGGTCGTTGGCTGGACGCGGAATTTCGGAGCCCACCCTCGCCGGCAAAAGCCTGTTCGCGTTCGGCGGTCGGAAGGACCGGATCGCTCTTCGTTGCGCCAGGGGCATGTTGCACTGCATGAAAATGCGCTTTCCCAAACTGAAAACACGTGGCAAAGCAAATTGTCCACAATCCACTTACCGCGCAGGCCCCGGCTCCGACCGTCCGGCGGCCCATGACTCGACGCTGAGCCGGCGCGGCGGGATTCCCTTCGACGAGCTTGTGCGCCCCGCGTGGATGGTGGTGCCAAGGAGATGGTCAGGTCGGTGGCTGCGTTGAAGACCCTTCTTGTCGGCGTGATCGGGCACGTCGATCATGGCAAGACCGCGCTGGTCCGCGCACTCACCGGAATCGAGACCGACAGGCTGAAGGAGGAACGGGCGCGCGGCGTCTCGATCGTCCCCGGCTTCGCGTTGCTCGCCTCCGCGCGCGGCGAGATCGACCTCGTGGATCTCCCCGGTCATGAGCGCTTCGTGCGCGCCATGGTCTCGGGGGCCACCGGCATGCGCGCGGTTCTGCTGGCCGTGGACACGCAGGAAGGCATCAAGCCCCAGACTGTGGAACACTTGGAGATCGCCCGGCTGATCGGTGTGCGCCGCGGCGTCCTGGCGCTCACGAAGTGCGATCTGGCCTCGCCCGACACGATCGCTTTGCGCTCAGCCGAGATCGCGGCTGCGGCGGCGCGGGCCGGCCTGGAGGTGGGTCCGGTCATCGCCACCTCGACCGTCACGGGCGCCGGCATCTCGGATCTCGCCGCGGCGCTTGCCACCCTGCTGACGGAAGCGGAGCCCGGCACCGACGACGGCTTTCCCTATCTACCGGTCGATCGCGTCTTTTCCCGCGCGGGTTTCGGGACGGTGGTGACCGGCACCCTCCGGCGCGGGACGTTGGCCGTCGGCGACACGGTCGAGATCGTCCCCGGCAGTCGGACCGCCGTCGTGCGGGGGCTGCAGATCCACGGGCGCGCAGTGGAGCGGGCCGAACCCGGTCGCCGCACCGCGGTCGCTTTGCGCGGTGTCGGCCTTGACGAGATCACCCGCGGGCAGGCGCTGGCCCCACCCGGATTGCTGGCGCCGAGCTCATGGCTCGATGTCGCGATCACGGCAGCCGCCAGCGCAGAGGGTGCTTTGGAGAGCGGCACCGCCTGCCGCCTGCTGTTCGGAACGACCGAGGTCGAGGCCCGACTCCGGTTGCTCGACCGCGATGCCCTGGAACCGGGCGCGAGCACCCAGGCGCAGCTGCATCTGGCGGAGCCGGTCGCCGTACCAACGCGGGAGCCGTTCGTCCTGCGGCTCGACTCGCCCCCCGCCACCGTGGCGGGCGGCCGTATTCTCGATTCGTCGAGCCGCCGCCGTCGCCGCAACGATTCGCGCGTCTTAGCCGATCTCGCGGCGCTCGCGACAGGCCAGCCAGCGAAGGCGATCGCAGTTCGCCTCGGGCAGGCCGGGGCGACCGGCGCCCCCCTGGTTGACCTCGCCCGGCTCGCCGGCGCGTCGCCGAGCCAAGTCCGTGAGATGCTGATCAAATCCGGTGCCCGGGAGGTCGGCGACCGCTTCATCGGCGTTGCCGCATTCGACGCCTTGCGCACCGGAATCCTGGCAGCCCTCTCCCAGCATCATCGCGACAGTCCGATGGAGCACGGCATCGCCCTCGAACGGCTCGCCCGATCCCTGTCGCTCCCGGATGCCCTTGTGGGCCTCGCTCTTCGTGATCTCACCGCGGCCGGGTCGGTCGCCCAAGCCGGCAATCTATGGCGGCGGGCCGACTTCGACCCGGCCCGCAACGAGAGCGAGTCCGCCCGCAGGCTGGAGCAGATTTTCCGAAGGGCCGGGTTGAACCCGCCGGACGAGACCGAAGCGGTGGGCCGCGACCTGCGCCGCCGCGAGGCATTGACGTATCTGGTCGGGGCCGGGACGGTGATCCGCGCCGTCGACCGGGTCCAACGCCGCGCGGTCCTGTTTCACCGGGAGGCGGTGGCGAGTGCCCGCACCCGTCTCACAGAGGCTTTCCCTCATGCCGCAACGCCGGAAACCGGCTTCCTGGCTCGGGAGGCCGGCGCGACGCTCGGTATCTCGCGCAAGTTTTCGATCCCGCTGCTGGAGCATCTGGACGCGACGGGATTTACCAGGCGCGCAGGTGATCGGCGGGTGATCGTTTCCCTTGAACGGAATGGAAGCGGCGCGGTCGCCGGCTGAGGGGACCCGGGCTTCAATAATCCTCGCCTGGCCAGTCCCCTGGCCCGGGCTCGTAGCAGGTATAACCGATCAAACAGTTCGGGTTATCGCGTGTCGGGCGGAAGGCACGTTTGGCGATCTCGGTGGGCTCGCAGAACGAGCGATCGCGAACGAATCGGTCGTAGGTCATACCGCCGGTTCCCACGACGAGCGCACCCCGGTCCCGAATCAGCGCCGCAGCCTGCTGACAGGTCATGGTCGTGCTCGACGGCCGCGTTTGCGCCACAGCGGGCCCAGCCGCGAGGATGAGCGCCACAACGATCCGAATCACCATCGAGTCTGCCCGCTTGCCTGCCATTCTCGAATCAACTCCGGTGGCGCGAGCGATTGTTCCGAGACAGTCCGCTTCAGCGTCCGGACGTGGAACTGGCGACGCGCCCGTCGATCATCGCGATCCGGCGCGGCGCGGATACGGCACGTCGATTCGATACGGCAGCGCTCCACGACCCCGTACGACCGGCGCCAGCTTCCGCGCCTCACACGGCGACGCAGGATATTCGCCATCGCGGTTTACGGAGGGCATGGCTGCGCCGGTGAGGTTGGACGTGGTCAGGTTCCGGGGGGCATCCGCTGGACGTTCCACGCCGCCGCGCCCGTCGCGAAGGGCACAGCCAGTGCCGGGCGCGGCATGACCGCGGTGTAGGTCGGAAGGTGCCGGGATGCACAGGCCGCCCAGGTCTGAAGCTCAACGCATTCGCGCGCCGTATTGCGAAGGCGTGCCCGCCGCGCGGGCTCGAGGCTCGCCTGCATGGCGGAGGCGATGACGGCGGTGTCGCCAGGGTCGAGCCAGAGGGCTGCCGCCGGGGGAAGATATTCGGTGAAGGGCGGACGAGCTGGGACGATGACCGGGCTGCCGCAGGCCATGGCCTCCAGCACGCACAGCCGGTAGCCATCCGCACCCGGGGGAATGACCAGCGTATCCGCCACCCTGTAGAGACCCGGTATATCGGCCTGATCGACCGGCCCGGTGCAGATCACCGGCCAGCCGGGGCCGATCCGCAGGCCTTCGCGTTCCAGGGCGGCGTAGCAGCAGGCCTCGTAACCTGCTGATTCGAACGCGCTCGCTTCTCCTGCGATGACGAGTTGCGCCGCCGGGATGCATCGATGGAGTGCCGCGAAGGCCTCGATGATCGCCAGAGTGTTCTTACGCGCAGCAAAGCCGCCAACGCACAGGAAGACCGGTCCGCCACTGAGCCCAAGCCGGACGCGCAGGGCGGCGTCGCCAGGCTCCGGATTGGGGTTGAAGACTGTGCCGTCGACGCCGCTGCCGACGATCTCCGCAGGCGTACCGTAGGTGGCGGCCAGTGCAGCCGCCTGGAATCGGCTCACGCACAGCAAGCGTGCGGCATCGACGATCGCCCGATCCTGCCACCGGGCGAGTTGCGCATCCGCAAGCGTCTCGATGTGGTGGACCGTGCGTACGAAGCCCCCGACGAGGCGACGACGCGTCAGCGTCGCCAGCGCGTTACCGCTGATGCCGCATTGGGCGTGGAAGATATCGAAATCGCAGGCTGCCGGTGTCGAGAAATGTGCGAGGTAATCGCCGATCCGGGCTCCGATCCGCGCCGCCGCCGAGCCGCAGACCGGCTTGGCCGCGACCGAGATCACCGGGCAGCGCGCGTCGCGGAAGAAGCCTCCTCCCGTCGGATCGGGGGCGTGAACAACGGCTTCATGGCCGAGCGCACACAGGGCCTCGCCCAGCGCCAGGGCATAGGCTGCGATGCCGCTGGGGGTCGTCGATGGGGCAAGGATCGCGATGCGCACGCGGTCGACCCTAGGACGGCGCAACGCGGCTCATGGCCGGTCCAGACCTCGTGGCCGAAGTCTGAAAACCTCGGTCTCCGCCGCCCTCTCGGAGATCCGCGCTGAAGCCGATACGCATCGTCCGTGCCGCAGCACCCTCTTCAACGTGGCGCCGTGGGCGGGGCGGGGGCTCGGTCCGTAAATTTTGTGTTACGAATTCATCTCGCTTTCACATCACACGCGGAACGCCACCTTTCAAACGTCTGTGTCAGACTGTATCGGTCATCCGCGAGTGCCGGAGCTGTCGGTCCCGTGTCCAAGTCCTCCAACACCTTGATGGCCACGCGGCCGGTCCGTCGAATGTTGCGGCGGCTCGGCGTGCTCTGCGGCCTTCTCGTTCTGCCCACGGCGGTCCTCGCCTATGCGGACCTCCTGCCGGACTCGTTGGATCTCCTCGGCATCGACCTGCGCGAGAGTCCGGATCTTCCGCATGTTGCCCGCCAGATCGCTATCGGCGCACCGCTGAAGATCGTGGCTTTCGGGTCGTCATCGACGGAAGGGATCGGCGCCTCGACACCGGCGAATGCCTATCCAGCCCGTCTTCAGATCGATCTTCGCAAGAAGCTGCACGGTATCGACGTATCGGTGATCAACCGCGGCATCGGCGGCGAGCACGTGGACGATATGCTGGCGCGCCTCGATCGCGACGTCATCACGGCCGAGCCTCAGCTCGTGATCTGGCAGACCGGCAGCAACGATCCGCTGCGTGGGGTCTCCATCGCGCATTTCCGCGAGGCGACGGTAGCGGCGATCCGCAAGATCCGCGACGCCGGCATCGACGTGGTGCTGATGGAGCCGCAATGGTGTCCGAAGCTGGAAGCGACGCCGGGCGCATCGCGGTTTCTCGAAGCCGTACGCAGCATTGGGGATGAGCTCGACGTGCCGGTGATCCGTCGCGCCGACCTGATGCATGGCTGGGTGCGCGAGGGAAAGCTGACGACGAAGCAGCTCTTCGCATCCGATGGGCTGCACATGGCCGATCGCGGCTACGCCCTCCTGGCCGAGGCTGCGGCCCTGTCGATCCTGGAAGACGCTGGTTCGGTCGAGGCTCCCCAGGCTGTCGCCGAGTAGAGCGCGCGAGACGGCTGGACTTGGCCGGCCGAGCTCCCCATCTCGGCGCGATCGAGAGCGGAGCCGAACGTTGAGCCAGGACGGATTCAGGTACGACGACCGGGGCGCGGTGCCCCAGATGCATGCCACCACCATCCTGATGGTCCGCAAGGGCGGCCGCGTCGTCCTGGGTGGCGATGGTCAGGTCAGCCTCGGCCAGACCATCGTGAAAGGCAATGCCCGCAAGGTCCGGCGCTTGGCCAAGGGCGCGGTGATCGGCGGATTTGCAGGGGCGACGGCCGATGCCTTCACCCTGTTCGAGCGGCTGGAAGCCAAGCTGGAACAATATCCCGGGCAACTCACGCGCGCCTGCGTGGAGCTCACGAAAGATTGGCGGACCGATCGTTACCTCAGGCGACTCGAAGCCATGATGTTGGTGGCCGATCGCGATGTGAGCCTGCTCCTGTCGGGCTCGGGCGACGTGCTGGAGCCCGAGAGCGGTGTGATGGCCATCGGCTCGGGCGGCAACTATGCCCTGGCGGCGGCCCGGGCGCTTGAGGACGGCGATCTCGACGCGGAGGCGATCGTCCGTCGCGCCATGGCGATCGCCGCCGAAATCTGCGTCTATACCAACGGCAATTTGGTGATGGAGGCTTTGGAAGCTGTGTAATCGGTCACCGGGCGGCCCCATCATCGGTAACGGATCCAGGATTCGTTGCCGATACCAATGCCAGGCCGCTGGGGCGGTTAACGGCCTCTTGAAGAGTTGACGATATTTTGCATCCAATCGGGCCGGTGAGGTTGGATCAGGATGAATATCGGCGGGAAACTCCTCGGCTTCGTCGCCGCCTGCAGCCTCACGACGCTGATGGTGGCCGGGGTCAGCGTGGCGACGCTGCAAAGCTTCGAGCAGGCGCTCGAAACCGTCGAGACCGCCTCGGTCCGAGCGCTAGACGCGGCGAACTTCAACCGCCTCGCGGCCGAAGTCACGATGGATTCCCGCGGTGTCTACGCCTCGGCCGATCGAACCGAAGCGGCGAGATACGCCGCCGGTATCCGGAAAGGCTTAGCCGAGATGGACGCCCTGCGCGCCGCCTGGGCTCCCAAACTGGCCGCTTCCGAGCGCCCGCTATTCGACGTGATGACACGCAATTTCGAGGCGTTCCGGACGTTGCGGACCGCCCTCGCTGAGGCCGGCGAGACCGTCAGCCCACGGGCTGCTGCCGATCTGGGCTTCAACCCTGCCAATCAAAGCAACCGCAAGACCTTCCAGGCGAGCATCGACGCGCTTGTGAACCAGGGCCGCGCCGAGATGGCGGCGGTCAACGACGATACGCAAGCGCTCTTTCAATCTCGGACGCTGATCCTGCTTGGTCTTGCCCTGGCCGGGACGTTGATTTGCTGCGCCCTCGGCCTCCTTATCGGGCAGCGCCAGATCGCCCGGCCATTGCGGGCAGTCTCCGAGGCCATCGAGCGCCTGTCCCGGGGCGACCACACCCTCCCGGATGTGAAGCCGCGCGGCGACGAGATTGGTGCGATCTGGCAGAGCACCAGGGTTCTCAACGAGACGCTGCTCGAGGCCGAGACCCTGCGCCAGGAGCACCAGCGTATGGGCGCCGACTCCGCCACGCGAAAGCGCGCCGAGATGGCGGATCTCGCCGACCGGTTCCAGGGAAGCATCGGTGGTCTCGTCGGGCACCTTGCCGGGGCGGCTGGCGGAATGGAGCGGGCCGCCGCCGCGATGGCCGGCAATGCCGAGCGGACCGGAAGCCAGTCGCAGGCCGTGACGCGGGCTGCGGAGACCACGGCCCGCAATGTCGAGGCGGTCGCGGCTGCCACGGAGGAACTCGCCGCTACGGCCAGCGAGATCGGCGTCCAGGTGGCCCAGACTTCGAGCGCCGCCGAGAGTGCGGTGGAGGCGACGCGGCGGACGCGGTCGAGCGTTCAGGCCTTGGCCCGCAGCGCCGACGGGATCGGACAGGTCGTGTCGCTGATCTCGACCATCGCGGGGCAGACTAACCTGCTCGCGCTCAACGCCACGATCGAGGCCGCCCGTGCCGGCGAGGCGGGCCGGGGCTTCGCGGTGGTCGCCACCGAAGTGAAGGATCTGGCGACCCAGACCGCCAAGGCCACCGAGGAAATTGCCAGCCAGATCGCCGCCATGCGCGCCGCGACGCACGAGGCCGTTGCGGCGATCGAGGAGATCGGAGGCACGATCGAGCAGGTCCATGGGATCGCGATCGGCGTGTCCGCGGCGGTCGAGGAGCAGCAGGTCGCCACCCAGGAGATCGCCCGCAGCGTTTCCGAAGCGGCGAGCGGCACGCGCTCGGTCACGGAGACGATGGCCCTGGTCCTGGTAGCGGCCCGCGAGACCGGAATCAGTGCCGCGCAAGTCCTCGAGGCTGCTGCCGACATCGCCGGGCGCTCGAACGGGTTGGGCGGGGAGGTTGCGGGCTTCGTGGCGCAGGTCCGGGCGGCCTGAACGCGGCCGACCCGAGGGCTGATGTTGCATTGCGGAGCTGAGCGCCGTAGGAGCGCGGCATTCGCAAGGACCCGGTGAAAGCCCGGGTGGCTCTTCCGGCCGCCGATCCGCCGGACCACGCATCCGAGTCGCTCTCATCGTCCGCTCAAGAAGTGGACGCGCGTCTCGTGCGGATTATTCACCTCATGCAGCTTCGCTCATCCGGATCCGCCGGCCTTCGCGGCCCGTGGTTTTCCAATCTCCGCGGCGACACCCTTTCGGGGATCGTCGTCGCCCTGGCTCTTATTCCGGAAGCCATCGGCTTCTCGGTGATTGCAGGTGTCGATCCCAAGGTCGGCCTCTACGCCTCCGTGGTCATCGCCTGCACCATTGCGTTCGCGGGCGGACGCCCCGCGATGATCTCGGCTGCCACGGCCGCGACAGCCGTCGTGATGGTCGACCTCGTGCGTGAGCACGGGGTCCAGTACCTCTTCGCCGCAACCATCTTGATGGGTCTCTTCCAGATCCTGGCCGGGCTCCTCCGCCTCGGCCGGTTGATGCGGTTCGTCTCGCAATCGGTGATGACCGGTTTCGTCAACGCGCTGGCGATCCTGATCTTCCTGGCACAGCTCCCGGAACTCACCGGCGTGACCCCGACCACGTACGGGCTGATCGGTCTTGGCCTCGCGATCATCTACGGCTTTCCGCGGCTCTCTCGGTCTATCCCGTCGCCCCTGGTGGCAATCGCGGTGCTCACCGCCGTCACGGCCTTCTTCCATCTCGACGTCCGCACGGTTTCACATCTGGGCGCCCTGCCCTCGTCGCTGCCGAATTTTGCGCTGCCAGACGTGCCCTGGAACCTCGAGACCCTGCGGATCATCCTGCCTTACGCGGCGACACTCGCCGCCGTCGGCCTGCTGGAGAGCCTACTGACGGCTCAGATCGTCGACGACATGACGGACACCGGCAGCAATAAGAACCGCGAATGCATGGGCCAGGGGGTCGCCAACATGGCATCAGCCCTGTTCGGCGGCATGGGCGGCTGCGCGATGATCGGCCAGTCGGTGATCAACGTCTCCTCGGGGGCGCGGGGCCGGCTCTCGACCCTGGTGGCCGGCGCCTTCCTGCTGTTGTTGCTGGTCGCGCTCCAGGATCTGCTCGCCGTCGTGCCGGTGGCGGCGCTGACGGCGGTGATGATCATGGTCTCGCTCAACACCTTCTCCTGGCGCTCGCTGACCCAGCTGCGTACCAATCCCCTGCCCTCCTCGGCGGTGATGCTGGCGACGGTCATCGTCGTGGTAGCCACAAAGGACCTTGCCATCGGTGTGCTGGTCGGCGTGCTCCTGTCGGGCGTGTTTTTCGCCGGCAAGGTCTCGCGGCTCAGCCGGGTCTCGTCGGCACGGTCGGCAGACGGGCGGACCCGAACCTACCGGGTCGCCGGACAGATCTTCTTCGCCTCGGCGGGCACCTTCTCGGAGGCGATCGACGTCCTCGAACCCGTCGAGCGCCTCATCATCGACGTCACAGAGGCGCATTTCTGGGACATCTCTGCCGTGGCGGCCCTCGACCGGGTGGTCCTGAAAGCCCGGGCGCGGGGGCGCATCGTCGAGGTCGTGGGGCTGAACGCCGCCAGCGCGACGCTCATCGAACGGTTCGCGACGCACGACAAGGCCGGCGCCGCTCCGTCGCCGACGGGGCATTGAGGCGGCCATACGCCCGCGCGCAAACCCCTTGCGCGGGGCGCCGCGGGACCCCATTCCCGGCGCAGGGCCAAGCAACGCGGCCGGGAACAGGGATGGACCAGCGGTGACGACGTTCTCTCCGCGCGAGATCGTGTCCGAACTCGATCGCTTCATCGTCGGACAGCACGACGCCAAGCGCGCCGTGGCGATCGCGCTGCGCAACCGCTGGCGCCGCCAGCAGCTCACCGGCCCGCTCCGCGAGGAGGTCGCGCCCAAGAACATTCTGATGATCGGGCCGACGGGCTGCGGCAAGACCGAGATCGCCCGGCGTCTCGCCCGCCTCGCCAATGCCCCCTTCCTGAAGATCGAGGCCACGAAATTCACCGAGATCGGATATGTCGGCCGCGACGTCGAGCAGATCGTGCGCGATCTCGTCGAGGTGGCCATCGGACTGACACGGCAGACCAAGCGCGAAGGCGTGCGGGCCAAAGCCGAGGCAGCGGCCGAGAACCGGATCCTCGATGCCCTGGTCGGTCCTACGGCCAGCGCGGCCACCCGCGACAGCTTCCGGCGAAAACTTCGCGACAGCGAACTCGACGACAAGGAAGTCGAGCTGGAGCTGGCTTCAAGCCCGCCTGCGGGTCTGCCGATGTTCGACATTCCGGGCATGCCTGGGGCGTCCATGGGGGCGATCAATATCGGCGATATGCTGGGCAAGGCCCTCGGCGGCCAGCGCGGCAAGCCGCGCCGGGTCCTGGTGCGGGATGCCTACGCGCCGCTGATGGCCGAGGAATCCGACAAGCTGGTCGACGACGAGGCGCTCGTGCGGGAAGCGATCCGCGAGGTCGAGAACAACGGCATCGTCTTCCTCGACGAGATCGACAAGATCTGTGCGCGCGAGGGCCGCTCCTCCGGGGACGTGTCGCGCGAAGGCGTTCAGCGGGATCTGCTGCCGCTGATCGAGGGCACGACCGTTGCAACCAAGCATGGGCCGGTGAAGACCGACCACGTTCTGTTCATCGCCTCCGGGGCCTTTCATGTCTCGAAGCCGGCCGACCTCCTGCCGGAGCTGCAGGGCCGGCTTCCGATCCGGGTCGAGCTGCAACCGCTGACCGTGGACGATTTCCGGCAGATCCTGACCTCCACGGAGGCGAGCCTGATCAAGCAGACTGTCGCCCTGATGGAGACGGAAGGCGTCACCCTCCAGTTCACGGACGATGCCGTCGATGCGCTGGCCAAGGTTGCCGTCGAGGTGAATGCGTCGGTGGAGAATATCGGCGCCCGCCGACTTCAAACGGTGCTGGAACGGGTGATCGACGAGATCTCCTTCACGGCCACCGACAGGTCCGGCGAGACCGTACCGATCGACGCCGCCTATGTGCGCGCCCGGGTTGAGGATCTGGCCGCTAATGCAGATCTGAGCCGGTTCATCCTGTGAGCGCATCTGGGCGGGCGTATCCGTCCCCGGTGCTCCTCTCGGTGATCGCCCTCGTCACCGGCATGGTCTCGCTCCAATGCGGCGCGACCTTCGCCAAAAGCCTGTTCCCGGTGGTTGGCGCGGCCGGTACTTCGTCGCTGCGGGTGGGCTTCTCGGCGTTGATCCTCATTGCGGTCTGGCGTCCGTGGCGGCGGAGCTTGAGTTTGCGCCAGGGCGGCTGGATCGCGCTGTATGGCGCAGCGCTCGGGGCGATGAACCTGCTGTTCTACCTTGCCCTGGCGCGGCTGCCCCTTGGACCAGCCGTGGCGATCGAATTTGTCGGGCCGCTGGCCGTCGCGCTGATCGCGTCCCGCCGCGGGTCGGATTTCCTGTGGATCGGCCTTGCTGTCCTGGGCTTGGTGCTTCTCTTGCCCATCGCCACGACGGACGGGCTCGATCCGATCGGAGTCTTGCTGGATCTCGGCGCCGCCACGGCGTGGGCGCTCTACATCCTGTTCGGCCAGCGCGCCGGCCGGATCGATGGTGGTCAGGCGGTCTCGCTGGGGATGCTGACCGCGGCTGCGGTCATCGCGCCCTTCGGTTTGGCCGAGGCCGGCTCCACGCTATCGGCGCCGGGCGTTATGCTCGCCGGCCTCGCCGTGGCGTTGATGTCGAGCGCCCTGCCCTACTCTCTGGAGATGGTCGCGTTGCGACGCCTCGACCGGAAGAGTTTTGGCGTGCTGATGAGCCTGGAGCCAGCGGTCGCGGCCTGCGCCGGGCTGACGCTGCTGGGCGAGCGAATCAGCCTTGTTCAATGGCTCGCGATCGGCTTGGTCATGACGGCTTCCGCAGGCATCACGGCGGGGTCGCGGCCACCGTCACGCGAAGCGGTGCCCCTGGAAGCCTGACGCGTCCTACTTCCCGGCCAGGACGCGCGAAGCGACGTTGATGTATTTCCGCCCCGCCTCCTGGGCGTGCAGAACGGCGTCGCCGAGATTCTCCTCGTCGCGCACGCTGGCGAGCTTGATCAGCATCGGCAGGTTGATGCCGGCCACCACCTCGACCGAGCCGCCGTTCATGCACGACAGGGCGAGGTTGGAGGGCGTGCCGCCGAACATATCGGTCAGCACGACCACACCCTCTCCGGTATTCACGCGACAGACCGCGGACATGATGTCCCGCCGCCGCAATTCCATATCGTCTTCCGGCCCGATCGTGATCGTCTCGATCTGATCCTGGGGGCCGACCACGTGCTCTAGAGCGGCCTTGAATTCGGTCGCCAGGAGTCCGTGAGTGACGAGCACCATGCCAATCATCGACACGTGTTCCAACGTCCTGTGTGTGCCGCCATGTTGTGCATCGCACAGCCCCCCACAAGGCGAACGCGACTTTTTTGCCCGGACATCCCTGCGATCATGGCACGGCTGCCCCGTATGCGCCATGGGGCAGCACCACCGCTGAGCGATTCCGCGCACCTGTGCGGCTGCGAAGTCACGCCCAATCCTTTTGCAGTGCCGCACGGATGAGAAGCGGCGCCAAGCCAGCCGCCCGCACGCCATGATCGAGGACAAGGCTGGGAATCGGGATACCGAGTATGTCCACTGGCTCGGGTGGCTCCGGCAGACGTGGCAATTCGGCGACGAGGTCCACGACGAGATGCAGTATCGCCTCGGCGCAAAACGCGAGTGGCAGCGCAGACACCGAAAGGATGCCCTGGCCGCGCACCTCGACGCGGCCGGCGAGCGCAGGATGGGCACGCGCCCGTATGCGCCCGCTGCTGATGTCGCAGACGACCCGATCGTCCGCCACGAAGGCTCCGTCCTCGAGGTCAGCGAGCAGCAGCGCCAGGCTCGACTTCCCGGCGCCGGATTCACCGCGGATCAGAATGCCGGAGCCGCCGAGCGCACAGCATGCGCCGTGGAGGATCAGAGTCACGCGTGGAGCTGACGGGGCGCGGCCGGCAGGCGCACAATGAAACGCGCGCCGCGCACGGTGGGCTCGCCGTCCTCGTCAGGGGCACCGGGACGGTTCTCGGCCCGGATCGTTCCGCGATGAGCCTGAACGATCTGGCGGGAAATCGACAGGCCAAGCCCAGAATTCTGACCGAAACCCTGCTCGGGGCGGTCGGTGTAGAATCGCTCGAAGATGCGCTCCAGGGCGTGCTCGGGGATGCCAGGACCCTCGTCCTCACAGATCAGCTCAACCTCGCCGCGCACCCGGCGCAGGACGACGCGGACCTTCGCGTCGGAGGGCGAGAACGAGCGGGCATTGTCGAGGAGGTTGTTCACGACCTGACCGAGACGGCTGTCATGGCCGATGATCGTAAATGGCGCCTCGTTGTCGAACCCGGTTGGCTCAACATCGAGCTGGATCATGCAATCTTTCGGTCGCCGCCGCTCGTTGGCCACCGACACCACCGTGGTAAGCAGGCGTCGCAGATCGACCCGCCGGGCCTCCGCCCGGGCGAGCTCGGCGTCGAGGCGCGAGGCATCGGCGATGTCGCTGATCAGGCGGTCGAGGCGCTTCACGTCGTGCTGGATGATCGCCATCAAGCGGCCGCGCGAATCGTCGGACTTCGCGAGCGGGAGCGTTTCGACAGCGCTGCGCAGCGACGTCAGCGGATTCTTCAATTCGTGGCTGACATCAGCCGCGAAGCTCTCAATCGCGTCGATACGCCGGTAGAGCGCCTGGGTCATGTCGCGCAGTGCCCCCGACAGGTGGCCGATCTCGTCGGTGCGCTCGGTGAAGTCGGGGATCTCCTCGCGGGTCTTGATGCCCATCCGGACCTTCTCGGCGGCCTCGGCGAGGCGGCGCACTGGTCCCGCGATGGCGCCGGCCAGCAGGAACGACAGCACGACCATCACGGCCGACGCCACCAGGAACACCTGCAGGAGGCCGAATCGCTCCGACGCGATAACCCGGTCGATGGCATCGCCCTGGGTCGAGATCAGCAGCGCGCCGCGGACCGAGCCGGCCCGGTGGATCGGCACAGCGACCGACACGGTGGTCTCGCCCTGTTTGTTCCGGCGGACCAAGCTGCCGCGGTTGCCGCCGAGCGCCGCCTGCACCTCGCGGAGGGAATGGCCGTTCTGCGGGCCGGTTTCCTCGGCCGGCTCCGCGCGGCTGCGGAAGAGCGCGCTCAGCTTGGTCTGGACCGTCTGGAAAGCCGATTCCAGCATCCCTGGCTTGTGCGGCTTGGGCTCGAGCGGATCGGGCCTGGCGGCATCGCCGCGCTTGAACAGGGTGCGGGTGTCGAACAGGAGGCCGCCCTCCTGATCGTAGACCCGCGCCCGGTTGCCGGTCGGCGTCACGAGGCGCGAGAGGAGCGGCGCCACCTTCTCGGGGTTGAGCGAGAAGGCGAGCGGCTGGGATTCCTCCTCAGCGGCCTCGCCGGCCTGCTGCTGGAGCAGCTTGTCGGGGTCGATCCGGATGGTATCGGTGTCGACGGAGGCCGAGGCCGCGATGGCGCCCGCGATGATCTCGCCCTGGATGGCGAGGCTCTGGATCCGCGCCTGTATCAGACCCTGGCGGAACTGGTTGAGGTACAGGAACCCGACCAACAGCGCGATCAGCCCGACGAGGTTGAGCACGACAATACGTCGCGTCAGGCTCGACGAGGCGCGCTGACCGATCGCGTCCCAGAGGGCGCGGGGCCAAGTCAGCGGGCGGGAAAGGGCTTTTGCCAGGGAGGTGCGGGATTCGGCCTCCTCGGTCTGGGTCTGTGTACGGGCGGACACGCGGCGGCTTCCGGAGATCACGCCTCCTTGAACCGGTAGCCGACGCCGTAGAGCGTCTCGATCATGTCGAAGCTCTGATCGGTTACCTTGAACTTCTTGCGCAGGCGCTTGATGTGGCTGTCGATGGTCCGGTCATCGACGTAGACCTGATCGTCGTAGGCCGCGTCCATGAGGGCGTTGCGGCTCTTCACGACGCCGGGGCGCTGGGCGAGCGCCTGCAGGATCAGGAACTCGGTCACCGTCAGCGTCACCGGCTCGCCCTTCCAGGTGCAGGTGTGGCGCTCGGGATCCATCATCAGCAGGCCGCGCTCGAGCGAGCGGGCCGCGACCTCCTCAACCCCGCGCGGCGTGGCGCCGGGAGCCTCCTTGGCGAAGCGGCGCAGCACCGCCTTCACGCGCTCCACGAGGAGGCGCTGCGAGAACGGCTTATGGATGAAATCGTCCGCGCCCATCTTCAGGCCGAACAACTCGTCGATCTCCTCGTCCTTCGACGTCAGAAAGATCACGGGAAGGTCGGATTTCTGCCGCAGGCGTCGGAGAAGCTCCATCCCGTCCATGCGCGGCATCTTGATGTCGAAGATCGCCAGATCCGGTGGGGAATGGCGCAGGCCGTCGAGAGCGGAGGCGCCATCCGTGTAGGTCTGGATGCGGTAGCCTTCGGTCTCAAGCGCGATCGACACCGAGGTGAGAATGTTCCGGTCGTCGTCGACGAGGGCGATGGTCGGCATGCGCGGTCCCTGACTGAACGGGTTCGGGCGCGGTCCCGGCTCTACGCGCAGGCCGCGCCGCATCCCGGCCCCCGAGGGGCAGACAAGAGCGCGTACCGGGCGGTTTCGGCGCAGCCCGGCGCGCGCAAAGGGACAGGTGCTTTAGTACGGCCAATCGGAAAAAGCGAGCGGCGGTCATAGCTTGGCCGTAACGGCCGATCTGACGCGGGCTGCCCGCCTCGCGCGCCGGCCCCGGTCCCGCTAACGTAGCGGGTGTGTCGAGCGTCAATTCGTGAGGGGGAGGAACGGCATGGGCGAAACCGGCGGAAATGCATCCGAACCGCGGGGACCCGCCCGGCCGCTGCCGGCTGACGAGGCGCCCTTCGACGCGATCGGCCTCGCCCGGAACCTGCTGCGCGGCATCCGGTCCGGCGCGCTGGCGACGCTGGATCCAGACGGCACGCCCTTCGCTTCGCTCGTCACCATCGCCACGGATGCGGACGGCACGCCACTGATGCTGCTGTCACGGCTCTCGGCCCATACCCGGAACCTGCTGACGAACCCACGCTGCTCGCTGCTGTTCGCTCAGACCGGCAAGGGCGATCCGCTGGCCCATCCCAGACTCACCGTGGTCGGGCGTGCGACGCAGACCGGGGAGACGCGGGCGCGGGAGCGGTTCCTGGCCCGTCACCCCAAAGCCAAGCTCTACGCCGACTTCCCCGATTTCGGCTTCTTCGCCCTCGATCCCGAAGCCGGCCACCTGAACGGCGGTTTCGCCAAGGCCGCGACGCTGACCCGCGCGCAACTGCTCCTCGACCTCACCGGCGCCGAGGCCATCGTGGCGGGGGAGCGCGGGGCCGTGGAGCACATGAACGCCGACCATGCGGACGCACTGGCGCTGTACGCCGCCGGCAGCGGCGCCGAGGCCGGGCTGCCCTGGCGGCTCACCGGCCTCGATCCCGAAGGCATGGATCTGATGGCCAATGACCGCACCGCCCGGGTCATTTATCCGGAGCGCGTCTCCGACATGGGTGCGCTGCGCAAGAGCCTGGTTGCCATGGCCGCGCAGGCGCGCGCGAGCGGTACGCAGGACTAGAGCGCAAGGACTTTGCTGAAGGGCATGGCGAAATGCCGCCGGCTGCCCCATATCGGCTCCATGAGCGAGACCCAGACAGATACCTACCCCTTCAGCCTCGATGTCGAGCCGGTCGGCGAGAGCGGCTCCCTGTTCCAGTGGAGCATCCGCAAGCACGGCAAGCTGCACCAGCGCTCAGACCGGAAGCACCCGACCGAGGCCAAGGCGCGCTCCCACGGCGAGGCCGAGATCGAGCGTCTGATCCGCGACCGCGGCCGCTGAGGCAGCCCGCGCGTCGCGGCCACCACCTTCGCGTGCCCGGACGGGGGCCGGATCGATCCGGTCCCCGTCTTTCTGCGTGCCCTGCGCCCGGTGACAGGATGGCGCGTAGGCTGCGCGTGCGCTTGGCGCGTTCCCCCAGCGCTGCTATCTCGCGCGGGAGCCGCTCCATACGAATTCGCCCAGACGTCAGACGGTGCGCGCTGGCGCGCGCCCGAACGGAATGCCGATGACAGCCCCGATCGACACCATCCGCAACTTCTCGATCGTCGCGCATATCGACCACGGCAAATCGACGCTCGCGGACCGGCTGATCCAGGCGACCGGCACCGTCGCGCTGCGCGACATGTCGGAGCAGATGCTCGATTCGATGGATATCGAGAAGGAGCGCGGCATCACCATCAAGGCGCAGACCGTGCGCCTTGAGTACAAGGCGGAGGACGGCAAGGACTACGTCCTCAACCTGATGGACACGCCCGGCCACGTCGACTTCGCCTACGAAGTGTCGCGCTCGCTGGCCGCCTGCGAGGGCTCGCTGCTGGTGGTCGACGCCTCGCAGGGCGTCGAGGCGCAGACCCTTGCCAACGTCTATCAGGCCCTCGACGCCAATCACGAGATCGTCCCGGTTCTCAACAAGGTTGACCTGCCGGCCGCAGAGCCGGACCGGGTCAAGGAGCAGATCGAGGAGGTGATCGGCCTCGACGCCTCGAACGCGGTGCCGATCTCGGCCAAGACTGGCCTCAACATCGAGGCAGTGCTGGAGGCGATCGTTACGCGCCTTCCGGCGCCGAAGGGGAACCGCGACGCGCCGCTGAAGGCGCTGCTCGTCGACAGCTGGTACGACGCCTATCTCGGCGTCGTCGTGCTGGTGCGGATCATCGACGGCACCCTCAAGAAGGGCATGACTATCCGCATGATGGGCGCCGACGCGGTCTACGGCGTGGACCGGATCGGCGTGTTCCGGCCGAAGATGGCCGATATCGACGCGCTGGGCCCGGGCGAGGTCGGCTTCTTCACCGGCTCGATCAAGGAAGTGGCCGACACCCGCGTCGGTGACACCATCACCGAGGACAAGCGCCAGACCACCGAGATGCTGCCGGGCTTCAAGGAGGTCCAGGCGGTGGTGTTCTGCGGCCTGTTCCCGGTGGACGCGGCCGAGTTCGAGAACCTGCGCTCGGCCATGGGCCGGCTCCGTCTGAATGACGCCTCGTTCTCTTACGAGATGGAGAGTTCGGCCGCCCTCGGCTTCGGCTTCCGCTGCGGCTTCCTCGGGCTCCTGCACCTGGAGATCATCCAGGAGCGGCTGGAGCGCGAGTTCAACCTCGACCTGATCTCGACCGCCCCGTCCGTGGTCTACCGGCTGCGGATGCGCGACGGCGAGATCAAGGAGCTGCACAACCCGGCCGACATGCCGGATGTGATGAAGATCGAGCTGATCGAAGAGCCCTGGATCCGCGCCACGATCCTCACGCCGGACGATTACCTCGGCGGCGTGCTGAAGCTCTGCCAGGACCGCCGGGGCGTGCAGATCGACCTCAACTATGTCGGCAAGCGCGCCATGGTGGTCTACGACCTGCCGCTGAACGAGGTGGTGTTCGACTTCTACGACCGCTTGAAGTCGATCTCGAAGGGCTACGCCTCCTTCGATTACCACGTGTCGGATTACCGCGAGGGCGACCTCGTGAAGATGTCGATCCTTGTGAATGCCGAGCCGGTGGACGCCCTCTCGATGCTGGTCCACCGCACCCGTGCCGAGTCGCGCGGTCGGGCCATGTGCGAGAAGTTGAAGGACCTGATCCCCCGCCACCTGTTCCAGATCCCCGTCCAGGCGGCGATCGGCGGCAAGATCATCGCCCGCGAGACAATTAAGGCTCTGTCCAAGGACGTCACCGCCAAATGCTACGGCGGCGACATCTCGCGCAAGCGCAAGCTGTTGGACAAGCAGAAGGAAGGCAAGAAGAAGATGCGCCAGTTCGGGCGCGTGGAGATCCCGCAGGAGGCGTTCATCGCCGCGCTGAAGATGGACGATTGATCCGCGCCGTCGTTGCGGACGGAGCGGAGCAACCCAGTTGCGCGACGCTCGGCAACGGCCCGCTGCCCTGAGTTGCTTCGCTCCGCTCGCAAAGACGGCGTGGATTACCCCGGCGGCAGCACGTCGATCTGGATCCCCGAATAATACGCCGCCAGGTTCGCGATATCGGCGTCCGACAGCTCCTTCGCGACCACGTTCATGATCTCGTTCTGCCGCTTGCCGTCGCGATACTCCGTGAGCGCCTTCACGAGATAGGGCTCGACCTGCCCAGCGAGGTTCGGCGCCTCCGGCAGCTTCGAGAGCCCGTCCATCCCGTGGCAGGTCTGGCAGGCGGTCGCGCGCTTCTTGCCCGCGGCGGCGTCTCCGGCCTGGGCCGAGAGCGGGACGAGCGTGGCGGCGAGGAGGAGAAGCGGGCGGATCATCGGGCGAACTCAAGGTGACGCTGGCACAAAGGGTCGGTGTAACAGGCGCAGGTCCCCTCTCCCGTGCGGGAGAGGGACAGGGTGAGGGATCGGGTCACTCCGAATGGAGTGCACCCTATTCGGCGCATCGACCGCGCGCCCAATCCTGAAAGTCCAAGTCCCTCACCCCAACCCTCTCCCAAACGGGAGAGGGGGCACGTCGCGCCCGCCCGCAACGGGGCGCCCCTCTTGAGAAAGGGCGCCCCCTCATAAAAACTACTTCTCGTACGAGATCCGGTAGATCGCCCCGGCGGAATCGTCGGAGACCAGCAGCGAGCCGTCGAGCATCACCGCCACGTCCACCGGGCGGCCGAGATACTCGCCGTCGCCAGTGAGCCAGCCCTCGGCGAACGGTTTCACCGACTCGACCTTCCCGTCGGCCCCGAGCTTGGCGAACATCACCCGGGCGCCGATCGGCTGGGTGCGGTTCCACGAGCCATGCTCTGCGATGAAGATGCCGCCCTTGTAGGCGGCCGGGAACTGCTTGCCGTTGTAGAAGGTCATGCCGAGATCGGCCGCGTGCGGCGGCAATTCGGCCATCGGCGCGACCGCGTCGGCGGGGGGCGTCTGGTCCTTGTACTCGACGGTGCGGACGGCGCCGCCGCCGAACCACGGGAAGCCGAAATTCTCGCCCGCCTTGGTCGCGTGGTTCAGCTCGCCCGGCGGCTTGTCGTCGCCCATGCCGTCGACCTGATTGTCGGTGAACCAGAGCGTCTTGTCGGTGTTGAAATCCATCCCCACCGAGTTGCGGATGCCGGTCGCATAGACCTCGCGGTTCTTGCCGTCGGCGTCGATGCGGATGATGCCGCCGATCCCGACCTTCTTGTACAGGTCCATCTTATCGGCCGGGGGCACGTTGTAGGGCTGTCCGAGGGCGATGTAGGTCTTGCCGTCGGCGCCGACCCGGCAGACCCGGGCGGTGTGGTTGAAGCTTTCTTCCGCGGCCGGGATCAGATCGCCCTGCTTGACCAGCACGCCCGCGGCGACATCCGGGTTCTCATAGAAAAACTCGGCGGCCGGGAAGGCCAGCACCCGGTTCTGCTCCACTACGGTGAGCACGCCGTCCTTCGAGAAGCAGACGCCGTTCGGGATCTTGAACTCGATGCCCGGCGCGAAGGCGCGGACCTCGTCGGCGACCCGATCCTTGTCGCGGTCGGTGACCGTGTAGATTTTGCTCTTGCGCGTGCCGACAAACAGCACCCCGGCATTGGGGCCGACCGCAATGGCGCGGGCATCCGGCACCACGGCGTAGAGGTCGATCTTGAAGCCGTCCGGCAGCTTGATCTTCGATAGGTTCTTGCGGATCGCGTCGGCGCGCCGGCCGGTCTGCGGAATCTCGGGGGCGGCCTGCGTGCCCGTGCTGTGCATGCCTTCGAGCTTCTGCAGGTCGTCGGTCTTGGCCTTCGTGTCGGCGGGTGCGGCGCCCTGCCCGAGGGCCGGCGCGGCGACACCGGCCAGCAGCGCGGCGATGATCAGTGATCGCATCAGTATGGTTCCTCCCGGCCGCCCATGACCCTGGGCCTATCCGGAAGCAAACGATAGAGGCGCGGTTCCCAGGGACAAGCCGCCGGGATGACGCGGCCTGGACCTTGTCGCCGGTCGAACGGGTTCCGTCGGACACCTGAGCCGCTCGCGCGCGCCGTCATCACGAGCGAAGCGAAGTGACCCAGGGGGGGCAAGGTGTGGCGCTTTCCTGGGTTGCTTCGCTCCGCTTGCAAAGACGCGGCGGCGTCGATTCGGTAACCCAGTTTCAGGCCACCTTGCGCGGCACCAACCGCTGGCTGCCGAGCGCCGCCTCGGCCCCCGAGACGCCGGCCTCGGTGTACTCGGCATCCTCGTTGACCCGCCAGACATCGTGCCGGCGCTGGTTGGCGAGGATGTTCTCCACGGTGAGCATCGCGGTCATCATCGCGTGGTCTTGGTTGTTGTACTTGTGCATGCCGTTGCGGCCGACGAGGTGCAGTGTCGGGAAATCCCGCTCGAGCTCCCGGCGGACCGTCGCGACGTGGTTGGCGTAGTCCTCGTCGTAGACCGGATAGGCCTTGGCCTGCCGGACCACGCAGGCATCGACCACCTCGGCCGGATCGATCAGGCCGATCTGCCCGATCTCGCGCTTGGCCAGCGCGACGAGTTCGTCATCCGAGGCATTCCAGAGCCCGTCGCCCTCGAAGCAGAAATATTCGAGGCCGAGGCAGGTATGGTCCGCGTCCGGCACCATCTCGGGCGACCAGGAGCGGAAATTCTGCACCCGACCGACCTTCACGGACGGATCGTGAATGTAGATCCAGTTGTCCGGGAAATTCTTCTGCGACTTGGCGATCAGCGCTACGGTGAGAAAGTCGCGGTACTTCAGCGCCCTCGCGTTGAAGGTGCTGAGCGGCCGCGGCCGGATCGAATCCACCAGCTCGCGGACCGGAGCCGAGGAGACCACGTTGCGGGCCGTGAAGGTCTCGCGGCTGCCGTCGGCGCGGCGGGCTGCGACGGTCCAGATGCCGGTGCCGGCATCGAAGCTGAGGGAATCGACGCCGCGGTCGAGCAGCACCCGGCCGCCTTGGGCCTGGATCTTCGCGGCGGCGGCCTCCCACATCATGCCGGGGCCACGCCGTGGGTAGCGGAACGATTCGATCAGCGTCTTGATGACCGGGCCGCCCGTTCTGGCCGGCTTGCGCAGGCCGAGCGAGCGCTTGATCCCGTCGCGGATCGCTGAGCCGAGATCGAGCCCCTTGATGCGCTGCGCCGCCCAATCGGCCGAGATCGCGTCGCAGGACATGCCCCATACCTTCTCGGTGTAGGTCTTGAAGAAGATCGCGAACAGGCGCTCGCCGAACTGGTTGCGGACCCAGGCGTGGAAGGTTTTAGGCTCGCGCACTGGCCGCAGGCGAGCCCAGGCATAGGAGGCCATGCAGGCCGCGCTGGTGAACAGGCCCAGATTCTTGAGCGCTTCGAAGGCTTTGAGCGGATACGCGTAGTAGCGGCCGCGATAGTAGATCCGCGACAGCCTCGGGCGCTCGATGAAGTCGTTCGGCAGCAGCTCGTCCCAAAGATCGACCACGGCCTTCGATTTCGAGAAGAACCGGTGGCCTCCGATGTCAAACAGGTAGCCGTTGTGCGACACCGTGCGCGAGATGCCGCCGACCTGGGCCGGGTCGCGCTCCAGAACCGTGACGGACCGGCCCTGCTTCGACAGCAGGTAGGCGGCGGTGAGGCCTGCGGGCCCCGCGCCGATCACCAGCGTCTCGGTGTGGTGGCTCATCCCTGGCTCCGGCATTCCGTGAGTCGCACGACGCGCGGAGCGCCGACGTGCCCGCAGGATGCGGAGGCATGGTTAAGGAATCGCTGGCGATACGGTGTATCGGCTTGGCGAATATCGATTCCAGGAGCATTCGAGCTTTATCGGCCGCGCCGAAAGGCGTGGCCTTGACCGACCGTTAAGCCTAGCCGCGCGACCATGCCGCCGGGGGCCATGGCTGCCCGTCAGGGTGATACACCATGCCCGCTCCAGCGCAGGCCTCCGCCCTGCCGACGCTCAGGATCGAGCCTCGAACGCTCCTCTGGGTGCTGGCGATCCTGTGCCTCGCCACGACGTTTCCACCCGCCGACCTGTGGACGACGATCCACCACCTGCGCGTGCCGGATACCGATGACGCCATGCGGCTCGTGGAGGTGCGCGACCTCCTCGGCGGTCAGGGCTGGTACGACCTCGTGCAGCACCGCTTCCTCGCGCCCGCCGGCGTGGCGAGCCATTGGTCACGGCTGGTGGACGCCCCGATCGCCGGGCTGATCCTGGCTTTGACCCCCCTCGCCGGCCGCCCCGTCGCGGAGGGTTTGGCGGCCGTGCTGTGGCCCGCGCTGCTCTTCGGGCTCTTCAGCCTCGTCGTGTATCGCGGCATGCGCGCAACCTTCGGAGGACGCGCTGCGGTGCTGGCTCTCGTGGCAGCAACCCAGACCCTCGGGATCACGATCCAGTTCGCGGCAGGACGGATCGATCATCATAACGTCCAGATCATCGCGATCGTTGGCCTCGCCTTCTGCATGATCCGGGGGAGCCTGAAGGCCAATTTGGTCGGCGGCCTGCTGGCCGCCCTGTCGCTGGCGGTGGGTCTTGAAGGGCTGCCCTTCATCGCCGTGGCAGCCCTGTTTCTCGTGGGCGACTGGTGTTGGCGAAATCACCCGGCTCTGCCGCCGCTAGCCGGGTTCGGGCTGGGGCTCGGGATCGCGACGCCAATCGTGTTCGCCGTGCAGACAAGCCCCGCGCTTTGGACTACCCCACGCTGCGATGCGCTCTCGCCACCCTGGCTGTTGCCCGCACTGTGCGGCGGGCTTTTCGCCAGTTGTGCGGTTGCGGGCGGCGGCCGTCTTGCGACCGTACGGGCGCGGCTCACCCTTGCGGGTCTCTTCGGCGCGATGCTGCTCGCCGGCTTCGCCCTGGCCTTTCCAGCCTGCCTGGGCGGCCCCTTCCCCGATATGCCGTCCCTCGTACGAACCCACTGGCTGCTCTCGGTGAACGAGATGGCCTCGCTCCCGAAATTCGTCGCCCGCGGGCAATGGGAAGCCCTGGCCTTCTATCCGGTCGTGATGCTCGCCGGTGCCGTGGCGGCTTGGATGGCATGGCGCGGGCCACAGCGTCGCGCCTGGACGATAATCGCCGTGTTTCTGTGGCCGGGCTTGATCCTGGGACTGTTCCAGTTCCGGGGTCTCTACATCGTCTCTGGCTTCGTCCCGCTGGTCGCGGGTGCGGTGCTCGATGAAGCGCTGAGCGCAGACGACCACCGCTCCACCGGTTTCCCGCGCTGGAGCGTCGCACTCCTCGGCGGCGCCCTCGTGAGCACGCTCTGGATGGTGCCGGTCGTCCTGGCGGCGGCGATCAACCCCGTTCCAAGAATGACGCCCGACCCCGCCGGCGCGATCGCCTGCCGAAGCGACACGGCCCTTGCCCCCCTCGCCGCCCTGCCGGCGGGGACCGTCCTGGCACCGATCTTCATGGGGCCAGCGATCCTGCTGCACACGCCGCATCGGATCGTAGCCGCGCCGTACCACCGCGCGATTCCCGGCCTCACCGCGGCGATCGAGGGCCTCGGCGGCACGCAGGCGGATCTCGAGCGGGTGCTGAGCGCGTTTGGAATCCGATATCTCGTCGCCTGTCCGGAACGACCGAGTGAGGATCTTCAGACGGAACCGGCCTACGCGACGCGTCTCACCCAGGGTGCGGTTCAGTCCGACCGGCTGGTGCGCCTGGACCTGCCCGGACCCGTGAAGGTCTGGGAGGTGGTACGCTGAAGCTCAGAGCAGGCGGCGATCGAGCCGGATGATCCGGCAGGGATCGCCGGCGCGGGCGGCGGGCTCGTGCGGTGCGCGGATCAGCAGCGCCTCGGCCTGGCCCAGCACCGCCAGCATCGAGGAATCCTGGCGCTGCTCGGGGTTCGCCACCGGAAGCCGACCGGGTTCCACCGCCAGACGCGCGCGCATGTAATCGGCCCGACCGTCATTGGCATCGAGATCGCGGCCGAGCGTCGCCGGCTCGCTGCGGTCGTCACCCGCCCCGGGATCCCCCTGGAGCGCCCGGATCGCCGGCACCACGAATAGCAGCCCGCAGACGATGGACGAGACCGGGTTCCCCGGTAGGCCGATCACCAGCATGTCGCCCAGGCGGCCGTGCATCAGCGGCTTGCCGGGCCGGAGGGCCACTCGCCAGAAGCCGAGCTTCAGACCCTCCCGGGCGAGGGCCGCCTGCACGAGATCGTGGTCGCCGACCGACGCACCGCCGAGTGTCAGAAGGAGGTCGGCCCGGGCTTCGCGGGCACGCCGGAACGCGTCCTCCAGAGCGCCATGGTTATCCGCCGCGATGCCAAGATCGATGATGTCCGCCCCTGCCTCCGCGGCAAGCGCGCCCAGGGCGAGGCCGTTCGAGGCGACGATCTGGTCCCAGGCTGGCGTCGCACCAGGCTCGACCAGCTCGTCGCCGGTCGCCAGGATCGCCACACGCGGCCGGCGCCGGACCGGCAGGTGCGGATGGCCGGCTGCCGCAGCGAGCGCCAAGCGCCTTGCGTCCAGGGTCAGGCCCGCATTGAGCAGCGTCTCACCGGCCGTGAAGTCCAGCCCGGCGCGGCGGATGAATCGTTTCGGCTCGACCGGCTCGACCACACGCACGACCGCACCTTCGGCCTGCGCGTCTTCCTGGATCAGGATCGCGTCGGCACCTTCGGGCACGGGTGCACCGGTGAAGATCCGCACCGCCTCGCCGGGACCGATGCCGCCCGAAAACCCGTGACCGGCCGCGCTGGACCCGATCACCCGCAAGGTCGCCCCTACGACGGCGGCCTCGGCACTGCGCACGGCATAGCCGTCCATGGCGGAGGCCGGGAACGGCGGCTGCGTGCGGGCCGCCACGATGTCGGCAGCGAGCACGCGCCCTGCGGCTTGCGCCAGCTTCACGGTCTCGGTCTCGACCGGGCCGGGCACACTCGCCAGGATCCGCGCCAGCGCCTCGGCGACCGGGATCAGACCGCTCATGAAGCGGGTGCCCGGTAGGCGCCGGAGCGTCCGCCATCCTTCGCGACGAGCCGGATTCCCTCGATCCGCATGCCGCGATCGACCGCCTTCACCATGTCGTAGACCGTCAGGCACGCCACCGAGACGGCGGTCAACGCCTCCATCTCGACACCGGTCGGCCCCTGCACCCGCACCTCGGCGACGATGCGGAGGCCCGGTAGCGCATCGTCGGGTTCGATCTCGACCCGGACCTTAGAGAGCAGCAGCGGGTGGCAGAGGGGGATCAGCTCGTGGGTGTGCTTGGCCGCCATGATGCCGGCCAGCCGCGCGGTGCCGATCACGTCACCCTTCTTGGCGTCGCCTTCGCGGATCAAGGTCAGCGTGTTCGGCTCCATCACGATGGAGCCCTCCGCCCGGGCCGTGCGATCGGTAGCGGGCTTGTCGGTCACGTCGACCATGTTAGCCGCGCCGCTGGTGTCGAGATGGGTGAGCGTCGTGCCGGGCTCCATCGCTCAGCCCTTTTTCCCGGCCTTGCCGGCCTTACCGTTGCCGAACAGCAGCGCGCGGGTCGCCGCCGTCACGTCGGCCTGCCGCATCAAGCTCTCGCCGACCAACACAACGCCCAGGCCGTGCTCCCCGAGGCGGGCCACATCGGCGTGATCGCCGATACCGCTCTCGGCCACCGCAATCCGGTCCGCCGGGATGCCGGCACCGAGGCGGATCGCCGTCTCGAACGAGACCTCGAAGGTCTTGAGGTTGCGGTTGTTGATACCGATCATCGCCGTGCCAAGCGGGATCGCCCGGGCGAGTTCGACCTCGTCGTGGACCTCGGTCAAGACATCCATGCCGAGGAGATGCGCCGTCTCGACCAGCGCGACCGCCTCGTCGTCGTCGAGGCAGGCCATGATGACGAGGATGCAGTCCGCCCCCCAGGCCCGGGCCTCGTAGACTTGATAGGGCTCGAACATGAAATCCTTGCGCAGGACCGGCAGGCCGCAGGCCGCGCGCGCCGCGGTCAAGTATTCGGGCCGGCCCTGGAACGATGGCTCGTCGGTCAGCACCGACAGGCAGGTCGCGCCCCCGGCCTCGTAGGCTGCCGCCAGGGTGGCGGGGTCGAAATCGGCCCGGATGAGGCCCTTCGAGGGCGAGGCCTTCTTGACCTCCGCGATGAGCGCCGGCCGATCCTCCGCCAGATGGGCGCGGATCGCCGCCGCGAAGCCGCGCACCGGCTCGGCCTGCGCGACCTTGCGCTCGAGCTTGGCCAGCGGCACGCGCAGCTTTGCCTCGGCGATCTCGCGACGCTTGTAGGCCTCGATCTTGGCGAGCACGTTCGGCCGCTCGGGCGGCGCGTCTGCGCCGGTCGCGTGAGTCGGCTCTTGCGTCAGCGAGCTCATCGGCCCTCCTGCCCATTGGAGCGGTCGTTCGAAGCCCGGACAAGGCGGGCGAGCGTTGCCCGGGCCGCCCCGGTATCGATGGCATCCTGCGCCCGCGCGAGTCCGTCCGCCAGGGTCGGCGCGGCCCCCGCGACCACGAGTGCAGAACCCGCATTGAGCGCTGCGATATCCCGGTAGGCGTTGCGCGCGCCGGCGAGCACCGCCTCCAGCGCACGGGCATTGTCGGCGGGATCGCCGCCGCGCAGCTCCTCAGGCGCGCGCAGCGTCAGGCCGAGTTCCTGCGGATCGATAATGAAGCGGGAGATCCGTCCGTCCTCCAGGGCCACCACCCGGGTCGGACCGGTGACGGTGATCTCGTCCAGCCCATCGGAGCCGTGGACGGTCCAGACCCGGCGGCTGCCGAGTTCCGCCAGCACCCGGGTAAGCGGCTCGGCCAGGGCCTCCTGGGCCACGCCGAACAGCTGGTAGGCGACGCCGGCCGGATTGCTCAACGGGCCCAGCAGGTTGAAGATCGTGCGCACCGGCAGTTCCGAGCGCACCGGCGCGACGTGGCGCATCGCCGGGTGGTGGGTCTGCGCGAACAGGAAGCAGAGCCCGGCCTCCTCCAGGCAGCGGGCTTGGGCCCCCGCGTCGAGCCCGAGCTTCACGCCGAGGGCCGCCAGCACATCGGCGGCACCCGAGCGGGAGGTCGCGGCGCGGTTGCCGTGCTTGGCGACCGGCACCCCGCAGGCGGCCACCAGGATTGCGGCCAGCGTCGAGACGTTCACGCTGCCGGAATGGTCGCCGCCCGTGCCGACCACGTCGATCGCGCCTTCGGGGGCCGCGACCCGGCTCATGCGCGCCCGCATGGCCTCGGCGGCGCCGACGATCTCCTCGACGGTCTCGCCGCGCACTTTCAGAGCCGCCAGGAAGGCGCCCGCCTGGACCGGCGTCACCTCACCCGACAACAGGTCGTCGAAGGCCGCGCGCGCTTCGGCGCGGTCGAGGGCGAGGCCCCCGGCCACCTTCGCGAGATGGGGTCTGAAACTGTCCATGCGCTCTGTCGAAGGGCCGCCCCGGCCGCTTTCGGGTCAATGCACGTCGGCGCGGGCCCTGTCACGCGCCGCGTTCCAGGCGGCGGCGAGATCCAGAAAATTCTTCACGATCTCGGTGCCGTGCTGCGAGCGGATGCTTTCCGGATGGAACTGCACCCCGTGGAGCGGGCGATCGGCATGCTCCAGCCCCATAATCAGGCCGTCCGCTTCGGCGGTGACCGTCAGCGCTGCCGGGCAGCTCGCGCGGTCGACCACGAGGGAATGGTAGCGCGTCGCTTCAAAGCTGTCGTTGAGGCCGCGAAACAGGCCGCTGGCCCCATGGCGAATGGTCGACACCTTGCCGTGCAGCGGCAGCGGCGCGCGCACGACGTCCCCGCCGAATGCCTGCCCGATCGCCTGAAGGCCCAGGCAGACACCGAAGATCGGGATTTCCTGCGAGAGATCCCGCACCACGTCGAGGCAGATGCCCGCCTCGTTGGGCGTGCAGGGGCCGGGCGAGAGCACGATCGCGTCCGGGGCCTTGGCGCGAATGTCGGCGACCGTCAGCGCATCGTTGCGCACGACGTCGATCGCGCCGCAGAGCGGGCCGATGAGGTGGACGAGATTCCACGTGAAGGAATCGTAGTTGTCGATCACGAGGACGTTGGACATCGCGGCGGCACGCTCGGGCATGGGGGCGATGTGACCGCTCGGGGGCGAGCGGTCAACCGTGCGCGACGAGCGGCGCGCCCTTCCCATCCAAACACCGCAACCTGAGGTGACCGCGTCAGCGAGCCTCGAAGGAGGCCTCCAGAGATTACGCGGCTGGCTGGAGGGCTCCTTCGAGGCCTGCGCTGCGCTCCAGCACCTCAGGATGAGGTCCTGTTTGGGAGAGCCCAGAGCGGCCTTTCGTTACTGCCCCCGCTTCGCCTGTGCGGCGAACCGCACCGCCTCCTCGGCCGCGCGGAACAAAGCTTTGGCCTTGTTGACGCATTCCTGCTGCTCGGAGGCCGGATCGGAATCGTAGACGATCCCGGCCCCGGCCTGGACGTGCATCCGCCCGTCCTTCACCACCGCCGTGCGCAGCACGATGCAGGTATCCATCTCGCCCCGGGCGCCGAAATAGCCGATGCAGCCGGCATAGGGTCCGCGCTTCTCGTGCTCCAGCTCGTCGATGATTTCCATGGCCCGGACCTTTGGGGCGCCGGAGACCGTGCCGGCCGGGAAACCCGCCGCGAGGGCATCGAGCGGGTCGTGGCGTGGATCGAGGTCGCCCTCGACGTTCGACACGATGTGCATCACCTGGCTGTAGCGCTCGATGAAGAACGAATCCGTCACCCGCACGCTGCCGATCCGCGAGACGCGTCCGGCATCGTTGCGGCCGAGGTCGAGGAGCATCAGGTGCTCGGCGCGCTCCTTGGGGTCTGCCAGCAACTCGTCGGCGAGCGCGGCATCCTCGGCCGGCGTCGCGCCGCGGCGGCGGGTGCCGGCGATCGGGCGCACCGTGACCACGCCCTCGCGCACCCGCACCAGGATCTCCGGCGAGGAGCAGACGATCTGGAAGGCCTCGAAATCGAGAAAGCAGAGGAATGGCGCCGGGTTGGTGCGCCGGAGCGACCGGTACAAGCTGAAGGCCGGCAGGGTGAACGGCGCCGAGAAGCGCTGCGAGAGCACCACCTGGAACACGTCGCCCGCGACGATGTACTCCTTCGCCCGGGCCACCATGGCGGAGAAGTTGTCCGGCGTCGTGTTCGAGACCGGCTCGGGATGGGCGACCGTGGAGAGGTCCACCCGCGCCTCGATCGGCAGCGGTCCCTCAAGGGCTTCTGCAACCCGGTCGAGGCGCTGGAGCGCGTCCTCGTAGGCCGCCCGGGCGGCGAGACCGGCGGCGGGCCGCACCGGCGACACAACGGTGATGATGTCCCGGATGGAATCGAACACCACCATGACTCGCGGCCGGATCAGGATCGCGTCCGGCACGCCCAGCGGATCGGGGTTCGGCTCCGGCAGCCGCTCCATGGCGCGGACCATATCGTAGCCGAGATAGCCAAACAGGCCGGCCGCCATGGGCGGCAGATCCTGGCCCTCGTCACCGATGGCGCTCTCGGCGATGAGGGCGCGCAGGCTCGCGAGTGGCGCCCGGTCGTCGGCCTCGAATCGCGTCAGGTCGGCGCCGCGGGCGATGGCCGGCGCGCCGTCCCGGCAGCGCCAGATCAGGTCCGGATCGAGGCCGATCATCGAGTAGCGCCCGCGTACGGCGCCGCCCTCGACGGATTCGAGCAGGAAGGCCGGACCCGCATGCCGCGCGCGCAGCTTGAGGAAGGCCGCAACCGGCGTTTCCAGATCGGCGACGAGGCTCAGCGCGATGAAGCTCGGTTGGTCGGCCTCGTAGCGCCCCGCGAAGGCTGCGTAGTCGGAAGCCTCGGCCATCGCCTCAATACTCGCCGCCGATAGCCCGGCGCAGGGCCGTCGCATCGACCTTCACGCCCGCGTTCTTCTGCACCTCGGTGATGTATTCGGACAGCACGTCGTCGGCGAGCGCGGACTGGAAGTTCTGGGCGATCGTCTTGTCGCTCGGGCTGTCGGCGACGAAAGCCGGCATGGTCGCGGAGGTCACTTTGAACACGGCGCGGGAATCGTTCGCCGCCGCGGTGCCGGCCTTTCCGACCGGCGTCGCGAAGATCAGGTTGACGTCGTCCGCCGTCAGCATGTCCTTGGCTTGGTTGCGCGACAGGTCCTGCGCCTCCTGCAGGTTGACGCCGACCTCCTTGGCGATGTCCTCCAGGGACTCGCCCTTGTTGAGCTTCTCCACCAGCTCGCGCCCCTTGGTCTGCAGGCGCTTGGCGATCTCGGTGGCGGTCCAGCCGGCCTTCACGCCGTCCTTGACCTGATCGAGGGGCTTGTCATGCGCGGGGTCGATGTTGGTGACATCGTACCAGACGTACCCGCCCGCCTTGGTGCGCAGGGGCTCGTTGTCGCCGCCGATCTCGGCGCGGAAGAGGGCCGGCAGCGTGGTGTCGGCATCCGGGATGTCGGCGACCTTCTTACCCTCGGGATCCTTGCCGTTGGGATCCACGGCCTTCACGGTGACGAGCTTGAGGCCCCGCTCGGCCGCGATGTCGGTGAGCGGCTTGGCGCCGGCGCGCTGGTCCTCGATCGCGTCGCGGGTGGTCTCCATGGCGTCGCGGGCGCGGGCGAGTGCAAGACCCTTGCGGATCTCGCCTTCGACCTGCTCGAACGGCTTCACGGTCCCGGGCTCGATCTTGGTCACGCGCAGGAGCACCGTACCGAAGCGGCCCTGGACCGGCTGGCTTACCCCGCCCTCCGGCAACGCGAAGGCGGCGTCGGCCACCGCGGTGTCGAACAGTTCGGCCTTGCTGAGCGTCCCGAGGGTGAGATCCTTATCGTCGGTGCCCCGCTCCGTGGCGACGGCCGCGAAGGTTTTCGAGCCATCCTCGATCGCCTTGCGCGCGGCTTCGGCGGCGGCGGTGTCGGGGAAGACGATCTGCTGGATCGTGCGCTTCTCGGGGCTGCCGTAACGGTCCTTGTTCAGGGTGTAGGCGGCACGGGCGTCGGCGTCGCTGATCGCGTCCGGCTTGGCCATCGCGTCCGGATCGACCACGAGGAGGTTGGCCGAGCGGAATTCCGGCGCCCGGAAACCCGCCTTGTTCGACTCGTACCAGCTCTTCAGCTCCTCGTCGGTCGGATCGGGAATCTGGCCGGCCGTCGAGGGCGTCAGCATCAGGTAGGCGGCGGCGCGGCGCTCGGTCGCGTAGCGGTGGACCGCTTCGCGCAGAGCCACCGGCACGTGCAGGTCGGACGAGACGGCCTCGGCGAGTTGCAGCCGGGCGATGACCGAGCGCTGCTCGCGCACGAACATGCCCTCGTTCAGGCCGGCGCGCTGCAGGGTCTGGTAGAACAGCTGCGGTTCGAACTGCCCTTGCGCGTTCTGGAAACTCTTCTCGTCGTGGATCGCCCGGATCACCGCGGAATCCGGGACGGCGAGGCCGAGGTCGTGGGTCTTCTGATCGAGGGCCGCCTCGGTGATCAGCTGCGCCATCACCTGCCGGTCGAGGCCGAGCATCCGCGCCTGATCGGGGGTAAGCGCCCGCTTCAGCTGCACCTGATAGCGCTGAATCTGGTTCTGATAGGCTTGGCGCACCTGCTCGGCGGTGATCGGCGTGCTGCCGACGGTCGCCACGTTGTTGCTGGTACCGCCGCGGAAGAACTCCTCCACGCCGAAGATGCCCACACCTGCGATCAGCAGGGTGAAGATGATCGTCAAGACGATCTTGCCGAGCCAGTGCTGGCTGGCGTTGCGGATGCCCTGAAGCATGGTCTGCGATCGGATACCTGCGGCGGCCACCCCGTTGCCGGGCCGGCGCTTGCCTGAAAGCCGACCGCGATAGACCATTCGCGTCCACAGGCAAAGGCTCGGCGATTTGCGCTGTTTGCACGCTCAAGCTCGCTCTGGTAGGCCGCGACAACTTGCGAACGGTACAGCGAGGCGGGGACGGGAATGACGCAGTCGGGGCGCAGGCCGCTGGTCGCCGGCAACTGGAAGATGAACGGCACGCGGGCATCGATCCAGGTGGTCGAGGCGATCCGCGGCGGGCTCTCCCCGGAGCTGGCCAGCCGCATCGACGTGCTGATCTGCCCGCCCGCGACGCTGATCAGCGCCTGCGTGGCGGCGGCGGCCGGCTCGCCCATCGCCATCGGCGGCCAGAATCTGCACGCCCGGCCGAACGGCGCCTTCACGGGCTCGATCTCGGCCGAGATGCTGGCCGATCTCGGCGCCCGCTACGTAATCGTGGGCCATTCCGAGCGGCGGGCCTACCACCACGAGACCGATGACGGCGTCCACGCCAAGGCGCTTGGCGCGCGGCGGGCCGGCCTGTGCGGGATCATCTGCGTGGGTGAGACAATCGAAGAGCGCGAGCAGGGTCGTGCGCTGGACATCGTCCGCGCTCAGCTCGCCATCGGCCTGCCGAAGGGCGCGACCGCGGCCGATACGGTGATCGCCTACGAGCCGGTCTGGGCGATCGGCTCCGGCCGAACCCCGACCCCGCGCGATATCGCGGAGGTCCACGCGTCGCTGCGCGAGATGCTCGACAAGCTCGTGGGCGACGAAGCACAGAAAATCCGCATCCTCTACGGCGGCTCCGTCAAGCCGGGCAACGCCCGCGAACTCCTATCGGTGGAGAATGTCGACGGCGCACTGGTGGGCGGCGCCAGCCTTGTCGCCGAGGATTTCCTGGGGATCTGCGCCGCCTACGCGTGAGGCCCGAAAGCGAACCGATCGAAGCGCCCCTGGCCGGGTTCTCGGGGCTGTCACACGATCCTGTTTAACGATCGCGGTGTTCCTCCACCGCGATTCGGATCATGACGGACGATCTTTCTACTGCCGACCCCCAGCTGTTGGAGACGATCCGCCGCGAGATCCTCGACAGCTACGATGAAGAAATCGAGCTCGGCTTCGAGGATGATCGCCTCGATAGTCTCGACGGTGGTGCCGGATCCGGCCTCGATCGCAGGTTCTACTTCCGAGAACTGCTGCGCCTTCAGCACGAGCTGGTCCGGCTTCAGGACTGGGTGCAACACAAGAAGCTGCGAGTCGTCGTGCTGTTCGAGGGGCGCGATTCGGCCGGCAAGGGCGGGGTGATCAAGCGAATCACCCAGCGCCTGAACCCCCGCGTCTGCCGGGTGGCGGCGCTGCCCGCACCGAACGAGCGCGAGCGCACGCAATGGTACTTCCAGCGCTACATCGCGCATCTCCCGGCCGGCGGCGAGATCGTGCTGTTCGACCGGTCCTGGTACAACCGCGCGGGCGTCGAGCGCGTCATGGGCTTCTGCACCGAGGCGGACGTGGAGGAGTTCTTCCGCTCCGTGCCCGAGTTCGAGCGGATGCTGGTCCGCTCCGGCGTCATCCTGCTGAAGTACTGGTTCTCGATCACGGACGAGGAGCAGGCGATGCGCTTCAACATGCGCATCACGGACCCGCTCAAGCAGTGGAAGCTGTCGCCGATGGACGTGGAATCCCGTCGGCGCTGGGAGGATTACACCCACGCCAAGGAGGACATGCTGACGCGCACGCACATCCCCGAAGCCCCCTGGTGGGTGGTCGAGGCGGTGGACAAGAAGCGCGCGCGGCTGAACTGCATCAGCCACCTGCTGGAGCAGATCCCCTACGGTGAGGTTGACCATCCGCCGGTGCAGTTGCCCGACCGGGTTCGTCACGCGGACTACATTCGTGCGCCGATCCCGCCCGAGATGCACGTCCCGGCCAAGTACTGAGGGCTGCCCTCAGATCTTGAAGGCCTGACGCGCCAGCAGGCGCCAGCGATCCCCATCGCGGTGCCAGACCTGCATCACGCCGATATGCACCGGCGCGGATTTACCCTCCGTCACCACCTCGCCGGTGAAGACGTGGCGGGCAATGGCGTCGTCGCCCACCACCGAGACCGACCGGTCCGACAGGGTGATGCTCGGGAAGGTCTGACGTTTGCTGGCCAGCGGCGCGATGAAGGCCGCCTTGTCCTGCACGACGCCGCTCGAATGGCCGTAGCTGAGCCCATCGAGGGTCAGCGCGTCGAGGGCGGCGCCGTCGCTCTCCAGTATGCCCTTGGTCAGGGCGTCCACCTGCGCCTCGACGGCTGCCTTCTGGTCTTGGGGCTGCTCGGCGGCGAAGGCTGGCGACAACAGCGCGGAGGTGGCGAGGGCAGCAGCGAGCGCGGCGCGGCGTGAGATCGGCATGGCGTCCTTCCCTGGCGGGACGGTGGATTGGCGGCTCCGTCCTCAGGGTGAACCAGAGCATAGCCGACCGCCCGGCGCGAGGGGCGCCACTGACAGGCGAGCCCCGATCATCGAGTTGGCGCCGGTTCCCGATTGGTGTATGCGCCCGGGATCATTTGCGGCTGTTGTCCTGGGCATCGGCCGCCTGCGCGCCCGCCTTCCGGTCCCCGTGGCCGGTCCTCGGGGAGCGGCGCGCGGATCAGATTACGCTTCCGGAACACCGATGCAGACCGTCCTGATCGTCGTCCACCTCATCATCGTGCTCGCGCTGATCGGCGTGGTGCTGCTCCAGCGCTCCGAGGGCGGCCTGGGTCTCGGCGGCGGAGGCAGCGGCGGCGTGGCCGGCTTCATGACTGGCCGCGGCCAAGCCAACGCCCTGACGCGGGCCACTGCCATCCTGGCGGCTTTGTTCTTCGCAACCAGCCTGCTGCTGGCCGTCCTGTCGCACCGCTCGCAGGCGCCGAAGTCGATCCTCGATACCGGCGCACCGCAGAGCGGAGCCCAGCCCGCCGCCAAGCAGCCGACCGGCGCCGACAACCTGCTCGATACGCTGCGTCAGCAACAGGACCGGGCGCCCGCCACGGCGCCAGCTCAGCCAGCGCCGACCCAGCCCGCCGCTCCTCCTGCCGCTCCTGCCCAGCCGGCAGTGCCGGACGCGCCGCAATCGCGCTGACGGCGCGGACCGGCGACTCACGCGATTCCTGACGGACCGGCTCCGGCCGGCCCGTCCATGCGTCCAGCAATCCCCAGCCCTCGCACGGGTTGGGGCCATTGGCGTTTGGCAAACGCCGACACCTTCTTTATGGACCGAGGCCCATGACGCGGTACGTTTTCATCACCGGCGGCGTGGTTTCCTCCCTGGGCAAGGGGCTGGCCTCTGCGGCCCTGGCAGCGGTGCTTCAGGCCCGCGGCTACCGGGTCCGGATGCGCAAGCTCGACCCCTATCTCAACGTCGATCCGGGCACGATGAGCCCGACCCAGCACGGCGAGGTCTTCGTCACCGACGACGGCGCCGAGACCGACCTCGACCTGGGCCATTACGAGCGCTTCACCGGCGTGCCGGCGAGCCGGGCCGACAACATCACCACGGGCCGGATCTACCAGGACATCATCGCCAAGGAGCGGCGCGGCGACTATCTCGGCGCCACCATCCAGGTGATTCCCCATGTCACCAACGCCATCAAGGACTTCGTTCTCGAGGGCAACGACAGCTTCGACTTCGTCCTCGTCGAGATCGGCGGTACGGTGGGCGACATCGAGGGGCTGCCGTTCTTCGAGGCGATTCGCCAGCTCGGCCAGGAACTGCCGCGGGGCACCTGCTGCTACGTCCACCTGACGCTGCTGCCCTACATCCCGTCGGCCGGCGAGCTGAAGACTAAGCCGACGCAGCATTCCGTGAAGGAACTGCGCTCGATCGGCATCCAGCCCGACATCCTGCTCTGCCGCTGCGACCGCGACATCCCGTCCGACGAGCGGCGCAAGCTCGCCCTGTTCTGCAACGTCCGCGAGACCGCGGTGATCGAGGCTCGCGACGTCGCCTCGATCTACGAGGTGCCGCTCTCCTATCGGAAGGCCGGTCTCGACCGGGAGGTACTCGGCCATTTCGGCCTGGAGCACGGGGATGAGCCCGATCTGGGCCGCTGGCGCACCATCGCCGAGCGGGTGCGCAATCCCGAGGGCGAAGTCTCGATCGCCATCGTGGGCAAGTACACGGGCCTCAAGGACGCCTACAAATCGCTGACCGAGGCCCTGATCCATGGCGGCATCAGCCATCGGGTGAAGGTCAACCTCGAATGGATCGAGGCGGAGGTGTTCGAGCGCGAGGATCCCGCGCCGTTCCTCGAAGGGCTCAACGGCATCCTGGTGCCGGGCGGCTTTGGCCAGCGCGGGGCCGAGGGCAAGATCCGCGCGGCACGCTACGCCCGCGAGAAGCGCATCCCCTATCTCGGCATCTGCTTCGGCATGCAGATGGCAGTGATCGAGGCGGCGCGCTCGCTGGCCGGCCTGCCCGAGGCCAATTCGACGGAGTTCGGCGACACGGCCGAGCCGGTGGTTGGCCTGCTCACCGAGTGGCTGCGTGGCAACGAGCTGGAGAAGCGCGCGGCCGCTGGCGATCTCGGCGGCACCATGCGGCTCGGCGCCTACGACGCGAAGCTCGATCCCGAATCGAAGATCGCGCAGATCTACGGTTCGGCCGAGATCTCCGAGCGGCACCGCCACCGCTACGAGGTCAATATGGCCTATCGCGAGCGGCTGGAGGCCCAGGGCCTGCGCTTCTCCGGCGTGTCGCCGGACGGGCTCCTGCCCGAGACGGTGGAGCATGTCGGGCACCCGTTCTTCATCGGCGTGCAGTTCCATCCGGAGCTGAAGTCGCGGCCCTTCGAGCCGCACCCGCTGTTCAAGGGTTTCGTCGGCGCGGCGATCGAGCAAAGCCGGCTGGTCTGAAGCCGCGGCGGCGCGCCGCTCCTCGCGCTGCCGCACGGGACCCTATATGCCAGCGGCCGTGACCGAGATCCTGTTCTACCACATGCAGCGACAGCCGCTGGAGAAAGTGCTGCCGAACCTCGTCGAGCGCTCCCTCGACCGCGGCTGGCAGGCCGCGATCCAGGCCGCCACCGAGGAGCGCCTGCAGGCCCTCGACGACCATCTCTGGACCTATTCCGACGAGAGTTTCCTGCCCCACGGCACCGACCGCGAGCCGGATGCGGGGAGCCAGCCGGTTGTCCTGACCCTCCGGGACGTGAACCCCAACGCGGCCTCGATCCGCTTCCTCGTGGAGGGCGCCGACCTGCCGCCGGATGCGGACGCTTACGAGCGGATCTGCATTCTGTTCGACGGGACCGATCAGGACGCCCTGTTGCGTGCCCGCGAGCAGTGGAAGCAGGCCAAGGAGGCCGGCCATATGGTGGCCTACTGGCAGCAGGACGATTCGGGCCGCTGGAACAAGAAGGCGTGACCGTGACCCTCAGCAAACGTCTCGCCACCGCGCTCGGCCTCGTTCTGGCGCTCGGCACACCCTTGCCCCTCAGCGCCCAGGATGCCCCACGCGGCCATCCCCAGCCGGAAGCCCGGCAAGCACCCCGAGGCCCTGAGGGCCGCCGTCTGCCGCCCGATTCGGTAACACAGCAGAGCGTGACGCTGCCGGACGGCCGGAGCCTCGCCTTCACCGCCACCGCGGGCAGCCTGCCGCTGGTCGACGAGGCCGGAAAACTCCAGGCCGAGATCGCCTACGTGGCCTACACGATGGCACCGGAGGCAGGACGCACGCGCCCCGTCACCTTCGCGGTGAACGGCGGCCCCGGCGCAGCCTCGGCTTATCTCAACATCGGCGCAATCGGCCCCTGGCGGCTGCCCACGGGCGGCGACAGCATCAGCCCGTCGCAGGCGGTGGCGCTCACGCCCAACGACGGCACGTGGCTCGACTTCACCGACCTCGTCTTCATCGATCCGGTCGGCACCGGATATAGCCGCGCGGCGGACGGCAACGGCAAAGCCTACTGGTCGATCGATTCCGACTCCTCGACCCTGGCGGCCGTCATCGCCCGATACCTGCGGGTCAACGACCGCATGGCGGCGCCAAAATTCTATGTCGGCGAGAGCTACGGCGGCTTTCGCGGACCCTTGATCGCCGAGAAGCTGCAGGAGGAGATCGGCGTCGGCCTGTCCGGGATGGTGCTGCTATCGCCGGTGCTTGATTTCGGGTGGCTGGAGACGCCCCGGGCCAATCCCTGGGGCTACGTGCTCAAGCTCCCCTCTCTCGCGGCCGGTGCGCTGGAGCGGAAGGGCACCGTGCCGACGCCGGCCCTGCTCGGTGACGCCGAGGCCTACGCCTCCGGTCCCTACCTAGCGGATCTGCTCAAGGGTCCGTCGGATGCCGGCGCGGTGGCCCGGATGGCGGAAAAGGTGGCGCCCCTGGTCGGGCTCGACGCCGCGCTCGTGCGGTCTCAGGCAGCCCGGCTCTCCACGCGGAGCGTCCAGCGTGAGATCGACCGGGCCGAGGGCCGTGTGACCAGCGCCTACGACACCGGGATCACCGGCTGGGACCCGAACCCGGATGCGGCGCAGTCCAGCTTCGACGATCCCCAGCTCACCGCGCTCCAGGCGCCCCTCACCAGCGCGATGCTCGATCTCTACGCCCGGACGCTGAAATGGCCGGTGCCGAACATGCGCTACGAGCTCCTGAACAACGCCGTGAATCACGGCTGGAGCTGGGGCTCGGGTCGGCAGGCACCGGAAGTGCTCTCCAACCTCAAGGGCGCGCTGGCCCTCGACGGGCGCCTGCGCGTCCTGGTGGCGCACGGCTTCACGGATCTCGTCACGCCCTACTTCGCGTCGAAGCTCCTGCTCGCACAGGTCCCCGCCTACGCAGCCGGCCGCCTGGATCTGGCAGTCTATCCGGGGGGGCACATGTTCTACACCCGGCCCGATTCGCGGACGGCGTTCCACAGGGATGTGGCGCGGCTCTACGCGGATGCCCTCAAGGCCCGCGATGGGGATGCGCCCCCCCGGACTACGAAGCATGGGCCCTGACGGAGGTTGGCCCCGCCAGGACGGAAGGGTCTGCGCCGAATAAGGCGTCGAGACCGCCGTCAGATTGGCGGCGCGGCTGAGACGCGCGGCGCGCTTTTCAGGAAGAGCACATCGATATCGCGTTGCGGACGGTAGTCCTTCACGACCGTCTCGACGGTGGTCGGACCGGTCTTCCTGAGATTGCTGCCGCAGAACGCGAGCAACGTGGCCGGATCGCCCTTGTCGACGATCAGCTTGAATGTGCCGATCGGCCCGCTCCCCGCCGGGATGACGTAGGTCAGATACTGCTCGTAGGCCTGGAAGGAGCGGCTGCCATCGGCGGACGCCCGGCGGTACAGGTTTTGCGCCGTCCGCGCGAAGGCGGGGTCCGTGCAGAAGCGGTCTGCATAGCGTGCCATCTCCGACGGCTCCAGGTCGGGCGATCCGAACGACAGGCTGGACTGGCCGCCCAGGCTTGGCGTGAAACTCTGGTGAATCGCGATCTCCCGGCCAGCCGGGAAGACTTGCCGGCGCGCGTAACGCGATTTCAGGGTCCACAGGGGGACGTCCGAGATGGTCCCATCCTTGTGCACCTGCCGGTCAAGGAAGCCGGCCTCGATCAGGGCCTTTCGGCGCGGCTCCGAGATACGGCGCAGGGGCACCGCGGTCGCCGCGACGGTCGGCACCAAAGGGATTCCCAGGCTCTTGAGTTCGTCGGTGATCTCGAACGCTTGCCCTTCGCGCATCAGAAAGGCGTGCTGATCGAGTTGCCACGCGGCAGCTTGGCCGTCGACCGTGGCCTCGAAGGCCAGGAAATTGGCCTGCGCCGGATCGGGGATGGTGACCGCCATCGTGGACGCGCCGACGAGATCGGGCATCGGGAAGGTCAGGGTTGCCTCAATGTCGGCGCCCGTCGGGTTGCGGAACCGGTAATCGGCCCTCACGTCCCGCTCCGAGAGATAGAGCTCTTCCGCAGCGAGCGTAATCCCGCGTCCCGGTTCCAGCACGAGCCCCCCGGCCTTGAGCCCGCCTTCGGCGTCGTCGGCCCGGACCGGCAGGGACGCCGCCGCGAGGAACGCGAGGGTCAGCGACAACATCTTCATCACGATCACGCGCCAAAATCTAGGGCTGTAGGTCACCGGCACGGCCCGTACGACCGTGGGACACCCGTCCCGCCTGCCGATCCCCGCCGTTCGCGAGTCGGCGGACAGGATTCCGCTACGCCTCCGTTGTGCGAGAGCTGTCATGCGTCTACAACGATCGCGTGACGGTGCCCCGGTGACGGGGTGAAAAGGGAATGCGGTGAGAGGCGCAAGCCTCGAATCCGTGGCTGCCCCCGCAACTGTGAGCGGCGAGCGCCTGCCGAGGGCCACCGGAGCGATCCGGGAAGGCGGCAGGGGCGTCGAGCCGCGAGCCAGGAGACCTGCCGTCACGACAGGATCCCGTAGCGCCGCCGGTGGGGCGGCTGGAGACAAGTTCATGGCCACTTCGACCCTCGCCCCCGTCATCGTCGGCGCCCGCTCGGCCGAGCGCCCGATCGCCGTGGCGCTCGCGGCATTCCTCGGCCTCGGCCTGCTGTTCATGGTCGGCTTCTCGCCGGCGATCGCGTTCCACAACGCGGCCCACGACTTCCGGCATACCCAGAACTTCCCCTGTCACTGACGCCACCAGCGCAGGGATGATCATCCGGCTCCTGTCGGCGGCTCTGGCCGCCGGCTTCTTCGCGGCCGTCGTCGTGACGGGCCTCGAACTCACCCTCACCTCGCCCTTGATCGTGGCGGCCGAGCGCTACGAGCAGGCCGAGCCCAGCCATCAGGCGGCACGCGCGCTTCCGATCGTCCTGGCGCATGCCGGCCACGATCACGCGGCGCCGGACGTCGCGCCGGAATGGCAGCCGGGCGCAGGCCTGCCGCGCATGGCGTTCACCGGACTCGCGACCTTGGTGGGCGCCGTCGGCTACGCGCTGCTGCTCGGCGCCGTGATGCTCGCCTGCGGGCGGGAACCGACCCCGCAGGTCGCCCTCGCCTTCGCGGTGGCGGGTTTCGCCAGCGTCGCCCTGGCCCCGGGCCTCGGCCTGCCGCCTGAGCTGCCCGGCAGTGAGGCGGCGCCGCTGGCCGTGCGACAGGCTTGGTGGGTCATGACCGCCGCGGCGACCGCGATGGGCCTCTATCTGATCGTCGTGCGCCGGGCCCTGATCGCTATCCTGGGCGGGCTCGTCCTGATCATCGCGCCGCACATTGTCGGAGCCCCACAGGCGCCGGAAGGGGCCTCCGCGCTACCAGCAGCTTTGGCCGCGCAGTTCGCCGCGCGCTCCCTCGCGATCAGCTTCGTATTCTGGATGCTGCTCGGCCTCGGGCTCGGCCGGGCGTGGCAGGTCTTCGGACGCGAGACGGCGCGGGGGACGGCCCGTGGCTGAGACCATCCTTTACGTCTGCACCACCTGCCGCCGCGAAGGCGACGATCCGGACGGCCCCCGGGCCGGTGCCCGCCTGCTCGACGCCCTGCGGGACCGGGCCGGCACGACGCCGGACCTGCGCGTCGAACCGGTGGAGTGCCTGTCGGTATGCAAGCGGCCGTGCACGGTGGCGGTCGCCGCCGCCGACCGCTGGACCTACGTGTACGGCGACATGGATCCGACCGCCTCTGCTGAGATCATCCTGGCGGGGCTCGCCGCCTACGCGGCGACACCGGACGGCATCGTGCCCTGGCGCGAGCGCCCGACCGAATTCAAGAAGGGCGTGATCGCCCGCATTCCCCCCTTCCCCGCACCGCGCCCGCTTCCAGCCGGCACCCTGGAGGCCGCCGAATGACCCTCGTCGCCAAGATCCCCTGCACGATCGTTACGGGCTTCCTGGGCGCCGGCAAGACGACGCTGGTGCGCCACGTCATCGAGAACGCCAAGGGCCGCCGCCTCGCCATCCTGGTCAACGAGTTCGGGGATGTCGGCTTCGATAAGTCGTTCCTGGCCGCCTGCGGGGTCGAGGGCTGCACCGAGGACGCGATCGTCGAGCTGCCGAACGGCTGCATCTGCTGCACGGTGGCGGACGATTTCGTGCCAGCCCTCGAAACGCTGCTCGGCCGCGCCGAACCGCCGGAGCACATCCTGATCGAGACCTCCGGCCTGGCCTTGCCGAAGCCCCTGGTCCAGGCCTTTCAATGGCCGGCGATCCGCTCGCGGGTGACGGTGGACGGCGTGGTCGCGGTGGTCGACGGGCCGGCGGTCGCCGCGGGCGTCTTCGCGGAGGATCCGGAGGCATTGGCGGCCCAGCGCGCCGCCGACCAGTCGGTCGATCACGACAATCCGCTGGAGGAGGTATTCGAGGACCAGCTCCTCTGCGCCGACCTCGTGGTGCTCAACAAGGCCGACCTGATCGACGCGGAGACCCGCGCCCGGGTGCGGGCCGAGGTGGAGGGGTATCTGCCCCGCGCCGTGAAGGTTGTAGAAACCGAGAAGGGCGCGATCGATCCGCGGGTGCTGCTGGGCCTCGGCGCCGCCGCCGAGGACGATCTGGACGCCCGCCCCTCGCATCACGGCGAGGGTGAGGATCACGACCACGACGATTTCGAGACCGTCGCGCTGACGATCCGCCCGGCGGTGACGGCAGCGGATCTCGCGGCGCGCGTCGAAACGGCCGCCGAGACTGCGGGTGTGCTGCGGATCAAGGGATTCGCCGAGGTCGAGGGCAAGGCGATGCGCCTTGTGGTGCAGGGCGTCGGCCGGCGCGTCACCCACCATTTCGACCGGCCCTGGCGGGCAGGCGAGGCCCGCGACGGAACGCTCGTGGTGATCGGTTTGAAGGGATTCGACCGGGACGCGGTGGCGGCGGCTCTCGCGGGATGAGCATCGTCGCGCGCGCCAGTCCGGACGAGACCTGAGGACGGGCGCGATGCATCTGGTGCGCATCGATGCCGTCTCCCTCGACGAGGGCGAGGCGGCTTTGGATCTCGGGCAGGAGCCCGGTGACCTCGTGGTGCTGTCCTTCACCGACAGTGACCTCGCCGGGATCGCCAGGGCTTACGCTGCCGAGCCGGGCCTGCCGAGCCTGCGCCTCGCCAAGATGGCCAAGCTGCGGCATCCGCTCTCGGTCGATCTCTACGTGGAACGCGTGGTGGCCCGTGCCAAGCTCGTGGTGGTTCGGTGCCTCGGGGGTCTGGATTACTGGCGCTACGGGGTCGAGCGCTGCGCCGAGGCCGCGCGGACGCATGGCGTCACGCTGGCCGTGCTGCCGGGGGACGACAGGCCCGATCCGCGGCTCGCCACCTTCTCCACGGATCCCGGGCTGGCGGAACGGCTCGATGCTTATTTCCGCGCTGGCGGTACCGAAAACCTCCGCCGCATGCTGCGGCTGCTCGCGGCACGAACGGGTACCGACCGCCCGGTCGAGCCGCCCCGGCCGTTGCCCCGCGGATTTCCCTGGTGTCCGGGCTGCGGCGTTCTGGCCCTCGATCAGGCGGTCGCTGCAGCCGAGACGGCCATCCCACTCGATGGCAGGCAGGCCGAGCCATTGGCCCTGCTCGTCGTCTACCGATCCGCCGTGCTCGGCGGCGAGACCGCGCCCTTCGTCGCGTTGGGCGCCGCCCTGCGCGCCCGCGGCATCGGCGTCCTGCCGATGGCGGTATCGAGCCTGAAGGAGCCCGAGGCCGCCGATGCAGTCGCGCAGGCCGTGCGGGCACGCCGGCCCGATCTCGTCATTGCCGCGACGGCCTTCTCGGCCCGGGAGGACGGGACCGACTTCGTCCTCGACGGTGCCGCTTGCCCGGTGCTCCAGGCCTTCACGGTCGGATCTTCGCGGGCCGCCTGGGAGGCCTCGTCCCGGGGGCTTGGTGCGGCCGACCTCGCCATGCAGGTGGCCCTCCCGGAATTCGATGGGCGGCTCTCAGGCTTCCCGATTTCCTTCAAAGAGGAGGATGTCGAGATCGAGGGCTTCGCCGAGCGTCGGGCGGTGCCGTATGAGTCCGGCATTACGGCGCTCGCCGATCGGGCCGCCGGCTGGCTGCGGCTGGCCGCCCTGCCCCGCGCCGAGCGGCAAATCGCGATGGTTCTCTCCGATTATCCGGCCCGGGGCGGCCGGGCCGGCTTCGCGGTCGGCCTCGACACGCCCGAAAGTGGCCGTACCATCGCAGCGGATCTCGCCGCGGCGGGCTATTCCGCGGGCACCCTGCCCGAAGCCGGCGTGCTGATGGCGGCGCTCACCGAGGGGCCGGCGGATTTTTACGTGCCGCTCCCCGAATACACCGCGTGGTTCGCGGGGATGCCGGAGCCGACCCGTAGCGCAATCCTGGACGCCTGGGGACAACCGGAAATTGATGCCGCCTACGCGGACGGCGCCTTCCGGTTCAGGAAGGTGGGGACTAGGGCGCGGGATACGGCGGATCCTCCAGGCGGTGGTCTCACGCTGTTCCTTCAACCCGACCGCGGGCGCGATCCAGACCGCAAAGCCGGCTACCACGATCCGGAACGCGTCCCGACCCACGGCTATCTCGCCTTCCATCTCGGGTTGCGTCGGCATTTCGACGTGCTCGTCCAGCTCGGCACGCACGGCACAACCGAATGGTTGCCCGGCAAGGCGGTCGCCCTGTCACCGGATTGCGTCCCGGCGCTGTGCGTCGGCGCCCTGCCGGTGGTCTACCCATTCATCGTCGATGATCCCGGCGAGGCCGCTCCGCTAAAGCGCCGGCTCGGCGGCGTCGCCCTCGGTCATCTGACACCGTCTGTTGCCGGGCCGGCGCTCTCCCCGGAAGCCGCGCGACTGCGCGAGCTGGTCGAGGAATATTCCGCAGCCAGCGTCCTCGATCCCCGGCGGGCCGCCGTGATCGCCCGCGCCATTCTCGACGACGCGGCCGAAGCCGGTCTCCTCGACGGCGCCGGTATCGGCCCGGACACGCCGATGGACGAGGCACTGACCCGGCTCGATGCCCATCTCTGCGATCTGGGCGAGACCGTTTTTCGCGATGGCCTACACGTCTTCGGCCGCGCGCCGGACGACGCTTCACCCGCCGTCGCATCATCCGCCGCCGGCGAGCGGACGGGTCTGCTCGCCGCCCTCGATGGGCAGTTCGTACCGCCCGGGCCGTCCGGCTCCCCGTCCCGCGGGCGCGCGGACGTGATGCCGACGGGCCGCAACCTTACGACCCTCGATCCCCGCGCCATCCCGAGCCGGGCGGCCACGCTCCTGGGTGCCAAGGCGGCCGAGGCGGTGGTGACCCGCTACCTCCAGGACGAGGGTGCCTATCCGGCCCGGATCGTGATGGATCTCTGGGCTTCACCAACCCTGCGCACCGGCGGCGAGGACGTGGCCCATGCCCTCGCGCTGATGGGCGTCCGGCCGGTCTGGGACCATGCCAGCACCCGCGTGACCGGCTTCGAGGTGTTGCCGCTGGCGATGCTCGACCGGCCGCGGATCGACGTGACCGTACGCGTCTCCGGCGCGTTCCGCGACACCTTCCCCGAGACGCTGGCGCTGATCGATCGGGCTGCGCGCGCCGTGGCCGACCGGGACGAGGCCGACGACGAGAATCCCCTGGCGGCGTCCCGAAGGCGCGGCGAGGCGACCACCCGGGTCTACGGTGCAGCGCCGGGCCGCTACGGCGCCGGCGCGGCGGCCGCAGCCCTCGACGGCCCCTGGGAGGCGCGCGCCGATCTCGGCCGGGCATATCTCGCCGCCAGCGCCTACGCGTATGGCGACCGCGAGGGACCCGACCCGGACTTCGCCGCCCGGATCGCGGCGGCCGACGCCTATCTGCACGCCTTCGACGCGGCGGAGCGCGACCTGTTCGACGGCGATGCCGCGGTCGACGCGATGGGCGGGTTCGCCGCCGCCGCCGCGCTGCAGGATGCGCGCCCTGCGCTCTACAGCCTCGACGTCTCGGTGCCGGAACGTCCGAAGGCCCGCACGGCCCGGGAAGATGCCGCACGCCTGATCGGCGGGCGCCTCGCCGATCCCCGCTGGATCGCCGCGCAGCTCCGCCACGGCTACCGGGGCGCTCAGGAGCTGGCGCAGGGGCTCGACGCGGTCTTCGTGCTTGCCGCCACCAGCGACGCCGTCACCAATGCTGGCTTCGACCGGCTCTACGCCGCCTGGATCGCCGACGCCGAGGTGTTCGAGCGCCTGAGCGGCGCCAACCCGGCGGCGACCCGGGCGATCCTGAAGCGCTTCGACGAGGCCCGCGACCGCGGGCTCTGGCACAGCCGGCGCAATGCCCTGCCGGCCGACGCCCTCTTGCCGGCAGCCGCCGAATGAGCGCCCGACCGCATCGCCGCGCCCTTCCCGAAGCCCCTACCAGCCGGGGCTGGTGCCCCGGCCTCGTCCGCCCGATGCCCACGGGCGACGGTCTGCTGGCCCGCGTCCATCCCCCCCTCGGGATCCTGACCCTACGGCAAGCCCGCGCGGTGGCGGAGGGCGCTCGGCTATTCGGAAATGGTCATCTCGACCTGACCGCCCGGGCCAACCTCCAGATCCGCGGCGTCACCGAGACGACCGGCGCATCGCTGGCCGGGTTCCTGACCGATGCCGGTCTTGGCGACCGGCGCGGCGACGGCGGCCCGCAGCGCCTGACGCTGACCAGCCCCCTTGCGGGATGCGATCCGGCCGAACGCATCGACGTGCCGGCGCTCGCCCGCGCGATCGAGACGGCAGCCCTCGCGATCCCCGGCTTGCCGGCCAAGACCTTGGTCGTGGTCGATGGGCGCCCGGATGCGGCCTTGCCGGAGGCCGATGTTTTCGTCGTGGCCCGCGACGCCGCGCAGGTCGACATGGCGATTCCCGCCGGGGAGGAGCGGCTCGTCGTCACCCGCTGCCGCCTGGAAGATGCGCCAACAGCCCTGGCCGCGCTGCTCGGCGCCTTCGCACAAACCGGCCGACGCCGGGTACACGACCTGCCGGAAGAAGAACGGAAGAGCCTCGTCGCGAGCCTGCGGGCGACGGGGCTGGCCGAGGTGCCCGCCCTGCGAGACGGGGCGAAGACCGCGGTGAGTGCATTCAGCCGCGTGCCCTTCGCACCGACCAGTGGTTTCCAAGCCCGGTCCGATATTCAAGTCCTGGCCCTCGACGCCCCCTTCGGCCGCTGCAGCGCCAAAACCCTCGACCGGGTCGTAGCCGCCGCAGAGTCCCTCGGTGCGGACGCGATCCGCCTGTCGCCGACGCGCGGTTTCGTCCTGATCGCCCAGACCGACGCCCCGGCGATGGCGACGCTGGCAGACCTGGAAGCGGATTGGATCGTCACCCCGGACGATCCCCGACGCAGTGTCGATGCCTGCACGGGGGCTCCGGGCTGCGCCTCGGGCTCGACGCCGACCCTGGCGGATGCCGCGCGCCTCGCCGCGCTGTTCCGGCCCCTCGCCATCCAGGGGCGCCGGGCGCACGTCTCCGGCTGCGCAAAGGGTTGTGCGCGGCCGGGCCCGGCCGATCTCACCCTGATCGGGCGCGACGGGCTCTATGGCGTCGTCCTTGCCGGCGCCCCGGGCGATGAGCCGGCGATACACCTCCCTATCGAGGCGGTTCTGGACCGGTTAGGAAGGGCCAAGACTGTCGGGCTTCCCGCCGCGTTCGCGTCGGATACGGGTTCGATGGGGTATGGGAGGGACGGAAGACCGGCATGAGCGCGAGCCAGAATGCCCTGCGCCCGGCAGGATCGGAGGCGGCGCATGAGCCTTCCTCCCGCTACGATTATATCCGCGACGGCGGCGCGATCTATGCGCGCTCCTTCGCGATGATCCGCGCCGAGGCCGATCTCGCCTGCTGGACCGGGGCCGCCGAGCGCGTCGTGGTCCGCATGATCCACGCCTGCGGCATGACCGACCTCCCGGCCGATGTGGAGATGTCGGACGATTTCGCCGAGGCCGGCGTGGCCGCCCTCAAGGCCGGAGCGCCGATCCTGTGCGATGTCCGCATGGTCGCCGACGGCGTCACCCGGGCGCGCCTGCCCGCCGCCAATCCGGTGCTTTGCACGCTGGGCGACCCCCGGGTGCCGGACCTCGCGAGCACGTTGGGCACCACCCGATCGGCCGCCGCCATGGAGCTGTGGCGGGAGCACCTTCCGGGCAGCGTGGTCGCGGTCGGCAACGCGCCGACCGCGCTGTTCCGGCTGCTGGAACTGCTCGATGCCGGCGTCGCCCCGCCGGCCGCAATCATCGGCATTCCGGTGGGCTTCGTCGGCGCCGCGGAATCCAAGGAGGCGCTAGCCAGGGACGGCCGGGTGCCGTTCGTAGTCGTCCACGGGCGGCGGGGCGGCAGCGCCATGACGGCCGCCGCCGTCAACGCCCTCGCCAGCGAGGTCGAGTGATGGACGGGTTCGAACGGCTCGACGCGCCCGCCGAGGATATCCCCGTGACGGCGGTGACCGGCACGCTGTTCGGCGTCGGGATGGGCCCGGGCGATCCGGATCTGCTGACCGTCAAGGCGCAGCGTGTCCTGATGCGCACGCCGGTGCTGGTCCATTTCTGCAAGCGGGGGAAGCGCGGCAACGCCCGCACCATCGCGGACGCGATCCTGCGCGATCCCGCCCGTGAGCTTCCGCTGGCCTATCCTTACACCACCGAGATCCACCCCGAGCATCCGGACTACGTGGCGGCGCTCGCCGGCTTCTACGACGATGCGGCGGGCCAGCTCGCCGACCATCTCGGCGCCGGGCGCGACGTAGCGATCCTGTCGGAGGGCGATCCGTTCTTCTACGGCTCGTTCATGCACCTGTGGCGGCGCCTGAAGGATCGGTTCCCCGTGGAGGTGATCCCGGGGGTCACCGGCATGTCGGGCTGCTGGACCCGGGCTGGCACGCCGATCACCTGGGGCGACGACGTCCTGACCGTCCTGCCCGCGACCCTGTCGCTCGCCGCCCTCACCGAGCGCCTGCGTGGCACCGATGCCGCCGTGGTGATGAAGCTCGGCCGACATCTGCCCAAGGTGCGTGCGGCTTTGGCCGCCGCCGGCCTGCTGGAACGGGCGGTGTATGTCGAGCGCGGTACGATGGCGGGCGAGCGTGTCGTCCGGCTCGCCGACAAGCCCGACGACGACGCCCCGTATTTCTCCATGGTGCTACTGCCCGGCGAGGGGCGCCGGCCGTGACCGGGAGCCTGACGGTCATCGGCCTCGGTCCGGGTGACGCCGGCCTACTGACCGAATCCGCCCGGCGGGCGCTCGATGCCGCGGAAGATCTCATCGGCTACTACCCTTACGTCGCCCGCGTCCCGGAGCGGCCGGGCCTGATCCGGCATGCCAGCGACAACCGGGTCGAGGTCGATCGCGCCCGCCATGCCCTTCAGCTCGCCGCCGCGGGCCGGCGGGTCGCCGTCGTCTCGGGCGGCGATCCGGGCGTCTTCGCCATGGCGGCGGCGGTATTCGAGGCGGTGGAGCACGGCGAGCCCGGATGGCGCGATCTCGCCATCACGGTCGAGCCCGGGATCACCGCGATGCTGGCGGCGGCAGCCCGGCTCGGCGCGCCGCTCGGCGCCGATTTCTGCGCCCTGTCGCTCTCCGACAACTTGAAGCCCTGGCCTGTGGTCACAGCCCGGCTGGACGCTGTGCTGCGCGCCGACCTCGTCGTGGCGCTCTACAACCCGATCTCGGCCGCCCGGCCCTGGCAGCTCGGCGCGGCGTTCCAGCTCGCGGCGGGGATCCGCGCGCCCGAAACGCCGGTGATGTTCGCCCGCGCGATCAGCCGGCCCGACGAGGCGATCCGGGTGACGACGCTCGCCGAGGCGCCGGACGTGCCGGCCGATATGGCGACCGTGGTGATCCTCGGTGCCTCGACCACGCGGCTGATCCCCCGGGAGGGCCGCCTTCCCTTTGTCTACACGTCGCGCAAGGTCGAGGCGGCGTGAGCATCTGTGTCCAGCCAGCTAAGCGCTCTGGCCGCATCGGCGACGCTCGGCACGTCGGGCTTGTCCGGCCGGCGCACCATGACCACCGGGATCGCCAGGGCGCGCGCCGCCGCGATCTTGCCGTAGGTCGCCGCCCCGCCGGAATTCTTGCTGACCAGGATCTCGATGCCGGCGGTCCGGATCAGCGCGGCCTCGGACTCCGCGTCGAAGGGCCCCCTGGCCTCGATGGCCGTGAGATGGGGCACCGGCAGCAGGTCGCCGAGCGGCTCGACCGTACGCGCCCAGTAGGCGTGCTGCGGTGCCGCAGCGAACGCGCCGGCCTCCTGCCGGCCGATCGTCAGGAACACGCGGCGGGGATCGGGTCCGAGCGCCGCGACGGCGGCCTCGACGGTCGCGACCTCCGTCCAAAGGTCGCCGGGTGCGGGGCTCCAGGCCGGACGGCGGATCGCCAGCAGCGGGACCCCGGCCAACGCCGCCGCGCGGGCGGCATTGGACGAGATCCGGGCGGCGAAGGGATGCGTGGCGTCGATCAGGCGATCAAATCCTTCGGCGCACAGGTAGCGCGCGAGGCCTTCGGTGCCCCCGAACCCGCCGATGCGTGTCGGGACCGGCTCGCGCTTCGGCGCGCTGGTCCGGCCGGCGAGGGACAGTGTCACGGACAAATCGCGCCGCCCGGCCAGCGCGCGTGCCAGCGCACTTGCCTCCCCGGTTCCGCCGAGGATCAGGATCCGCCGAGTTCCGTCATTCATGGGCGCGTTGTCCATGAGCGGTGAGCCCCTGTCGAGCCGGCCCGCAGCCGGACGCTGGCTGTCGATCGTCGGCATCGGCGAGGATGGGCGAGCCGGCCTCGCGCCCGCCGCCGCCGCGGCGCTCGACGCCGCCCGCGTCGTCTATGGCGGCCGGCGCCATTTCGCGCTGGCCGGGACCCTCGAGGCCGAGGCTCGGCTTTGGCCGAGCCCGATCCATGCGGCCTATCCAGACATCCTCGCCCGCCGCGGCGAACCGACCTGCATCCTGGCGACCGGCGATCCGTTCCATTACGGCATCGGCGCTGAGATCGCCCGGCTCGTGCCGGCGGCCGAGATCCGTGCCTTCCCACAGCCCTCGGCGTTCAGCCTCGCCTGCGCGCGCCTGGGTTGGCCGTTGGCAGAATGCGGCCTTGTCACCCTTCATGGACGGGCGCTCGCCCGGATCGTCCCCCATCTCCAGCCGGGGGCCCGCCTCTTGGTCCTGTCGTGGGACGGATCCACGCCGGCGGCGCTGGCCAACCTGCTGGCCGAGCGCGGCCTCGGTGCATCCACGCTGACGGTGCTGGAGGCGATGGGCGGCGCACGCGAGCGGATCCGCGCAGCCCGTGCCGACGCCTTTGCCCTCGACAGGATCGATCCGCTCAACACCGTGGCGATCGCGGTCGCCGGAGCGGGCCGCGCGCTGCCGCTAGCGCCGGGCCTCGACGACGCCCTGTTCGAGAACGACGGGCAGCTCACCAAGGCCGAAATCCGGGCCCTGACCCTTGCGGCCCTGCGGCCCCATCCGGCCCTCCACCTGTGGGATATCGGAGCGGGCGCCGGATCGATTTCCATCGAGTGGATGCTGCGGCATCCGAGCCTGCGCGCCACCGCCATCGAGGCGCGGCCCGAGCGGGCCGAGCGCATCCGGCGCAATGCCGAAAGCCTCGGCACCCCGGACCTCACCGTCGTGCCCGGCGCGGCGCCTGACGCGCTGGTCGGCCTGCCTGAACCGGATGCGGTGTTCATCGGCGGCGGCGTCTCGGAGCCGGGCGTCCTGCCGGCAGCCCTGAAAGCCCTCCGGCCGGGCGGGCGGTGCGTCGCCAACGCGGTGACGCTCGAAGGCGAGGCTACCCTGCTCACCGCCTTCGCGGCGCAGGGTGGCAGCCTGCGACGCTACTCCGTGGACCGGGCAAGCCCGGTGGGCGGCCTGCATGGCTGGCGGCCCGCCATGCCGGTGACCCAATGGGCCTGGACCAAGCCATGATCGGCCCCCTCGTCGCCGGCATCGGCTTCCGCCGCGGGACTGGCGCAGATGAGATCGCGGCACTGATCGTGCGCGCCCTCGGCGAGCTCGGCGCCGCGCGCGGTGACCTGATCGCGGTCGCCGCTGCCGCCGACCGGGCCGCGGAACCGGCGCTCATCCAAGCGGCAGCGCGGTTCGATCTGGCGCCCTGCCCCGTCGCCCCGGAGGCGCTGGCGGCGCGGGACTCCGAACTCGTCACCCGCTCTGCCCGCATCGAGCATCTGCGCGGGGTCGGCTCCCTGGCCGAAGCCGCCGCCCTGGTGGCGGCCGGTCCGGGAAGCCGCCTCGCTCTCCCCCGGATCGCGAGCGGCGGGGCCACCTGCGCGCTGGCCGTCCGACAGACCGTGACACTCGCAGCATGACCGTGCATTTCATCGGCGCCGGCCCCGGCGCGGCGGACCTCATCACCGTGCGCGGCCGGGACCGCATCGCGGCCTGCCCGGTCTGCCTCTATGCCGGCTCCCTGGTGGCCCCGGAGATCCTCAACTGGTGCCCGCCCGGCGCCCGGATCATCGACACCGCGCCCCTGGACCTCGACGCCATCGTGGCGGAGATCGCGGCCGCCCACGCCGCCGGCCAGGACGTGGCACGGCTGCATTCGGGGGATCTGTCGATCTGGAGCGCGCTGGCCGAGCAGATGCGCCGGCTCGACGCGCTCGGCATTCCCTACACGGTGACCCCCGGCGTTCCGGCCTTCGCGGCGGCAGCGGCGCTGCTGCGGCGGGAGCTGACCGTGCCCGGCGTGGCGCAATCCGTGGTTCTAACCCGCACCTCCGGGCGGGCTAGCGCCATGCCGGAGGGCGAGACCCTGGCAGCCTTCGCGGCGACGGGCGCCACACTGGCGATCCACCTCTCGATCCATGTGGTCGGGCGGGTCGCGGCCGAGTTGATCCCGTTCTACGGGCCCTCTTGTCCGGCGGCTGCGGTATTCCGTGCGTCGTGGCCCAACGAGCGGGTCCTGACGGCCGATCTCACGACCCTGCCGGCGCGGGTCGCAGAGGCCGGACTGGAACGCACGGCCCTAATCCTGGTCGGCCCGGCGCTCGGCGCCGAGACATTTCGCGAGAGTGCGCTCTACGCCCCCGACTACGACCGGCGCTACCGGCCAGGCGGCACAGTGGGTGGACGGACATGAGCGCCCCCGGCCTCCTTGTCGCGGCACCGCGCTCGAGCTCGGGCAAGACCACGGTGACGCTCGCCCTGATGCGGGCCCTGACCCGACGAGGCCTGCGGGTGCGCGCCGCCAAGTGCGGCCCGGACTACATCGATCCGGCGTTCCATCAGGCAGCGACGGGTCGGCCGAGCTTCAACCTCGACAGCTTCGCCATGGCGCCGCCCCTGCTCGACGCCCTCGCCCGGGCAACGACGGACGATGCCGACCTCGTGATCGCCGAGGGCTCCATGGGCCTGTTCGACGGGGTCCGAGCCGCGGAAAGCCGGACCGGGGCCAACGCCGACATCGCCGCGCGCTACGGTTGGCCGGTGGTGCTGGTGGTGGACGTTTCCGGCGCGGCTCAGTCGGCCGCCGCGGTGGCGCTCGGCTGCAAGCTCTACGATCCACGGGTGACGATCGCCGGGGTCATCCTGAACAAGGTGGCGAGCGCGCGCCACCGCCGCCTCGTGGAAGCCGGGATGGCGCGGGTGGGCCTTCCGGTCCTCGGCGCGCTGATGCGCGACGCACAGCTCGTCCTTCCGGAGCGCCATCTTGGTCTCGTCCAGGCTGGCGAGACCGCCGATCTGGAGGCACGGCTCGACCGGCTCGCAGAACTCGCGGTGGCCGGGATCGACCTCGACGCCGTCATCGCGGCGGCGGGGGGCGGCGTGCCGACCTCCGGAGGCGCGCTTCCTCCGCCTCCGGGCCAACGCATCGCAGTGGCCCAGGATGCGGCGTTCAGCTTCCTCTACCCGCATCTCGAGGCCGGCTGGCGCATGGCGGGCGCCGAGCTGGTCCCGTTCTCGCCCCTGGCGGACGAAGCGCCGCCGGATGGCTGTGACGTGTGCTGGCTACCGGGCGGCTACCCCGAGTTGCACGCGGGCCGTCTCGCGGAGGCCGGTCGGTTCCTGTCGGGCCTGCGCGCCTTTGCGGCGACTCGTCCGGTCCACGGCGAATGCGGCGGCTACATGGTCCTCGGCGACACGCTGGAGGATGCCGAGGGCGTTACGCATGCCATGGCGGGCCTGCTGCCGGTGGCGACATCGTATCGGCGGCGCAAGCTCCACCTCGGCTATCGGGTAGCGCGCCTGTGCGGGAACGGCCTGCTCGGGCGGCGCGGCGCGCGGCTGATCGGTCACGAGTTCCACTATGCCAGCGAACTCTCGCCGGCGGCCCCGGAGCCGGCTGCCCTGGCCCAGGTCACGGACGCGGAGGGGTCCGATCTCGGCTTCTCGGGGCACCGGATCGGCAGCGTGACGGGAAGCTTCTTCCACTTCATCGCTGCGGATCCGGTCTAAAGCAGCCTTTGCCGAGGGAGCTACCCTTGCGGCGCGCCAGGGGGCATTACGACAAGGGTTGAGAGCCGCGAACGATGGCAGCGCGATCGGGCACGGCTCGAACCGCGTCGCCGACGTACCGTCCGTCTCAAGTGGTCTCGACGGGCGGCGCCGCGTCGCGGGCCTGCGCGAGCCGCGCGGCGCTGCGGACCAGAGCCAGGACATCGCGGCGCATCTGCTCGTCCTCGATCTGCGCATAGGCGCGCAGCAACTCGATGGCGCCATGGCCGCTCAGGAAACCGAAGACGTCCTCCTGCGCGTTCGCCCGCGGCTCGTTCTCCTCGAAGAAGGCCGAGACCGGAACCTCAAGAAGCCGCGCGATCTCGCGCAGCCGCCCGGCCCCGACCCGGTTCTGCCCCTTCTCGTACTTCTGTACCTGTTGGAAGGTGACGCCGACCGCGTTGCCCAGCGCCGTCTGGCTCATGCCCCGGGCTTTCCGCAAAGCGGTGATGCGGATACCGACTAGGCGATCCACATCGGTGGTCTGTTTCGGCATCGGATGACCGGATATATCCTTGTCCACGGGGGTGACTGCGTCCTCCTGCGAACGCGGTGTCTTGGCCTCGCCGTCGCGCCGCTTCACCGTCCGCCCCACCGTCCAAGACCGTAAAAGTCACTCATACGGCTCGAAGCTCGTTGAGGGCGAGATGCCGATCCACGATACACATCAGCCGCGCCGCAGTAGGACACCAAGTTGTCAAGCTTCGCAAGTCAAATATTACACGTTCTAGTTTAAGCACACACAACTTTGCAACATTGTTGCTCAAATGTCGACCGCTCAAGTCTTCGCGATCTCTGGGTGCGCCCTGTAGCCGCGCGGGGGGACGTTCGGGCGGTTGAGACGCTAACAGGGTCACCGCACCACAGGAGAGGCACATGTTCATCGCGATGAATCGCTTCAAGGTTGTCAAAGACGCGACCGAAGATTTCGAGGCCGTATGGCTCGGTCGAGACAGCCACCTCGGCGAGATGGCGGGTTTCGTGGAATTCCACCTTCTGCGCGGACCCGAGCACGAGGACCACGTCCTCTACGCATCCCACACGATCTGGCGGTCGCGTGCCGACTTCGAAGCCTGGACGCGGTCCGAGCAGTTTCGGAAGGCCCATGGCCGCGTTCCGTCGACCAAGCCGCTGTACCTGGGCCACCCACAATTCGAGGGCTTCGAGACCATACAAACCGTCGGTGGATCGGGCGACGCTGAGGGACAAACCGACGCCGCCTGAGCGAACACTGCTGCTTGGGCGATGATGGTGAAAGATGTCGTGTCCGTGCCCGTCGGCGGCATGGACGAACGCAGACCTGGACACAGACCGCTTCGGTGCAGTGTCCGGGGGGAACACCAGCTCTATCCCATCTAGTTGTACCTGCACGGGAAGCGACGCGCATGAATTGTGACTTGTCACGCGCGGAGAATACGTAACGGTACTACTCAAGCGCAGAATTCGGCAAACAGCGGATCAGGGTTAATAAGTGATTGCTGCGCGCAGGCACGCGTACTAAATGGACGCAGACCGGCAGGATCGCGTTCCTGATCCTCTCCGGGCGCGCCGCTTGCTCCGTCAACGGTACAGGCCGGCACTGAAACTCTACATGTTTCAGACTGGTACAGATTCCGATCAAGACGGGACGTGGCGCGTCACATGTTTCACGAACGGCTCCCGGAAACGTTTCAGCTCCTGCCGACTTCGGCTGAGCGTCGCCGTAGCGTCTGGTCGGCGCTCCTTCCCCATCGCGGACGGGCGGCGGCCCGGGTCGCCCTGTCGTCGGCGCTGGCTGCGACCGACCTCGCGGCGATCCTTGCGGTGACCCTCTGCATGGAACTCGCCTACGAGTTCGTCTACCAGGATGGGGCTCTGGGCGCGGGCAGCGGGCGCGGTCTGCGGCTCGCGGCCCTGCTCGGCCTCGTCATCGTCGCCACGAACGCTTTGCGGGCAGAATACAGCCTCGACAAAGTCATCGACCAGAAGGCGAATTTTCAGCGGGTCACCTCACTTTGGCTGGTGGCCTGGGCCGCCGTGCTGGTGGTCAGCTTTATGACCAAGACCACCAACGATTATTCGCGCCTCGTGTCTCTGGGCGCTTTCATCACCGGATTGCCGGTCCTGATCGTGACACGGGCGGCGATGGTCCGCCTGATCCGTCAACGCCTGACGGCCGGATCGGCAACGGTCAGCCGGGTCCACCTCGTGGGTTACGAGGAGGACATCGCGCGCTTCTACGCCAGCAATGCGATCGACCGTCTGGGCCTGCGGATCGTCGGCACGAGCTACCTGCGCCGGGTCGATCCGGGTGCCGACATCGCCGCCCGCCATGACCAGTTGCAGGAGGATCTCGACCTCGCCGTCTCGGTCGTGCGCTTCCTCCGGCCGGACGATGTGTTCGTGCTGGTGCCGTGGACCGACAACGCCGAGGTCGAGCGCTGCATCGATGCGTTTCTCCGGGTCCCCTCCGCGCTGCACCTGCGGCCCGGCGCGATGCTCGACCGCTTCCCCGACCTGCAGATCGCCCGGGTCGGCGGCATTTCCGGGATCAATATCGGCCGCCGCCCGCTCAACGTCGGCGAGGTTGTGCTGAAGCGGGCGCTCGACCTCACGCTGTCGACGATCGCGCTGGTCGCGCTGTCGCCGCTGCTCGCCGTGATCGCGCTGGCGATCAGGGTCGACAGCCCCGGGCCGATCTTCTTCCGCCAGAAGCGCTACGGCTTCAATCAGCAGCCCTTCGGCGTGTACAAGTTCCGCTCGATGCGCGCCGAGCAGAATGCCGTCTTCCGGCAGGCCACCCGCAACGACAGCCGGATCACCCGGGTGGGCGCGTTTCTCCGGCGGACCAATCTCGACGAGCTGCCTCAGCTTCTCAACGTCCTGCGGGGGGAGATGTCGCTGGTGGGTCCCCGTCCCCATGCGCTGGCGCACGACCGGAGCTTCGAGCGCCGGATCGCCCTCTACGCCCGCCGCCACAACGTGCGGCCCGGGATCACCGGTTGGGCCCAGGTCAACGGCTTCCGGGGCGAGACGCTGACCGACCTCGACATGGAGCGGCGCGTCGCCTGCGATCTGCACTACATCGACAACTGGTCGATCTGGTTCGACATCCAGATCATGTTTCAGACCCTGTTTTCGCGCCGGGCCTACCGGAACGCGTGCTGAAGCATTTGATTCCGGATCAGGGCGCGCGCCCCTGACCCCGGCAAAGGCCGCAATCGCCCTCGACCTCCAGGATGCTGTGGGTCGGTGTGAAGCCGGCTCGCTCCAGCGTCCGCTCGAGCCCCCCCTCGACATCCGCCGAGGACGCCTCATCGACCGCGCCACACGACCGGCAGATCAGGAAGATGACCCCCTCCCCCGGGGCGTGATCGTGGGCGCAGGGAATGAAGGCGTTGCGGCTCGCGATCCGGTGGACCAGCCCCTGCTCCATCAGGAAGTCGAGGGCGCGGTAGACCGACACGGGGGCCACGCGCTTGCCCGGTACGCTGAGACGCTCGGCGATGTCGTAGGCGCCCTGAGCCTTGTCGGATCCGGCCACCGCCTCCAGAACCTCGCGGCGCAGCGGCGTGAACTGAAGGCCGCGCTCGCGGCAGATGGCTTCCGCCCGCGCGAGCATGTCCCGGGCATCGGTCCGACACGTGTCGTGACCGTCGTGGCGGTGCATGACGGCTCCCATCACAGATCCGCAGGTTGTCCCGCGGGTTTGTTACAGTGTATCACCGCCTGACCGGACCGCACCAGTCTCCCGCACGGTTCCCGCGCCGGCGCGCGCGACGAGGACGCCTTGCCCACCTTTTCCAGTCCCAGACGCGCGGCCCGGCGATCCCTGTTCCAGAGCGGGCTCGGCCTGCGCCTCGTCCTTGCCGGTACCCTCTCCGCGCTGGTCTGGCTCGCTATCGTCTGGGCGCTCGCGACATGAGTGCCGGCCAGCACCGTCCGGATCCGATCCGCCTCGTCGGCCTGACCCTCGGCTATGACCGGCATCCGGCGATCCACCACCTCGACGGGACCATACGCGCCGGCGACCTGCTCGCGCTGGTCGGGCCGAACGGGGCCGGCAAGTCGACGCTGCTGAAAGGCATGGTCGGGGAAATCCCCTGCCTCGATGGGCGCATCGAGCGTACCGGCGCCATCGCCTACATGCCGCAGGCCGATGAGATCGACCGGAGCTTTCCCCTGAGCGTCGTGGATCTCGCCGGGATGGGTCTCTGGCGGAAGGCCGGTGCGTGGCGGAGCCTCATCCGGCAGCGGGACGCCATCCGGGCTGCGCTCGCCACGGTGGGCCTCGACGGATTCGAGGACCGGCCGATCGGCACCCTGTCGGGCGGACAGTTCCGCCGGGCGCTGTTCGCCCGGCTGATCCTTCAGGATTGTCCCGTCATTCTCCTGGATGAGCCGTTCACGGGGATCGACGCCCGTACGGTCGAAGACCTCCTGACCTTGATCCGGAACTGGCACGACGAGGGCCGTACGGTCGTGGCGGCTTTGCACGATCTGGCACAGGTGCGGCTCCATTTCCCGGCGACGCTGCTCCTGGCCCGCGAGCCCATCGCCTGGGGACCGACGTCCCGGGTGCTGACATCCGAGAACCTCGCGCGCGCCCGCAACCTCTCCGAGGCTTGGGATGAAGGCGCGCCGATCTGCGCAGGGCCGCGGGTTTCCGGGGCGCCTGCACACGATCACGGCGCTCACGGCCATCACCACCACGAGGACGCCGCGTGATCGATCCGTTCGGGTCCCTGGTCGCCCCGTTCGCGGAATTCGGCTTCATGCGCCGGGCGTTGGCCGGGTGCCTCGCGCTCTCGGTCTCGGCACCGCCCGTGGGCGTGTTCCTGACGTTGCGCCGGATGAGCCTCATGAGCGACGCCATGAGCCATGCCATCCTGCCCGGCGCAGCGGTCGGCTTCCTGGTCGCCGGGCTGTCGCTACCGGCGATGACGCTCGGCGGCTTGGTCGCGGGCCTCGCGGTGGCGCTGCTCGCCGGCGCCGTCACCCGCGCCACGACGGTGCGGGAAGATGCCAACCTCGCGGCCTTCTACCTCATCTCGCTCGCGGCCGGCGTGCTGCTGGTCTCGTTGCGCGGCTCGCAGATCGACCTGATGCATTTTCTGTTCGGCTCGGTCCTGGCGCTGGACGATGCCGCCCTGTGGCTGCTGGGCGGGATCAGCACGCTGACCCTGGTGGCGCTCGCCGTGATCTACCGGCCGCTGGTGATGGAATGCGTCGATCCGCTGTTCCTGCGTACGGTGAGCCGCAGCGGCGGGCCGGTCCACCTTGCCTTCCTGGCCCTGGTGGTGATCAACCTCGTCGGCGGATTCCAGGCGCTGGGAACCCTGCTGGCCGTCGGGCTGATGTTGCTCCCCGCGGTGGCGGCCCGGTTCTGGGCCCGCGATCTCGGCGGGCTCATCCCGGTCTCGATTCTGATCGCCGCCCTGGCGAGCGTGTCAGGGCTCAGCCTGTCGTATCAGTTCGACCTGCCGAGCGGCCCGGCCATCGTGCTGGCGGCCGGAGCCCTCTACCTCGCCTCCATGCTGGCGGGGCCGCGGGGCGGGCTGCTCCGCCGCCTGGTCCGGCCGCGCCATCTCGAAGCCTGATCAGGGCTGGTCCTTCAGCGCCGCCAGACCCTCCCGGTAAGTCGGATAGGCGAGATCGACGCCCAGTTCCTCGCGGATCAGCCGGTTCCGCACGCGCTTGTTCTCGCCGTAGAAGCTCCGCGCCATCGGCGACAGGTCGGCGGTCTCGAAGTCGATCTCCGGCGGCAGCGGCAGCCCGGTCAGGGCGGCGGCGTGCTCGGTAACCGTCTGGGGCGCGGTCGGCTCATCGTCGGTGACGTTGTAGATCGCCCCCGCCCGGGGCCGGTCGATTGAGGCCAGCAGCGTCGTGGCGATGTCGTCGACGTGGATGCGGTTGAACACCTGCCCGGCCTTCACGATCCGCTGGGAGCGCCCCTCGCGCAGCTTCACGATCGGGTTGCGCCCCGGCCCGTAGATCCCCGACAGCCGAAAGATCTGGACCGCCTTGCCGGTCCGGGCACCGAGCGCCAGCCACGCCTCCTCGGCATCGAGCCGGATCTTGGACCGGGCGCTGCGGGGATTGGCGGGCGTGGTCTCGTCGATCCAGGCGCCCTGCTGGTCGCCGTAGACGCCGATGGTCGAGAGGTAGCCGATCCAGCCGATCCGGCTCGCGGCAATCGCGTCGGCGTAGCGGGCGAGCACGGGGTCGCCGTTCTCCCCGGGGGGCGCCGAGACGAGGAGCACGTCGGTCTCGGCGAGGTCGGCGGCGATGCGAGGGTCGTCGGCTTGGGGTCCGAAGGCCCGCATGGCGAAGCCGGTTTCCGCCGCGAGGCGTTCGGCGGACGCGGGTTCGGTGACGGTGGCGCGCACCGTCTCAAAGCGGTCGCGCGCCCGCTCGGCGAAGCGGCGGCCGGTGAAGCCCAGGCCGAAGACGAAAAGGTTCATGCGGTCGATGTCTCGCCGGTGCGAGCGTCCGTCAAGCCGATGGCGACCTGCCACTCGTCAAGAACGTGCGGGTCGGTCTCATCAAGACCGCATCGACGACGCAGATCTCGGACGGCCGCCGGTCCGAGCAACCGCCCACACGCCCAGACCGCCATGCCGCGCACCAGCGGCGAAACGTCGGCGAGCCGCGCGACCGCCGCCTCGGCAAGCGCGGGTGATCCGGAATTGCCAATCGCGATCAGCACGTTGCGCAGGAACCGGTCGCGGCCGGTGCGCTTCACGGGCGTGCCGGCGAACAGGCTGCGGAAGGCCGCATCGTCGAGGGCGGCGAGATCGGCAAGCGGCGGTGCTGCGAGATCAGCCCGCGCCGCAAGGCGGGTGTCGGCCGCCGAGCGGGCGAACTTGTTCCAGGGGCAGACCGCAAGGCAATCGTCGCAGCCGAACACCCGGTTGCCGACGGCCGGCCGGAACACTGCCGGGATCGGGCCGGCATGCTCGATGGTCAGGTACGAAATACAGCGCCGGGCATCGAGCCGGTAAGGCGCCGGGAACGCGTCGGTCGGACAGATGTCGAGGCAGGCGCGGCAGGAGCCGCAATGGTCGCGGCCGGGTGCGTCCGGCTCGAACGCGGCGCTGGTGTAGATCGCCCCGAGCAAGAGCCAATTGCCGTGCTCGCGGGAGATCAGCACCGTGTGCTTGCCCTGCCAGCCGAGCCCAGCCGCTTCGGCCAACGTCTTCTCCATGACGGGGGCGGTGTCGCAAAAGACCTTCACCCGCACGTCGCCCTTGGCGGACAGGTAGCCGCCGAGCTCTTTCAGTTTACCCTTCAAAACCTCGTGATAATCCCGCCTTTGGGCGTAGGCCGCGATCGCGCCGCGCTCCGTCTCCGTCAGAACGGCGAGTGGATCCTCCTCGGGCCGGTAGCTCATGGCCAAAACCAGGATGCTGCGCAGGCCGGGCCACAGGACGGTCGGACGGGCACGCTGATCGGCCCGGTCCGCCATCCAGTCCATGGTGCCGTGGGCGCCCTCGGCGAGCCAGGCGGACAGCCGTTCGGGCAGATCCGGCAGGCGGTCGGGCCGGGTCACGCGCAAGCCGCAGAAGCCCAGCGCCCGGGCCCGGGTCTCCACCAGGCGGCGCAGGTCGGCGCCAATGTAAGTCCGTCGGGCGTTCAGAAATCCAGATCCGCGTAATGGGCCGCCGGCGGCATCCCGGCGACCCGGTCGGCGAGCAGGCCCCGGAACGAGGGCCGCGATTTCACCCGGGCGTACCAGTTCCGCGCCATCTCGTCCTCATCCCAGGGTACATCCCCGAGATAGTCGACGCAGGAGAGGTGGGCGGCCGCTGCAAGATCGGCATAGGTCAGGTTGTCGCCCGCGATCCAGCGCCGCCGGGCGATCAGATAGCCGATATACTTGAGATGGTAGCGCACGTTCGTCCGCGCCGCCCGGATCGCGTTCATGTCGGGCGGCCCGCCGCCCTGGTTGGTCGACATAAAACGCTTCGAGATCTTCTCGTTGACGAGATACCCCGTCACCTCCGATTCGAACTTGACCGTGAACCAGTCGAGCAGGCGTCGCACCTCGACGCGCTCGACTGTGTCCTCCGGCAACAGGCGCCGGCCGGAGAGGCCGAGTCCGCGCGTCTCATCGAGGTATTCGGCGATCACGCCCGCGCCGGGCACCACCAGGCCGTTCTGCTCCAGCAGCACCGGTGTGACCCCCGCTGGATTGATCAGCAGGAAATCGTCCCGGCGCTCCCAGGGTCGTTCCTCGAACAGAGTCGGCTCCATGCCCATCTCGGCGAGCACGAGACGGATGAACCGGGAATTCGCGCAGAAGGGGAAATGATAGAGGGTTGCCATCGAGGCCGTGTGGGACGTTCGGTCGGGCAGCGCGGCCGGTCCCGCGCTCGTCGAGGATCCTGACGCGCAGGTCTTCAGCGCGCAGGACTTCGGACCGAGCGTTATTGCTCGACCGTTGCCGAGCCCTTAACACGCGCAACCGGTATCGGTAACCGCCCGTCAACTCTGATGGGCGAACCCTCCGGCCAACCCTTCAGATAGCGCGGCATGTCCGGCACGGGCCGGCACGCGCTTGCGGCACAGGACGTGACGATGGATCCGGCAAGCATCGGCAAGGCAGTCCTGCTCGCGCTGGTCGAGGGCGCGACCGAGTTCATCCCGGTCTCCTCCACGGGACACCAGCTGCTCGTCGGGCACTTCATCGGCTTCCACTCGCCCAACAACACCTTCGAGGTGCTGATCCAGTTGGGCGCGATCCTGGCGATCCTGCTGGTCTATTTCCGCCGCCTGCTCGGCATCGCCACCGCGCTGCCGAACGATCCGAACGCCCGCCGCTTCGTGCTCGGCATCCTGGTGGCATTCCTGCCGGCGGCGATCATCGGCGGCCTCTTCTCGAAGGTCATCAAGGCGTATCTGTTCAACCCCTGGATCGTCTGCGCGACCCTGGTGGCGGGCGGCCTCGTGCTGCTCGTGATCGACGACACCGACCTCAAGGTGCGTAAGAAAGACGTCTACGACTTCTCGCTGCCGATGGACCTGAAGATCGGCATCTTCCAGTGTCTTGCCATGATCCCCGGCGTGTCGCGCTCCGGCGCCACGATTGTGGGGGCGATGCTGATGGGAGCCGACAAGCGCTCGGCTACCGAGTTCTCGTTCTACCTCGCCATGCCCACCATGGCGGGCGCCTTCGCCAAGGATCTGCTCGACAACTACAAGTATCTATCGAGCAACGATGTCGGCCTGATCGTGATCGGTTTCGTCGTGTCGTTCATCTCGGCGCTATTCGTGGTGCGGGTGCTGCTGGACTACGTGTCCCGGCACGGCTTCTGGCTGTTCGCGTGGTGGCGCATCATCGTCGGCGCGCTGGGTTTTGCGGGACTCATTATTTTCGGATGAGCCGGGAATCCGTTCGACCCCAGGGAGGCTTGGCGGATTCACATATCTCCGTCGAAGAATATGCGCGAAGGGCCCCGCGTCTCCCCTCCCCCCTCTGCGAGAGGGTGGCCCCTGCGAAGCAGGGGTCGGGAGAGGGGACCCGGGTTCAGGATCTCGCGTAACCTTCATGGCGGGCGCAGCCTTGTTCTGCACCGTCGCTCTCCCCTTGCGGGACTTCGTCCCGACCCGACCCCCTTCGGGGGCCACCCTCCCCCGCAGAGGGGGGAGGGAGACGCGCGGGTCCGGGGACCGCTGTGTGAACAACACAGCCCGCCTGGGAGAGGGTGCGCGTCACGCTCCGCCACGAGCCGCGCCCTTCAAAACCCGCTCACACAGCGCTCAAGCATTCCTCAACCATCGGACGATTGCCAGCGACAGAGCGGCATGCGAGGCAATCCCATGAAAGCGGCGCACAAGACGCCGCGTTCTGGGACGCTCCGATGGAAGACAGACCGCTCGCCGACCTCTTCGAGCCCGCAGATCGGGCACGCTGGCTCGGCCTCGTCGAGGGCGTCCTGAAGGGTGCCGATTTCGAGAAACGGCTGGTCTCCCGGACGGCGGATGGCCTGCGGATCGAACCGCTCTACGGCCCGGCCGAACCGGCCGCTCAACCGGTGCGAGAGGCCGGACCCTGGCGGATTGCTCAGCGGGTGGATCATCCGGATCTTGCTGCCGCAAACGCCCAGGCGCTGACCGACCTCGAAGGCGGGGCGGACGCCCTCGTCCTGGCCTTCGCCGGCGCGCCTGGCGCCCGGGGTTACGGCCTGAACGTGGCGAGCGTCGACGATCTCGATGCCGCGCTGAAGGGCGTGATGCTGCCACTGATCAACCTGCGCCTCGATGCCGGCGGCCGGGGTCTGGAAGCGGCGCAGTTCGTCAAGGCGCTTGCGGAGCGGCGCGGCGAGGATCTGTCGACCTACGACCTCGACCTCGGAATCGATCCGGTCGGCGTGCTGGCGGCGACCGGGAGCCTGGGCGCCGTATGGACGGAGATCACCCCACGGCTGGCCAAGACCGCGGCGGAACTGGAAGGCGCGGGTTTCACCGGCCGGGCCTTCCTAGCCGATGGCCGCCCATACCACGAGGCGGGGGCCGGCGAGGCCGCCGAATTGGGTGCCGTGCTTGCCACGGCGCTGACCTATCTTCGTGCTCTGGAGGCTGCCGGTCACGATCTTGAGACGGCCCGCAGCCGCATCGCGGTGCTGCTGGCGGCCGATGCGGACGAGTTCGTTACTGTGGCGAAGTTCCGGGCCATGCGCCGCCTCTGGGCGCGGGTCGAGCAGGCCTGCGGGCTGGAGCCGAAGCCGCTGCGTCTCCACGCCGAGACCGCGTGGCGGATGATGACCCAACGCGACCCCTTCGTGAACATCCTGCGCACCGGCATGGCGGCGGCCTCCGCCGGGATGGGCGGCGCCGACAGCGTCGCGATCCTGCCCTACACGCAGGCGCTCGGCCTGCCCGACGCCTTCGCGCGGCGCGTGGCACGCAACAGCCAGATCGTGCTGATCGAAGAATCACACCTCGCCCGCGTCAGCGATCCGGCGGCCGGCGCCGGCGGATTCGAAGCGCTGACCGCAGAGATCGCCGAGGCCGCCTGGGCGGCCTTCCAGGCGATCGAGGCCGAGGGTGGGATCGTCGCGTCACTCAGCGTCGGCAAGCTGCAGCGGCGGATCGAGGTGATCCGCGAGGCCCGCGCGAAGGCCGTGGCGACCCGCCGCGAAGCCCTCACCGGCGCCAGCGAATTCCCGAATCTCGCGGAGAAGCCGGTGACGGTGCTCGATGTGCCACGGTCCACCGCGCCGCGAGGTGCGAATTTCGGGCCCGGTTCGACGGTCGCCTGCGATGCCCTGCCGTCGCAGCGCCTCGCGGAGCCGTATGAGGCCCTGCGCGATGCCTCCGATGCCTGTCACGCCAAGACAGGCCGTCGGCCGGCTGTGTTCCTCGCCAATCTCGGTACCGTGGCCGCGTTCAACGCCCGCGCGACCTTCGCGGCCAACGCCTTCGCGGCCGGTGGCATCGAAGCCCTGTCCAACGACGGTTTCTCGGATGCTGAGGCTGCGGCAACAGCGTTCCGCGAGTCGGGCGCCGCGCTCGCCTGCATCTGCTCCACCGACGCGATCTATGCGGAACGCGCCGTCGAAACCGCGGAGACGCTGGCCCGGGCCGGTGCAGGGGTCATCTATCTGGCCGGCAAGCCGACGGACCTCGCCGAGCCGTTGAAGCAAGCCGGCGTGCAAGCCTTTTTACATGTCGGCTGTGATCTGCTGACCCTGCTCAACGGGGCCCTGCGTGCGGCCATGCGGCCCCCGTCGCCGCAGCGGACCACCTGACGCAAGCTCACGCGAACCGCCGCATGACGCGCCTGATCGCCGTTCTCGTGATTCTTGCCGGCATCGTCCCGGCCTCGGCGCTGCCGCGGGGAGCATCGGTCCCGGACCGCTATGACGGGACGTGGAGCGTCGAAATCATCACCGAGGCGGGCAGCTGCGATCGGGCCTATCGCTATCCGATCCGGATCGAGCACGGGGTGGCGCGTTTCATCGGGACGGCCTTCACGATCCAGGGCAACGTCGCTGGGAATGGGACCGTCCGCGGCTCGATCTCGAACGGCACCGCGACGGCCATTGTGCGCGGCCGCCTGGGTCGGGACGGGTTCGGCGCCGGCACCTGGGTCGCCTCCGGGGCGCTCGAATGCCGAGGGCACTGGAACGCCGAGCGCCGCAGCTGAGCCTGCGACCTCGTGTCATGGAACGAACGTGCTGCCGCCCGAAAACCGGCCCAGACGATGCGTCGTCAGCCCCGTTCCCGACGCAATCATGAGGGAATGCTGAACACGGTTCGGATCCCCGACGAGGCCGCCGCATGAAAACTTCGATCCTCGCGTCCCTCTCCGTCCTCGCGCTGGTCTCGACCGCGCAGGCGCGCCCGCATCGCCACCCGGCCGCGCCGACGGTGAACCAGGCCGAGGCCGAGAAGGTACTGTCGCCGCTCCGGCAGGCGGCCACCGCGTGCTTCGCCGATACGGTCCTGTCGAACCCCAAGGCCACCGCGGAGGCCCGCGCCGGCCGCTGGTACGAGGCGGTGGGCATCACGGGCTTCCTCTGCCGTCCGGAGGTCGCCGCGATGATCCAGGCGCACGACCGGATCTACGGGGCGAAGACCGGCGAGCGCTACTTCAAGGGCGCCTACGCCAAGCACCTCGACCAGCAGCTCGCCGAGCGGCTCCAGCCGATGCTGGCGCACAAGACCGTTGCCAGCGCCGAGCCGCCGGCCGAGAAGACCACCGAGGATAGCGCAGCGGGCAACTGAGCCGTCTGGGCGGGCCGGAGGCCAGCCGACGATGACCTACGAGCTTCACTACTGGCCGATGATCCAGGGGCGGGGCGAGTTCGTCCGCCTCGCGCTTGAAGAGGCGGGCGCCGTCTATATCGACGTCGCCCGCCAGGACGACGATGCAGGCGGCATCGGCCCGATGCTCGATCGCCTGTCAGATCCGGCAAACCCGCGCCCGCCCTTCGCGCCGCCCTTTCTGCGGGACGGCGAGCTCGTCATCGGGCAGAGCGCGGCGATCCTCCTTCATCTCGGCCAGCGCCTCGGGCTCGCCGGGACATCGGAGGCCGACCGGATCTGGACGCACCAGCTCCAGCTCACCATCGCGGATGCGGTCGACGAGGTGCATGACACCCATCACCCGCTCGGGGTCGATCTCTTTTATGCCGAGCAGAAGCCCGAGGCCCAGCGCAGGGCGACGGGGTTCCGGCAGACACGGATTCCGAAGTTCTTCGGCTATTTCGAGCGCGTCCTCGCCGCCAACGGCGGTGAGCGATTGGTCGGCGCCGATCTGACCTACGCGGACCTCTCGTTGTTCCAGCTTGTCGACGGGCTGCTCTACGCCTTCCCGAAGGCCACCGCGGCGGCGTTGCAGGCTGCGCCGCAGGTGGAACGGTTGCACCACGCCGTGGCGCAGCGCCCGCGAATCGCCACCTATCTGGCGAGCGAGCGGCGTATCCCCTTCAACGAGGACGGGATCTTTCGGCGCTATCCCGAGCTCGACGGCTGAAGGCCGCTCAGAACGGCAGCTTCATCCCGGGCGGCAGAGGCAACCCCTTGGTCAGCTCGGCCATATGCTCCTGCATCGTCGCCTCCGCCTTGCCGCGGGCATCGTTGCAGGCGGCCACAATCAGATCCTCCAGGATCTCGCGCTCATCCGCGACCATCAGCGACGGATCGATCGTGATCCCCTTCATCTGGCCCTTGGCCGTCATGGTGACCTGAACCGAGCCACCGCCGGAGGCACCGGTCACCTCGATCTGGTCCATCTCGGCTTGCAGGTTGGCCATCTTCTCCTGCATGGCCTGGGCCTGCTTCATGATGCCCATCAGGTCTCGCATGCGGATCTCTTCCCGTTCTCTCGGCGTGTGATCTGGGTACGTGTCAGCCTGCCCGCCACATCGGGCGGGACCGAAGCCTCAGCGGTCGTCGTCCTCGACCTCGTCTACCCGGGCCGCATCGCCCTCGCCCAGGATCTCCTGCTCGGCGGTGGGCAATGCTTCGGCCGCGGTCTCACGGACATCGACGATCTCGGCGCCGGGGAAACGCGTCAGCACCTCGCGCACGAAGGGATCGGCGGCGGCGTTCTCCCGGCGGGTCTCGACAACCGCCCGGGCTGCTGCGTCCAGGGTCGGCGCGCCCTCCTCCTTGGAGAGGGCGACGGACCAGCGCCGGCCGGTCCAGCGCTCGATCGCGGCGGCGATATCGGTGGCGAGGCTGGGTCGTCCACCCTGAGCGAGGCGGAACTCAATCCGCCCCTCCTCGAAGCGCACCAGATGGACATCCCGCTCCAAAGCGGTCCGCAGCAGGATGTCGCGATTGGCATCCGCCAGGGCGATCAGATCCTCGAACCGGCCGAGCCGCGGCGTCGGCGGTGCGATCGGAGCGGGCCGCGCAGCGGGTACGGCGGACGCCACAGGTGCGGAGACCGGCATCGGCTCGGACGAGAGGGTCCGGGGTGCTGCGGCGAGCGCCGCCGAGCCGCCGCCGCGCAAGTCCGGGATCGGCGGCAGCGCAGGACGACCTGTCGGTGCCGGCTCGTCGGCGGGAGCCGTGGCGGCCTCGGCCTTGAGCTGGCGCAGGGCTTCGTCGGGCGTCGGCAAATCGGCGGCGTAGGCGAGGCGCACGATCGCCATCTCGGCCGCGGCCAGCGGACGCGGTGCGGCCTGCACCTCGGGGATCGCCTTGAGCAGGATCTGCCACGCGCGCGACAGAGCTCGGATTGAGAGTTTCTCCGCGAACTGGCCGCCGCGCACGCGCTCGGTCTCGCTGAGCGTCGGATCCTGGGCGGTCTCGGGCACCACCTTCAGCCGGGTCACAAGATGCGTGAAGGCCGCGAGGTCCGAGAGCACCACCGACGGGTCGGCACCCGAATCGTACTGCGCCCGCAATTCGGAAAACGCCGCCGGCACGGAGCCGCGCATCACCGCCTCGAACAGGTCGAGGATCCGGGCGCGGTCGGCGAGCCCCAGCATGTCGCGCACGCTCTGCGCGGTGACGACCCCGGCGCCGTGCGCGATCGCCTGATCGAGGAGCGAGAGCGCGTCGCGCACCGAGCCCTCGGCGGCGCGCACGATGGCGCCCAAAGCTTCGTCCTCGGCCTCGACCCGCTCGGCTGCGCAGACCTTGGCGAGGTGGGCATGAAGCACCGGCGCCTCGACCCGACGCAGGTCGAAGCGCTGGCAGCGCGACAGGATCGTCACCGGGACCTTGCGGATCTCCGTGGTGGCGAACACGAACTTTGCGTGGGGCGGCGGCTCTTCGAGCGTCTTGAGGAAGGCGTTGAACGCCTTCTCGGAGAGCATGTGGACCTCGTCCACGATGTAGACCTTGTAGCGCGCCGAGACCGGCCCGTAGCGGATGCCGTCGATGATCGCCCGCACATCGTCGATGCCGGTATGCGAGGCGGCGTCCATCTCCAGCACGTCCATGTGCCGGGATTCCATGATCGCCGCGCAGTGCAGGCCGAGTTCCGGCATCGACACGGTCGGGCCGGTATCGGGCTTACCGGCCAGGGCGTAGTTGAGGCCGCGGGCGAGAATACGCGCGGTCGTGGTCTTGCCGACGCCGCGCACGCCCGTGAGCATCCAGGCCTGCGGGATGCGGTTGGCCGCGAACCCGTTGGCGAGGGTGCGCACCATCGCCTCCTGGCCGATCAGGTCGCCGAAATGGGTGGGGCGGTATTTGCGCGCGAGCACCCGGTAGGGCGTCACTGCAGCGGCGGGCGCTGGAAACCCGGGCAGGCCCGGCTCGTCGTCAAGCGTGCCGGTCGAAGCGTCCATGCCAGGTCGGGATCGGGCTGCCGCGCGCTAAGAATGAGGTGGGAGGCTGGACGAAGACCCGCTCGGTCTCGTTAGGGCTGCTTCCTTCCGGACCTGACCCGGTTGGCGAGTGAAACGTCCCTCGCCAACCCCCCGCCGGCTATATGGCCGGGCCGGTGGCCGAACGCAAGCGTCGCCACTCGACGCTACCTACTCGGCCTTGCGCTTCACGATCGCCAGGGACTTCGAATCGAGCTTCAGATCGAATTTCTTGCCGTTCGCATCGATGGCGTCGTCAACCTCGATCATGCCGTCGTCGAGCTCGATCTCCTTCCACTGGGTAAAGCCTTCCTGCTTAAGCATCGCCTCGACCTTGGTCTGCTGGTCGGGCGGCAGCTTCTCGTCAGCGCGAGCGGCAAGACCGGTCCCAGCCAGGAGGACGAGGACGAGAAGGGGCGGGGCGAAGCGCATGACGTTCTCCGTTCCACTACGTGTTGCCGGCTGTGAACAGAAATGCGGGGCCGGCGTTCCGTCCCGGCGGCGATCCCCTTGAGCGTCTTGCGATTCTCCCGCACATCTGTGCGACTCTGTGCGTCGAGGATTCGCTACCTATGGTCACCCGCGTCGCCACCGTGGCCTTCGAGGGCATCGAGGCACGGGCGGTGGACGTGCAGGTGCAGATCATCACCGGCTCGGTGGTGTTCAACGTCGTCGGCCTGCCCGACAAGGCGGTGGGCGAGTCCCGTGAACGGGTCCGCGGCGCGCTGATCGCCTCCGGCCTCGCGCTGCCGGCCAAGCGCATCACGGTGAACCTCGCGCCGGCCGATCTGCCGAAGGAAGGCTCGCATTACGACCTGCCGATCGCGCTGGGCGTCATGGCGGCGATCGGTGCGATCCCGGCGGATGCGCTCGCCGGCTACTGCGTCCTCGGGGAACTCGCCCTCGACGGCAGCATCACGGCGGTCAACGGCGTGCTGCCGGCGGCCATCGCGGCGGCGGCGCGCGGGCTCGGGCTGATCTGCCCGGCGGCGACCGGTCCGGAGGCAGCCTGGGCCGGGGGCGACCTCGACGTGCTGGCCCCGCGCTCGCTGATCCAGCTCGCCAACCACTTCAAGGGCAGCCAAGTCATGGCCCGGCCGGAACCCTCCATGGCGGGTCAGGCTGGGCCGCTGCCGGACCTCGCCGACATCAAGGGCCAGGAGGGCGCCAAGCGCACCCTGGAGGTCGCGGCGGCCGGGGGGCACAACCTGCTGATGAACGGTCCGCCGGGCTCGGGCAAGTCGATGCTGGCGGCCCGCCTCCCCTCGATTCTGCCGCCGCTCGGGCCGCGCGAGCTGCTCGACATCTCGATGATCCAGTCGGTGGCGGGCGAGTTGAAGGACGGCGCCCTCTCGAACCGGCGGCCGTTCCGGCAGCCGCACCATTCGGCCTCCATGGCGGCGCTCGTCGGCGGCGGCCTCGGAGCGCGACCCGGCGAAGTCTCCCTGGCCCATGGCGGTGTGCTGTTCCTCGACGAGTTGCCCGAATTCACACCCCAGGTGCTCGACAGCCTGCGTCAGCCGATGGAAACCGGCGAGGTGATGATCGCCCGGGCCAACCACCGGGTGACCTATCCGGCCCGGTTCCAGCTGGTCGCCGCCATGAATCCCTGCCGCTGCGGCCAGGGCCTGGAGCCGGGCTACACCTGCCGGCGCGGCCCGAACGAGCGCTGCATGGCGACGTATCAGGCGCGGATCTCCGGCCCGCTCCTCGACCGGATCGATCTGCGCATCGAGGTGCCGGCCGTTACCGCCGCCGACCTGATCCTGCCGCCGCCGGCGGAAGGCTCCCGCGAGGCGGCCGCCCGCGTGGCCACGGCGCGAGCGCGCCAAGCGGCGCGCTTCGGCGAGCGCGGCCTGCCGGCGGCGACCACCAACGCCACCTGTCCGGCAAACCTGATCGAGGAGGTCGCGAGCCCCGATGCGGACGGGACAGCGCTGATTCGGCAGGCGGCCGAGAGCATGCGGCTCTCGGCCCGGGGCTTTCATCGAACGCTGCGCGTCGCCCGCACCCTCGCCGACCTCGACGGCGAACCGCAGGTGCGCCGGCTGCACCTCGCCGAGGCCTTGTCCTACCGGGGCCGGGGCGACAGCGCGGCGGCAGCCGCTTGAGCGCGGAACCGGTCCGCGCCCTCACGGTCACGATCGGCCAGCACAGTGCGGCCGGCCGCAAGGCCGAGAACCAGGATTTCCACGGCTCGCTGGTGCCGGCGCTGCCAGCCCTAGGCCTGAAGGGCATCGCGGTGGCACTGGCCGACGGCATCAGTAGCAGCGCGGCCGGCGCGGCGGCCAGCCAGACCGCGGTCAAGAGTTTCCTCAGCGACTACTACGCCACCCCCGACACGTGGTCGGTGAAGAACGCCGCGCAGCGGGTGATCGCGGCGGCCGATTCCTGGCTCTACGCCCAGACCCGGCGCGGCCGCGATCCCAACGATGCCGACCGGGGCCACGTCACCACCTTCGACGCCCTGATCCTGAAGGGGCGAACCGCCCACATCTTCCACGTCGGCGATGGCCGGATCTGGCGCGTCTCGGGGCGGTCCCTGGAACAGCTCACCGAGGATCACCGCGTGGTGGTCTCGGCGGCGGAATCCTATCTCGGCCGGGCGCTCGGCGTGACCGGCCGGGCGGAGATCGACTACCAGAGCGTCGCAATCGCGGCCGGCGACATCTTCGTGCTCACGACGGATGGCGTCCACGAGCACGTCCGCCCCCGGGAGATCGTGGCCGCGATCCTGTCGGCGGACGATCTCGATGCCGCGGCCCGATCCATCGTCGAGGCGGCGCACGCGGCCGGCAGCCCGGACAACCTGACGATCCAGATCGTCCGGGTCGATGCCGTGCCGGAGGGCGAGGCCGCCGACCTGCTCGGGGATGTCGGGGGGCTCGATCCCGCGCCGCTCCTCGACCCGCCGGCCGAATTCGACGGCTACCAACTCCTGCGCGTCCTCCATTCCGGCCCGCGCAGCCGCGTCTATCTCGCGGTCGAGGCGGAGACCGGGGCGCGGGTCGCCCTGAAGGTGCTGTCCCTCGATCTGCGCGACGACCCCGCCCAGCGCAAACGCTTCGCCCTGGAAGAGTGGATTGCCCGGCGGATCGACAATCCGCACGTGATGAAGGCCCAGCCGCCGACGCGTCGCCGCAGCCACCTCTATACGGTGATGCGCTACGTCGAGGGCCAGACCCTCACCCAGTGGATGCGCGACCACGCGACGCCTGAGCTGGAGACGGTGCGCGGCCTCGTGGAGCAGCTCGCCCGGGGCGTGCAGGCCTTCCACCGCCGGGAGATGGTCCATCAGGATCTGCGACCCGACAACGTCCTGATCGACACGAATGGAAGCGTGCAGGTGATTGACTTCGGCGCCACCAAGGTCGCGGGCGTCGTCGAGGGCGATCCCCGGATCGATCCCACCGAGATCCTTGGCACGATTCAGTACACAGCGCCCGAATGCTTCCTCGGCGCGCCCTCGACCGCTGCCTCCGACGTGTTCTCGGTCGGCGTCATCGCCTATCAGATGCTGACGGGGCGGCTGCCCTACGGCGATGCCGTGCCGCGGGCGCGCACGGCCGCAGCCCAGCGCCGGCTGCGCTACGCTTCGGCCCTAATCGTGCGCCCGCTACTCCCGGTGTGGGTCGATGGCGCGCTGCGGAAAGCGGTGCATCCGGATCCGCTCAAGCGCTACCAAGCGCTGTCGGAATTCGTCCACGATCTGCGGCATCCGAACCCGGCCTTCACCGACGTCCGCCGGCCGGCCCTGCTGGAGCGCGATCCGCTCCTGTTCTGGCGGCTGCTGTCGCTGGTTTTGGGTCTGATAGCGGTAACGCTGGCTGGGATGCTGATCGCACACACGCCGCGTTGAGTTGCGTTTCCCCTCCCCCTTGCGGGGAGGGGTCAGGGGTGGGGGTGGCTCAGGATCGAGCGTCCCGGTGCCGTCTGCACCACCCCCACCTCCAACGCCTCCCCGCAAGGGGGAGGAGAGAGTGCGGCGGCTAGCGATTCGTAAACCTTGAGGCCGCAAGTGAGGCGGCCACGCGGGCCGCCCCCGTCGCCGCTCAGGCCGCAATCGCCTGCGCGGTCGGCCCGGCGGCGCGCACGTCGGCGTCGACGTGGCCCTCGAACCGCTTGAAGTTGTCGTCGAACATCTTCACCAGCCGCGCCGCCGTTTCCACGAAGGCGCTCTTGTTGCCCCAGGTCTTGACCGGGGTCAGGATATGCGGCTCGACGCCCGGCACCGAGACCGGCACCGCGAAACCGAAATACGGATCCCGCCGGAACTCGGCCTGCGACAGCGAGCCATCGAGCGCCGCGGAGAGCAGGCGACGCGTGACGCGGATCGGCATCCGCCGCCCGGTGCCGACACCGCCGCCGGTCCAGCCGGTGTTGACCAGCCAGCAATCGACATCGTGCTTGGCGATCAGGTCGCGCAGCAGGTTGCCGTAGGTGCTCGGGTGCCGCGGCATGAACGGAGCGCCGAAGCAGGTCGAGAACGTCGCCTCCGGTCCGGTCAAACCACGCTCGGTGCCCGCCACCTTGGCGGTGTAGCCCGAGAGGAAGTGGTACATCGCCTCGGCGCCGGTGAGCTTGGCGATCGGCGGCATCACCCCGAAGGCGTCGCAGGTCAGCATCACGATATTCTTCGGATGCCCGGCCCGGCCGGTGGCGCTGGCATTCGCGATGAAGTCCAGCGGGTAGGCGCAGCGGGTGTTCTCGGTGAGCGACGCGTCGTCGAAATCGGGCGCCCGGGTCACCGGATCGATTACCACGTTCTCCATCACCGTGCCGAAGCGCTCGGTGGTGGCGTAGATCTCGGGCTCAGCGTTCCGCGAGAGCCGGATCGTCTTGGCGTAGCAGCCGCCCTCGAAGTTGAAGATGCCCTCCGGCGACCAGCCGTGCTCGTCGTCGCCCAGCAGCTGGCGGGAAGAGTCGTTCGACAAGGTCGTCTTGCCGGTGCCCGACAATCCAAAGAAAATCGCCGAGCCGCCCTCTGCGTCGAGCGCCGCGTTGGCTGAGCAGTGCATCGGCATCACGCCCTGGCCGGGCAGGATGTAGTTCAGGTAGGTGAAGACCGACTTCTTCATTTCGCCCGCGTAGGCCGAGCCGCCGATCAGCACGAGCTTCTTGGCGAAGTCGATGGCGATCACGGTCTTGGAGCGACAACCGTGCCGGGCGGGGTCGGCCACGAAGCTCGGCATGTCGATGATCGTCATGTCCGGCACGTAGGAGGCGATTTCCGAACGACTCGGCCGGATCAGCAGGTTGCGGATGAACAGTGAGTGCCACGCGAACTCGGTGAACACCCGAGCCTTCACCCGGTGGGCCGGATCGGCGCCGCCGTAGAGGTCCTGGGCGAACAGCTCCCTGCCCTCGGCGTGCTTCAGGAAGTCCTGGCGCAGGGTCTCGAACTGCTCCGGCGTGATCGCGCCGTTATTGTCCCACCAGACCTCGTTCTCGGTGGCGGCATCGCGCACCACGAACTTGTCCTTGGGCGAGCGGCCGGTATGGCTGCCGGTTGTCGCCACCAGCGCGCCGCCGCGAGCGAGCTGCGCCTCCTTGCGGGACAAAGCTTCCTCGTAGAGGCGCGGGGCCTCGAAATTCCAATGGACGGCCTTGAGGTCGCGGAAGCCGGCCGCCTCGGCACCGTGGGCCGCGTTGTGATCACCGATGTTGGTCAAGATCGTATCTCCCGGGCCCCTGTTCGACCGTCGACGCGACTGTGCCGGACGCGATCCGCGTCCGGGATTGCCCGGGGGACGTCCGTGCGGTCGTACAGGTCCGCCGCACGCAGGATCTCCGCTCCCCGGCCGCTTCCCCCTCAACTGAGTAGGCGGCGAAGCTTCGCTGTCCTTATGGACTCCATCCGAAGCCCGCAACGTGGACAAACAGGTTAGATCACAGTTGCGGAGGCAGGAACCCCCGTCTGTAAGCAGTCACCCGTATCGTGCAGCCATTCAGGACGGGCAGAACGGCTCTGGAATACCCAGATACCAGTGATACGTCCGCGCGCCCTTGCATGCTGATCGGCGACCGTTATGCCGGAGCTGGGCGGCATGCCCGTCCCACGATCGAAACCCCTGTCAGAGGCACGATGCCCCAAGCCGTCGCCGGCCCCGAGATCGAACGCCTGATCCAGCTCCTCGCCCGCATGCCCGGTCTCGGCCCGCGCTCGGCGCGGCGCGCCGCGCTTCAGCTGATCAAGCGGCGCGACACGCTGCTCGGGCCGCTCGCCGACGCGATGCGGGTCGCGGCCGAACGCATCGTGGTCTGCTCGAGCTGCGGCAACGTCGATACCTCAGAGCCCTGCACGATCTGCCGCGACGCCGAACGCGATCCTACGACCCTGGTGGTGGTGGAGGACGTTTCCGATCTCTGGGCGCTGGAACGCTCCGGTGCCGTGAAGGCGCGCTACCACGTGCTGGGCGGCGTCCTCTCGGCGCTGGACGGCGTGCGGCCGGAGCATCTGAACCTCGCGAGCCTCGTGGAGCGCGTGGCCGACCCGGTGGTCACGGAGGTGATCCTGGCGCTCAACGCCACCGTCGATGGCCAGACGACGGCCCATTACGTCACCGAATCGATCCGCCATTGCGCGGTGAAGGTCACCCGCCTCGCCCACGGCGTGCCGGTCGGTGGCGAACTCGACTATCTCGACGAGGGCACGCTCACGGCGGCGATCCGGAGCCGCACCGCGTTCTGAGGCAATGGCGCGGTATTTGACCGGTCTCGACCCGCATCTTATTCGACGGAAAAGCCCGGATCCGACCCGGCGCTGTCCCTGCCGGTTTCTGCCATGACCATTCGCCCGCTCGTCATCCTTCCCGATCCCGTCCTGCGCCGCATCTCCGACCCGGTCGGCCCGATCACCGGCGAGATCCGGACCCTCGTGGCCGACATGCTCGAAACCATGTACGACGCGCCGGGCGTCGGCCTCGCAGCGATCCAGGTCGGCGTGCCGAAGCGTGTCGTGACCATCGACACCTCCAAGGAAGAGGGCGTGCGCAAGCCGCAGGTCTTCATCGACCCGGAGATCATCTGGTCCTCCGAGGAGAAGCGGGTCTACGACGAAGGCTGCCTGTCGATCCCCGAATATTACGGTGAGGTCGAGCGGCCGGACCGGGTCCGCGTGAAGTTCCGCGACCTCGACGGCAAGGAGCAGGAGCTCGAAGCCGACGGCCTGCTCGCCACCTGCATCCAGCATGAGATCGACCATCTGAACGGCGTGCTGTTCATCGACCACCTGTCGAAGCTGAAGCGCGACCGCGTGCTGAAGAAGTTCGCTAAGGCGGCCAAGCGCGACGCGGCCTGAGCCCGGCGATGCGCGTCGTGTTCATGGGCACCCCGGATTTCGCGGTGCCGACGCTGGCTCAGCTCGCGGAGGACGGCCACGAGATCGCCGCGGTCTACACCCGCGCGCCCGCGAAGGCGGGACGCGGCATGGGCCTGCGCGCGTCCCCGGTCCACGTGTTGGCCGAAAAGCTCGGCGTGCCGGTGCTCACCCCCGCGACCCTGCGCACGCCGGAAGCCCCGGAGACGTTCGCCGCGCACCGGGCGGACGTCGCCGTGGTGGTGGCCTACGGGATGCTGCTGCCCCAGGCGATCCTCGACGTGCCGAAGCACGGCTGCCTGAACCTCCACGGCTCCCTGCTGCCGCGCTGGCGCGGGGCCGCGCCGATCCAGCGCGCCGTAATGGCGGGCGATGCCGAGAGCGGCGTCGGCGTGATGCGCATGGAAGCCGGGCTCGATACCGGGCCGGTCGCCCTGGAGGCGCGGGTCCCGATCCTCCCCGGCATGACAGCGGGCGAACTGCACGACGCGCTCATGCCGGTCGGCGCAGACCTGATGGCCCGCGCCCTGGGCCTTCTTGATCAGGGCGCACTGATCTTCACACCGCAGCCGGACGAGGGCGTCGTCTACGCCCACAAGATTACCAACAACGAGGCGCGGATCGACTGGTCGCGCCCGGCCCCGGAGGTCGCCAACCACATCAACGGCCTGTCGCCGTTTCCTGGCGCCTTTGTCGAGGTCGATCTGGGCAAGGGTTCGGAGCGGGTGAAAGTCCTGCGCGCCGTCGCCAAGGACGGATCGGGCGCGGCGGGCACGCTGCTCGACGCGGAGGGAACTGTCGCCTGCGGAACCGGCGCCGTGCAACTCCTGGAACTGCGCCGGGCCGGCAAGGGCGGCAGCGCGAGCGGGGCCGATTTCGTCCGCGGCGCTCGCCTGACGCCGGGCATGCGCCTCGGCTGATGCCCCGCTACAAGCTCGTCATCGAGTACGACGGCGGCCCGTTCTGCGGTTGGCAGCGGCAGGCCGAGGATCCCACCGTCCAGGGCGCCATCGAGGCGGCGGTCACGCGCTTTTCCGGTGAGGCGGTCCGGCTCACCTGCGCCGGGCGAACCGATGCCGGGGTCCACGCCATCCACCAAGTGGCCCATCTCGATCTCGCCAAACCCTGGCGGACCGACACCGTCCGCGATGCCCTGAACGCGCATCTGCGGCCGCAGCCTGTCGCCGTCCTCTCGGCCGAGATCGTCCCGGAGAGTTTCGACGCCCGCCACTCCGCGATCCGCCGCCACTACCGCTATCGGATCCTGAACCGGCGCAGCCCCGCGGCGCTGACGCGGGCCCAGGTCTGGCACGTGCCCTGGCCCCTCGACGCGAGCCTGATGCGCACGGCGGCCCAGCGGCTCGTGGGCCGCCACGACTTCTCGGCCTTCCGCGCCGCGGAATGCCAAGCCAACAGCCCGATCCGCACGCTGGAACAGCTCGACGTCGCCCGCACCACGATGGCGCTGCACGAGGAGATCGTGGTGGCGACCTCGGCGCGGTCGTTCCTGCACCATCAGGTGCGGGCGATGGTCGGCACGCTGATGCTCGCCGGTTGCGGGCGGCTCTCGGCCGACGATGTCGCCGACATCCTCGCCTCGGGCGACAAGAGCCGGTGCGGCCCCCTGGCGCCGGCCTCGGGGCTCACCTTCGTCGGCGTCGATTACGACGTCGGGAAATAGGCCTCCAGCACCCGCTCGTAGATCGCGGTCAGCCGCTCCAGATCGGCGACCGCTACGCATTCGTCGGTCTGGTGCATGGTCTCGCCCACGAGGCCGAATTCGATGACCGGGCAGGCATCCTTGATGAAGCGGGCATCCGAGGTGCCCCCCGTGGTCGACAGGACGGGCGTCAGTCCGGTCTCGGCGCGGATCGCCGCGGAGACGAGATCCACGAAGGCGTCCGGCTGGGTCAGGAAGGCCGGCGCGTTCGAGGGCTGAAGATCGAGAGTAAAGCGCACGGCGTTGCCGGCCGCCTGCTCCAGCCGCCGACGGATCTCGGCGCCCAGGCTCTCAGCCGTCCAGTCGTCGTTGAAGCGCACGTTGAACGTCGCCCGGGCGGTCGCGGGGATCACGTTGGTGGCGGGGTTGCCCACGTCGATCGTGGTGAATTCGAGGTTCGAGGCGTCGAAATGGGCGGTCCCGCCGTCGAGCGGTTCGGCCACCAGGGCGGAGGCGAGGCGCAGCAGGCCGGGGATCGGGTTCTCGGCCTTGTGCGGATAGGCGACGTGGCCCTGCCGGCCGACAACCGTGAGCTTGCCGGTGAGCGAGCCCCGCCGGCCGATCTTGATCATCTCGCCGAGGCGGCCGGGATTGGTCGGCTCGCCGAGCACGCAATGGTCGAACCGCTCGCCCCGGGCGCGCGCCCAGTCGAGCAGCTTCACGGTGCCGTTGACCGCCGGCCCCTCCTCGTCGCCGGTGATCAGGAAGGCGATGGAGCCGCGAAAATCAGAGCCGCGGCGCTCCAGGAAGGCCAGGGTCGCGGCGAGCATGCAGGCGATGCCGCCCTTCATGTCGGCGGCGCCTCTTCCGTACAGCATACCGTCGGACACCGCGCCTTCGAACGGATCGTGGCGCCAAGCCCCCTCCCCCTCGGGCACGACATCGGTGTGGCCGGCAAAAACCAGGCAGGGCGCGCGGTCGCCGAGGCGCGCAAACAGATTCGGCGTATCGGGGAAGCCTGGCTCAGCGAAGGTCGGCCGCTCGATCGTGAAGCCCGCTTGCCGCAACGCGTCGGCCACCACGTCGAGGGCGCCGCGATCCTCCGGAGTGACCGAGGGGCAGCGGATCAGGGCCTGCGCGAAGCGCAGAGCCGCGTGCGGGGCGTCGTGGTCAACCGGCATCAACGCGTCCTCGGCGGCGAAAAGCGCCGCGCGGCCCGCTTACCCTGAAGCGGGCCGCCGTAGGGAGCCTTTTGAGAGGAGCCCCTACTTGGTGACCACCACCTGCACGTCCCCGTGCCGGCGCTGGACCGAGACGGTGACGTCGTCGTCGTAGCGCTGGAAGCGGATGTCGAGATGCGAGCCGCCAAGCCGGACGTTGTACAGCGTCACCCCGTCGAGGAAGCCCGGCAGGATCGGGTTCTTCAGACGGACGCTGTTGCCCGCGTGGTCGAGTTCGAGCCCGAGGCACGCCGCCAGGAACGCGAAGGGCGCAGCCGCCGCCCAGGCCTGCGGGCTGCACGCCACCGGGTAGGAGACCGGCCCGCGCTGCTTGCGCCGCATGAAGCCGCAGAACAGCTCCGGCAGCCGCTTCTGGTCCTGGTAGAGCGAGGTGTCGAACATCCCTTGGAAGATGCGCGCGGCCTCGTGCTTCCGGTCGTAGCGGGCAAGGCCCATGGCGATGAGCGCATTGTCGTGCGGCCAGATCGAGCCGTTGTGGTACGACATCGGGTTATAGCGCGCCTCGCCCTTGGCGATCGTGCGCACGCCCCAGCCGTTGAACCCGTCCTTGCCGAGGAGCGTCTCGGCGACCCGCGCGGCGCGCTCCGGCTTGGCGATGCCGGTGAACAGGGCGTGACCGGCATTGGACGAGCGGACGGCGCATTGCTTCTTGGCGCCGTCGAGGGCCAGCGCGTAGGTGCCGATCTCCTCGTTCCAGAAGGCCTCGTCGAACCGCTCGCGCAGGGCGGCAGCCTGCTGCATCAGGCGCTCGGCCATCGGATCGTGCCCGAGCAGGGCGGCGAGCTTCGCCATGCCGTGCTTGGCCGCATAGACGTAGCCCTGCACCTCGCAGAGCGCGATCGGCCCCTTGGCGAGCTGGCCGTCGGTGTGGAAAATCGAATCGTGGCTGTCCTTCCAGCCCTGATTTTCCAGGCCCTTCTCGGTATCGCGGGCATATTCGACGAAGCCATCGCCGTCCCGGTCACCGTAGCGGTCCATCCACTCGAGGGCGAGTTCGAGCGCCGGCCAGATCGCCCGGACGGTCTCCAGATCGCCCGTGACGGCGTAGTATTCCCAGGCCAGCATCACGAAGAGCGGCGTGCCGTCGATCGTGCCGTAATAGTGCCGGAACGGGACCTCGCCGAGCATCGCCATCTCGCCGCGCCGGGTCTCGTGCAGAACCTTGCCGGGCTGGGCGTCGGCGGCCGGATCGACCGCCTTGGCCTGGGTCGAGGCGAGGTAGCGCAACACGCCCCGGGCGAATTTCGGGTCGATCCAGAGCGCCATCATCGCCGTGATGATGCCGTCGCGGCCGAAGACCGTGGAGTACCAGGGGATGCCGGCGAACGGGTAAATCCCCTCCGGCGTCCGGCTCGCCAGCATGTAGAGGTCGGCCGTAGCCCGGCACAGACCCTCGTTGAATTGGTCGTTCGACGAGATGATCGTGGTGATGCCGGCGGTCAGCGTCCGCAGGTCGCGGCGGGAATCGCGGTAGGCGCGGGCGAAGATCATGCCCTCGCCGAGATCCTTCGGCTCCCGGCGGGCGCCACCGGCATTGGCCGCGAGGGTCAGCCGGGCGGCCGCGTCCTCGCCGACCATCGTGTCGGTCGGCGGCTTGGTGAAGGCGCGATGGGCCTCGAAGGTCACGCGGATGAACAGGGAGGTCTTGCCGCCCGGGGGCAGCGACACGTCGAACAGCACGCGACCCGGCTCGATCGTATCGGGTTTCGGGCCGAAATGCAGGGCGGTGGTCCGCACGATCTCGTCCAGGCCGACATAGCGGAACTGGACCTCCCGGTCGCTCGCCACCTGGACGCCGCGCTTGCCACGCTCCTTCCGGTCGGTGCCGCGCACCTCGAACAGGTCGCGGAAATCCGCGTCGAAGGTGACGGCGATGCGCAGGCGGCGATGCTTCGAATCGAAGGAGCGCAGGCCGATCCGGTCGTAGCAGGCGCCTCGGAACAGGAACTTGGTGCGCTCGATCGCGATCGTCTCGCGGGGGATCGAGGTCTCGTCGTGGGCGTCGATCCGGATATCGGGCGTCGTCATGTCGACGCTGAGTGCGCCGTTGTCGTCCTGCATCACCGAGGAAAGCATTAGCGGGCGCTGACCCTCGACGGTTACCTCCAGGCGCGACAGGTAGCGCGTATCCTGGAAGTACAGACCCTCCGGTCCGGGCTGGACGCCGATATCCCCGTAGGAATCGAGGACCCCGAACGCCTCACCGAATTTCAGCGCGCGCAGCGGCCGCTCCACCAGGGAGGTCTGCGCCTCTATGTGGTAGGGCGGCAGCACGTCATCCGCGTCCTGGAAGCCGCGCGCCAAACCTGCGGGCGCCGCATTCTGCGCCGTTGCCGCGTGTTTCATCGCCGTCTGATTCGTCGCCTCTTGGGCCGCTGCCGTGTTGTCCGCCATGCAGGGCATCTCCGGGTGTTGTGAGGGTAGGAATCGAAAGGGCCGCCGCATCAATGCTGATGCCGCGGCCCTTGTTCACCTGAGGGATGAGTCGCCTTCAAGACGCTAGGCCGGTCGTGACCGACCTCGCAAGCCCGGTGCCGCCGCTAGGCCGGCATGGCGGCGACCGGGATCGCCAGCCGCGCCGAGCCGTTCAGCTCGCTGTATTGCGGCTTGAAGCTGGAGCTCGGCAGCTTGATCACGTCGGCGCCGCGGCTCAGCAGTTCCTCGTAGGCAGCCACATACTTTTTGACCATGCACTCAGCCGTGAAGGCGCTCTCGAAATGGCGGCGAACGCCCTCGCGGCTCATGGCCTTCACCTTGGCGACGGCCGCCACGGCATCATCCATGGTCTCGCAGAGCACACCGCTCACGCCGTCCTTGATCACCTCCGGCACGGAGCCGTTCCGGAAGGCGATGACTGGCGTCCCGGCCGACATCGCCTCGATCATCACGAGGCCGAAGGGCTCCGGCCAGTCGATCGGGAAGGCAAGCGCCAGGGCATTACCCAGGAAGTCCTTCTTCTGCTCCTCGTTGATCTCACCGATGAACTCCACCAGCGGGTGGTGGATCATCGGCTCGATCTTCTCGTTCCAGTAATCCTGATCGGCCTTGTCGACCTTCGCGGCGATCTTGATCGGCGTGCCGGAGCGGATCGCCATCTCGATTGCCCGGTCGGGCCGCTTCTCAGGGGAAATCCGGCCGAGGAAGGCGAGGTATCCGCCCTTGGCCTCAGCGTAGTACGGGCAGTTCTGCGCCGGCAGACCGTGATGGATGGTCGCCAGCCAGTTCGAGGTCGGTGGCATCGGCAGGCGCTGGTTGTCGGAGATCGAGACCAGCGGCATGCCCGTAAAGGTGCGATAGACCGGCATGAAGTCCGGCACGTCCAGGCGACCGTGCATCGTGGTGAGGCACTTGTGGTTCAAGTCCTCGAACATCGGGTACTGCAGCAGATCGATGTGGAAGTGCAGGATATCGAACTCGTGGGCGCGACGGTGAACCTGATGCAGCATCGCCAGATGGCTGGCCGTGTGATCCCGGTAACCGAGAAGGCGCAGGCCCTCCGGCGTGCAGGACGCCAGTTTGGCGGATGTCTGCGAATCACCGCTTGCGAAGAGTGTGACGTCGTGGCCCTGGCGGACCAGTTCTTCCGTAATCCAGCTGACGACACGCTCGGTGCCACCGTAGAACTTCGGAGGAACGGCCTCCGATAACGGAGCGATCTGGGCAATGCGCACGAAGTGTCTCCTGAGTGGCCGTATTTGACGGGGGGTCTAACCCTGCCGGCCTGAGCGGGACATGAATGAAACTGACGGCTAAGGTTATGGTTCCTGGCGCCCCCGCTGTCGCGCACCGTTTTGTGCGGTGCGCGCGCTGTCCCCGGATTCCTCCGAATCACCACCGCGGTCAGGCCGCTCCGAAACAGCTTGGGGGCCTTACCGTTCCACCATCACGGTGATGTGGGCGCCGATGACCACCGGGCCGCCCCGCGGGGCGGGCGTTGCCGCCGCGTCAGCTTTCTGTCATAAGCCGCCACGCGTCGAACCGCCCGGCCGATAGGGCTGCCGTGGCGGCTCGTGCTGCTCCACCAGAAGCATCTTTGCGCGCTCCCCCTCCGACCTTCACGGGTCGGCCGGACGGAGTTTCGCCAACGGAGAGCCAAATGCCCAAGCTGAAGACCAAATCGGGCGCCAAGAAGCGCTTCAAGATCACCGGCACCGGCAAGGTGATGTACGCCCAGGCCGGCAAGCGCCACGGGATGATCAAGCGGACGACCAAGCAGATCCGCAACCTGCGCGGCACCACGACCCTGTTCGAGGGCGATGCCGCCAACGTGAAGAAGTACTTCCTGCCGAACGCGCGGTAAGTCCTTCCACACCCGTTGCCACTGTCTTTCGTCGAATCCAGGAGATAACCGATGGCCCGCGTCAAACGCGGCGTGACCAGTCACGCGAAGCACAAGAAGGTTCTGAAGGCCGCCAAGGGCTATTACGGCCGGCGCAAGAATACGATCCGCATCGCCAAGCAGGCGGTCGAGAAGGGCATGCAGTATGCCTACCGCGACCGCAAGAACAAGAAGCGCACGTTCCGCGCCCTCTGGATCCAGCGCCTCAACGCGGCGGTCCGCGAGCACGGCCTGACCTACTCGCGCTTCATCGATGGCCTGGCGAAGTCCGGCATCGTCGTCGACCGCAAGGCCCTGTCGGAGCTGGCGATCCACGAGCCGGCGAGCTTTGCCGCCGTCGTCGAGAAGGCCAAGGCCGCCCTGCCCCAGAACACCGCCCAGACCACCGCCAAGGCCGCCTGATCCAGGCCCACGGCGAACGCACGGAAGGCGCGGTTCCCCCGGGAGCCGCGCCTTCGTCGTTTGAGACGGCCCGCGCTTGCGCCGGGCCGCACAACGCGCGAGAGCACGCCGCAAAGGCCTTCTCCGCCAACCCTGTTTGATGACAGCGATGACCGATCTCGACAGCCTCGAACGCGATCTCCTGACCCAGGTGTCGGCGGCCTCCGACGAGGCCGGCCTCGACGCCGTCCGCGTGGCTGCACTGGGCAAGAAGGGCAGCGTCTCGGATCTGCTCAAGACCCTGGGCTCGATGACGCCCGAGGAGCGCAAGGAGCGCGGGCCTCTGATCAACGGCCTGCGCGACCGGGTCCAGGGCGCCGTCACCGCACGCAAGACCGAACTCGCCGAGGCCGCGCTCGAGGCCCGCTTGGCCTCCGAGCGGGTCGACGTCACCCTGCCGGTCCGCGAGGCGCCGGAGGTGCGCGGCCGGATCCACCCGATCTCCCAGGTGATCGACGAGATCACCGCGATCTTCGCCGATATGGGCTTCGCGGTGGCCGAGGGGCCGGACATCGAGACCGATGAGCTGAACTTCACCGCCCTCAACTTCCCGCCCGGCCACCCGGCCCGGGAGATGCACGACACCTTCTTCCTGGCGCCTGATCAGGACGGAAAGCGCAAGGTGCTGCGCACCCACACCTCCCCCGTGCAGGTGCGGACGATGCGGTCGCAGACGCCGCCGATCCGGGTGATCATCCCGGGCCGGACCTATCGGCACGATTCCGACCAGACCCACACGCCGATGTTCCATCAGGTCGAAGGTCTGGTGATCGACACGAGCGCCAACATCGCCAACCTGAAATGGGTGCTGGAAGAATTCTGCAAGGCGTTCTTCGAGGTCGAGGGCGTAAAGATGCGCTTCCGCCCGTCCTTCTTCCCGTTCACCGAGCCGTCGGCGGAGGTGGACATTCAGTGTTCCCGCAAGGGCGGCGAGATCCGCTTCGGCGAGGGTGACGACTGGTTGGAGATCCTGGGTTGCGGGATGGTCCACCCGAACGTCCTGCGGAATTGCGGGCTCGATCCGGACGCCGTGCAGGGCTTCGCCTTCGGGGTCGGCATCGACCGCATCGCGATGCTCAAATACGGCATGCCGGACCTGCGCCCGTTCTTCGAGGCGGATGTCCGCTGGCTCGACCATTACGGGTTCCGGCCGCTGGATGTGCCGAGCCTGGTGGGTGGGCTGACGGGTTAAAGCGGGACACGCGCTTCGACTCAGGGGACGAACGATGTTGAAGGATACCGACGTCCGGTCCGTCGCCAACGAGATCTTCGCGCGCGCCCTGGGGCCTGACCGTTTCGACCACCTTGATGTCGAAGTCGGGTCGGACCATTACGGTGATCCGTCGTTCTTCGTGGCGCTGTATTTCCGACCGGGCGTCGATCCGCGCGACGTCGCCGACGTATCGAACGCGCATGCCGATCTGCGGCAACGCCTTCTCGACCTCGATGAAGAGCGCTTCCCCTACCTTCGGAAGCACTTCGCGGACGACGAGATCCTCGGAGACGATGGGTCGGAAACACCCTGATGGCGCGTTTGAAGAACACGCTTGTGGCCGATCTGCTCGACATCGCCGATCAGCTGGCGGCTCAGAAAGGGCGGCCAAGCATTCGTAAGGCCGCGATGCGCCGGGCGGTGAGCAGCGCCTACTATGCGGTGTTCCACGAGCTTTGCTATGTCTGCGCGGACCAGATGGGTGTGTGGACGAAGGCGAACGATCTGCGCGAGCCTGTCTATCGCCTGCTGGACCACGGGATCGCGCGAAGCCGCCTCATCGGCAAGGAAGCGGCTGCGATCTCGTCTGACATTCTGCAGATCGGTACGCTCTTCAGGGATCTTCAGGAAGCGCGCCATAGCGCCGACTATAGATCTTCCGCCATGACGGTGAGCCAGGACTGGGCGCTCAGCCGGATCGCGGAGGCCCGGCGAACCGTCGAGCTCATCGAAGCGCTCACGCCGGACGACAGACTGAAACTTGCGATCCTTCTGGTCACGAAGGCACGCTGACGCATGCGACAAGAACGGCTCCGATGAAATTCACCCTCTCCTGGCTCAAGGACCACCTCGAAACCGAGGCGTCCCTCGACACCATCGCCGAGACGCTGACGCGGATCGGCCTGGAGGTGGAGGGCGTCGAGGACAAGGCCGCCGCGCTCAAACCCTACGTCGTCGCGAAGATCCTGACGGCCGAGCAGCATCCAAATGCCGATCGTCTGCGCGTCTGCACGGTGGAAACCGGTACCGACGCGCCCGTTCAGGTGGTCTGCGGGGCGCCGAATGCCCGCGCCGGCCTCGTCTCGGTCTTTGCGCCGCCCGGCACCTATGTCCCGGGCAAGAACATCACCCTCTCGGTCGGCACCATCCGCGGCGTCGAGAGCCGCGGCATGCTGTGCTCGGGCGCCGAACTGGGCCTCGGCGAGGACCATGACGGCATCCTCGAACTGCCCGCGGAGGCGCCCGTCGGCCAGCCCTACGCGCTCTATACCGGGCTCGACGATCCGGTCATCGAGATCAACCTGACGCCGAACCGGCCGGACTGCACCTCGGTCCACGGCATCGCCCGCGATCTCGCGGCGGCCGGGATCGGCAAGCTCAAGGGCGAGACCCTGCCGGGCGTGCGCGGCGAGGGTCCTTGCCCCGTGCCGGTCGAACTGGCCTTCGCGCCTGCCGACCGGCACCTGTGCCCGCTCTTCGCCCTGCGGCTGGTCCGCGGCGTGACAAACGGCCCGTCCCCGGCCTGGATGCAGGCCCGCCTGCGCGCCATCGGCCTGCGCCCGATCAACGCGCTGGTCGACATCACCAACTACGTCACCTTCGACCGCGGCCGGCCGCTGCACGTGTTCGACGCCGCCAAGGTGTCGGGCGGCCTCGTGGTGCGCCGCGCCCGGGACGGCGAGAGCCTGCTGGCCCTCGACGGGCGCACCCACACACTCACCGAAGACACCGTGGTGATCGCCGACCAGAACGGGGTCGAGTCGATCGCCGGCATCATGGGCGGTCTAGCATCGGGCTGCGACGAGACCACCACGGACGTGCTGATCGAATCGGCCCTGTGGGATCCAACCAATATCGCGCAGTCGGGCCGGCGGCTCGGCATCATCACCGATGCCCGCTACCGGTTCGAGCGCGGCGTCGACCCGGCCTTCACGCGTCCCGGGCTCGATCTGGCGACCCGCTTGGTGGTCGATCTCTGCGGCGGTACACCGAGCGAGGCGCAGGTCGCCGGCGAGCCGCCCGAATCCGAGCGGATCATCGATTTCCCCTGGACCGAGGTCCGTCGGCTGGCCGGCCTCGACGTGCCGCGTAACGAGATGAAGGTCATCCTGGAGACGCTGGGCTTCCACGTCTCAGGCAATGGCGACCGGGTGAAGGTTCTCACGCCGTCCTGGCGGCCTGACGTTGAGGGCAAGGCCGATCTCGTGGAGGAGGTCGTGCGCATCGCCGGTCTCGACCGGATCGAAGCGAAGCCCCTGCCGCGTCTGGCCGATGTCGGCGGCGCGCTGCTGACCGTGATGCAGAAGCGCACGCGGACCGCCAAGCGCGCCCTGGCGAGCCGGGGCCTGCTGGAGGCGGTGACGTGGTCCTTCGTCCCGCACGACGACGCCGTGCTGTTCGGCGGCGGCGGCGCCGACCTCGCCTTGGCCAATCCCATCGCCTCCGACCTCTCGGACATGCGTCCGAGCCTCGTGCCGGGTCTCCTGCGCGCCGCGCAGCGCAATGCCGACCGCGGCTACCCGGATGTCGCCCTGTTCGAGGTCGGCCAATGCTTCGCCTCCGACCAGCCGGAGGGCCAGACGATCCGCGCCGCCGCAATCCGTCGTGGGAGCGCCACCCTGGCCGGCGCCGGTCGCCACTGGGACGGGGCAACGGAGACGGTGGACGCATTCGACGCCAAGGCCGACGCCCTGGCCCTGCTCGGCAGCCTCGGCGTGCCGACCGGCGGCCTGCAGGTGACGGCCGGCGGCCCGTCGTGGCTGCATCCCGGCCGCTCGGGGACTTTGCGCTTCGGCCCCAAGACCGAGATCGGCTGGTTCGGCGAAGTGCATCCGCGGACGCTCCAGGCGCTCGATCTCAAGGGCAGCTTCGTGGCCTTCGAGATCGTGCTCGACGCGCTGCCGCTGCCCAAGCACAAGCCGACCAAGGCCAAGCCGGCGCTCGTGCTCTCCGAGTTCCAGCCCCTGTCGCGCGATTTCGCCTTCGTGGTCGGCCGCGACGTGCCGGCCGGCGATCTCGTGAAGGCCGCCCAGAACGCCGAGCGCAAGCTGGTCACGGGTGTCGACGTGTTCGATATCTACGAGGGACCGGGCGTGCCGGAGGGCGCAAAGTCGGTCGCGATCGCGGTACGGCTGCAGCCGGTGGACCGCACACTGACCGATGCCGAGATCGAGGCCGTGAGCGCCAAGATTGTCGCCGAGGTCTCGCGCCGGACCGGCGCGACGCTGCGGGCCTGAGGGACGCCGCATGGACCGGACTGCCCTCCTCATCGCGGATCTCGCGGCGGCCGAGCACCGGCCGACCGCCGCTTTGCGCGAGGCCCTCAAGCATTCAGCCGCGATCGCGGACGCGACGCTGCCGCTGCTCGAAGCGGCAGCCGACGGGCGGGAGCTGGCCCCGGAGGAAACCAACCTCCTGTTCTGGGGGCTGCATGTCATGGCCCAGGCCCGGGACACGCGCGCCCTCGCGCCGCTGCTGCGCCTCGTGCGGCAGGACGAGGAGAGTCTCGACGCCGTTCTGGGCGATGCCCTCACGGCGACCTTGGCTAAGGTCCTGGCCAGCCTATTCGATGGCGATCCCCAGCCGCTCTTCCGCCTGATCCTCGACAGCACCGTCGATGATTTTGCCCGCATGGCGCTGTTCTGCGCCTGCACCTTCCTGACGCTGGAAGGCCGGATCGACCGCGCCGCGATGCATGACCTCCTCGTCCGCTTCGACGACGCACAGGCCGCCGTCGAGGAGGCGCCGGCCTGGACCGGCTGGGAGGAGACGATCGCGCATCTGGGCTTCCGGGATCTCGCCCCGCGGGTCGCGGCAGCCCGCGCCGACGGACGCATCACCGACGAGGTGAGCGACGCCGAGTGGTTCAAGGAGGCCCTGCGCAAGGCCGAGAACAAGCCCCAGGATCGCGACCGGCTCGGCCCTTATCAGTACGGCTATCTGGACAACGCAGTCGAAGCGCTCGACTGGACCGTCGAGGGGGCGGGCGAACCGCAGCGCAACCCGTTCAAGGATGTCGGCCGCAACGATCCCTGCCCCTGTGGCTCGGGCAAGAAGTTCAAGAAATGCTGCCTCGGCAAGGAGCAGGCCGAAGGCCCCTGGATGCCGCCGGGATCCTTATGCAGCTGAGGGGCCCGTGCCGCTGAGGGGATTCTCCGGATCCCAACCGTAGTGCAGCGTCTCGAACCGCATCGCGCGGGCATCGACCATCAGGAGACGGCCGACCAGGGACTCGCCGAAATCCGTCACCGCCCGGATGACCTCCATAGCCATCAGCGAGCCCATCACGCCGGCGAGCGCTCCCAGGACACCCGCCTCGGCGCAAGCGGGGACGCTGCCGGGCGGCGGCGGGTTTGGGAACAGGCACCGATAAGTCGGATTGGGCGTGCCGTCCGGGCCGGTCTCGTGCGCGCGGATCGTGGTGAGCGTTCCGTCGAAGCGTCCGAGCGCGGCCGTCACAAGCGGACGGCGGGCGTGGAAGCAGGCATCCGAGACAGTGTAGCGCGTGGCGAAATTGTCGGACCCGTCCGCCACGAGGTCGTAGCCGGCGATCAAGTCGACCGCGTTGGCGGGATCGATGCGGAACGGATGCGAGATCACCGCGACATGGGGGTTGAGGCGCGTCACGGCATCGGTGGCGCTCTCGACCTTCGGACGGCCGAGATCCGGCGTGCCGTGGATCACCTGCCGTTGCAGGTTCGACAGTGAAACCGTGTCGTCATCGACGAGGCCGATGGTGCCGATCCCAGCCGCCGCCAGGTACTGGATCAGCGGTGCGCCGAGGCCGCCGGCCCCGATGACGAGCACCCGGGCGGCCTTGAGGCGCCCCTGTCCCGGGCCGCCGATCTCGGCCAGGACGAGGTGGCGGGCGTAGCGTTCGATCTCGTCGGAAGAGAGGGCCATGCGCAGCCCATAGGCCTTCACGGCGGCGTGCGGAAGCACCCGCGGAGGCGGAGCGTCAGGATCGGCACTGGGGCGAGGATGCCCCAGAGCCGTAGATCAGCAGCGAAGAGGAGACGCAGCGACGCTCAGCGCGGCGCCAGGATCATGATCATCTGCCGGCCTTCGAGCATCGGCTCGCTCTCGACCTTGGCGATCTCGGCCGTCTCGTTCTTCACGCGCTCCAGGAGGCGCAGGCCGATATCCTGGTGAGCCATCTCACGGCCACGGAAGCGCAGGGTCACCTTGACCTTGTCGCCCTCCTCGAAGAAGCGGTGCACCGACTTCATCTTGGTGTCGTAGTCGTGCTTGTCGATGCCGGGGCGGAGCTTGATCTCCTTGACCTCGACCGTCTTCTGCCGCTTGCGGGCCTCGTTCTGCTTCTTCTGCTCGTTGAAGCGGAAGCGCCCATAATCGAGCAGCTTGCAGACGGGCGGCACGGAATTCGGCGCGATCTCCACGAGATCGAGACCGGCTTCCTCGGCAAGGTTGAGGGCGTCGAAGAAGGGGACGACGCCACGGTTCTGGCCGGTATCGTCGATCAGCTGAACTTCCCGCACACCGCGAATGTCGCGGTTGGCGCGCGGCCCGTCCTTCTGCGGGGCCGGCATGGCTCTCATCGGTCTACGAATGGCTTAGGTCTCCTGCTGCAACGACGAAATGGCGGACCGGGCAATCCCCGCAGGGATCTCCTGGCCGCCGGCCGCTCCGGTCTCTCCCGGACATACTACGTTGGGGGAAGCGCGGCCAGAGTCAACGGCTGACCGAGGCGGCGACCGAAAATAATCGGCGGTTGCCGCGGGATCGCCTCCCGTCTTCACGGCCGCGCCGGTTCCGAGGTCGCCTCGAGCAATCCGGCATAGACCGCGAGGGTATCGCCGACCATGCGATCGAGCGAGAAATGCGCCTCGACATGAGATCTGGCTCGGCGCGCCAGGGCGTCGCGGGCGCTGGCTCCGAGCGACAGGGCCTCGGTGAGGGCTGCCGCCAGCGCTGTGGCGTCCCCCGGCGGTACGCGCCAGCCGGTACGCTGCCCGGCGGGCACATCGGGCGGCGCCAGGACGGTTTCCGGCACGGCCCCGAGATCCGAGACCACCACTGGCGCGCCGAGCGCCTGCGCCTCGACGGCCGACCGCCCGAACGCCTCAGGCTCGACGGACGGGACCGCCACCACCGAGGCGGCGCGAAAGGCCGCCGGCATGTCGGCGCAATGGCCGACGCGACGCACGACCGCGCCGAGATTTCGCGCCGCGATCAGCGCATCGAGCTCCCGCTCGTACGAAGTCCGGCCCTGGGGATCGCCGGCCAGCACCACGGCAATGTCCGACATACCCCGATCCCGCATCTGTGCCGCCGCCTCGATCAGGACGCGCTGTCCCTTCCAGGCGGTCAAGCGGGCTGCCAAAAGGATCACGCGCTCGTGGGGCGCCACGTTCCAGGCCCGGCGTAGAGCCTCGACCCGGCCGGCCCCGACGGCGACCGGATTGAAGACGGCGAGATCGGTGCCGCGATGGATCACCCGCACCCGATCTCCGGCCTGCTCGGGATGCACCCGGTGGATCAGGTCCGCGGTGTATCGCGAATTGGCGATCACCACGTCACCACGGGCCATCACCGAATTGTAGAGCACCTTCACACTGGTCCGGCCGGAATAGCTGCCATGATAAGTCGTCACGAAGGGCAAGCCGAGCCGCCGCGCGGCGCCGAGCGCCACCCAGGCGGGCGCGCGCGAGCGGGCATGAATGATCTGCACGCCCTCGCGGTGACAGAGGCGCATGAGCCGCAGGACGTTGACCGCCATCACGGCCGGGTTCTTGGAGGCCGCCGGGAAGCGCAGCCAGTGGCCGCCCTTCGCCTGCAGCTCCCCGACCAAGCGGCCTCCCTCGGTCGCCACGAGGGCACGAGCTCCGACCGCCGCCAGGGCGCCGGCGATATCGACCGTCGTGCGCTCGGCGCCGCCGGCGTCGAGTTCGGGGATGATCTGAAGGACGCGTGCGCCCGCCAGGGCCCCGACTTCGCCGGGGAACCCCGGGAGGCCACGGGGCTGGTGACCCGCCCGCGGCCCTTCGGCGAGGACGCGCAGGCCCCCGACCGGTATCTGCCAAATGCTCGCTGCCATTGCCCCAGCATCGCCGCCGCGCTTTACGGTCCGGTAAACGGATCTTGAAGCCATCCGGCTCACGGACCGGGTTCTTGTACGTATGGACGAGGTTATCGGAGATCAGCATGACCGATACGGGACCGAGCTTCCTCACGGTCGGCGGGGGCGCCGCCGAACGACGCATCGCTCTACGCGTGCGACCGGGCTCCGGCCCTCCCGTGGTTTGGCTCGGCGGCTTCCGGTCGGACATGAAGGCCACGAAAGCGACAGCTCTGGACCAGTGGGCCGCCGAGGCGCGCCGCAAATTCGTCCGCTTCGACTATGCCGCCCACGGGGAATCCAGCGGCGCCTTCACGGATTGCACCATCAGTTCGTGGCTGGAGGATGCGCAGGCCGTGCTCGGCGCACATGTCGATGAGCCGCCAATCCTCGTCGGATCATCCATGGGGGGCTGGATCGCCTGTCTGGTCGCACGGGAACGACAGCGTCGCGGCGAACGGACAGCGGGCTTGGTGCTGATCGCCCCCGCCCTGGATTTCACGCAGGATCTGATCTGGGATCGCCTCACTGAGGCGGCGCGCGCAGTCGTGCTGCGGGATGGCATCCTCAAGCGGCCGAGCGACTACGCGCCGGAGCCGGACCCGATCACGCTGAGACTGATCGAGAATGGCGGCGAAAACTGCCTGCTCGGCGGATCCTTCGATCCGGCTTGCCCGATCCACATCCTCCAGGGGATGCGGGACGTTGATGTGCCCTACACACACGCTCTAAAGATCGTTGGGCGTCTTCCCGCCGAGGGGACGGTGCTGACGCTGATCGCAGACGGTGACCACCGCCTGTCACGACCGCAGGATATCGCGCGGCTCGTAACGGCGGTGGCCGATATCGTCTGACAGAGGAGGCCCGAAAGCCTCAGTGCAGGCTGACGGGCTGCAAATCGTTCGCGACGGCATTGGCCAGCACGACGTCCCGGGAATCGGCGAGCATGATCGGTGCACCGCTCGCCGAGAGCAGCGCGAACAGATCAAGGCCCGGTGTCAATTCCGGCGCCTGGGGAAAGAAACGACGCACCTCGTCGGACCGGATCGGCCGGACGTAGGCGATATGCCCCTCACCGAGCGCAGCGAGATCGGCCGGCTGAAAGTCGGCGGGATCGAGATCGGCGGGGGTCAGGGGCGACGGGTTCAGATCGGTCATCAAAGCCCTCCTGGGGTGGCAGAGCGTCCGCCGCCGATCCCGAAGGCATCGGCGGCACCACACTCATGTGGGGGTTCGTACCGTCCAATCAATCTCGCTCAGCCGCGCGCTCCAATATCGATCTTGCGCACGATCCGATCGGGCTCGGGCCGGACGAGATCGATCGACAGCAATCCGTTGGCGAGGTCCGCGCCCAGGACCTCCATGCCGTCAGCCAGCAGGAAGGTTCGCTGAAACTGGCGGGCCGCGATACCGCGATGGAGAAACTGCCGCTCGCGCTCGTCGACCTGCCGCCCGCGGACCACGAGCTGGCTCTCCTCCAGCATGACATCGAGTTGATCGCGGGTGAACCCGGCCACCGCCAAGGTGATCCTCAGGCGCTCAGGCTCGCTCTCGGTACGGGGCAGACGTTCGATATTGTAGGGTGGATAGCCGTCGTTAGCGGCTTTGGAGACCCGGTCGAGCGCCTGCTCGATCTCATCGAAGCCGAGCAGGAACGGGTGCCCGAAGGGCGAAGTTCGCGTCATTGCGGCCGTCATCCATAAAGCGAGGCCTCCGCGCCGGAGCTTGCCGCTGCCCCGGGACGCCCGAGCACCTCGTCGACAGGGAGCCCGCTCAGGCAGCGCTCCGCCGGACGAGACGACGCCGGCAACGAGACGATATGGCCGCGGTCGTGCAGGCCATCAAGGGAGGGGCCCGGTTTCGTCCGCTGATCGGTGCTTCGCGTCGCGTCGGCAAGAGTCGGGGACTTTCGGCAATGACACACGGGAGAAACCGGCACATGACGGACCCGCTACGCTTCGCTCTAACAGTTTGGAACTGCTCTGATTTTTGCGCCCACCCTTGATCCCGAGCGCGCCCTTGGCTTACTGCCCGGCCATCGCGTGGCGGTCCTGAACCGGCCAAGCGATCGGTTTCTCTCCTGCGACGCGAGGCATTGCAGCCCATGAACGCGCCCCAGATCCCGTCGGACCGCGCGGCGATGCGGCGTGTGGTCGATGTGTGCGGCGACGAGGCCGAGATCCTGGCTCTGTCGGTGGCCCGGTTCGTGGCGGCCGGTTACATGACCAGCGATGTCGCCTGCTGGAACGCCGCCTTCGATGGCGCCGAGCAGTTGCTGGGCCCCGTCGACGGCTGCCGTTTCGTGGCCTGCGTCGTGGCGATCATCCGGGCGTTGCGGGCTGAGCGTCAGGACGACTGGTCGTTCATGCCGGCGAGTTGCTGCCGCGTGACCGGGCATGAATGTGCGCTGGTTGGCCTGATCAACCAGGGCCGGCGCCGGCACGGGGCCGATCTCGAGGCAGCAGCAGCGGAGATCACCGGGCGCGAGACGGCTCCGCGGCTCGTGGCAGCAATCCGCGCAGCGGTCGAACCGCTGGACGCGGCTGCGGCACGTTTGGCGCAGGCGACCGGCCGCACAGGCGTGATGCTGCACTGACGTGCACGCGGAGATCGGATACAGCAGCGGAAGCGGTGGGCATTGCCCAGCAGAACTCGTTATTGAAGAGGACAACAGTTCAGTGCTTCCCTTGCGCACACCCTTCTACCGTCGGCGACTTGGGCGCGTCGCCCTGGATACGGCGGCCTGCTTCGCGATTTCCGCCGTCCTCGTCGCCTCGGCTCTCGCCCAGGAGACCGCCGAGAAGGCCGCGCCGCTGAAGCTGCAGTTGAACAAGGTGGAGAATGCAGGCGAGGCCTGCCGGGTCACCATGGTGATCGACAACAGCAAGGGCGCGGGGCTCAAATCCTACAAGGTCGATCTCTTCGCCTTCGACACGGACGGCGTGGCGCAGAAGCGGGTGGCCGTCGAACTCGGGCCGCTTCCGCCACGCAAGACCGTCGTGAAGATCTTCGATTTTCCCGGGATTGCCTGCAACAAGGTCGGGCGCGTCCTGTTGAACGACGTCCTGTCCTGCGATGGCGGCGACGCTGCCCGCGAAGCTTGCCTTGAGCGGACAGAGACCGAGACCAAAGCGGGGCTGCCGTTCGACCGCTGATTGCGGTCGCAGAACTGATAAGACGACCGTCCGGCGGCAGGGGGCACCGGGCGGTTGGCGGCTTTTGCCGCAGCCCGAGATGATTGCGGCGCATAGCCGCGTGAAACCAGGACGCCAGGAGCCCGCGATGGACCCGACACAAGCGCCGATCGAGGCGGCCCACGACTTCTCGTTCCTCGGCCTGTTCCTGCAGGCCGACCCGATCGTGAAGGGCGTGATGATCCTGCTTGTGATCGCCTCCATCGCTTGCTGGACGGTGGTGTTCGAGAAGATCATTCGCCTTGCCGCCGCCCGACGCCAAGCGGCCGATTTCGCGACGCTGGTGCAATCCGGCGGGAATCTCGACGATGATCTCAGCGGCATGGCCGGCCACATCGTACGGGCCGCCATCGGCGCCTGGCGCGATCAGGACGCGTCAGAAACCCGGGCAGAGCGCCGAGAGCGGATCGAGCGGGCCATGAGAGGGGCTCTCACCCTGGAGATGAAGCGCCTGCGCACCGGCCTGTCCCTGTTGGCGACCTCCGGCTCTACCGCGCCGTTCGTCGGTCTGTTCGGTACGGTCTGGGGCATCATGAACTCGTTCTCGTCGATCGCGCGAAGCCAGGACACGTCGCTCGCCGTGGTTGCACCGGGCATCGCCGAGGCGCTCTTCGCCACCGCCATCGGTCTCGTCGTCGCGATTCCGGCGGTCATGGCCTACAACAAGCTGTCGGGCGATGTGAGCGCGATCCAGAGCACGTTCTCCTCCTACATCTCGCTGCTGGGCAACCGCCTCGCCCGCGACCGGGCCGGCACGCCGCACCGCGCCGCAGCCGAGTAAGCTTTTCAACCTTCTCTCCCGCGCCCGCCAGGACGGGCCGGCCGCACCGGAACCGGAGACGCACGATGGCGATGGGCTCCATTCGCGCGAGCGATGACGACGACCTCGACGACATGCCGATGTCCGACATCAACGTGACCCCGATGGTCGACGTGATGCTCGTGCTGCTGATCATCTTCATGGTCGCCGCGCCGCTGATGACGACCGGCGTGCCGGTGCAGCTCCCGAAGACCGCGGCGCCCAAGGTGGCGCAGTCGAAGAAGCCTGCCGAGGTGACGGTCGACAAGGACGGCAACCCGTCCATCGCCAAGGAGGTGTTCACGATGGACAGCATCGTGCCGCGCCTGCGGGAGATGGCGGCTGCCGACAAGGATCAGGTCATCCTGGTGCGCGGCGACCGGGACGTGCCCTATGGCAAAGTCATGGAGGTGATGGGCCTCGTCGGTCAGGCCGGCTTCAGCAAGGTTTCGCTGATCGCCCAATCCCCCGGCGGAGCCGCGCCGTCGGCTGCACCCGCCGGGGTTGCCCGCTGAACCGATGACCAGCTTCGTATCGACGGACCCGCACGAGACCTTCGGCGAGCGCCGCCCGTCCGGGCTGGTGGTGGCCTTCGCGGTCGCGCTGGCCCTGCATATCCTTGCTCTGACAGCCGCGATGTTTCTGCAACTCGCACCGCCCACGCCGCCGGGCGAGCAGCAGATCACCGTGGATCTGGCGCCGGTCATGACCGAGGCGCCGACAGAGGCTCCGGCCGAGCAGCAGATGAGCCAGGCCGCGCCGCCCGAGACCAAGCCGATCGACCTGCCACCGGACGAGGCCGTCCAGCCCCCGCCGCCGGCCGAGATGGCCGAGGCCAAGCCGGAGGAGACCCCGGTGGTCGAGCCGCCGCCGGCCGAGGCGGTCGAGACCCCGAGTCAAGTGATCACGTCGACGGCGGAGAGCGCCGAACCTCAGACGCCCCCGCCCGCGGAGGTGGCCAAGACCGAGGAGCCACCGAAGCCGACGCCCGATCCGGCCAAGATCAAGGCCGAGCGGGAGGCCAAGCTGCGCAAGATCCGGGAGGAGAAACTCCGCGAGGAAAAGCGGGAGGAAGCACGCCAGGAACGCCTCGAGGAGATTCGCGAAGCCAAGGTCAAGGCCGCTCGCGAGGCGAAGGCTAAGCAAGCCAAAGCGCAGCAGGGCGCGGAGGCACGCAATTCCGCCTCGTCGTCGCGCCAGAACGCGACCGGCCGGGCCGCGGCGGGCAGCGACCCCAGCGCGATGCGGCAATGGACCGGTGCGATCAGCGCGGCGATCCATGGGCGGATGAATGCCGGGGCCGCCAACGGCACGAGCGGCGGAACGGCGGTCGTGCGCTTTACCGTTCTGCGCTCGGGGCAGGTCACCGCCGCCGGCGTGGCCCGGTCCAGCGGGGTCGGTCAAATCGACAGCGCCGCGCTCTCGGCGGTACGCGGCAGCCTCCCCGCTGCCCCGCCCGGCGTGACCCAGGCGAGCCTGTCCGTGTCGATACCGCTCAACTTTAAAGTGCGGTAAATCGAGCCCGGCAACGTCCGGCTTAGAGGCTGAGGCTCTCGACTGGTCAGGACTTCGGACGACCGCCGCGAATATTGTGCGTTGGCGTACGCGACAGGCCACGCGGATTCGCCATCGCCCCGGCGGGCATGCTAAGCCTCGTCGCACACGCTCTTGTGTGCTGCCATCAGCGGCGCGGAGGAGCGATATGCCCGGCCTTGCCCCCCTCGAACAGGCCGGACCTGCCCAGTCGCCGTCCAGCGCAGATTGCGAAGGACCGGACGCGCTGGGCACGGGCGAAAGGGACAGGATGAGCGACGAGACCGAGTACGACCTCGACGAGGAGAACGCGACCCGCGACGCGGAAGCGGAGGCGAAGACGCGGGCGGAGAACCGGGCCGAACGTGCCGAACGCGCCGAGCGAATGGCCCGGGAGGGCGCGCAGGCGATGGCGGAACATCACGCGGCCATCAAGGCCGTCGATGAGCGGACCGTGAAGCTTCGCGCGCTTCGGCTCGCCAAGGAGGCCGCAGACGCGCAAACCAAGGCGGCCGAGAAGCAAGCCAAGGCTGCAGCGAAGGGCGCGGGCAAGGGTTCTGCCGCCAAGGGTGCCGCCAAGAAGGCCGCGCCGCAGAAGAGCGCCGCAAAGGATTAAAGGCCGATGGCCGACGATCGCAATCGCCGCCGCTTCAGCGATCCGCGCGCGGCAGCCGAAGCGGCCTTCCGGGCCGCCACTTCCCCGAAGCCTGAGGCTGCCCCCCCACGGCAGGCCGCGCCGCGTCCTGTCACGCCCCCGGGGGCGCGGGAGGTGGTCAGCCTGCGCCTCGACAGCGCGGTTCTCGCTCACTTCCAGAAAGACGGCCCGGGCTGGCAGGACAGAATCAACGCGGCCCTCAAGGCCCTCGTCCCCGCGACTGAGGACTGAGACGATCGGAGACGGGCCGGGGTCATGCGTCCCGCGGACGCTCGCGTAGGATCCGGTTGACCGCGCGGTCCAGCGCCGACAGGAACGCCGACCGATCGGCCCGCGAGAACGGTTTCGGGCCGCCGGTGATCGTCCCGGCCTCGCGCAGGGACTGCATCAGGTCGCGGGTCGCCAGCGCCATTCCGATCGAGGACTCACTGAACGGCCTGCCGGTGAAGGCCAGCACGGTCGCGCCTGCCTTCACGCATCGCGCGGCCAGCGGCACGTCGGCGGTGAGGACGATGCTGCCCGGTCCGGCCCGCTCGGCGATCCAGTCGTCGGCGGCATCGAGGGCAGAGCCGACTACGACCCGGACGATCCAGGGCTCGCGCGGCAGATTGAGGACGCTATTTGCGACCACGTGAACGACGAGCCCGTAGCGGGCGGCGACCCGATAGGTCTCGTCCTTGACCGGGCAGGCATCGGCATCGAGGTAGATCGGCGGTCCCGCCGGTTCTGTGCTCATGCGCGCGGCACGAGCTTCGAGAGAAAGCCCGCCAGGATCAGAAGCACCCCCAGGGCGAAAAGTCCGTGCTCAATGTCGCCCCCCACCGAGAGCAGGACGGCCCAACCAAAGACCAGCAACCCGATCAGCGGCAACCCGAAGCGCAGAGCCATCTTGAGGGTCAGCAGGAAGACGGAACGCGGGGCGTCGGCGGTGGCCATCAGCGGGCGACCGCCGCGCGACGCGCGTCCAGTTCCGTGACGGGGGCTGCCTCCACAAGGCCGCGTTCGAGGGTGGCGACCGCGAGCGGCGCGCCGCGCCCGCGCAAAGCGTGGGCCCCGAGCGAGCGGGACCGGATCCCGTCGGGCAGCCGCGGCAGCCGATCCAGAAGATCCTGCGAAATCAGGATCTCGACGCCCAGAGGACGGCACAGGGCTTCGATCCGCGACGTCACGTTCACGGCGTCGCCGAAATACGCGATCTTATGGCGGTCGACACCGACTTCGGCCGTGACCACCGAGCCGCCGTGCAGGGCGGCCCGGAGCCGAGGCACGGTCCCGAACCGGGCGACCCAGGCCGGTGCATCGACCTCGATCCGGTCGAGCACGTCGAACAGGCAGGTTACGCAGCGGGCATCCTTGAGGCCGCGATTCATCGGCCAGGTGATGATGGCGAGGTCCCCGACATAATCGTCGACCGAGCCACCGTTCCGGCGCACCGGCTCGGCCAGCGTCGCGAACACGGCGCCGAGATAGGCCTGGGCACGCAGGTCGCCATGCGCCTCCGCGAATGCCGTCGAGCCGACCACGTCGAGAAAGAGGAAGACCCGCTCCTCCGCCACCGGCTTATGGTAGCGGCCGATCATGAAATTCACGAACACCTCGCCGCCGATCAGGTCGCGCATGCGGATCACGAACACCAGCAGACCGGACACGGCCAGCGCGTAGGCGAGAACCCGCGCGGTCATCCGGGTCGCCGAGGTGAGGTCGTCGGTCGTGAGCGCGAAGATCCACACGAGCAGGCCGCCGAGGGCGTTACCCGCCATGATCATCAGCACATAGGCGAGTTCGGCCGCCACCACGTAGAGCCACGCCGGGAACCGGCGGATCCGCGCCTGCAGGCCGGCCAAGATCAGGCCGCGATCGAAGGCCAGCACCGTGGCGCCCGTGCAGAGCCCGTAGGTGAAGCCGGCGAGCGGCGAAGCCCCCGCCGCGAAGATGATGTTGTAGAGCAGCCCCGCACCCGCAGACGCCAGCAGGATCAAAACCCAGAATATCCGGTGGGCGGGCAGCATCGGCGCAACTCCAGCATGGCCAACCGACCGACCGTGCCCCGGACCGGGTTCCACGCGACCGACGCGCCGTCGCGGACTTGACGGGCCAAAGCCGCCTGACATCAGGCCATAGCCTAAAGTGCAGCGCCGCGATCACGCGCCACCCATTGCTCAACAATCCAAGATGGCGCGAGTAAGGCGTGTCGAACGGCCGAATCACGAAGCCGTCTGGCAGCCGTGCCCTTCAGGATCTGCGGCTGCCCGAGACGCGCCCAACCAGGGAAGGGAACGACGCCATGCATGCCAGGAGCTTCGGTGCGGCCCGCCGCCCCGTTTCGGTCATCGGCCAGGGGACGTGGCACATCGACAGGTCGGACCGCGGCGACGCAGTCGCCGCGCTGCGGGCCGGCATCGATGCCGGTATGACTCATATCGATACGGCTGAGATGTACGGGGATGCCGAGGCGATCGTCGCGGAGGCAATCGCGGATTGTCGCGAGGAGGTTTTTCTCGTCTCGAAGGTGGTTCCGGGCAATGCGACCCGCCGCGGCGTGGCGCGTGCCTGCGAGGAATCGCTCCGGCGGCTGCGTACCGATCGCCTGGACAGCTACCTGCTCCATTGGCCGGGCCAGCATCCTCTGGAGGAGACAATCGCCGGGTTCGAGGACCTGCGTCGCGCCGGGAAGATCTTGTCCTGGGGCGTCAGCAATTTCGACGTCGAGGATCTCGATCGCGCGCTCACGGTGGCGGGACCAGATCGCATCGCCTGTAACCAAGTGCTCTACCATCTCAACGAGCGCGCGATCGAGCATGCGGTGCTGCCCTGGTGCGAGAAGCATGGGGTCGCGATGGTCGGGTATTCGCCCTTCGGGAGCGGCGACTTCCCCGACCCTGCCAGCGTCGGCGGTCGGGTCCTGGCCGGAATCGCGCACGCGCACGGGACGACACCCCACGCCGTGGCCCTCGCCTTCCTGACTCGCATGGCGGGGACCTTCACGATCCCCAAGACCGGGCGCCCAGCCCGCGCGGTCGAGAATGCGGCTGCGGCCGAACTGCATCTTGGTCCGGCCGAGATCGCCATGATCGACGCGCATTTTCCGCGCGGGCCACGTCCTCGGATGTTGCCGATGCTCTGAGTTCAAACCTCCTCGCCGCTAAGCCACGGCCACGGCAATCACCTGCGGTGCCGTCCGCACTCGGTTGCGACCGGCAGTCTTGGCGGCGTAAAGGGCGGCATCCGCCGACATGAACAAGGCTTCGGGCCCCTCGGTGGCGTCGGCAACGACGCTCGCGACGCCGATACTGACGGTGGCGACGCCGCCGATCTCCGGAGCATGCGTGATCTGGAGATTAACCACCGCCCGTCGGATGCTCTCAGCGACGCCGATCGCCTGCGTGGCATCGAAGCCGGGCAGAATCGCCACGAACTCCTCGCCGCCGATCCGGAAACCGAGGCTCCCGGCCCTCAGGGTCCGACGCAGGCAATCGGCGATCGCCCGCAGAACTTCGTCGCCGCGGCGGTGCCCGAAGCGGTCGTTGAAATGCTTGAAATAGTCCGCATCGACAATCAGCAGCGACAGGGGTGTTCCATCACGGGCGGCCTGATTCCATTCGACCGCAGAGTGCTCGTCGTAGCTGCGCCGGTTCGGCAGGCCGGTCAGGCCGTCCGTCCGGGCCAGGGTCGCGAGGGCGGCATTGGCCTCTCGCGTGGTGGCCGCCGTGATCGCATGGCGTCGGAACTCCCGCTGCACGAGAATCGTCAGACCGACGCTCAGACCATTCAGGCATAGGATCAGTGCCGCGATGATCGCTGCCTTGTAGATCCAGTGCGCCCGGATGCTGTTCTGACTCGTGGCCACGGTCACGATCAGCGGGAGGTCCTTGAGATTGGCGAAGCTGTACAGCCGCATCTCGCCATCGAGATACGAGGGGCCGATAAAGTCGCCGCGTTCGCTGGACCTATAGACTCGATAGCCGGGGCTGGTGGCGATGCTGCGACCAAGCGCTCCAGGCTTGGCCGGCACTCGGATCAGCAGTGTCCCGTCCTGATGGAACACGTTGACGATCAGGCCGTCGTCGAAGCGCAGGCGGACAAACCGGGCGTGGAACTGATCGAGGTCGAGGGAGCCCGTGACGATCCCCGCGAAGCGTCCGTCCGGTGCCTCGATCGCCCGGGTCATGCGGATGATCTCTTGGCCGGTCATGAGTGAGCGGCTCGGTCCCGACAGGATCAGGCCGAGTCCCGGATTTGCCCGGAGGCTCTTGAACTCGGCCAAGTCGCTCAAGGCTGACGTCTGCAGGTCGCCGGCGCTGCTCGTGGCGATGATGTGCCCGTTCACGTCGGTTACCGCGATTGGCCCCAGGCCCGATCCGATGGCGGCGGCATTGAACGCCGCGAGGCGCTGGAGTTCCGCAACCAAAGCGCCGCCGTCCGGCTCATTCGCGAAACGTGCAGCAGCGCGCAGCGAGAGATCGTAGGCCTGGATGTTATGCCCCACGCCCTCCTCGATCACCGAGAGCAGAGTGGCAGCGTCGCGTCGCGCGTTGTCCCAAGCGATGTCGCGCAGATCGATGCAGAGATAGACGCCCAACAGGGTCAGGCACAGCAGCAGCCCCCCACCAGCTGCCCCGATCAGGCGCGAGGCCGGTACCGTGAGCGGTGCGCGAATCGCTGGAATGGACGTTCGCAGAAGCATGGACACCGCATCGCGACGGCGGCGGTCGAACGCGCGTGCGGTCGCCGGATCGAAGATCAGTTACGAGGGTGCAGCTGGACTTTTTAGACAATGTTACTGCGCGGCACCCTCCCGGCAAAGTTCCAGGACATCAGTCCTTTAAGCGCAGTCATGATTAACGACCTCAGTCTTGAGGCCGGATCCCCAGGGCCGCTGATCGATCGGCATGGGGCAAAACGAAGCGCGGCTTCAGTCCCCGAGACCGAACAGCTTCTCGATGAAGTTGCGATCATCCTTCTGCACGCGCCGAGCCGGTGCAGCCGCGCGCGGCGCGGGGGCCTCTGGCTCACCGAAGATCTGGCCGAGAAGCCCGCCCGGCGCATCCGGAGCCGCGTTCGCTACGGACGCCGTCGTTTCCGGCGCCCTGCGCCAACGGTTGATGTTCGGAAGCGGGACCGGGTTTTGTCCCTTCAGTGCCTGAGTCATGTAGGTCTTCCAGATCTCTGCGGGCAGGTTGCCGCCGGAGACCTTCTTGGTCAGCTCGCCGTCGTCGTTGCCGAGCCAGACTCCGGTCACGAGGCTGCCCGAATAACCGATGAACCACGCGTCGCGGTAATCCTGGGTGGTGCCGCTCTTGCCCGCGAGGTCCCAGCCCGGGATGTCGGCCTTCCGGCCGGTGCCCGACACGAAGGTCTCGTGCATCATCGCGTTCATCATGCCGTCGGCATCGGCGCTCATCACCCGGCCGAGCCCGCTCTCAGCCCGCTTGTACAGCACCTTGCCGTCCGCGCCCTTCACGGCGGTGACGACGTACGGGATCACGCCGGTGCCGCCGTTGGCGAAGGCTCCGTAGGCACCGACCATCTCCAGCAGCGTCACCTCGGAGGTACCCAGCGCGATCGAGCCGTTGGCCTGCAGCGGTGAGGTGATGCCGAGCCGCTGCGCGGTCTGCACCACCGCCTTCGGGCCGACCTCCTGGCCGAGACGGACCGCCACGGTGTTGAGGGACTGGGCCAAGGCCGTGCGCAGGGTGACTGCACCCGCGTAGCGGTGCGAGTAGTTCTCCGGCGCCCAGGTGCCGATGCGGATCGGCGCGTCCTCCCGTACCGTATCGGGGGTGGCGCCGTGCTCGACGGCCGCGAGGTACACGAAGGGCTTGAACGAGGAGCCCGGCTGGCGCTTGGCCGTGGTGGCGCGGTTGAACTGGCTCTGCGCGTAGTCGCGGCCGCCGATCAGCGCGCGGATCGCGCCATCGGGGCGCAGCGAGACCATCGCGCCCTGGCTGACATTGAAACGCTCACCCTTGGCGTTCAGCTCCTCGGTCAGCGCCCGCTCGGCGGTGGCCTGGAGGCCGGTATCGACGGTGGTCTGGACCGTGATGTCGGTGTCGAACTTGCCGACGTAGTCGTCGAGCACGTCCATCACGAGGTCGGCGACGTAGTTGGCCGAGCCGCCGCCGCGGGCATTGGCGGGCTTGGCCGGTTGGGCCAACGCCACCTTCACGTCCTGACCCGCGACGAAGCCGAGTTCCTGCATGGCGGCCAGCACCTGCGCGGCGCGGGCCTGGGCGGCGGGCAGGTTCCGGTTCGGGGCGAGCCGCGAGGGCGCCTGGACCAGACCGCCGAGCATTGCCGCCTGGGCGAGCGACACCTCCTTGGCGGGCTTGCCGAAGTAGCGCTGCGCCGCCGCCTCGACCCCGTAGGCGCCGGCACCGAAATAGACGCGGTTCAGATAGAGTTCGAGGATCTCGTCCTTCGTGTATTTGTGCTCCAGCCAGAGAGCGAGGATCGCCTCCTGGATCTTTCGGGAGGCCGAGCGCTCGGGCGTCAGGAACAGGTTCTTGGCGAGCTGCTGCGTGAGGGTCGAACCGCCCTGCGCGACGCCGCGCCGGGTCAGATTCTGGCCGATGGCGCGCAGGATGCCGACCGGATCGACGCCGAAATGCTGGTAGAAGCGCCGGTCCTCGATCGCCACGAAGGCCCGGGGCAGGTAGGGCGGCAATTCCTTGATCGAGACCACCCGGCCGCCGGTCTCGCCGCGGTTCGCCAGCAGGGTGCCGTCGCTCGCCAGGATCGCGATGTTGGGTGGGCGCTTGGGCACCGCGAGCTGGTCGATCGGCGGAAGCTGGGAGGCGTGGTAGGCGATGAGGCCGGCGAGCGCGATGACGCCCCAGAGGCCGAGCACCACGGTGCCGTAGACCAGACGGCCCAGCCACGAGCGCCGGCGCCGCTTCCGGCCCGCCGCCGCCAAACGTGACGATGCCGGACGTGACGGTGCCTTGGACGGCTTGCGTGCCGGCCCGTTCGCTCGCTGTGCCACGCCGTCTCCCGTTCCGGACCGGTCATCGCGGGACAGGCGCAGATCGAGCTCCCCGCGATCCCGCACGCGCCCCTCCGGCACGTCGAAATTCGGCTCGCTCCTGCCTCGCCCCTCACCGCGACCCTTGGCCATGCATCCCGTCTTCGATTGATCCGGAGCGGCGCGCGTCCCGGCACCGCCACACGGCGTCCCCGCGCGTCCGCCTTGTCGAATCCGTTTGTGACCGCATCGCGGTCACGCTGGACGAGAAGGCTCGCCAATCCGTTAAGAGTGCATCAACGACTTCCGCGCGCCGGGATGCGGACCGGCCTGCAAGCGCTAGGCCTGCGGATCCGGGGGCGTCACCACGCCCAGGACGCGCCGCGATTCCGAAAGGAGAACCGCGTGCCGGGCCGATTGCGGACCGGAATCCGGCGTTTCGCGGCCGAGCCGGGCGATGCGCGACAGGAACAGGCGGCGGCGCAGGCCGAAGCGCCGGAGGCTCACCATCAGGGCCTGGAGAACCAAGCGGACGGCCTCGGTCCGCTCCCGCTCCAAGACAAGCTCGGACTTGAGAACCTCCTCGCGCCGGAGGGCGGCCTCGAGGTCGCTGCGGATCGCGGCACGAGCCGCCTCGTCCCCACGCGCAGCCGCAAGCTCGATCCGGCATTGCTGCAACGCGCTGAGCAACAACAGCTCCTGCGCGGACGCATCCCTCATCGAGTCCTCCCGAAGCGTCACCGCCCGGCCTCACCGGGGCGGGACGCCATGCCCTCGCGTCGGTCGTTCCACCGGGCCGGCGTGATCGACCGCATGGGACGCCATAGCGAGCGCGGCCGCTGGCCGGAAGCCGCTATTGGGATTAATCGGCGTTGGCATCTTGCATCACGGGGGAATCGGGGACGTGCGGAAACGGATTGCAGCGGCTTCTACGGCCGGCGCGCTGGGCCTGGGCCTGATCGGCCTCATCCCGGCCCAGGCCTATCAGCTCGATACGGTAAACCTGATCGCCTGCGCCCAGGACGGGGGCGTGTGCCGGATGCCCTATCCCACCAACGTCTATTATGGGGTGCCCGGCCGAACCAACGGCCGGCCGTTCCCGCAGGGTGGCGTGGTCGCGTGCAACGCGCAGACCTTCGGTGACCCGGCCCCGGGTCAGCCGAAGAGCTGCTGGTACGCCCCGCGCATATCCGCCGGCGGATCGAACGATCGCACCCGGAACGACGATTACGACGATCGGCGGGGGCGCCGCGACACGTATCGCGACGACCGCGACGCCTACGATCGTCCGCCTGTGCGTGGCCCCTACGATGACGACTACGACCGGCCCGCCCCACGGCGCTATCGGGGCGACCCGGACGATTATTGATCTCTGCCAGGGGGAGGCGCCAAAGTGCCGTATTCGAGCCGTTAACGGCCATGCGGCAAGGTTCCCAGTCGCAGAGCCCGGCGTTTCGCGGGCGTCCGCGTCCGTATGGAGAGGCTCATGATGGAGGACCGCCGCGGAACGTTCCGCAGGAACGCCTTCACGTTCGGCTCCCTGCTGCTCGCCCGCGGCGAAGTCGGCTGCCTGGTCTGGGACGCGACCGAGACCGGGGCCCAGATCGAGCTCGAGGACGACCAGCCGGTGCCGGACCGGTTTGCCTTGCGTCTTACGGCCGACAGCGCTCCACGCCCGGCCGCCGTCGCGTGGCGGCGTAGTCGCCGGATCGGCATCACCTTCGAGGGTTGAGCCGGCCGATCAGGTCGCCCGCAGGATGGGCCGCGCGGGCGCGCTGGCCGCCGCGAGGTGGAAGCGGGCCGGCCTGACGAACAGGAAGCCGAGCGGTGTGCCGCGTACGAGCCGTTCGAAGAGGAGCGGTAGCAGCACCGCGACGACCATGACGGTCAGGCTCGCCGCGCCGATATCAGCGATGATCCCGGTGCGGACGAGGATCTCCCGCACCGCCGCCATCGGCAGCGAGAAGGCGAGATAGATGACGATCGAGCGCTGCCCGCAGGTGCGGATCGCCTCCGCCACGGGACCGCCGGCCCGGGCGATCAGGGCCGCCGTCACCACGATGGCCAAGGCGCCGGCAGCACCGAGGGCGAGGCTGACGAAGGGCAGGCTCGCCAGGGTCGGGTGTGCGGCATCGCCCGTGGGCGTCAGGGCGAGCCAGGCCTCCACGGCGGCCCAGAGCGCGAGGCCACCGAGGGCCGGGCCGATGCGACGACGCGCGGCATCGGCCAGGGTGACGATCCAGTCGGCGAACAGATATCCGGCGACGAAGTAGACGTAGCGCGCGCAGAACTCCTCGATCAGGGTTGAGCCGCTGCGGATGTCCGCGATCTGCAGCAGCGCGGCGGCGGCCAGCAGCAGGATGCCGGGCGCACGGCGCAGCAGCTTGGTGACCACCGAGAACGCCGCCAACAGGTAGATGAACCACAGGCTGGAATAGGGCTCGATCAGGGCATGCGCGAGATGGGCGGCGAAGGCCGCCGGTCCGGCATCACCGACGATCATACCGTATTTGGCGACCGACTGGATGACGAGCCACAGCAGGTAGAAATAGGCGAAATGGACCACTCGGCGGTCCGAGAACAGGCGCCAGTCGCGATCGATCACCCGCCCGATGAACAGGCCCGACAGCAGGAAGAAATCGGGGATCCGGAACGGTTTCGCGAAGGCGACCACCGGGTGCAGGAAGCCCTCGCCGCCCATGGCCTCGCCCGTGCCGGTCACGGAATGCATCATCACGACCAGGAGGATGCAGATCCCCTTGGCGATATCGACCCAGGCGAGCCGGTCCTGCGCGTATCCTACCCCAGCCATCGTCGCATCCCCGATACTGCGACGATCCTGGCCTGGGTCAGGTTGACGGCAAGATTCGAAGTCTGCGCGATCTGCAGACGTAGACAATATCGCGTAAATGTAGGCCGCTCAGATCTTGCGCCTGGTGGCCCGGCGGTCGCGGGTCATCCGCGTGGCCGCATGGAAATCGTCGGGCTTGCCGCGGACCCAGATCAGGAACCGGGCGATCTCCGGATCGGTCCGCAGGGCCTCCACGTCGGCGAGGCGCTTGGCGATCTCGGCCTCGCTGTAGCGGGCATGGATGGCCGAGTGGCAGATCTGGTGCAGCCGTACCGTGCCGCGATGGGTGCCGCCCTTCAGCTTTGGCGTCAGGTGATGCAGGCTGGAGCGGGCGCGGGACGGAATCGGCCGCTCACAGAGCGGGCAGATCGGATCGGGCTCGCGGGCGTCGGCCGGCGGATCGAGACTGTCATCCGTCCAGCGCTGGGACCGCCGTCCGACCACGGGCGAACTCCTTCCTTACGTTGTCATTCCGCCGGATCGGCAGCGGGCAGGCAGCCAATGCCGATACGTGCCCCGAACAAAGCCTCTGCCTCGTGATCCTGGCTGCCGAGGATGGAGACGTGATCACCCGGGACCAGCTCGAAGCGCACCCTGGGCCCGGCCGCGGCGGCAAGCGCCAGGGCGAGCTTGGCCGGCACAACGGGATCGTCGCGGCCCTGAACGATCAGCACCGGCGTCGTTCCGGAGCGGATCCGCAGGTCGGAGCGGTAGGTGTCGCGCAGGAGCCAGGACGGGGCCAGCGGGACATGCAGCCGCACCGTGTGCGTCATCGAGTCGAACGGCGCCTCCAGGTAGAGCCCGAGCGTGCGCACCTGCTCGGCGACCGCGACGGCCACGGCGGCACCGAGGGAATGGCCGTGGACCAGGATCGGTGCTCCCGGGGCTCGCTCGGCAGCGGCCGCGATGGTGGCCATTCCGTCGCGGATCAGGCCCTTCTCGCTCGGCTGCCCGGTCGATCCCGGATAGCCGCGATAGGCTGGCGCCAGCAGGCCCCACCCGACCGTGCGCCAGAGTCCGGCGGAGAAGCGCGCCGCGTGCGGCTCGGGGCGTGACCCATTGCCGTGGAAGCTCACCACGATCCCGCAGCCCGGCGCCGGTGGCCGCCAGAGGGCATGCAGCTGCTCGCCATCCTGGGTGGTGATCGTGATCGGCGCGACCCCCGGCGGTACCGGCGTGGGCGGCAGAGGCCGGAAGGCCCCCGGATAGAGGAGGCGGCGCTGGCCGAGCGCGAGCCCGGCGAGCGCCAGGACGTAGATCAGGAGCACGGCAAGCGCGAGGCCGGCGAGAAGGCGCATGGAGATCGGAAGTGCGTGCAGCGCGCGATGGGCCTTTGCCTTACGGCGGTCGCCATTCATCTGACAAACCTGCGCATCGCCGCACGCGTGTGGCGACGAACCCTTTTCGCCGGATGATATCCGCGCCGTCCGCCGAGCATTGACAAAGCGCCCGGCAGCCGTGAGTCTGGAAACGTTCCGAGGGGAGCCCTGCAGGGGGCTGAGATTGGGCATGCGGCCCTGACCCTTGAACCTGATCCGGCTCATACCGGCGGAGGGACGGGAACCTGCGGTCGCGCGCGTGCGGCCGACTCTCATCTCACCCAACGCGTGGACCGGACCGCTCCAGATCGAGGAGAGGCCCACGATGAACGCACCCGTTCTGCCCAAGGACGTGAAAGGCAGCCCCGAAACCGTGACCACCGGTCCGGTGACCGGATCGCGCAAGGTCTATGCGAGCCCGGCCGGGCGGCCGGACATCCGCGTGCCCTACCGCGAGATCGCCCTCTCCGATCCCAAGGAGGCGCCGGTGCGGGTCTACGATCCGTCGGGTCCCTACACGGAGACGGATGCGCGCATCGATCTCAATGCCGGTCTGCCGGGCGTGCGCGAGGCCTGGATCGCGGGTCGCGGCTATCAGGCCATCGAGGCTCGGGCGGTCAAGCCCGAGGATAACGGCTTTGCTGGCGACAAGCTCGTAGCCCCCTGCCCCGCCGAGCGGACGATCCGCAAGGCTGCGCCGGGCCAGAAGGTCACTCAGTACGAATTCGCCCGCGCCGGGATCATCACCGAGGAGATGATCTACGTCGCCCACCGCGAGAACGCCTGCCGTGAGGCCATGCTGGACGGCGCCGAGGCCACCCTCGCCGATGGCCAGAGCTTCGGCGCCTCGGTGCCGGCCTTTATCACGCCGGAATTCGTCCGCGACGAGATCGCCCGCGGCCGCGCGATCATCCCGGCCAACATCAACCACACCGAGCTGGAGCCGATGGCGATCGGCCGGAATTTTCTGGTCAAGATCAACGCCAATATCGGCAACTCGGCCGTCACCTCATCGGCAGCCGAGGAGGTCGAGAAGCTGGTCTGGTCGATCCGCTGGGGCGCCGACACGGTCATGGACCTGTCGACCGGCCGCAACATCCACAACATCCGCTCGTGGATCATCCGCAACAGTCCGGTCCCGATCGGCACGGTGCCGATCTACCAAGCGCTGGAGAAGGTCGGTGGCGACCCGCTGAAGCTCGACTGGGAGGTGTTCAAGGACACGCTGATCGAGCAGGCCGAGCAGGGCATCGACTACTTCACCATCCATGCCGGCGTGCGCCTCGCCCACGTGCCGCTGACCGCCCGACGCGTCACCGGCATCGTCTCGCGGGGCGGCTCGATTATGGCGCGCTGGTGCCTCGCCGGGCACCGGGAATCGTTCCTCTACGAGCGGTTCGATGAGATCTGCGACATCATGCGGGCCTACGACGTCTCGTTCTCCCTGGGTGACGGCCTGCGCCCCGGTTCCATCGCCGACGCCAACGACGCCGCGCAATTCGGCGAGCTGGAGACGCTGGGTGAGCTGACCAAGGTCGCCTGGGACAAGGGCTGTCAGGTGATGATTGAGGGCCCCGGCCACGTGCCGATGCACAAGATCAAGGTCAACATGGAGAAGCAGCTGAAGGAGTGCGGCGAGGCGCCGTTCTACACGCTCGGCCCGCTGACCACCGACATCGCCCCGGGCTACGATCACATCACCTCGGGTATCGGCGCCGCGATGATCGGCTGGTTCGGCACCGCGATGCTCTGCTACGTCACCCCGAAGGAGCATCTCGGTCTGCCCGACCGGGACGACGTGAAGACCGGCGTGATCACCTACAAGATCGCCGCCCACGCGGCCGACCTCGCCAAGGGCCACCCCGCCGCGCAGCTGCGCGACGACGCGCTGAGCCGCGCCCGGTTCGACTTCCGCTGGGAGGACCAGTTCAACCTGGGCCTCGATCCGGATACCGCCCGGCGCTTCCACGACGAGACCTTGCCGAAGGACGCCCACAAGGTCGCGCATTTCTGCTCGATGTGCGGGCCGAAATTCTGCTCGATGAAGATCACGCAGGATCTGCGCGCCGAGGTGCTGGCGATGGAGGAGGCCGGCGAGGTCGTGGGCGCGGCGCCCGCGATGTCGAAGGCCGAGGCCGAGGCCGGCATGAAGGCGAAGTCGCAGGAATTCCTGGCCGAGGGCGGGAAGCTCTACGTCGACGCCGCCGAGTGAGGCGACAGCACGCCCGATCCGCTCAGGACTCGGGCGTGCCGCAGGCGATGCCTGGTTCGCCGGCATACGGCGCCCGAACCTCGATCACCGACCCAGGGCGGGCGCCGTAGCCGTCGTGCAGCGCGGCGAGCATCAGCTCCGCCGCGATGGCGACATCCGGCGGCGCGCCGAGTTCGACCTCGCGGGCGAAGTTCTCTCCGGCATTCGCCTGAATGTAGCCGAGCGCGTTCAAGGCCGCCCGCTCGGACGGGCCGAGCCGCAGCCGGTCCCGACCGGTGGGGCCGTAGGCACCGGACGAGGCCTCGCAGAACATCCACGCGTCGCGATCGTGAAAGATGCATTGGACGTAGCGCTGAGGCTCGTCGCGCAGTGCGACGCTGATGAATCGGTCCCGCGATTCCTCAACCGGGCCGCGCCGGTGCATGGCCTGGAGGCGCTCCACAAGCGCGCATCGGTGCTGGGCGATGAAGCGCGCCCGGGTCGCGGCTGTATCGCCGAGCTCGGCCGCAGCGAGCGACGACATGCCCGCTATCGCCAGCCACGCGCAAACCCAACGCATCCGGGCCTCCAGACGAGCGTGCGGCCGGGCTCCACCCCGGACCGGTCACAAAAGCGAAAACAGCACGTATTTGTGTCGCCGCAGTAACGGAATGTTCAGCGCAGGCCGGGTCAGCGGACAACAACTCGTGGACGGCTGGCCAGCGTTAAGAGATGCTTAGGCGCCATTGCGACTGAATCCTTCGATCACAGGATCGCAGGAGATCAGCCATGGAGATCCGCCCACTGGCCACCCCCGCACAGGGGCCGCAGGGCCTCGACGCCCTCGGGGCCACCGCTGCGGCAGCCAGTACGCAGCAGCCCGCCGACACGTCGACGAGCACTGCACCACTCGAGCCGGCAGTGAAGCTCGACATCGGCGAGCCCAACGGCAAGGCCCGCTACATTCAGGATCCGGACACCAGCGCCATCGTCTTCCAGGTGGTCGATCAGGCCTCCGGCAACGTGATCGACCAGTTGCCCAGCGAAACAGCCCTCCGGAACCGCGCATACGAATCCGCGCGCGAGTCCCACGCGCCGCAGACCGGTGGCGTGTCCCGGGTCGCCTGACGTCCCGGCGCCCGGTTGATCGACGATCCGTTTGACGCCGTCGCGGTGAGGCTGCTAGATCATGGCTACGCATGAAGGCGGGGTTCCGGCGAAGCAGTTGCATCGCTTGTGCCCACTGTGACGCCGTTCATGTTGGCGGGCGTAGTTCAGTGGTAGAACGTCAGCTTCCCAAGCTGAATGTCGTCGGTTCGATCCCGATCGCCCGCTCCAAAGCTTTCCCGTTCCAGCGCAACGGCTTACGGCCGTGTCCTCATCCGTCCCTGCGCACCCCTGAAACGGGTGGATACAACGGGGATACAACGCAAAGCCCTTAACCCTTTGGCGAATCAGGGCTTGTCCGCAGCCGGACGCGGGCGCAGAATCGCGCCTGCAAAATTCTCGCAAAAAATTCCCGGGTCCTTCCGAGCCGATGCCCGCCCTCCGCAAATCGAAACGCTTGCCGGCCTGAGGCCAGCCACCCGCCGCCGGGAGACCCGGGGCCGCGATCGATTTCCGGATTTTCGAGATGGCTATCTTTTACACGGCCGACACGCACTTCGGCCACCGTGGCATCATCTCCATGTGCGAGCGCCCCTACGCCGACGCGGCCGAGATGGACGAGGCGCTCATCAAGTCATGGAACGCCAGGGTCCAACCGTCCGACACGGTGTGGCACCTGGGGGACTTCGCGATGGGGCCCAAGCGCGAGCGGCTCGCCCAGATCTTCGGGCGGCTCAACGGGACGAAGCGGCTCGTGAAGGGGAACCACGATTCGACGGCGACCCTGGAGCTGCCCTGGGCCCAGGTCGAGAAGCTCGTGGAAATATCGGACCACGGAGTGTCGCTGGTCCTCTGCCATTACCCCCTGCGTGCATGGCGCGGGGCGTTCGGCGATACGGTCCACCTGTTCGGGCACACCCACGGCCTGCTGCCGGGGACCACGCAATCCTGCGACGTTGGCGTCGACTCGTGGGGGATGGCGCCGGTCTCGCTGGCGCAGATCCTCCACCGGTGCGGCCAGGAGAAGGCCGAGCCGGAGGAGCGGCTCCGGGCCCGTGGGAAGTCGCCGCGCTAGGCGGCGGACACCTCGCCCCTGTCCTCGCAGGCGTAGAAATCGCGGACCTCCGCGACGTTGCGCAGGAGCTCTTCGATGCGGGCCTCGGCGACTGCCCGGAGCGCCGGCATGATCCAGCCGGGGACCGGTCGTGCCTGTACGCCGTCGTGAAGCCAGTGGGCGATCCTGTTTTGCGTCATCGGCCGGTTGCCGGCCTCGGACAGGGCCCGGGCGAGCGGGGTCTGCCACGCCTCGCCGTAGAGGCATCTCCCAACCTTCACGACCATGTCGCGGCGGCGGCGGCGCTCCTCATCTGAGACCAGTTCGCGGAGCGGCATCGGCTTGACGTTCTCGGGATTCGGCGCGCTGGCCATGTCATCAACCTCGACGTGCTTGGGCCAGAACCTCGCCTCCAGCTCCCTGTCCGAACCGACAACATTGGAGATCCGGTTCAGGGTCTCGATCATGCCGGCGACGTCGTAGTCCGGCTGAGGAAGCACCTTCTTCATCAGGTCCATGACCTGCGGCACCTCAAGGGCCTTCGCCAGGCTGACGAGCGTGACCAGGGGATTGTCAGGGTCGTGTTTCGCCGGCGGCTTTCGAATCGTCATGTGTACGCCCTCCACGGTGTTGAATGTACCACCGTAGAGGGCGCGTTCAAGTGTCCGGTCGTTAAATTACGACGTACGTGATCGGATACCCCCAGTCGTTGAGGCTGTCCGGTTCCCGCCGCAGGGCCTCCTCCAGGAGGTAGGGTAGGACCTTGGCGAGGAGTTCGACGTCGTGGCCGGATTCGTGCCTCGCGTCGCGGTCGCCGCGATCGACGCCGAACCGTTCGCACAGGGCGTCCAGGCTCGACGGCGCCCCCGGCCAGAGGAGCTTCGCCAGGGCCTTCGTGTCGATCGTGCCGTGCTGGGTCGACGGCCTGGACCCGCCGGCGCGCTCGCACTCCATGTCGAGGAAGGCCATGTCGAAGGGCGCGTTGTGGGCGAAGATCGCCGGCGTCCCGTCCACGTGGCGATGCTCGTACCACCCCGCCCCGATGAGGAAGCGGCGGAATTGCGTGCAGATGTCCTCGAACGGCGGCTTGCCCCGCAGCTCGCCAGGGCCGAGGCGGTGGACCGCCAGGGCCTGCGGGGTCGAGGCGCGGCCTGGATTGACGACAAAGGTCGCCGAGTGGCCGGTCGGCTCGACGAAGACCTTCCCATCGCGCTTGCCGGCGCGGTAGGCCCGGCCGGTGATCGAGACGATCCGGTCGCCGTTGAGCGGGTGGAGACCGGTCGTCTCGCAGTTCAGGACGACGAAGGACACCCCGTCGTCGACAATATACTGCAAGTCGCGAAGGTGCGGGTACGGCTCCAGCTTGATCTGCGTGCCGGTCGCGGTCTCCAGCAGAACGGCGTAGAGCGACGTGCCGTAAAACTGCTCGCGCGGGGCGTTGAGCAGACGTTCCGTGACCTCGTCGACGAGAGGCGCCAGGGCCGCGCGCAGGTCGGGCTCGGCGTCATGCGCGGCCATCAGGGCCGTGAAATATGCGTCGACGGCGTTGAGGCGCTGCCCTTCGCGCCGCATCCGTCCGACGACCTCGGCGGGGGACTGCGGGTCCGGACCGGGGGGGAGCATATCGGATTGGCTCACGGCTTGTCCTTTCCGTCGGTCTGGGCGGGGGCGTTGAGGGTGTGCTCCGGATCCATGGCGTCGAAGGCCGCCGTCACGATCACGAGGAAGGCGGCGACCACGAATCTGGTGACCAGGCAGACCGCCAGGGCCATGATCGCGTAGGCCATCGGCAGGCCGTACCCCGCGCAGGCGATGGCCGCGGCGACGATGCCGATGCCGCTGATGAAGGCCTTGGCGGGGGACCCGGCCAGGGCGTTGAGGATCTTCTTGTGGATCTTCACGGGTTCCCCCTCTCGAAGGCGTTGCGGAGTTGGATGGCGCGCAGGCGCCGGGCGGATTCGGCCCGGCCGACGCGCGGGTAGTCGGTCACGCCGGCCACCTGGAGCGCCCGGCTGACTTGGGTGACGGTGAGTCCGAGGGCGCGAGCCGCGTCGGTGATCCCGCCCTCGCGGAAGACCGCGCCGACGATCGCGGCGATCTCCTCGGCGGAGCGGCGTGACCGCACCAAGGGACTGCCCTCGACGATGCGGCGCCCCTGCGTCACCGCCCGGGACAGGACGTCGCGGTTCCGCATGGCGTGGAGCTCGCACACCGCGTCGAAGGAGTGGCTGACAGACAGGCGGTAGAGTTTGACGGGGTTGAGCGGGGCAAGAACCTTCTCGTCCACGCTCTCGCGATCGCGGTCACGTTTCTTGGGCATTGCGAGTCCCTTCCCTCTCGATGAGGACGTAGACGGGGGGCTGATCGGCCTTGCGAAGGCCGAGAGCGGCGAGCACCGAGGGGCCGGGCGGCTTGTTGCCCGCGAGGACCTCGGAGAGATACGGAGCCTTCACCCCGCAGGCCTCCGCGAAGCGCGACTGGCCGCCGGCTGCCACGCAGGCGGCCCGGATGCGGATGATGACCTCCGATCGGGGAATTGGGCGCTTGCTCACCGGCCGCCCTCGCTGGCCTTGAGGCGACGGGCGGCGCGGGAAACCGAGTCCGGATGGACGCCCCACGCGCGGGCGAGGCGAGCCTGCGAGACGCCGTCCAGGCCGAGGGCGATCCTGAGGATAGCCTCCGGGGGCATGCGGCCCTGCGTGCGGCTCCTCGACAGTTTTAGGGCGATGGCCCGGGCCCGGACCGCGGCTGGATCCTCGCCGTGCGCCCGGGCGATCGAGGCGTACGTGGCGCCGCCGGCGAGCGCCGCGCGCAGGACCGATTCGGGGATTTGGCAGGCCACTGGACACCCTCAGACACCGGAAACGTGACGGTAATCCCCGTCTCGTTATTCCGAGCGTGATGATACAACAGACCGGTGGTTTGGCCAGTCGGCGAATCGAGCTTTCCGCGAAAATCTTGCGCTAAGCCGCTGATGTAACGCGTTTCTCGCTGTTTTCGGTCGTGCCGGAAAACTGGAATTCCCCTGCAATCACCGAGGCTTCCGTCATCTTCTCAGCGCGCGTAAATTACCGTGGTCGCACCAGAATGTCGCACCTCTCCGCACACGCTGGCGTGACTTTGGCACTCCCGGGTTTGAGCCGGAAATTCGCGTCCAGGGCGAATCCCGGCGTTTGTCGTTTGCGAGCTGGAGTCCTTCAATCGAGCCATCGGGGGCGGCGCCGTCGCCCCGGTTCGGTGGAGGGTGTCGTGGATCGGTTCTGGAAATTTCTGGCCCGGGCGTTCCGGGCGATGGCCAGGTCGCTGCGGCGCCTGGCCAAGCGGCTCAAGGGCGGCGCCGCCGCCGCGGCCGAGGTCGCGGAGGACGTCTACGAGGGGGCCCTGGAGGTCGCACACGAGGCGATCGACGTGGCCGAGCACGTCGCGGCCGTCCCCGGCGCCGCCGTGGCTGGGCTTCTCGGGGCACGGGCCCCGGGGCCGGGCGACATCGCCGACGCCGCCGTGGCGGCCGATACCGGCCCGATCGTGCCGAAGGCCCCCGAGGCCAAGCCGGCCTTCAAGCGGGCCCCCTTCGTCTCGGAGAGGATGCTCGACCTGATCGCCGGGAGGATCGGGGAGCGTGAGGCGAAGCTGCCCGACTCCGTGCGCTTCTGGCTCGCCGACATGAGCGAGGACGATCGGCAGGGCTTGGCGCGGTTCTCGGTCGGGCAGCTCGAAGCCCACTTCCGCAACGACCGGATGATCCCTGGCGTGCCGCGGATCTACTCGCGCGAGGAGGTTCAGGCGCGGTACGCGCAGGAGGGCCTTCCCCTGGAGACCGCGCTTCGCGAGTTGAGGATCGACGCGCTGTGCGAGGCGCAGGCCTCGGCGGCGCGCAAGCGCGGGGACCGGCGCGAGGCGGAGCGGGCCGACGAGGCCCTGGGCGTCTCGCTGGCGCGGCGGTACGCGGTGCCGCCCGAGGCCTACGTGCACGAAGCCCCGGCCATGCGGATGTGACCGCGGGACCGGGGCTCGGGAATCCGTCAGGCCCCGGGGCGACCCGGGGCCTTTTTCATGCGTGGAGGCGGCGGGCCCGGGCGACCTTGGCGGCCTCGATCACCGCGGCCTCGGCGCGGGCGGCGCGGTCGGAGGAGGCCTGCAGGGCCTCCCACATCGCCTGGAGCTCGGAGCGGAGCTCGGCGTTCTCGGCCTCCAGCGTCTGGGCGACGGCGATGGCCTGGCCCTCGGTCTTCCGGGCGTCCCGCAGGCAGTCGGCGAGGACCTGCACCGAGACGACGCCGGCCTGGCGACGCTCCTCGCGACGCGCCGCGGAGGCCTCCACGCCGGCCCGGAGCGCTTCCATCATGGCGGCACCCCGGGATGCGGAGCGGCCGAAGTCCAGCGCCAGATCCACCCCGATGCCCATGTCCGCCTCCGCAAGTACGCGTTACCTGGACCCCATTGATTCGGGAGCGGGAATCCCGGTCAAGCGCGGCCGGTGGACGGGGTTAACGGATCGCTACGCAGGGGTGTCCGGACGGGCCTGGGCGCTCCCCCCGTTACTCCTATCCATCGCATCGCTTTTCTCGAAATAGTTCGACACCGTGGATCCGGCGGAGCGGCCGTGTCGACACGCTTAAGGTAATGCGGTCCGGGGTATGAATCGCGTTTCTATGGAAAATGTGCGCAGAGCGCACGACGTGCGCACACGCTACTGGAGTAAGCTGACGATCCCGACGTCGACGCCCTGGGCCGACGGGTCCGCGCTGGTCCCGGACGGGGGGCTGGCAATGGTAAGCAGGTCCCTGACCGCAAACAGGGGGGTGATCTCGTTGAACGAGCTGATGGTGCCGAGCTTCGACCCGCGGCCAACCTAAACGCGAGCCCGATCCGATTGGCGTTCCGGTAGATCAGCAGGCTCAAGTTGTTCTTCGGCGCCGTGTCGAGCAGGGCCTACCCCCGAAGCTAATCTGGAACTGCGTGGCGCACGCGAAGCGCCGCCGGAACAGGATCGAGCCGGCCGGCAGGTTGGCGAGTGGCGGCGCCGAATAGAAGTTGACCTCGGCCGTCGGAGGGAGATCGGTTAGGCGCATCCACTAGGGGGATCCCGCGTAGCTGGCGACGGTGCTCTGGGCCATCGCGTTCGGCTTCGTCCCGGGTGGCATCGGCACAGACAGGCAGTGTAACTGCGGTCCCTCGTACGCGTAGGCTGGGTCTGCTCAGGTGACGCCGTCAACCACCTTGTACTGGACCGTGTCGGAATACAGACCCTGCAGCATGTAGAAGTCGGCGCATTTGCCGCCCGCAGATGCGATCAGCATCCACTTCCGTGCCGCGAAGCCGATGCCGAAGTCCGTGCCATGTCGTGTTGCGCATAGGCCCGCATGGGCGTCTGGTTGAACATGGGTGACAGCCATCGACGCTTCGACTTCGTCAAAGTTGCGACTTTCTCCAGTTGAAGGTCGCCGTTGAAGGTGAACAGGGCGATGCAGAAGCGCTTGATAAACTCCCGCGCATCAGGAATGACTCGGGGATCCTTCCGGAGTCTTCCTAGCAACGAGTATGATCTCGTTCGCCATCGTCGCGGTCACGCCGCGGGCGCGTTCCCCTGCGTCCGTGGACCGTCCGAAGCGGTTTATCGTGCAGGGCACGCGCTTGCGGCTGAGCGGACGCTCCGCACAACTTACGAGATGCATGCCGCCCGCTTCGAGCCTATCGGTCGTGAAACGATCCAGACGAAGCCGCTCCCCGCCGATAGATCGGCACCCGACGATGAACACGGCCTTGCCTCCGGGGGCTAGGCTTGCCGCCGCGACGTCGCAACTCTCGCCGTAGTCGGCAAGGAAACGCTCGACCAGGCGTCCCTCCTTGCCGAGCCTCGATCCGGACCAATACGGGGACAGGTCCTCGACCGGCATTGGTGGCCTCGACCTGCCTCCGAGGCAATCCGCATCGATGGCCCCACCCGATATGCCGAGATCCTCGAAGCCTTCGATACCCCTGACCACCGACAAGCACAGAGCCGACGCGGCACCGTATTGCACCGTCGTCCTGGAATCCCCGTATGGCGGCGAGGTGAGAACAACGTCGAAGCGGCATGTCGCCTCCCAACCGTCCGCGGAACCTGCCAGCGTCCGCACGTCGGCAAGCTCGATGCGCGTCGAGCCGAAGGGCGGTCGGCTACTACGAAGCTCGCCGAGGCAGTACCGAAGACGCCGCTCAAGCCGGTCCCATGGGCAAGCGGAGAAGCTCTCGCGTGCCGTCGAATCGAGGCGGTGCAGCTTCCAGCCGCGTTGCCGCGCATATGAAACTTCCCTCACGGTCGCACTGAGGGCGGCGGCCACGACCAAACGTTCCGGCTCGGCGAGATGCATCGCGTTGATCCAGGCGACGACGCGCTCGAGCTCGCGCCACGTATCGGGTGCGAACCAATCCACCTTGCGCTCCTCGCCCGTCCCGATCCGGTCCCCGTCGACCGAGGCACGGCCGCTTGCCATGTCTTTCAGGATGTCCTCGACGATCGTCCCGTCGGCGCTCGCGAGCTTCGCCCGGGTCAGCAGCCATGCGAGCGGGTTAACGTCGAAGCCGACGCGCAGGGAAGCGGTCTCCGCCGCCACGAGGAGCCGACCCGACCCGCAGAACGGGTCGAGAACCCGGGCCCCGGGCGCGACATGCTGCTCAGCAAGGGCACGGGCAAGCTCGTCCGCTACCATCGCCGGATAGGGATGGAGCCTGCTCAGCCGGGTTGAGGGAGGGCGCCCCCCAGCGATGCCCTGACCCGTCGCACGCACTCGTCCACCGTCAACCCAGAGTTGTCGAAAGCGGGAAATGACGGGGGCAGCGGGATCCAGGGGTAGAGACGTTCCCGGAACGCGGCGTCCTCGGCGTCGACCCGTATGACATCATTAACGGCAAAGGTTGATTTTCCGCGAAGCGTACCGCGCTCCGCGCGGGTCGCGTAGGACGCCTCCATGCGTATGATCCTCACGGGCATGGTGGAATCGTGGAAGACGCTGTCGAGGAAACGCCCTTCGACGAGACAATCCTGGGACCCGAGGGCCCAGGCGACGGTTTCCGCGTCCACGAGGCGATGGCTTCCGTCATCCAGCGCTTCCAGTGCGACCCCGAGATCGGCCGCCCGCCGTCGGATCGACGACCCGCATGACCGGAGCGGCCACCCTAAATCGTTCGCGAGGCGCGTCGCGATGCTGGTCTTCCCGGTGCAGGTCGATCCCGTCAAGCAAACGATCATGCCCATGCCCAAGCATACAGGGGGGGTCGCCGTCGCCGCAGCGTGCCTAACCGGCGCCGTTCCGGCAAAGACAGGACGGCAGGTCAGGTTTCCATCGCCGGTCATTCCTTCCGAAAGGCGCAGACGAACTCTACGGCCTCCTGCGCGGCTCGGTCCGAGATCCGCCTTCGGCTGGACAGGCGCGGCCTCGGCCCCCACACGAGCGGGAGGCCTTCGGCAAATTCGGTCACCAGCTCCTGGACCGCGTTCGGAAAGCGGCGCGACGCGCCGATGACGATGGCACAGTAGGCCCCGGGCCGCAGGACCCTTCGGATCTCGTCGCGGACAAGCCGCATGTCGGCTCGGTATTCGGACACCGCGTTGCGTCGGTTGCGGCGAAAGCGGGCGCCAATCTCGTCCTGGCGTTCCAATGCCATCGACCATCCCATCCAGGCATAGAGAAGCCGATTCGCGTGTGTGTAGTCGATCACGCCCACATAGGGGGGCGATGTGACCACAAGATCGACCGTTTCGTCCGCCAAGGCCAAGCGCCGGGCATCCTGCTGGATCAGCAGGGCGGATTTCGTCGCGGCCCCATGCTCGCCGTCCGCGACAGAGGCGAGGCGCTCGCAGAACAACGCCACCGCGTTGTGCTCGACGAGCGTCATGGGGAGGACGTTGTCGGCGATCCACCCCCAGTGGTGGCGCCGACGCTTTCCCGTGCGGGTCGGCGCCCCGCCGGTCGACGCGCAATCGAAGAGGACGTCCGAGAACACTGCGGTGAGGACCTGCCGCCCGCGTGGGGGCTCGCCCTCGACGAGCTGCCACAGGTACCGCAACTGTGCTAAGGTGCCGGGCGCGTACCAGGACGCCAGGATGGGATCGCCACCCTCTCCATTGCTGCCCAAGCGGTCGCTTCGGCATTGATGCTCGAACGCGAGGGACGCCAGGATCTCGCCGCGCCGATGGCGCTCGAGCGCCTTGTCCAGCAAGCTTAGCTTCGCCATTCCGATGAGGGCCGCGGCTGACGATCGATCAGAAACGATGGCCCGACGTCCCAACCGGAGCGCCTCTACGGCGGTCGTCGCGCTGCCGCCAAACGGATCGAGGACCACGTCCCCGGGCTCGGACAAGACTTGGATCAGGGCGGCGGGGATCTGCGCGATGAAATTCCCGGGGAACCAATGAAGGTCGTGGACGGTGCCGCGCCGATTGCCCGTCCGGGGGAAATCCCAGTCAATTCTGTCGAGCCGCATGTGATCGATCAGAATAGGCACGCCTGTGCTGCGTCGCGGGGTAACCCCTCCTCCACGGGCTCTACGCCGAACTCGGAGCGCACCATTTCGATGACGATGCCCAACTCACGGCCGCCAAATTGCTCGCGCTTGGGGGAGCCCAAGCCGAACAACCATCGACTCGTGTCCTCGCCAACCGCGCGTCGAGATCCGTCGTCCAAGGTCATCGTGACCCGTCGCTCGCGTTTGTCCTTGATGCCGTACGCGAAGCACTGACGTCCGAGCGCCACGCTCACGCGCCGTGAGAAGGCGAGAAGCTCAGTGTAGTCCGGGCGGTTGCCATGGAACCACCGCAACGGCACGCTCTCCCAAAGCTCGCCTGCGATCCAGCGTTGGGCGGTCTCCCGGACCTCCCGGTTGCCCGAGCCAAGGAGCTTCATGATGAATGCATGATCGATCAAGCTCCAGTCCTCGGTGGTGATTTCCCCGGCCTCGTATGACTGGACGGTAGCCGACAGGATCATCAGCTTGCCGACGAAATCGCGTTCGGCGAGCATGAGGTGTTGGTAGACCTCCCGTCGCGTCTTGCGCCAGGCGTGGATGTCCGTTTCGGCATCGGTCCGGAAAACAGGCTCGCCATCCCTCGTTACGCCGACCATGGCCCGCGCCAGGCGAACGGGTACGGCCTTGTCGACGGCCAAGCCCATGTGGAACGCCATGCGATAGACGTTGTCGATGTTGTCGAGGTCGATGTCCCCCGAGATCACGCGTCCCATCCGACCGCGGCCGCGTATGTGGTCCATCATGGCGTGCACTAGGCTCTCGCCCTCCGAACCCACTACCTTCTTGGCCCAACTCCGGATACCGGTCTCGCGTCCGACCAGGATCTGCAGGTCTGCTCCCCCGATCTCCCCGGGACCTTCCCCCGCAAGGATGTCGCTGAGACGCCGCTCGTGGTCGAACCGCGTGCCGACGTACTGGAGCGCCTCCTCGACGAGATGCCCGAAAGACGTGATGGCCCAGTCGTGAAGGAGCGCGGACCCCTTCAAAACAAGGAGTTCAAACGGAGTAAGGCCACCCCTGAAGCCGACCTCCCCCGCGAGATGGGCGACGCCGAGCACGTGCTCGAAGCGCGACAGGTTGGCGATGGCGGGCATGTCGATAGAATCGATGTTTGACAGCCGGACATGCCGAAGACGCTGCACGACCGGCGCACGCACGAGGCTCAGGAGGTCGTCGTCAAGCGTGATCGGCCCGTGCAGGGGGTCGAGGATGGGACTGCGCCAAATCGCCGGATTCATTTGGTTCGCTCGCCTGCGGAAGCAGGGTCCGCCTTTCGTTCAACGATCGCCGAACCAGAGCGAAGGTCAAGCCTCATGCTCGCATATGCCTGCAGCACGCTCCAATCGTAGGGCTGGGGGGCTGCCTCCAAGAACACTGTGAACATGCCGTCCCACATCCGCTCCGACGGCATCACGTGCCGTACGAAGATGCGGTACTGCTCCGGCGATTCGAGGTCGGACAGAGCGTAGGCGTCCTCGTAGATGACGAGCGTCGGCCTGCGCTGCTTATGTCCGACCTGTTTCTGGATGACGTTGAAGGCCAATGACGATGCGCTGTGCATCCCAGCATAGGTCGTCTTTGACCTGACGGATTCTATTCCCAAGCTCTGCACTTCGTCATCCTTTTTGGGATAGATTGAATCTGTGAATGCGAAGTGCGGTGAGTAGGCGTCAATGACGACGAGTTTTTTGCTGTGGTCATGCCATTTCTCGTTCCTCCTACCGACGACGCAATTCAGGTGGCGGATGAACTCGACTGGATGGCGCGAGGCTGTGAGGTACTGGACCGTGAAGTCATGCTTGAAGAATGCAAGGGCAAGCTCCGCGAGGAGTTGGTTGCCCTGGCCTTGGTGTGCGACGGCGACGGCAAGCGATTGCGGTTCGAGGCCGTCCCTGCTCTCGGGAGCCGTAACCCCGCCGACCTGCTTTAGGATGGTCAGGATCTCGTCCTTCAGCTCGCCCGGGATCGGGATGGACTGGTGGGTATACGTCCGGTTTTTCCTCGACGCCGCCAGCCTGCGCAGGCCACGGATGTAGGGCAGGTGCTTTATGTTCACGCTGTCGACGAAGTAGACGGAGCGTATAGCCAAACGGTAGACTGTGAGGAAGGACGCTAGAAAGGTGAGCGCCAGGGCACCGGCCGCCGTCCTGATCACTATATCGCGCCAGGTGTCGGGAACGAGCGTTGAGGACAAGGCCACCGCGGCGATGAGGAGGCAGGAGAGGAAGATCGGGAACGTGCTGTTGATGATATAGGGTGACTTCCTCTCGCGCCCGATCAGCGTGTACAAGCCGATCTGGAAGGCGACGAGGCCGGCGGTCGCCGTGAGCAGAGCCCAGGGAGTGAGGACAAAGGCGGCGTCGACGGGCGCGAGACTCATGCGAAGGCCCCGAGAGAGGCTCTATCGAGCACCTCCATCCTGATCCCGGGAAGGGCCACCATGGAGTGGTCGATGGCCTGCTCCCATAGGTCGACCTGCCGCCCGAGCCTCTCGTCCGTGAGGGCGACGTTCGTGACCTGACGCAGGCATTTCTGTTCGAGCGCCTCTCCGCTCATTCCAAGGCTTGCAAGCTCCGCGAGGGCCGCCTCCCGCGACGGCAGGTCGTAAACTGGCAATTCGAGCTGGATGCCATGCCGTGCCAGGACACGCCGGAGGCGCGAAACGGCAAGCGGCGTCTGTTCCGGCCAATCCGCCTGATACCCGGCATATCCGAAGGCAAGGCGCCGAGCTGGCGCCGCCGTGGCAATGGCCGCCGAGACGACCACGTAGGCGTGGTGACAAGGCAGGCAGGTCTGCTCGTAGAAGGAGGTATCCGTCCGGAGGTCGACCGGCTGGCGAACCTGTATCCAGGGCGTGTCCGGCGGCATGATGACCGAAAGCTCGCCCAACCGTCGCTTGACCCGGTCGATGCCGACGAGGTGGCTGGACGTCACCGTGACGAGGGCTATGCGGGTTCCCTTACGGTGCAGCCGGACCGCGGCGAGCGTGGAATCCCGTCCGCCAGAGAACATCAGGAGACATGAATCCTGCCGCCCATCCTTGGCCCAACCATCGAGCAAGGGTGGGCATTCCTTACCTGAACTCAACGTCACGGCGCAGTGCTCGGTCTCGGGCATTGAATCCACAAGCTGATTACCCGGCCGGTTCACTACGGCACCCCTATTCGGAGTGGCCGATGCCCGCAAACCCGATGGGAACAATTCTCTCCGGCTGAGCCACCCGGAGGGAGGTGTGGCCTGAGCGCGGCAAGATTGCTATCGACGCGTTATTCTAGAGTCCAGTGACATTCATCCGAAGGATCGTCTCGGGTCCATTCAGGCAGGACGGGCTGGCAAACGATAGGATGAGCGGGCACCGCCCAGCACCGAAAGGGAGGAAGAACCCACGTTGCACGTTCAATCAACAAGGCCACGGTGGAGAACCAGGCCGATCTCAAGGTGCTGTTGGGCATCCGGGACGAGTGTTGCTTGGGCCCTCATGGGGCCCACATCCGCGCGCCTGGCGGATCATTCCCACCACCACGACCGCGAGGGCGATCAGCAAAGCAACTTGCACGAAATCGTCGTCGCGGTCGCGCTGTCTTAGTGAAGCACGCGGTCGTCGGGCAGGCTCATCCCGGCTATCCCGAGGTCCTGGAGCGCCCTAGCGAGGAGGATCTCCGCGCCGTCCAGGCGGAGGACCTCGCCCCACGTGGAGAGCTTCGTGAGTGTGGCGATCTCCATGAGCTCGCCATGGGCGGTCCGGACCATATCGCTCGATGCGGACAGGCCGGCGGCGTGGATGTGCGCGAGGAACACCCGGGAGAGCTCATCGAGGGTGGTGTACTCGATCAGCATCGGCGTCGCCGGGTAGATTGGATCCGGGAACTTGCCAGCCACCGAACGCATCATCGGATCCTCCCCAGCGCGTGGTCGAGTTGCTTGGCCGGTTCCACCATCAACCTATCGGACATGGTCTCGGCCGCCGCCTTCAGGTCCGCGTCCCAGGACGGTGTCGCGACCGATTCGTATGTGGCGTCTGGCTTGCTGAGGAACAGGATCTGAAGCGTGTCGAGGTTCACAACCTTGGCCAGGGTCCTGCTCCGACCCGAGGCGTCCTGGAATTGCGTCGTCGGCCGTCCCCGCTCGCCCTTCTTGATCGCCTTCGACACCTTCTTGCGCGCCTGGTCCCCGCGGCCGCGGGGCGGACGGGCGTAGATGCCGGGGCCGCGGTAGAACGACCGGGCCACCTGCGCGTCGCCGTCTTTGAGCTCGAAGGCGCCCCACGAGGCCAAGCCGAGCGTCGCCATCGAGGTGTCGCGCAAGTAGCCGGTCGTGGCGAGCTGGGCGATCCGGCGTGCGTCCTCCGGTGCGAGCTTGCCACCCGGCAAGATGTGGCCTCCAAGCGTTAGCTGGAAGTTTTCTTCGACCGGGATCTTGACACAGGTCTGATCGCCGAACCACGCCTCGATGCCCCCGTCGCCGGGCTCGCGGACGTTGGGGCCGTCGCCGAAGCTGCACGTCATCCAGATCGATTGCTCGGGCAGGATGAGCACCGAGGCCGAAGGCTCGCTCGCATTCTGGATCCGGTCGAGTAGGTTCGGGTCGATGTCGTACCAGAGGCCGCGCTTCGTGTAGGCGTTCGCATAGCGCCAGATCTGGGGCATGTGGTCCCTGAACCTACCCACGCCGTCCTTGACGACGCCGTTTAGGGAGTAAGCCACCGCGCGGGCGAAGGCCCCGCCGGATCCCAGGGTCTCGAAGGCATCGGCCGCCTCGCGGACTGCCTTCGCCAGATCAGGCTTGACTTTGAAACCCGGCATCGCCGCCTCTCACGAAAAGGCGACCCGTCGGAGCCGGGGCTCGACGACGGGCCAGTTTCGCATTGCCCAAGCCAGATCCAGTCAGCGCGCAAGCGAAGAGCAGTCCCAGGTTTGGTACGAATCAGTTTAGGGCGCGGGCACGAATACCGCAAACGCCGTCAAGCTGATCGGCGGCCGCGGCGATCGGATTTTCCGGTTGAAGGCGGCGGGCGATGGCCGCGACTGCGGCGGTGGGGTCCGCGCCGAAGGCCACGAGCCGGCTGCGGCCCCGGCGCATCACGTCCCCCAGGGTGATCGGCGCGGTCTCGGTACCCTGTCGCCGCTCCCGGTGCAGGGCGAGGAAGGCGTCGACCAGCGCCTCGTCCACGGCGGACCTCTCCTTCACGCGCCGGCGCCACTTGGCGCAGCGCAGCGCACCGGCACGCGCCCCTTTGGCGTCGCGCTCGGCCTTGGTCAGGGGCAGCAGGTCCTCGGCCATGGGTCACCTCCGTGTCAAAACGCAGTATCCGCCCCGGGGATGAAAAGCTCAAATCGCCGCGACCGCATTAGCGCCCCGTATGGCCGCGCCGCGGGGCGGGACGGGTCAGACCACGGCGAACGTCCGCCGTCGCCGCGTACGGCCGAAAATCCGAGGTTGCGGGCGGGGTCCGGCGCGGCCGTCTGCCCTTCCCCCTGAACCTTCCCCACAACCCACCTTCCCAGCGTTCCTCCCACGGCTCATCCTGCCTTCGCGGACGGAGCGGCGCGCTTGCGCGGCGCGACGGGAGCACGCCTATGGAACCCTCAATGCTCGTAATAACCGCGCAAGATCCATCCCCCCCTATAGTCCCCCCCTTCTTTTGTGAGCCGACCGTGATCCGACCGTGATCGAACCGTTTGTCTGTATCGTCCCCAGGTGCTTGAATTTGGGGATGGCACGCTTCCTCCCCCTCTCCCTCGAACTGGCCACGCGGCTCGTCGTGCGGATCGACCCCACCCCAACGGAGGGTCGGGTCCCCTCGATCACGGCCGGCGCGATCCACGTGCCGCTCGCGGTGTTCTCCCGGATCGCCACCGTCGTGGACGATCGCGACCTCGACGAGGACGCGGTGCGCGAGGCCCGGCGGGCGGCGCACGAGGACGAGGTGGCGGCGAGCGGGGGCGCGGCCCGCGAGACCTTCCACGTCCCGCTCGGCCCCCTCCTGGAGGACCTGCGCATGTCGCCGCCGACGTTCGCCCGCGAGCTTGGCCGGATCGACGCCGTGGCCATGTCCGTGGCGGGCCGTCGGCGGGGCCCGCGGCTGTCGTGCATCCGCACCGAGGCCGACCTGAATCGGCACGGGACCTGGCGCGTCGGCGTCGAGCAGGGCCTGTCGTTCGCGGCGCACGTCTACGGCGACGCGGGCACCGATTCGCGCGACGTGGTGTGGTGGGACAGCGAGGCGGTGTCCCGGATGCGGTCCCGCTACTCGCCGGTGGCCTACCTGCGGGCTCTGGCGTGGGCCGCCCGGCCGGACATCCTGCCCGCGGCCCGGCGTGCCTCGGGACACGGGCAATCCCTGCGCATGGACATCCCCATCGGGGAGGCGCGCGAGGCTCTCGGCGTGGACGGCTATCCGGTCGACGCGCACTTCGAGGCGCGGGTCGTCCAAGCCGTCGGGGAGGACCTCGCGGCAGCGGGAATCCTGTTTGACGGCTGGCTCGCTCGGGATCGCCGCGGGATCGCCACGCACCTGTCCCTGGAGATCTCCGAGGCGACGCCGGCCTTGCGGGAGAGGCGGCCCCGCAAGTCCAAGGGCCGCCGCACGCCGGCGCAGCGCGCCAAGACCAGGAAGCCCCGGGTCAGCCGGCGCTCCGCCCCGGGGCGGGCCCCCTAGCCGCCCGCTTGGCGGTGCCGAGGTCGAGGCGCCGCGCGGCCCGGGCCTCGACGTCCGCCTTGACCAGCCGGGCCGCCTCGGCGGGCTCGTAGCCCGCCGAGATCAGGACCGTTTCGACCTCCACGCTCTTGAACACCATGCGCCGGGGCGGGAGCTTCTCGGGCGGGCACGAGGAGAAGATCTCGGCCGGATCGTCCGAGAGCTCGCCGGGGCACTGCTTCCGTGCCAGATCGCGGGCCTCCTCCTCCAGGGCGCGCCGCTCGTCGCGTCCGCCCATTTCCTCGTCGACCGCGTCCGGGGCCCTGATCTGGCTCGGCACGGGGGTCGCGCCCTTGACCACGAGCCGCATGGTCTCGACCCGGTGGCCGGCCAGGTCGTAGGCCTCCATCGCCGTCGAAACCGGATCGGGGGCGCTCGCCGGCACCAGAATCTCGCGCTCCGCGCCGTCGATCCGAACCGCGTACTTGTCCAGGCCGCGCGCGACAGGGGATGCCTGTCCCTGCGAGGCGATCCCCGATCCGGAGAGGGCCAAGGCGAGGCGCGCGGATAGGTCGGGGGCGACACGCTCGATCACCCCGCGGTCGAGGATGCCGACCCGGCGGATCGCCTCGTGCACCTCCGCGGCGCCCTGCAGGGCCGCGAGGTTCTCCACCGTCGTCACCGCATCCACCACCACGTCCTCGGGCACCACCCGCGACGCCGCGATCCAGATCGGCGGCTCGCCGTCCCGGTAGACCGGGCGCAAGCGGCCGGCGCACTGGAGCTGCTCCTCCTCGCGGAACTGGCGCTGGACGGCGCGGCCCCAGCGGCCGGGGAGCTCGGGCACGGAGTAGGTCAGGTCGCGGCCGTCGCGCATCCGGAGGGTCCGGGACACCTCGGGGACCTGGATGGGGGTGCCGTCGTCCGCGAATCCGGTGCCGTTCCGGTCGAAGGGGGCCTCGGGCTCAGGGTCGTCGAAGGCGAGGCAGGCGGCGAGCGCATCGTAGATCCAGGTCGGGAATTCCAGGCGCCCGATCGTCACCACGGCGGCGTGGTCCTTGGCGAAGTCGAGGCCACGGACGGCCCCGTAGTGGCCGCTGTCGACGTTCCACGGCTCCGGATGGGCCCTCCTCAGGGCCCGCCGCACGCGCTTGGCCGTGAAGGTCGCGATACGGCCCCACCCGAAGATACCGGCGAGCGCCGTCTCCATCCGGTGGAGCATGGCCACGTCCCGGGCGATCCGGGCGGCGTGGGCCCCGTCCCGGGCGCACTCCACGTCGATCGACGTCGAGGCCCAGGACCTATCCAGCGTCACCACGGTGCGCAGGTGCATGTAGGCCTCGACTCGCACCGTCTCGACCTCGCGGCCGCACCAGCACTTGCCGATGATGTCCGAGTCGGCCGATGCGTCGAGAAGGAGGGTCGGGACCCCGCTGAGGGTCGGCTGGACCATCCAGGACAGGCGCACCGCAGGCCCGACGAGGCCCTGGATGACGCCGGGGCCGAGGAGCTGGATGCGGCGGTCGCGGTCGCCGCGCGCCGGCTTGTCCGAGGTCCCCCGGATGGACGCGATCCGGTCGGCGACAAGCTTCCAGAACCGGTGCTCCTCGCGAATCCCGTTCCGCTGCGGCACAGCGAATAATTCCTGCAGCTTGGCGAGGCTCACGTTCGGCTTGATCCCAGCCGACCGCTGGCCGCGCCCGCAGACCGTGACGGCGGACTGGACCATCCCGGCGAGCCGCTCGTCGGCGGCGAGGTCGGCGGCCACGTCGCGCCCGGCCAAGAGGGATTCGCGGGCGATCTGGGCGACGTGGTCCCGCTCGATCACCATCCCCTCGGCGTCGACGCCCTCGGCCTTCTCCTTGGCGGTCAGGATCGGCGTGCCGCGGATGCCGCTGTCCAGGGTCGAGAGGGGCATCACCCCGAAATTCATCAGCTCGAAGCAGCACCGTTCGTCCACGATGAGGCCGGTGACCTTGTCCTTCAGGCCCTCGGGCAGGCCCTTCGTGAGAAATGTCGTCGGGGAGAAGATGATGTCGGCCGCCGCGAGCTTTCGCCGCGCCAGGATGACGGGGCAGGCCCCCTCCGTCGCGGGGTTGTCCGGATGGTGCCGGCACCAGGTCTCGTCGTAGACAGGTGGATCGTCCTTCGACGCCCCGGTGACGAAGAGCCGCTCCTTCAGGTGGCACAGCGCCGGCGACGGCTGGCCAACGGATCGCAGGAACCGCAGCTCCTCGACCAGCAGGCAGCCGCCCCGCTCCTTGCCGGTCAGGACCTCGACCCTGAGGCCACGGCGCCGGGCCTCGTTCGAGGACGCCGCGGCCATTGAGGCATAGGCCTCGGCGTCCTTGCGCTCGCGGGCCTCGCGCCCCATCCGGGCCCGGGCCTCGACCTCGGCGATGTTGTTATATGACGGCAGGAGGAACAGGCGGGGACCGGACGGGCCGTTGCGCTCGACGTCCGTCGCGATCACCTCGACGGCCAGCGACGTCTTGCCCGCCCCGGTCGGCGCCTTCAGGAGCAGGACGGGGTGCACGGCCTTCGATCCGTCGTGCTTGGCGCGGGTCTGGCCGACGAATCGGTCGATGCACGCGCGGTTCTCGGCCGCGACCCGGGCCTGCTCCCTGTCCCGGATCGCCTGGTCCGTGACGATCGCCCGGGACAGGCGCTTGGCGGCCTGGTCCTCGACGGAGATCGATCCGAGGGACACGGTCGACATGACGTCGTCGCGCAGCCACGCCAGGCCCTCGTCGCGCGGGGCGGCGACCGCGACCCGCTGGACGAGCGACCTGCGACCCAGCTCGTCGCTGCCGACGCGCTCGACGAAATCGGGGCGGGACATCGCCGTGCGGGCAGCGGACTCGATCCGCTCCCGCGCCGCGCACAGGACGTCGGTGCCGGCCGATCCGCCGTGCCACGACCGGAAGTGGCTGCCGAGGCCATCCCAACGCTCGTGCGCTTCGGTCGCAAGCCGCCCCGCCAGGGCATGGCGCCCGGCCGCCGTGGTGGCCAGACCCGGATTCCTGATGACGTAGGCGAAGGCCCTGGACCGGAGGAAGGACTCGCGGCCGTCGACCACCTTGCCGTCGGGGCCGAGGGTCACGTCGCGGACCTCGGAGATCCGGCCGGGGATCACCAGGCCGTCGACGTCGACCGTGGCGGCCTCGACGGCCCCATCGGAGAACGTGCCCTGATAGCCCCGCAGGTTCCCGAGCAGGGCGATCTCGGCCGAGACCTCCTCCAGGAAGGCGCGCAATTTGGTGGCCGAGACCACGGCTGCGGCGGTGGGACCCGCGCTGAGCGGGTTGATGTCGCGATAGGTGAAGCCCGAGCCGACCTTCCAGTGGCGGCCGAAAATCGTGTAGGGCGAGCCGCCCGAGATGATCTCGATGGCGTGGTCGGTCACCCCGCCGTCGGGGCCCATGACCGGGTGCTTGGACTTCTTCGAGACTGGGTCGTCGGAAGGATCGGTCGCGTAGATCAGGGCGGACTTGCCCCGTGACTGGCGGTACGAGCGGATGAAGGGGCGGCCCAGCCGCTTCTCGGCCAAGGCGGCGATCCGCTGGGTGATGGTGCCGACCGTGACGTCCAAGTCGATGACGAAGCAGCCGTTCTTGGCGCTCATCACCGCGGCGATGTTCTCGCGGGCGACCCGAGAGTCGTTCAACATGTCCGTGATGTCGGTGGCGGTCTGGGGCCGCTCGGCCCACTCGCCGAATCGGACGGTGCGCCCGTGGATCTTGCCGGGGCGCCGCTTCTCGCCGCTCTCCTGGGGGAACACCACCCAGCCGTGCCGGTGACAGGACATAGCCCCGGTGCACCAGGGCGCACGGACGATCAGGGTCTCTTGGAGCCTGGCCTCGGCCTCCCGCTCGATGTCAACGAGCACTGCACTGGGCGCGAACCGTCGAATGGCTACCAGCGCGGCTTGAGCAAAAGGATCGTTGGGATCGAACGTCATACCAATTCCTCGTACTGCATCGAATGTACGGGCCCTGGATGGGGCGTTGGGCTTTGCGCAGGTTCCCCGTCTGCCGACACGAATCGTGAAGCGCGGGTATTAGTGGAGACGCTGCCACGCAGGGACGACACAAACAAACGGCAGCCTTGGCCATTGGCGGTTCGATAGGGCCGACGTCCTAATGTATTGACACAGACGGAGGGATCAGAGACTCGGCTGACCGCCGCGGGTTTCGTCCATACGAAAAGTCGCGTGCGCTGCTTCAGTAGGGTTGTCGTGGCAAGGACGTTGGACCAGAGCCGCCCACGACTCCGCCGAAATTTTTGCTCTCGCGTTCGGGCAGCGCCATCTCAGCCTCGGGGCAGGACGGGAGGTGATGGCTCGTCGAGGAGCCAGCGCCTCAAGGCCATCGATACGGCTCGGGGATCCTCGATCGGCGTCATGTGACCGCAACGCGGGATGATGACGAGCGTGGCCCCCGAGACGAGGTCCACCATCTCGCGATGGATCTCGGGCGGGGTCAGTGCGTCGTTCTCGCCGCAGACGATAAGGAGCGGGCAGGACAACCGCCGCAAAACGTCCCTGCCGTCCCGGCGCTCCACGTTGTTCTGACGCACGAACACCGCTGGACCGAGCCGCTCCGTCATGCCGCGGATCCGAGAGACGATCGCAGCGTCGTCTAGGTGCGACGGGTCCAGGTAGGTCGCCAGGAGCTTGTCGCCGAAGCCGTGGAACCGGCCGGGAGCCCGGGCAGCCTTATCAAGAGCACGACGAGAACTGGCACGGGTGGGGTCGTCGGGACGGATGGACGTGTTGAGGAGCGCGAGACGCGTGACGCGTTCCCGCGCTTGCCGCAGGACTTCCTGAGCGACTTAGCCGCCCAGGTAGAATCCCGCGAGCGCGAATCGCGACGGCGCCGACTCGAGGACCGAGCCTGCGAGCTCGGCCAGGGTTGCGTCGAAGACCACGCAGAACCTTATGAGGACGGGGCAGTGCGTCCTCAACCTGCCCTCCGTCGATCAGATCGGTGCGGTGGACCGCCTCGCCCTGACCACGGGCTCGGACCCCGGTCCCGGAGGGGAAGGTCGCGCGCGGCTACCGCTTCGTGAGGGACAAGTTCGCCGCGGCCGGCGTGACGCCGATCCCCTCGAAGACGGTCACGCCGCCGCGGGTGCTCGAATGCCCCGTCCACATGGAAGCCGAGCTCTGCGCCACCCATGAACTCGCCGAGCGCGATGCCCGGTGGGGCGGGCGCAGCCTCGTGCTGGAGACCCGTGTCGTGCGCGTCCACGTCGAGGAAAGCCTGCACCTCGGCGGCCACGAGAACCGGGTGGACCCGGACCGCTGGCGACCGCTGATCATGAGCTTCCAGAACTTTTACGGGCTTGCGCCGGGGCGCCTGCATTCATCACGCCTCGCGACGATACCGGAGGACCGGTACCTGCCGTGATCAGCCCTCGCCCTCCTGTGCGCCGGGAATGAGTGGGCCTGTGAACGTCCGGTGGCAGCGGAGCACGCAGCGGCTCTCGTCACGGATGCGGTCGGCCTCCTCGAACTCGGGGTCGCGCCCGAACAGGGCGCGATACCGCTCGTAGGCGGAGAGGCTCGGGAAGCTGAAAAGGGCCAGGGCCCGGTCGCTGGCGCCCTCGGAGGGCAGGTAGTAGCCGTGATGGGTGCCGCCGTGACTGTTGACGAGGTCGATCCACCGCCGGCCGAACGCCTCGAACGCGGCGATCTTCTCCGTGTCGATGACGTAGTCCACGACGCAGGTGATCATGTCGTGCCCTCCCGGTCGGCCCCTATGCAGGGGCTTGCACGGGAGGATAGTATTGCGGGCTCTCGCGCCGGTCGAACATCCCGTAGTCGCGGATGATCCTGACTGCTCGGACACGCATGCCGCCCTCGTGCGATGGCGGGGCGATCACCGCGCCGACATCCCGCCAGGACAGGAGGATCAGCACCTTTCCCGGCGTCGTGATGGAGTCGAACGCGTCCCACGCCACGAGCCCCTCGGTTCGAGGGTCCAGCCCGAGCATGGCCATCGGGTCGGCCCCGGCGGAAGCAGCCTGCCCCTCGATCGTCACCTCCACCAACGTGCAGACCTTGGCCGCGCCAACCTCAGTCGCGTCGAGGCGCTGCTCCCGTACCGGGTGCCCGGCGGGCGGATGGCTGTCGGCTGTCACCTCGCCGACCCTGAGATGGTAATCCGCGAACACCTCGGACCGGCCCTTCTCCTGGATCAGATGGTGGCCGGCGTGAGTGCGCCAGCGGATTACGGACTTCTCGTCCCGCCAAGTCGAATGCGACAACACCCAGCCTGGCCGTGTGCGGCTCGCGAAGCGCTCGTTGTCGATGAACCCGTCGATGCCCTCCAGCTCAGGCTTCAGCATCCTGGCGTGCCCCAGGTAGGCGTCCTTCCGGCCTTCACCGGGATGGACTTCGAAGATGACCGAGAACATGGCTCTCTCCCTCGTCGTCAGGCCGGCTCACGCAGGAAGGCGGCCGAGGCTTGCCAGAGCGCCCCGCGCCCGGCTTCCAGATGCATCAGGTGCGTGCCACGCCCGAGCTTGACGTCACGCCGGTCCGGCGAACCGGAAAAGGCATCGAACAGCCACCGGGCATCGGCGTCGGTCGCGAGGCCGTCCCACTCCCCGCGGACGATGCATAGGGGCGACCGGACGAGCCCTGGATCGTACGGCAACTCGCCGTGCCACGCTCGCAGGATCTCGACGAAGGGACCGGACGGGACCTTGACGCCATGCGGATCGCGCGCCCGACTGTCCGGGTCGGTGTCGAGGTATCGCCCCGCCCAGTCCTCGAACGCGCTCCGCGACAGCACCGATGGCTCACGCGCTGGCACGTCCTCGACGAAGCGGTCCCACTGCGCCTGTGCGGTGATGATCCGCCAAGCCGGCCCATCCGGCCGTGGCAGATAGCGGGGCGGATCGCGGCGGGCGATGGGTCCGAACAGGACGAGCCGGTCGATCAGGTCGGGGTGCCGACCCGCGAGCAGGCAAGCGGGCATGGAGCCCCACGAGTGGGTCAGCAGGCTGACGCGTGCCTCATCGGTGATCGCGTGAACATGGCGCACGGCGGCTTCGAGCTGTCCGGCGGCCTCCGCGGCGAGCAGCAACGGCCCGTTGTCCTCGGCCGGGTCGGCCATGGCCGCCTCCCGGTTCGAGTGGCCGAAGCCAAGGAAATCGAGGGCCCAGACGTCGAGGCCGGCCCGGCATAGCGCGTCGTGCCAAGAGCCCTCCGGGAAGCGATGGGCGACGGACAACGCGGATGGGAAGGTCGCCCCGTGCACATACAGGACGGGTCGCCGGGCTCCCGACAAGGGCGGCAGCCGGCGCAGAAACAACGAGAGCCCGGTCTTCGGGTCCTCGACCCGATGATGCTCCTCCCGGTCGTCCATCTTAAGGGGATGCATGGGCGGCCTCCTCCCGCGTGGCCGACGACCCTTCCGCGTACCCGTGACGGCGGATGAAGGACCGCTCGATGGCGAGGAGGGCGCCACTTTCGGTGAGGGCAGCCGCGTCGCGTCGATGCGTCGGATCCACCGCGAGGGTTTCTCGGTAGCGCTCGTAAAGGTCGAGGCTCGCGAACTCGATCAGCCCGTAGGCGATGTTCGTCGGTCCCGCGAAGTCGGTCGGCAGGTAGTAGCCTACGACGCGGCCGCCGCAGTCGCGGATGACCGGTGTCTCGTCCTCGACATAGGTCCGGAAGGCGTCGATCCGGTTTGGGTCGAGGGTGTAGCGGAGGCAGAGCGTGTGCATGGGCGTTCTCCCAGGTTGCGCCCCCAATCTGATCCCGGGACCCCGGCCCTGTCAGCCGCGAACGCTTCGGTCCCGACCGAAGCGTTGTGGGGTGCGGCGAGCTGCGAGCGGGTGTAGGTTCGGCCCATGTCGTCAGGTCCTGCACTCTCCGAGGTCGGTGCGCTCGTTGGCGATCCCGGCCGCGCCAACATCCTGTCGGCCCTGATCGACGGGCGGGCGCTGACCGCGACCGAAATGGCCTGGACGGCGGGCGTAGCGCCTGCGACCGCGAGCGAGCACCTCACGAAGCTCGTGGCCGGCGGCCTGCTTGCGGTGTCATGCCAGGGTCGGCACCGCTACTTCCGCCTCGCCTCGATCGAGGTCGCCCGCATGCTGGAGGCGATGATGGTGATCGCAAATCGGAGCGAGCCAAAGGACGCGCCGAGGCGCGCGACTCCGCGGATCGATCCGGCCCTGCGCGAGGCCCGCACCTGTTACGACCACTTGGCCGGGCGGCTCGGGGTCGGGATCGCCGATGCCATGGTCTCCAAGGGGCTGATCGTACTGAGCGAGGAGGCCGGCGAGGTGACCGAGTCCGGTATACAGTGGCTGGCCGCTTTCGGCGCCATGGTCGAACCGACCGGACGAACCCGCCGGTTTCTGTGTCGCCCCTGCCTGAACTGGAGCGAGCGGCGGCCCCACCTCGCCGGCCGGCTCGGAGCCGCCCTTTGCGCGCGTTGCGAAGAGTTGGGCTGGATCGAGCGTCAGCGCAACGGGCGCGCGGTCCGGGTGACCGCCATGGGCCAACGTGGCTTTGCAAGCGAGTTCAACTTGCCGAAGGACGACGAATTACCGTTCGTGCCCAAGTAGCCACCGCGTGCCTGTGATGAGGCGCAGATACACGAGACAAAGGTGTCCGCTTCTCGCACTTCTTGCCTAGAAGCGGACCATCTCCATTCCACCCAACCCAGCCGTTCAGCGGCGACCGCCAGCAAGGCCGGAATTGGCCGAAAGCCGCCGGTCCGCTTCTGAGGTCAGCCGCCGGAAAAGCGGACCAGCTCCTATCGACCCAACCCGGTCGCTCACGCGCGTTTATGTGGATCCCGTAAGCGGACGTTGCCTCCATTCCTACCCTGGCAGCTTTGCGCCCATTTCAGTCATTCAGGACGACTTGGGTGGTGTCCCAAAGCAGACACGCGCCGTGCGTCATGAGTGAAGATTAATCGACGAGTCAGTACCAAGCCGATCCGAAGTTCTGCGTTCGACCGCAAAGACCTTCGATTGGGACCATCCGGTCGGGCAGCCCCGTTTCGTCCAGCAGGACCGCGACTTTCCAGCCGTTGGGCGTGGGCCAGTAGTGGAAGTCGATCATCCGGTCGCCTCACGCTCCGCGTTGGCCTCGGGTCCGAACTTCCCACCGCGGCGCAGCGCGTCGCGTGCCGGGGCGTCGAGGCCGGCCTCGCGTAGGACCAGTTCGGTGTGCGCACCGTAGGCCGACGCCGGATGCCGCTCCGCCCACGGCGCGGCCAAGAAGCGCGCTTCCGGCCGCGCCTGGCGCACGCGCCCCGCCCGCGGGTGCTCGACCTCGACGACGACACCGCTCCAGCCACTCGGCCGCGGACAGCGTGCGCAGCGCCGCCTGTGTCAGGTTCAGGCGGGCGTCGATGTTGGCCTGGCGCAGTTCCACGGTGCGGAAACACGGGTCCTCGCGCCACACGGGCTTGTCGAGCGCCCGGGTGAGCACGGCTCACTAGTGGTGGGACTTCAACCTTGCGCGACGACGGGAACAGGCCGCCGAACTGCGTCGCTACCCCCTCGTCACTCTTAAGGATCAGCTCACCCAAGGCTCGCACCCCCATCGAGCGACAGGCCACTATAGATGATGGCCGCGGCGATCGGCGGGGCCGCTGAAATCACCGCGTCCGCACCCTCCGGCTCACCGGAGATCCATTCCGCTGCACGACTTGAAGGCTGCTGATCGAACAAACCCAGCCGGCGGCTTCGCGCCATCTCGGCCGCTCAGCTGGCCCACTCCATGGTTCCAAAGTGGAAGCAAGAGAAACCAGTGAGAATGCCTGAGATGTGTTTGAAGCGGATACTCCAGTTCCGTTCGCCGAGGGCCTGTACCAGAGAAAGACCCATAATCCAGATCGTCTGTTCGGCACACTACGTGGAATGGGCTTTTAGGGCCGCCGGCAACCGCCGCAGCTCAACGACCCCGGCGGTTGCACAGGCGACATCCTGATCGGGTGTGGCGTCCCCGTGAACACCTATCGCGCCGATCAGTGCTCCGTCCCGTATCAGGGCCAGCCCTCCCGGAGCATGAAATGCCGCCATGCCCTCGCCGCCGACGGTCTGCGAGCCGGGAGTTGCCGCATCTCCTGGATCGACCTCGCTACTCTGGCCTGAGATTGATGAAGCAATCGCTTTCCCGATAGCGCGTCGAAACGTCATGTGACCAGCGCCGTCCATTTTAGAGAACGCTACGAGGCGCCCGTCGCGTCCACAAACCGCGACGGCGACCTTGACGCCGATTGCTTTGGCCTGGGCGATGGCGGACGCGGTTATGCCGTTCGCTTCCGATAGTGTCAGTTCCATTCCTACCTCCATCGACGGCTGAGCTTGTGCGCTCATCTCGGATAAAGATCCGCTATTTCGATTTGAAGTCGAGCCCCTATCAATCATTGGTCGCAGCCAGCTCGAAAGTGGCAATCATGGCCACTACTGTTCAAGCTTCATAGGCGGAACCTTTACTCTGTGAGGGGTCGGTAAGGACAAGATCCGAAACCAGCGCGCGACGCCTGCTTCAGCCAACGTGGTATCGCGGGTCTACAGCATAGGGAGGCGGCGTGGTCGGGGCCCGAGCGGGAACGCCGCGTCGATCCGGACGATCTCGGCTTCCATCAGCCGCAGCAAGCCGGCGCTGGCGTTGTCGGCGGCGTGCTCGGGACTGGACGCCTTGGGGATCGTAAAGGTGGACGGCCTCCGCATTAGGAAGCGGAGCGCCACTTGGCGCGCAGTCGCGCCGTGGTTTGCCGCGATCTCCTCCAGGACGCGGCCGCCCGGCGTGCGCGAGCCAGGAAAGCTGCCATGACCGAATGGGCTGTATGCCACCATGGCGACGCCGTGCTCCTCGCACCAAGGCAGCACGGCGTGCTCTATCGCTCGCTCCTCCAGGTGGTAGAGGACCTGGTTGCACGTGATGCGGCCCTCGCCCCCAGCTTTCCACGCCGCGTCTAGGTTGGACACGTCGAAGTTGCTCACGCCCCAGGACAGGATCTTGCCCTGTTCGCGGAGCCGTTCAGAGCCGGCGAAGGTGTCCTCAAGCGGGTGCGCGCCGGGCCAGTGTAGAAGGTAGCTGTCCAGCCTGTCGGTGCGCAGGCGCGCGAGCGAGCGCTCGCAGGCCGCTACCGTGCCGGCACGCGAGGCGTTGCTAGGGAGGGCCTTTGAGACGAGGAAAACCTCATCGCGCCGTCCGGTGATCGCCTCGCCGACTACGGTCTCTGCGTCGCCATACATCTCGGCGGTATCGATGTGGGTCATGCCGAGATCGAGGCCTTGGCGCAAAGCAGCGACCGCAGTGGGCCGGTGCGCGTCGTCGATGTACCAGGTTCCCTGGCCGATTACTGCAACCTTGCGCGACGCGAGGCCGAACGGGCGCTGTTCCATGCCCTATCGTCCCGACGGAGAAGGCGCGTAGTGCGCAGCGCTGGACGTTGCTGCAGGTCTCATCAGGCTACTCACTGCCGCGCTTGCCAGCGTGCACTCGCGAAAAGCTTGATCACTTCCGCGTTGAATGCCGGGATGTCGTCGGGCTTGCGGCTCGTGACAAGGCCCTGATCGACGACAACCTCCTGATCCACCCATTCCGCCAGGGCTTCACGATCTTCGCATCCGGCACGTCCTGCATCGAAACATCGCGGGGTCCATTATTGACGATTGCTCTCATGACTTCCTCCCGGGGTAGACCGTGTGTTGACCGGTCCTAGCGAGGCAGCTTGGCCGCCAGCACATTCACCTCCTCGATCTGTGGAGGCTGGGCAAAGAGCTCTGATGCCTTCGCGGTCAGCGCAGCAGCGACGCGACCGGACAAGTGTGCCTTCCGTCCCGCCTCATCCGGGAAGGCATCGAAAATACCGAAAGTCGACGGTCCCATGCGGACCCCGAACCACGCGGTGGTGGCCGGCTCCTCCTCTACGATCGGCAAGCCACTCTTGAGGAAGCTTTCGACCTCGGCCTCTTTTCCTGGCTTTGCTTCCAGGCGGATGAGCAATGCTACGGTCACCATTCGTCACCTCCGTTAGGGCTGGACCACCTCGCGCCTGTCCGCGTCGCGCGGCCGACGTTCACGAGTGGTGGGCGGGTTTACAGCAGCTTATCCACGGTGATCGGTAGGTTGCGGACGCGTTTTCCGGTCGCGTGAAACACCGCGTTGGAGATGGCTGCCGCCGTGCCGACGATGCCGATCTCGCCGAGACCCTTCACACCGAGGGCGTTGGCCTTGTCCTCCTCGTCCACGAAGATCACGTCGATGTCGTAGACGTCGGCATTCACCGGCACGTGGTACTCGCCGAGATTGTGGTTCATGAACCGCCCGATCCGGTGGTCCATCATCGACTCCTCCTCCAACGCGGAGCCGATCCCCATGACCACGCCGCCCAGGATCTGGCTGCGTGCCGTCTTCAGGTTGAGGATCTTGCCCGCCGCGATCGCCGAGACGACGCGGGTCACGCGCACCTGCCCCAAATCCTCGTCGACCTTCACCTCAACGAACACCGCGGAGTGGGTGTAGGCTTCGTAGGCGCTGTTGAAGTCCTTGTCGGGGCCGGCTGTTTCCGTCGCCTCGACCTTGTCGACGCCTGCGGCCTTGAGGGCCTCCACGAGCGAGACGCTGCGCGAGGGATCGCCCGCGATCTCCATGCGACCGTTCGTGAAGGCGATGCGGTCGAATTCGACGTTGGCAAGCGGCGATCCCTCCATCGCGCGCGCGAGCTTGAAGACCTGCTCGCCGACGTTGCGGCAGGCCTTCATCACCGCGGTGCCAGAGGAGGCCGCCGTCCACGAGCCACCGGCGACGGGCGCTTCTGGAAGGCGCGTGTCGCCGAGCTTCGTCGTCACATCCTCCATGGTCAGGCCGAGCGTGTCGGCGGCGATCTGGGTCAGGATAGTGTAGGTGCCGGTGCCGAGATCGCCCGTCGAGTTGCCGACTTCGAGCTTGCCGTCGGCCGTCAGGATGGCCTGGGCGCTCGATTGCATCATCATCGATTCCCAAACGCCGGTCGCCATGCCCCAGCCGACGAGTTCCCTGCCTTCGCGCATCGAGCGAGGCGTGGGGTCGCGCCTATCCCAGCCGAAGCGCTCGGCGCCTTGCGTGAAGCAACTCTTGAGCTCCTTCGAGCCGAAGGGTTTGCCGTCCGCGGTTGCGTCCGTGTCCGAAAAGTTGCGCAACCGAAGCGTCACCGGATCGATGCCGGTCTCGTAGGCGAGTTCGTCCATCGCGATCTCGATGGCGAAGACGCCGGTCGTGGCGCCCGGCGCGCGCATGTCGCTCGGCGTGGCGGTGTCGAGTTGCGCGAGCTTGTAGGTCAGGGCGACGTTGTCGCATTTGTAGAGCACGCCCGACCAATTCACGACGACCTCTTGGTAGTCCTCGTAACGCGAGGTTCCTCCCAGCGCGTCGTGTCGGAGGGATCGCAGGGTGCCGTCCTCGTCAGCACCAAGCGAGATGGTCTGCAGCGCGTCGGGACGGTAGCTGAGGCTCCACATCTGATCGCGGGTAAGCACCACGCGCACCGACCGTTCGAGGTCCTGCGCAGCGAGCATCGCCAGGAAGAGCTGGTATTGCGGGCGCAGCCCCAAGCCGAAGCCGCCGCCGAGATACGGGTTCAGCACCCGCACGTCGTCCTTCTTCAGGCCGAACACGGCGGTGATGTAGTCGTGGCTGTTCGAGACGCCCTGGATCTTGTCGTAGACCGTGTACTTGCCGTCGCCCTCGTAGACGACGGTAGAGGCGTGCGGCTCCATCGGGTTGTGATGCTCGATTGCGAGCCGGTAATCCTGCCGCAGCTTGATCGCCGACCCCTCGTAGGCTCCTTCGGCATCGCCCCACGGCTTCGGCGGCGGCTTGATCCCGCTGCGCTTCACCGGCGGCACGTAGCCGAACTCGCGCAGTTGTGCCGGGTCGGTAAGGGGCGCCTGTGCCTCATAGGACACCGAGACCAGGGTCGCGGCGTAGCGAGCCGTCTCGAAATCCTCCGCCACGACGAGCGCCACCGGCTGGCCGCTGAAGTGGATCTTGTTGTCGTAGAGGGCGCGGAATGGCGAACCGGGAGGCGCCACCGCGTCTTGATAATTCTTGTCGCGCCAGGCGGTGCGCTCGCGGTTCTCGTGCGTGATGACCTTGACCACGCCGGGCACAGCCTCGGCCGCCGAGGTGTCGATCGACGTGATCTTCCCGCAGGCGACGGCACTCGACACGACGTAGCCGTGCGCCAGGTCCGGGGCGGCGAACTCACCCGCGTACTTGGCCAGCCCGGTGACCTTGGCAGGGCCGTCGACACGGGAGCGGGCGCTGCCGACGTAGGTGTCGCGGCCCGTGGAGCTGAACGTCTGGGTCATGCGGATGGACCT